>Ga0075855_11_pt3 | contig 747776 bp, 774 predicted proteins | sample RifGroF2_FD_67927 | JGI IMG/M metagenome (GOLD analysis project Ga0075855, IMG submission 67927) | Microgenomates (Pacebacteria) bacterium GW2011_GWF2_38_9
AAAAGGATATCCTACCGTCTACAATCGAGGTTTAAAAGAAGCTAAAAACACTTGGGTGGCATTTATTGATGATGATTGCGTAGCAGATGTTGATTGGTATGAGAGTATTAAAAAAGAACTTTTATCTCTAGATATAAATACTGAAATAGTAGCAATTTTAGGAAATTCTCAAACTTATTATAAAAATAATCTCTTTTCTCTTTTAACCCTCTTCAAAGATAAAATTTGGAAAGGATCTAAAATTAAGAAAAATAAGGTTTTAGATTTCGAAATCCTTGATAACAAAAACATTGTTTACAATAAAAACTTTTTAATTAAAAACAAGTTAAGCTTTGATGAATCTAGAGTAAGGTTTTTCAAATTGTGATTTAGGTATGCAAATATTTGAGAAAAAAGGCAAAGCAAAATATTTACCGGAAATGTTAGTTTTTCATAAGGATCCTCATAGCTCTTTTCAGTTTTATAGAAAAATATATTTTTCAACTCTTGGTCATATCAAATATGAGGAAAAGTGGAGCAATTTTAGAAAAAACAACTTAGCAATTAATCATGATTTTAATTTTTTTCGCTTCACAATGAGTTTTATGAATGAAAATAAGCTTTCATTTTTACAGAAAGTACTTTTTGCTGTTAACTTATTATTGATGGCTTTTTTATTAAAAGGAATTAAATTTTATGTCAAAAGTTTTTAATAAAATTTTAGTAACAGGAGGAGCTGGTTTTATAGGTTCTCATCTTGTTACTCGTTTATTAAAAGATGGATATGAAGTTACATTAATAGATGACCTATCTAGGGGTAATATTAAATTTTTAGATTTTTTAAAAGAAAAACCAAAATTTTTAAAAATGGATTTAAGCAAAGAGGAGGGTTTACTTAAAGTTTTTGAAGGGCATGATCTAGTTTTTAACTTAGCAGCTCTTAATACTGGGGTAGATTATGATGAAGGTAGAACTCAGCTCATGTTTGAAAATAATATGCTTTTACAAATGATTCCTCTTCGTGTGGCTGCCAAAACTAAATCAATAAAAAAGTTTATTCAAATTAGCTCAGCCTCAGTTTATTCTAGAGAAGTTATGAACAAGGTTCCATGTATCAAAGAAGAGTCAGACACTAATAATCCAGAGCCTTCAAAGCTGGGTTATGCCCTCGCCAAAAAAATGGGAGAAAATTTGGCTTCTTGGTATGCGTCTAACAGTAAGCTAGAAACAATTTCTGCAAGATTTATTAATGTTTTTGGAGAGAATGACCACTATGATCAACTTGGGCATTTCATTCCTATGATGATTAGAAAAATTATTGAAGCAGAAAAAAAAGTTGAGGTTTTTGGTAGTGGTAATCAAAGCAGATCTTTTGTTTACGTAGAAGACGTAGCTGATGCTCTTTTATTGCTTGCAAAAAAGGGCAAGAACGGAGAAATCTATAACGTAGATGCCAACCAGGAGAAAACAGTTAAAGAAGTTGTTTCGATGATCAAAAAATATCTAAAAAAAGATTTACAAGTAAATTTTGATCTTAGCAAGCCAGAGGGTTCAAAAAGAAGAATGCTGGATAGTAGTAAGCTGAGAAGCTTGGGTTGGAAACCAAAGACATCTTTTGCTCTGGCTCTTAAAAAAACAATTAAAGATATTAATGAAAGAATAAAAAGTGAAAACTCTTAAAATCTTTGACCAGAGAGTTGATTCTTTGTCTTTTAAAGAATGTTTTAAGCTAACTAAACTAGCGGTTTCTTCTAAAGAGAAGAAGCTGTTTTTTGCATTGAACATTCATATCTTAAATTTGCTTTCAAAAGACAAAACTTTTAAAAACAAACATAAAAAAATAGCAAGCGTTATATTTTCAGATGGTTTGCCACTCGTCATTTTGTCGAGATTAAAATCTGTCAGTAAGGAAAAAATTATAGAAAGAATTAGTGGAACAGATCTTGTTGAAAAAATTTTAGAGGATAAGTCATTAAAAGTTTTTATTTTGGGAAGTGATGAAAAAACCTTGGAAGTTTTACAGAAAAAGTATAAGAATATAACTGGTTTTTATTCTCCGCCTTACAGTAATAATTGGTCTAATAAAGAAAATTTAAAAATTATTGAAAAAATAAAAACTTCTAAAGCCAATGTTTTATTAATTGGAGTTGGCCCATTAAAACAAGAGAAATGGCTGTTAAAATATTTTGATCAAATAGAAAATTTATATGTTGGAATAGGTGTAGGGTCAGCTTTTGATATTCTTTCTGGAAAAACACCTCGAGCTCCAAAATTGTTTAGAAATTTTTCTTTAGAATGGTTGTGGAGATTGATTCTTGAACCAAGGCGCTTATTTAGACGTTATTTTGATGATTCTAAATTTTTATTCAAGCTTTTTTTCCATTATTAAAAAGTTATCGTTTTCATATAAAAAATTAAAATTATTCTCTAGATCCAAATAGAAATCATCTTTGCTCTTTTGCCAAACGATAATTCCAAACTGAAGATTGGGATTTAAAGCAACTTTTTCATAGTAATGATGAGAGCTTGTTTTTTCATCAGAAAAATTATTGTCTGTAAAATAAAAAAATGGTTGATCGAGCCAGAGATTATTTTTAGATGAATAAAAATATGAGGTTTTCTTATCAACTTTGTTTTGTTTGATTTTATTGAAATGATCAAGCAAGTCATACAAATCTTTTTTATTTAAGACAACATCTCTATTCATGTCTTTATAAATGATGGACATTTGTTGAAAGTTGAAAATAAAAATTGACCCTAAAGAAAATAAAATAAAAATTAGGTAAATTCTTATCTTATATTCATTTTTCAACCAAGAAAAAATTGAGATGATGGAAGAAGAAACAAGTGGAAGAGAGAGAGCTATTGGAAGCAGTAAGTATCGATTTGCTTCCCACTCCATAGTTCCAAAATACACTTGTGCAACTAAAATAATGAAAAAATAGATTGCCAATCCCCAGGCTATTATTTGGTTTTTTTTGTTTTGTTTTTTGCTTATGAGTAAATTAATAAGAAGGCTAACTATAAAAACATTGTTAACGTTTTGTTTTAGTTTTCTCCACCAAGCCATAAAGCTACTTGAGATATTGTAATAATTTCTGTTTGCGTATTTTTGTGCGGTGTCATTTTTTTCATTAAAGAAAAAGAGACTTTCTCCATAAATTAAATAATTATTTATCATCCAGTAAATTGGAAAAGAAGTACTTAGTAGCAAATAAATAATTTTTTCTACAGAACTTATTTTTTTGTCCAGAACAATAAGAAGATAAATAAATGGTAATACAAGCCAAGCTTCAAATCTGATTCCTTGAGAAATGTTTAGAAATAAAATCCCCAGTAGATAATTTGGCTTTTTTTTCAAAAAAAAGCAGAGAGCAGTGATAAAGAAAAAAATAAAAACAGGCTCTGAAAGAGTTTGAGCCGCCATGATAATTCTCATTGGCAACAATAAATAGAGAAGACTAGCTAAAATTGCAGTTTTTTTATCTTTATTGATTAAATAACTGTAGATAAATATAACTACGATACTGAGTAAATTTATTATAAGAGTAATTACTCTAGGAGAGATATATGCTGTTTTTAAGTAAAAAGAACTGCTTAGAATGACGAAGTGTAGTGGCAACCATGTTCCAATGTATTTTTGATAAAGAACACCATCTTTATAGTTTGCAAAAGCAATGTTAAATCTTGCGTATGCATCTGGTTCAGCAATCATTGGATTTCTTAGATCTTCTAGTGATATAAAGAAAGCAATAATTATCAAAATAACTAATGCAAAATAATATTTATCAGTCTTGTTTAGAACTTGTTTAATTTTTATGAAAAATTTACTCATAGGATATGGATATTGGGGTAAAAAGATTGAATCAGTGTTACTTAATTATGGTGAATTATGCATCTTTGACAAGAATAACAAAATTTCTCCATGCCTGTCTACAGCACTAGAAGACTTACTAGATGACAAACTAATTGAAAATTGTTTCATTGCTACTCCTGAAGATACCCATTTTGAATTAGTGAAAGAATGTCTTTTGAAAAATAAAAATGTTTTTGTAGAAAAACCATTAACTTTAAAAGAATCTGAAGCTAAAAAATTGATTGATTTGGCAAAGAAAAAAAAGAAACTTCTTTTTATAGATTCTATTTTTTTATATGATCCATTTTTCAATGAATTGAAAAAAATGGTACAGCTAGGAAAAATTGGAAATATAAATAAAATAGAATCAATTAGATTTAGTGTTGGATTTGATAAAAAAAATATCTCAGTCACCGATGACCTAGCAACGCATGATTTTTACATTTTTGAAAAACTTTTATCTCAAAAAATAAATCTGAAATCAATTAAAACAGATCTAAAAAATAATTTTCAGGAGGCTTTTGCTAATTATGAATCCGAAAATGGAGTTCAAATGGAATCCATTTATAGTTGGATCAGAAAAAATCCGCAAAGAAAAATGACTGTTTACGGAACAGAAGGAAAAATTATTTGGGACAAGAACTTTGATTATTTAAAAATAGAAAAAGCAACAGGTCTAGAAAAAAAATATATTAAGGAAGAGCTCAAGTCTCCTTTGGAAAAAATGATTGATGATTATTTTTCTTTACGCAGTAGCAAAGAAAAATTTCCAGATCTTCTTAGTCACCAAAGGTATGTTTGCATGCTAGAATGTTTAAGAAATGAATGTACCCCTTTTTGATCTTAAAAGACAAAACCAAAAATTAAAAAAAGAATTTCTCAAATCAATATCCATAGCAATTGATGAGAGTGAATTTGTCCACGGTGAAGCTATAAAAGAATTTGAAAAAAATTTTGCAAATTATTGCAATAGTAAATATTGTTTGGCTGTAAATTCTGGAACGACGGCTTTAATTCTCGCTCTTAAAGCAATAGGGGTTAGCAGTGGTGATGAGATTATTACCACTCCATGTACCTTTTCAGCAACATCAGATGCGGTCGTTTGGCTTAATGCCAAACCAGTTTTTGTGGATGTTGATGAAAAAACAGGCAATATAGATCCCTCAAAAATAGAAGCTAGAGTTAACAAGAAAACAAAAGCAATCTTAGTTGTTCATTTGTATGGCATTCCTTGTGAGATGGATGAAATAAATAGAATAGCAAAAAAACATAAACTTAAAGTGGTAGAAGATGCTTCTCATGCTCATGGATCTGAATATAAAGGTAGGAAGGTGGGAGGCTTAGCGGATATTTCTTGTTTTTCTGCTTATCCATCAAAAACATTAGGTTCTTTTGGTAATGCAGGGATGATTGTTTCCAATAATAAAAAATTTATGGAAAAAGCTAGAGAGTTTGCTGACAATGGTGTTTTTGATCCGAAGAAAAAATATTTTCACAACCTTTGTGGAATTAATGGCTTAATCAATAATTTTCAGGCCATTTCATTGATATTAAAGTTAAAAGAAATTGATTCAGTTATAAATAAAAGGTTAAAAATAGCAAAAACTTATAATCAGCAATTACAAGAGTTAGGTCTTAAGGGAATGTTCTGGGACGATAAAAAGATTAAGCCGTCTTTGTATGTTTATAGTTTTCAATATAAAGATAGAGATAAATTAAGAGAATTTTTAACGAGCAGGGGTGTAGGCAACTCAGTTTACTATCCAATTCCTTTACATTTACAAAAATCGTTTTTACCTTTGTCTTATAAAAAAGGCGATTTTCCGATAGCAGAAAGATTTTTTAAACAAACAATTAGCCTGCCTTTGTATTCTGGTTTGTCAAAGAAAGAGGTAGACTATGTTCTCAGCTCTCTTGTAACTTTTTTTAAAAAACAATATCATTAACTTATGATATTGGCTCTCGTTATTAGCCTGCTTTTCTTATTTTTAATTTTGCTTGGTGATAACCAATTTGGAGCTTATGTTATTTTTATTGCATCTGGATTGTTGTTATTTCTCTCTCCAAAGCTCTTATCTAGGAAAAAAATAAGTATTTTTTTCTCTAGAAAAGATCTTGTATTTTTATTTTTATTAATTCTTATATTTTTAACGATTTCCAGCCTTAGCTTGATTTATACGATTAGTTTGCCACATTCAATCAATCGTTTAATAACTTTAATTTTTTCATTTTTAATTTTCTTCTTCTTTCTATTTATAAAAGATAAGTATATTGAAAAAGAAAATCTTCTTTTAATGTTTAATTTGTTAATTGTTTCACTTGGTTTGCTAGTTCTAATATTAACTATTTTCCCTGGAATTGGTGAATTTTTACCAGGGATGAATTTAATCTTTCTCAGTTATGGGCATAATCATTTTGCAGCATTTTTATTATTGATTTTACCGCTATTTTATTGGCAATTATTAAGTCGCAAGAGCGGGTTTCATCTTTTTATTTTTATTTTTTCTTATTTTTTAATACTTATCAGTTTCGCTAGAGTAGTTATTCTATTAGCAGTAGTGGAATTTCTTCTTCTTTTGTTTGTTTCTAAAGATTCATTTATATCTTTAAAAGCTAGCTTTAAGAAAATAATTACTATTACAATTACTTTTCTTTCTTTCTTTCTATTATTAATGGCTATTTTTAGTTTTTCTAATTTGTTTAAGTTGAATTCCGTGTGCAACTCCGATTTAAAAGTAATTTGTAAAGATATTTCTAACGAAGGTAGAAAAACATATTGGACGAATTCTATTCTTATATTTAAAGAAAACATTATAAATGGAACTGGATTGAATACTTACTCTTTAGAAAATCAGAAATATATACACTATGGAGATACTGCGACGAGTTATCCTCATAATGAGTTTTTACAAATGTTTTCAGATCTTGGAATTGTAGGCGGGTTTTCTTTTTTGATCCTAATGTATTATCTTTTATATTTATCTTTTAAGATTATTAAAAAAACAGAAAAAAAATCAATAAATAGATTTTTATTTGTAGGATTAATTTTTACTTATCTAAATTCTTTTTTTGATTTCGATTGGCAATTTGTTTCAATATATTCATTAACACTAATCTTTTTTTCTCTTATTTTAAGACAAGCTTTAAAAGATGATCTTTTGAGTAAAGAGAAGGTTAGCTTCAGTTACCTTTTTTCTAGTTTTTACTATTTTTTAAATATACCTTTATTTTTAGTTACTTTGCTTATAGTGAGCAGTAATCTTTTGGGTTTTTTTGGAAAAGATGATTTAGCTTTTAGAGTTTATCCTTATTCTTTTTATCAAAAATTTGTGTTTTTAAAGAGTGAGCTTTTGTCTGGTAACGACAGAAAAAAACTGGAGAATCTTTACAGAAATGATCCATTTTTTTTGATTCAAAGTTCTAGGTCGAAAACTTTTGAAGAAAAATTAAATTCTTATACAAAAGCATTTGAGAAATATCCTTTGTCTATTTCCACTAAAGATTTTTCATTATTTATTGAAAACGAATGTTTGAATGAAGATAATTACATAAAATCAAAAGAACTTTTGTTTAGAATGGTTAATTTTATTGTTGAAGAACAGAATAAAGGATTTCCAGTGTCCGACGATATAAAAAATGATGTGGGAAATTATTTAGTATCTTTAGGCAACATTGCTTATAAAGAAAGGAACTTGATTTATTTAGGAGAAATATATCATGAATATTCTAGGATTTTTATCCAGTTCCCAAAAGGATATAATCCTTCGTTTTTATCCGATGAAGTTGAGTTGACACATGCATCTTTTTTATTTTCTATGGGAGAATTCAATCCTTTTTTGTTTAGAGATCAAACTGAGAAATTCATTGAATTTTACAGAAATACTGCGGAAGAACTTTTAGTTTATGGAAGGTCTGAAGAAGCATATGAACTATATTCAAGAATGTTGCCGATTTTTAGGAGAGAAGGTACCTGGTTTGGAGATATTTCAGATTTTGTCTTAAAAGAGACTTCATCAAAAGTAAAAAAGAAAAATGCTGATTTAGATCTCTATTTATCTAATTTTATGAATTTTTATTTTCAAAATGAAGATCTTTATTGGAATTATTTTTTTAAAAAAGAATTGTCTTTTGATCTTGTAAATTTAGCTAATGATGTTTATTTAGAAAATGAACCTTTAGCTCTTAAATATTATTCTTTTGCCCATACTTTAGATGAGTGGAGCCTTTTAGATAATGGAATCAACATTTAATTTTTTAATACCTCCACCCCAGGTAACTTCTCTCCACCCAAGAACTCCAAAGCAGCTCCTCCAGCAGTTGAGACATGGGTAAAACGGTCTCTCAGCCCACAAGCATTAATTAGAGCATTGGTTTCACCTCCACCGCAAACTGTGGTAGCTGGTGAGTCAGTAGTATTGTTAGCGATATTTTTAGCAAGAGCGCGACTGCCTTTGGCAAAAAGAGGATTTTCAAAAACACCCATTGGGCCATTAAAGAAAATCGTTCTAGCCTTAGAAAGTAAAAGTTTATATAAATCGGTAGTTTTTCTACCGATGTCTAAGTATTGCAAGTCTAAGTCATTTTCAGTGTCGGCGACATCTTTTAATAATTCCAGGTTTACAACTTCTTTTTCATTGCTGATATCTTGATTTTTAGCAGCCAGCACATCGATTGGCATAATCACTTTTGGTAGTGGCAAATTTTTACCATTTTCTTCGACGTTGATCATGGTTCTTTCTGTCTTGTGTTCATCAAGAATTTCTTTGGCAATTCTGACGTTTGCCTCAGCATTTTTACCCATAAAAGATTTGTGAACCTCAATACCATTAGCTTTTAAGAAAGCGTTGGCGATGCCACCACCTACCAAAACTAGGTCTGCCAGAGCAGAAAGATTTTTTACAGCTGAGACTTTATCATCAATTTTGGCTCCACCGAGTACAACGATGAAAGGGCGCTGAGCTTTTTCTAGAATTTTACTTAGGATTTTTATTTCTGCAGAAAGATCAAAGCCGGCAAAACTAGGTAATAACTTAGCCAAGCCAACTACAGAAGCATGGGCTCTGTGCGAAGCAGAAAAAGCTTCATTAATGAAAACTTCAGCACCAGTGTCTTTGATAATATTTTTAGCAAAATCAGGCTCATTGGCTTCTTCTTCTGGATGGAAACGTAAGTTTTCGAGTAGCAAGACTTCGCCTTTTTGTAATGAGAGAGTTTTTTGAGCAACTTCTTCACCAATGCAGTCATGGGCAAAAGTTGTATTCAAGCCTAAATTTTTATTTAAATAGCTAGCTACTGGACTAAGACTAAATTCTTTGCTTACTTTTCCATCTGGTCGGCCTAAGTGAGAAATTAAGATAATTTTGGCGCCATGCTCCTTCAAAAAAAGAATTGTCTCTAAAGCACTTCTAATGCGTTGATCGTCAGAGACTAGATACTTAAAATCTTCACCCTGAGCGACTTTTTTAAGAGGAACATTAAAGTCCACTCTAACTAATACTGTTTTGTCTTGGATGTCTGAGACTTTAGGAGTGTGAATGATCATATTGTTATGATACAATCTCGCAATCCAAAAAGAAAGGAAATATTTTTGCTATGACTGATAAAACGGTCAAGAAATTACAAACTATGGAGGAACTCTTAACTGCTAACGCAGGTAAGCTAGTGATCCCAAAAAAAGGTGACACCATTTCTGGAGTCATTGTTGAAAAAAATAAAAAGAGTTTAATCATTGATTTAGGCTCTAAAACTGAAGGCATTGTTGCCGAAAAAGAATTCGAATTTGCCGTCGATTTTGTCAAAGAACTCAAAGAAGGTGACGAGGTTAAAGCAATTGTTATCTCAACTGATAATGATAAGGGTCAAGTCGTTCTATCTCTCAAAGGCGCTGCTTCGGATGCCAAATGGGAATATTTCGAAGAGGCTATGGAGAAGGATCAAGAAATTAAGGCTACCGGTATCGAAATGAATCGTGGTGGCTTAATTATCTTAGTCAATGGCATTCGTGCTTTTGTACCTTCCAGCCAATTTAGTCGTAAATACATGGGTAAAATCCAAAATCTTAAAGGTGTTGATTTTCCAGTCAAAGCTATCGAAGTCGATCGCGAGAAAAATCGTTTGATTTTCTCAGAGAGACACGTTAGTGAAGCTAAAGAATTAGCCCAAAAAGATTTGGCAGTTGCTAGTGTTGAAGAAGGCAAAATCTACGATGGCGTCGTTTCCGGAGTAATGCATTTTGGTTTATTTGTCACTGTTGAAGTTCCTGTCAAAGATTCAGAAAAAAAAGATAGTATTGGCTATGTTGAAGGTTTGATTCATATCTCAGAAATTTCTTGGGAAAAAGTCAATCATCCAAAGGATTATCACAAAGTTGGTGATCGCATTAAGGTTAAAGTTTTGGGGATTGATGAAAAAACCAATAAACTTAATCTTTCTATCAAGCAATTAGATGCTGATCCATGGGAGAGTATTGAAGAGCGCTATGGTGTTGGCACCACCTTTACTGGTGAAGTCACTCGTGTAGAAGCTTTCGGTGCTTTTATCAATGTTGAAAAAGGTGTCGATGCTTTAATCCATGCCTCCAAACTTGAGGGACATGATCTCCAAGTTGGTGAAAAAGTTACGGTTAACGTTGAAAACGTTGTGCCAGAACAGCGTCGTATGAGTTTATCTATTATTGATACTTCTACACCAATTGCTTACAAGTAAAATCTTTTAAGAAATAATGAAGAGCGCCTTTTTAAGGCGCTCTTTTATTTTTGTTAACTAAATAAATTATTAATCTGTTTCAAGATTATTTTAAGAATGATCAAAGCTTGATCTTTAGTGTTCATTCTTAAACTTTCTTTTTCAAGTTTCTTCCAATAAGCAAAAGATCTATTGTGTGCTGAATCAGCTGCCCAAAGCGAAAAGACTCCTGGTTTGACGCTATGTCTCCATTCGTACCAATTAGGATCAATTTTTTTAAGCGCCGTAGCCTCTATAGTGGGGAGAGGTCTTGGTCCAATGAGGCTCATCTCACCTTTTAGAATATTAAGCAGTTGAGGAATTTCATCTAGACCAGAGCGAGATAAGAACTTTCCAACTTTGACTATAAGCGGCTTTTTAAAGCCGAATATTCTGATTTCTTTTTTAAGAAAACGGGGGTCTTCTGCAATTTTAAACATTGGATTTGGAGCCTCATTTTTGCTTAGATATTTTTTTCTATTTGATTGAGCGTTTTTTTTCATGCTACGCAATTTATATAAGATAAATTTTTGTCCGTTTTTGCCGATTCTTTCTTGCTTGAAGATAATAGGCTGGCCAATAAAAAACATTAAAAAAGGATAAGCTAAAATTGTGAATGGAACAGCTACAAGCAGTGCTAAAACAGCAGTAATAAGGTCAAAAGCTCTTTTTTTATTAAACATAAAAGTGTCTCCCATTCTAACCGCAAAAAACTAAAAAACCAGACGTTAAACTGTCTTTTTTCTATAGCCTTTTCGAGTGGTAAAAATCACAATTTCTTCACATCTATTTATTCATTTTTGTATGTTAGAGCTTCACTCAAGTAGGCAAAGCTACTATCGTAAATCTCTGCCTTCAAAAATAAATAAATATATGCGAAGTTATCAGTAATTTTTACCACCCGAAAAGGCTACTGCAAGTGATATAATACGCCTATGGCAAAACAAAGAATGATTGTTACAGACGACCAACTATTAATCGACATGGATCTATTATTTAATGCGATTCGCGAAGCCAAAGGTAATTGGCAGCAAGTCGAACAAGAAATGAAGCAATATTTAGCTGCTGTTCAAGGCATGACCAACGAAGCTAACGAAGAATAAGCTCGCCTCATTTTTTATAATCTGTTTTCTGCCCTAAACAAGAAGGTAGTTTAATGTCAGACAAAAATAATCAAGAAAATCTCACTCCAGAAGTTGTCAAAGTTCCTTTGGTAATTGCCTGCGGTGATGAGGGTGTACAAATCAACGTCGGTCGTCGCTTGGCTTTTTTAGGCGCAGGCTTGAAATTAGAGGGTTTTGATAAGGTTTTAGTAGCTGTGCGTAAAATGCTTGAATCCTACAGCGATCAATCAGATCGTCAATTGCGTTTAGTTGCCAGTGAAGAAAATTCTTATGTCAAGGAAGTTTTAGGTCTCAATGATTTTGATGAAGCTAATGCTAGCATGCAACAGCATTTACAGGCTTTATCAGATAAAGAAAACTTGCTTTATGTCGGAATTTTGCCTTTTGCCGATCCTTTAGAACTAAAACATGGGATCAAAGGTCACATGGTTCGTCCTCGCAATATTCATATTGCTAATAAAATTTGCTTTACCTTGTCAGGTGGTGAAACTACTTACAACCTTGGTCAATATTTGATCTCAGCTGATTGGTTGGCTTTTGCCGATAAAGATTTAGTCAAGTCAGTCATAGATACTCAGGTTAAATTTTACGAAAAATTAGCCAAGAGACCTTTGAAGTTTGTGATTGAAGAAGCAGGAGATCTGCCAAGCGAGATAGTTGCGAAGAATAAAACCATTCTATTTAGCTTAGGTTATAATTTCTCTTTAGATGTCTAAATCTAAATCATCAAATCAAGCCATTTCTTTATTTAGTGAATTTGAAGATGCTAAACCAGCCCAGGAGAGAAAACGTCAACAAACAGAATTTACCTCGACTAAAGATTTGCTTGTTAAATATCAAGTCAATGAAACAAATAAGCATATTTCTCACGAATTTCAAAGCTTTGGTTGCCATTTGGCAGAAGCCTTAGCAGACAAGCGTCACACCTCGTTGTATATTAAGTTAGCCAAAACAGTTTCGCGTGGTCTTTTAGAACGAGCTTTAAGTTTTGTAACTGATTCAACTGCAGATAATAAAGCCAAGCTTTTCATGTGGAAGTTGGAGCAATTAAAAAAAGCTAAATCGACTTAATTATGAAACACTGGACAACTAAATTACTAATTTTTTTCCTTTTTCTTCTAGTTTTAGTTTCTGCTTATAATTATTTTAAGAAACCTTTCTTTAAAAGTTCAGATGTTGTTTCTGAAGATTTGAGTCCTACTCCGACACCAACTCCGAGTAAAGCTCCTAAGAAAGAATTAAATAGTAAAGAGAAAGTTTCTCAACTATTAGCAATTCCAGTCGACATTAATGAACTAGATGAAGATAGTAGTGCTAGTGCCAAAATCTTGCGTTTTATTGAGGACAATGATCCTGGCTTTGTCTTATATTTTGGTGAAAAAATTTCTACAGAGTCAGCTGCTTTAGCCACGATTAAGATTAATGGTCTTTTTACTGAAAAAGATTATTTGCCACTTATTGCAGTTGACCACGAAGGTGGTCTAGTCCAGCGTTTAAGTGGAGAAGGTTTCACCAAGCTAGATTCTTGGCAAAAAATAGTTAGTACTTACTCAGTAACTCAGCAAAAAGCTATTTTTAATCAATCAGCTCGAGAACTGGAGTCAGCTGGAATCAACATTGTTTTTGCTCCGGTAGTTGACTTAGCTTCAAACAGTGCAGTTCTTAAAACAAGAGCTGCCAGCGATTCTGAAGAGACTTACTTTGCTACCAGTAATTTTATTTATGCTTTTTCTCAAAATGGAGTTATGCCAGTCATTAAACACTTTCCTGGTATAGGTTCTATAAGCAAAGATCCTCACAATGCAGTCTCCACAATTAGTTTGAGTAAAGACGATACGGCAATTTTTAGTAAGATTTTAGATAAATTCAACAACATCGGAGTAATGACCACTCACGTGCGTTTGGAAAATAAATTGTCTGGAGAGATTTGTAGTTTAAGTGAAGAGTGCTTGGCTCAGTTTAAGCAGTCTTATCCAAAAGTTTTGCTTTTCACTGACGATCTAACAATGAAAGCAGCCAGAGCTCAAGAATCTGGAGAAGGAGAAAGGGATATTTCTGAAGTAGCAATTGAAGCAGTCAAAGCAGGGAATAATGTTTTAGTTTTTGGCAGAGGAATTGATTCCTCCGTACTTGAAAAAATTATTTATGCTTTACAACAAGAATATGATGACTCAGAAAGCTTTAGAGCAAAGGTAGATAATTCAGTAGAGAAGATTTTAAGCCTAAAGAAATGAAGCAAATTTTTACCAAGAAACAAATCGTTTTTAAACTCATTTTTTCTTTTTTATTTTTGATTTCTTTAGTAATTTTTTATAAAGCTTGGCAAAATGTTAGTACCTTAATTGCTTTTGTTCTAGCTTATTCAGTTGCTGTTTTTTTACTCTATTTAGATGAACAATTTTTGTATAAGTTTTATGTAGAAAAGATTGATAATGGAGAGGAAAGATCTTCGCATTTTCCAGCACTCGCTAGCCGAAACTTCTTCTTTATTTTAATGTTACCTTTTCTAAGTATTTTTGTTTTAACTTCATCAGGAAGTGTTTTAGGGATTGCTTTGATTTTGGCAATTAACTTTTATTTATTAATTGAAGTGTGGCAATTACGTGATGAATTTTTACTTTTCAAAGATCGTTTTCTAGCACTTTCAAAAATAAAAACTAACAGCAGAATGGTTCGTAAAATTTCTTGGATTGCTTTATTTTACTTTGTTTTTTTGCTAATCATTTTATATTTTTAATATGAAAAAGGTTTTTTTTATTTTTGCTCTATTTAGTCTTTTTATTTTTTCCATTTATTTTTTCTATCGAAGCTATGCTTTTATTTTTTTTGTAAAAGATAGACAAGTAATTAAGCTAGTTTTAAAAGAGAATTTTTTTGCTAGTAAAGAAAAGGAACTTTTAGTTGAAGTAGTTAGAACCAAACAGAGTACCACGGAGGGTCTTTCTAATCGTAAAAGTTTAGAAAGTGTAAACGGTCAAAAGATCGACGGTCTTCTTTTTATTTTTCCAGAGAAAACAGTTCGTCGATTTTGGATGAAAGAAATGCTATTTAATATTGACATCTGTTGGCTAAACAACTTGGATTTTCTTTCCTGTCAGAGATCAGCTCAGCTTCCTTCACCAGGTGAAGACTTAAAAATTTATAGCTCCAATTCAGACTCTAATGTAGTTCTAGAAACCAACCCAAATCGATTGAGCGATGATGATCTCAAACTAAAGCTCTTCTTCCAGTGGTAAAGAAAAAACGTTATGATAAATGCGTGACAAATAATCACTCCTTACAGAGGATGTTTTCTAGTTCTGATCCAGGCAAATATCCAACTATTGGTAGGTTTTTGCCGTCGGCCACCAAGCAACAGGCTGTTTTTCCTGCAGCAAGCAAGAAGGCAGATGATCAAAAGGAAGATAAAAATGATTTAGATTTACTTGATCAATTAGTAAGTCAGACTATTTTAAGTCGTGTTGATACTTCGTCAGTTGCTCAAGCTCCTCAGGTTTCAAGCCAGACAACTGCTCGCGCCAAAGAGTTTTTAGCTAATCAGGTAGTTACAGAGTCGCCTATTGTAAACGCAGAAATTAATACCGAGGCAACTGCTGAATCTACTTCTGAGTCCGCTATCGAGTCTGCTCCTGAAGTTACAGTGACTCCAGAAATGGCAGAACTTTCCAAAGAATTAAAAGAAGTTTCTAGTGAAACTAAAGAGCAACGTGAGCAAGCGGCGATTAAAGAAAAACAACAAGAGATCAATAATTTAGCTGCAACAGTCACTACTCCCGTGGCAGTTTCAGATAAACCAGTGGTGGTTTTGCCAATTACAGCAAAAAGTAAAGAAGAGGCAAAATTTAAGAGTACTAAATATAGTGTAAAGTGGTTGGTGGAATGGTGTGTAAAAGTTGCTAAAATGTTTTCTGGAGCAGTAATTTATAAAGAAGAAATAGCAGATGAATGAACAAAGCCAAAATCTACTATCAAATTTAAATAGTTTTTTTATTACCTTTTTTTTATGGATTGGTTTGCTGGTTTTAATAGTTCTAATAGTTTTATTAATTGCTTCTTTGATTAAGAACCAGCGTCGAGAAAATTACGTACTGAATTTCGTTACTCTCCTTGTAAAGTTGCCAAAGGGTAATGAGATTAAAATTGATGCTGCAGAGCAAATGTTTGCCGGACTTTATTCGCTTAAGAAAGAAGGTTTTTTCTCTTTTCTTAAACCAGAAGACACCATCAGTTTTGAAATAGTAGGTATGAAAGAAGATATTGCTTTTTATGTGACTTGTCACAAAGCAATTCGCGATTTTGTAGAAAAACAAGTTAATGGTGCTTATCCATTGGCTGAAATTAGTGAAATGGATGAGGTCAATATTTTTAATGAAAAAGGTCGAGTAGCTTTTGCCCCGATTAAACTAGAAAAAGCTAATTTTTATCCAATTAAAACTTACAAAGATCTCCCAACTGATGGCTTATCTTTGATTACTTCTGCTATGTCAAAAATGAGTGATGGTGAGGGCGCAACCTTGCAAATTTTAATGAGACCAGAGGGGAAACGTTGGCAAACGAGCGGTCAGAAATACAATCAAAAAGAAAAAAAGCGCGAATCAGATCCAGATAAAGCTAACTACACTCACGATCCAAAAGAAGTTGAAGCAGTTAATAACAAAGTTGGTAAATCAGGTTTTAGAGTTTCAATTCGAGCGGTAGTGTCAGCACAAAATGCAACTACAGCGCAATCCAATCTCAATAATATCGTTGGTGCTTTTTCGCAGTTCAGTTCTACTTATAACAAATTCAAAAAACCTAATTTTTTACTTTTCAAACATTTATTCATGATTGATTTTATTTATCGCTACATGCCGATTTTTAATGCCAATACAATGATTCTGAATACTGAGGAATTAGCCACAGTCATGCATTTTCCAAATAAAACTGTCGAGACGCATCACATTCGCAAGTTGACTGCTAAAAATGCTCCAGCTCCAAACAAGATTCCTACTTCTGGCTTGTTTATGGGTAAATCGATCTATCGTGGCGAAGAAAGAGATATTTATGCAGGTCTCAATGATCGCCGTCGTCACACCTACATCATTGGTAAAACTGGTACTGGTAAGTCAGAATTTCTTAAGGACATGGTTTTACAAGATATAGAGGCTGGGCATGGTGTAGCAGTCATCGATCCTCACGGTGATTTAGTTGATGATGTTTTGCAATTAATGCCTCCAGAAAGAGCTGAGGATGTGATCTATTTCAATCCTTCTGATTTGACTAGACCGCTTGGACTCAACATTATGGAAGCCGAGACAGAAGAGCAAATGCACTTTGTAGCGAGTTCCATTATTGGCTTAATGTATAAGCTCTATGATCCTCACCACACTGGTATCGTCGGTCCTCGTTTTGAGCACGCTATTCGTAATGCCATGTTAACCATTATGTGCAAGCCTGGTAGTACCTTTATTGAAATGGTGCGTGTTTTAACCGATGCAAAATTTGTTGAAGAATATTTGCCATTAATTAAAGATGGTATGGTTAAGCGTTATTGGACCGATCAGATTGCCAATACCAGTGATTTCCATAAGTCAGAGGTAATGGATTACATTGTTTCTAAGTTTGGCAAATTCGTGACCAATAAAACCATGCGCAATATCATTGGTCAGCCTGTTAGTTCTTTTGATTTTCGCAAAGCCATGGATGAAAAGAAAATTGTGCTTTGTAATTTATCTAAAGGTATTTTAGGCGAAGAAGATGCTAAATTTCTTGGTTTGATTTTGGTACCAAAAATTCTGGCTGCCGCCATGAGTCGTCAGAATGTTCCCATGGAGCAACGTCCTGACTTCTTTCTCTATGTTGATGAGTTTCAGAACTTTGCTACTGAAGATTTTGCAGCTATTCTTTCTGAGGCTCGTAAATATCGCTTAAATTTAATTGTTGCTAACCAGTTTATTGGTCAGATTGATGAAGAAATCAAAAATGCTGTTTTTGGTAACGTTGGCACAATGGTTTCTTTCCGCGTTGGTGTAACTGACGCTAACTTCTTACAACATGAGTTTGCCCCAACTTTCTCTGAAAATGATTTAACCAACGTAGAAAAATACCATGCTTATATTAAGACAATCGTTGATAATGAGCCAGTTTCAGCTTTCAGCATGTCTCTCTATAAGGATATTAAAGCTCAGGAAGCCAGAATGAATCCTAAATTAGCTGAAATGATTAAGCAGCTTTCACGTCTTAAATATGGCAAAGATAAAGAATTGGTGGAGGCAGAAATTAATCAAAGAGCGAGGTTACTCTGAGGTATGGAATTTCCAGAAGAAATTACTAAAGAAAAATTATCAATTGGGTGTGGGAAAAAATACTTCAACCTATTATTAATATTTGTATCTTTGTTATTTTCTTTAATTTTATTTGAGTTTTACTTAAGAATAATAAAATATCCATATCAGGGTTGTGAAGAAGTTCAGTTAGCCAGCGAGTCTTGGTTGGGAGAATTTAATAAAGCAACTGGCTGGTCTTACAAGAAATCATTTTCTTATTATGAGGATAATGGTAAGTTTGAATATCATTTTGATAAAAATGGCATTAGGGTTGAGAGTGAGAACTATGAAATAAATCATGATAAAAAAATAATAGCTTTCATTGGAGATTCTGTTACTTTTGGAGAAGAGTTGTCTTTTAAAGATACTTTTCCTGCCAAAATAGGAGAATTACTTGGTGAAGAATTTGAAATTGTAAATTTAGGAGTTCAGGGTTTTGGAACAAGCCAGTCAATGATTCATTTGAAAAATTTAATCTCTGAAATCAGGCCTGATTTCGTTGTTTATACTTTTATTCCAGATCATATTAATAGAGATATTAATTATGATAGGAGAATTCACGTTAAATGTCTTGATTTTAATGGTACTAAGCCTGTTTTTAGAATTGTTGATGGGCAATTAAAGCAAATTAGAAAACCAAAGCTATATAAAACAGTTGATAGATTTAAACTTGCTCTATTTTTAGATGATATTTATCAAATTAGTAAAGAAAGAGAACAAATTGAGAGTGGAGATGCAGAAAAAATAACAAAAGAGATTATTAATCAGATATCTGAGCTTGTAAGAAATAATGGTGCACAAGATTATTACATATACTACGACAATGTATATGACACCAGCATTTATAGTTATAATGATTATCTTGTTAAATATATTTTTGATGGTGATAAAGAAGATAAAGTTTTTAATTTTACTAATTGGGCAATAGATTCTCAAACAAAGGGAAAAAAATATTATGTTAACGATGAGGATGACTACCATCCTAATGCAAGTTTGTCAGCAGAAATAGCTAAGGGCTTTTTTAATAAATTTAAAGATCATTTTCTTGATTAATGTTAAGTTTTTGAGTTAAGAAATCAAATATGTATTCTGCAAGCAATTGTTGTCCATAATTACTTAAATGAACAAAGTCCCACCAAAGTAATCCCGTAGAATCCTTTTCTTTTAGAAATTCGTTAGTATCTATAAGATAGACATCATTTTCTTTAGAAATTTTCTTCATTATTGAGTGAAATTGATTTTCAATTCCTTTTTCGTATGAATTCGCCTCTAGCATTAAAATTGTTTTAATATTGTTTTTTTTATTTATTTCAATGAACTTTTCAATATTTTTTTTGAAAATTGCTTTGTCTATTTCATATGAAAAATCATTGCTAGATAGATTTATGAATACTATTTTAGGATTTAATTGAATCCACTTTTCTTGATAAAGATCAATTAGTTCTACACTGGTTAAACCAGATATCCCAGTGTTAACAATATTGATCTTTTTTTTAAAATTAATAATCATTGGTTCTGATTCGGTAGCTTCTTTGGGAGTTTCGATTAGGTTTTTATTAAGTCTTTCTTCTAGAATAGCCGTAAATGTTTTTTTATATTCAGAGGCACCAGTTCCCTCTGTTTGAGAAGAGCCAATAAACATGATCTTTTGTTCTTCATCATGTACGTAAGCATTCATTATTTCGTTTGATATTTTTTCAGTGATATTTTCTATATATTCTTCTTCCTTATTTTTTAAATTATTCAAACCAAAATTTATACTTGGATAATTTCCAACAAAAAAGAAGACAAGATAAAAGTAGTAAATTATTAAGGATATATTAATAGAGATTAAAATTAAAATTAATTTGTCAAAATAACTAATTAATATTATAGAGATTATAATTAATGAGAATAAGGATACGAAGAATGGCCAGCTCAGGTGATTTTTGTTTGAAAAATTTTCTTTAAAGATGATTTTGTTTCCTGTCCTCAATGAAACATTGTCTACTAAACTTTTATGATACGAACCTTTAAAGCCGATTTTAGAAGATTCTTTATCAACGGATACTTCACAGGTAAACAATTTTTTATTTATTTCTAAGTTTATAAAATTTTCCTTAAAAGTAATTTTGGCATGATTCCACTTACCTACATTTATTCTTAAATTTTCAATTGAATTATTAGACAAAAATTTGCCATTTTCGTCAATTTTTAAACAAGAATTTTGTTTAGGATCATCAGCAATTTTTATACTATGCTTATAATTGTCTTTTATAAATAAATGGACTATTAGATAGGCCTCTTTTTCAATAAAAAAATCAAACTCCATCTGCTCATAGTTATATTCTGTTTTTGTAATTACCTCTTGAAATCCGTGCCAAGCTGATAAATCTAAACGCTCAAAGTTAAGTGTTTGCGTTTGAGTGAGAAACTGTTCTGCACCCATTATATCTAACTCTAGTTTTGATTTTTCACTGTCCCAAGTGTTGCCTTTTTCTAGGGTATTATTGCTGAGTAGATGTATTTTATTAATAATTCCTGATATTAGAATAATTAAAATCAAAGTTGCCAATTTCCTCTTTATTTTCATTTTTTTTAAATAGTGCTCAAACAAGCATGTAAATAAATGGACTTATTGGAGAAGTTGTTGAAAAAGCAATTAATAGGGCAAAGATAATAAATAAGATTATTGGAGGAATTAACCACCATTTTTTATTTTTCATCAAGTACTCTGCGATTTCTTTAAACATATTTTTATTTTCCTTTTTTAACCATATAGTTGTCTATAACTAGATAGTCAATATCTGTTGTTAAAAAGCAATTAATAGCATCTTTAGGAGTACAAACTATCGGTTCACCTTTTACATTGAAAGAGGTATTAATAATAATTGGTATTTTAGTTTTTTTCTTGTAACTTTTAACTAAGTCATAGTATTTTGGATTATCTTCTCTAATTAGTGTTTCTAGTCTTCCACTATTATCGACATGGACAACGGCTGGAACTTCTTTAATTCCTTTTTCTTTAAATGGATAAACCATAAGCATCCATCTTGCTGACGGTGATATGTATTCATCTGTTTTGAAATATTTTTTTGTTTCTTCTTCTAGAATCACTGGGGCAAAAGGTCTAAACATTTCTCTTTTTTTAACTTTTTCATTAATAATATCTCTCATTTTTGTAGTGGTAGCAGATGCAAGAATGCTTCTATTGCCTAAAGCTCTTGGGCCCCATTCCATTCTTCCTTGAAACCATCCAATTACTTTTTTATTTTTTATTAAAGCAGCTGTTTTATCGATCAACTCTTGATCATTTTCTATAAATTTATATTTTAATTTATATTTTTTAAGTTCTTTTTCAACTTGATACCACTTGTATTCTGGACCAAGATAAGGGTGAAATTTTTCTTTATTTGTGAGTTTGCCTGTTAATCTAGTGTAGCTGTAAAGAGCAGCCCCCATTGCTGCTCCAGCATCACTTGGATCTGGAGGAATGAATATTTTTTTAAAAGGAGTATTGCTTAATATCTTTCCATTTAAAACAGAATTAAGAGCAACGCCACCAGCTAAGCATAGATTTTTATTTTTATGATTTTTGTAAGTTTGATTTAAAATATTAAAGACTACCTCTTCTAGTTTTAATTGTAGAGCGGCAGCAATATCTTCGTGGTATTTTTTAACAATTTCGTCTTTTTTTCTAGCTGGATGACCCAGGAGTTTAGACATTTTTTTAGAAGGCATTTCTTTTGACCAGTCAAAGTCAAAATAATCCATATTTAACTGAAAACTACCGTCTGAAAAAACTTCAACAATTTGATCAAATTTTTCTTTATATATATCAGGGTTTCCGTAAGCAGCTAAACCCATAACCTTATATTCGCTATCATTAGCGCTAAAACCAAGATAAGTCGTAAGAGTACTATAGAGTAGTCCAAGGGAATGCGGAAAATTAATTTGTTTCTCTATTTTTATTTTTTTACCAGAACCTTTTCCTATTGTTGTTGTAGCCCATTCTCCAACGCCATCTATGGTCACGATACTAGCTGTTTCAAAAGGGGATAAATAAAAGCTACTAGCAGCATGAGACAAATGATGATCTACGAAATTTATTTTTCCAAAATAATTAATTTCTTTTTCTAGAATTTTTTTTAATTGTAACTTAGAGCCAAGCCAAGGCCCCATTGTTTTAATAAATTGCCTGTAACTTTTAGGAAAATTATCAATGTGTTGATATAAAACTCTCTCAAATTTAATCAATGGTTTCTCATAAAATGAAATCAAACTTATTTCATTAGCTGCTATTTGAAGGCTGTCTAAGCAAAACTCAATTGCTTTTTTGGGGAAATTGTTATCATGTTTAATTCTGGTAAATCTTTCTTCGGCAGCAGCAGCAATAATTTTGCCATCTTTAATTATGCAAGCAGCACTGTCGTGAAAATAACAAGATATTCCGAGAATGATCATAAAAATTCCTAATACATTTTATTATGGTTATTATTTTGCAGATATTTTTCCCAAGTGGAGCTATTTATTTTTTTATTTAGAAAGTTTTTAGAAAAAATTTTTGCAATTGTAGCAGAAATAGAGATTCCCAAGAAGAAAATAAAAAAGAGAGCTATTGGCTCAATTTTAGTATTAATTTTATTACTGATTTTTTTTAACTTTTCAATTACAGACATGCATTTTATATTAACATATTTTATTGAGGCCATCTCGTTTTGTGTATTTTGTGTTTTTGCTCTTAGGTATCTCTTGCATTTGTCTAAAAAGCATATATAATCACTCTTTGTCTCTAAGGCTTTTCGGGAAAGTCTACAAGAGTATACGCGACAATCCGTTTTTAGGATTCCCTCCGTCTCAAGAAAACAGCCATTAAATTGGCTAAAAATAGAAAAAACATGAAATTTATTTGATTTTTTGTTTTTTTTGCACGTTAAATTGAACAAGCAAGTGAAAAGTCTCCGAAAGACTTATAAGGGCCCTTAGCTCAGTTGGCTAGAGCGCCACATTTGCAATGTGGAGGCCAAGGGTTCGAGCCCCTTAGGGTCCACTTTGATTAATAAAGCCGTTTGCTAATTATTAGGCTTTGGATTTTCCTTCCGGGATTTCTAGAGGCTAATAACTAGCAAATTGCTAGACTTTGACGCGTAAGTGTCAAATTTTGTTCTTTAATAAGTGAAGAAACTTTTTAACTTAAATTTATTTAAGTTAAAAACTAACTGTTACTCAATATGACTGAGTAAGAGAACATTTCAATGATAAATATTTTGTAAATTAAAGCAGAAGGTGAATGCCTTGGCTTGTTTGACCGAAGAAGGACGCCTAGGGTGCGAAAGTCGTCGGGGAGCTCCCAAAAAGCTATGATCCGACGGTGTCCGAATGGGGAAACCCCCCTATCAGCGATGGTAGGGATTCCTAAATTTATTTAGGGAGGGGAACGCGCTGAACTGAAATATCTAAGTAAGCGCAGGAAAAGAAATCACAGAGATTCCCTTAGTAAGCGACGAGCGAAAAGGGACTAGTCCAAACCGAACTTTTGTTCGGGGTTGTAGGGCTTTCGATATTGGATTCTTTAGATTAGTAGAACAACGTGGAATAGTTGGCCAAAGAACGTGACAGCCGTGTATATGAAAATCAAAAGAAGCATAGAAAGTACCTGAGTAAGTTGGGAGACGGCAAACTCCCTTCCGAATCCGGGGTGACCACACTCCAAGACTAAACATCAAACAAGACCGATAGTGAACGAGTACCGTGAGGGAAAGGTGAAAAGAAGGGCGGAAGGCCCCGTGAAATAGTACCTGAAACCATCTGCTAACAACCAGAGAGAGCCCTGTAATATGGGTGATCTCGTGCCTATTGAAGAATGAGCCAGCGAGTATTTGCTAGTTGCTTGGTTAAGACACTTTCGTGTCGGAGCCGTAGTGAAAGCGAGCCTGAATAGGGCGATTTTGTAACTAGTAAATGACCCGAAACCGGAGTGAGCTAACCATGGCCAGGATGAAGTTAGGCGAAAGCCTGATGGAGGTCCGCACCGTTGTATGCTGCAAGATGCTCGGATGAGCTGTGGTTAGAGGTAATATGCCAATCGAACCCGGAGATAGCTGGTTCTCCCTGAAATATATTTAGGTATAGGGTTGCGTTAAGTGTAATTGGGGGTAGGGCTCTGATCGAGCGTCCTATGGGAAACTGTAGGCGTTTAGTCAAACTTCGAATACCAAATACATGTTTCGCAGCACTCAGCACCTGGGAGCTAAGTTCCAGGAGCAAAAGGAAAACAAACCAGACCTACAGCTAAGGTCTCAAATAAACATTTAGTGGAAAAGGAAGTTTAAATTCTAAGACACCTAGGAGGTCGGCTCAGAAGCAGCCATCCTTTAAAGAAAGCGTAACAGCTCACTAGCCGTAGAATTTATGCGCCGAAAATTAACGAGGCTCAAATGTTTAACCGAAGCTTAGGGTTCTGCTTGATTTATCAAGTGGAGCGGTAAGGGAGCGTTCTGTGTGCTATGAAGGTGACCCGTAAGGAGTCGCTGGAGCGATCAGAAGTGAGAATGCTGGCATAAGTAGCGTCATTGAAGTGAGAATCTTCGACTCCGAATGTCCAAGGTTTCCGCACCCACGTTCGTCGTGTGCGGGTTAGGCGACCCTAAGGTGAGCCTCCATCTCAGATGGAGGGTAGCCGATGGATTACTGGTTAATATTCCAGTCCTTGATAAAAAACATTATTACTTGGGGAGGGACGGCGATGGATAGGGGTAGTGTCAAAGTGAATTTGACATTCAATCAGCAAGACAGTCTTGGCAGGCAAATCCACCAAGGCGTTTATTCAAGCTGTGATAAGTCTTTGTTCCTGCGGGAGCATTGACTACCTTGACTTCATTGTCCTGGAAAAGCTTCGCAAGGAGTTTTTTATCAAATCGTACCGATAACCGACACAGGTGGACAGGTCGAGTAGACCAAGGAGAGCGAGAGAAAGTAGTTTAAGGAATTCGGCAAAATAGCTGGGCGTAACTTTGGGAGATGCCCTTCTCTTTCGGGTGTTAAAGCCTGAGAGAGGCACAGCAAAAGACGTAGGGTTGACTGTTTACCAAAAACACAGGTCCGTGCGAACCCGCAAGGGGAAGTATACGGGCTGAAACCTGCCCGGTGCTGGAAGGTTAATTGCGGGGGTTTATGTCTTCGGATATAGGCCTCTAATCGAAGCCCCAGTGAACGGCAGCAGTAACTATAACTGTTCTAAGGTAGCGAAGTTCCTTGTCGCTTAATTGGCGACCTGCACGAACGGCTCAACAAGCCCTACACTGTCTTGAACTACTACTCGGCGAAATTGAGATGGCCGTGAAGACGCGGCCTACTAACATCTGGACAAAAAGACCCCATGAAGCTTTACTACAACTTGGCACTGGTCTTATATATGGAATTGTTTAGGATAGGTGGGAGTTCCCTCATTTAGTGATGGAACGTCAGTGAAATACCACTCGTTTTATATGTAAGACCTCACTTAGGTTAGATGCAAACTCTAACAAGGACACTGTCTGGCGGGTAGTTTAACTGGGGAGGTTGCTTGCTAAAGTGTAACGCAAGCGCGCAATGGTACTCTTAGCCTGGATGGAAATCAGGCTGTACGTGCAATAGCATATGAGTGCTTAACTGTGAGGCATACAGGCCGAGCAGATGCGAAAGCAGGTTATAGTGATCCTCGTGCACTTTGTGGAAGGTGCCGGGCTTATCGGATAAAAGCTACTCTGGGGATAACAGAGTCATCACGCCTAAGCGTCCCTAGCGTCGGCGTGGTTTGCTACCTCGATGTCGGCTCATCGCATCCTGGGGGTGAAGAAGCTCCCAAGGGTTTGTCTGTTCGCCAATTAAAGCGGTACGCGAGCTGGGTTCAGACCGTCGTGAGACAGGTCGGCCTCTATCCGATGTTAGCGTTAGAAAGTTGAGAGAATTTGTCTCTAGTACGAGAGGACCGAGATGAGGAAATCCCTAGTGTTCCTGTTGTTGCTGTCAAGCGCACCGCAGGGTAGCTACATTTCTTTTGGATAACCGCTGAAAGCATATAAGCGGGAAACCATGCTCAAGATTAACTTTCTCCATTAGACCCGTGGGAGATTACCACGTTGATAGGCTGCCGGTGTAAGTATGGTGACATATTTAGCCTAGCAGTACTAAGTGTCGATTGAACAAAATATTTATTAGTTTTCACAAAGGTCTTATTGAGTAGGTTAGTAGTGAAAGATTTATCTTTTACTACTAACCTTTATATTTCGATATAAAGCAGTTAGCTTCACTTATTAGCGAGCAAAATCGCTAATTAACATAAAATACGTGCATAAAAACGTTTTATTCTGGTCTCTAGAGCGAGGTGGTACCAACTCTTCCCATCCCGAACAGAGTCTTGAAACGCTTCAGCGCTGACAATAGTTGGGGGTTCTCCCCCTGCAAAGATAGGTCGAGGCCAGAATAAAGCGTTTTTTTTGTGCCCGAGCTTATGCGAGGGTACGTCTGAAGCACAAGCGGAAGACGAGCCAGTCCTTCTTTAAGAAGGTGTGTCCGAAGTGGAAGCGGAGGACGCGACTATTTCCCAATTTTACAGAAATTTTTCTTTACAAAAATAGTAAAAACCCAACAAAAACCGCTAGGGCTAGTAATAAATTTATTAGGCCAAGCAAGCTTACGCTTGAGGAAAAACCAGTAATAAGGGTTTTTTTCATGAGATTGATCTGACGAGAAACTATAAAGATATAGACTAGATTAAAAAAAGCGGCGACAACAAAAGCAATTTTGAGAGCACCATCTAATAGTTCTGCATTAAAAATATTATTCATTTTTCCTTAATTGACTCTGCCTTCTATTTTTTCTTTTTCTTCTTCTAAGAGAAGTTCACTTATTAACTTAGTAACTTTGGCTGGCTGGGGAACATTCCCGAACTCGAATTCAGTCTTTTCTCCAGCTGTTTGAATTAGAATGGTTCCATAATTGAAAATTGCAGCTAAAGGTCCAGTGGTGCGAGCAGTAACGTCTTCAATATTTTCAATTTTAGCGTAAGAAATATTGTGATAGATCATCGAGGCGAAGTCGACATCGATAATTCTTTCATCAGTGATAATGTAAACATTAAAGAACCAAATTAAAAATGTTCTAGTGAAAAGACCAAAGGTTAAAACAATCCAAAAAATATAAAAAGCGCCTATAAATTTATCTGGAAAAGTTTCTATAAATCCGGAAAAATTGAGCAAAATAGGAATAAGCAAAATAATCATACATAAGAAAAGAAATGATTTTAACTGAGTAATTAAATGCTGTCTCAAAACCAAAATAATTTTTTCATCTTTGTTTTGAATATCAAGATGAATGTTTTTTGGTTTAGAAATAAAAGTACGAAAGAAATTATTGGTAGATTTTTCGTTTTTCATTACTTCTGAATAATCTTCAACGTTTCTTCTCGCGTGGTGTTTATTTTGATCAGTCATATTTCTTTCTAATTATACCATTATATACGCCTTATGATTCCTACTTTGATTTTTCTCTAAAGTTTGCTATCTTATGACACAGATAAGTTTAGTATATTTGTTAGCAAAAATTATAAAAAGGAAACATGCCAGTTAAAAAAACCAGTAAAAAAGCAGTCGCAAAAAAAGTGATAAGTAAGCCAGCTGTAAAAACTGTTAAAAAAACAGTAGTTGCACCTAAGGTTATGCCTAAGATGGTCATGCCAAAAGTTCAGACAATGCCTATAAAAAAGCTTGACTCCAAAAAACTAATTAAGCCTTTAATTTTTCTACTTATTCTAGCTACTGTTTATTTACTCAAAGATGAGGTGATCGTCGCTAGCGTTAATGGTAAACCAGTGACACGCTGGGCTTTAACACGTAATCTAGAGAAACAAAGTGCTTCAACTGTTTTAGAAAATATGACCTTACAAATGTTAGTTGAACAAGAACTCAAAAAGGCTGGCATAGAGGTTACTGATGAAGAGATGGATGCAGAAATCAGCAAGATTGAGGAGCAATTAGCTGCTCAGGGTCAAAACTTAGATGATTTATTAGCTGCTCAGAATTTAACCAGAACAACTGTTAGAGAGCAACTGGCCCTCAGTAAAGGCATGGAAAAACTTTTAGCTGGCAATATCATTGTTACCGATGAAGAAATCACTGCCTATTTCGAGCAAAACAAAGAAATGATGGGCGCAGACGTTGCTTTGGAAGATATTAAAGCTGACATTGAAGCTCAATTGAAACAAGAAAAGTTAGCTACAGAGCAACAAAAATGGTTTGCAGAAATTAAGAAAAATGCAAAGATCAATTACTTTAAATTTGCTCCAAGCGTTAATCTTTAAAAATTAAAATAATAAATATTGAATCCCTCAAGCTTTTAGTTTGGGGGATTTTTTTATTAAGTTTCAAGAACTGCCAAAAAAGCATCTTGATTAAGTTGTACTTGACCAATTTGTTTCATTCTTTTTTTGCCTTTGGCTTGTTTATCCAAGAGTTTCATTCTTCTAGTGCGATCGCCGCCGTAAAGTTTAGCAGTCACATCTTTACGCCAAGCTTTGATGGTTTCTCTAGCGATAACTTTTGCCCCAATGCTGGCCTGAATTGGAATCTCGAATAATTGACGAGGAATAACTTCTTTTAATTTTTTAACAATTGCTCGAGCTTTTGCTTCAACGTTATCTGCCACAGTAATAAAACTGAGAGCTTCTATCGATTCTTTGTTGACTAAAATTTCTACTTTAACAGCATCCACTTCTCTAAAATCTTGGAGGACATATTCCATAGAAGCAAAGCCCGAGGTAACAGACTTAAGCTTGTCGTGGAAGTCAGTAATGAGTTCAGCTAAGGGAATTAGATATTCCAAACGATTGCGGTTGCCAGTGCCAATACTGTTTTCCAAAGTGGCTCTTTTTTCATGACAAAGCTTCATGACTGCAGAAACATAATCTTCTGGACAGAAAACACTCAATTTAGCAATCGGTTCAAGTATTTTTCTCACTCTACTTAAATCTGGCATTTCTGCTGGAGAGTGAATTTCAATTATTTTGTCATTAGTGGTTAAAATTTGGTAGGTTACAGATGGAGCAGTGGCGATGAGGTCCAAATCAAATTCTCTCATTAATCTCTCGCGAACTATCTCAGCATGAAAAATACCTAGGAAGCCAACACGCAAGCCATTTCCCAAGGCAATGGAGTGGGTAGACTGATATTGCAGCGCACTATCATGCATGGTCAATTTTGCCATGGCGTCCTTTAGATTGGAAAAATCTTTGCTATCCACTGGATAGATTTCCATAAAAACCATGGGAGTTGGTTCTTTGTAACCAGGTAAAACCTCAATCATTTCTCTGTCTTCAAAGCTAGTAATTGTGTCACCTACTTTAAGTAGAGAGATGTCCTTCAGTCCTGTAGCGATGTAACCAACTTCACCCTCTTTAAGAACAGCTCTTTTTTCTTTTTCTGGAGCAAAAATGCCAATTTCTACTGGCAAGAATTTAGTTTTACTAAAACTTAAGTACATATCCTTTTTGCTCATTTCACCATTAACCACTCTCATATAAGCAATGGCGCCCTGATGGTTGTCAAATTTAGAAGTAATGATCAAAGCTCTTAGTTTATCGCTTTCTTGAACATGATCCTCTTGGATAAGTTTTTTTCCTGGCGCAGGTACTTCTTCGATAATTCTTTGTAAAACCTTTTCCACGCCTTGCCCAGTTTTGGCTGAGACCATTAGAACTTCTTCTTCATTTAGTTCAAAAAACTCCATGATTTCAAGAATGCTTTGCTCAACATTGGCTGATGGCAAATCAATTTTGTTAATGACAGGAATGATTTTAAGTTTCAAATTTTTAGCTTTTTGATAATTAGCCAATGTTTGAGCTTGTACTCCTTGAGTAGCATCGATGAGCAAAAGAGCTCCTTCACAAGCAGCGAGTGAGCGATCTACTTCATAACCAAAATCAACATGTCCTGGAGTATCAATTAAATTGAGGATATATTTTTTGCCTAAATGTTCATAGTTCATGCGAACAGGGGCTAATTTGATAGTTACACCCTTTTCTTGTTCAATTGGATTTGAGTCCATCATGCGAGCATGAAAATTGAGGTCAGAAACGGCACCAGTGAGACGCAGAAAAGCATCGGTCAAAGTAGTTTTGCCGTGATCTATGTGAGCGATGATAGAAAAATTTCTAATCAAAGAAAGATCACTGTTTGTCATGGACGAATTTATTTACCAAGCAATTTGCTTAGAGAGGCTTTAACGCGGGCAGCCTTGTTTTTCTGTACGATATTTTTCTTGACACTGCGGTCAACCGCGGAGAAGGCAGCACTGAGTTTGTCAGCAGCTGGACTTTTCTTCATTTCATCAATAGCAGTCTTCATTTTTGATCTCAACTGAGTATTGATAACAGTTTTTCTCTGGCTAGCTCTAAGAGCTTTTTTGGCGTTTTTGAGTATCGGCATAGGCGACAATTATACTAGAGGTGTTGCCTTTAAGCAAGCAAGCCTTCGCATTAAAAGCTTTTACAGTATAATGTTATCCGTGATCTCTTTGACTAAAATATTCAATAGTAATGGCAAATGGCTGGAAAGAAAGCAAAATTCTATTCTTTCTGCCGCTTTGGTGATTACTTTGGCCAACATTTTTTCTTCAGTTTTTGGTTTATGGCGAGAAAGAGTTTTAATTAACCAATTTTTTAGCACTGATGTTTCTCAAAAGGCCTACGAGGCTTTTCAAGTAGCTTTCCAAATTCCGGACATGATTTTTCAATTGATTGTCATGGGTGCTTTGGCAGCTTCATTTATTCCACTTTTCACAGAGCTTAAAAAGAAAAATGAAAAAGATGCTTTTCACTTTACTTCAATCGTTATGAATTGGGTGCTTTTAGTTTTTTTAGTTGTTTCAGTTTTAGCTTTTATTTTTGCAGAACCAATTACGGCTTTTCGCACAGGTGTAGAATTTACCCCAGAACAAATCGCTACTGCAGTTAAATTAACTCGTCTAATGCTTTTTGCGCAGATTTTCTTTGCGATCTCAAACTTTTTGACTGGGATTTTACAAGCTTACCAGCGTTTTGTCGCTCCAGCTCTTGCTCCAATTTTTTATAACCTAGGTATTATGTTGGGAACAGTTTTCTTGGCTAAATATTTTGGCATTTATGCTGCTGGACTAGGTGTTTTAATCGGTGCATTTTTGCATATGGCTATTCAGTTGCCTCTAGTTTGGAAGATGGGCTTTCGCTTTAAGTTTGATTTTAATTTGAAATTTACTTCAGTTAAAAAGCTTTTTTCTTTGATGCCACCGCGTTTATTAACGGTAGGAGTGACTGAATTTCAGAATTTAGCTATGGGCTTTTTTGCTACCACAATCGGTGATCTCAGTTTCGTAGTGGTTAAACTAGCCAGTCGTTTAATGAGTTTACCAATTCGTTTTTTTGGTGTGCCGATTTCGCAAGCTTCCTTGTCATTTTTGTCTGAAGAATCAGCCGTTGAAAATCGACAGAAATTTAATCGTTTGTTACTGCAGTCTTTGAATCAAATTGCCTTTTTTGCTATGCCAGCTTCAGTGCTTTTGTTAATTCTGCGTGTGCCAATCGTTCGTTTAGTTTTTGGTACTTACAACTTCCCTTGGGGGACTACTGTCTTAACTGGAAAAGTAGTAGCTATTATTGCCATCTCGATCACTGCTCAAGCAATGGTTCAACTTTTAGTGAGAGCTTTTCATGCTCTTAAAGATACCAAAACACCTTTTATAATCACCTTAGTTACAGTGGCTTCTTATTTGTTAGTTTCTTATCTTTCAGTTTTTGTTTTTTCGCTAGATGTTTTGGGCTTGGGTTTGGCAATTTCTTTTTCAGCTTTTTTAGAACTGATTTTGTTTTTATTTTTACTAAATAAAAAATTGGCTTGTTTTAATAATAAAGAATTTTGGGGGCCACAAATAAAAATATTAGCATCAAGCTTTTTTATGGCTGTTTTTCTTTATTTGCCATTTAAAATACTTGATGAAGTAGTTTTTGATACCTCTAAAACTATTGACTTGATTGCCCTAACCGTTTCAACAGCAAGCGTCGCAAGTCTGGTTTATATATATTTTTCAGTGCTTTTTGATGTTAAAGAATTAACTTATTTTCGCAATATTTTGGGCAAATTTGGCAAGTGGAAAGAAGCGATTGAGGACTCCTCAGAGGTGCTTTTGGACAGTTCTACCACTGACAGCGAACGATAGCGAATTGTAAAAACTTGGCGAAACCCTTATTATAGAGATGAATGTCAAAAAAGCCTGCCAATAAAAAATTGGACATTACTGTTAATCTAGTTCCTCAAGATCCTTTTTTTGAGACGGCCTTGGGACGTTTTTTGAAATGGGCACTTTCTATTGGGCGTTATATTGTTATTTTTACAGAAATGATTGTTATTTTAAGCTTTGCTTCTAGATTTACTTTAGATCGCATGGTCACTGATCTCAACTCTTCAATTAATCAAAAAGAAAACGTGATTAGTTCCTATGGTGATTTAGAGAAAAAGTTTCGTTTTATTCAACAACAAATTGGAGATTATCAGCAATTTAAGCAAGAGTCTAATTTAATTGATATTTTTCCGATTTTAAATAAAAATGTTCCAGATGACGTTGTTTTTGAAACTCTCTTAATCAGAGCAGACGCAATTAATTTTACTGGCTCAGCTTTATCTCAAAATGCCTTAAACGTTCTGATTAACAATTTACAGCTTAGTCCATCATTCCCAGAAGTAAGTGTTAACAAAATTGAATCTAGGGGTGAAAAAACCTCTGGTTTTAATTTTGATATTAGATCAACAATTAATTTAAATGCCAAAAACTAGACAAGAACAAATTCAGCGTGTTTTATTTGATTTTTATAAAAATCCAGTGGCTAGGGTATCTCTAGAGTTAGTTTTTTCTATTTTAGCCATAATTTTCTTTGCTATTTTTGCAATTAAGCCAACTTTGCAAACCATGACCGAATTAGTTAAAGAAATAAACGATAAAAGAGCTCTCGATGAACAATTAAATCAAAAAATTGCTAGCTTAAATACTGCTCAAAGTCAGTACGAAAAGTATAGTTCTCAATTTTATTTATTAGATGAGGCCATTCCTAAAACCGCTAATTTAGTTGAGAGTTTGAAAATAGTTGAAAAAATCGCTAGTGAGAATAACTTGGCAATTCAGGGGATTACAATCTCATCTGTTCCAGATGAACTAGTCAAGGCAAATGCTAATCAGTCCAAAAGAGAGTCTTTAACTTTTAATATCGATTTAGTGGGTGACTATGTAAATATTCGTCAATTTATTGAGGGTTTAATGGATTCTCGTAGAATGATGATTGTTGATCAGGTTAATTTCAGCATGGGTAGCAATCGTTACCAAAAAAACTTAAATGCTATTGTTAGAATTAATTTGCCTTACTATCTTAATGAATAATGAAAAAAACAGATAATAACAGTATTAGCAAACAATTAAATAAATTGCGCCGCGATAAGAGATTTTTATGGCTTGGAATTTTATTTTTTGTTTTAGTAACTTTTTGGATCTTACTTAGTCTTTTTGCTACTACTAAGACGAGCTCAATTTCTCCAGAATTACAGATCTTAGCTAAGCCTTTTGTGCCGAGACTAGAGTCTAAAGTTTTTGATGAGATTTTGCTAAAGAGATTTTTTTCTAAAGAAGAGCTTTCTCGTTTTTCTATTTATATTTTAGATAAAAATAATACGGGAGAAGAATCCCAACTAATTGATATTACTACTGAGAGTGATGGATTACTAAAAGAGCAATCTATGGCAGAAGAATCAACTACATCGCCAACACCAACACCAGCATCATCGCCAACACAAGCAGCAGATCCTGGGAGTTCAAATATAGACAATATTTTAGAGGCAATTGAGGGTGATAATAAACCTCAAAACTAAAGTCTAATACTTGTTGCTTTGCTCAAGATCATGTAAATTTAATGTAAGGATATTTATAGCTGTTATTTTTTTATGCAGGTTCAAAACAACTCACAAACCAGCAAACCTTCCCAAAGTATAAATCCACCACTGGGTGCTAGCCCTGTTGTGCCTAGCTCTAGTCCTGTTGCAACTAGACCTGCGACAACTCAAGCTAAGCCAATTTTAGCAACTCCGTCAATTCTAAATAAAACTGATTCAGTTGTTCCAACTGCTAGAGCCACTTCTGTTGCATCGGCAGAGAAAGACTCTTTTTCTGAAAAAGATCTTAAAGTTAAACTCAATAAATCAAAGGGTCCTAGATCAAAAAAACAAATTCCTACTATTCTTGGTTTGTTAATTTTGTTTGTGGCTTTGATTTCTGGAGTTTTACTTTTTGGTCAGGGAACTGGAGTTTTTGCTCCGCGTGCAACAGCTCAAACTACCCCCAAAAACATTCGAATTAGCAATGTGACAGATAAAACTTTTACGATCTCTTTTTATACCGATGAAAGCACTACTGCTTCTATAAAATATGGTGAGTCGGAAAAATCTTTAGACAAGCAAGCCAGTGATGATCGCGATCAGCTTTCAGGAGTTGTTAAAGATTACAGATTACATCAAATAACAGTAAGAGCTCTTTCACCCAACCAAGATTATTTTTATGAACTAATTGTTAATTCAAGCTCTTTTGATAACGAAGGACAGCCATATGTATTAAAAACAGCCCTCAAACCAAGCCAATCACCAAATAATAGTCAGACTATTTATGGCAATGTTTTTAACACAGATGGTTCAGCTGCAGAAGGAGCCATTGTTTATTTATATAGTGAGGGCATGGGTACTTTATCAAGTTTAGTTAAATCATCTGGAAGCTGGGGAATTTCTTTATCCAATGCTTTTAATACTGAAAAAAGTGGCTACGCTGTGGTGACTGACGAAAGCCCACTAGACATCAAGATCCAAGGTATTGAGCCAGATCTGTTAAGTAGTTTGCAACTTACTGTAGTAGCAGCTCAGCCAGTTCCAAATATAACTTTAGGTCAGAATGAAGTAGTTGCCGATGCCTCATCATCATTGGTTGATAAAGAAGAGCTTTTGGCTGATGCAGAAACCTCTTCCTCAAGCACCCTTTTAGAATCTACTCCAAGTGCTGAGGGTAGCGAAAGTGCTGTCTTAATAGAGCAATCTAGTTCATCTGGAGCTTTGCAAGATTTGTTATCAAATGACGGCATTAATGAAGAACCAGAAGTTTTAAACTTAGATGAACTCAGTGAATCTCAAGAAGCTTCAGCTACAACTATTACAACAACTCAGCCTCAAATAAAAGCTACTTTGCCAGCCAATACTATGGTTAGAGTAATCATTCACTCCGATACTCAAATTGATGAAACCGTTCAAACAGATGCTAATGGTGATTTAATTTTAGATGTTGCGAGTCTTGGTAAGAATTTAGAGCCAGGAGTACACACTGCTTCTTACACTTACATTGATCCTACAACAGGTGAAGAGATCACTAAAACTTATAGTTTTACAGTCGATCCAAGCGCTGATTCTAGACAGCTGGCGGCGGTGGTTACAACTCCTACTCCAACTACAATTCCAACAGTAACCCCAACTGTAGCAGTGCCTTATGGCTCTGGAAATCCTTATGTTCCAACTATTTCTGCAACTCCAACTGCTATTATTTCTTCAGCTGTTAGTACTAGATCAGCCGTAGTTTCTACAACGAGCGGACAATATAGTGCTGGTTCTGTGGGTACCACGATAGCTTTATTATTTGGTGGATTATTTTTTGTGGCGGCTGGTGTTTGGAGCTATCTATTGGCTAATTCTTTTGAAGAAAAAAGAAGCTAAATTCCATCAGCAATTACTTGCCATAATTCTCGATCGTTATCTTCATAACCAAGTGCCCAAATGGCTATTCCCGCCAAGTTTAATTGTCTAGCATACTCTAATTTGTAGGAGATGGATTCTGAGTCTTCATAATAGATTGTGTAAAATTCACCATCTTGTTTGTAAGTGATGTATGGAGAAAGAGCGTCACTGTCGAATGACTTTTTAATTTGAGTGGCTCCTTTCCAGGTATTTTCATCAGTATTGCCATTTTCACTTAGGGTCAACAGTTCTTTGGCTTTTTTATAACTTACCGTGAAGCCGGTATCTTCAAATGTATTAGCTTTTGGATTGTTTGAGTCAGTTTGCCAGCCATAGCCATAAAAAGGAATGCCGAGAAGAATTTTTTCACGAGGAATTTGATCTAAAAATAATTTTAGATTTTGATTAATGTCTTTATTCCATTTACTATTTTCACTTTCGCTAAAAAGAGGAGCAACTGGGCCAGCTTGACTACTGCTTCGTTGATGAAAGTCATAAGCCATAACAACAACGTAGTCGACATATTGGCCAATTGTGGCAATATCCCAGAGACTTTGTGAGTTGCTGGCAGCGCTAGCATAAACGTCTACGCTTATTTGCACATCTTTGTATTTAGTATCCAGATACCAATCAAGCTTACGCATAAAAGTTACAAAATTTTCTCGCAGAGCTTGGCTGTTTTCACCACTATACTCAATGTCAATGTTAATTCCAGAAACAGGATAAGCTAAAAGCAAAGAATCTAGACTTTGAAAAAAAGTAAGATGGGCTTTTTCGTTATTAAGAAAAGCACTAATATCTGCTGAATTAAACTGTTTAAGCACTAGCTCTACTTTGCCACCTTGATTTTGCATTTGTTCTGCTAGTTCCGTGAACTTTTCTTCATTAAGGGTGCGATAGCCAGGATCTAAATTGCCATCTTCATCTTTAATAGAAATCTCTCCATTAGCAGCGATATTCAATCCAAAATAAGAAAGATGAGTCAACTCTTTTTCTAAAATAAAATCATTGACATTCCAGTATGGCAAAAACCCATAAACAATCTTGCGTTCTTTTTTGGGGATAATCAATTCTTTGAGATAACGCAAGCGACTATTGTTATCTATCGAAGAAAAAAGAGGGGCGTCGTAGAAAACATTAATTGATAAAAGTACTACAAAAATCAGTAGCAAAAATAAAAAAATGCTAAAAAATATTTTTGACATCTATCATTTGTTGTTCATAAATAGTTTTGCCTTCTTCATCAACTGGTCTGGCACAATCGGCACAATAAAGCTTGGTGAGTGGATCGTAGTAAAAGGCATGTTCTTCAAGATTCAGATCAGTAGCTTCTTCGCCCTCAGCCGGTGGTAAACCAGTTTCAGCACGAATCCAGTACTCTTTACGGAAAGTACCTGAATAGCTAGGTTTAGAACTCTCCCAGTACAGCTCTTGACCTTTAGATTCACAGCTAGCCACTGGATCGGTATCAGTATTTACCGTGGCAACACTGGTTTCATTGTCTCCAGTGCTAATTAATAAACTTCCCAAACCTGCTTGAGGGGGCATGCCGGTTAAGCAAACATTACCTATTTTGATATCTGCTGGTTTTTCTGGCCAAACAGTTTCTTCATCTTGCAAAATATATTGCATAATATCGTGCCAAATTGGAGCTGCGCCGGTAATACCAGAGGCTAAGTAGCTCATTGATTTACCATCATTATTACCTACCCAAACAATGGTCAAATATTCTGGAGTGTAACCGACGGTCCAGTTATCTTTAAGATCATTGGTGGTACCAGTTTTGGCAGAAACGATTTTATTTTTAATGACTAATTCAGAATTTGAGCCAAAAGCTGCTTGACGAGCATTGTTATCTTGGAGGATGTGGCTAGTCAAATAGGCAGGAGCGCGATCCATTACCCTTTTTGCTAAATTTTCTTCTTCAGCCAAATCATTTTCATTTAAATAAGCTAAATCAGCTTTAGCTTCTTCAGAATCATATTCTTCTAAAACTTCACCTTTATAATTGCTAATTTCTAAAATTCCAGTTAAAGGAATTTTGACACCCTGATTGGCCAGAACGCCAAAAGCCTCAGCTAATTCAGTCATTTTTACTTCACCTCCTCCTAAAGTTAATGACAAGCCATAATTAGCAGGATCAGTCCAAGTAGTAATGCCCATCGCTGTGGCTTGGTTAATAAATTTTTGAAGGCCAATTGTAGTCAAAGCTTTGACGGCAGGAATATTAAGTGAATTTCCCAAAGACTGACGAATTGTTACTGGTCCTAAAAAGGCTCCGGTGTAGTTTTTTGGACAATAGTCTTTTTGTCCAGCTACCTTGAAGCAAGTAGGAATGTCTAAAATCATTGAGCCAGGATTGAGGGTTTTTTCGGCAAAAGCTGTTGCATACATAATTGGTTTAATCGATGAACCAGGCTGTCTAAGTGCCAGAGCTACATTAACTTGACCATCTTCTTCACTATCAAAATAGTCTTTGGAGCCAATCATGGCTAAAATTTCGCCAGTGTTCGGCTTGGTAACTAGAGCCGCGCCATTACCGACTTTAAGGTTGGCTAGTTTGGCTACTTCTGCTGACAGAGAGGCTTGAGCAGTTTCTTGCAAATCTAGATCCAGGGTAGTTTTAACACGTAGTCCACCAGTTTCAACCATTTTCTCGCCATATTTTTCATAAAGCAGATCTTTAATATAAAAAACAAAATGAGGAGCTTTAATGTCTGTTCTAGAAATCGCAAAAGTCAGCACTTCACTTGCAGCGTCATCAGCCTCTTTTTGGCTAATGTATTTATCTTCCACCATGCGACGTAAAACTTCTTTTTGACGTGCTTTGCCTTTTTCTGGATTTGATCCAAAAGGAGAATAAGTGGTTGGAGATTGAGGCAGACCAGCTAGAAGTGATGCTTCAGCTAAAGTTAGATCTTTGGCTGATTTGTCAAAATATTTATTAGCAGCAGTCTCGATTCCAACGGCAGTGCCACCGTAGGAAATGTAATTCAAATACATCCCTAAAATTTCATTTTTACTATAAAGAACTTCGGTCATAATAGCTAAAACAGCTTCTTTAATTTTACGTTTAAAAGTTTTTTCATTGGTGAGTAGGGCATTTTTGACTAATTGTTGAGTAATAGTCGAGCCACCTTGTAAGCTACCACTACTGAAATTATTAAAACTAGCTCTAATAAGACCAGTAATATCTAAGCCGTGATGGGAATAAAATTTTTTGTCTTCAATAGCGACGGTTGCTTGAAGTAAATGCTCTGGAAGTTGGTCAATTTGGACAGGAATGCGGTTCTCATTGCCATAGATTTCATAAAGTAATTCTCCATTGCGGTCGAAAATCTGAGTGCTGACTGGGAAATTTTCGCTAGAAGTTAAATTATTTGGTGAAGGAAGTTGTTTATATAGATAGATAAGTGTAATTAAAATAGCAGTAGCGATAGCAATCAAGGAAATTTGCAAAGGGCGACTTGTCTTTAATCTTTCCAAAAAAGGAGGAGTCATGGGTCTTTTTTTCTTTGTTTGTTTTTTCTGGGCAAGAAGGAAAGGATTCATGGGATTATTATACATTAAAATTTTAAGGCTTTATGATCAAGGTATTTTTATTTGATGAGAATTCCATTATAATCACTTCATGGAACTTCAAAAAAATGCTGATTGGTATCAATACTTGGACGAGTGCCAAAAAGAGCTAGTGGTGGTTAGTTTTTCCCTTTTAAACAAAAAAGAAGCTTTAGCTGATCTTAAAGATTATTCTTTTATTGTTTTTTCAATGGCGAAGGCTTATGAAGGTTTTCTCAAGAAAGTCTTTTTTGATCTTTATTTGATTAATAAAGAGACTTATGAAGGGCGTCGTTTTCGTATCGGTCGAGCTCTTAATCCAGACATTCGCGATAATCAAAGAGATCAAGATTGGCTTTATGATGACGTTGCTCATAAATTTGGCAAGGAAATCGCTCGTCAATTATGGGACACTTGGCTAGTTTGTCGTAATCGAGTTTTCCATTATTTTTCAGACTGTACTCAATTTCTTAGTTTTGATGAGGCTGCCGAACGGGTCAAGATGATGGAAGAAGCAATGCAATTAGTTACAAATCAATTAAAAAAATAAATTAATAGAAGGAAACTATGACGACGAATTATAAATATAACAACATCACCATCTCTGGTTTGCCTGGTTGCGGTTCAACTACTTTATTGAGCTTGCTTAAAGAAGAGTTGGAGGCTGAAAACTGGGTGGGTTTCTCTGGTGGAGAATTCATGCGCTCTTATGCAATTGAAAAAGGTTTGTTCAATCCAAATAAATCTGTTCATCACAGTGCTACTGTTTACAATGATGATTTTGATCGCCAAGTAGATTATGGCATTCGTGAAAAAGTCAGTGAACATGAAAAATGGATTATTGAGTCATGGCTATCTGGTTTTATGGCCCAAAATGTTCCAGGTACACTTAAAGTTCTCATGACTTGCAGTGATGATGCCGTTCGCATTGATCGGATTGTCAATCGCGATGATGTTGATGTTGAAGAAGCCAAGCGTAGTATTCATGATCGTTATCAGGGTAATTTAGAGAAATGGCAACGTGTGTACTCTAAAGAATGGCAAGAATGGGTAGTAGAGACCGGTAAATTGCCAAAGTCAGCTGAGATTGATTTTTGGCGTCCAGAGCTTTACGATTTAGTTATTGATACTTTCTCAAATAATAAAGAAAAGACTCTAAGGCTTGTCCTAGATGCCATCAAAAAAACTTAAGAAAACTGTTAGGTCACACAAACACGAAGCTTTTTTGCCGATTTTGCTTCTAACTTTTTTATTGTGGATTTTTTATAGAAGCATTTTTCATTTTTCAGTTTTGTTCGATGAAAGCATTGGTAAACTGGTCTTTTTTGCCTTGCCAGTCCTATTATATGTTTCGATCTCTGGTAGTACTGAAATCTTTGAAACTTTCTCTCTCAAGAAACTTAAGCCAGGTTTACTATTGGGTTTGGCTATAGGTGGTGTTTTTGGTTTTGCAGCAGCCTTTTTAGGAGCTTTGAGTCGAGGGGGTCTTGTTAGTTCAATTCCTTATTATTTTGCTGATTGGTTTTGGCAAGAAATGTTTTTGGCAATTTTAACTGGATTTTGGGAAACTTTGTTTTTTTACAGTTTTGTTATGGTCATTATCAATGATAAGTTTCGTCATCTTTCACTATTGAAAAGAATCGGCATGGTTGCTCTAGTCTTTTTATTTTTTCATTTGCCGAACATCTTTGCTCGTTTTAGTTTTACCGAATCTTTATTTCAGATTTTACTTATTTTTGCTTTTGCCTGTGGTCAAGCGCTGATTTTTTATAAGAGACGCAACGCTTATCTATTGATATTGGTGCAAGCTATTTGGGGAATGGTTCTACTAATTCACTTCTAATTTTTTATGAAAAAGATTAATTATTTATGTATCTTGTTTGCCGTCGCTTTCTCTGTTTTTATTTTACTTATTTCGCTACAGTCGGCCAACAAAGCTCGAATGACCAATGAAGGTAGATTGGTTTCTGGCAAATTTTATATCGCCAAAGAAATTTTGCCAGATCATTCTTTATATCCTATATTAATGGTTGTCGATCGTTTACGTTTAGAGTTAGCTGGTCCAGAAAGAAGAGTGTATTTGTTGAGTTCCTATGCTAATCGTCGTCTTTTTTATAGTAAAAAGCTTCTAGAAAAAAACGATCAAGTTTTGGCACTTACTACTCTGAGCAAAGCAATCAAGTATATAAATCAAGCTTTGGAAGAGAACATTGGCTTAATTGAAAAGGCCAGTCCAAGTAAAACAGAGGAATATCAAAAGCTAGCCTTTTTCACTTTAGAGAATTTTAATCAAGACATGACTTTTACTGCAGAATACAAAAACCAATTCAACGATGAGGGGCAAGCAATCTTAGATTCACTTTCCACAGAAGGTTTATCCCTAGCAGAAAAATTGCGCAGCCTGATGAATCAATCAATTCAAAACTGATCTATTTTGTTATATTGACAAGTACCCATTCCGCATGAGATTCTTCTATTCCTCGTTTCTTTGAACCACTATAAGTTGTGTTCAAGGAAACGAGGAAATACTATAGGTAGCGATTTAAGGCATATTATGCAGTGTCCATTTTGCAAAGGCAGCGAAACAGCCGTTATCGATTCAAGAGAGACGGAAAATGGGGATACTGTGAGGCGTAGGCGCACCTGTGAAGATTGCGGCAAGCGCTTTACCACCTACGAAAGAGTCGAAGGCGTAGATTTAAAAGTCATCAAAAAAGACGGTAATCAAGAAAATTTTGATAGAGAAAAAATCAAACGAGGTTTGATTAAAGCAACTTGGAAACGTCCTGTCAGTATGTTGCAAATAGAACTACTAATTGAGGATGTTGAGGCCAAGCTGAGGCAAAGAGAATTGGTTGAAGTTAAGAGTTGGGAAATTGGCAATCTAGTGCTCAATCGTCTCAAGAAACTCGATCCACTTTCTTATTTGCTTTTTGCCACTGTTTATCGAGACTTTGGTGAACTAGCAGACTTTGAAGCAGAAATTAAGAAATTGAAAGAAAACTAATCTATGAAAGTAAAAAATACTCTCCCCAAAATAAAAATGAAATTCATTGACAGAAAACTGTCTAAGGGCTTGGGGGAGGCAGTAGCCAAGCGTACAATTTTGCGTACTAAGGCTGATGGCGAATTAGAAACTTGGGCTGATGTGGCTCATCGTGTGGCTCTTGGTAATTCCTCTTTATTGCCTAAGAAATTTGAAAAAGATCGTCAAAGTGAATATGAAATTTTGCGCAAACATATTTCTAATGCTTCATTGTTAATGAGTGGTCGCCATCTACAGCATGGTGACGAAACTCAACCGGGTCGCAACATGGAAGTTTTCACCAACTGCAGCACTGCTTCATCTTCTTTTCTTCTGTTTTATTTACTGCTAAATGGTTCCGGTGTTGGTCGTGCTTATGACGATGCTTTAATGGTGGTGGACTGGGACTACATGCCAATTATTCGTTGCGTACTAAGTGAAGATCACGGAGATTTTGTTTGGGGTGATGATGAGAGTGTCCGTGAAGCTCGTCATAAGTATGAGAATGCTCATTGGTTTGAAATTCCAGATACTAGAGAAGGTTGGGCTCAGGCAGTCGAAAAGATTGAAGAAATGGCTCATGAGCGCAAATTCAAGAATGATACTTTGATTTTGGATTTTACTAAAGTTCGGCCAAAAGGCTCACCAATTGGTGGTATGCAGGGACGTCCTGCTTCTGGTCCTCGTCCTTTAATTAAAGCTATTCAGAAACTAGCGACCATCAAAGGTTCAGGCATGAAACCTTGGAAACAAGCTCTTTATGCCGATCACTATTTATCTGAATGTGTTCTAGTAGGTGGCGCGCGCCGTGCTGCTCGTATTGCAGTTAAAACTTGGACCGATCCGGATATTTTTGAGTTTATTAGTATCAAAAAAGGTGGCTTTTTATGGTCAGCTAATAACAGCGTAGCCGTTGATGAGAAATTTTGGAAACAGCGTAGTTTACACTCCATGAAGGTTTTGGATGCTGTAATGCGTGCTTCTTATTTTGATAAAACTGGCGAGCCAGGTTTTGTGAATCAACATAAATTAGTCCAAAACGATGACGGTTTTGATGGTTATCTTGATGGCAAATATGCTCAAAGCAAAAAATTTATGCCAATGAAAAAAACAATCAAGATGTTGGCTGAAGTGGCAAAGCATGCTGGAGCAAAATATTACACTCAAATTCCAAATCCCTGTGGTGAGATTACTTTAAATATGCTGGGTGGTTACTGTGTAATTGCTGATGTGGTACCTTATCATGCTCCTGATGTTGACAGCGCAGAAGAGGCTTTCCGTGCAGCTACTCGTGCTTTGATGAGAGTTAATACTTACATGGATAGTTTGTATTCTCGCGAGGTTAAAAGAACTAATCGTATTGGTGTTGGCATGACTGGTATTCATGAATATGCTTGGAATGCTTTTGGTTTAGCTTTCCGCGATCTGATTGATGAAGAAAAGGCCAAAGATTTTTGGATGACCATTGCTCGTTTTAAACGCGCCGTCGAAGAAGAATCAGTTAGCTATGCCAAGAAAATTGGTGCGACCGTGCCTCATACTAATACGACTATCAAACCAGCTGGCACAACCTCTAAGCTTTTTAGTCTTTCTGAGGGTGCTCATTTGCCAGCCATGCGCGAATATATCCGCTGGGTACAATTTCGCGAAGATGATCCTTTGGTTAATAAATATAAAAAAATGGGTTATCCAATCAAAGAACTCAAGAGTTATCAAGGCACTACCGCAATTGGTTTCCCAACTCAGCCAGAAATTTGTCGTTTGGGCATGAATAATAAACTAGTGACTGCTAGCGAAGCAACTCCTGAAGAGCAATACAAATGGTTAATGTTGATAGAAAAATATTGGATTGTGGGTGTTGATGAGAATGGTAAGTCTTTAGCAGAAGATAAGGGTAACCAGGTTTCTTACACTCTTAAATATGATCCAGAGCAAGTTTCTTATCGTAAATTTTCAAGTATGATTCGCAAATATCAGCCAATGATTAAAACTTGTAGTGTTATGCCTAAGATTGATGTGACTGCTTATGAATATCAACCCGAAGAAGCAGTGACCATTGGTCAGTTTATGCAGGTGATCAATGAAATTAGTGATGATGAGGCTGGCGTGACCGAGGATATTAGTATGGAGCATCTAAAGTGTGACAGCGGTGCTTGTCCTATTTAATTCGATCAATCTTTGCACGAGCTTTACTTTTAGTGGAACGTGATTAATTTAACACTTTATGTTTGTATTTCCATGCTAAAATAACGCCACTGTGGCTACTAAAAGAAAATATAAAATTCTTAAAAAAAATAAATCAAAACAAGAAAAAAATGTTTTAGTAGTCAATCAGCCAGTTAAAAAGTTAAAAGAAATTAAGCGAGGTCGCCCGAAATTAGCATTTCACATTAAGTGTCAAAGAACAGTCAAGAAATATTTTCTTAGCATTGATAAAAAAATAAATAAATCAATAAAAAAATTGAATTATCAATATATTTCAATTTTAAAATTTCTGAAAATAAAGAAAGGTCGTGGTCGAAAGAAATTAGCATTTTATATTAAATGGCAGCGATTAGTTTTAGACAATCACGAAACTTTTTTAAAAAATAAAAATAGATTTATCAAAAAATATCATTTTAGAAAACAGCAAGTTCTAAAATTTTTTCATTTAAATAAAAGAGTTGGTAGACCAAAAAATAAAGTGCTTCGTTTTACTTATTTTTTCTCTATTTTTCTAACAATTTGTTTTTTAGCTTTTACTTATTTTAGTTATGATATAGCAATTAAAGATTTACCATCACCAACAGATTTATCTAATAAAGAACAAAATGTAACTACTAGAATTTTGGATAGAGATGGCAATCTTCTTTACCGAATTTATGAGGATGAAAATCGTACTTTAGTTTCTTTACCAATGGTTTCGCAATATCTCAAAGATGCCACTGTTGCTATTGAGGATCAACAGTTCTACAAACACTTTGGCTTTTCTTTTAAAGGTATTTTCAGAGCTTTGCTTAAAAATTTTTCTGGAGAAACAGTCCAAGGTGGCTCAACTATTACTCAACAATTAATTAAGAATCGTTTGCTTAACAATGAAAAAACTTACCGTCGCAAAATTCGTGAGCTACTTTTATCACTTATCGCGGAACGTATTTATAGTAAAGATCAAATTCTAGAGATGTATCTAAACACCGTGGCTTATGGTGGCTCTACTTATGGAATTGAGGAAGCTTCGTGGCGATATTTTAATAAATCCTCTGCGAATTTAAGTTTGGGTGAAGCAGCTTTATTGGCTGGTTTGCCACAAGCGCCTTCAACTTACACCCCTTTTGGTTCTAATCCAGAGTTGGCTTACACCAGACAGGCAGAGGTTCTGCGTCGTATGGTCGAAGATGGTTATATTAGTCAACTGCAGGCTGATCAAGCAAAACAAGAAAAATTAGTTTTTAATCAAGATAGAATTGATATTCAAGCTCCTCACTTTGTGATGTATGTACGCAAACTTTTGGCAGAGAAGTATGGTGAGGATGTGCTTTCTAAAGGTGGTTTAGAAGTTAGAACTACTCTTGATTTGTCATTGCAAAACCAAGCTCAAACAATTGTTAGTAATGAAATTTCCAAACTAACATCTTTCCAGATCAGCAATGGAGCAGCTCTAGTTACTAATCCTAAAACTGGAGAAATTTTAGCGATGGTAGGAGGAGCAGATTATTATGATTTTATTCACGATGGACAAGTTAATGTGACTATTAGACCACGCCAACCAGGTTCTTCAATTAAACCCTTAACTTATGCAACTGCTTTTGAACAAGGTAAAACTGCTGCTTCAACTATTGAGGACTCGCCAGTAATTTACCAAATTCCTGGCAGTAAGCCTTATGCTCCTAAAAACTATGATGGTAAATTTCATGGTAAAGTAACTTTGAGAGATGCTTTGGCTTCTTCTTATAATATTCCAGCAGTTAAGCTTTTGGCTGAGCTAGGCGTTAAAAATCTTATTGATAAAGGTGAAGCTTTGGGAATTAGTACTTGGCAGGATCGCAGTCGTTTTGGTCTATCTCTAACTCTTGGAGCTGGAGAAGTTTTGATGACCGACATGGCTGAACTTTACAGTAGCTTTGCTAACCTTGGCTATCCGGTTTCAGTTAATCCATTTTTGGAAATTTCCAACTATAAAGGAGAAATACTTTATCGCAATAGTTGTGCTTTGGATAGTGATAATTGCTATGAGGATTTAGAACTTAGTCCAAAAGCTGCTTATCTAGTTACTGACATTTTATCTGATAATAAAGCGCGTTCTGCTGCTTTTGGAGCGTTTTCAGTGCTGAACATTCCTTTGCAGCAAGTAGCGGTCAAAACAGGCACCACTAACAGCATGAAAGACAACTGGACGATTGGTTATATCAGCGACCGCTTAGTGGCTACTTGGGTAGGCAATAATGATAACACCCCAATGAGCTATGTCGCTTCTGGTATTACTGGAGCTTCACCGATTTGGAATAAAATTATGCTGCTTTTATTAGATGACAAGAGCCCGCATAAATTTGCTGTGCCAGAAAATATGATTAAGGTTAAAATCTGTGCCAGTACCGGTACTTTGCCATGTAGTGCTTGCCCTAGGATTAGTGAAGAGATTTTTGTTAAGGGCACGGAGCCACAAAAGGCTTGTAACGATCAGTATTTCATTGATCTTAAAACTGCAGAAAATTCAGTTGGACAAGTTTTATAAAGTTTTTATTAATTAAAAATTATAGAAACAAGAAAACCTAGTAAGAGAGTAATAATAAGCAAAAGTGGTGCCACCCATCTCTGACTCAATTCTTCTTTTTCAGTTTTATTTTGTCGTTTTTTGCTTTGTTTGGCTAGATAAGCTTTTTCAATACGCTCTGTATTTTTAGCGACATCTCTAATTAGTTCTGGATCTTGTTGGTAATTTTTCCCCATTTTTAATCTCTGAGCTCATCAACTCTTTTAGCAATTAAGTCGACTACTTCGTCAATTTCTAGTTTGCTGGTGTCCACGAGCCAAGCCTCAGGAACAACTTGCAGTGGATCGTTTGTTCTATTACTATCTCTCAAATCTCTTTCTTTTATTTCTTTGGTTACTTCTTCAATAGAAGTATTTGTTCCTTTAATTAGGTATTGAGTATGTCTTCTTGCAACTCTAGCTTCAATGCTGGCAGTTAAAAATATTTTTAAATTTGCATCTGGAAGGACACGGAAAGTGATGTCTCTACCTTCCATAACTACATTTTGTTTAGTAGCTATTTCTTGTTGTTTCTTGACAAGTACTTTTCTTAGTTTTTTCAAAACTGCCACTTTGGAAGATCCTTCGCTGCATTTTTGAGTACGAATAGCCCAAGAAACATCTTCACCATCTAAAATGACCGTGGTTAATCGACCATCAGTTTCTTTTGGAGGGAGTGGGTTTCTCATTTCTAGTTTACTTTTTTCGAGCAAAGCAACAACCTTATCTTCTTCACTAAAATCAACTCCGTTTCTAATGGCTAGTAGGGCGGCAACTCGATACATAGCTCCAGTGTCGACGTAAAGAAAACCTAACTTTTGAGCAAGTAGGCGAGAAACGGTCCCTTTGCCAGCAGCAACTGGACCATCGATAGCAATTTGAAAAAAATCACTCATGATTATTTTCTAGAGGTTTTTTTCTTTTTACTGTCAGTTTTTTTAACTTTTGGCTTTTTTATTTCAGTTAGCCATTCTTCTCTGTCAGAGGTAATTAGACCACCTAGTCCAACTACTACTAAGATAAGAGGCCATAGATTCCAAAAGGCTTTTGGCAAATAACCAAGATTGGAAGCCATAAAGATGAGTCCCATAATTACTAGAGTGATTGGCCAAAAAGTTCGTTTAGGCATTTTTGATTTTCCTTATAGTTTAATTAAAGCGTAAATTTATTCTTAGGACAAGTGTACTTTTTTGTTTTCGCTGTCTAATTCTCTTTTCAAATCTCTTTTTTTAATTGTTTCTCTTTTTTCAAACTCTTTTTTACCTTTAGCTAAAGCGAGTTCCAATTTAATTCTGTTGTGAGAAATAAAGAAAGTGAGAGGAACAATGGCAAAGCCTTTTTGTTTACTAGCTTCGACAAGCGCTTCTACTTCACTTTTTTTAAGCAACAGTTTGCGAGATCTTTTTGGATCGTAATCTTCTTGTTTCGCAAAAGAGTAGGCGTTAATTTGTGAGTTGATGAGAAAAAGCTCGCCTCCAATTTCCTTGATGTAGCTGCCATTTAGACTAGCTTGTTTAAGACGAAGACTTTTGACTTCGCTCCCACTTAAAACAAGACCAGCAATAAATTTTTTGCTGATGGTGTATTCGTACTGGGCTTTTTTATTAAAAACGAGTGACATTTATAAGCTTCATTTTAGCATTGAAGGCTTAGATTTCTACTTCATAAATCACTGAGCCACTCACGGCGTAGATTTTTGTGCCATCTTCGTTAAAAGCGATACTGCTCACTCCAGCCAATTCATTACTTTTAATTTCGCTGATTAATTGACCATCTTTGGTGAGAATTAATAATCTTTTGTTTTGTTTTTCTAAGATTGCCAAAGAATTAATTTGGTCATTAGCGCTGAGAATAATTTGGTTATTTGGCAAATTTTCTAAGCCTTTGATGGAAAATTCAGCAGTTGAGCCTTTAGTGAATTTAAGCAAATTGCCACTTTTAAAAGCCATCCACAAATCTCCATCTACTATTAGGTCGCTAACATTTTCAAAATTAATACCTTGTTTGTCAACCAACCAACCAATTGGCTCGCTCAATTCTTCATCTTTGTAATAGTAGCGATAAATGTTTCTTTTTTCTTTATTTAATAAGTATAGGTATGGGCCAAAACTAGACAAAAACTCGCCAGTTTTATCTGATTCGCCCTCTGCTTTTATTTCTCTGAAGCCACTCTCGGGTTTTGCCAAATCAAGAATTTTGATGCCATTACTTAGAACAAATAAATTGCCTTCACTAACAGTAAAATCTCTAATTAGATCTGAGCCTTCTACTTTAATTCTCGATTGAGAATCGTCAGTTTTGATATGTAAAATTTCTTGACTATTATTTTCTAGGGCAAAAATTTCGCCATTTTTGAATTCAATTTTGTTGGCTAAAAAATCATTTAAGTTGTAAGCAACGGAGAGTTGATCTAGAGAATTTTCTCCAGAAATTCTTTCAATTAATTGATTCAAGCGTTCAATTTCTGCATCAATTAGTTTAAGACTGTCTTTGTTATTTTTTTCTTGTTTTAGATTTTCCACCGCCTGTAAACTTTTTTGGGCATTCTCTCTAGCACTGATGGGTTGTTCAAGAAGCAATTGTTCAATATCATTTGTATTGCGACTAATTTCTGTGATTTGTTTTTCTATATTAGTGACAATTTTTTGATTTTGATTTCTGCTAACCGTTGCCGTGGTGAAAATAATGGCAACAGCTCCACAAATTACAAGAAATGTAATTAGTAATTTCTTTTTATCTTGTTTTTTTAATATGTAAATAATTTTATTTGAAAATTTTAGAATTTTTTTTAGAAAAACTGGAATTTTTTTAAGTAAATATTTTAATTGCCAAATCTTTAAAACAACTTTCTTGAAATCAAATTTTTCTTTTGCTACTTCGTCTTCTTGTTCAATGTAAGTTAAGAAAGCCAAGCTTGTTTCAAGATTGCCATTTTCTCCTTGTAAGAGAGTGCTGTCACTAATTAATTTTTCTAGACTGACTCCTTTTTCAAGCATTTCCATGACGAAGCTACTAATTAGACTTGAAGATTTGTTTATCAAGATAATTTGGTCATTTCCTTTGAAATTACCGGTCACAATCTTGACTTCTTTGTTGCTGGCTAGAATTTTTCTAGCTTGGTCATTTCTTTTAAGAATAACCTCTCCAGAATAAGTGGCGAAAATTATGCCCTCTGTTTTTAATAGACTGAGAGAAAATTCTAAATCAAGTTTTTGTTCTCTGACAAAACTAAGTAAGTCTAGAATTTTTTGGTGGAGTTGTTCTGGATTTTCGATTTGCCAAGTTAAAAATTCAGCTGTTAGATCTTTGCAGAAGCCAGTCGCGTCTTGACCCTTAAGAGAGAAAGCGATACATAGCTGTTTATTTTGACTTGAAACGACTTCGCTACAGAAGTCTAAGCGAGGATGAGCTAAGATTGATACAAATTGAGCCTCTTTCACTGAGTCTATCTTAGCATAGCTTTTTAAATTCCCAAATTTGGTTTTCTGTCTAGATCGTTCTTTTTAGCATCATCTTTAGCAAACTCACCTCTAGCAAATTTAAAACTAGCCACTAAGCCAATCATGGCAGCATTGTCACCACAGAGTTTTTTGCTGTAAGGCACTTTGAGTTCAATTCTTTTGCCACTTAATTGTTGGTATTTACGTAAAAGTTTTCTAATTTTGCTACGCAAATTAGTATTGGCGGCTACGCCGCCTCCAAGCCAAATCTGTTCGATTTCGCTTGGTATAATTTGATCTTTATCTAGGTGTTTCATGAAGTTTCGATCAGGATAGAGGTGCTTACTAAGATCTGGACTAAATAGAATTCTTTCCAATTTGTAAATAATCTGCTCAAAAACAGCCTCCTGTAGTGCCAAAGCTAAATCATAGATTGCTTGTTTATCTAACTTCTTCTTTTTTTCTAGATCAGCAATCAAATTGCGAGCGGAAGTTTTTAGTCCTGAAAAGCTTAAATCAAAATTAGCCTGTGAGGTCATTGCTTTTGGAAAAGTAAACTTACTAAGATGACCTTTTTTAGCGAATTTTTCCATTAGTGGGCCAGCTGGATAACCAAGATTTAATAGACGGCCAACTTTATCTAAACATTCGCCTGCCGCATCATCAATAGTTTGACCAAGTTTTTGGTAGTGGCCGATTTTGTCTATCAGAATAAATTCGCTGTGTCCGCCAGAAATAACTAATGCTAGGGCTGGCAGATTTTTTTCTAGTTCGGATTTTTTTTCGCCATTTTCGCCATTAGCAAGTGCTAGAGGTGAAAGGGCATGAGCCTCAATATGATTAACGGCGATCAGTTTTTTTCCGTATTTAAACGCCAACTCTTTAGCTTTTTCAATGCCAACTTCCAGTGCTGGAGCAAGACCTGGTCCCACGGTAACAGCAATCGCATCGATTTCCATCCAAGAAACTTTAGCTTGTTTCATCGCTAAATTAATGGCAGGATCAATGTTTTCTTTATGTGCTTGTTTTGCGAGAGTAGGAAAAACTCCACCATATTTTTTGTGAATTTGGTTTTGTGAAGCGACTATATTACTTAGCACAACTTTGCCCTCAACAATGGCGGCGCTACTATCATCACAGCTGGTATCAATGGCTAAAATTTTAGGCATTGTTTCCAATCTGAATTTTTCTTTGACCATTTTCTTCACTAAAATCTAAAGTTACAAGCTTCTTTTTATCTAAGTCGAGCCATTTTTCGATTTGCTCAAACCATTCAATGACTATGACGTTATTTTCTTTGACCAGTTTTTCAATTTCTAAGAGCGCGACTTCTTCCTTCGAATCTATTTTCCAGGCATCAACGTGATAAAAAACACCTTTACTTTGCAATCTTTGATAATCGTATTCATTAATATAAGAGTAAGTTGGTGAATTGATGACTTCCTTAATACCAAGGAATTTCCCGACTCCTTTGGCAAAAATAGTTTTACCCATGCCCAGTGGACCATTAAGCGCAAAAACCAAGCCATTTTTTTCTAATTGGTTAAGATGATTGAGCATTAGGCGACCAGCCAACTCAATAGTTTCTTGTTCAGAATCGCTGTACAAAATTTCGCCATTTTTTTGATGCAAAGAACCGCGCAAAGCAATTGGAGTAGAAAGAGTGGTGTCGATGACGATCGAAGGTTCATTTCTTGGCAATTCGCCGGCATCAATCACCAGATCAATGAGGCTTTTTTGTTGCTTTGATAAATTGTCCAGAATGTCAGCAATTTTGTATGGTCTCTTTTTACCAGAAGCATTGGCGGAGGTACTGGTAATGGCTTGACCAAAATTTTTGATAATGTCAATAATCATGGGGTAATCAGGAATGCGAATCCCTAAGGTGCCGAATTCAGAATTAACTCGAGAGTCAACGATATTTTTGCTTTTGGAAATGACGGTAAAAGGTCCAGGTAAAAAGTTTTTATAGAATTTCAAAGCTTGTTCATTGATTTTAACGTATTTTTCAGCCATTTCTTGATCAGCAACAGCAATGGAGAGCGGTTTTCCTTGGCGGCGGCCTTTATATTTAAGCAATTTATCAATAGCTTTGGTACTAGAAGCACTAGCCCCAATTCCATAAACGGTTTCAGTTGGATAAATTAGCAAACCATCATTTTTGAGACATTTTTTTGCCTCGTCAACGACTGCTGCTCGATTAGAATTGAGCTTTAATATTTTCATGTTATTCTGTAAGATAGTAGCCCAATATTATAATGCCAAAAAACAATAATCGTCAGCATATTTTTGATGTACTCGATTCACCAAGTCCAGTTTTAGTTGAGGATCAAAATGACCTCAAGTTCAGTCTTTACTTACGTTCAAGAGAAGTTAGCCAAATTGTGCTTTATTTGGAAAAAATCATGCTCAAGAAAAAAAGTGAACGTGAGCTTTTTGCTAGCGAGAACAAAGCATTTATTGATTCTTTAATGAAGGCTTTCGTTGAAGATTCTAACCTTACTTTAGAAGGCATGCAAATGGATCAAGAATCAGCTCAGCTTTCAATGCAATTGGCGACCGATCTACGCAAGTCTGTTTCTTTAATTAACGCTTTATTTCATGGAGTTGAAGGTTTGATAAGTTGATAATTAGCAGTTCAATAACAGTATTGCTAAAAAAATATTTTTGTGTTAAATTTTCGCTTAAAGACTTATTACTAAATTATTTTCAAAAGAAGGGTTTTTGTCATGAAAACTTTAGATATCAAAAATATCCAACCAACCAAAGGTTATGTTTTAGTGGAACCAGCCAAGGCTGAAGAAAAAACAAAATCAGGTATTCTTTTGCTAGAAAACGAAAGTGAAAAACCTCAATACGGTATTGTTTTAGCTGTTGGCGAAGCCTCTTGTTCTTGTGGCGATAGCTGTGAGTGCGGTGGTGATTGCGAGTGTGGCAATGAGGAAAGTAGCTGTTGCTCCTCCGAGCCTTGCTCTTGTGAAGCCCCTGTCAAAGTTGGTGATAAAGTCATCTATAAAAAATGGGGTGGTAATGAATTGAAAATTGAAGAAATTGAATATCAATTTTTAAAATTTGAAGATATTTTGGCAATTATTAAATAATTTTTAAAATAAAAATAAAAAGGAAACTAAATATGTCCGCAAAACAACTTCTTTTTGGCGATGAAGCCAGACAAAAAATGTTAATTGGTATTAACAAATTAGCCGACGCAGTGGTTACAACCCTGGGTCCTAAAGGTCGCAATGTCGCCCTAGATCGTTCTTGGGGATCCCCGAGCGTGATTCATGATGGTGTCTCTGTAGCTAAAGAAATTGAGCTCGAAGATCCATTTGAGAACATGGGTGCATCTCTAGTTAAAGAAGCCGCTTCTAAAACTAATGATGTGGCTGGTGACGGTACTACCACCTCAACTCTTTTAGCTCAACAAATCGCTGTTAAGGGTATGAAGCAGGTCGCCGCTGGTGCTAATCCAATGATTATGAAACGTGGTATCGATAAAGCTGTTAAAGCTGTAGTTGCTGAAGTTCGCAAATTAGCCACTGATGTCAAAGAGGAAGATTGGGAAAAAGTTGCTACTATTTCCGCTCAGGATGAGATTATTGGTAAAAAAATTGCCGAAGCTATGAAAAAGGTTGGTAAAGATGGCGTGGTTGAAGTTGAAGAAGGCAAGACCATGGAAATTACTATCGAACATAAAGAAGGTATGGAATTTGATAAGGGTTACGCTTCTCCATATTTTGTGACTGATGCTGATCATATGGAGGCCATTAGCGAAAAACCATATATTTTAGTAACTGATCAAAAAATCTCCAACATTAAAGACATTTTACCTTTGTTAGAAGCCGTAGTCGGTGAAAGTCGTGAATTAGTGATTATCGCTGACGAAATTGAAGGTGAGGCAATGACCACCCTAGTAGTCAACAGATTGCGCGGCGCTTTTAAATGCTTAGCAGTCAAAGCTCCAGGTTTTGGCGATCGTCGCAAAGAAATGCTTGAAGATATCGCCATTTTGACTGGTGCTAATTTGATTAGTGCCGAAACTGGTCATAAATTAGCTGACTCTACCATTGTCGATCTTGGTCAAGCAGACAGTGTTCGTTCTAGCAAAGACAGCACAAGAATTGTTGGTGGTAAAGGCAAGCAAGCTGCCATCAATGCTCGCGTAGTTCAAATTGAAAAGCAAATTAAGGATTCTAATTCTGAATTTGATATTGAAAAGCTTCAAGAACGTAAAGCCAAGCTAACCGGCGGCGTTGCAGTGATTCAGGTTGGTGCTTCTACCGAAATTGAAATGAAAAATCTTCAAGAAAGAGTTAAGGACGCTAAGGGTGCAACCAAAGCTGCTATCGAAGAAGGCATCATTCCAGGAGGTGGAGTGACTTTCATCAAAGCTGCTAAAGTTCTTGATCTAATCAAAACTGATTCTGATGATGAACAGGCTGGCGTTGATTTGATTAAAGTAGTTTTGGAAGAGCCACTTCGTATGCTCGCTACCAATTCTGGCGAAGATGCTGGTTGGGTAGTTGGTCAAGTTAAAGCTAAAAACCAAGATAACTGGGGATTTAACGCTTTAACCAATGTTTTTGAAGATTTACTTAAAGCCGGTGTTATTGAACCAGCTAAAGTTGCCATCGCTTCTTTGGAAAATGCCGCTTCAGTGGCTTCAATGATCTTAACCACTGAATGTTTGGTAGCTGATGCCCCAAAGAAAAATGAACCTTCTATGCCGGGTGGCATGGGCGGTGGTATGCCGGGAATGATGTAGTTCAAAAGCAATTCTTGATTCAAGACACGTTTACTAAAAGTCTTGCTACATTGAAGTTACAATCTTTTTAAACTCAGAGAAGTCGCTGTATTTACTTTGTTCTTAGAACAAAAAACAATCAGCGACTTCTAATGGTCTTTCATCAAGAATTATCTTTTTCACTTGGAAAAAAAGTAGCGGGACTGAGATTCGGACTCAGGACCTTGGGTTTATGAATCCCACGCTCTAACCAGCTGAGCTATCCCGCCATTTTATTTGAGACTGGTGTATTTTAGCGCAGCTTGCTTGATAATACCAGATTCTTTTGTTACAATAACTGCCTAACATACGCGGGATAGTGTACGGTGCACGTGGGGCTCATAATCCCACAGGCTAGGTTCGACTCCTAGTTCCGCAAATTAAATAAAGAAAACGACCTTGAGTCGTTTTTTTTATTTAATTTTGCATCAACTATGAATTGTTGACTCTGACCGAGTTTATAACGAGGGAATGTCCGGAGTGGAGACGGAGGACCTAGTTCCGCAAATTACAAAAATAAGTCTGGCATTTGCCAGATTTTTTGTTTATGTTTACAATGATAACTAAATTAACAAAAAGGAAAAATGAGTGAACAACCTAAATCAGCAGAACAAGAGAGTCAAGAAAAAAAAGATGAGGCTTTAAGTGATGTTCCCGATTACGTTCCTGCTGAGCGAGGGACACTTAGTTTAGGATCTTTTACTGAGTCTTTGAGAAAAGCATTAATTAGTAGTGCGAGTTCAGAAAGTTCTGAATCTCCCTCAAAAACAGATTTGCCTGATTCCAAATAATGTTTATATAATGGACTAATGGAAGATAATAAAGACCAGGTTAAATACGCTAACTTCAAATACGAAGGTGACAAGCCAATTCTTCCCCTAGAGAATCATTCTCTAAAAAAAGAGCAACAATTAGGTTACGGAGCTGTTTCTTCTGTTTATGAATTAAATAATGATAAAGTTTTAAAATTAACTAGCAGCGTGGTCGACATATCTTCTGGAAAAGTAATAGCTTCAGGTATGACTCCGCCTTTAGTTGAAAATAATCTTCACGAAGACGCGAATACTTCTAGAGAAAAAGCAATTGCTAAATTGATGGATTATGCCAAAGAAAAAAAGCAAACTTACGATTTATTAAAAAAATATTTAGGGGCTCATGTTACTAATGTTGATGTTTTCGCGATAGTTGATGCTCCACTTAGAGAAATATATAAATTACGCTACTCGTTTAAAAATGACATCGATGTATTGAACATTCCGGTTTCCGAATTATCAGTCATGGAAGTAGGAGATAAAATTGATAAACAAAACGAATTGTTTAATACGGATTTTGATTTTCTAAAAGAGTTGTATAGCAATTCTTCTTTTCAAGAAAGAGCGACTGATTTTTCCAAAAAAGCCTTAGAACTTTTTCAAAAAGAACGAGTAATGTTGGACATTTCTGGCCAGGATCGTATTTTTGTTGTTGATAAAAATAATTCAGGTAGATACGACTACGCTGCTAATGTAGATGAACTTTTATCATTAATGAATAGTGATGATAAATTACCTCTTTTCAATAATTTAGCTTTTCACAATCAAGAATTACAAATTTTTGACTCTTTTCCTATATATGAAGTTCCCCTAGAAATTTCTGATGCAGATGTCGCTGAGGCTATAGAAGTTGTTGAGTCGAAAGATCCAGAAAAAATTAAAGAATTTTTTAATAAACCTCTAGAAAAATTTAAAATGATTAGCGATGAATTTATTGACGATTTTATTAAAATGGTAAGGAGTAATGACAAAGCTGAGGCTTCTAAGCTATTTAAATATATTTATCCAGACAAAAATGAATCAGAAATACAAATTTTGATAGAGTCTGGCATAGAAGAATGCGACCAAAATTATACAGATGATGAGATGAGATCTAATTTTGTTCAGATGAGGGCAGGTCAAAAATTTGAAGTATTGAAATACGCTTATCAGCTAAATTTTCTTTCAGAGAAACATTAACTTTTTCCATTCTTCTAGAGGTCCATTTTTCTCAAGTGTCATCTCGTTATTAATTTCCTCATTAAGCTCTTCTTTTTCAGGAATCTGTAAAATAATTTCACCTTCTTTTTTTTGCAAAAGTTCATTGCGCATAATTTTTTCTGTAGCTAATTCGTCCTGACTATCAGCAAACTTTTTTTCTTCCTCTTTGAATTCGTTTTCCATTATTTCAATATTTTTTTCCAATTTTTGAATACTTTCTTTGGAGACCAAGGCTTTGCGACTACTCTCGCGCAAAGAAAAGATGCCTAATAAGCAAAGACAGGTAAAAATGAAGATTAGCAGGGGGTGACCGAAGAGATTTTGGATTTTTTCTTTATTCATTTTGATGTCTTTATATGTTCTCAGGACTTGTTTATAAACCGAGTTTATGATATTATAAGACCCTATTATTCGATAAATAAAAACTTATCTGTCCAAATAGGTTTAAATAATTATGCACACAAACTTACTTGACGCGCAAGCAAAGTTTACAGAGAGCTTAAAAGCCGCAGGCAAAGCTCATGCTACTGTAATTGCTTACAGCAAGGACATCGAACAACTAGCTGATTTTCTTAGTAAGAGATCTAAAAATCTCCTTGCTGAGGTAGTGGCAGAAGACCTAGAGTCTTTCAAAGAGTTGCTTAGAAAACAACGTTACACCAGTAAATCTATCTCCAGAAAAATTAATTCTATTAAATCTTTCTTTCGTTTTTGCGTGAGTGAAGGTTTACTAGAGGGCAATCCAACTGAAGACATTACTCAGCCAAAATTTGATCAAACTCCTCCACGTATTCTATCCCGTTTAGAGTATCGCGCTTTGCGTGATTCTTGTCGCGCTGACATCAGAATGCACGCTATTGTCGAAATTTTACTTCAAACTGGTATGAGAATTAGTGAGCTAGCTGCTTTGCAACAAAGCGATATTGATCTTGAGAGAGAATTGATTTATATTCAAGCTCAAAATTCTCGTGAAGCTCGCCGTATTCCTTTGAATGCTGCCGCTAAAAAAGCAGTTTTGGATTATTTCAAAATGCGTCCTCGTGCCAAAGAAAAGACTTTGTTTTTGACTAAAACCTGTCGTCCTTTTTTGGTCAGAAATATTCGCACTGCTATTGATCGTTATTTCCGTTTAGCTGGTATTAAAGATGCCAAAGTTAATGATCTTCGTCATACCTTTGTAGTTGAACAGCTTAAGGCTGGCACTCCTTTGGTTTATGTTTCTCAATTGGTTGGTCACAAACGCATTACCACCACTGAAAAATATTTACATTTAATTGAAGCTCCAGAAATGCAGCCAAATATTAAAATCGAAGAATTGTAATTCTAGATTATCTTATTTAGCCAAGCTCCACTAAAATTGTTTATTTTTTAATATAGACAATCTTTGTTTCGCTCAGAGAAGTCGCTGTTTATTAGCAGTTAGCTAATTTGTGCATGTTGATCAGCTCCTTCTATGGGCTAAAGTAAGATAATCTAGAATTACTTTTTAAAGAATGGTTTTTCATTTCTTCTTGAGCCATTCTCGTGCTAAGATATTTTCTATAAGAAGTAGAGGAAATATATGGCAAAAATTAATCTAGCTCTAATTTGTGGTGGTAAATCTGCAGAACACGAAGTGTCTCTGATTTCGGCTAAAAACGTGATCGTTGCTCTAGATTTTAATAAATATAATCTTTTTCTTTTTGCGGTGACTAAAGACGGAGCTTTTCGTTTTTATGCTGATAAGCAGAATTTTTTAGACAATCAAGATAATCCAGACATAGTTTCCCTCAAGGAAAGTGGTTTTTCTGAAGTTGCTTGGCTTAGTGCTGATCAGCGTGGGCAAGCGATGTTGCTTGGCGATAAAGAGCAATTTTTACAATTAGATGTGGTTTTTCCAATTATGCACGGTTCCTTTGCTGAAGATGGCAAAATGCAGGGCTTTTTGGAAATGTTGGATTTGCCTTATGTTGGCCCAGATGTTTTAGCTTCGGCAATTTCTATGGACAAGGAAATTACTAAAAAATTATCTGTAGCAGCAGGTGTCAAAATTTCTAGATATTTATCTTTTGATACTAACACTAAAGAAAAAATCAATTTTCAAGAAATCAAATCAGCTCTATCTATGCCTGTTTTTATCAAGCCAGCTAATGCCGGCTCTTCTGTGGGAATTAGTAAAGCTGATGATGAAAAATCTTTTATGGTTGCTATCGATCAGGCTTTCCATTTTGATCATAAAATTTTAATTGAAGAAGCAATTGTTGGCAGAGAGTTGGAGTGCTCCGTTTTAGGAAACAGAGAAAAATTAATTGCTGGTGAAGTGGGTGAAATTATTCCAAGCGCTAAGCATGGCTTTTATTCTTATGAGGCAAAATATCTTGATGAATCAGGCGCAGCTCTACTTATTCCAGCTCCGCTCGCACCAGCCAAGAAAAAAGAAATCCAAGAATTATCTAAGAAAATTTTTGCAGCTTGCCAATGTGAAGGCATGGCGAGAGTAGATTTTTTCATGACAAAAAATGGTGAAGTTGTTTTTAATGAAATCAACACCATTCCTGGATTTACCAAGATTAGTATGTATCCTAAATTAATGATGAGTGAAACAGGTATGACTTATGGAGAATTAATTGATGAGTTGATTAATTTAGCTATAAAGCGCTACTCAAGAAATTCTAAGATTTTGTTTGTGAAAAAAATGGTAAAGTGAGCTTTTTCTGATATAAAATAAAGCTTCCTTAAGCTATGCACAGCATCTTTTGCACCAGCTACTTTTTGTGTTGCAAAAAGGCAGGGTTCAAAATATCTTTTAAACATTTTAGTCTTTTTCTTTTTCCTCAAGTAGATTAAACTACTATCGTCATCAGAAAAGACCAAAATGTGTTAAAATCTATACTTAATTAATCAATTATTTTATATCAGAAAAAGCTCGAAGACCTCCTATGGCAGAAACTATTCAATTCAATGATTTCCTCAAGGTAGAAATGCGCGTCGGTCGCGTTATTGAAGTTATAGTCCCAGAGTGGAGCGAAAAACTTCTGCAATTCAAAGTTGATCTTGGCTCGGAAGTAGGTGAAAAGATAATTTTATCTGGAGTCAAGAAATGGTACAGCGAAGCTGACTTTTTGAATAAGAAATTTCCATTTGTCGTTAATTTAGCTGAGCGCAAAATGGGTCCAGCTGTTAGTCAAGGAATGATGATGATGGTCGATAATCAAGAAAAACCGATACTAATTGTTTTAGATGATCAGGCAGAGCTCGGCGCAGTCTTGTGCTAAACTAGCCACAAATAGAAAGTAAACATATGAACAACAAAAAAACTGAACCAAAAGCTCCTCAAGAAGCTCCAAAAAAGCAAGATCCAATTAAGCGCATTGAATTAAAAATTAATTTAAATAAATTTTTTAGTAAAACCTTAATTTATATAATCATTTTATTCTTATTTGTTCCATCGCTACTGGGAGCTCTTGGAGCAGGTGGTAAGCGCGAACAAATTACCATTAGTCAAATGGTGACAGATATTCGTAGCGAAAAAGTCAACAAAATGGAGGTTTATGGCCAAGAGTTGCGTTTAACTTATAAAGATGACTCCAAAAAAGTTGCTAAAAAAGAAGAAGGACAGCAAGCTTTGCAAGTTCTTGAAGCATCGGGAATTGATTTAGCTACTGTAGACACAGAAATTCATGATGCCACAGCACTACAGATGCTTTGGGAACTAATAATTAACTTTTTACCAATTATTTTGATGTTTGTTTTTTTGCTAGTGGTTTTTAGACAGGCTAAAGGCGGCGGTGACGCCATGTTTGGCATGGGCAAAAGCAAAGCAAAAGTTTATGTCAAAGGCAAGCAAAATATTTCTTTTAAAGATGTTGGTGGCATGAATGAAGCCAAGAAAGAATTGGAGGAAATTGTTGATTTTCTCAGACATCCAAAAAAATATACCAAAGTTGGCGCCCGCACTCCAAAAGGTGTTCTTTTAGTTGGTCCAGCTGGCACAGGTAAAACTTTATTGGCTAGAGCCGTTGCCGGTGAGGCAGGTGTGCAATTCCTTTCGATAGCTGGTAGTGAATTTATGGAAATGTTAGTTGGTGTGGGTGCTTCCAGAGTGAGAGATTTATTTGATACCGCTAAAAAACTTGCTCCATCAATTATTTTTATTGATGAAATTGATGCGATTGGTCGTATGAGAGGACGCAATAGCATGTCTTCTAATGATGAGCGTGAGCAAACTCTCAATCAAATTTTGGTAGAGATGGATGGTTTTACTCAGAATGACAATGTGATTGTTATGGCCGCCACTAATCGTGGCGACATGCTTGATCCAGCTTTGGTGAGACCAGGTCGCTTTGATCGTCGTGTTCAAGTTAATTTGCCAGATTTGGAAGAACGCAAATTTATTTTAGGTATTCACGCTAAAAATAAAAATTTTACCAAAGGTCTTGATTGGGCTAAGGTTGCGAAACGTACAGTTGGTTTTTCTGGAGCAGATTTGGAAAATATGCTTAATGAATCAGCGATTGCTATTGCCAGAGAAAGTCGCGAAGAAATCACTTTGGAAGATATTGAAGAAGCTTCACTTAAGGTTAAATATGGTCCAAGCAAGAAGCGTCTCCAAGATGATAAAGAGAAAAAAATGACGGCTTATCACGAAGCAGGACATGCAGTTTTATCTCATGTTTTACCTTATGCTGATCCAGTTCACCGTATTTCTATTGTTTCTAGAGGTCAGGCTTTAGGCTACACTTTTACTCCTCCAGAAAAAGATAAATTACAGGTGCTCAAATCTGAATTAGTAGATGACATGACTGTCATGCTTGGTGGCAGAGCTGCTGAGATGTTGATTTTTGATGAACAAACCGCTGGAGCTAGTAGTGATATTGATCGAGCCACCAGAATTGCTCGTAGTATGGTTGTTCGTTTTGGTATGAGTAAATTGGGCCCAATGAATTTTGGTTCACAATATGAAAACGAAGATTATAACCGAGCTTGGGGTGAAGCAGACAAGCCATCAACTAAAATTCAAGAAAGAGTTGACGAAGAGATGATGAATTATATTAATGAAGCAGAAAAGAGAGCCATGGACTTGCTGAAGAAATATAGAAAAAATCTCGATGTTATTGCTGAAAATTTACTCGAAAAAGAAACTTTAGATTCAGATGAATTTGCTAAGCTAATGGACATGCCAAAAGCCAAAGCTATATAATAAAAGCACTTTCTATGAGAAATATACTTGCCCAATTATTTCGTCAGCGCACCCTGCGTAAAATTATTGTTTCTTTATTTTTTATCTCTTTTTCTTTGGCAATTTTAGTAGTGCCTTTAGAGTCTGGTAAACCTAATGCCAGGATTCATAATCTTGAAGATTCTATTTGGTGGACAGTCTCCACAATTACTACAGTTGGTTATGGTGACATAGTTCCCGTTACCACCGAAGGCAGAGCGCTGGGAATTGTTTTGCAAATAATTGGGGTTATCATGTCGAGTAGTATTATTGGTAGTTTAGTTGTGCAATTAAATCGTAAAAAAGATAGTTACGAATGGGAAAAAATTTCCAAAAAATTAGACTTAATTAGTGAAGACATTGATGAGACGAAGAAAAAAACTGACTTCATTATTTTGCAAACTGGAGAGAAAAAAAAGTAAGCTATGTCTCGTAAAAAATTTCTGTTAGTCGATGCCCATGCTTTAATTTATCGTGCCTATTATGCTATGCCCAACCTAACTGACTCCGACGGTCACCTGGTGAATGCTGTTTTTGGTTTTAGTAAAATGTTGCTCAATGCGATTACTTATTTTGATCCAGAATATGCAGCAGTTTGTTTCGACCATCCCAAGCCAACTTTTCGTCACAAAAAGTTTGATGGCTATAAAGCTCAGCGAGCTAAAATGCCAGATGATTTAATTCCACAAATTCAAATTGTCAAAGACGTCGTTACTGCACTTGGAATTCCCAAATTTGAAATTGAGGGTTTTGAAGCTGATGATTTAATTGGTACCGTTAATTGCAAAGTTGAAGATCTGGATCGCCAATTGCTGACAGTGATTGTCACTGGAGATCAAGATTCTTTTCAATTGGTAGATGATGATACGCATATTTGGATGCCGGCGCGCGGCAAACAGCAAAGAGGCGACATTGAATACGATGCAGCTTTGGTTGAAAAGAAGCTAGGCATTAAGCCTCTTCAAGTCATCGATCTTAAAGCTTTAATGGGTGATAATTCCGACAATATTCCTGGCATCAAAGGGGTTGGACCAAAGACAGCGGTTGCCTTGGTTAAAAGATTCAACACGGTTGAAAAAATTTATGAGTTTTTGAAAGAACATCCAGAAGGTGATGAAACAATAAAAGGTGCATTGTTACAAAAATTGCTGAATGGGGAAAAATCTGCATTAATGTCTAAAGATTTAGCAACTATTGAATGTGCCGCACCAATTGATTTTGATTTAGAAAACTGTCGGGTAACTGCTTATGATAAAAATAAAGTTATCGAAATTTTTCAGAACTTAGGTTTTAAATCTTTAATTAATACCCTGCCGAAAGATGCTTTTGAATCATCAGTTCAGGAGGCTTTATTTTAATATGTCAAAAATTGCTTTAGTTCACGATTACTTACGCGAATACGGTGGAGCCGAAAGAGTTCTTGAAGCTTTGCATGAAATTTTTCCGCAAGCGCCAGTTTATACAGCTTTTGTTGACTCCAAAGCTATGGGCAAGAATTGGCACCGTTTTGCTAATTGGGACATTCGTCAAAGTAAAATCACTCAGTTGCCTTTTTATAAAAAACTTTTTTCGCCGATGCGCATTTTTGCAAAATGGGCTTTTGAGCAATTGGATTTAAGTGAATATGATCTCGTTATTAGTTCCTCCAATGCTTATTTTGCCAAGGCAGTTAAAGTACCCAACGGTAAGCATCTTTGTTATTGCCATACGCCACCTAGAGTTTTGTATGGTTATAGTGCTAAGAGCAATTGGAGGTCTAATCCTTTTACTCTTTTTGCTGGTAATTTACTTAATCATTTTGTTAGACAAATGGACTTTGTCGCTGCACAAAACCCTGATGTTTTTATTGCTAACTCTGAAGAAACAAAATTGCGAATTAAGAAGTTTTATAAAAGAGACAGTACCGTCATTAATCCACCCATCAAAATTTATGATCAAGCAAAAACTTTTTTTGATAAACTGAATAAAAAAGATTTGGCAGATTTTACTCAACAAAAAAACAGCTCCTACTATTTATATGTTAATCGTTTGGCTAAAGCCAAACATCCAGAATTAGCAGTGCAAGTAGCAAGTGAATTAAACTTGAAACTCAAAGTAGTTGGTGATGGTGCCATGCTAGAAGATTTGAAAGAAATGGCTGGCGAAACAATAGAGTTTCTCGGTGCAGTTGATGATAAAAAATTGATAGAACTTTATAAAAATGCCAGAGCTTTGCTCTATCCAGTTGAGGATGAAGATTTCGGTATGGTGCCAGTTGAAGCTATGGCTTTCGGTACACCAGTAATTGCCCATCAATCAGGTGGTCCCAAAGAAACAATTAAACAAGACAGAACGGGTTTGTTTTTCAAAAGTTTAACAGTCGAAAGTTTAGCTGAAGCCATTATCGATTTTGAGAAAAATTTTATTTGCAAACCACTACAAATTCACCAAAGTAGCAAGATTTACTCCTTTACCACTTTTAAAGAAAAACTCCAGAAATTAATTCTTGCTTAGTTTTTAATTAGTCTAACTTTAGCCACCTCATTGGCAGGCATAAGGATTTCTACTCTTAAAGCGGCAGCATCAGTAGCAACCTCTTGGTTTTGTTTGGATCCGCTAAGGAATTCTTTATTTAAAGTGTAATTTCCTGGTTCAATATTGATAAAAGTAATGGGCACTGTTTCACTGTGTGAGCCCTTTGGATCGAAATTGGCGATGACCATTTCAGTTTCGTTGTTATCATTTTTAGCAGCTAAAGCTTTGACCCAAGAGCCCAATCCAGTAATTTGTAGGCGTTGATCGGCGATGCTGTCTAGCATTTTTAAAGCTCGATAACGTGGTTTGCTATTAGCGCCAAAGTCATTATGAGTGAATAAGCCCCAGCGTCCCCAGTAATTTTTGCCTTCAGGATCTTTGCCATCTTGAATTTCAAAAGCAAAGGCTCGTTCGACACGATTGCTCATGGAAATAGCGGCAGCAACAGTGTGAGCTGCGCCATATTTTGAATCGTATCCAGCATTATTATTACTATCATGACCCCATTCGGTGATTTGGAATTCAAGAGTTGGCTCTAGTTTTGGATATTTTTGAACCCAAGTTTTTGCCAATTGCATGTCTTCGGCATATTGATTTAGATCATTGGTATATCGATGCCAAGAAAAGAAGTCACAGCGCCAATCGTTTTCGCTGCAACCTTTAGCCCAAGCATTAAACCAGTTCTCATAGAGAGCTGTGATGGCTGGACCACCGAGCTTGAATGGTAAAGCCCCGCGAGCATTTTTTGCACCTGCACTGGCGTAGGCGTAAAGAGTTAGATAATTTTTATCGCCGTAATATTTAAAAGAGCCAAAAAGATCTGGTTCATTCCAAACTTCATAATAAACATCACGAATACCCTTAGTGCCACTAACGTGTTCAATGGTTTTTTGTACTACCAATTGCCAATCAGCCCAATTAACTGGATAAGCCAAAATATCTCCAGAAGAAATCGCTGGAGGCATATAAGTTAAGGCAAGATATGGCTTAGCACCAGTTTTATTGATGTCATCCAAAATCAAGTCAAACTTAGTCCAATCAAAACTAACATTGCCAGGACTGCCCTGAACAATGTCATAAAAATCATAAATATGATCTAAGCGAATATATTCTGGTTTGAGAGCGGCAATTTGACCAACTAAATTATCAATGCGCCAGGCGTGATCTTCGCCACCCTGTGCAAGATTGCGCCAAGGCCGTGGCATTGGTCCAAGAACAGCTTTAGTATCAACAGTTAAATTAGCTGGAACACCATTAGCTTGACCGAAGAACTGCCTGACAACTTTAATTTGCCAAGCTCCAGCCATGATTCCTCCAATTAAAATTAGCAAGCCAAGAAAAGAAAAGAAAATTTTTCTTTTTCTCTTTAGCCTTGGATTTATTGGGTAGTTTTGTTTCACTCCAATACTAATGTTAGCAAAAAAGCAGGGGCTTGTCTTATTTGCTTTGTCTATTTATAATCAACACCAGAGTCGAGATTTAGTATCTTAAATAGATTTGTGGGGAAATAAAAATAAGAATTATATTTTTTTCTTATTTTTCCACAAATTTAAATATAAGAAAGAATATGAAATGAGCAATCAAAGCTTACATGTTTCTATTTCTGCTGAACCAATCTTCCGTATTTTTGGATTAGAAATTAGCAACTCGATTTTTACCAGTTTGATAGTTAGTTTTCTATTAATTGTTTTTGCAATTTTTTTCAGATCTAAGTTTAAGAATACAGACAAACCAAGTTCCCTGCAAAATTTTGTCGAAATGATTGCAGAGGCTCTATATAATTTTGTTTATTCCATTACTGAGAATACCAAGAAGACTCTTCTATTTTTCCCAGTTATCTCAACTTTTTTTATTTTCATTATTTTAAATAATTACATTGGACTATTGCCTGGAGTTGGATCGATTTTGACTAAAGAGGCAGAGGCTCAGACTGAAATAACTCAAGTTGCTTCAGATCAAGAAATATTGGAAGCAGTAGCGGAAGAGGAAGAGATTGTTGAGTCAGCTGTTCATGGTGAACCCATCCATGCCAAAATGGTTCCAGTTTTTAGAGCTGCCACTGCAGATTTGAATACCACTTTAGCTTTAGCGATTGTTTCAGTGATGTTGACTCAAATCTTTGGTATTTCTCATCTTGGTTTTTCTTACTTTAAAAAATTTATTGATTTTTCCAATCCGGTTAATTTTTTTGTAGGTATTTTAGAAACGGTGTTGGAGTTTGCCAAAATTGTTTCTTTTGCTTTTAGATTATTTGGTAATATTTTTGCAGGTGAAGTTCTACTAGTAGTAATGACTTATTTAATTTCCATTGCTGTGCCAGCTCCGTTCTATGCACTAGAACTTTTTGTTGGCTTTATTCAGGCTTTAGTTTTTTCAATGTTATCTTTGATTTTCTTCAATTTGGCTACCAAAGGCCATCATGAAGAAGACCATGTAGTAGCATGAAAGCAAATAATAGTAAAAAATATAAATTAATAAAAACAATAAAAAGGAGTTTTTATGCAAGATTTAGCAATAGGTTTAACCATGGGACTGGGAGCACTTGGACCTGCCATTAGTATTGGAATGTTGGTTTCCAAAGCTTTGGAATCAATTGGTCGCAATCCAGAGGCTAGTAATAAAATCCAGACAAGCATGATTCTTGGTATGGCTTTTGCTGAAGCAATCGCTATATATGCTTTAGTCGTAGCTTTGATTATTAAGTTTGTCTAAGGTTAAATAACATGGATATACAACTAAACCAAATTATTTTTCAAATGATTAATTTTGGCGTAGTACTTGGTGTCTTGACGTATTTCATCTATAAACCAGTTCTTAAATTGCTCAATGATCGTCGCGAGCGAGTGGCCGCCGCCGCCGCTACTGCTGCAGAAATGATGCAAGAAAAAGAAAAATTAGAGAGTCGACACGAAAGTATTTTGCTCAAAGCTAGTCAGGAAGCCAAAAAAATAGAAGATGAAGCGAGAAAAGAATCTCGTGAACAAGCCAAACTTGCTTTGGAACAAAGCAAGCAAGAAATTGTTGCTCGCGAAGCTAAATTCTCAAGTGAGCTTGCCAAAATGAAGAAGCAAGAAATTGCTTCCATGCAAGATGAAATCAAAAAAGCAGCTCTTCTAATGGCAGAAAAAGTGCTCAACGAATCAATTGATGCAAAAAAGCATCAAAAATTGCTTGATGAGCAAATTACTAAGATTATCGAAAAACTTTAAGTTATTATGTTAAAGATTACTGTTGCCAGTGCAACTCCTTTGAATAGTACGCAAAAGAAAGAGCTTGAGCTATCTGTTGCCAAAAAATACGAAGGAGAAGAATTAGTTTTTAATTATCAAGTCAAAGCAGACCTTATTGCTGGTTTGAGTGTTAGCGTAGGACGGGTTGAAGATAAAAGGCTTAAAGTTGATATTCTAAGCGCCATCGCTTTAAACGCGACTCAACAGAAAAAAATCGAGCAAGCCATTGCCAAAAAATACGAAGGAGAAGAATTAGTTTTTAATTATCAAGTCAAAGCAGACCTTATTGCTGGTTTGAGTGTTAGCGTAGATAGCAAGCTCTATGATGCTAGCTTGCGCGCTCGCCTAGATCAGTTAATCAAACAAATGTAAATTATGCCAAAATCAGATATTTTCGCCAACCTCTATTCAATTAAAGAAGCTGATCTCAAAGTCAGCCAGTCTTCCGTGGGTAAAGTAATTTCTTATGCTGATGGCATTGTTTTTACTGACCAGCTTGAAGATGTGCAATCAGGTGAACTAGTAACTTTTGGTGAGAATGCTTATGGTTTGGCACTTAACTTAGAAAAAGAAAAGGTAGGTATCATTGTTTTGTCCGGTGGCGAGCAAATTAGGCCTGGAGATCTAGTCCATCGTACGGGTAAAATTTTATCCATCAACGTTTCCGAAGATATCATTGGTAGAGTCATCGATGCGATGGGTAATGCTATCGATGGTAAGGCGGACATTGCTCGTGGCAAAGACATGTTTTTGGAAAAAATCGCTCCAGGCGTGATCGCTCGTGAGGCAGTTAATCAGCCAATGCAGACAGGTATCAAAGCCGTTGATGCTTTGATTCCTATCGGTCGTGGTCAGCGCGAGCTGATCATTGGTGATCGCAACACAGGCAAATCTTCCGTTGCACTAGGCAGCATTTTGAACCAAAAGGGTCAGGATATGATTTGTGTCTATGTTTCTATTGGTCAGAAGAAATCAACTTTAGCTCAATTCATCCAAGTTTTAGAGGATAAGGGTGCGATGGAGTATACGATTGTCGTTGCCGCTTCAGCTTCCGACGCAGCTTCTCTGCAGTTTTTAGCTCCTTATGCTGGCCAAGCAGTTGCAGAGTACTTTTTGGATAAAGGTAAGGATGTGCTCATTGTTTTCGATGACTTAAGTAAACATGCTCAAGCATATCGTGAAATTTCTCTATTACTCAAGCGCCCTTCAGGCCGTGAAGCTTATCCAGGTGATGTTTTTTACTTACACTCTCGTCTTTTAGAGCGATCTTGTAAACTCAATCAAGAACATGGGGGTGGCTCCATCACTGCTCTCCCTATCATTGAAACCCAAGCCAATGACGTCTCAGCATATATTCCTACCAACGTTATTTCCATCACTGATGGTCAGATTTATTTAGAAACTGATCTTTTTAATTCAGGTGTTAGACCTGCCATTAACGTCGGTCTTTCGGTTTCTCGTGTCGGTTCAGCCGCCCAGGTAAAAGCCATGAAACAAGTAGCTGGTAGTTTGAAACTTGATCTTGCTCAATTCAGAGAACTTGAAGCTTTTGCTCAATTCAGTTCAGATCTTGATGCAACCACCAAGAAACAACTTGAAAGAGGCAAAAGAGTCAGTGAAATTCTCAAGCAAGCTTGGGATTTACAAATGTCAGTTGCCGATCAGGTTTTGATGATTTATGCGGCAGTTAATGGTTTCTTGGACGAAATCGAAATTACTCAGCTGACTGAATGGGAGCAGAGTTATTTGAACTTCGCCAAGAGCAAACATGCCAAACTAGTTAGTACCTTATCGACTGGACCAAAAATTGAAAAACAAGAGGCAGAAGCTTTGCAAAAGCTGGTCAAAGATTTTGCAAAATCCTATCCTCATTTTTATAAGAAAGAGTCTTAAGCTGTATGGCCAATGCAAGAATTATCAAACGCCGCGTCAATTCTGTGCAAAATATCGCCAAAATTACTAAGGCGATGCAACTCGTTTCTGCCAGCAAGACTCGCTATTCTCAGAAAATGGCTACCAGCTCTTTGCCGTACATGAACTCCTTGCTTGATTCTTTAGAGATAGTTGCTAGTGTCTTCGATCAATCAGCTCACCCTTTTCTCGGTATAGATCGATCAGGTGCAGATCTGCTTATAGTAATCTCGCCCAATAAAGGTCTTTGTGGCTCGCTCAACACCAATCTTTTTAAGAAACTCGTCTTTTGGTCCAAAGACCATCCTAATGCCCAGTACATCGCAGTTGGCCAGAAGGCAGTTAATTTTTTACGTATCCATGACTTAAATCTGATTGCTGGTTTCACTGATTGGCCAGAAAAAACCAAACTAAGTGATGTCGTACCTTTGCTTGATTTGGTCAAAGAGCGCTATTTATCAGGCAGTATTAATCGAGTGGATGTGCTTTTTACTGACTTCATCAACACACTTTCGCAGCGCAGTTTACTCTTTAGACTGTTACCCATTGAAGACTTACAAATTCAAGAATTGGGAACCGAGTTCCAAAACAAGAACATTAATCTTAAAAGCAAAACTGCAATCAAAGAAAAAAAGAAAGAAGAAAACTATCTGCTTGAACCAAATCCAAAAGAACTCTTGGATTTTCTACTTAACTACTACATAGAAATGAGTTTTTATCACTTGGTTTTAGAAGCGCTCGCCAGTGAGCATTCGGCTCGTATGATTGCCATGAAGAGTGCCAGTGATAATGCCAAAGACCTTGTTGAAATCTTGAAGCTTGAGTTTAATAAATCTAGACAAACTATGATTACCAATGAACTTTTAGATATTAGCAGCGCCAAAATGCGTTAAGGAATAAAAACACTATGAAACAAGAAAAAAACAAAGCAATGGGTAAAATTGTTAGCATCATTGGTCCAATCGTTGATGTTGAATTTAAAGAAAAACTCCCTGCCATTTACAGCGCGCTCAAACATGAAAAAACCAATCTCACTTTTGAAGTTGAGCAACAAATTGATGCCAAAACTGTTCGCTGTTTAGCTTTAGGTTCGACCGATGGTTTAGCTAGAGGTGAGGAAATTATGGATACAGGTGCTCCGATCATGGTGCCGATTGGCGAAGCGACTTTGGGCAGAATGTTTGATGTTGTTGGTGATCCCATCGATGGCAAAGGCCCAGTCAAAACTCAGAAATATGCTCCTATTCACCGCGATGCTCCCGCTCTCACTGAACTCGAGACTACTCCTTCTGTTTTGGAAACAGGCATTAAAGTTATAGACCTCATCTGTCCTTTCAAAAGAGGCGGTAAGATTGGTATTTTCGGTGGTGCAGGTGTGGGTAAGACCGTTATCATTCAAGAGCTAATTAGAAACATTGCTCAAGAACATAAGGGCCACTCAGTTTTTGCAGGTGTAGGTGAGCGTTCTCGTGAAGGTAATGATCTCTATCACGAAATGAAAGAATCAGGTGTACTTGCAAGTACTGTTATGTGTTTTGGACAAATGAATGAGCCACCAGGCAACCGTGCTAGAGTTGCTTTAACCGCTTTGACGATGGCTGAGTATTTCCGCGACGAGAAAAACGAAGACGTTTTGCTTTTCATCGATAACATTTTTAGATTTTCTCAAGCAGGTAGTGAAGTTTCCGCTTTGCTCGGTCGTATTCCTTCAGCTGTAGGTTACCAACCAACTTTAGCCACTGATATGGCAGCCCTGCAGGAACGTATTGCTTCGACTAAAAAAGGCTCAATTACTTCGATGCAAGCAGTTTATGTGCCTGCTGATGATTACACTGACCCAGCTCCTGCCACGACCTTCGCTCATTTAGATTCGACCATTTCTCTAGAGCGTCGCTTGTCTGAGCAAGGTATTTACCCTGCAGTCGATCCGCTTAGCTCCGACTCTAAGATTTTGGAAAAAGGTATTGTGGGCGAAGAACACTACGAAGTGGCTCGTGCTATCCAAAAAATCCTCCAGCGCTACAAAGAATTGCAAGATATCATCGCCATTTTAGGTATTGATGAGTTGAGCGATGAAGATAAGAAAGTTGTGGCTCGTGCCAGAAGAATCCAAAAATTCCTTTCCCAGCCTTTCTTTGTCGCTGAGCAATTCACCAGTATTAAGGGTGCTTATGTGCCTGTCGCCGAAAGCATTCGTGGTTTCAAAGAAATTTTGGAAGGTAGACATGATCATTTGCCAGAACAAGCTTTTTATATGGTCGGCACTATCGACGAAGTTGTCGTCAAAGCCAAAACCTTGAAAGATTAAACAGTTATGAGTAACAAATTGAGACTTATCATCGTTTCTCAGGAAGAGCAACTGCTCGATCAGGAAGTCGATTCGGTTTCCCTACTGACTCAAAATGGCGTGATTACTATTCTCAAGGATCATCAACCCCTTATTAGTAAGCTGGAGTTTGGTGAATTGGAATACCAAGTTGGTAATCAACGCCATAACATACTTTTGACTCAGGGTTTTGTTAACAAAAAACCAAACAACCAAGTTTTAGTCGTAGTAGACTCCGCTTTTAGTGCTCGAGAGTTGAATAATGAAAAGATCAAGGTAGCTGTAGCCAAAGCAAAAGAAGCCTTCAAGATCACAAAAGACAAGCGTGAGCTGTTGATGATCGAAAGTTCTCTCAAACAACTTTTCTGGGAATTACAGTTGGCGAATAAGAAAAAGAAGAGCTAAGTTAGTTTTTCAAACCTCATCTTCTAATTGACAGCTTAGCAAACTATCGATATGATTGCTAATATGATCGATCTAGTTGCTCGCCAAATCCAAATTTTACGTGCCATTATCGAAGAATTTATTGAGACGGGTGTGCCTGTTGGTTCTGAAAAGATCGATAAGAAATTCAACATTGGTGTTTCTCCAGCCACCATTCGTAACGAAATGGTTTATCTTACTAAACAAGGTTATCTGATTAAATCTCATATTAGTGCAGGTCGTGTCCCAACCGCTTTAGCTATGCGTCTTTACATTAATGAGTTAGTCAAAGAAAAAGAACTTTCAGTTGCTGATGAAGTTGGTGTTAAGGAAAAAATTTGGCGCTATCGAAACCAAATGGAAGATTTGCTTTATGAGACCTCCAAGGTTTTAGCTGATAAATCTCATGCTCTTGGGATTGCTATGAACAGCGAAGGTAGAATGTTTCACTCTGGTTATTCCAATTTGCTACAAATGCCAGAATTCTATGACATCAATTTGACTAGACAAGTTCTACACATGATTGAAGAAGATCAGTTGATGGATCAAATCTTTGAAAGTAATCATAGCGAAAACGCAGTTAAAGTTATTTTTGGCCAAGATTTAGGCAATAAAGATCTTGATCAAATTAGTATTATGTTTGTTGAATTACCAAACACTAATTGTCGCTTTGGTGTTTTGGGTTCAACTAGATTCGATTATTCCTATGTTTTGCCAATCATGAAATATTTCAAGGGTTTGATTGAAAGCATGGCGGATTAATTTTTTCAAAATCTAGAAAATCATTATTATAAGAAATTAAATAATATTATGAAAAATAAAAATGATGATCAAACTGTTCCTAACGAAAAGACTGAAGAGGTAATTAGCGAGGAGCAAAGAAAAATTCAGGAGTTGCAACTTTTATTAAATGCATCTTTGGAAAGAGAAAAGAGAGTTTTGGCTGATTATCAGAACTTACAGCGTCGTTCTCAGACAGAAAGATTAGCTTTCATCAAAATGGCTAATAAAGATTTTTGCCAGGTTTTACTTCAACCCTTAGAACATTTATCTATGGCCGCTGCTAATCTCAAAGATCGCGGTTTAGACATGGTAGTTGAACAATTTTGGAAGGAGCTACGAGATTTTGGTTTAGAAGAAATTGAAGTCTTAGCTAAGAAATTTGACCTAGAAACAATGGAAGTAGTGGATAAAAAAGGTGATGGCGAAAAAGTTGTCGAAGTTGTGCGTAAAGGTTACAGCTTAAACGGCGAAGTTATTCAACATGCCCAGGTAATTTTAGCTTAAATTGCTACTAGCAGTCTACACTCTCGTCTGCTAAAATAATATGAATTAAGAAAATAAAAGGAAGGACAAATTATGTCGAAAATTATAGGTATTGATCTTGGAACTACCAATTCAGCCATTGCAGTTATGCAGGGTGGTAGCTCTGTAATTATCCCAACCAGCGAGGGAAGAAACACTTTTCCTTCGATTGTTGGTTTCAAAAATAATGAATCTATCGTTGGTGATCCAGCCAAACGTCAAATGGTTTTAAATGCTAAAAAAACTGTTAATTCAGTTAAGAGGTTTATGGGTCGTAAGCTTAATGATGAAGCTGTCAAAAAAGCTATTAAGCACGTATCTTATGAAGTCGTTGAGGGTAAAGATGGTATGGCTGTCGTTAATATTGATGGTAAGAAATACACCCCTCAAGAAATTTCTGCCAAGATTTTGTCTAAAGCAAAAGCTGATGCTGAAAGTTTTTTGGGTGAAAAAGTGGATCGTGCTGTCATTACTGTCCCAGCTTATTTTAATGATGCTCAGCGTCAAGCTACTAAGCAGGCCGGTGAAATTGCCGGTTTGAAAGTAGAGCGCATCGTTAATGAACCAACCGCTGCCGCTTTGGCTTATGGTCTTGATAAAAAAGGCTCTCAAACCATTGCTGTTTATGATCTTGGTGGAGGTACTTTTGATATTTCCATTTTGGAAATTGGTGATGGAGTTTTTGAAGTCAAATCTACCAACGGTGATACTTTCCTCGGTGGTGACGACTTTGACAGTGTCATTATCGAATGGATTGTCAGTGAATTTAAGAAGGATCAGGGAAAAGATTTAAACAAAGATCCTCAAGCCATGCAACGTATTAAAGATGCTGCAGAAAAAGCTAAGATTGAATTATCTGCCTCTGCCAGCACTGAAATTAATCAGCCATTTATTACTCAAGGTGATGATGGTCAGCCTTTGCATTTAACCTTGACTCTAACTAGAGCCAAATTAGAAGAATTAGTGGATGATTTAATCAAAAAATCCATTGAACCAGTCAAAAAGGCTCTCAGTGATGCTAAGTTAACAGCCAAAGATATTGATGAAGTAGTTTTAGTAGGTGGTATGACCAGAATGCCAAAAGTGCAAAAAGTTGTTGAAGAGTTTTTTGGCAAAGAGCCTCATAAAGGTGTTAATCCAGATGAAGTAGTCGCTATTGGTGCTGCTGTTCAAGCAGGGGTTATTTCTGGAGATGTCAACGACGTGGTTTTGTTAGACGTCACACCTTTAACTCTTGGAATTGAGACTTTAGGTGGCATTCGCACTCCTTTAATTGACAGAAATACCACTATCCCAACCAGCAAATCTCAAGTTTTTTCCACTGCAGCTGATAATCAGACTCAGGTGGAAATTAATGTTTTGCAGGGTGAGCGTGAAATGGCTGTCGACAATAAGAGTTTAGGTCGTTTCATTCTTGATGGTATTCCAGCTGCAATGCGTGGAGTACCTCAAGTAGAAGTCACTTTTGACATTGATAGTAATGGCATTTTGCATGTTACTGCCAAGGACAAAACATCTAATAAAGAACAAAAAATTACTATTGCCAATAGCACTAACCTTTCAGAGGAAGAAGTAGAAAAAATGAAGGCTGAGGCTGAAAAATACGCTGAAGATGATAAAGCTAAAAAAGAGCTCATTGAAAGCAAAAATAAAGCTAATAGCATTGTCTTTGAAATGGAGAAACAACTCAAAGAATATGGCGATAAGTTAGAAGAAGCTGACCGTAAAAAAATTGAGGAAGATCTCAAAGCACTTCAAGATTTAGCTGCCAAAGAAGATGTCACTAAAGACGAACTTGAAAAAGCCATTGAAGCTACCATGACTTCTAGCCAAAAAATTGGCGAAGCCATGCAAAAAGCCCAAGCAGAGCAAGCAAAGAATGCTTCAGCTGAGCCTGGTAAAGATGGTGAGGCTAAAGGCGAGGAAGACGAGAAAAAAGAAGCTGACAAGAAAGATGCTGAGGAAGGCGAAGTAGTTAAAGAATAAAATCATAAGCTTAGAGGCGCTGGCAATAGCCAGCGCCTCTAATATTTGTTGAAAAATTTATGTCAGCTAAACGAGATTATTACGAAGTTTTGGGAGTTAAAAAAACTGCAAGTGCTGCAGAGATTAAATCTGCCTATCGCAAGTTAGCTCTCAAATTTCATCCCGATCGCAACAAAGAAACTGGGGCTGAAGATAAATTCAAAGAGATCAACGAGGCTTACCAAGTTTTATCTGATTCTAAAAAGAAGCAAACTTATGACCAATTTGGTCACGCTGCTTTCGATCCGTCTTCTGGTATGGGCGGTGGTCAGGGTCCGTTTGGTGGTTTTGGTGGACAAGGTGGTGGTTTTAATTGGTCGTCTTATTCTAGTTCTGGTGGGCAAGGTGGAGCTGATTTTGACTTTGGCGATCCTTTTGAAATTTTTGAACAATTCTTTGGTGGTGGTTTTTCTGGTAGAGCCAGACAGCGCCGCCCACATTATTCTCTAAAGATAGATTTCATGGAGGCTGTTAAAGGTGTCGAAAAAGCTGTCGAGATTGATGGCAAAAAACAAACAATCAAAGTTCCAGCTGGCGCCAATAATGGCACTCGTATTCGTTTTACGGATTTTGATATTTCCATTGATGTTGGCACTAATCCTCGATTTAAGCGTGATGGCTATGACATTTTTGTCGATGAGAAAATCTCTTTTAGCACAGCAGCCTTGGGAGGTGAAATTAAGGTAAAAACTCTAACCGGAGAACTAAAGTTAAAGGTTAGACCAGGAACTTTATCTCACTCTTTAATTCGTTTGCGCGGGGAAGGCGTTCAGCACTTACAGAGCCGTGGTAAAGGCGATTTATATGTGCGTTTAATTATTAATGTTCCAGAAAAATTAAGCAGAGAACAAAAAAAAGCTCTTGAAGAATTAAGAGAACTTGAATAGCTTTTCCTGATTCAAGCATCCTTTTACTTTTTATCCCTTATTTGCTATAATGAACTTTAGTTGTTTAGTAAGAGGAGGACTGTTGAAAGACAAGTCCTTTTTTCTTATCAGACGCTTTTAGAAGAATTTAATTAAAAAGAAAGATTTTTATGTCTACAGTACAGAATGCTAATTTAGTTAGAACTGAATTTGCTGCTGCTATCAACCAAATCGCCACTGAGCGCAAAATTGAGGCAGAAGATATTTATGAGGCTATCCGTCAGGCTTTGGTTTCAGCTTATCGTAAGCAAATCGGTGATATTGATGAAACTTTTCATTACTATGTTGATTTAGATAAAAGTAACGGTTCGGCTCGTATTCTTAGAGCTCCAATGACCAAAAGAGATGAAGAAACCTTAGAGATTTTGGAATGGGATGAAAAGAAAACTGAGGATGTTACTCCAGCTGGTTTCGGTCGTATTGCTGCTCAGACTGCTAAGCAAGTTATTTTGCAACGTATTAGAAGAAGTGAGCGCGATACTATTATTGCCGCTTATCGTGATCGTATTGGTGAAGTTGTTACAGGTCAAGTTTTGCGCATGCAAGGTCGCAATGTCATTTTAGACATTGGCCGTGGTCAGGCTTTTATGCCACCAGAAGAACAGATGCGTGGCGAATTTTATCGTCTCAATCAACGTTTAGCAGTGCTCATCAAAGAAATTAGTGAAACTGTTCGTGGTGAACAAATTATTGTAACTCGCGCCAGTGCCGAACTTGTCAGCAAACTTTTTGAAAGAGAAGTTCCAGAAGTTTCTTCAGGTGCTGTTGAAATTGTTGCTATTGCCCGCGAAGCTGGTGTCCGTACCAAACTAACTGTCAAATCTACTCAAGAAGGAGTTGATCCAGTTGGTTCTTGTGTCGGTCAACGTGGTGTTCGTGTGCAGAAGGTTATCGAAGAATTAAATAACGAAAAAGTTGATATTATTCCTTACTCAGCAGATTCTCGCTTATTACTTCAAGCATCTTTGGCTCCAGCTGAAGGTCTGCAAATTGAAGTTGATGACAAAATTAGATTGGTAACTGTTACTGCTCCAGATGACCAATTATCTTTAGTCATTGGTCGCGGTGGACAAAATGTTCGCTTAGCTGCCAAGCTAACTGGTTATCAAATCACCGTTAAATCTGCTTCTGGTCAGGTGCAATCATCCGTCACTGGTAAAGAAGATTATGAAATTGATACCTTTGGTTTAGAAGATGACTCTAGAGAAATTCTAATTCAACATAAACTAACCACTCTAGCTGACTTAGTTCGCTTCAGAGATAAATGGGTTAATATGAATGAAGTAGCTGAAAAAGATCAGAAAATTTTATTAGCCAAAGTCGAAGAATATCTAGAACAAGAAAGTAAACGCGAATAATTATGTTATTGAAAAGAGCGCCAATTATTACCATTATGGGTCATGTCGACCACGGCAAGACTTCGCTCTTAGATTTTATTCGTCATTCTAGTATTGCAGCTCGTGAAGCTGGTGGCATTACTCAGCACATCGGTGCTTACCAAATTGAATTTCAAGATCAAAAAATCACTTTCATTGATACTCCTGGTCACGCTGCTTTTAATAAAATGCGTCAGCGTGGTGCTCAGGTTACTGATTTAGTAATTTTAGTTGTAGCTGCTAACGACGGAGTTAAGCCTCAGACTCTAGAATCCATTCGCTTCATTAAAGAAAGCAAAGTACCTTTTATTGTGGCAATCAACAAAATTGATTTACCAGATCTTCATTTAGAAGTGGTTAAGGGTCAACTAGCTGAAGCTGATGTTCTACTCCAAGAATACGGTGGCGATATTGAAGCTGTCGAAATTTCTGCAAAAACTGGCAAAGGTGTTGATAAATTACTTGAGACAATCGCTGTAATGGCTGATCTTCTTGAGCTAAAAACTGATCCAGCAGCTCCTCTTGAAGCAGTAGTCATTGAATCCAGTAAAGAAAAAAATAAAGGTCCAGTGGCTCGCGTGATTGTTCGTTCTGGCACTCTCGCCGTTCGCCAAAATTTAATCGTTGATGAAATTACAGGTAGAGTTCGTTTGCTTGAAAATGAAAAAGGTCAGGCTATTAACCAAGTCCTACCAGGTGAGCCAGCAGAGATTATTGGGCTCGATGAAGCTCCAGAAGTAGGTAGTGTTATTCGTGATGCTGATGCCAATTATGATGAGGATTTAACTGATGAATTTAGCAAAACTGGTAGTTTGGAAAAATCTTTCCGCCTTAGTGATGAAACTAATTGGGAAAAGATGGATCTAGATTTCATGCTTGGTGATAAAGAAAAAATTAAATTAATTGTCAAAGCTGATGTTAAAGGTACTCTTGAGGCAATTTTGCAAAGTTTAGATACAGAAACTGTCGATGTCATTGCTTGTGGAGTGGGTCAAATTACTGAGCAAGACATGGAAATTGCTCGTGATGGTAAGGTTTTACTGATTGCTTTTAACGTTAAAGTTAACAATACCCAGAAGAAAATTGCCAAAAACATGGGCGTCAAAATCAAAGAATACAACATTATTTATCATCTCATTGAAGATTTGCAACAAAGCATGCTCAAGCTGATGGACGCTACTTTTGATGAAATAGTCACTGGTGAGGCTGAGGTTTTGCAGATTTTTACAATGAAAGGCGAAACTATTGCCGGCGTCAGAGTCAAAACTGGCGAATTGAAGAAAAGTGATCTTTTCCATCTTAAACGTGGTGAAGAAATTATTTCCAACCCAGTTCTTAAAACCATGCGTCACGGCAAAGACGAAATTGATCGCATTGGTACTAAAAATGAAGGTGGTTTAACTTTCAAAAATAAAAAACTCGATTTTCAAATTGGTGACACCATCGTCGCTTATAAAAAAGAGAGCTAGACTTTTTACCAGATAAGACTTACAATATCCTCCTTATTAATTAATGCTTACTTTAATTCTTGGTTAGCTGACTAGGAATTCAAAGGCGAAAGGAAATCATGGCATTAGCAAAACAAAGTAAAGCTTCAATCATCAAAGACTTCGCTCTTTTTGAAGGCGACACTGGATCTCCAGAGGTACAGGTGGCTCTTTTAACTATTTCAATCGAACAGTTGACTGAACATCTTAAATTACACAAGAAAGATAATCACTCTCGCAAAGGCTTGCTCAAGCAAGTTTCCAAGAGACGTCGTTTGTTAAATTTCTTGCTTTCAAGAAGTGAAGATAGATACCGCAAGCTAATTGGAAAATTAGGCTTGAGCAAATAAGTTATTTTTCTCATTGCAAAGCAAAAAAAATTCTTTTACACTAAAACACAGTGATATTTGTGTATTGTTTTGTATCTAGAATACAAAGAAAGTAAAGGAATATATGTTGGAATTTTCTCCTAATGTGGATTTCAAGAAAGAGAATGTAAAAAGTGTTGCAGGTTTTACTGATAACGTAGCTGACACAAATCTTAGACTTAGAGAAAAAAGCATGAGTACGGCAGGAAACTTAAAAGAAATTGCCAAATCAGAATTTAAGGTTAAGGCTGATGGTGTCCTCAGCGAAGAAGAACAAGACGATCAATCTCCGTATACAGAACAAGAAATGAATGCCTTTAGTGTAGAAGATAAGAAAAAATTCTTAACTGAGTTGCAGAATACAGCTAAGGAACAAGATTCTTTTAAAAAATTAGAAAACCAAAAAAATAAAAAAGAAGGTAAGGCTTTTGAATTAGCTTTGGAAAAACGCAAAATAGAAGAAGAATTAAAAGCAAAGTTTAAAGAATTTGAAGCTAAAAAAGAAGCTATAGAAAATCAACGTGAAGTAAAAATAGCTAGAACAGAAGCGAGATATCAAAGAAGTGAAACAAGATTGCGCGAAGGTACAAGCAAGGAAAGACATTATTTAACCAATGAAATTAGAAATAATTCAGCTGTTAGTGAATTTTCAGAAAATTCCCAGAAACTAAAAGACTTAGAAAGTTACCTTGGTTTTCAGAGAACTGATGAAATTCAACAAGGGCTTATAGCTAAAAGAGATGAGGCTAAAGTAAATCCAGACGTTAATGAATTGATGCAGAAGATAGCTGAATTGCCAGCTAAGTTGGAAGAACAAATTCAAGCACGTAAGCAAGGTTTGATTAATAGACTGGGGATAATAGAAAAAAATACCAAGGAAGAATTGAACCAACTTAAAGGTTTAACGTTAACCGAGGTTAATGAAATTAAACAGCGTTTGTCACAAGTTGAACAAGAGCAAGCTAAAGTTGAGCAAGAGTTTGATGATCTAGAGATGCAGATTGCAGACAAACAACGCATGCAAGATTCAGTGGATATTCTAAAAGATGATCTACGTGAATTCAGTTTTAAAGATGCAAAAAAAGTTACTGCAGATCTTGAAAAAAGATCAGCTAACACTGTTAGTTTGGAAAATTTATCCGATAGTGAAGAACTCAATAAAGAACAACTCGGTGGTATTATCGAGAGAGCTCAGAAAATACTTACGTCTTTAATAGAGGTAGGAGATGCTTCAACAAAGGCTAATGAAAATGCTTATTTAGAACAAGAAGCAGTTCTTGATGATGAAAAAACAAAATTGCTAGGTGAGAAAGAACAAACTCATAAAGATTTGATTGGTGAATTAAGTAAGCCATTTGCAGATGCACTCAAGAAGGCAAAAGAAATTCCTGATGCAGAATTAGAAGAAGGCGCCAATGCTATTGAAGCATTTTCTAAATTAAACCTAAAGGCTTTGGGCGAAGAACAAGAAAAAGCTGAGAAAAAGATTGATAAATCCACTGAGGCTTTGAATAAGTTTACTGCTAAAGTTGAAAAGCGTTTTGCAAAATTAACTGCAAAATTAGACAGATCAAGAGTAAATGCTAATAATGAAGTATATGATTTACTTAATGATAAGTATAAAGATACCTCAGAAGTTAAGAAAATGGCTCAAGAATTTCAAAGTACTGATTTTGACCAAATGGTTCAGGCAGGAAGTCTCTTGAAAAGAGTTTTTTCTAAAATTTTTGCGAGCAGACAGGCTTAGTTGGTAGAAAACAATTAAATTTATATTTAAAACCCGGCTCTTGAGTCGGGTTTTTGCCTTTATCATGTTATAATAGACAAGTTATTTAATTAGGAAACTCAAAGAGAGTTTTTGAGGATTCAAAAAAGACGAGAATTTTTCTCCTCTTTTCAGAATACTCGACTCTCCTGAATTTCCCAAATCGCCCTAATATAAAAAGGGCAAGAAAGAAAAAATATGTCTTATCCAAAGTATGGAAATACTTATAAGAAAGATATTCTCGTGGGTGATAAAGTTATCCATCTGGAAATCGGTAAATTTAGTGAACAGGTCAGCGCCGCTGTCCTCGCCACTTGCGGTGAAACTATCGTTCACACCACCGTCGCTTTAGGCAGAAAAGTCAATCTTGGCTATTTTCCACTCTCAGTGGAATTTGTTGAGAAGCTTTATGCTGGCGGTATTATTAAAGGTTCTCGTTGGGTCAAGCGCGATGGTCGTCCAACCGATGATTCCATCTTGCGTGCTCGTGTGATTGATCGCACCATGCGTCCACTTTTCCCAGAGGGAATTACCAACGAAGTGCAAGCAATCAGTACAGTTTTATCTTATGACGGTGAAAATGAGCCAGATATGATGGGACTTTTGAACACTGCTATTGCTTTGCAAATTTCAGATATTCCTTTTGACGGTCCTGTTTCAGGTATGCGCTTAAGTTTAGATGAAAAAGGTGAATTTATTATTAATCCACTTCGTAGTCAAATTGAAGGCAATGATTTAGATTTGATTGTTTCTGCTTCTGCCAATTCAATCGTCATGGTTGAGGCTGGGGCTAATGAAGTTGCTGAAGACGTGATGGTCGAAGCTTTGCTTCGTGCTCAAGATGAATCTAAAAAAGTTTGTCAGCAAATCGAAGCGATCGCTACTGAAGTTGGCAAAGAAAAAGTCAATTTACTTGATGCTGAAGATCCAGATAAAGTAGCTGCTAAGCAAGCTATTGTTGATCGTTTAGCTAGTACTTACAAAAAAGAAGTTAACGAGATGACCAATAAAGAGGGTCGTTTAGAGAAAACTGGTTTGGATGAGTTGATCGCTAAAATTCTTGAAGAAGACAAAGCTAAACTCAAAGAAGGCGAAGAAAGTGAATTGAGCGAAGGAATGCTTAAAGGTATTTTCCATGACCTAATGAAAGCTGAGGCTCGTCGTATGATTTTGGAAGATGGCATTCGTCCAGATGGTCGCACCACTACTGAAATCCGTCCAATCTGGTGTGAAGTTGATTTATTACCTAGAGTTCATGGGAGTGCTATGTTCAAACGTGGCGCCACTCAAGCTCTCACAGTTGTTACCCTTGGCGATCCTTCTCTTGGACAATTGGTTGAAGACATGGCTGGTGAAAAAACCAATCATTATTTCCACCACTACAATATGCCTCCTTATGCTTCAGGTGAAGCTGGACGTATTGGATATCCAAAGAGACGTGAAATTGGCCATGGTGCACTTGCACAGCGCGCTATTGAACCAATGCTCCCAAGTCAAGAAGATTTCCCTTACACCATTCATGTGGTCAGTGAGATTATGAGTTCAAATGGCTCAACTTCTCAGGCTTCAGTTTGTGGTTCTACTTTATCTTTAATGGCTGCCGGCGTTCCACTTAAGAAACCAGTCTCTGGTATTGCTATGGGATTAATGTCCGATGGCGAGAAATTTGTGGTTCTCTCTGACATTCAAGGTTTGGAAGATCACGTGGGTGATATGGACTTTAAAGTAGCTGGTACCAAAGAAGGTATTACTGCTATTCAAATGGACATCAAGCTTAAAGGTATTCCAAAAGAAGTTTTGGTCAAAGCTCTTGGTCAAGCTCGTGAAGGTCGTATGCATATTATGGGCGAAATGCTCAAATGCATTGCAGAGCCAAGAACTTCTTTAAGTGTCTATGCTCCAAAAGTAGCTCAAATCACTATTCCAGCTGAAAAGATTGGAGGAGTGATTGGCTCAGGTGGCAGCGTGATTAAAGATATCATTGAAAAATCTGGCGCAGAAGTCAACGTTGAAGAAGATAAAGAGAACAAAACCGGTATCATTAACGTTTCTTCTCCAGATCAAGCTTCTATTGATAAAGCTATTAAAATGATTGAAGACATTGTCAGAGAAATTAATATTGGCGATGAATTCGATGGCACCGTCACTCGTGTTGAAGGTTACGGAATGTTTGTCGAATATTTACCAGGTCGTGAAGGCTTGGTTCATGTTTCCAATATGTCTGGCGAATACGTCAAAGATGCTAATGATCTTTACAAAGTTGGCGACAGTGTTCACGTTCGTGTTAAAGAATACAATCCAGAAGGCAAAGTAGCTTTAACTATGTTAACTGCAGATCAGGAAGCAGAGCAAAAAGAAAGAGCTGCTGCTCGTGGTGATCGCGAAGATAACGGTCGCAGCAATGGTGGCTACAACGGCGGACGTCGTTTCGATAACAATCGTGGTGGAAGTCGTGGTAATGATCGCGGCGGAGATCGCGGTGGTAGAAGATATTAAAATCTTTTAAATCTAAAAGTGAAAAGCTCCAGCTAAAACTGGAGCTTTTTTGTTTTCCATAGTTTCCGCTATACTAATGATAATAATTATATGAACACTGCTAATTTACAAAGCACAGCCGGATTTTTTGCCATTCTTGAATTGGATAATAATCGTGATTTAGCACAGAGTTTAGGTTTGGATTTATCTTTATCTGACAATGTGGAATTGCTTGATCAGATTAACCAGCAACTTTTATTTTTGAGCAAAGAAGTCACTGGGGTGATTTTTGATCCAATTTATACTTTCAAACTTTTGGCGCAAAAAGCTAGTACGACGGGCGCTCTAATTCGCTTGGAACAAGATAAAGAAAATATGCCGAATAGCATGCCACTACTTTTCCCCAACTTTAGTCTAGAGGAAATTAGCAATAATTATGCTTTGGCTAAATTAGAATTAAACTATCATCCACAAGAAAGCAAAGCGATTGAAAAGAAACAGCTCTTGTCTGAAATCAGAGAATATTCCAAAGTTCTTAAAATTGATTTTTTACTAAAATTAAAAATTTATGATCCTAATCAATTTGCAACAAAAGAAGAACAAGTTGGAAGCAAGATTGCTTTCAACTTAGAGAATGATCAGCTAAGCGCCATCCAAGAATTGAGATCCCTAGCGGACATTCTAGTCATTCAAAATCCCTCCGATCCTTTAGCAATGGCAACTATTATCAGTGAGTTAGATATACCCTGTTTAGTGATGGCAGATGAGCAAGACACTTACGAGCAATTCAAAGAAAAATTCCGCATGGCGATGGAAAATGGAGCCAAAGGTTATTGTATAGGTCAAATCTTATGGAAAGAGTTATCCGCATATCGCAGCGACAATCAAAGTCTAGATCTAGAAGGTCTTCAAAAATATTTAAATACCACCGTTAGAGATCGTTTGATAGAGCTCAATCGCATTGCTTCAGAAAGCCTAGCGACAAGATAAGACTTTATAAGCCACAGAAAATATGATAGTCTCGCAACTATGAAAATCAAAAAAGCAATTATTGCCTGTGCTGGGTTTGGCACTCGTTTCTTGCCAATTACCAAAACTATCCAAAAAGAAATGCTACCAGTTTTAGAACGACCTCTTATTGATTATGTTGTTGAGGATTGTGTTAAAGCAGGTATTGAGGAAATAATTTTTGTTATTAGTGAGCATAATTATCAAATTTTGCATTTTTATCGTGAGAACAAGCGACTTCATGAATATCTGGAAAAAAATAAAAAATTAGATTTATACGGAGCAATTTCCAAGCTACATAATAAAGCCACTTTTCATTTTGTTAAACAAAAAGATAGTGATCCTTACGGAACTGCTATGCCAGTTATTTTAGCTAAAGATTATGTTAAAGATGAAGAAGCTTTTTTAGTTCTAATGGGTGATGATTTTATTTATCAAGCAGGAGAAAAAAGCGAGATAGCAATGATGATTGAGGCTTTCGAAAACTCCTTTGCTAAGGGTTTAATTACTTGTGTTGAAAAACCAACTGAACTATTAAATAAATATGGAGTAGTAAAAAGCAGAACTGAGGGTAATTTTCAATTTATGGAAGAAATTGTTGAAAAACCAGAGCTAGGAAAAGCTCCATCTAATTTGGCAAATATCAGTAAATATATTGTTGGTCAGGAAATTTGGCCAATTTTAGAAAAACAAACAGTTGATCCTAAATCTGGAGAGCTTTATATTACTGACACCATCCAGGCTTTAGCAAGGATGAAAAATGTTTTGGTTTACACCCCTCAGGGTGAATATTTCGATGGCGGTTATCCGCTTGGTTGGTTAGCAGCCAATCTGAGAATTGCCAAAGATCGTCCTGAAATTTGGTCTCAAATTAAGGATTTCGTCAATAAAAATTAGGCATATTTCTATTAATTCTTACATTTTCATGATTTTAATGGATTGATTTTTCTTTTCATATAGACTATCATCTATATGAAAGGTTTTTATATATGTATACACTTCCAAACTTACCCTACGCTTACGAGGCTTTAGAGCCAAATATTGATGTAGCAACGATGCGTGTTCATCATGATAAACATCACCAGGCTTATTTAGATAAATTTAATGCAGCTTTGAAAAATTATCCTCAATTGCAAGCAGAAAATGCAGAAGATGTACTCTGGAATTTTGAGAGTCAGGTTAAACCTGCGACTCCAGCTGATATTCAAGTTGCCATAAAAAATCATGGCGGTGGCTATGTTCATCATAGTTTGTTTTGGAAAACGATGTCGCCAAATGGACCAAGAGAGGCAGTGGGCGAACTGGCCGCCGCCATCTCTAGTAGATTTTCCTCTTTCGCAGAATTTAAAACTCAATTTACTGATTTAGCTGGTAAACACTTTGGTGCTGGTTGGGCCTGGTTGGTGCTTAATGAAAAAAAGGAACTAGAAATCTATTCATTACCCAATCAAGATTCGCCACTTTTAAGTAAACACTATCCAATCATGGGGATTGATGTTTGGGAGCATGCCTATTATCTCAAGTATCAGAATCGTCGCCCGGAATATTTAGAAGCAATTTGGAATATACTTGATTGGAAAAAAATTGAAGAGCGTTACCAAATTGGTTTAAATAAATCGTAGACTTTACTCTAAAATTGTTTTAGTATGTTTGCTTATGCTCGAAGTTATTCTTGACGTTGAAACAAAACAGATTTTTGACGATGTAGGTGGTTATTTTCCAGAGAAATTAGGTATTTCCTTTGTTGGAGTCTGCGTGCGCAGCGACCGCTCCCAAAAAGGTGAGATGATGTCTTTCTTTGAAAAAGATCTGCCAAAGCTTTTCCCTCTTTTAGAGCGAGCTGATGTAGTGGTTGGTTTTAATATTGATGGTTTTGATATGCCAACTTTTATTCCTTACTATCGTGCAGATATCAGTCGTATTCCTACTTTGGATGTCATGGATCGTATCAAAAAAAGTGTTGGGCATCGCATTGGTCTTGACGCTGTAGCCAAAGAAACTTTAGGATCAGGTAAATCTGGAGATGGTCTAGATGCAATTCGTTATTATAAATCTGGCAACTTTGAAGCTTTGGAAAAATATTGTTTACGTGATGTAGAGGTTACCAGGGATGTTTATGATTATGGTTTGAAAAACGGCAGAATCAAATTTCGCAATAAATGGAACCGTTTAATTGATGCTCCAGTAGATTTTTCTTTTGTCAGTTCTAAAGCTAGTGGAACGCAAATGAGTTTGATATGATTCGTTTCAGATGACTCCAAAATTCTGTTTTACAGCCTCAGTATTTCTCATTCACAATGACAAAGTTCTCCTGATTAAGCACAAAAAACTAAATATGTGGCTTGGTCCAGGAGGGCATATCGATGAGAACGAATTGCCTCATTTGGCAGCTGAAAGAGAATTTTTTGAAGAAACTGGTCTAAGAGTTAAAGTTTACAGTGCCTATAAAAAGCTGAGTATTTCGTCTAAAGACGATCGTTTTTTTCATCCCTTACCTTTTGCGATTAATGAACATTGGGTTTGCAAAGAAAACTATGAAAGACGCTTGCTTGCCGAGAAGAATAAAGCAGAATTTGCCCCAGAAACCAAATGGCCTAAAGGCTGTGAAAAACATTTGAATTTTACTTATTTGGCTAAACTCATTGGTCCTTTAGAAATTAATCCAGCAGAAGGTGAATCACAAGAAATTACTTGGTTCTCGCTAGAAGATCTAAAAGGAAAAGATAAAAAAGGATTAATGGAAGATATTTTTAAAGAGTTGTTGAAAGCTTTTGAACTTGCTAAGTCGAGTCATTCTTGAGAGAATAACCACATATTATGTCTCCTAAACATCAGCTAACAGAAAATGTTAAATTACTGCAAAAAGCAGCCATTATTCGTCAAGGTGAATCTTTTGCAGAAGTATTACTCTTAAAACGAAATATAAGTTCTCTATCCAGACCAAATTGTTGGGATTTACCAGGTGGCAATAGTGAATGGCCAGCAGTAGATCAAAACTCGGCAGCCAATCTTCATTTAAACGACATTACTAGAGAAATTACTGAAGAGACGGGTTTAGTTGTTGATGAAAAATCTTTTTCTTTAGACAAGTTGAGTCATTTATCCACCTATTTTGATGTTGATAAACAAGTTTACACAATGATTTGTGGCTGGTTTGTTGATTTTTCAGCAACTGATCAAAAAGAAATTCAGACATCTGATGAGCATCAAGAATATACTTGGGTGTCTGAAGCTGAATTGAGCAATTATGATTTTGGTGGAGAGAGCGGTGCTTTTCTTTTAGATACTATCAGAAAATCTTTTGCTAAACTCTAAAAATATCCATGAAATTTTTCGTTGCTTCCAAAAATCCAGTCAAAATTAATGCAGTCATAAGTGCCATAAAAAAAGAATTTCCCAATTCCTCAGTCGAAGGCTTTGAAGTAGATAGTGCTGTTTCAGCTCAGCCGATGAGTGATGAAGAAACCAGACAAGGAGCGCTTAATCGTGCTAAAAACCTTCGAGTTTTGCTTATAAAACAAGAAGTAATTGAGCCAAAAGAAGAAGTTTTATGTATCGGTTTAGAGGGCGGTGTTTTTCATCCTGATTTTGCTAAGAGTAAAAATGAACTTTGGTCAACAGTTTGGGCGGTTGCTATAGACCATAATAATCAAAGCTATTTTAGCAATGGCGCTCGTTTTCCTTCACCACAATTTTTATCAGATATGATCTTGGCTGGAGAAGAGATGGGTCCAGCTTTAGGTCGTCATTTGCAAGATCCAGATTTGCGGAAAAAATCAGGTATGATCGGCTTTATTACCAACCATTTTACCAATCGGACTGATGAATACGAAAGTGTTGTGAAAATTGCAATTGGCCTCTGGTATGGTCGAGACTGCGTCTTGACAAAGTAGTTTTTTCTCGGCAGAATGGGATCATAGTAATACTTATTGCAAGGAAATATGTCAAAAAAACTGCAAAATTTTCTCCCTTATATTTTTCCACTAATTGCCATCATTTTGGTAGTAGTGATGTTTGCTCGCTGGTACAAAGGCAAAACTGCCGAAGCTCCAGTTAGTTTATTGGATTCACAATTAGAGGTTGAGAGTTTGCCAGTTGATGTGCAAGATAGCATTATCAAAGGAGCTACAGATTACTCAATGATAGATATGCAAGGTTCAAATTTAGCTACTGGTGAACTACGCTATCAGATTAAAGATGACAAACTTAGTTTTACTGTAACAGCTAATTTGCAAGAATCAAAAGAAGATTATGCCGTTTGGTTGGTTGATTCTGCTAGCGATGCTAAGAAACGTGTTTTTAACCTCAAATATTCTAAAGCAGGTTATATTGGAAGTGCGATGGTTCCGGCTAATATTTTATCTGTTGAAGTAGTGGTTGCTAAAGCCTCTGATCTAATGTTAGAAGATGTGCTTTTACATGCAGAACTCTTAGCTCCAGAGGCAAATTAGTTCTTTGTTTGATATATTTAGATGTTCTTTGACATAAAAAAATGAAAACTGCTTCTTGATTAGCTAGTCAAGTGTGCTAATCTTAGTAGCAGACTTACATTAATAAATAAGTCTATATTAATAAAAATTATTCTCTGTGTTACAGAGAAAGAAGGGTACTACATGGCAAACGCCTACAGTTACACAAACTCAAAAGGTCAAACCTACTACCTCCACACCAGAGATGTCACCTTGAAGAATGGTAGAGTTCAAACCATCTACTTTTTCGCACGTGATATTCGTGAGGGTTCCTTAAGTGCAGTTCCAGCCGCCTATCAGGTGATTGAAACCAGCAGAACAGGAATGCCAGTTTTGAAGAAGAAATAAACTCTTCTTCACTATTTGTGAAAAGATAGCCCCGCTTTCAAGCGGGGCTTTTTATTGATATATTAACTTTATGAAAATCTATCTAGGTAGTGACCACGGTGGCTTTAAATTAAAAGAAGAATTTAAAAATTATCTTTTAAATAAACATCCAGAATTTGAATTAGAAGATTGTGGAGCTTTTACTTATGAAGCCGAAGACGATTACCCGAAATTTGCTTTTGAAGTAGCTTTGAAAACTGCTACTAATCAAGAATTGGGTGTTTTACTTTGCCGCTCTGGTTCGGGAGTGGTAATTGCAGCCAACAAAGTTAAAGGTATCAGAGCAGTTGAGCTTTATGATGATAGAATTGCCGCTCACAGTAAGAGTCATAATCAAGCAAACGTGATTGCTTTTAGTGGAGATTATTTATCTTTAGAAAAGATGATTGAACTATTTGAGATCTTTCTAAAAACTGGAGTGGATAAGAGTGAACGACACCAAAGACGAATTGCTCAAATTACAAATTACGAAAATACGAATAATTAGATTAAAGATTTAAGGAAAACGAGAAATGAACTTAGACGTAAGCGCCAATGTTTTAACTAGTAATTTAGAGTTAGCCAAAAAACAAATCGAGTTAGCTAAAAATGCCAACTTAGAAGCCATTCAAATAGATATTGTCGATGGCATTTTTGCCGATATGCATACTTTCACTCCACAAGATTTGATTGATATAGATTTTGGCGATTTACAGATTGATTTTCATTTGATGACCGAAGAGCCGATGGATTATGTTTGGGAAATGGAAGAACATTGCCGTCATCTGCCAATTAGAGCAGTTTTTGGTCAGATCGAAAAAATGTCCTATCAAGAGGCTTTTTTGGAAGAGGTTAAAAAACAAGATTGGCGTGCAGGTTTAGCTTTGGATTTGTATACCCCTATTGAATCAATTGATGAAAATAGTTGGGAATGGATGGATTCAATTCTTCTTTTAGGAGTCGAAGCTGGCGCTTCAGGTCAAAAACAGAATCTTTTCCTTTTTGAAAAAATCAGGGTTGTTAAAGAAAAAATTCAAAAAGGCGAGCCAATGCGAGTTTTTGTTGATGGCGGAGTAAATAAGGACAACATTGAAAAATTACAAATGACGGGAATCAGTGGAGTGACAGTTAATTCAGCATTTAATAATGCTGAAGATTACAAACAGGCTGTAGAGGAATTTTTAAGTCATGTCGAATAATAAAAAAATTACTATCCCAAAGTCTAATCGTTTGTGCAAAATAAATAAAATTGCTTTTTATGGTAGCGCCGATTTAAATGAGTCAGATCATGAATATGCTGAGGCCTTTGCTGCTGCTAAACATGCAGCTAAGCGAGGAAAAGTTATTGTTAATGGTGGTGGTCCTGGAATTATGGAGGCTTCTACCAGGGGAGCAAAAGCAGGTGGTGGTAAAACCTTAGTAGTTACTTTTTATCCAGAGGATCTGCCAGAGTTTGAAGGTAGAGCTGAGCAAAATATTGCTGACAAAGAAATTAGAACAGCTAATTACATCGAGCGCATGTTTGGTTTGATGGATAATGCTGATTTGTTTGTTTGTTTCAAAGGTGGAACGGGCACCTTGAGTGAATGGGCCACTGCTTGGCTTTTGGCGCATCTTTATTATGGCAATCATAAACCCTTGATTCTCTATGGTGAGTTTTGGCATGAATTTATGGATGTGGTTCATAAAAATTTTATGATTGGTTATAAAGAAGCCAAAGTTTATCGTATTGTGAGTAATTTAGAAGAATTTAAGGTAGCTTTACGTATTTTTGAAGAAGAGATGACTGCTCGTCGTTTGAAATAATCCCAACTTTTAAGTTAAGATAGAGACATAAAGAAAGTCTGCCACTAGACTTACAGCAAAATAAAAAAAGGTTCCTTAACTTATCTTTTACATATTTTAGTCTTTTCTTCTTCCTCAAGTAGACTAAGCTACTATTGTCATCAGAAGAAGACTAAAATATAGTAAAAGCTAATATTAATTAACTCATTTTTTATTTTGCTGTAAGTCTATATGTATGATGTTATTTCAATCGGTTCATCTTTGCTTGATATTTTTATCAAGTCTAATGATTTAGAATCTGATCGCGATGGCGATAGGCAAATTTTGACCTATGGCGAAAAATTAGAATTAACAGATTTTCACATTGTTACTGGTGGTGGAGGTAGTAACACTGCGGTTGCTTTTTCTCGCTTAGGATTAAACACAGCTGTAATTTCTGAAACGGGACGTGATGATTTTTCTGGATTGATTACTTCTGATTTTCAAAAAGAGGATGTGTCCACAAGCTTACTTATTCAAGAAAAATTAGAAAAGACTGGTGGCTCAGTTGCTTTGGTAGCAAAAAATTCAGAAAGAGTAATCATGGTGCACCGAGGGGCAGCTTCAATGTTAGATCCTTTTGACATTCCAGCTTTCTGGTTATCTAAAAGCAGATGGATTCATCTTTCTAGTATCGGTGGTAACCCACAGACTTTAAGTAAGATTTTTAAGGTATTAAATAACAATCAAGAGACTAAAATGTCTTGGAATCCTGGTAAAAAAGAACTGCAGTTGTTAGTTGAAGAAAAATTTGCCATAGATCAGATTCCTTGCGAAATCTTTTTTGTGAATGAAGAAGAATGGGCTTTAGTGGAGCCATTACACGAAGAAATTTTATTGAATTTTCCACAAGTAGTTATTACTAAAGGTAAAAAAGGTGGTGAGGTTCATCTTTTTGGTAAGAAAACTTTTGAATATGTGGGTGAGGCTAGTTCTTCAGTTGATAGCACTGGGGCGGGCGATGCTTTTGCCTCTGCCTATGTAGCAGCTATTTTAGATGGCAGAGATGTCCCAATGGCCATTGCGTGGGGAGTTAAAAATGCTGGCAATGTAGTAGCTTATTTTGGAGGGAAAACTGGCTTGCTTCGTAAAACGCAAATCTTGGAGTTAACAAAGGATCAAAAATAGTGTTTAATTAATTAGCCATATGAAAAAAGTCTTCTTTATTTTATTTTTACTTGTCTCTTTTTTGCTTTTTCCAAATAGTGCTCGTGCTATGGAATTAACCAAAATTGGAACTTTAGATATTACTGGTGATGGAATTGGTTCGACTGTCTCTGCTTATACTTATCCGTTGCGCTCTTTTAGTCTTTATGGTTTAGCTAACGCCTCCAGTTCAGTAGCTATTAAAGTTGATGATGTAACTTATAGCGCAACTGCTGATAAAGATGGTGCTTGGTCCACTTATCTTTCCAATTTAACTTATGATGCTCATGGTGTAGCAATTAGTTCTACTGGTCAAACTAGTTTAAATTTTACTTTGACGATCAGTTCTGCTTCGGCAACGACTACTCCAACTGCTACTCCGACTAGTACGGCTACAACCACTAGTACTTTGCCTAGCGCAGGTGCCACAGAAAACACTTTTTTAATTGTCGCTCTAGCTTTATTTTCAATTGGCTTGGGTGTAGCAGTTAAATACAGAGATTAGTTTACCTTAATAGAAATTTATGTCAGATTTTCGCGAACTTCTTAACCAAGAAATTGCTGCATTAGCAGCTAAAGTTGAACAGGGAGAACTTCCCGATGAGATGCGTTACCAGCTCAAAAAAGAAATGGTGGCGCTACAGCGTAGTGTTGAACTTGGCAATTATGATGAGAAATATGAAAAAGTTTCTCATTATGTCGATTGGTGTTTGCGCATTCCTTTTGGTAAAAAAACTGAAGATACTTTAGATATCCAAAAAGCCCAAGAGATTTTTAATCAACATCACTATGGTATGCAGGAGGTCAAAGATCGTTTTTTGGAATATTTAGCAGTTTTAAATTTACAAAAAAATAATCTTCAAGATGAAAAGTTTTCTGCTCCAATTTTGCTCTTAGTTGGCTTGGTTGGTACTGGAAAAACTACTTTTGCTTATTCGTTAGCTGAAGCCTTGGGTCGCAAACTAGTACGTATTCCTTTTGGTGGTATGGGTAGTTCTAAAGAATTACGCGGTAATTCACGCTTACTTTTGGGTTCAGAGCCAGGCAAAGTTTTAAAAGGAGTTTGCGAATCTGGAGTAATGAATCCAATTATTTTACTTGATGAAATTGATCGCGCTTCTGATGATGCCAATATGGATATCATGGGTGTTTTAGTGGAATTGCTTGATCCAGCCCAGAATCATGCTTTTACTGATGACTATGTTAATTATCCAATTGATCTCTCCCAAGCGATTTTCTTAGCAACAGCCAACAATACTCGTAAGATTGCGACTGCTGTAATGGATCGTATGGAAAAAATTAGCATGCCTTCTTATACTGATGAGGAAAAAATCGCAATTGCTAAGAAATATATCATGCCAAAAGTTCTTAAGGAAGTTGGTTTAAAAACTGAGCAGTTTGTTATTCGTGACGAAATGTGGATTAAGATGGTTCGTCCGCTTGGTTTTGATGCTGGTATTCGTACTTTGCAGAGAACTATTCAGGGCGCGGCGCGTAAAGCGGCGCGCATTATTGTTGAAGGTAAATATAACAAGGTTGAAATTGGTCAAGAAAATTACAAAATTTTCTTACCCTCCTACTAGGCTCAATTCTTGATATAATATTTTTAATGCATTTTACTGATTTAAAGACGCTCAAAGCAGATCTAGAAAAGAATTTTCAAAATTTACCCTTGGTAGAAAAAGTTGAAGACATCGTTCATGGTGAAGGTAATGAGAATGCTAGTGTGATGCTAATTGGTGAAGCTCCTGGTTATAATGAGAGCGTGCAGAGAAGACCTTTTGTTGGTCGCTCTGGGCAGTTGTTGCGTAAAGTTTTAGCCGAGAGTGGTTTACAAGAAGATCAAGTTTATATTAGCAACATTGTCAAAGTTCGCCCACCAGACAATCGTGATCCTTTACCAGCAGAAATTTTAGCTTTTAAGCCTTATCTAGATGCAGAAATTCAAATTATCAAGCCAAAACTAATTATGACTTTGGGGCGTTTCAGTATGGCCAAGTTTTTGTCAGATGTAAAAATCTCGCAGATTCATGGACGTTTACATAAGGTAAAATGGAATGACCAGCTCTTATTTATTTTGCCAATGTATCATCCCGCCGCCGCTTTGAGAGCGACTAGAGTAAAAGATTCATTTATCAAGGATTTTGCCAAAATAGATAAAATTGTGGATTGGGTGGAAAACACCAAAGACGAAGCCTTTTTTAGCGAAACAGTTAAAGAAGCATTATTATAAAAAATTATTTAACAATAAATTAAAAAGAAAGGAACGAATTTATTTTTCGATGCATTGCGCCACCCGAGTGAACGTCTTCACTCGAGAGACGCTGAGGAGAAAAATATAATTCGTGAAATTATGTCCAAACTAAAACTTTTACCCCTAGGGGGAATGGGTGGTGTCACCCAAAATATGTATTTATATCAATATGAAAAAGAAATTCTAATTGTCGATTGTGGCATTGGTTTTCCTGACATGTATATGCCAGGCGTCGATACTTTGATTCCTGATATTAGTTATTTACAAGATCAGCTCGAACAGGGCGCTAAAATTGTTGGTATGATTCTTAGTCATGGCCATGACGATCATATTGGAGCTTTACCTTATTTATTGGGTGAATTGCCAAGCTTCCCAATTTATGGTTCACCTTTGACGATTGGTTTTGCGCGCGATCGTATCTCAGAGAAGAAACTCGATCGTGACATGCAAGCTATTTCTGACGAGAGAATTACTAAAATTAGCGATTTCTTTTCATTTGAATTAATTCCAATGACTCATTCTGTACCAGATACAAGACACATTGTAATTGATACACCAGTCGGTAGAATTTATCACGGCAGTGATTTTAAACTTGATAAAGCTCCAGTTGATGGCATTCTGTCAGACATGGAAGAAATCAAAAGAGTTGCCGATCAGGGTATTTTGTTAGCCATGATTGATTGTTTGCGTGTTGAAAGAGATCAGTGGACTAAATCAGAATCAACTATTACTCCAGTTTTCGAAGAAGAAATGGCCAATGTCAAAGGTAAGATTTTGGTTACCTTGATGAGTTCCCATATTCATCGTATTCAACAGGTAGTTAATGTTTGTGAAGCTATTGGACGCAAAGTGGTTTTTGTGGGTCGCAGTGTTGAGCAAAATATGGTTGTAGCCACTATGCTAAAGAAATTACGCATGGCTCCTGGAACTCAAGTGGATAAGAAACACATTAGCGAAGTTCCAGATAATCAGCTCTGTGTTATTATTGCTGGCAGTCAGGGTCAAGAGGGTTCATCGCTAGTGCGAGCCGTTTATGGCGAGCATCGTATTATCCAAATTTCTCCAGAGGATAAAGTGATTTTTTCAGCTGACGCTATTCCTGGCAATGAAATTAATTATTATGCAGCTATTGATGAATTGTCTTCCAATAATGTTGATGTGGTTTATCCAACCATTAACTCAGGCATTCATAGCTCTGGTCATGCTAGTGCCATTGAGCAAAGAGAAATTGTCGAAGTTTTAAACGCTAAATACATCATGCCAATTGGTGGTGCCAATCGCCATCGCGCTCTTTTCAAAAAACTTGTGGCTCCAGTTCTCAATTACGATAATCGCCATGTTTTATTGCCTGATTCTGGTCAAGTGCTTGGTATCGACGAAAACGGTATCCAAGTAGTTGATGAAGTTTTACTCAATGCTAAAGCAGTTGATGGTTTAGGAATTGGTGATGTTGGACCAGTGGTTTTGTCAGATCGCCTCTCTCTTTCTAAGTCAGGTATTATTGTTTTGATTATTCCAAGAACCAAAGGACAATTTGACTTCAAAGAAATGAAAGTCATTTCTCGAGGCTTTGTCTTTATGAAAGAAGCTGATGAAGTCATTCAATTTATTAAGCAAAAAACTGCCGAGATAGTGGGTGATGAAGCACAGAATATCAAAGATGACGATCTCAAGAGAAAAATTGAGCGTCGTTTGGCAAAAAAACTATATAAAGTGATTCGTAGAGAACCAATTATTGTACCGGTAATTTTGGAAATGTAGCTATCTCTTGCAAGTGGAGCTTTTTTCCTCTTAAATAGAGTTAGTACTTAATAAAGCACTTGACGCGATAGTGTTTTGTGTTATATCCTATAACAATACAAATATGGCTAATTTTAAACGCAGCAAAAGAAAAAAACGCAAAGCAATTCGTCTTAAAATGCGTAGCGACACTAGTTATTCAGTAGTGGCAGTTCTATTGATTTTGCTTGGTTTATTGGTCTTAATTTCATTTACCGGTCAAGGTCAATTGCTTATTTTCATCAATGATATCCTGTCTTTAAAGTTTGGTTTATCAATGTTGTTTTTACCTTTTGTTTTGATTTCTGCAGGCTTAGTAATGCTACGTAGTAAACATGCTTGGTCAAAACCAACTATTTTACTTGGCACGATTTTACTAATGCTTGGTACCATGGGCGTTACTAAAAGTGGACAAGTAGGTTCAAGTCTTTTTGTTAATTTTGCCAGACTAATTACTGAATCTGGTTCCTATGCTTTTTTTAGCGCCATTGTTTTAATTGGTATTTTAATTTTGTCCCAATCTTCTTTATTGGAGCTGGTTGAATTACTTGGCAAATTATTTAAGAAGAGAGCCAAAGATAAAAAAGAAGCTAAAGATATTTTTGCTGATCAAGTCAGCGAAAAGGAAATCACTAAAGCCAAGGGTTTTTCTATTCCTAATTTTGGTTTTGGATTTAGTAAAGACAAAGGTCTTAAAAAAGGCTCTTCTTTTAATGAGGAAATTGAACAAGATAACAGTAGTGCTAAGGCAATTATTGAAGACGAGCTTAAAAAAGAAACCTCTTCTTCCAATCTTGATAATCAAGAAGCTCTTAACGCCTCTTCAGTGCCAATGATGTGGGATTATCCACCTTTATCCTTACTCTCACAAAAGTCTGGTGGCAAAGCCGACCGTGGAGATGTCAAAGGCAACGCAGCGATTATTGAAAACACTTTGGATTCTTTTGGTATTCAAGCCAAAGTGACTGAATATAATCCTGGTCCAGCAGTTACTCAATATGCGCTAGATATTAACAAAGGTACTCGTTTATCTAAGATTACTGCTCTATCAACTGATTTAGCTTTAGCTTTATCTGCTCCAACTGGACAAATTCGTATCGAGGCGCCAATTCCAGGTCGTAATTTAGTTGGTGTTGAAGTGCCAAATCGTAGTGCTGAGTATGTCACTCTCAAAACCATGTTGTCATCTCCAGAGCTTAAAAAGCATAAATCTAAATTAGCCGTGGCTCTTGGCATAGATGTAGCTGGTCGTCCATCGATTGTTGATATTGCGGCGATGCCTCATTTATTAATCGCTGGTTCAACTGGTTCTGGTAAATCTGTTTGTATTAACTCTTTTATGTGCTCAATTTTGTTTAGAGCTACGCCAGAAGAAGTTAAGTTTATTTTGGTTGATCCTAAGCGTGTCGAATTAACTGGCTACAATGACATTCCTCATTTATTAACTCCAGTAATTGTTGAGCCAAATAAGGTTGTTTCTGCACTCAAGTGGGCCTGTCAAACTATGGACAAGCGCTACAAAATGTTGGCAGAAGTAGGTGTCAAAAATATTAATGAATATAATGAACTAGCTGGTTTGGCTTCCATGCCAAACATCGTGATTGTGATTGATGAGTTGGCTGATGTAATGCTCTTTGCGCCTTCAGAAGTTGAAGAGAGTGTGACGCGTATTGCTCAGATGGCTCGTGCCGTTGGTATCCATTTAGTTTTGGCTACTCAGCGTCCTTCTGTGGATGTCTTGACCGGACTGATTAAAGCTAACGTACCAACTCGTATCGCTTTTAACGTGGCTTCGATGATGGACAGTCGTGTCATTTTGGATAGTCCAGGTGCAGAAAAATTGCTTGGTCGTGGTGATATGCTTTTCCAAGCTCCAGACAAACCAAAGCCATCTCGTGTCCAGGGTACTTTTGTCAGTGTTCAAGAAACCAATAATTTGATTAATTTCTTAAAATCCCAGGGTCAAAAACCTCATTATGAGGAAGAAATTACTACCAAGTATCAGTCTAGCAAAGTTACTGGGGGCAGTATGGGTTCTGATGATGGTGGTGGATCAGATATTGATGATAAATGTGAGGCAGCGGCGCGGCTCTTTTTGACCGCCGATAAGGCTTCCTCCTCTTTGATTCAGCGTCGCATGTCTGTTGGCTATGCCCGCGCCGCTAGAATTCTAGATCAACTCTACGAACTCGGCATGGTTGGCCCTCCAGATGGCAGTAAGCCAAGAGAAGTCAACAACGGCAAAATTAGAGAGTTTTTGATGAGCAAAGAACAAGAAGGATAAAGTGGAGATGGCGGGTTATGAACCCGCGTCCGTATCCAAATGTTTAAATAGCTTCTACAGATTTAGTTTGCTTTCGATTAAAGATCAATAAGTTGTACAAACAAACTTTTACTGACCTATCCGCGTTATGTCTTAGAACTTTTTGCAACGCGAGTTCAAAAAGTTAGCCAAGTGACTGAGTTTTCACTTACCTATCTGCATCACTAACACAAATAAATAAATGCCTAAATTAGCAATAAGCTAAAGCAGGAGCATTGAAACTGGCAACAAAATTGCTGACAGCAGTCTTTGCTTTTGAGATTATGTTATCGACATTTATTGTCCGGGCCTTTTTAATGTCTTTGGTCCAAAGACAATCTGCGACTATCTAAAAGATGTTACGTCAAAGCAATACATCCCCTTTTTAAAGAACTAAGCTTATTATAGCAGATACTTGCTAATTTATTCCATTTTTGACCCTATTATCAATCCAAACACCTTCTTTGCGCCAGCTTTTTTTAAAGCTTGGCTAGCGGCATTGAGTGTAGCGCCGGTAGTTAAAATATCATCAAGTAAAATAATTTTCTTTTCCTTGACAAAATTCTGGTATTTTTCTCTGACAGCGAATAGGTTTGCCATTCTCTCAAGTCTTTCTGCTTGGTTTTTAATTTGTGCTTGTGCTTGGTTATTAATTTTTTTCTCAAGTAAATTCTTAGCTGGAATGTTGCTAAGTTTAGCGAGTTCTAGAGCGATTTCTTGGCATTGGTTATAGCCGCGAAGCTTAAGTTTTCGAGGGTGAAGTGGCACAAAAGTAATTAAATCGGCTTCAGGGATCAGTAAATGTCGCCACAACATTTTAGCCAAAAAAGGCGCAACATTTTTACTATTTTTATACTTGAGCGCTTTGACTAATTTTTGCAAAGTGAAGTTAAATCTAGCGATGATTTGTAATTGATCGAGGTAAGCTGTCTCAAAATGAGGAGTAATTTCCTCGAGTTTATTTTGTAGAAAATAGAACTCCAGGCCGTGATAACAATTTTCGCAAAGCAGGTAGCCTAGCTTTTGGCAATGCAAACAAAAACTAGGGAAAAACAATTCTAAGAGCAGATTTTTAAGTCTCATCTAGCTTAATTATCGATGGCGAAGTTAGCAAGAAGTGCAACAGATTGTCTTTTCCTCCAGAGTTTTCTATAATACGACCTAGTTTGCTAGATAAGGACAATTAGCTCAGTTGGTTAGAGCGCACGATTCACATTCGTGAGGTCACAAGTTCGAGTCTTGTATTGTCCACAAGAAAGAGTATTAAGTTGAAATTTAAAAGGGAAAATTTTTATGACAAAATCTGAGACCTTCATTTTAAAAGATGAAGAAGAAACAAATTTTTCTTCAAATCCAGATATAGACGTACTTCGCCAATCTATTTATGATCATTTAATTGAATCAGGTAATATCTCTGTTTTAGAAGCTTATTTTAAGAATCCAAAAGATATAATATTCTTTAGTCCTTTTAATAGACCAGGTAACACTTTAGTTGTGGTTGAACAGGAACCCGACCCAAAAGGTTTTATTTTGGATCCTTCAAAAAAGTTAGCGTTGAAGACTGTTGATGGGCAGACAAAAATTCTTCGTAATGTTAAAGATTTCACTGCCTTAGTGAAAAGCAATAACTCTAGATTAGAGGGGGAAAAATTTATCAATAATTCTCTAAAATCAATTTCAAACAAATTAAAAAGAATATTTAAAGGATAAACTTAGAAAGGCTAAAATGACATTAAAAGAACAACTTATGGAAGATATGAAAAATGCGATGAGGGCTCACGAAACTCTCAAATTAGATGTGGTGCGCATGATTCGTAGCGATGTGAAAAACTTTGAAATTGATAATGGTGAGGCTGACGATGAAAAAGTGCAGAAGATTATCAAAAGCATGCTCAAGCAACAAAAAGATGCTTTGGTCGATTTTTTAAGAGCAGCTCGTCAAGATTTAATTGATGAGACTAATTCCAAAATTGAAATTTTTGCCAGTTATTTACCAACTGAACTTTCAGATGCAGAGCTAGAGGCAGTTGTTGCTGAAGTTTTAGCTAGTGTAGAAAATAAAGACTTTGGTCCACTCATGGGTCAAGTCATGAAAAAAGTTGGTAGTAGAGCTGATGGTGGCAGAGTAACTGCTTTTTTGAAAAAAGCCCTATCCTAAAATTATCAAAATAAATTATGCAAACTCAGACAATTGGTGATTTGTTGCGCTCTGCTAGAGAGAAAAAACATTTTACCCTAGAAGATTTGGCCAAAGAAACCCATATTAAATTAGAGTATTTGCTTGCTTTAGAAGAAAATGATTTTGACGCTTTGCCGGCAGCAACTTTTGTCAAAGCTTATATTCGTAATTACGCCAGACTTTTTGAACTTGATGAAAAACCTTTGTTTGCTATCTTGCGCCGAGATTTTGAAGAAAGCGTCAGAGGACAATTAATTCCCAGAGAATTTCTCTATCCACAATTAAAGAAAAAAACCCTTTGGTCGCCGGTACGTCTAGTTCTGTTTTCAGTGATTACAGTTTTTCTAGTCTTTTTTTCCTATGCTGCTTGGCAGTGGTATCAACTAAGTCGTCCGCCAGCTTTGATGCTTTCAGCTCCACTAGAAAATGAAGAAGTTTCTTCAAGAGTAATTTTGAAAGGTGACACCGAGGTAGAAGCAATTTTAACGGTTAATTCTTTGCCAGTGGCTTTGCGGGAAGATGGTTCTTTTGAAACAGAGTTGTATTTACCTCAAGAAGGAGTGAACACAATTACCATTAAAGCCAGTGATAAAAATGGTAAAAGTAGTGTTTTACAAAGATCTGTCCGCGTTAAGTTTTGATAAAAATTTCAACTTATGTCACAATGGTCTTATGACAAATGAAATTCTTCCTATCGTTCTAGTTGTTTGCTTGGTAGTTTTGACAATTGTTTTGGTGGTTGTGGCGATTAATTTAATTGGTGTTTTAGTGGAGAGCAAAAAAGTGCTCAAAAAAGCCAATGCGACAATTGATACTACTCAAGAGAAAATTACTGGGATTCTTAATCCTTTTCATAGTCTAAGTTCTTTCGTAACTAATTTTACTGCTGGTTTAAAAGTTGCTGAAGGTTTTATGTCTTTTGCTAATAAAGACAAAAAAGATAAAGATAAGGATGATGAAAAAGACGGAGAATAATTCCTTATTATTATTTGCTGGCGCCTTTAGTTTGGGCGCCATTTTTTCATATTTTGCTAGTCCAAGTGGCAGCAAAAAAAGACAAGAACTTGCCGAAAAATGGGAAGAAGCTAAAGAATACCTTTGGCAGCAAGGTTTAATCAAAGACAAAAACATTTCTTTTGAAGATTTTCGCAAAGAATATTTACAGAAATTAGCAAATTCTTTTACTGGTATGAAAGATGCTTTTGAAAGCAAAAGTATAGAAAAAGAATTGGCTCATTTAGCCAAACTCAAGCGTCGCCGCAACCGTAGCAAAAAGCCAAAGTTTAAAGGTATTTAATTATTAGCAAAGCAATTGATCGGGTATAATAAGCTTCATGTCAGATTTATCTTTTGTTCGTCAACAATATTTGAACTATTTTAAGAGTTTGGATCATAAGATTGTGCCTTCAGCTCCTCTGGTTCCTGAAAATGATCCAAGTACTTTATTCACTAGTGCTGGCATGCAGTCGATGATCCCTTATTTTTTTGGTGCGGCTCATCCTGAGGGTAAAAGAGTTGCCAATTCGCAAAAATGTTTCAGAGCTGATGACATTGAAGAAGTTGGCGATAATCGTCACACTACTTTTTTTGAAATGTTAGGTAATTGGTCTTTTGGAGATTATTTCAAAAAAGAACAGATTACTTTTGTTTTTAATTTTTTAGTCAAAGAACTAAAACTTGACCCAAAAAAGCTTTATGTATCCTGTTTTTCTGGTAATAAAGAATTAGGAATTGAGCGTGATAATGAAGCCGCTGAGCTTTGGCAGGAACTTTTTCAGAGCGTTGGAGTAGAGGCTAAAATTATTGACAATCCAGAGGAAGCTGGTTTGCAAGATGGAAAAATTTATTTTTACGGTGAGAAAAAAAATTGGTGGTCACGTTCTGGTGTGCCGGTCAACATGCCAGTTGGTGAACCGGGTGGACCAGACAGTGAGATTTTTTATGATTTTGGTGAGCAAGATAGTGATCTAGCCAGAGCAATGCACGCTGAGAATCCTTGTCACATTAATTGCGATTGTGGCAGATTTTTGGAAATTGGTAATTCTGTTTTTATGCAGTATCAAAAAACCAATTCTGGTTTTGTGCCACTCGCTCAAGCAAATATTGATTTCGGTGGCGGTTTAGGAAGAATTTTAGCAGCTTATCAGAATCAGCCGGATGTTTTTAAAACAGACGCCTTTTTACCTTTGATTGAAAAAATCCAATCTTTTACAAGTTTTAGTTACGACGATCAAGATAAACAAAAATATTTCCGAGTTATTGCTGACCACATGAAAGCAGCAGTCATGTTGATGTCTGATGGAGTTTTTCCCTCAAGTAAAGAGCAGGGATATGTTTTGCGTCGTCTACTGCGTCGTGCTTTGCGCCAAGCCGCTTATTTAGAGATCAAACAGGAAACTTTAGTAGAATTAGTGCCAAGCGTAGTTGAGATCTATGCAGATTTTTATCCACAGCTTAAAGAACAACAGGCAAAAATTAGCCAAGTTTTAGCTGATGAGCAAAAGAAATTCAGTAGAAGTTTAAGTAAAGGTTTAAAAGAGTTTGAAAAAATGCTGGCTCAAAAAAGCCTTTTTACGGCTGAAATTGCCTTTTATTTATACGAAAGTTTTGGTTTTCCTTTTGAGCTTTCTCTCGAAGAGGCAAAGAATCGATCGCTGCAAATAGAAGAAAAAATCGAAGAAAAATATCAATCCAAAAAAACTTTTCATTCGCTTAACTCCAAACAAGGTAGTCAAGCTCAGTTCAAGAGTGGTTTGGCTGATCAAGGAGAAATGACCACTAAGTATCACACCGTCACTCATTTACTTCATGCTGCTTTACGTCAAGTTCTTGGTGACAGCGTGGAGCAAAAAGGTTCCAATATTACTGCCGAGCGTTTGCGTTTTGACTTTTCTCATCCAAAAGCTTTAACCGCAGTAGAAAAAGCCAATGTGGAGTCTTTAATTAATGAGTGGATCAAGGCTGATTTTGAAGTTGATAAGCAGATTATGCCAAAGAGTGAGGCTCTGAAAACTGGCGCTGTTGCTTTATTTATTGATAAATATCCAGATATAGTCAATGTTTATTCAATTGGTAAAAATCCATCAGGCAATAAAAAAGGCGAAGATTTCATCTCTCGCGAGCTTTGTTCTGGTCCACATGTCGAGAGAACTGGGGTTATTGGAGAGATCACTCTGACCAAGGAAAAAGCGGTTGCCGATGGGATCAGAAGAATATACGCTCTTCAAAAAAGCGCTTAATTTTGCTTTAATGGAATAGAGTTCTGTACTTTAATACAGTCACGCTTCACTAAAATTGTTTGTTATTTAAATTAACAATCTTCTTTTCGCTCAGTGAAGTCGCTGTTTATTGAATAAGTGCCAACTCACGCTAATTAATCAGCTCCTTCAATGGACTGTATTAAAGTACAGAACTCTATATAATAAAAACTAAACGTTATGCCCGACCAAGAGAAACATTATTTTCTTACTGTTTTGTTGACTGATAAGTTTTTGCAATCATCTTTGGTTTCAAATAATGGTCAAGGTATTCAGATCAAAGAATTTTCAGAAATTAAGGCTTATTTCGATCGTAAAGATTTACTAGAGCAACTAGATAAAAGTTTGCAGCAGCTGGGTCCAGATTCTCAAGATGTAGTGGAAACTGTTTTTGCTTTTGATAACACTTGGCTAGAAGATAAAGATCTAAGCGATACAAAGAAGCCTATCGTTAAGGAAATTTCTGAAGAATTAAGCTTAGATGCCATTGGACAATTTAGTATTTCGGAAGCTATGGCTGAAGCTCGTTTAATTGGAGATGAGGGTGATTCTTGTCTTTTACTGATTTTCAAAGAAGATAGTTTTGATCTTATTTTTCTCAAACATGGACAATTCTTAGATTTAATCACAGTTGGTCGCTCTGGAAATATAGTAAATGACTTCAATGAAGTTTTAGCCAGAGCATCTAAACATTTAGGTCAAGAAGGCAAATACTTTCCAAATAAAATTTTAATGACTTCTATTGCCCTTAAGCAAAAAGAGTTGGAGTCTTTACACGATCAATTAGTCAAAGAAGATTGGACAAATAATCCTGGTTTCACTCAAGCTCCAAATATTGTTGTTTTGGAGGCTGATTATATGATCAAATCAGTAAGTTTGAGTGCTGGGAAAATTTTCACTAAAGAAAATTTTCTAGCTAAAATGCCAAACGCTGGCGAGCAAAGAATTGATACATCAAGGCAAGAGATAAAGCCAGAGCCAGAAAAAGAAATTGAGCCAGATTTATCATTAGAACAGGTTGAGGAATTGAAACCAGTTGGACCAACTATCGAGCCAATTAAAAATCAAATAAATGAAGATTATGCAGTTGAAAAGCCAAGCGCTAGTAGTTTTGGGATTAAATTCGATCAGAATTATTTTTCTAAAGACAAAGAGAAGGCTGTAATGCAAGATCAAGATTTCCAAAGAATCGAAGAAACAAAAAATCAGTCTAAAAAGAAACGTTCTCCTTTGGCTAGATTTTATCTAGCTCACAAGAAAATGATTTTACTTGGCTTTGCTGCCGGTTTATTAGCTGTTCTATTAATTTTTACTATTTTTTCTTTTTTCTTTTCTAAGGTTAAAGTTATTTTAACTCCTGAACAAACCTTACTCCAAAAAAATGTTGCCATTGTTCTGGATCCGAATATTGAAGATTCTGATTTTAGTAAAGCACTTTTAAAAGCTTCTTTAGAAGATAAAGAGATTAGCGGTCAAGATGTTACTGCCACTACTGGTATTGGTTTGGTAGGTGATAAAGCAAAAGGTAAAGTTGCTATTTATAATAAAACTTCTGAAGAAACTGAACTAAATAGTGGAACGATTATTAGTAGTGAAGGAATTAAATTTTTACTTGATGAGACAGTTAAGGTTCCTGCTGCTACCGAAAAAGATGGTGGTTCTGGTGTAGATTACGGCAAAATTGAAGTAGCGGTTACAGCCAATGATATTGGCTCAGAAGCTAATCTCAATAAAGATACCAAGTTTCGCGTGGCTGATTACTTTGATGATAAGTTTTCTGCTACTGCGACCGACACTTTCTCTGGTGGTTCTAGTCGAGAAGTTAGAGTTGTAGCAGAAGTTGATCAAAGTCGTTTGCTTGCTAGTTTGAGTGAAAAATTAGTAATCGAAGCAAGTAAAGAACTTGAAGAAGAATCTAAAGATGGCGTCCATTTAGTTCCCACTAGTAAGACTACTGTAACAAAGAGCGATTTTTCTGCCAAAGTTGGAGATGAAACAGAGTCATTGAGTCTGGATCTCAGCTTGGAAGTTGAAGCAGTCAAATATCTTTCTTCAGATCTTAAGCAATTAGCATTGGCGATTCTTAAAGAAGATTTGCCAGATGGTTATGCTTTTATCGACCAAGATCCATCTTTATTAAGTGATAAAGCCCAAGTGGCATCAGGATCAAGTAAGATTAAATTAAATGCTGACTTAAGTGCTAAAGCTGTGGCTAGTTTAAAATTAGACGAGCTAAAAAAAGAAGTTTTAGGTCAGCAGTGGTCTGAAGTAATTAAGAACTTAGAAGATAAAAGTGAGATTAAGCAGGTTCAGGTAATTTACAATCCGCCTTTTTTGAATGGCATTTTACGTAAGTTGCCAAGTGATCAGTCCAGAATTACCGTAGAACTGAGTAAGTAATCTCTATGTCAAAAAATTTCAAAATAAATAAGCAAGAGTTGCTAGGGGTTTACAGGCAAGCTCTCTTAAAGAATGTTTCTTTGGATGAGTTAGATAATAAATTTTCTGATTTTATTAAGCGTGACGCAGCTAATAAAAATTTTGAAAAAGAGCTGGATAAAAAAATTGAATCTAAATTTTGGCAGCGCATCCCACAGTATATTAAGGTTGGCGCTGCCGCAATGCCATTAATTCTAATTATCATAGGGATTGTTTTAGCTGGTAGCGCTGCTTGGCCAATTATTAGTCAAGTTTTAACTAAAAATGATCAAAAGGCAAGTGAACTATTGTCTCCTCTGTCTAAAACTCAAATAGCAAATTCCAATAACTTAGTTTTTGCCAAATCTAGTTTAATCGATGAAAATGAAGTAGCTCCAGTTTTAGATGAGCCAATTATTTTAGATTACAATCTCGATTACACTGACTTAAGTAATTGGTTTGATGAGCAAAGTTCTGCTTTTTCAGATGTTGATTATCAGGCTGAAGAATATCGTCTTGATATTCCAGCAGTGAATGTCAGCAATGCCAAGGTTAAAGTTGGTGGTACAGATCTCAATAAAAGCTTAATTCAATATCCTGGCACCGCTCTTCCTGGTCAGCCTGGTGCCCCAGTGATTTTTGGTCATTCTGTTTTGCGTCAGTTTTATAATCCTAGTGAAAAGAATTCTCGTCGCTACACTTCTATTTTTAGCAAAATTATGACTCTCAAAAATGGAGATATGATTTATTTGACTTATAATAACGCCAAATATACTTATCAGGTGCAAAGCAATACCGAGGTGAAGCCAACTGATACTTTTATTTTGGCGCAACGCTATGATGCTCGTCAACTTAAGTTAGTCACTTGTGTTCCAGAGGGAACGGTTCTACGTCGAGGAGTGGTAATAGCACAGCTAATAAAAGAATAATATGAAAAAATTTCTAGGAATTGATTATGGAACTAGGAGAATTGGATTAGCCTTCAATGTGGCTAGTTTAGCTGAACCTTTTTTGGTTATTGCTAATAAAACTAGTGAAGAGAATCCAATAGCTAACGAAGAAGTCCTATCTAAAATAGCTAACATTTGTCAAGAAAAAGCCATTAATGAGATTGTTCTAGGTATTTCGGAAGCGCAAATGGCTTTGAAAATTAAAGATTTTGCTGTTCTCCTTGAGAAAAAGACTTCTCTTCCAGTAAACATGATTGATGAAACTCTTTCTTCCTATGAAGTGGGCAGAAGAATGAAAGAAGCTGGTTTTAGCTTGAAAAAGCGTCAAGGTCAAATTGATCATTACAGTGCTGCCCTGATCTTAGAAGATTTCCTTGAGAATTTGCCTCTATAAAATTTCCTTCCAAACTATTTTTATGCTACACTTATTGCTTCAAACTTAAAATATGTTTAAAAAATTGCCAAAACTTTTCTTTTTACTTATTTCTTCACTAATTGTTTTAATTTCTTTGTTTTTTGCATTCGCTAGCTTTTTTCAGGCTAAATCAAATGTTAGTCAGCAAAGTATTCGTTTTGTAATTCCCAAAGGACAGGCTTTGTCGATCATTGCTTCCAGATTAGAAGAGGCAGATTTGATTAAAAGCAAATGGGCTTTTCGTTTTGCAGTTTATAAAAATGACTTGACTAATAAAATTCAAGCCGGCAGTTTTGAGCTTTCATCCGACATGAATACTTGGGAAATTGCTCACGCTTTGACTGTTGGCACAGATGATACCTGGATAACTCTTCCAGAAGGTTGGCGTTTAGAAGAAATTGCGGAAAGTTTGAGTAAGCAGGGCTTAGAGAATTTTAATCAAACAGAATTTTTAAATTTAAGTAAAGGTTTGGAAGGGCAATTGTTTCCTGATACGTATTTAGTGCCAAGAGAAATTACCACCACCACACTTTTATCTTTACTAAAAAACACTTTTGCTAGTAAAGTCAGCTCTGGGCTTAGTAAAGAAATTTCTTCAAGTAAAATGAGTCTGAACGAAGTTTTAACCTTAGCCTCTTTAGTTCAAAGAGAAAGTGCTAACGATGGAGAAATGCCACTTGTGGCACAGATTTTACTCAATCGTCTCGATATAAATATGCCTTTGCAAGTTGATGCAACACTACAATATGTTAAGGGTTATAGCAAAACCGAACTTTCTTGGTGGCAAACTCCTTTAGCTGAGGATAAGAAATTGGATTCACTTTACAATACTTATAAAAACGCAGGTCTTCCTCCTGGACCAATTTGCAATCCAGGCTTAGCAGCGATCAAAGCGGCTTTAAATCCAGGTCAAACTCAGGCGCTCTATTATATTCATGATAATAGCGGTAAAATTCATACTGCTATTACTTTGGAGGAACATAATACTAACGTAAATAAATACTTGCGCTAGAGATTATTTGTTGCTATAATAGCAAATTGTCTAAAAGGGACTGAGTAGAAAACTAGCAGAAAAAACAAAGATTGGTGACTTTAGTTTTTATAAAACAACTAAGCAAGTAGTTTGGTTCACACAGCGTTATCGAGCATAAGCTGTGTTTTTTTGCTTTGTTAATCTTTGTTTATTTTTACTTTGTTCCTTTTAAAAATCAAGTAGCAAGAAGAAATAGTTACACTAAAACTAAAAAGGAATTTTCATGCCACAAAAAGCACGTCGTCAAAATTGGGGTCAAAAGCACCAGATTTTGCCAATCTTAGATCTTATTCAACTCCAAAGTGAGAGTTACAAGGATTTCTTAGAAAATGGCATTGCGGTTGCTCTCAAAGAAGTTAACGGCGACAAAGGCATTGAAGATTTTACCGGTAAAAATTGGTCCCTAACTTTTGGCAAATATCGTTTTGGTGAAGTTAAATACAGTCCAGCTCAAGCCAAATCAAAAAATGTTTCCTATGACATGCCTTTATACGTTGAAGCCACTCTTCTTAATAAGAGAACTGGTGAGGAACGTACTCAAGAAGTTTTCTTAGGTGATATTCCAAAGATGACCGCTACTGGCAATTTTATTGTCAATGGTATCGAAAGAGGAATCGTTACTCAGTTAGTTAGATCTCCTGGTGTTTTCTTTTTGGGTGAAGAAGATTCAGCTAGTAAGCAATTACTTTATAAAACCGAACTTCGTCCAATGCGTGGTTCTTGGTTAGAGGTAACTGTCAGTCGTCGTAATGTAATCACTGTCAAAATTGATCGTCGTCGTAAGATGCCTGTGACTGTTTTACTTAGAGCTTTTGGTTATGAAAGCAATGATGATATTGCTGCTCTTTTTGAAGATGTGCTCAAAAAAGACAAATTAGATTTACTAAACAATACTCTCAAAAAAGATTCCACTACCAATCAAGCTGAAGCTTTGATTGAAATTTATGAAAAGATGAGACCTGGTGAACCAGCTGTGCTCGAAACAGCTCGTGAATTTTTAAATCACATGTTTTTCGACGATCGTCGTTATGATCTCGGTGAAGTTGGTCGTTACAAAGTTAATCGTCGTTTAAAAATTGATGTTGATAAGAAAAAAACCATTTTAGATCCTCAAGATCTGGTGGCTGCTATTGGCTACTTAATTGCGCTACAAAATGGTGAAGGTAAAGTCGATGATATTGACCATCTATCTAACCGTCGTGTTCGTCGTGTTGGCGAATTGGTTGCAGGCAATGCTTTCCGTATTGGCTTAATTCGTTTAGAGAGATCTATCCGTGAAAAAATGTCTTTAACTAAAACTGATGAAATTTTAACTCCATCAGCTTTAGTTAATGCTAGACCATTAATTGCTGCTGTTTCTGAATTTTTCCGTCGCAATCGTTTATCTGCAATTTTAGATCAAACTAATCCTTTATCTGAAGTCGATAACTTGCGTCGTTTATCCGTGATGGGAACTGGCGGTGTGACTCGCGAACGTGCTAGTTTCTCTATGCGTGACATTAATGCTTCCCAATATTCTCGTATTTGTCCAATTCGCTCACCAGAGGGTCCAAATATTGGTTTGGTGACTTACTTGTCACTTTATACCAGAGTTAATGACTATGGTTTCTTAGAAGCTCCTTACCTTAAAGTTATCAACGTCAAAGGTAAGATGAAGATTACTGATGAGATCGTCTATTTAAGTGCTGATGAAGAAGAAGATTATCACATTACTCACGCTAGTATTGGCATTAGCGATGATGGCTACATTACCGAAGAGTGGATTCCAATGCGTTATAGAAATGAATTCATTGAAAGTAGCGTTGAAGAAGTTGAATATATTGACGTTGTTCCAAGACAAGTGGTTGGTAGTTCTGCTTCATTAATTCCTTTTATTGCTCATGATGAAGCTAACCGTGCTTTGATGGGTTCTCATATGCAATGTCAGGCTGTGCCTTTAGTTAAAGCACAGGCTCCTGTGATTGGTACTGGTATGGAAGCAGAAATTGCTGCCGCCATGGGTCGTACCATCTTAGCTCCATTTGATGGTGTTATTGAATATGTAGACAGTAGTAAAGTTATTCTTAAATTAGATAAGAAACTTCATGAGAAAGCTAAAACTTTTGTAGAAGTCAGCAATAATGAATTAATTGAATTCAATAAAGGTTCAATTGAATACAAGCTGTCTAAATATGTTAGAACTTCGCAAAGTACCTGTTTCTCTCAAAAAGCTGTCGTTAAATTTGGCCAAGAAGTCAAAAAAGGCGACGTCTTAATTGATGGTCCAGCTACTGATCAAGGAGAATTGGCTCTAGGTACCAACTTATTAATTGCTTACACCTCATTTAATGGTTTAGGCTATGAAGATGCTTTGGTTATTTCAGATCGTTTAGTTAAAGAAGATGCTTTAACTTCTATCCAAATCAGTGAACATAAAGCTAAAGTCATGGACACTCGCTTAGGACCTGAGGAATTGACTAATGATATTCCAAATGTTAGCGAAACTTTCTTAGCTAATCTGACTGTTGATGGCATCATCCGTATTGGTAGTCACGTTAAATCAGGCGATATCTTAGTTGGTAAAGTTGCTCCAAAAGGTGAAACTGAACTTTCTCCAGAAGAGCGTTTGCTCAGAGCTATCTTTGGTGAAAAATCCAAAGAAGTGCGCGATACTTCGCTTAGAATTCCTCATGGTGAAGAAGGTGTGGTTATTGATGTACAAATCTTAGATCGTGATTTAGGCGATGAGCTAGATCCAGGTACAATCAGAGAAGTAATCGTCAAGATTGCTGAAATGAGAAAAATCACCGTTGGTGATAAGCTCGCTGGTCGCCATGGTAATAAAGGTGTTATTTCTAAGATTGTTCCAGCTGCTGATATGCCTCATTTAGAAGATGGCACTGCAGTGGATATTATCATTTCACCTCTTTCTGTTTTGGCTCGTATGAACCTTGGTCAGCTGCTCGAAACCCATTTGGGTTGGGCTGCCGATAAGTTGGGCTACAAAGTAGCTGTACCAGCTTTTGAAGAATTCAATGAAGATAAAATTTGGAATGAGCTAGAAAAAGCAGGCTTGCCAGTTTCTGGTAAAGCACAGCTTTACAATGGCTACACAGGTGAAGCTTACCGTGAGAAATCAGTGGTTGGTATCAACTACATTCTCAAATTAAGTCACATGGTTGAGGATAAAACTCATGCTCGTTCAACTGGTCCTTACTCCTTAGTTACTCAACAGCCTTTGGGTGGTAAAGCTCAAATGGGTGGACAGAGAATGGGTGAAATGGAAGTTTGGGCACTTGAAGCTCACCGTGCCGCTCATGTTCTTCAAGAAATGTTAACTATTAAGTCCGATGATGTTCATGGTCGTGCCAAAGCTTTTGAAGCTATTGTTAAGGGTGAGGATATTCCAACCCCAACCGTTCCAGAAGCTTTCAGAGTCTTGTGTAAAGAACTCAATTCTTTATCTTTAAATGTCATTGCTCTCGATCCAACTGAAGAAGAAGTTGTGGAAAAAGTTGCCGCAGTTGCACCAGAAGAAATTCTAATTCTTGATGATTTGGAAGGTACAACTATCACTAGTGGAGATGAAGAAAAAGTTGATTTAGAAGAAGATGAAGAAGTAGAAGATTTTGATGGAAAAGAAGAAGAGATAGAAGACGAAGTCTCCGAGACAGAAGAGGAGACTTTAAACTAATTTTAGTAAATTTTTTGAAAGAAACTTATGAAAAACATTGTCGACTTCTCAGCCCTACAAATTAAAATAGCTTCTCCAGATGACATCATGAGCTGGTCTCATGGTGAAGTCAAAAAACCAGAAACTATTAACTATCGTTCTCTTAAGCCAGAAAAAGATGGTCTTTTTGATGAAAAAATCTTTGGACCAAGTAAAGACTACGAATGTTATTGTGGAAAATATAAGCGCATTCGTTATAAAGGTATTATCTGTGACAAATGTGGTGTGGAAGTTACTGAAGCTAAAGTTCGTCGTGAACGCATGGCTCACATCAAGTTAGCTTCTCCAGTTGCTCATATCTGGTTTTTCAAGGGAGCTCCTTCTAAATTGTCTTTACTTTTGGATATTTCTCCAAGAAATCTTAACTCCATCATGTACTTCTCTCAGTATGTAGTTCTTGCAGTTGATGATGAAGAAAAGAAAGCAGTTCTAGAGAGATTAGATATTGATCAAGTTGCTGCAGCTGACCAGTTACGTGACAATGCTGAAAAAGCCATTCTTACTCTTAAAGAGACCTTAGATCAAGAGAAAACTTCCCTAAGCGAAAGAGTTAAGAGTAAAGAAGCTATGCAGCTTAAAATTACTGAACTCGAGCTTAAGGCTAAAAACAAAATTATTGCTACCAAACAACAATTAGAAGTTCAACTTGAGCAAACAGAAGAAATTTTCAAGACCATTAAACAAATGGTTAAAAAAATCAAAATCAAAACTGTTTTAACTGAAGATGAATATCTCAAGTTAGATGAATACGATGCTGCTTCTCATTTAGAAGTTGGTATGGGTGCAGAAAGTATTTTGGCTTTGGCTAAAAAAGTTGATTTAGACGCTGAAGTTAAAATTTTAAGAGATGAATTAGCTGAAAGCAAAGGTGCTAAAAAAGCCAAAGTTACCAAGAGACTGCGCGTAGTTGAAGGTTTCAAAAAGTCTAGTATTGACCCAGCTTGGTTGTTCTTAACAGTTTTACCAGTTTTACCTCCAGACTTGCGTCCTATGGTGCAATTATCTGGTGGTCGTTTTGCAGCTTCAGATCTTAATGATCTCTATCGTCGTGTCATTAACCGTAATAATCGTTTGGCTCACTTAATTAATTTAGGTGCCCCAGAAATCATTTTACGTAACGAGAAAAGAATGCTCCAAGAAGCTGTTGATTCTTTAATCGATAGTTCTCAAACCAAGCAAACTCGTCGTCGTAGTAATCGTCGTCCACTGCGTTCTCTTTCTGAGATGTTACGTGGTAAGACTGGTCGTTTCCGTCAAAACTTACTTGGTAAACGTGTCGACTATTCAGGTCGTAGTGTTATCGTGGTCGGTCCAGAACTAAAACTCAACCAATGTGGTTTACCAAAAGACATGGCTTTGGAAATTTTCAAACCTTATGTTTTGAGAGAATTAATTCTCAAAGGCATTGCTCCAAACGTTAAGAGTGCTCGTCATTTAGTTGATCGTCGTGAATCTAGTGTTTACGCAATTCTTGAGCAGGTTATCGAGAACCACCCGGTTCTTTTAAACCGTGCTCCTACTTTGCATAAATTAGGTATTCAAGCTTTCTTCCCAGTTTTGATTGAAGGTGGGGCTATTTCGCTTCATCCTTGTGTTTGTTCTGGCTATAATGCTGATTTTGATGGTGATCAAATGGCTGTTCACGTACCTTTGACCAAACAAGCTCAACAAGAAGCGATCGATTTAATGATGGCTAACCACAATTTGCTCAAGCCAGCTAATGGTGAACCTATTACTGTGCCAAATAAAGAAATGGCTCTTGGTGCTTATTACTACACTAGTTTTGATGAAAAGTTTGAGCTTTTCCCATCTATTTTGGGTAGTAAGAATGAGGCTTATCATTTACATCAGATTGGCAAACTTGATCTTCGTCAAAAAGTTAAAGTTTTTATGAAGATTAAAGGTAAAAAACAAATTGTTGAAACCAATATTGGTCGCTTGCTTTTCAATAGTGTTTTACCTGAGAGTTTGCGTTTTATCAATGAACCAGTTAATGCCAAAATGATTAAACAAATTGTCACTAAAGCTATTGAAATCGAAGATAACGAAGTGGTAGCCAAAATGATTGATGACATTAAAGATTTAGGTTTTGAAGCAGCTACTGTCTCTGGTTTATCTGTTTCAGTCAGCGATTGTGAAATGCTTGCTGAGAAAGATCAGGTTGTCGATGCCGCTAATCAAAAAGCTGAATTAATTCGTGATAATTATTTACAAGGTTTGATTACTGATGAAGAACGTCGTCGTCAATCTCTTGATGTTTGGATTAAAACCACCGATGAATTAGCCGAAAAAACTTGGAAAACCTATGCCGATGACAACTCAGTCAAAGTAATTATTGATTCAGGTGGTACTCGTGCTTCCAAAGATCAGGTGAAGCAGTTAGGTGCCATGCGCGGATTAGTGGTTGATCCACTTGGAAACATTGTGGAAATGCCTACTAAATCTAACTTTAGACAGGGTTTATCTATCTTTGAATATGTGACTTCAGCTCGTGGTTCTCGTAAAGGTTTGACTGACTCAGCTATTAAAACTGCTGATGCTGGTTATTTAACCCGTCGTTTAGTGGATGTCTCTCATGATGCTATTATTCGTCAAGAAGATTGTGGAACTACAGAGGGAATAGAGCTAGTAAGAGCACCTAGAAATGATGTTTTCTATTACAGAATTCTTGGTCGCTATACTAGTAAAGATATTAAAATTGGCAAAAGAACCGTAGTCACTGCTGGTGAATTAATCAATGATGATATGGCTAAAGAGATTGCCGCCTCAGACTTAGAATCAGTTTGGGTGCGCTCTCCAATTACCTGTCATTGTAACAAAGGTCTTTGTAGCAAATGTTATGGTTGGGATTTTGCCACCAGAACAGACGTAGAAATTGGTGTACCAGTTGGTGTCATTGCTGCTCAGTCAGTAGGTGAACCAGGTACTCAGCTTACAATGCGTGTTAAACATTCAGGTGGTATCGTCGGTTTAGACGTGACCCAAGGTTTGCCTCGTGTGGAAGAATTACTTGAAGCACGTAATCCAAAAGTTCAAGCTTTGATTGCTCATATTGTTGGTAAAGTTAAAATTGAAGAAAAAGATGGTGAAAATATTATCACCATTAAAAATAAAGAAGGTGAAGAAGAAACCTTTACTCTCCCAGCTTCAGTTGCTTTGCTAGTTAAAGATAAAGATTTGGTTTTTGCAGGTCAAAAATTAACTAGTGGTGGTGTGAACATTCAAGAGCTTTTACAACTTAAGGGTCTAATCTTCACACAGCAACACATCATTGACCAAGTTCAAGAGGTTTATGAATCTCAGGGTGTAACTATTAATGATAAGCATTTTGAAGTTATCACTCGTAAAATGGGTGACAAACTCCAAATTGAACTTTCTGGAGACACTGATCTCTTAGTTGGTGAAGTAGTCGAGCGTGCTCGCTTCGTAGAAGTGAATGATAATGTTATGGCAGCCGGTGGTGATCCAGCTACTGCAAGAGTTTTGCTTTTGGGTATTACCAGATCATCTCTCTTTACCAGTTCTTGGTTGTCTGCTGCTTCTTTCCAACACACCAAGCATGTTTTGACCGATGCTGCTTCTGAGGGCGCGATCGATTACCTGGAAGGTTTGAAAGAAAATGTTATTATTGGTCGTTTAATCCCAACTAGTGAGGAAAGGGCCAGAGCAACAGTATAGAAGTAATAATGAAAAAACAAGGCTAATGTGTTAAAATTGTTGCCTTGGAGAAATAGAAAATAAAATTATGCCTACAATCAGTCAATTAATTAGAAAAGGTGGCCGCGTCAGCAGAGTCAAACGTATCAAAGCTACAGCTCTTCGCCGTAGTTTTAATTCAAATGATAATCGCCCAGTTGCTACCAATAGTCCTCAAAAAAGAGGTGTTTGTACTGTGGTTAAAACCATGACTCCAAAAAAACCAAACTCAGCTCTTCGTAAAGTAGCTAGAGTACGTTTGTCCAATAAAATGGAAGTCACCGCTTATATTCAAGGTGAAGGTCATAATTTGGCTGAACATAGTATTGTTATGATTAGAGGCGGTCGTGTTAAAGATTTACCAGGTGTTAAATACCATATTATTCGTGGTAAATATGACTGTGCTGGTGTTGAGGGTCGTAAAACCAGTCGTAGTAAATATGGAGTCAAGAAAAGTTAAAGGAAAATAGTATGAGAACCAAAAAGGCTCAAGTTCGTGAAATAGAAAAAGACGCTAAATACGGATCTGTTTTAGTGCAGAATATTATCAATCGCAGTATGCAAGATGGTAAGAAATCTGTCGCTCAAAAACAAGTTTACGATGCATTAGCTATTGTCGAAAAAGAAACCAAGCGTAAAGCTTTGGAAGTTTTAGAAGAAGCTATCGGCAAGATCCAACCTCAAATGGAGGTTCGTTCTCGTCGTGTTGGTGGTGCTTCTTACCAAGTGCCTATGCCAGTACGCGGTCGTCGTGCCAATTCTTTAAGTGTAAGGTGGCTAGTCACTGAATCTAATAAACGTCCAAACAAGCAATATCATAGTTACGCTGAAAAATTAGCAGCTGAACTACTCGATGCTTTAATTGAACAAGGTGGTGCAATAGAAAAGCGTAATGGTTCTCACCGTATGGCTGAATCCAACAAAGCTTTCTCCCACTTTAGATGGTAAGGTTTTATATTCCGCATTTATTATTAGCTAGAGAAATTGTAAAATTATAGATCTATGTCAGACATTTCAAAATCAAGACAAGTTCCATTGGAACGCATCAGAAATATTGGTATTATTGCTCACATCGATGCTGGTAAAACTACCACCACCGAGCGTATCCTTTTTTATACTGGTCGTAATTATAAAATTGGTGAAGTTCACGAGGGCGCAGCCACTATGGACTGGATGGCTCAGGAACAGGAGCGTGGAATTACTATCGTTTCTGCTGCTACCACTTGTTTTTGGGAACCATATTTTAAAACTGTTTTGCCAAAGGCAAAATATCGTTTTAATATCATTGACACCCCAGGACACGTTGATTTTACTGCTGAAGTCGAGCGCTCATTACGCGTTTTAGACGGTGGAATCACTGTTTTAGATGCTTCTGAAGGCGTACAATCTCAATCTGAAACTGTTTGGCGTCAAGCTGATAAGTATAATGTGCCTCGTATTTGTTTTGTTAATAAAATGGATAAATTAGGTGCTGATTTTAATGCTACCGTAGAAGATATTCGTGTCAAATTTGGTGTTACTCCAGCAGTGATGGTTTTGCCAATGGGTAGCGAAAACTTTTTTGAAGGAGTCATTGATTTAATTTCCCGCGATGCTTATTTTTGGGAAGATCACGAAGCCGCTACTGAACCAGAAATTAAAGCAATTCCAGAGGAATACAAAAAAAAAGTTGAAGAAGAAAGACTGAAATTAGTTGAAGCTATTGCTGAAACTGACGATGCTTTAATGGAAAAATTCTTTGCTGAAGAAGAAATTAGTATTGAAGAACTTAAGACAGCTTTACGCAAAGCTGTTATTGGTTATAAATTAGTTCCAGTTTTTGCTGGTTCTTCCTTAAAGAATACTGGTATTCAACCTTTACTTGATGCTGTTATCGAATATTTACCATCTCCAACCGATATTGATCACATCGAGGGTCACGTCCCAGGAAAAGTAGAAGAGATAGTGCAACGTAGATTAGTTCCAGAAGAGAAGTTTTGTGGTCTAGCTTTTAAGATTCAAACCGATCCTCACGTTGGTAAGTTAACTTACTTCCGTGTTTATTCAGGTTCAATTAAAGCTGGTTCTTATGTCTACAACTCTAGTAAAGATGTTAAAGAAAGAGTTGGTCGTTTACTTTTAATGCATGCTAATGACAGAGAAGATGTAAATGAAGCTTTTGCCGGAGAGATTATTGCTGTGGTTGGTCTTCGTGATACTAAAACTGGCGACACTCTTTCTGATGAAAATGCTCCAGTAATTTTGGAAGGCATTACTTTTGCTGATCCAGTTATTTCTTTAGCTATTGAACCAAAAACTAAGTCTGACCAAGAAAAAATGGGTATGGCTTTGGCTAAACTTTCTGAAGAAGATCCTACTTTTAGCATTACTGTTGATCATGAAACTGGACAAACCATCATCGGTGGTATGGGCGAGTTGCATTTGGAAATCATTGTTGATCGTCTCAAAAGAGAATTTAAAGTTGATGCCGATGTAGGCAAGCCTCAAGTAGCTTATCGTGAAACTATTACCAAAGAAGCCAATGGTGAGGGTAAGTACATTAAACAATCTGGTGGACGTGGACAATATGGCCACGTTTTACTCAAAATTGAGCCAAAGGATCGTGGCACTGGTTATGAATTTGTAAATGCTATTACTGGCGGTGTTGTTCCACGTGAATACATTGAGCCTACCAATAAAGGTATTAAAGAATCTCTTGACAGAGGTTTCTTGGCCAGCTATCCAATGGTGGATGTCAAAGTTACTCTTTATGATGGTTCTTATCATGATGTTGACTCTAGTGAATTATCTTTTAAGATGGCCGGTTCTCTTGGTATGAGAGATGGTCTTGCTAGAGCAGGAATGATTTTAATAGAACCTGTTATGAAGGTTGAAGTTAGCACCCCAGAAGAATTCATGGGTGATATTATTGGTGACCTCGGTTCTCGTCGCGCTCAAATTCAGGGTACTAATACCAGAGGTAATGTAGTAATTATTACTGCTTTAGCTCCTTTATCTGAAATGCAAGGCTATGTAACTAACTTACGTGGCATGACTCAAGGTCGCGCCAGTAGTGTTATGCTTCCAAGTCACTACGAAGAGGTGCCAAAAAATATTACCGAAAAAATTGTTGAAGAGAGAAAAGGAATTAGAAAAAGGTAAATAATCCAAATCGCTTGTTTTGCCTGTTTTTTTAAGGTAAAATACAAGCTCGACAGCAATAATAATTGTTATTTTATAAATTAGTAAACAAATAAAAAAAAGAAAGGAGTGAATTTATTTTTAGATGCATTTGATCACCTGAGTAAACGTCTTTACTCAAGAGATCACTGAGGATAAAAATAAGATTCACGACATACATTATGGCAGACGCAAAAAAATTTGTCAGAAGTAAGCCGCATGTTAACATTGGTACCATTGGTCACGTTGATCACGGTAAAACCACTTTAACTGCAGCTATTACTCAAACCTTAGCTAAACAGGTTCCATGTGAAACCAATAAAGCTATGCTTTACTCAGATGTTGAGAGCAGTCAAGAAGAAGTTGCTAGAGGTATTACCATCAATATTAAACATATTGAATATGAAACCTCAAAACGTCACTATGCTCATATTGATGCTCCAGGTCATGCTGATTACATCAAAAATATGATTACTGGCGCTGCTCAAATGGATGGTGCTATCTTAGTCGTAGCCGCTACTGATGGCCCAATGCCTCAAACTCGCGAGCACATTTTGTTAGCTAATCAGGTTAACGTGCCAAAGATCGTTGTTGCTTTAAATAAATGTGACATGGTCGATGATGCAGAATTATTAGATTTAGTTGAATTTGAAGTTCGTGATCTTTTGACTAAATACAATTACGATGGAGAGAATACCCCAGTCATTCGCGTTAGTGCAGCTAAAGCTTTGGCAGGTGATGCAGATGCTCAGGCCAAAATCATGGAATTAATGGATGCAGTAGATAGCTACATTCCAGAGCCAGTTCGTGATATTGATAAGCCTTTTAGTATGTACATCGAAGATGTTTTTTCAATCAAAGGTCGTGGCACTGTCGTTACTGGTCGTATTGAAAGTGGTGTCGTCAAAGTTGGCGAAAACATTGATATCATTGGTATTCGTCCTAAAGTATCATCTACCGTTACTGGTGTTGAAATGTTTAGAAAAATGCTCGATCAAGGTCAAGCAGGCGATAACGTTGGTATTTTGCTTCGTGGCATCGAAAAAGATGGTGTTGAAAGAGGTCAGCTCTTGGCTAAGCCAGGTTCTGCTTCTGCTCACAAGAAATTCGAAGCTGAAGTTTATATTTTGAAAAAAGAAGAAGGTGGTCGTCACAAACCTTTCTTCTCTGGTTACAAACCTCAGTTCTACATTAGAACAACTGATGTTACCGGTGAAATTAAACTTCCAGATGGAGTTGAAATGGTTATGCCTGGTGATAATGCTAAGATGACTGTTGAACTCTTAGTGCCAGTCGCTGTTACCGAGGGTTTCCGCTTCGCTATTCGTGAAGGTGGATTAACTGTTGGCGCAGGTGCTGTGACCAAGATTTTGGATTAACTTTCACAGTCTTAGAAAAAAGAAACAAAGAAACCCCGCTTTATAGCGGGGTTTTTCTTTATTAGTTACTCTTGCTCTCCCTACTTCCTTCTGGTACAATACAATCCTCTCGAGAAATATGGGAGTAATTTGTTTTTTTGAGCATTTCTAAAGAAAACTGTTTGAAGAAATATACAAATTTCCCCTGTACAAGAGGGAGAGAATTAGATATAATCGCGTTTTGTGATTTAAGAGATCACAAACATAGAGAAAGCAATAAATTAAAAATAGTATGAATAAAAATCAAAACTCATACAAGATTAGAGTTAGGCTCAAATCTTACGACCACCGCGTTATAGACGAGGCTTCTCGTAAGATTTTGCAAACCGCTTTGTCTACTGGTGCTAAAGTTATTGGCCCAGTACCATTGCCAACTCATAAAAAATCTTTTACAGTTTTGGTTTCACCTCATACGGATAAAAATGCTCAAGAGCATTACGAGATTCGTACTCATAAGCGTTTGATCGACATCGTCGATCCAACCAATAAGACCATCGATTCTTTAATGCACTTGGAACTACCTGCTGGTGTTGATATTCAAATCAAAATGTAGTTTAAGGCAGTAGGATAAGTTAGCTTGAAAACCTAACGCTTTATTTTGTTGACAAACAATGCTAAATACAATATTTGCTACCAAAGTGGAAATGTCCCAAGCCTGGTCAGAGGATGGTAAGCGCTTGCCTATTACAAAGCTTAAGGTAAGTGATAACGTCGTTTTATCCAAAAAAGAAACCCAAGATAAACAAGTCACCGTTGAAATTGGTTATGGTCAAAAAAAATTAAAGAATGTTGCTAAACCACTCAGAGCAAAGATTGCGAAAAGTGGTTTTTCTTTTGGTGTTAAGCAAGTTGAAGGTGTCAAATTAGCCACTCAAGAAGAGGGTGAAACTGTTGTAGAAGCGGGTCAAACTTTAGCTTTAACCGATGTTTTATCAATTGGCGATGTAGTCGAAATTCAAGGATCAACTAAAGGCCGTGGTTTTGCCGGTGCTATCAAGAGACATGGTTTCCATGGTGGCCCAAAAACCCATGGTCAATCAGATCGTGCTAGAGCTGTTGGCTCTATTGGCTCAGGTACTACTCCAGGTCGTGTTTGGAAAGGCAAGAGAATGCCAGGCAGATATGGTTGTGATACTAAAACCGTTTCTGGCTTGGTTGTTGTTTATATTGATCAAAAAAGTAATGAAGTTTGGGTTAATGGTCCTGTTCCAGGATACAGAACTTCAACAGTCAGGATCAGCAAAACTGGAATCAATAAAGAAATTAAATTAAATTTGGGAATGCTTGGTTTGGCTATTCAAAGTGAACCAGAAGTACCAGAAGTAGCAGAAGTTACTGAGGAAAGTAAATCATAATGCAATTGACAGTGATCGATTCTGCCAGCAAAAATGAAAAAGTCAGAGTAAGTGACTCTTTGTTTACTGACTCCGGCTCTGACGTACTTTTGTCTCAATCAATCAGAGTTTATTTGAGTAATCTAAGACAGGGTACTAGTCACACTAAAACCAGATCTGAAATCAATAGAACCAAGAAGAAGTGGTATAAACAAAAAGGTACTGGTAATGCTCGCCATGGTGCTCGTACTCCAAGTATTTTTGTAGGTGGTGGAGTTGCTTTTGGTCCAAGAGGAAATGAGAACTGGAGTAAGACTTTAACTGCTAAGAGTAAACTTTTAGCCCTTAAATTAGCCTTAAGTGCTCAAAAAGCCAATCTCTTTTTAAGTAAAAATATTTCTTCTTTAAATGGCAAAACAAGCGAAGCTGTTTCTCTTTTATCTTCTGTAAGTAAAGAAGATGAGAAAGTTTTGGTAGTTCTAGCCAAGAGTTCAGAATTAGCTCTTCGTTCCTTGCGTAATTTAGAGAATGTTTTAGTAATGACTGCAGATCGTATTAATTCTTTACACGTCGCCATGGCTGACAAAATCATTATTGATTTTACTGCCCTCAAAATTTTAGAAGAAAGATTATTAAAAGTTAAGAAAACAGTGATCAAAAAATAATCATGAATGCCTATTTAATTAAAAAACCAGTTGTCACAGAAAGATCTCTTAGCTTAGCCAAGAAAGAGCATGTTTATACTTTTGAAGTAGAAATGGGTGCTCACAAAGGTCAAATTAAAGAAGCCGTTGCCTCCGTTTTTGGAGTCAAGGTTCTTTCAGTTAACACTGTGGTTAGACATAGAGTTAAAAAGAAAACTGGTAAGAAAAGAATGAATACTGTTAGTCCAAAAACCAAAAAAGCTTACGTGACTTTGGCTAGTGACAATCATATTGATCTTTTTGATGTAGGAGGAGAAAGCTAATGTTAAAGAAAATGAAAGGCACCACTCCAGGAAAGAGACATCGCGTTGATAACGATCGCAGTAGTTTACATAAAGGCGATCCTGAAAAATCTCTTTTGGCCAAGGGTCATAAAAAGAGACAAGGTAAAGATGCTTCTGGTCACATTTCAATGAGACATAGAGGTGGCGGTGTCAAAAAGAAAATGAGAGTAGTCGATTTTCGTCGCACTAAAGTTGGTATTCCAGCTATAGTCAAGAGAATTGAATATGATCCAATGCGCAGCGCTAATGTTGCTTTGCTTTTTTACAAAGATGGTGAAAAAAGTTACATTATTGCTCCAGAAGGTTTGGAAATCGGTGCTGAAATTATCGCTGATGAAAAAACTGAGGTTAAAGTTGGTAACTGTATGAAATTGAAGAATGTGCCAATTGGTGTTGAGATTCATAACATTGAGTTGCGTGCAGGAAAAGGTGCTCAAATTGTTAGAGGAGCTGGCCTTGGAGCCATGATTCAGTCTAAAGAAGGTAAATATGCTATCATTGCTTTGCCTTCCAAAGAACATCGTTTGGTTAACTTAGAATGTATTGCTACTATTGGAAGCGTTGGTAATCAAGAATGGAAGGGTGTTAAATTAGGCAAAGCCGGTAGAAAAAGAATGATGGGTATTCGCCCAACGGTTAGAGGTACTGCTCAACATCCAGACAGTCATCCACACGGTGGTGGTGAAGGTCGTAGCGGTGTAGGTATGAAGCACGCTAAGTCTCCATGGGGTAAGAATGTTGCTCCAGGTAAGAAGACCAGAAGTGTTAGAAAATCAAACCGCCACTTAGTAAGAGATCGTCGCGCTAAAAATTAATTAAAGTAAAGTATAAAAATTATGTCTAGATCAAGTAAAAAAGGACCATACATCGACCCAAAGCTTTTAAAAAAGGTTTTAGCCCAAAAAGCATCTGGAGAGAAAAAGCCAATCAAAACTTGGAGTCGCGCTTGCGTGATTGCTCCTGAATTTGTTGGTCATACTTTTATGGTTCATCAAGGCAAGAACTTTATTGAAGTTTTTGTATCTGAATTAATGGTTGGTCATAGCTTAGGCGAGTTTTCTCCAACCAGAACCTTTAGAGGTCACGGTAAGATCGTCAAGAGAACACTTACTAAGACTTAAAATTTTGGAAACAATAAAATGATAATTAAAGCAGAACAAAGAAACACCAGACAAACATCTCGCAAAGTGCGATTAGTTGCTGACGTGGTCAAGAAAATGAGCATCGTTGATGCTATTAATCAATTGGCCGTAATGAATAGAAAATCTAGTCTTTTGGTTCTAAAAGTTTTGCGCCAAGCAACTGCTAACGCAACTAATAATTTTAATTTAGTTCTTAGCGATTTGGAAATTGACAACATTGTTATAAATGATGGTCCTGCACTCAAGAGATGGAGAGCTGTTAGCCGTGGTCGTGCTCATACTATTTTGAAAAGAACCTGTCACGTTAGAGTAGACTTAAGAACTAAAAAAGAAGTTGAGCCTACAAAAATTGTTAAAAAAGAAGTTACTAAAAAAGTAGAAGAAGTTAAAAAAGAATCTGAAGTTAAAGAGGTCAAGAAAACCACTGTTAAGAAAGCTCAGGATGCTATTAAGTTAGATCGTAGCAAGAGCCAAGCTGCAAATCTACAGGGTTCTGGCAAAGGTCAAGCTAACAAGTTAATACAAAGTCAGAAAAAGGGATCTAAATAAAGATATGGGACAAAAAGTTAATCCAATTAATTTTAGAACAGGCGGGATTTTCAACTGGAAATCTCTCTGGTTTGCTAGCAAAACAGATTATGCTGAAAAAGTTCTAGAAGATTACAAGTTGCGTGAGTATTTGGAAAAGAATCTCGCCAATGCTGGATTAGTTGAAATTGAAATCAGACGTTCTATCAATAAACTTTTAATAGTTTTATCAGTGGCCAGACCAGGTGTGGTGATTGGTAAAGGCGGCACAAATTTAGAAAAAGTTAAAAAAGGTGTCGAAAGAATGACTAACGTTTCTAAAGATAAGAAAGACAAGGCAAGAGTCGAATTAAAAGTCGAAGAAGTTAAAAAACCAGACTTAAGTGCTAAATTAGTTTTAGAGAGAATTATTTCTCAACTATTAGCTAGATATCCACATCGTCGTGCTGTTACTCAGGCTATGGAAAAGGTCATGGCGGCTGGCGCAAAAGGTGTTAAAATTCAACTCTCCGGTAGAATCGCTGGAGCCGAAATTGGTCGTAGTGAAAAATACTTTCAAGGTAGTATTCCAACACAGACTTTGAGAGCAAATATTGATTATGCCGAAGCCCCAGCCAAAACAAGATCTGGCTACGTGGGTATTAAAGTATGGATTTATAAAGGGGAAGTAGTCTAGCAATGTTACAACCAAAAAAAGTAAAATACCGTAAGACCTTTAGAGGTAAGAATAGAGGTAAAGCCTTAAGAGGTTGTGAAATTGTTTTTGGCGAATATGGTCTTAGATCTTTAAGTTTAGGAGAGATTTCTGCTCGTCAAATTGAAGCAGCTCGTAAGAAAATTACTTATGCTACCAAAAGAGAAGGAAAATATTGGATTAAAATTTTTCCTCACAAGCCTTTAACCCAAAAGCCACTTGGTGTCAAAATGGGTTCAGGTAAAGGTGCTATTGAAGAATATGTCGCTCTTGTAAAACCTGGAGTGATTATGTTTGAGATCGGTGGAGTTAGTGAAGAAATTGCAAAATCAGCTATGCAAAAAGCTGCTGCTAAATTATCAGTTAAAACAGAGTTTGTAAAGAAAAAATAAATGAAAAGAAACGATATTAAAGCCCTCCATCAAAAAACTGAAGTAGAACTCAACAAGGAATTGCTTGATTTGACCCACAGTTTGGCTAACATGCGTTTGCAAAAGAAAGTTGGAAAGCTAAGTAGTGTTTCTAAATTAAAGAATTTAAGTGATGACATAGCTAGAATAAAAACCATTTTGACAGAAAAGAAAACTCAAATTAAATAATATGAAAAAGTTACAAGGCAAAGTTACATCTTTAAAGACAGTGAACACAGCAATTGTTAGTGTAGAGCGTAAGTGGGCTCACCCTCTTTATCAAAAATTGGTTAGACGCAGTAAAAAATACGCTTGTGACTTTGATGTAAAATCTATTGAATTAGTTTTAAATGATGTGGTCGAAATCCAAGAAACTCGTCCTCTCAGTAAAACTAAGAGATTTAAAGTAGTCAAGAAAATTGGAAAATAGAAATGATACAACTAAAAACCGTACTAGCGATAGCTGACAACAGCGGTGCCAAAAGAATTAGAGTAATCCAGGTTTATGGTGGCTCTAAGAGAAGATTTGGTGGTGTTGGTGATATGGTTATCGGTTCAGTCATTGCTGCCGATGCCAATGGCACAGTTAAAAAAGGTGAAAAAGTTAGAGCCGTAATTGTGCGTACTAGAAAAGAACAAAGAAGAGCTAGTGGTGAGTATATTCGTTTCGATGAAAATGCTGCCGTGATTGTTCAAGCCAGAAATAACAAAGAACCAATTGGTACTCGCGTTTTTGGACCAATTGCCAGAGAAGTTAAAGATCAAGGTTATAATAAAATTGCTAGTTTAGCTCCGGAGGTATTATGAAATTAAAAATTGGAGATAAAGTCTTAGTTACCGCCGGTAAAGATAAAGGCAAAAGAAGTGAAATTATTGCTGTTTTTCCTGCTACTGATAAAGTTTCAGTCAAAGACGTCAATCTTTACTTTAAGCACGTTAAGCCTTTTATGGATAAACCAGGTGAAAGAACCAGAAAAGAACGTCCTATGTCTGTGGCCAAAGTTGCCATTATTAATGACAAAGATCAGGCAGATAGAATTTCTTACAAAGTTACCGCTGATGGTAAAAAGGAAAGAATTTTTAAGAAAACTGGTCAATTAATTAAAGACCAAAAAGAAACTAAACCTAAGAAAAAATAAATATGAATCGTTTGAAAGAAAAATACCAGCAAGAAGTTTTAAAAACTTTGATGAAGGAGTTCTCTTATAAGAATCCTAATCAAGTGAGTAAAATTGAAAAAGTTATCTTAAACATGGGTGTTGCTGAACCTCAGGATCCTCATGCTAGAGAAAAAGTGATGCCTTTAATTGTTAAGCAATTTGAAGATATTACTGGACAACATCCTCAGGTTACTAAAGCTCGTAAAGCTATTTCTAACTTTAAATTAAGAGCAGGTGACCCAATGGGTGTGATGGTGACCTTGCGTGGAGAATTAATGTGGGAATTCTTAGATAGATTAATTTCTATCACATTGCCACGTGTTAAAGATTTCCGTGGAGTCAGCAAAGTGGCTTTTGATGGTCAAGGAAATTATAGTCTTGGAATTGAAGAGCAAATTTCTTTTCCAGAGATAGAATTTGATCAAATCGATCGTATTAGACCACTTCAAGTTAACATTGTAACTAGTAACAAAGATGACAAAGAGGCATTCCGCCTTTTAGAACTCTTAGGTATGCCTTTCAAGAAGGAAGAGAAAAATAATTAATTATGGCAAAGAAATCAAAGATTGCTAAAACAAAAAAACTTTTGGCTAAAAATGAAGTCTTGTTAAAGTCAGAAGTTAAAAAAGTGAATAGAGTCTCGACTAGAGGCGTTAATCGTTGTAAAATTACGGGTCGTCCAAGAGGCTACATGCGTTTTTTTGGTTTGAGCCGTATTACTTTTAGAGAATTAGCAGCCAAGGGTGAATTACCAGGTGTAGTAAAAAGCAGTAAATAAAATTATGACCGATCCTATAGCAGACATGATTATCAGAATTAAGAACAGCGTAATGGCAGGACGTAAAGATCTTGTAATGCCTCATTCTAAATTGAAAGAAGCACTGGCAAGAATCTTAAAGGACTTCGATTACATTGATGCTTATGAAGTTTTAAATACTTCTGACTTTAAAGAAATTAAAATTACTCTCAAGTATGCTGGTAAAGCATCGGTAATTAGTGGAGTTAAAAGAGTTTCTAAGCCAGGATGTCGTATTTATAAAAGTGCTGACGCTATTCCAAATACTTTAAATGGTTATGGTTTAACCATTTTATCAACTAATAAAGGTATTATGGATGGCAAGAGTGCTCGCAAGAATAATATTGGTGGAGAGGTACTTTGCCAAATTTGGTAAAGAATTCAAAAAGATATGTCAAAAATTGGTAAAAAAATCATTACAATCCCAAGTCAAGTCATTGCTACACTCGTTGGTGATGAATTGACCACGAAGGGTCCAAAAGGCGAATTGAAATTAACTATTCTGCCTAATATTGTAGTGAAAATTGATGGCAACGAAATATCTTTGTCTCGCAAAAATGATGAGAAACAAAATAGAGCTAATCATGGTTTAATGAGAAGTTTGATTGCCAATAACATCGAGGGTGTAGCCAATGCTTATAAAAAGACTTTAAAACTAATTGGCACTGGTTATAGAGTAACTTCTAGGGGTGCTGGTTTATCCATGACCTTGGGCTATTCTCACACTACTGAGGTTGTGGCAGTCCCAGGTATTACTTTTAAAGTTGAGGGAAATGATACGGTTAATATTGAAGGCATTGATAAACAATTAGTTGGTCAGGTTGCCGCTGATATTAGAAGTTTAAGACCACCAGAGCCTTATTTAGGCAAAGGTATTCGTTACAGTGATGAAATAGTCAAAAAGAAGCCAGGCAAAGCAGCCGCTAAATAATTAGGAAAAAAATGTCAGATATTAAATTATTAAACAAAAATAGAATCAAGAGACAGAAGCGTATCAGAACAAAGATTGTTGGAACCACTCTTCGTCCTCGTTTAACTGTTTTCCGTTCCAATGAGCATATTTCACTTCAAGTGATCGATGATTCAATTGCTAAAACTTTGGTTAGTGCCGATGACAAGTCTAAAGACAAAAAAGTTAAAGGTACTAAAACAGAGAGAGCGATTGCTACTAGCAAAGTTTTATTAGAACTTTTGAAGAAAAATAAAATTGAAAATTTAGTTTTTGATCGTTCTTATTATAAATATCACGGCAGAATTAAAGCAGTTGCTGAAACTCTTCGTGAGGGTGGAATTAAATTATAAATATGGCAAGAGATAATTTCGGTAAACCAGAAGTCAAAGAATTTGAAGAGAAAGTCATTCAAATTTCTAGAGTATCTAAAAAAACCAAAGGTGGTAATAAGGTTGGTTTTTCAGTATTGATGGTGGTCGGTGATAAAAAAGGTCGCGTTGGTGTTGGTCTTGGAAAAGCTGGCGATGTTTTAGCCGCTATCAAAAAAAGTGTCAAAAAAGCCAAGAAAAAATTAATTAGTATTCCTCTTGATGGAACCACTATTCCTTTTGCTATTACTGTTAAAAAAGGTGCTGGCAAAGTTATGTTAAAACCATCCTCTAAAGGAACTGGTGTTATTGCTGGTGGTCCAGTTAGAGCCGTTGTCGAAGCTGCTGGTGTTAGAGATATTACCTGCAAAATTATGGGTAGCGATAATCAAGCTTCTTCAGTTTATGCAACCTTTGAAGCACTTAAACAAATTTCTAAGATAGTTGCAATTAAAGGCATTAAATTACGTTCTATTTCTGATATCGAAGAAGAAGAGAGAAAGAAAGTTGAAGAATTACAGAAACACGCTGTTGAAGTTGCTGAAAAACATGAAGAAACTATTAAAACCGAAGTAGCTAAGCAGAAACCAGTTGCTAAAAAACTAGCAGTCAAAAAACCAACTGCTAAAAAAGCAGCCAGTAAATAAGGATTTAAAATGTCTATTTTAAGTATAATTAAAAAAATCAGCACAAATAAAATGAAACGCCTTGGTAGAGGTTATGGTTCTGGAAAAGGTGGTCACACTTCATCCAGAGGTCAAAAGGGTCAAAAATCTCGTACTGGCTCAAAGGTTCCTCTTTGGTTTGAAGGTGGTTCTTTGCCTCTTTCTAAAAGAATTCCAATGTGGAGAGGTAAAGGTCGTTTTAAAAATTTGAATCCTAGTGCAGAGTTGACATTCGACGATCTGAACAAAATTGAATTAACTGATATTACCTTAGACTCTCTTAAGTTAAATAGAATTATTGATAAAAGATTTAAAAAAGCTAAAGTGATTAGCAAAGGTAAATTAAACAAAAAAGTTAATTTAAAAGGCATCGGCGCCTCTGCATCTGCTAAAAAAGAAATCGAAGCCCTTGGCGGTGCTGTTGAAATTTAAAAGCTTCTTGCTTTTATAATAGTCTTTGCTTTAGAATATTAACTTCTTGCCATAGAAGTGATAGAAAAAATTTTAAATAAAATTCAAGCGATTATTTCCAATCCAAAGCTTAAAAGCAAGCTCTTATTTACCCTAGCAATTTTTGCTCTTACCAGAGTTCTCGCTCATGTTCCAGTTCCAATCGTTGATTTATCACAATTAAAGTTTTTATTTGATTCAAATCAATTTCTTAATTTCTTGAATGTTTTTTCAGGTGGAACGTTGTCTCAGTTTTCCATTGTGGCTGTTGGCATTAATCCTTATATTACTGCTTCTATCATTATGCAGCTGGCGGGAATGGTTATTCCTAAAATCAAAGAAATGCAAAAAGAGGGCGAAGCCAGTCGAGCTAAACTTAATCAATATATGCGTTTAATGTCGGTGCCAATTGCAATTGTTCAATCTATTGCGGTGATTGCTTTACTTAACTCTCAAAATTTACTTAGTAATTCAGGCCTGTCTAATATGATTGTAGTGGTAGCTACTTTAGTTGCTGGTTCAATGATTATGATGTGGCTTGGTGAAATTATTAACGAGAAAGGAATCGGTAATGGTATTTCTATGATTCTTTTGGCTGGTATTATTAGTCAAATTCCAACGAGTACCGCTTCGCTTTTTGCTTTAGCAGATACGATTGATCTAACTTCACTTTTAGTAATCTTGGCTTTGCTAGTTGCTGTGATTTGGATGGTTGTTTTTATGAATGAGGCAGTGCGTAAAATTCAAATTCAATACGCCAAGAGAATTAGAGGTGGTAGGCAATATGGTGGTCAGCAAACTCATTTACCAATTAAGGTTAACGTGGCCGGAGTGATGCCGATCATTTTTGCAATCTCTCTAATGATGTTGCCATCTTTTGTGGGTAAGTTATTACTCTTGGCTAAGAGTGAATCACTAATTAGCTTTGGAGAAAAAATAACTGTTTGGTTTGCACCAACTTCTTCTATTTATTTGATTACTTATTTTGTTCTGGTTTTTGTTTTTAGTTATTTTTCAGCGATTATCTTTTTTAATGCTCAGGATATTTCTGATGAGCTAAAAAAAAGTGGCGCTTTTATTCTTGGTATAAGACCAGGAAGTCCAACTAAAAAATTCTTAGAATTTGTAGTAACCAGAATTACTTTTGCTGGAGCTATCTTTTTAGCCTCTATCGCTATCTTGCCTTCTTTGGCCCAAATCATGACCGGCATTCAGTCATTAGCTGTGGGTGGAACAAGTATTTTAATTGTGGTTTCAGTTATTTTGGAAACTTCCAAGCAAATTAATTCTCAACTTTTGAGTGAAAACTATGAAAAATATTCTTAATTTACAAAATCCAATTAGCAGAAAGGCATCATGCAATTAGTTTTGGTAGGTATCCAAGGAGCTGGCAAATCCACCCAAGGAAACCTTTTATCAGAAAAATTTAAAATTCCTTATCTTTCTTCAGGTCACGTTTTTCGTGAGATGTCCAAGGAAAAGACTCCACTCGGTCGTTTCTTAAAAGAGACTCTTAATGCTGGTTATCTAATTCCTGATGACAAAACAGTTGATATTGTTATGGAATATTTAGAAAAGCCAGAATACCAAAATGGTTTTATTCTCGATGGCTTTCCACGTACAGTTCCTCAAGCTGAAGCTTTTCAAAAATTCACTAAAGGAGAAGAGGTAACTATTTTAATTGATGTATCAGATAAAGAAGCATTATGGAGAATCTCTGGTAGAGTCAGTGATCGCAGCGATGAGACATTACAAGCTATTCGCAAAAGAATTGATCTTTTTCATGAAAAAACTTCTAAAGTTTTAGATTATTATGCTGATCGTAAGCATTTAGCTGTAGTTGATGGTGAAAAAAGCGTGGAAGAAGTTTTTGAGCAAATTGTTGAAAAAATAGAGGCTATTTGTTCAAAAAAGTGATTAGTTTTGCTAGAGGATGATTATTTTTCTAAATCTGGTATAATATTGCGGTTACTTTGAAAAAATAATCATATGGGTAAAGTACAAGATCATAAAAGAAGTTCTAAGGTCAAGCGACAGGTCGATTTTACGCTTCATAGCGCCGATAGTCAGACTGACCGCTTCGAAATACTTGGCGAAGTGGTAGATTGTCTACCAAACACCATGTTTAGAATTAAAGTGACAGAGGCCACTGCAGAGCAGATGGTTGGAAGAATGTTGTTGGGAACTTTGGCTGGCAAAATGCGCCTTTATCGCATCAGGGTAATGCCTGGAGATTTTGTCAAAGGTTATGTCTCTAAATATGACTTAACCAAATGTAAAGTGACCTACCGCAGTAGTAAAGAAAAAAGTATAAAATAAATCCGCGAAAGCAGGTTTAATTAGCGCAATTGCCTCTTTAAAAAGTCGCTTTTATGAGGTATATTGCGAGGCTATTGTTATTATTATGAAAGTTAAAGCATCATTAAAGAAAATGTGCATCAATTGCAAGTTTGTAAAACGCAAGGGAAAGTTGTTTGTTATCTGTACTAATCCTAAACACAAACAGCGCCAAGGATAATTATGTCACGTATTGCAGGTCAAGATTTACCAGATCATAAAAAAGTGCCTTACGCACTACGCTATATTTTTGGTGTTGGTCCAAAAATAGCTGATGATGTTGTCAAAAAAGCTAGAATTAATCCAGATAAAAGAGCCAACGAATTAAGCTCCGAAGAGGTTACTAAGATTCAGGCTGCTTTAGATCAAATTATGATTGAAGGTGATCTTCGTAGAGAAATTAATGATAATATTTCTCGTTTAAAAAGAATTCATGCTTATCGTGGTTTACGCCATATGGCTGGTTTACCAGTCAGAGGTCAGAGAACCAGATCTAATGCTCGTACCAAAAGAGGTGCTAAGAAGACCATCGGTGCATTAAGTAAAGAAGCAGCAACTAAAGTAGAAGAAACAAAAAGTACTAAGTAATTAAATTAATGAGATATGGCCAAACAAATTAAGAAAACTCAAAAAAAGAAAGTCATTCGCGTTGTTCCTTCTGGGAGATTATACGTTAGTGCTACTTTTAACAATACTTTAGTTAGTATTACTGATGAACAAGGTGCAGTTTTATGCTGGTCAAGCACTGGTGAAGCTGGTTTTTCTGGTTCTCGTAAATCTACTCCTTATGCAGCTACTGTTGCTTTAGAAAATGCCATTAATAAAGCCAAGAATTACGGCATGAATAAAATGGATGTTTTCATCAAGGGTCCAGGTCCAGGTAGAGATGTTGCTTTGCGCGTACTTCGTGCACAGGGCATTAGAGTCTCAATGATCGCTGACCTCACCCCAGTGCCTCATAATGGCACTAGACCAAGAAAGGCTAGACACTAATATGGCAAGATATATTGGCCCAAAACAGAGATTACAGAGGCAAATAGGCGAAGATTTAGGTCTTAAGACCAATGCTTTGAAAACTGCTCGTAGATTAGCCACTAGACCTGGTCAGCATGGTGCTAAAGGTCGTCGTAAAATTTCTAACTATGGTGTTCAGCTCAAAGAAAAACAAAAATTGAAATATATTTATGGTTTACTTGAAAAGCAATTGCGTGCCACCTATGAAGAGGCTGCAAAAAATCCAGCCGCTACTGGTAGTGCAATGTTGAGTTTCTTAGAGAGAAGACTTGATAATGTTGTTTATCGTTTGGGTTGGGCTCCTACCAGAGCAGCTGCCAGACAATTAGTTAATCATAATCATTTCACTCTTAATAATAAAAAAATGAACGTTCCTTCATATCAGGTGAAAGTTGGCGATATTTTGGCTATGAAAGCTAAAACCGCTAAAATTCCAGCTGTGATGGAAGTCATGAAACAAGAGACTAATTTGCCGGCTTGGTTGGAAGCTAAGAATGGCGTTGCTCATGTAGCCAAATTACCAGTAAGAGAAGATATTACTGAAAAAATTGAAGAGCAATTAATAGTTGAGTATTACAATAGATAATTATAAATTACGGAAACGGATTTCTCCAAAAATGGAGAGAGATGAAACAAAGGAAAATATGTCAAACAAAATCAAAGACTACGCAGTCATGAACCCAAGCTTTAGTGTGGTTGAAGTAGAGGCTAGCGCTTCTCGTTCAACTATTGTTATTGAAGCTTTGGAAAGCGGTTATGGTCACACTTTGGGCAATGCTTTGCGCCGTGTGCTTCTAACTTCCTTACCAGGTGCAGCTATTACTAAATTAAGTATCGATGGGGTTGCTCATCAGTTTACTTCTTATGAAGGTATGACCGAGGATGTAGTCGAGTTAATTTTAAACTTAAAACAAATTCGTATTAAGTCAGATAGTGATGAGTCTGGTATTTTGAAATTAAACGTTAAGGGCGCTAAGGAAGTCACAGCTGCTGATGTTGAATGTGAAGCAGGTTTTGAAATTGTTAATAAAGATTTGTATTTAGCTACTTTAGCTAAAGGCAAAGCTTTGAGTATTGAAATGATTGTTGAGTCAGGAGTTGGTTATAAATTAGCTTCAGAAACTGAGACTGAAGTAGTTGACCAAATTGCTGTTGATGCTCTTTTTTCTCCAGTCATTAAAGTTTCTTATAAGGTCGAAGCCACTCGTGTTGGTCGTCGTACTGATTTTGATAAAATTGTTTTTGATATTGAAACCAATGGAGCAATTTCTCCTTTGGACGCTGTCAAACAAGCTGCTGAAATTTTAATCAAACAATTTGATCAAATTCTTCACCCAGTCATCAAAGAAGTCGAAGAAGAACTAAGTAGTTTAAGTCAAGAAGAAATTGAAACCATGAAGTTGACCGTTGAGGAACTCGACTTGCCAACCAGAATTGCCAACGCTCTTCGTAAGGGTGGTTTCGAGACAGTTTCTGATTTAACCAAATCGCCAAAAGATGAAATTTCTAGAGTCAAGAATTTAGGTGGTAAGAGTATTGATTTAATCGAAGAAGCTCTTGGTAAAAAGGGAGTTGTCTTAACTGACTAAGATTTTTGAAAGCTGATTATGAAACATAGAGTAAAAACTAAACATTTCAACAGAGACACCAAGAGTCGTAAGGCTCTATTGAAGAATTTATTACGTGATCTCTTTGAACATGGTGAAATCAAGACTAGTGAAGCAAGAACTAAAGAGGTAAGAAGATTGGCTGATAAGCTAATCTCAGTAGCCCAAAAGAACACTTTGGCCGCTCGCAGAGAGTTACATAAGGTTTTTGGCAGAAGAGACGTAGTTAATGCTTTGGTGGATAAAATCGCTCCAAGTTTTGGCAATAAAAAATCTGGTTTTACTTCTTTAGAAAAAACTGCTCCTAGACGCGGTGACAATATGACTGTTTTTAAACTAAGTTTATTAACAGGTGATCTTAAATTGACCACTTTAAAGAAAGAAAAAATTGCTGAGGAAAAGACTGAAGTTAAGGCAAAAGCCAAAGCTCCAGTAGCCAAAGCCAAGCCAGCTGTCAAAAAAGCTCCAGCTACTAAAGCTAAAAAATCAGAGGAGAAAAAATAATGTTTCAAAAATTTAAAACTTATAGTCAAAAAAAAGAAGAGGTTAAGAGAGAGTGGTTGCAGTACGATGCTACTGGCAAAGTATTAGGCAGATTGGCTACTGAGATCGCAGAGAAACTAATCGGTAAAGATAAAGTTACTTTCACCCCAAATATTGATGGTGGAGATTATGTTGTCTTAATTAATGCTGAAAAAATTGAAGTAACCAGAGATAAAGCTAATAAAAAAGTTTATTCATGGAACACTGGTTTCCCAGGTGGACTGAGACAGCGCACTTTTGCTGAAATGCTGGCCAAAAACCCAGAAAAATTGATCAAAAGAGCAGTCAAAAACATGATGCCAAAGAATAGATTGAGAGATGAAAGACTGAATAGATTGAAGGTTATCGTTGGTAGTGAGAATCCATACCAAGGAATGATAAAAAAGGCAAAATAATATGGCAATAAGAATGAACAAGAAAAACGCTAAGGCTAAAAAAGTAATTAAAAAAATAATTGCTCCAAAAGTTGTTAGTAAGAAAAAAACAGTTGAAGCCGAAAAAAACTTCAAGATCCCAAAAAGTAAATATTTTGAAGCAATGGGGCGTCGCAAAGTTGCCAGTGCTAGAGTTCGTATTTATGAAGGTCAAGGTGATTTTGTAGTTAACAATCTATTGGTGTCTGAATATTTTAAAAATGTTAGAAATGCTCCAGCTATTTACATGAAGCCTTTTGAGTTAACCGGTACTAAGGGAAAATTCTCAGTTACTGTGAAAATTTCTGGATCAGGACTAGATGCTCAATTAGATGCTTTGTTAAATGGTGTAGCTAAAGCTTTAGTTGCTTTCAATCCAGATTTCCGTACTTTCTTAAAGCCAGCTGGTTTATTAACCAGAGATGACAGAATGAAAGAAACTAGAAAAATGGGCATGGGTGGTAAAGCTAGAAGAAAGCGTCAATCTCCAAAACGTTAAACTTATCTCGTCCTCCGTCTCCACTCCGGACATTCCCTCGCAAAGCTCGGTCAAAAAAACCCGCTCTTTTGAGCGGGTTTTTAAATTCATTCCATTAAGAATTGCGATATTTTTAGCACTTAAACTCATGTCCATTGAAGGAGCTGATCTATAAAACATAAATTAGCACTTACGTAATGGAACAGCGACTTCACTGAGTGAGACAAAGATTGATGCTTAAAAAAGCAAACAATTTTAGTCGAACGTGACTGAGTTTAAGTGCAAAAATATATTACCAAACTTCTTTTTTAAGAGGTTTGCCAACACGGAAGTTAATGACCTTATGTCCTTTAACTAATTGTCTCTTAGCTTTATCGCCAAAAGGTTCGACGTGCTTATCATTGACTTTATTTACATAAAAAGTACCAAAGCCGGATAAAACGACTTTATCGCCTTTTTTCAAACTGCGAATGATTTCTTCAAACAATGACTCAACTGCTTCTGAGGAAGCTTTCTTGGTCAAATGAGCTTTTTTGGCGACGACATTAATCAAATCTGATTTTGTCATGATGGCCTTTCTATAATAATTGGTTCAAAAGAACCTGTTAAATACTATCCCAAGTGTACTATTTTGATTTAGTAAGTCAAGAAGTAATTAGATCAATTTTAGTTGATATAACAATGCAGTTGTCACTCCAAGCATATCATAGCCCATATCTCTCAAAGTGGGGTATCTACCCGGAACGGTGCTTTGATGAAGCTCATCAGTTAAAGAATAAATTAGACTAATTAAAAGTGGAAATAAATAACTTTTGCGAGTGATTTTTTTACCATTTGTTTTTTGGTAAGCTCTAAAAAGTAATAGATATAGAATAGCGTAAACAAACATGTGAGCGCTCTTTTTGAAAATGAAATCGTAAACTGATACTGAAAAACCAGGCAATACTTCTTGTGCTGATAAAACAAAAATAAAAGCAGCCCAAAGAGTTGGAACTGAATAAGCTAGAAAATAGGTTTTAATAGTGTTTACTTTTAACTTTGGCATAAATGAGAAATAGAGCACTAAGAATAATTAAGGAACTTCCAATTATAGCACCTAGGACCTCTGCTTGTCCTTGCTTTTTTCCAAAGAAAACCAAACGTCCTACTCGGTTTTCAAATATTTTATCTTGACTTTCTAACTTAATTTTACTGAGGTCGTAGTAATGGTATTTTTTACTTTTTTTTGGAGATGGAGCTGGATTTGTAGGGCTAGCAGTTGGAATTGTAGAGAGGGTTGGCGTTGGAGTTGCAGTTGGACTTATAGTCGGATTCGGTTCTTCAGTGGGAGCAAGTGTTATTAGCGGATTTACTAGGTTACAACTAGCTTCACTTAATGAAAAAATACTCGAATCAATTTCTCTTGCCCAGCTCAAGCCTTTTTCGGTTTCTAGGTAGCTAAAGGAATCGATGATATTTCCTGTAGCATTTTTAATAATAACACTGTCTTGGTCATTATTCAGTCCACTGACTTCTACAACTAATAATTGATTAAGGAATTGCTCATCACCGCTAAATCTATAGATTTGGTGATAACTGTCAAAAATAGTGTAATCTTCTATACTAAAATCTTCAGCAATCTTTTCAGTGACAATCAGCTCTACCCATTCACTACCGGTTTCTGGATTTGGATAGACTTCATTGATTAGAATTTGTGGCTCCACTTTTTTATTATTTCATCTCCAGTTTGCAATAAGTGTGACAATGTTGCACTTGTATTATTTATATTTCTTTGTTAAAAGTTAAACTAATACAAATTACAAAAAGTAACCTATGAAAAAAATTCTTCCACTATTGCTAGCATTACTTTTGGTTCCTGCCTTTTATTTTTACCAAAAATCCAATCAACTAGTTCAACAAGAAAAAGCCACAGAGGAAACCAGCCCGTCTCCATCAACAAATAAATACTCCCTTGCTGAAATAGAAAAACACAATACCAAAGATAATTGTTGGTTTGCCGTCAGTGGTAAAGTTTATGACGTCACTCCATACGTAGCTAGTGGCATGCATCCTGGTAAGGAAGCTATATTAGAAGGTTGTGGTAAAGACGCCACTGTTCTATTTAATACCCGTCCAATGGGTTCTGGCACAGCACATTCTGATAGAGCTAGAGACTACTTAAACAACTTCCAAATTGGTGATTTACAGGAGTAATTTTAGTCTTTACGCATCTTGAAATTAGAGCATATATAGATTATGATCTATATATTATGCAAGCTACTTTCTGTAATCATTGTTTCTCTAATTTAGCTGTTGATTCACGGATGAAAATTTTTATCTTTCTTAAAGATAATGGTCCTAAAACTGTTTCCGAAATTGTCAAACAAACTTCGCTTAGTCAGCCAACTATTTCTTATCATCTTAAAAGCATGAGTGAGGCTGGTCTTCTTTCAAAGCAGAGAGAGGGCAAGGAAATTTATTATAAGGTCAATAAAGATTGTCCAAATAATAAGAAAATTTGTATGCTTAAACAAATGGATTTCAGTAATTAATTTTTTAAAGGAGTCCCGTGTTCAAAATAAAAAATCTTCAAATTTCATTAAATAAAAAAAATATCTTAGATAAAATTGATTTATCAATCAAAGATGGTGACACACATATTTTAATGGGCCAAAATGGCGCCGGAAAAAGTACTCTTGCTCAAAGCATCATGGGCAATCCAAATTATTTGGTAAAAGGTGAAATTTCCTTTAACTCTCATGATTTACTCAAATTAGATCCACAGCAAAGAGCTGCTCTTGGAATATTTTTATCTTTTCAACAAATTCTGGAAATTCCTGGAGTGAAAATTTATGATTATTTGAAATTGCTCTATAAAACTAGCCACGAAAAGAAGTTTACCCCATTGAAATTTAAAGAGTTCTTAAAAGAAAGAATGGCGATTCTGAACTTTAATGAAGAGTTTTTGACAAGATCATTGAATTATGGCTTTTCTGGCGGTGAAAAAAAGAAAATGGAAGTTTTGCAAATGTTAGTTTTAGAACCAAAACTAATTATTTTGGACGAAATTGATAGTGGTTTAGACATTGATGCCATTCAAGCGGTAGCCAAAGCAGTGAACTTTTTGAAAAAAGAAAAACAGAGCTCAGTACTACTGATTACACATTATTCTAGAATTTTATCTTTTCTGAATATTGATGTAGTGCACTTATTAAGTAAGGGAAAAATTATTAAAACTGGTTCCAATGATTTAGTTACAGAAATTGAAGAAAAAGGCTTTGCTAATTTTCTTAAAGCATAAAGATATTGCATGAAACGAACCAATCTCAAAAAACTCAATGATGCTTATGCCGATAAATTTGGATTTTCTATGCCAGAGAAATCGGTTTTGAGTTTTGACTTTGGTCTTTCGCAAAAAATTATCAGTGATATTTCTACCAGCAAAAATGAGCCCCCATGGATGAGGGAATTTCGTCAAAAATCTCTGCAAGTTTTTAGAAAAATGAAGTTGCCAAGTTGGGGCCCAAGTTTAGCAGAAATTGACTTTGAACAAATCCGTTATTTTATTAAAGACACTGATGTGGAAAAGAAAACTTGGGCGGAAGTGCCTAAAGAAATCAAAGACACATTTGATCGTTTAGGAGTTCCGCAAGCAGAAAGAGAGTTTTTAGCTGGAGTGAAAGCTCAATATAATAGCGAAGTAGCTTATTCTTCCTTGCAAGCAGAACTAGATGAACAAGGAGTAATTTTTTGTTCAATGGAAGAGGCTCTGCAAAAACACAGCGATCTTTTTAAAGAATATTTTGGCAAACTGGTTCCTGCCGCTGATAACAAATTTGCTGCTCTTAATAGCGCAGCTTGGTCAGGTGGTTCTTTTGTTTATATTCCCCCAAACACACACGTCAAGAGGCCTCTACAGAGCTATTTTCGTATTAACGCTGCTCGCATGGGTCAGTTTGAGAGAACTCTGATTATTGCTGATGAAGGTTCTAGTGCTAATTATGTAGAAGGTTGCACTGCACCGGTTTACAGTGAATATTCGCTTCACGCTGCAGTAGTAGAAGTTTTTGTGAAAAAGAACGCTCGCTTTCGTTATACTACCATCCAAAATTGGTCAGGAAATATTTATAACTTAGTAACTAAGCGTGCTAAGGTTTTTAAAGATGGTGTCATGGAATGGATCGATGGCAATTTAGGAGCCAAAACCACCATGAAATATCCTAGCTGTTATTTAGCAGAAGAAGGTGCTTATGGAGAAATGCTCTCTATCGCTTATGCTAAAAATAATCAGATTCAAGACACTGGTGCAAAAATGTTACATTTGGCCAAAAATACTTCATCTAAGATCATTGCTAAATCAGTCAGTCTTGGTGGAGGGCAAAGCAATTACAGAGGTTTAGTTTATATTTCTAAAGCAGCGGTTGATAGTAAAAGCAAAGTGGAATGTGACGCATTAATTTTAGACAAAGATTCTGCGACTTGCACTTACCCAGATATGAAAGTTTCTGGTGAGAATGCAACCATGGAGCATGAGGCGAGTGTGAGTGAGATAGAAGAAGAAAAACTTTTTTATTTAATGAGTCGTGGTTTAACTAAAACTGAGGCTATGACTTTGTTGGTCGCAGGTTTCATTGAACCAATTGTTAAAGAATTACCGCTTGAATATGCTGTTGAACTCAATCGTTTAATTGAGTTAGAAATGGAAGGGAGCGTAGGTTAATGCAAATGGTTCTATTAGAAAAGCAAACTGAATTCACCCTAGAACCAAAGGTAGATACTTTTTATTTGGTTTTGTTGGATAAAAATGTAGAGCAAGGCAATATTAAAGTTGATGTATCTTTTAAGAAAGCAGGTGTTTCATGCCAATTACTTTTTCTTGGTCGTTTGAAAAATAATAGTAGTTGGCAATTAGAAAGTAATACGAGGCATTTTGTGACTGGAACGAGTTGTTTGACCAATGTCTATTTAAGTCAAAGTGAAGAATCTAGAGTTGATTATTTTGGGCAAATTTATATTGATCGTTTAGCTTCTCAAACAAAATCATTTTTAAAAGAACAAAGTTTGATATTGGGTAAAGCCACTTACAATCGCTCTCGCCCAATTTTAGAGATTTTTAATAATAAAGTTAAAGCCTCTCACAGTGCTAGTAGCAGTAGATTGAGTGAAGCCGATCTTTTTTATTTAATGAGCCGCGGTTTTAAAAAAGTAGAAGCGCAAAAGATTTTAGAAGAAGCTTTTTTTAACAAGGTTTTAGATTCGATTAAAGTAGAATTGGCACGTAAACTAATTAAGGATTATTTATGTTAGATATTGAAAAAATAAAAAAAGATTTTCCAATTTTTGCTAATCATAAAAAATTAATTTATTTGGATAGTGCTGCTACTAGTCAAAAACCACAAATAGTAATCGACAGAATTGCTAAATTTTATAGTAGCGAGAATGCTAATGTGCATCGGGGTGTTCATCCTCTGAGTGAGCAAGCAAGCGAAGCTTACGATTTAGCGAGAAAAAAAGTGGCTAATTTCATTGGCGCTAAAAGTAATAGAGAAATAATTTTTACCAAAGGTACAACTGAATCACTAAACTTAGTGGCACAAAGTTTTGCTTTGGAAAATTTAAAAAATGGTGATGAAATTTTAGTTACTGACTTTGAACATCACAGTAATCTTTTACCTTGGCAAATGGTTTGCCAAAAGACTGGCGCAATTTTAAAAATTTTAAATAGCGATGAAGCTGGTTTTATTGGTCCACAGGAATTAAAAAACAAGTTGAATAAAAAAACTAAAATAGTCGCTGTCGCTCACGCCTCAAATGTTTTGGGAATAATCAGCGATATTAAAAAAATTGCTAAGATAGTTCACAATGTTGGGGCAGTTTTAGTGGTTGATGGTGCACAAGCCATTCCGCATTTGCAAGTTAATGTGCAAGACTTAGATTGTGATTTTTACGCTTTCAGTGGACATAAAATGTTAGCCCCAATGGGCATTGGTGTTTTATATGTTAGAGAAGAAATTCTAGCCGAGATGTTTCCTTACCAATTAGGTGGCGGAATGATTGAGGAAGTTACTTTTGAAAAAGTAACTTTTGCTGATTATCCAGAAAAATTTGAAGCTGGCACACCTAATGTAGCCGGAGCAATTGCACTAGCAAGTGCAGTGGATTATTTATCAGCAATTGGTTTGGAAGAAATTAGAAAACATGAAATTGAATTAAGTAAATATTTGTTAGATGGTCTAAGTAAAATAAAAGAGGTCAAACTTTTAGGCAATGCTTCTGCCAAAGAACGTACTGGTTTAGTTTCTTTTTATGTTGAAGATATTCATGCTCATGATTTGAGTGACTTTTTAGCTAAGCAGGGTTTAGCTTTGCGTGCTGGTTTTCACTGCAGCATGCCACTTCATCAAAGCCGTCACTGTGGTGCTACACTACGAGCTTCTTATTATTTGTATAATAACGAACAAGACTTAAAATCTTTATTTAATAATTTAAAAAAGGCAATTGCTTACTATGGATGATCTTTATCGCAGTGAACTAATGGAGATTTATAAGGATCCAAGTCATCATGGCAACCTTAATAATCCTTCTGTGGTTTTAGAAAAACAAAATGCTTTTTGTGGCGACAAGCTTCATCTGTCTATAAAGATTAAAAATAATATTATTGAAGATGCTAAATTTGAGGGCAGTCTTTGCTTCGTGAGTATTATTGGAGCTGAGTTTTTAATAGAAGAAATTATTGGTAAAACTATTGAGGAAGCAAAAAAAATTGACCAAAAAAAATTGCTAGAATTAATTAATTTGAATTTAAGTACTAGTCGCGTGGCTTGCGCCACGCTAACCCTCAAAGCTCTACAAGAGGCTTTGAAAAAATATGACAAAAAAGATTGACAAAAACAGCAACATTGCTGAGTTAATTGGAGAAAATCCAGAGCTAAATGATGTTCTATATGAATATGGTTTATATTGTGGCAATTGTTTTGCGGCTGGCTATGACACTTTAGAGGCAGGAGCACAGATGCACGGCTTAGAAACTGAGGAAATCGAAGAACTCATTCAAGAACTAAATAAAAAAACAAAGAAAAATCTATGAAACTAAAAGTTGTATTAGGAATGAGTGGTGGAGTGGATAGCTCAGTGGCAGCAGCTTTACTCACAAAGCAAGGTTATGAAGTTTTGGGCGTGACGATGCAAATTTGGGAGAATGATCAGGAGTTAGCAATTGCCGATGCTCAAACAGTGGCCAAAAAATTAAACATTGAACACCGAGTTTTAGATTTTAGAAAAATCTTCAAAGAGAAAATTATTAAATATTTTACCGATGAATATTTAATTGGTAAAACTCCCAATCCATGTATTGCTTGTAATCATGAAATTAAATTTGGCGAGTTGCTTGACTATGCTCTATCTATTGGAGCTGATTTTGTTGCTACTGGTCATTACGCCAAAATTGTCAAAGAAAATGATCGCTATTTACTAAAAAAATCTAGCAGTCAAAACAAAGATCAAACTTATCCGCTTTATCATTTAACTCAAAAACAATTAGCTCACATTCTTTTTCCTTTAGCTAATTATGAAAAAACTGAAGTTAGAAAAATGGCTACCGATCTTGATTTAGCAGTAGCTAATAAATCAGATAGTCAAGATATCTGTTTTGTGACTAATCAAAATTATTCATCCTTTATTGAAAAAGAAACTGGTGTTAAAGTTCAAGAAGGGAATTTTGTGGACAAATCAGGAAATATTCTTGGTAAACATCGTGGCATCTATAACTATACGATTGGTCAGCGTAAGGGTTTGGGTATTGCCACTGGCAAGCCAATTTTTATTTCAAAAATAGATGCTACTAAAAATGAAATAGTTCTAGGCGATGAAGAAGATATTCTATCTAAAAGTTTGATTGCTAAAAAACTTAATTTTATTCCTTTTGATAAATTAGAAAAAGAAATTCTGGCGAAGGTCAAAATTAGATATGGAGCTAGAGAAGTTCCTGCTCGAATTTTTCCACAAGGATTGAATGAAGTTGAAGTAGTTTTTGATCAGCCACAAAGAGCGGTCACAGCCGGTCAATCAGTAGTTTTCTACCAAGGAGATTTGGTTTTAGGTGGTGGAGTTATTTGCTAATTGCCTCATAATGTTTTTGTAATTGAAAAATTATTTAAAATAAAGAAAGGCGTGTGATGTCTACAACCTTTTATAAATACCTTGGTAAAACGGAAGAATGGCCAAATCTCAGTAATGTTCAGCCAGCCAGCCTCACTTATGATGATGTACTTTTAGTTCCTCAGGCTAAAACAGCAATAGATTCTAGAAAGGAGACCGATATCTCTGTTGAATTTGGTCCATTTTCTTTAAGAAAACCAATTGTTACCGCTCCGATGGATACGGTCAGTGGTGAAGAAATGGCGCGTTTAATGCAACGACTCGGTGGTCTAACTTTTATGCCAAGAGTTTTTATTGATGAAGCTTTGGCAGCTTGCAAGCGTTTACAAAAAGATAAGATCGACGCGGTTTATTCAATTGGTCTTAAAAATGCTTTGGCAGATGCCACGGCTTTTAAGAAATTGGGAGCTAAAGCATTGTTGATAGATGTAGCTCATGGTGGAATGCAAAACGTTGTGGAAACTGCTAGAGAGATTCAAGAAAAATTAAAAATAACTGTCATTGCTGGCAATATTGTTAGTTTTGATCAAGTGATGACTTATAAAGAAGCGGGTTTAAAAATTGCTAGAGTTGGTGTAGGTGGTGGTGGAATGTGTATTACTCGCTTAGTAGCTGGAGTTGGTTTTCCACAATTATCTGCAGTTTTTGAAACTGTTTCTTCAGGTTTGGAAATTATTGCTGATGGGGGTATTCGTAAGCCAGCAGATTTTGCTAAAGCTATTGCCGCTGGAGCTAGAGTGATTATGATTGGTTCAATGTTGGCAGGAACCGAGGAAGCTCCTGGCGAAGTTGTAGGTGGAGTAAAAAAAGCTCGTGGTCAAGCCTCTGAAGATTACATGAAAGATAATGGTTCAAAGCTTGGAGAATTCCGCAGTGCTGAGGGTATTACGGCAATGGTGCCATATAAAGGCTCAGCAGAATGGATTATTAATGATTTAGTCGGCGGATTACGCAGTGCCATGTCATATATCGGAGCGAAGAATATTAAAGAGTTTCAAGCTAAAGCTCAATTCGTAGTGGCCTCAAATTCAGCACAGGGTGAGGGAGTGGCGCATATTGAGAGAGGGTAAGGTGCGCTCTCTTCTACTTTTTTGCTTTTTCTTTTTTTAGACTCAAAAATTTTTCAAATAAATGATCTTTTATTTTAAGTAAAGAATATAGCACTAATAAACAAGCAACGATCAATATAGTCATAAAAAGAGGGTTATCTTTAACTTCTTGCCAAATATTTTCAAGTTGTGTGATGCCCACGTATCCCACCCATAGATAGAAAGAGTTTCTAATTATCACTCCAAGAAAAGTGGTGATGATGAAAGATTTTTTACTGTATTTAATCACTCCAGCTCCCACAGAAACAAGACTAGTAGGAATAAATGGTAGAGCTCTAGCCAAAACCATCAGAAAATCATCTACCCAAGTACCAGTTAAGAATCCACCAATTTGTTCAATTAGTTTGTGACTAACGCCAATGTATTTACCTAGTTTTCCAACCACCACGTCTTCTAATTTGTCGGCAGCCAGGTAAATTAAGAAACTAGAGACTGTTTTAGCTAAAGAAGCGACGAGCACAATTACAGCCAATTGTAAGAAAACATAATTTTGGGCTTGAGCTAAAGCAGCGGTGGTAGTCATGACAAAAGGTGAAGGAATAGGAGCAATAATTTCTTCCAAAAATGAACCAATTACTACAAAGAGTTGTAAATTGATGGTTTGTGATAAGTGTTCAAGCCAGGTGACGATTTGATCGATAATAGACATAGGACTTGATGGTAACATAAAAAATGAGTGAGGGGAATAAAGCTTTTTTAAAGCGTGCTTGCTTGACTGTGCGGAGATGACTCGCCCTGCGGGCATTAGGCGGGAACTTGTCGCGCTTTGCTCGATTGCGTTCTCTCCGTCAGGATTTAGAATAATCTTTTTCTTCTTTCACATTGTCAATCACTTTAGCTTCGCTAGATTGTTTGCCAATGCGGAGATGACAGGATTCGAACCTGCGAAGCCGTGAGGCTCACGCTTTCCAAGCGTGTGCAATTGACCGCTATGCGACATCTCCTTTTGTGAAGTATTTCAAAGAACTGTCAAATTATATCAGAAAAGTTCTGGAATTATTTGCTAGAGAATATTTCTATACGAGCAAATTTCTTTTCATTTCTTTTTTGTGCTTGTACATTAATTTATCAGCTCTATCTTTGGTATTTTCCAAATTTCCATCTTTTTTTTCATAAACAGCCACCCCATACGCAAAACTAATCTCTGTTCTTTCATCTTTATTTTTAGGTTTTTCTGCCATAATTTTTACTATTTTTTTCTTCAAATTTTCTTCAAAATTCTCATCATTGTTATTATTGTGACAAATTATAACGAATTCATCTCCGCCAATTCTACAAATTTCATCACCATCTCTAAACTTAGATTCTAGATAGCCAATAATGTTTTTAATTGTCTGATCTCCAATTCTGTGAGTGTATTGATCGTTGATTTTTTTAAGTCCATTTAGATCAATGAAAATGAGACCAATCTTATTATGGTCAGTTTCAGGATTAAATCTGCTTTTTTTGAAAGATTCAAAGTAAGCTCTATTCATGACGCCGGTTAATGGGTCAGCATTGATTTTCCTATTTAATTTATTGCTTTTATCAATTGAGGGGACGCCAATTAAACCTCTTTTAATTTCAAAGTTTATTTCTTTTGCTTTTGTACGACTTTCTTCATTCCAGTTGTTACCTTGCCAGGAATTTGGATTTTGATTTTTATATTCAGGATTTAACATATAAGTTTCTATTTTAAAACAGAAACGCCAGGTTTTCACCTGGCGTTTTCAAATTTTGATCTAAAAGATTAATATCTACGATCTCTATTTTGTGGTCTGCTGTTACCAAAAGAACGATTGTTATCTCTACGAGGGAAACTATCATTTCTTGGCTCACGAGGTCGAGCGATGTTAATAACCAACTCTCTTCCTTCTACTGCGATTTGCTTTTTAGTGGCAGCATCAGCAGCGGATTCTTCGGCAAATTCTACAAAAGCGAAACCCTTAGAACGGCCGGTCATTCTATCAGTGATTAAACTGATTTGGGTAATTTCGCCAAATTCGGAAAACAGTTCTTGTAAACCATCTTGGGTCATGCTGAAAGGCAAGTTACCCACGAAGATTTTTTTCTTGTTTTCCATGGTGTCATTTTGATCTGACATAAATATGGACTCTTCTTTCTTGGACTAAATATCCAAGACAATTAATACTGTGGAGTATTATAGCTTATTTGCCTAAATTAGATAGAGTTGAATCAAAAAGCCTGGCCTGCAAGCTCTGTAATCTTTTCTAAAATCTTTTCTCTTGCGGCTTTATCTTTTTTACGTAGCTGACCAATGCGAGTGATCTTAACTGGCTTGATTCCACAAAACTCTAGTGTTGCTTGTTTCATTACTCTAGTGGTGGCTGAGCCACAAAGATAAATACTTTCAAAAATAGTAGGTCCATCCATGGTTATAATCAAGTGTGCGCTGCGACCACTGAGCAATTTTTCATGTCTACTGCCGGATAGATAGTGATGAGAAAATCCAGAAAGAAAAACCCGATCAATAAAGCCTTTGAGCAAAGCAGGAACATTTCCCCACCAAATTGGATAAATAAATACCAAATGTTCTGCCCACGAGATGTCTTTCTGAGCTTTCTTCAAATCTGGTTCTAGTTCGACATTGCGATCGTGTGGATTGCGAAAAACTACATCGAAGTTCAATTCCCCCAGTTCTAGGGTGCGAACTTGATGTCCAGCAATACGAGCACTTTTTATATAGTGCTTAAATATGGCGCCGTTAAAGCTCTCAAGAGAGGGATGCCCAAGAATTACCAAGATTTTTTTCATTAGCTGACATTCTAACATTTTCTTGTTACAATCTCTCATAGATTAACAAATCAAATCAAGAGAAATGGTGAAGGAACTAGCCTTTTGACCCATTCAGCAACCGATCTTTCATGAAAGACGCGGTGCTAAATCTAGCTCGCAAGAGGGAGATTCGCTCGTTTGAGAAAATTCAAACACTCTTTGCGGAGTGTTTTTTTATTTCTCCCCACAATTATTAATTTAAGTTAATCGTTTTTAGAAGGAAAAAATATGTTTGATCAATTTACTTCGGAATCAGTAGCCGCTGGTCATCCAGACAAGATTTGTGATCAAATCTCTGACAGTATTATTGATGCTTGTTTAGCAGCTGATCCAAAAAGTCGTGTAGCAGTGGAAACTTTAGTAACCACCAATAAAGTTGTTTTGGCTGGTGAGGTGACTTGTTCCACTCAAATTGATTTTGCCAAGATTGCTCGTCAAACTATTAAAAGATTGGGTTATGTTAATCCTGATTGGGGATTTTCTGATCAATCAGATATTGAAGTTTATATTCATGAGCAGTCTCCAGATATTGCCGTTGGCGTGGATGATGGTGGAGCAGGAGATCAGGGAATTATGTTTGGTTATGCTTGCAATGAGACTCCAGAATTAATGCCGATGCCGATTATGATGGCTCATCAGTTAATGCGTAGTTTAGACAAAGCAAGAGAAACTAACTTAATTTCTTATCTTAGACCAGATGGCAAGGCACAAGTCGTCATTGATTATGATAAAAAAGGTCAGCCTCAAAAAGTTTCTACCATCATTATGGCAGTGCCTTACGATCCAAAAATTAGCAAAAAGCAATTAGACAATGATCTTTGGGAAAAAATTATTGTGCCTGCAGTTAAAAAGTATTTACCAAAGCAAGTTTTGATTAAAGATGACATTAAATTAATTATCAATGGTACTGGTGCTTGGGAGATTGGTGGGCCAGCCTCAGATACAGGAGTGACTGGTCGTAAAATTATCGTTGACACTTATGGTGGCATGGGTCGTCATGGCGGAGGCTGTTTTTCTGGGAAAGATCCTAGCAAAGTTGATCGCAGTGCTGCTTATGCCTGTCGCTTTTTGGCCAAAAATATTGTTGCTCATGGTTTGGCTAGTCGTTGCGAGCTAAGAGTGGGTTATGTTATTGGTCAGGCTCAACCAGTTTCTTTTAATGTTGAAACATTTAGTACTGGTAAAGTTAGTGAACAAGAAATCAAAGAATATGCTCTAAGTTTATTAGACATGTCAGTCAAAAATATTATTAAAAAACTTGATTTACGAAAGCCAGTTTTTGCTAAGACTGCTGCCTATGGTCACTTTGGTAGGGAAGAATTTTCTTGGGAAAAAATTGTTTAGTTTTTAAAATTTATCCATTGTGATATATTTACTTTATGAAGAAAAAATTTCCACTTTTCCTCTTATTAATTATTATTGCTGGAGCAGCTGTTTATTTTTTTAGTCAAAAAAATAATCCGCAGTTGGCAGAGAAAGCGGCTGAAAAAGCTGTAGTCAATGAAATGTTGGCCAACTGTAAATACGATAAAGACGTTTGTGCTTACTTTGTTGCTCAGGCTCAAGCGATGGAAAAGGGTGTCGTCATTAGTACCGTAGCTAATTTAGGTGAATATGGAACCAGTACTAGTGAAATGAAAACCAGTGGTAGTGATATGGAAGTGAATAGCTATAAAGATGGTCAGCTGGAGTCAAGCATGATTTCTTTTGGTGGAGTCACTTATTTCGAAGACTTAGAAGACAACAGTTGGTACCAGGTGGGTGACGCTGAGGGCAATTTTAGCGATCCTAAAGAAAGTTTAGTAGAAATTCAAGCTACTTATAATGAAGATAATTTGGACATGCAAATTAAAAAAGTGGGTAGTGAGGCTTGCGGAAATTTGACCTGCGATAAGTATGAAATCATTGATACTATGGGCGAAGATGGTAGCACTAGCTATGTTTGGATTGACACTAAGGAGCACTTGGCTCGCAGAATGGAATTTAGCTTTGAGGGTGGATCCAATGTAATGGAATATAAATATGAAGCGGTACAAATTAACAAACCAGCTCCAATTAAGGAAATGCCCATGTTTGATGCTCCTGACAGCAGTGAAGTAGAAAGTGGCGAGATGCCTTCCCAAGCAGAACTTGAGCAAATGATGAAAGATTATGGATTAGATGGCGAATAATTTTTCACCAACTTCAAGCTTGCCAGTTAAATTTATTCGTCCTGGAATAAAGGCATTTATTGTTCGTGATGGGAAAATTTTAGTGGTCAAAGAAAAAGTGAAGCGCTTTGGCAAAGAAACAATTATTTATGACTTACCAGGTGGAGGGATTGATCCAGGTGAAAATTTACACGATGCTCTCCATCGTGAAGTAATGGAAGAAGTTGGACTTAAAATTGAGATAGGCAAGTCGGTTGGCAATTGGGATTTTGTCATTCCAAGTTTTGAAGATCCAAATTTTAGCGTACACATTATTTGTATGGGTTATCAATGCAAATTGCTTGGTGAACAGATGATAGATATAGACAAAAACCCCGCGAAACTAGAAGATATTTTTGGTACTGTGTGGATGAGCAAGGCAGAAATCTTGGCTTTGGAATATGATGTTTTTGCCCACAATTTAAATGTGAGAAAAGCTCTGGAGGCTGTGGAAATATAAATAGTTGATTTATTTTGCCATCGCTTTTTTCTTTAATTCCAATGGCATTTTTTCAATGGCATAACGTAAGGAAGTTCTAGGCATCACTGCTTTGTTTTTCATGACGTAATTGAAAACTTCTTGTTGATGAGCTTGGCTAGCTGCTTTGAGCATCCAACCATAGCCTTTTTGCACCATATCATCTGAATCAAGTAACAGGCTGTCCGCAATTTCAAAAATGTCTTTGAGGAATTTGCCATTTCTAGCAGGAATGATGAGTGAGACAGCACTAGCTCTTTTGACCCATCTATTTTTAGATTTGGTCCATTTTTTTAATTCAGTTAGGTATTCTGGGAAAGTTTCTATGAATTTACCAATTGTGTGATTGCAAAAAGTATCGCAAGACGCCCAGTTGTTAATATATTTCTCGACCCAGTTTTCAAAAATAGTAAAGTCTTTTGCTTCGTATTGTTTCCAAACATTATAAGACCAATTACAGGCGATGAAAGTTTCTTCCATATAACCAGATTGCCAAAGTTTTTCACATAAAGAAAATATTTTTTCTTTGCTTTCATCTTTGATTTCTTTGAAAGTTTCTTTAGCAATTTTGGCAACAGTAGCGGTTTTGACACCATAAAGCTCAACTGCTTCTTTGAAAAATCTTTGACTAGATGCTTGAGTTTTAGGGTCAGCATTTTGTTTTAATTGATTTTGGAGGGTTTTGATGAGGGGATGCATATCTTGCTCTCTGTCTGTAAGATATTTTTCACGTAGTTTTTTGGCGAAAGAAGTCGAAAAAGGTTTCTTGCCAAAAATAGGTGAAACTTCTTGTTTAAGGTGTTCTAGCATTTCTTTATTATTTTTCTTTAAAACTTTTTGTATAGCTCGACAACCTTCCTGAGTATAAATCCATAGGTAATCTAAATCTTTAAAAGTTCCAAGAACTTTATCATTTAAATAAATATCAATTTTGCCAAAAGCCCAGTCATCGTGAACTGAAATATATTTAATAATTTGTTTAGATTTATTTTTAGGATAATTAATTGAATCCAGAATTTTTTTCGCAAGCTTCGCCCCAGTTTTCATGTGTGCTTTTCTAATATCTTTATCGTAGTAATTGACTTCTGCTATATCGGCTAAAGTTGAGTAGCCTATGTCATGTAAGATTGCGAGGGGCATCAGCAAGGTTTTATCTAGAGATTCTTGTGCACAGACCTCATCAACCTTTTGCATAAACCACTCGATATGTTTAATATCCATGGGACGACCTTTTTGGTAGTAGGGTTTAGAGAGTTGCCAGATTTGTAAGTAGATATCTTGCATGAAGAATATTGTAGCACTGCAGAAGTGTGGGAACAGTACGCTGTGAGTATTGCTTAGGTTTGCTTTGTAAACTTAGTGGGATTCGCCCTCTTCGAGGACTAGTCACACACCCCTAAAGAGTGCTTGCTAGGCAAACAGAGTATTTGCTATATCGATCTCGCTTGACGGCGGAGGGACAGGGATTCGAACCCTGGATAGCTTGCGCTATGGCGGTTTAGTAAACCGCTGCACTAGGCCACTATGCGATCCCTCCTTTTTAAACTAACAGGGTCTGATTGTACCAAAGATTAGCTTTTAATAACAGATTTTGTTTTTTGTTTATCCAAGAGAAAAAGACTCAAAAATAAGGTGAGTCCCCAAAGGGTAATAACGCCGAAAAGAACAGTTGTGCTTAATTGTTTGGTTATCATTGCATAAATAATTCTCATTAAAATTGTATGGGATAAAAAAATGATGTAGGAATTTTTGCCTAACCAAAGTAAAAGTTTATTGGCAGGTAATTTTATAGTCACTAAACTTAGACAAAAAGATAAGCCGAATAAAATAATTGACAATTTAGTAAATTTTAAAACTGGCAGCGGATCGATACCATTATTGATTTGCTTTAGACAGATAAAAACTATCGCGCCAAAAACTAAAGCACTGAGAACTGGAGCGAGTTTGACTAATAATTTTGGCAAAGTTTTTAATTTTAAATAAATGCCAAAAGCAAAATAACCAATCCATGACAGTGATAAGGTATATTGAAAGCGATCGCTTTTACTGCTTGTAGCGGCGAAAGTGATATAAAGAGTGACTTGGATTAATAGCGTGAGAAATAAAAGTAGTTTTGGTTTTTTTCGAAGCAGCCAAAGCAAAGGGAAAAGAGCATAAAGCTGAAAAAGTACTGGTAAAAAATATAACTGATAATCAGCTTGACCAAAAAGCAATTGTATCCAAAGCGACATCGGTTGGTTGCCATATGACCAAGCAGACACGGAACTGATGATTAGAATCGAAGCAAAGCTCCATAATAAATAAAGCGGTAACAGTTTGAAAACTCTTTTTTTGAAAAAATCTAAATATTCAATTTTTTGGTTTTCATATTTTGTTGCTAGTCCGTAACCAGAAAGCATAATAAAAGCTGGCACACAAAAACGAGCTAATTGATCAATGCTGATAAAAAAAAGTTGTTTTTCTGAATTATAAATACCAGGAAAATAAGCAAGAATATGAATGATGACAACGGCGATAATGGCGAGTCCTCTGATTAAATTAGTTCTTTGGAAGGAGATAAAAATTTTTTGCACTTTAGATATTTATAAATATTATAGCAGTTCGAGAGGACAGATCTAAGCATTAGTAATATAGTAAGTCATATGAAATATAGAACATTGGGAAAGACTGGCTATAAAGTTTCTGAGATTGCCTATGGTTCTTGGTCTTTGGGGGCTGATTGGGGTGACGTTTCAGAAGAACAGGCTTTTTCTACTCTAGCCACATTACCAAAAGCAGGTATTAATTTTATTGATACAGCGGATGTTTATGGTGATGGTAGAAGTGAAAAGTTAATTGCTAAATTTGGACAGACTGAGACTGCGCCGATGCACATAGCAACTAAAGCAGGCAGAAGACTAAATCCCCATCTTGCTAGAGGCTATACGGAAGAAAATTTAACAAAATTTGTTGAGCGAAGTCTTAAAAATCTAGAGACCAATTGTTTAGATTTGCTCCAACTTCATTGTCCACCAACACAAGTTTTTTATATGCCTGAAACTTTCAGAGCATTGGATAATTTGGTGAAAGCAGGAAAGATTCGTTACTACGGGGTTAGTGTAGAAAAAGTGGAAGAGGCATTGAAGGCAATTGAATTTCCAAATGTTTCAACAGTGCAAATAATTTTTAATATGTTTAGACAACGTCCGATGGAATTATTTTTTCAAGAAGCTAAAAAGCGCAACATTGGGATTATTGTTCGGGTGCCTTTGGCAAGTGGGCTTTTGACTGGTAAGTTTGATTCCAATTCAAAGTTCGCTGAAAACGATCATCGTCTATATAACCGACAAGGAGCAGCTTTTGATGTAGGTGAAACATTTGCAGGAGTAGATTTCGAAACTGGATTAACTGCAGTAAAAAAGCTCAAAAAGATTGTTCCTGCTGGATATACAATGCCACAATTTGCTCTCAAATGGATTTTAATGCAAGATGCTGTTTCGACAGTAATTGTAGGAGGAAAGACAGCAGAGCAAGTTATGGAAAACAGCCAAGCTAGCGAACTTCCAGCTCTTAGCGATCAATTGATGAAAAAAGTTGCAGATATTTATGAATCTTCAATCAAATCTCAAGTTCATTATCGTTGGTAATTTTTTTATTGCCGAATCAGAATTTCTTTTTTGCTTCGACTCAATTTTTTAATCTCGCATTCCTTTTGAGCTGCTTCTTTGTGAGTAGTAAATTTTTCAGAATGAACTAATTTGACAGGTCCGCGCCCGCGAGTATAAGTAGCACCTTTACCAGAATTATGGACTTTAATGCGATGATCTAGGTCATATGTCAGACCGGTGTAATAAGTCTTGTCGGCACATTGCAGGATGTAGGTGAACCAATGAGGATGAGTGGATTTAGGCACGATACCATTATACAGGCGATTCGGTCATCGCATGGATAAAACCAATAATAAGGCCGTTGTCTAAATCTTCACCACAGGAGATGTATCCATTTAAAAAGTCAGGAGAGATTTTACTCCACTCACTGTTTAATTCAAAATTATTTTTCTTTGCAAAATCTGGCCACTTAGCTAGGGTTTCTTGAAGGGCTGCTTCGTTTTCAAATTTCTTTCCGACGACATATTTATCAAGAAAAAGAGAAAGTATTTTATAGGTAGGACGAGTTATTGTTAAAAAATATTTAGTAGCTGAATCTTCTAAAGCTCTTATATCTTCTGGTGAAAGACCACTACCCTGATCCTTGTTTAGAAGATCGTTTTGACAGCCTTCAATCTCTATCGGCATAAATTATCCTTTTCGTTAAAAAATTGATAATCAATGTAATAATATATCAAACAACGTCATTGTCAATAATGAAGCGAAATAAAGGGCTTTTTTGCTTATACCGTATTAAAATAGCGATCACCGTAGTCACCGAGTCCTGGAACAATATATTTTTTATCATTAAGTTTTTGATCAATGCTGGCGGTAAAAATTTTTACTTTAGGAAATTCTTGATGAATGGCTTCAATTCCTTCAGGTGCAGCGAGGACGCTGGCAACGCGCATTTCTTTTGGATTTTCTTCTGCCATTCTGCGTAATAAATGTAAAATAGAACCGCCAGTAGCTAGCATCGGGTCGGTAACAATGATGGTAGTGTTGTGATCAATCTCCGGTAGTTTCCAATAATATTCGCGGGCGACAGCTGTGCATTCATCACGTTCCAAACCGACGAAGCCGACTTTGACATTGGGTAATAAATCCATGGCTCCAAAAAGCATAGCAATGCCAGAGCGTAAAACAGGTACAACAACTATATTTTCATCTAGTGTGCACGATGTAGTTTCACAAAGAGGTGTTTCAATCTTTCCTTTTTTACAAGACAAGCTTTTAGTGGCTTCGGCAAATAATAAATAACAAATACGATCAGAGTTCTCACGGAATTCGTGTAATGATGTTTTTTTATCGCGTAGGTGACTGAGGGAATCTTGAATAATAGGATTTTTACAAACGAAAACATTTTTTAAAATCATATTTTTTTAGTCTAATTTAATTATGGGAAGATGGCAAGGGAGATTGCGATTGAATGATTCTTAATATACCCCCCAATGGTATGCTATACTTATTTCATGATTTCTATAAAAGAATTTTTAATAGTCAAAATCCTGCGTAGTAATTATTGTAAATTAATTTGGTTGCTGGGGTTTTTTGGCAGTTATTTTTTAATTCCAAAGCATCTCTTTATGACTGCCTATGCTTATTTGGCTTTGTTTTTTATGTTGGGTTTTGCGACGATGCTGACTTGTTTTATTCGCAATATAAAAGAAAAAATTACTTTAGCTAAAACTTATAAATCTTCTTTTTTGGGGATTTTGGCTTCTATTTTGGGTCTAACAGCTTTGCAACTTTGTGGACTTGGAGGTGTTTTTTGTAGCGGCAGTGTTTTTCTTGGATTATTAACGACTATTTTTCCTGGAATAGCTTTAGGAATTTTTAGTCAGTATGCAGTGGAATTAGTGATTTTTTCGATCATTATGCAAGCGGTTACGATTTGGCAAATGGGCTGTTTTAAGAAGAAGTAATTAAGCCAAAAAATAAATCAATCCTGCTCCAATTGAAAAGCTGAGGAGTGAAAGCAAGAGTTTAACTACATTCTTTTCTGCACGAATTTCTGGAAGCAAATCAGAAGTAGCAATATAAATAAATCCACCGGCAGCAATAGCGAGTAAATAATAATTAAAGGATTCCACGCTACTGTAAAAACTACCTACGATTGTGCCAATTATGGCAACTAAGGCAACGGCGAAATTGAGCAAAATGGCTTTCTTTTTACTAAAACCTGCATGAATTAAAACGCCAAAATCACCAAATTCTTGAGGTAATTCGTGTAGAGCAATCGCTAAACTACTAGATAAACCAACACGCCAATCGATAGTGAAGCTAGCAGCAATAATCAAACCATCAATGAAGTTGTGAATAGAATCACCTAGTAAATTCATATAACCAAAACTATGGACATGGCAATTTTCTTTATGGCAGTGGCGCCATTGGAAAATCTTTTCAATGATAAAAAATGCAAAGAAAGCTAGAAAAGTTACTAATAAACTGGTCTCAATTCCTAAAGCTTCAGCGCTCTCTGGAATTAGATGAAAAAAAGCATCAGCCATTAGAGTTCCAGCGGCTAAAGCTAGTAAATAGATAATAATTTTATGAAGGAGTTTGTGTTTAATGCTGAGTGAAAAAACGCCTAATAGAGAAATGAGGCTGATCAAAAAAGTAGCTAATAGAGCGAAAAGTAAATTTGACATAGGTTGTATTTTAACAGAGATGGGAAGATGGAATAATTGGATTTATGCTTAAGGGGGATTATCCAATTTTTTGAACTAGTTTTGGAATTTCAATAAATAAATTAGTTCTAGCATCTGCTCCTAACAATTCATCTTTTGTATAAGCAATAGCTTTCATGCCAGCTGCCTTAGCTGCGTTCATATCACTTTGAGCGTCGCCCACATAAACAGCCTCATTGGGTTTTATGGCTAATCTTTCGCACGCCAACAATAGTGGCTCTGGTTCTGGTTTATGTTTTTCTGTGTCTTCAAAAAAGACAGCAATCTGAAAAAAATTCTGTAAAGCAGTTAGCTGAGGCACGAGAGAAACTCTAGATTTCACTCTACTTGTGACTATCGCTAAGGCGTATTTTTTGCTTAATATTTTAAGAGTGCTTTCACAGTTATCTGGGATAGTTATCGATTTTTCTTGATAAGGCACTGCATGGCTTTTACCCAGTAGCCAAATTCTTTGCACTTCTTTTTCGTCAGCAGTTGGAATTAACTTTGCTATGGCCTGATCCATCGGTAAATGAAATGTGGTTTTGTAAACTTCTCTAGTTGGAGGATTATATCCAGTAAAGGACATCAAGTCTTGGAAAAATTTAAAATTTGCTTCAAAGGAGTCTAGCAAAACACCGTCGACGTCGAAAATAACTGCTTTGATCATGGTTGAATTATATTATATATGGAAAGAGATTTTTTATTTTGGAGTTTCTTCGGCTTCGACAAAGTCTTTGATTAGGGCAACGATAAATTTGCCACCATCTTCGGTGGGGAAAAAGATGGATCTACTAGACTCATCAAAAGAAAGTTGTTTCCAATATTTTTCTAACCCGAGACTATTTATTTCTGCAAATTCTGGCCATTTTTTTAAAATGGCTTCTAATTCTTCTGCATTATTAAATTTTTTATCAATTACCAACTCATCAAGAAAACGTTTTAACATTTTAAGTGTAGGAATGGTTACACGTTCAATATAAGTACCAGTTCCATCTTCTGGAGTTTTCTTTTTATCATATTTTTGAAGAAGCTTGCTTTCTAAATGAGCGCCTGTAATATTTTCCATTTTTTTGTACCTTTCAAAATGTTGATGCGGAGGCACTGCACTCTTCGAGTACTAGGCAGGTACTTTGTACTTGCCGTCGGGATTTGAGAAATTCTATTTTCTATCACATAGATAATCATCTCAGTTGCACTGAATGTTTATCTATGCGGAGGCACTGGGATTTGAACCCAGGAACCCCGAAGGGTCAGGTTTAGCAAACCTGTGCAATTGGCCACTATGCGATGCCTCCTTTTTAAAAATACTAGACGATTATAGCAGAAAGATTATTCTAACTCTCTAGAATTTATTCCTTTTTTTCCGTACTTATATAAATTTAGTTTTTTAATTTTCATGCGCAGCTGTTTAGAAAGTTTGTTGAGTTTTTGCTTTAGAAAAAACGGAAACTTTCGTTAAGCAAGCATGAGAGTAAAAAAATTAATGCATCTCCGAGCTTCTTTCTTTCAAGAAGTTTCTCCAAGATTCGATGACGCGAATGGAGGTGGAGAATGGCAAATCAATAACGGCGGTGAAGAGGGCAGCAAAGATATTATATTTTTTCCACTGATTAGAAAACCATTGTCCAATTTTGGCTAAAGGAATGGAAAAGAGTTCGAGTAAAAATTCAGTAAAGCTGACGTGATCTTCGATAGTGATTTCTTTAGATTTTGATTTAATAGCCATGGCCGCGAAGAAGACCATTGCAACGTTGACGGTGTCGAGATACATGGAGGTCCAAGGTACGCGACCGATCTCAAAAATCCAGAAAATAAAACGCATGGCAGCTAGTCCGCAAAAAACAGAAATGGCAATAAAAACAAAATTAAGGACTTTATTTTTCTTACGGCGAAAATCGACTTCGTAAACATCTTCACTACTATGTTTATGGATAATTTTAGAAACCTCTCCTTGAACAATCTTTAAATTGCTGTCTTTTGGAGGGCGAATGACGATCACTAAAATAAACATTACTAAACTAGGAATAAGTAAATCTACAAAAAGTGAAAGGATGCTAAATTCTTTACCAGCTAGTTTAGCAACTGGACCTTCAAAGATAATAAAACTGGCAATACCAGCTACAAAAATAGATAAAGTTGAATAAATAGCGGAACGGAAAAGGCGACTCTTAAGACTTTTCTTACGTTTAAAGTAAGCTTCTTTGATCATTTCCTTAAGTTCTTCTGGATTGGCTAATTTTTCTTTGACCACATCTGGAGTGTTATTGATTCTATCAAGTACATCACCAATAATGCGATAAGCTGCATCATATTTGCCAGCTAATTTGTAGAAATGTTTACCTTCTTCACTATTGAGATCCTCTTCAATCTGTTGGCGAACTTCATGAACTTGTCTCATGACATTTTCTATACTTTCTTCTGTTTCTTCAACCCAGAAAGGATAGCGGATTTTAATGACATTATAAGAAATGATTGGATCATCAAAATTATAAAGAGTACGCATACTAGCGATATAAATTTGAATGAGGCGATCAAGGTCGCTCATTTTATCGCTGGGTAAAATGCGATTACGTTCAAAAATAACGTTAGTCATTAGATTAAGCAAGGCGTTTTCTTTAAAAGCTGGGGCTAAAACCTCTTCAATTTCGCAAGCGGCAACTTCTAGCATCCAGGTATAAAATTCCATTTTGTTTTTAACATGTTTCTTGCTTTGGGAGTTGGGAAGGTTGGAATTATCTAAAATACGAATGTATTTGGAAAGAATATTTTCGATTTCCTTGATTTGTTTTTTAGCAATTTTGCCATTGTCGAAGTAACCACTACGCATCAGCTCTAAAATCATTGGTTCAGCCATTTCAGTGGCGTTCAAATTTGGAAGTATGCTAATTCCATAGAGTTCCGAAACTAAACGACGTTTAAGAATGCGTTCAATGGCTCCACGACGCAATAAATTTTCTTCTTTCCAATCAATAACTTTTCTGACCTGTTCATAAACACTGGCAATTTTAGAAGCCAGTTCATCTACCTCAAGAGGGGAAATAATTGCTCGATGTTGATACTCCCAGTCCATCTGGTATTGCTTAGTGTATTCTTTAGCGTAAGCAGAAAGCTCTCTAGGCTCAACAATCTTTTTTTCTTGCTTTACTTCTTCTACTTTTATTTCAGTTTGATTTTCGTTATCTGGCATAAACAATTTCTTCAATCTTCAATAGATTATAGCAAATTTTTCTTTATAATGAGCAACATGCCTGATAAATACACCGCCGTTTGGGTTTCCCACACATCTATTAGTGATTTTTTGCAGTGTCCTAGAGCATATTACCTCAAGAATGTTTATAAAGATCCAAAAACCAACCATAAAGTTCAATTAATGTCGCCACCTCTGGCGCTTGGTCAAGTAGTGCATAGTGTTCTTGAGTCTCTATCAGTTTTACCGACCACAGAGCGTTTTAAAGAGTCATTAATTGTTAAATTTGAGCGTAAATGGAAAGAAGTCTCTGGCAAGAGAGGCGGATTTTTTGATGCAGAGACAGAAGAGCAATATAAAAATCGTGGCAAAGAAATGTTGCTTAAGGTTATGGAAAATCCTGGTCCTTTAACTGGTTTGGCAGTCAAAATTAAAGAGGATTTGCCACATTATTGGTTATCTGAAGATGAGGGCATTATTCTTTGCGGCAAGATTGATTGGCTAGAATATCTCAAGGATAGTGACAGCGTCAATATTATTGATTTTAAGACTAGTAAAAGCCAAGAAAACGACAGTTCTCTACAGTTACCAATTTATCATCTCTTAGTTCACAATTGCCAGCATCGCAGTGTCAGTAAAGCCAGTTATTGGTATTTAGGTCTTGATGAAATTGTGGAAAAAACTTTGCCAGATTTGGAAGAAGCTCATGATCAAATTCTCAAAATTGCCAAAGAAATGAAATTAGCTCGTCAACTGGAGCGTTTCAAATGTCCACATGGCGAAGACGGTTGTTTTGCTTGCAAACCTTTTGAAAAAATTATCCAAGGCGAAGCTGAGTTTGTGGGCGAAAATGATTATCGTCAAGACATTTACGTCATGGAGCGATCCAAAAAAGAATTATCTAAAGAAGAAAATAGCGAGTTAATTTAGTTTATTTGCTAGGATCTAGAACTAAATCCTTGAAGCGACCATCTCTAAGTAAAAGCGCAATGACTGCATAAACGGCAATATCTTGCCAATTTTCATAACAGCTCTCATTTTCAGGTTCAGCCCCAGTACTAGCCAAGTTTTGTAAACGACGTAGTTTGTCATTAATGCGGAAAATAATGCCCATCTCGCCATTGTCTAGAATGTTGTCTTTGCCGTAGTCTTTATTCTTTTTGATAAAAATCTTTAGCAATTTAGCTAATTCTTCGTCAAAAGCTTGATCTAGATGTTGTGGTTTGGTTTGAGGCATAGCTAATATATTAACAAATTTTTAATTTTTGACTAGACTAGTTTAATAATTAACGTGCAAATAATAAGAGTCAAAATTATCTGATTGTTTAACTCTGACATATTTTAAGACACCTCCACCACAGGCCATGCTACCTCTATATAATTCTCCATCTTTTACTGCTTTGACCGTTGCATTAGTGCTGACAATATCTATTCCAGTATGAATATCGTTGGCATAGCGAGAAGAATATGATGTTGAGCCGTACCCTTGTGTTACTCGGATTGAGTCATTTAGTGGCCAATTCCAGTTTCCACTTCCATTGCGTGCAGGATCAATATTATCCCATATTAAGCCAATGTTTTTTAAAAGATCAAAAGGATTTCTACGGTTTCCATTTTGTGCAACTTCAAAATGTAGATGTGTCCCAGTGGAACATGCAGATTTCCCTTGAATGATAGACGCCACTCTGTCTCCTTCTTTTATATCTCCGACTTTTACTTCTGTTCCCAAGCCAGCTACAATGCCACGAATAGCTGCTAATTCAGCCCGTGCAGCTGCTAATTTTTGTTGATAAACGGATTCATTGTTTTTTGTTTCTTTTAATAAATTATCTTTACTAGCTTTTTGAGAATCTAGAATATTTTTTTGACTCTGCAATTCTTTTCTTTTTTGCTCTACCTCTGCTTGTTTAGTTTCTTTAAGATCTTTTTGTTGATTGTAAGTTAGTCGTTGTAACTCAGTCTTTTTCATAATGTCTAGGGTTTGTTCTTGAGCGACATTGACATAACGATATTGACTAATAAAACCATTAAAAGAGTCGGCTGCAAAAAGATTATTTTTGTAAGGCAGGCGACTTTGTTTGTAGCTTTCACGAATTCTTTTGATCAGAATTTCACTCAAACGATTGAGAGAAATACCTAAACCTTCAATTCTTTCTGAAAGCTCGGTAATTTCTTTTTCCAAGGCATTGATTTCGGCAGCGGTTTGTTGAATTTTAAGACTTTGAACTCTAATTTGGCCATTAATAATATCGATGGTTGACTGGAGGGTATTAGCCTCTGATTGAGCTCTATTTACTTCTCCTTGCCAACATCCTTCAAGCTTTTCTAGACAATTTTCGTAATTATCAGAACCTTCGGTGCAATTATATTGTTGATCACAATCCTCAGCTCTGACCACCGCTGGAGAGAACAAAAAAACAGCTAGTAGAATCAGAAAATAGCTTATAGTTTTTCTCATTTTTATCTTTTGAGCATGCGTGCTACAGCGCTGTAGCTTGCCACAATTCCAAGGAGAATGGCCAAGACAAGGCCGGCTGCGAACTGGTAGGCAAAGAATTGCCAAGCAATAGGGAAGTTAACGATGCCTGTCAAGAAGTTTTTAAGCCAAGGGTTGGCATAAAGCATCATTGCAAAATAAATGGCAAAAGCCAAAACGCTGGACATACTACTAACAATCATTGCTTCTAGTAGATAGGGACGATTGATGTAGGCATTATTAGCACCAACAAATTTCATAATTTGGATGTTTTTTCTCTTGGCTGAAATTTTCATGGAGATGGTGGTCATAATCATTAAAAAAGAAGCCACAGTCAGAGAAATTAGCAGGAACAAACCAACTAGGCGCATGGCATTAGTCCAACGGACTAAATTATTAATCACATCTTCCTGAAGAACGACATCTTCAACGCTACTTTCTGCGAGGAGATCGTTTTTGATGGCTTCAAGGCTTTTAGCATTTGCAGCAGCAACCTCAACACTGGATGGCAAAATTTCCTCAGTAACTAACTCTAGAAGCAAGGGATCATCTTGGTTTTCTTTTTGATAGATTTGTAAGGCTTCTTGTTGAGTAACTATTTTAACTTCTTTGACGTAAGCTTTTTCTTTCATCTTTTGGCTTATTCGAGTTAAATCTTCACTTTTGGCTTCTAACTTCAAAAAAGCAATTACCTGAGGCTGAGTCTCAAAAAAGGAGAGTACCTTTTCGCTCCCAATGGTTAATAGGGAAAAGCAGTAGGCAATAAAAAAAGTGATTGTTAAAAGAAAAACAGTCAAAATACTTTGATAAGGTGAGCGACGAATTGCTACTAGAGCAGAATCAAGTGCTTTCATTTTTTTTCTTTTCCTCTTTTTTATCTTTGCTTTTTTCTTTTTGATCGTTGTTTTTTATCTTCTTAGAGCCAATTTTAAGTTTCAACTTGGGGAAACTTAATCTGTCAGCGAGACTTAGTTTAGGCTTGGTTTCTTCTTTTTTAGTTTCTTCTTTGGCTAGTTTATCTAATTTTTCTTTAACTTTTTCTCTTTCTTCATCAATTTTTTCTTCCCCTACTGGTTCAGGGGTCGATTCATTTTGTTTCTTTGGCTCAGATTGTTCTTTTTTATCGAGATGAATGATTTTTCCTTTGCCAAGTTCATCTAAAACTAATTGATCATGAGTCGCAAAGAGCAGAGTAGTGCCAAGTTCATTAATCTTTTTGAGAAGTCTGGTAATTTTAATAGTAGCTTCGCTGTCTAGATTCCCAGTTGGTTCATCAGCAAAAATAATTTTAGGACCAACTGACAGAGCTCTAGCAATACTAACTCGTTGAGCCTCTCCTCCTGACAGTTGTCTTGGGAATTGAAGGGCTTTGTCTGCTAGACCAATTAAATTAAGCAGATCGGTAACTCTAGATTCGATCTCTTCGTCTTTTTTATTACTGATGTAAAGGGGTAGAGCAATGTTTTCCCAGACGTTCATCTCCTCTATTAATTTATAATCTTGAAAGACGACGCCAATTTTTCGACGTAGCGCGGGAATTTCTGAATTTTTAAGTTGACTAAGTGGGGCATTTTCAAAAGTGATTTCTCCGCTTGTGGGGAGATATTCTCTAATGAGTAATTTCATTAGAGTGGTCTTGCCTGCTCCAGATGGTCCTGTGATGACCAAAAGATCACCTTCATTAATTTCTAGATTCAAGTCAACGATGGCGGTTTGTTTATCAGCAAAAGACTTACTGACAGATGAAAAAACTATCATGGGCACGAAGTCTATTTAAGCATGTTTACTCTAAAGTTTGAATAGGAGCTTCTGCATCTACGTTGATTACTTCAACTCGACCTACATCCATGAACCAACCGGCTTTATCTGCCTTGAAGGTTTCACCGTAAATTTTGGCTTCAGTGCCAGCGAGTTTATCTAGATCGACAACAGAGGAAGTTAGGGCAACAGTTTGAGTTTCTCCACCTTCTCTTAGTAGTTTATGAGAGCCTTCGCCATCTACACCACCTTTTTCAATATAACCTGTAGCACTATCAGCAAAAGTATCTTTGTCTTGCACACCAAAAACATCTCCATTTTTGATCTTACTGCCTTCTTCAATGGTGACATTTTGCATCAAAGAAGCAGTTCCCTTGCTCTTGAGCTTAAAAGCACCGAAACCAGTCATGATGCCAGCTAAAACAGCGACACTGCAAATGATAATAAAGGTTTTTTTGACTTTTTTGCTCATAAGATCTTGATTTTGCCTCAAATCTCTCATTTCGTCAACTCGATTTTGATTGACAGTTCCTATTTCTTGTCCAACTTGTTGTTCGACTTGTTGTTCTGATTGGTTTGATTGATCTTCTAATTGCATTTTATACATATCTTTTTATTTTAGACCAATTTACTTAGTTTTTTCCATAATGAATAAAACTAAGTACAAATTGATCCAAATCCCCGTCCAAAACACTGCTACTTTGGCTAGTTTCTACTTGAGTGCGAGTGTCTTTAACTAATTGATAAGGATGAAGAACATAATTGCGGATTTGAGTCCCCCAACTAGCATTTTGGTGCTGACCTTTGGCACTTTGCAATTCGTTTTCAAGTCTTTCTTCTTCGATTTTAGCTAATTTGGCTTTAAGCATTTTAATTGCTCTTTCTCGGTTTTGAATTTGACTGCGCTCTTCACGACATTTAACGGTAATATTACTTGGTACATGGGTTAATTCTACTGCAGAGCTAGTTTTATTAACTGACTGTCCGCCAGCCCCACCAGCACGAGTAAAATTCCATTCAAGATCGCTATCCTTGATCTCAATATCATTTTGTTGGTCAAGTAGAGGTAAAACTTCAACCAGAGCAAAAGAAGTTTGTCTGAGACTATCAGCATTGAAAGGACTTTGGCGCACCAAGCGATGAGTGCCTTGTTCGCCTTTGAGATAGCCATAGGCGTATTCTTCTTCAATTTCGAAAACTGCTTCTTTGATGCCAGCATCTTCTCCCCTAATTTCTGAAACAAATCTATATTTCCAGCCTTTTCTCTCGAAATAGCGCTGATACATACGCTTCATCATCTCTGCCCAGTCCATAGCTTCAGTGCCACCTTGACCAGGATGGATAGAAAGAATGGCGTAAGAACGATCATATTTGCCACTGAGATATTGTTTAAGTTCAGCTTCTTTAAAAATCTTTTCTAGGTTTTTGGCAATTCTTTCAGAGTCTTCACTGAGTTCTAGTTCAATGGCGGCTTCTAAATCATCACAAAGTTTTTCTAAAACTTCCAAGCTTTTAACTTCTTTTTGCAAAGCAGAAAGTAGTTGCATCTTAGTTCTAGAATCTTCAGTTTGCCAGAAGTCTTCTCTTTCACTTTCTTTTTCGATTATTCCAATTTCAGCTTTTTTTTCTATCAATTTAGAATCAAGCAAAAGTTTGCGACAATTGGCGATTAAAGTGTCTTGGTCCATATCTAATCTGTATTCTAATCGAAGATCATGCTTTGATCACTAGTGAGTTCAAAATTCTTACTTTGATCTTGATAATTAATAGAGTAAGTTGTTGCTTGTAGTCCCGATTGCTTCTGAATAAAAATGCTTTTTTGTTCTTCTACTCCAAGTTCACTTTTAAGATTTATTTCTATTTTGCTCTGGCCTTTTGCCAACACTGGAGCTAAAAAGCCAACCTCTCGCCATTTTTGGCCGTCTTTTGTTTCCATCACTCTTTGATCAATTTGAGCAATTTCTTGGTCATCGATTAAAACACTGACAAGGTTATTATTTGGTTTAATGTAAAGTCGTTGATAGTTAATGTAAGGTAATTGATTATTATTTTGGAACTTAATGCTGAGTTTTTGCTGATTTTCATCAATATTTATATTGACTTGGCGCTCTACCAATCTATTTGTTTTGTTAATGCCGACATTACTTTCCACGAGGAAATAATAAAGTTCTTGATTATTGTCGTACATTTTGCCATCTAGCTGCCTTCTACTTAGAATCTCAGCAATTTCCTGATCTTTGCTATGGATCTGAATATCTTTGCTTTGTAGCAGATTTTTTGCTAAGGCGAGATAGGCTTGGGGATTTTCTTTAATGGATTGACTGAGTTTTAGCTTAAAGATTTTTAAGAAATGATTAAGAAAATTAGCTTTTTCTTGTGAACCGGGAAAGAATTCACTACGATCTTCTCTGGCAATTTCTGCAAAATTATATTGGTCAACACTTTTGTCATAGTCTGGTAAATAAATCTCTCCAGTAATAGCTAAAAGTTTTTCAACTGCGTTTAAATTAATAGCGATCACTCCTTGGTAATCTTTTTGTTCGGTCTCCTTGAAAAAATAAAGAACTTGCTCGGCTGAATCAGGAAAATTAGGCCACCAGTTGGAGTCTGGCAATCTCATCCCTTGACCAGAACTCAAATATTCATCTAAACCTTTTGGTGCTTCTAGAAATCCTTTAAATTGTCCATCTGGTACATAAATATCTTGGATTTTAAAAGGAGTGAATTGGCCATTTTTAATTTCTAAAGTAGAAAATGAGCCAAGAAAGCCACCGCTTGCTCTTAGCTCATCGCTGTTTTGTAAAATAATAATGTAGTTTTGATTTTCGTTAAGGAATTTTTTGCTGACTAAAAGCAAATCATTGCTAATGGATTTGAATTCATTTAATTGCTTTATATCAATTTTATTTAATTTATTATTTATTTTTTCTAAATTTTTGATTATTTTTTCTGCTAAATCACGATCACTTGTTTCGCCACTCATTACCTGATTAAAATATTTTTGAGAGTCCTTTTGGAGAGATGAAAAAAGTAAGTAATTCCTAAAAATTCCTAAGACTAGAAAAAAAGATAAACTTGAAAAAACTATAAGTATAATAAGAGGTTTTTTCATGATTCTTGAATTGCTTTGAGATATAAATCAGCTAATTTTTTAAAACTATGGTTTTTAGCTAATTGATAATTTTTATCGAGTATTCCCCTTTGTTTTTTTATGGTTAAATGATTCTTGAATAATTTTTCAGCATTGTTTGCACAAGCGATTCCATCAGCAAATGGGCTATCTAATAAATAATCTTTCTTTAAGTCATTCTGATATGCACTGAGCACATTATTTTTATAAGCCATGGCTTCTAAGATAGAGAGATAGCCACCCGAGAAACAGTTGGCAGATTTTTCTAAATATTTTCTGACATCAACGAAACCGAGCACCTCACCATATTTTTGGCATTCTTTTTTCATCAGACCATCGCCACAGAATTTAACGGAAAAAATTATGTTTTCTTTTGATAAAATATCTAAGAACTCTAAAAAAATTGATAAACCAGTGTCTTTTTCTAATCTACCAATAAAGAGAAAGCTATCTTTTTCTTTTTCAATGACGCTAATTTCTTTTGCAGGGAGAGCTACACCCCCATAGTTTAAATAATTATTCTTATTATCTAATTGATAATATTTATTTATATATCTGCCAATGCTGATGGTTTTATTAGAAAGTGTTTGGGCAAGCTTTTTGTAAAAAATATTTTTAAGAGGAATGGGGTAGATTTTTTCCCAACCATGAAAAGTAGTAATGACTTTTTTCTTTGGGAAAAGAATTCTAAATGGCAGATAATATATAAAGACATCGTGAATGAAAACAATTTCTGCCTCTTTGATTTGTTTTATTCTTTTAGACAAAGCCCACCAAATTTGTAGCAAACCAAAGAATTTCAGCATTTTTTTATCAGTAAAAATCTCTCTTTTACTAATGATTTCTATCTCGAGACCAGCTTTTTTTAGGTAGGGCAAAATCGAGGCAATGTGTTTTTCAACACCGCCAATTTCTGGAAGATATGATTCTGTAATGATTAATGCTTTCATGCTAAGTCGGGTTATAATTAAGATATGTCTAGTTTGATTGATTATAGAAAAATCTCTGTTTCTTTGATAGCGACAGTTTTTAATGAAGAAAACAATATTATTGAATTTTTGGAAAGTTATAAAAGGCAAAGCGTTTTGGCCAATGATTTTATTATTGTGGATGCTTTTTCCAGTGATCAGACTTATCCAATTATTAAAAAATTTAGCCTAGAAAATCCAAAATTAAAGATTAGGCTTTTTCGTAAAAAATCTAATCGTAGCCAAGCTAGAAATTTTGCAGTGGAGAAATCACAGTCAGATTATTTAGCTTTTACTGATGCTGGTTGCGTGCTTGATCAATTATGGCTCAAAGAGTTGCTAGATAAATTGGCAAGTTCACAAAAAAAAGTAGTGGGAGGGTTTTTTAGAGGGATTTCTAAAAATAATTTAGAAGAGGCGATAGTCCCCTATTTTTTACAATTAAATAGAAATGTCAATGAAAAAAATTTCACCCCCACTACCCGTTCACTCTTAATTGAAAAAAGGCTTTGGCAAAAGTTAGGAGGTCTCAATGAAAAGTTGGAATTGAGTGAGGACTATCAATTAATGTTGAGAATCAAACAAGAAAAAATTGAGATAACCTTTGCTAAAAAAGCGGTCGTTTTTTGGTATCCACCAAAATCTTTTTCATCTTTTTTAAAGAAGATAACTTCTTTTGCCAAAAGCGATATTGAAGCGGGAATTATTAGGCTAAAAGTTTTATCTATTTTTGCTAGGTATTTTCTTCTTGTTTTGATTCTTATTGAAAATCCTTTTATTTTTCTTCTAGCTTTTTTACTCTATATATTTTGGAGTATCAGTAAAAATATGCACAACTGTCCGAATTCTTGGTATTATTTGCCGGTTTTACAAATTAGTTCTGACTTCGGAATAATGATCGCTAGCTTATTGGCTTTGCCTAAATTTAAATCAAGAGCTCTTTAATCATAGATTTCTAAAACTTTATTATGATATTTTTTTGCCAATTTGATAGAAATAGGTAATAACAAAAAGATACTCCCAAGGCCCATGATTAAGAAAATTATCCTAAGAGCTTGCTCTGTATATTCATTAAGAACCGAGAATATAGCCAGTATTAATATAAAGGCTAAACTAATCATCATGCTTAAGCTAGAGATGGCAGTAGCTCTATTTTTGGAACTATAGCATTGGTTGCTGAGTTTTCCTAAAACATTCCAACGCATAGAAGAGACAATGAAAACCACAAATATAATAACCACCATGCTTGGTACCTGATAGAAATAACTTAAAGGTAAAAAGATGCTAAGCAAAATAGCTGGCATTAAGAAAACCACTTTCATTTTTTCGAATACTTTCTTCCTGATAAGAACATGCAAAAACTGAACGGCAAACAAAGACAAAAAGGCTAAAATAAAACCCATGTTTTTTTCGCTCACTCCCAAATCAACCAAGGCAAAATTTTTAAAACTAAGCACAATTGGCCAAGTAAATGCTCCAACTAAAATATAGAAAAGAGAAATATCTCTAGATTGTTTATTTTTAAATAATTCTTTAAATCCCATTTTGGTTTGTAGTAGATAATTTTTTAAAGTAAATTTTTCACTATCAATATCTGGTTCTATGAATTTCAAAGATATAAAGGTTGCTATTAAAAAAGAAATACCTGTTAGCACTGATGGCAAGTGATAATGTTTTTCAAATATTAGTCCACCGATGATGATGGCTGCAAAAATACTGTAATTAAAGATTAAGTTATTTTTGTTACTAATTTCACTGAAAGCTGCTTCTTTTTTATTTTGTTTGAGAGTGTCAAAAACTAGAGCTTCCAGGGCGCCACTCATTAAAGCATCACCTAGTCCAAATCCTAATCCAGCAATCAAAAACAAGGAAAAACTATCAGCATAAGCAAATAAAAAATAAGCCATTGCGCTAACAAAAAATGAGATGCTAACACTTTTTTTTCTGCCGATTAAATCAGCTAGGGCACCGGTTGGCAATTCCAAAATAATAGCACTAAATAAAATGACCATGTCAATAATAGCGACTTGAGTTAAAGTAATGTATTTTAGTTCCATAGATACCCAGACTGGTACCATAAAGAACAAAGAACGAAAAACACTCAATATTCTTAAATAGAAAATATTGTTGTTATATAAATTTTGATTACGATCTGTGGTTTTTTCTGGAAATCTAAATAATTTCTCAATACTAAACATCCGATAATTCTATCAGAAATTAACCTTTTTTACTTGAGAAGCCACAAACGAAATCTTTTTCAACGCAACCAGCGCATTTGTGTCCGTAATATTTATCATCCCAAGCTGCAAGGCGATTTTTTAAAGACGTAATGATTTCTTCGCTATTGCTTTTAATATTGCCAATTGGTCTAATGCCTTCACAGCAGCCGTAAACTTGTCCATCAGACATTAAAGATACTTGGAAGCAACCAAGATCTTTTGGTGGAAAGGTTTGGCGTTTACTCATCAACTGTTTGATTTCTTCTTTATCTAAAAAATTAAAACCTTCAACTCGCCCAACGATGTTGGAAATGGGGTGTTTTTGCAGGTAGCTCATTGGTTTTCGTGGATGGTAGGTCACAACAATTTTTTTACCAAAAATTTTTTCCAGCTCTTGCTCAAAATCATTGATTTGTTTCAAGTTTTCTTTAGTCACAATAGAGAAAATTTCAAAATGAAAACCAAGTTTTTGAGCTTTTTGAAGGAGAGTAATGCTTTTTTGAAAGTTGCCGGCGCCACGATTTTGGTCATGGTATTCTTCGAGCCCATCAATAGAAATGATTAAGTTGACCATATTGCTTTGTTCGATTTCTTCCAAGCGATCAATGGTGCCATTGCTAATGATTTGTACAAAAACACCTTTTTTCGTAAGTTCATTTATGAGGGCTGGAAAGTCTTTGAGCAAAAAAACTTCTCCGCCACAAAAAGTGACACTTTCTAATTCTTGGATTTCTTGGTAGCGATTGATAAAATCTAAAATTTCCTGATTGCTGAGGACAAATTTAGTCTTTTTGGTATAACAAATTTTGCAATTAAGATTGCAACGCTCCAGAGGATTAATGTAGAGGTGTTTGAGTTGATTTATTTTCACGCTTGGCTATTTTAGCACCTTAGAAAAGAGCTGAACCAAATATCAGCAATAAAACACTAGCCATCACAATGCGGTAAATGCCAAAGCCAGTTAAAGTGTGTTTCTGCAAGTAGGCAATAAACCACTTGAGGACAAAAAAGGCGACGACAAAGGCGGTGACAAAACCAATAGCTGTTAGCAATATTTCTTCTGAAGAAAGAGTAGTTTTGCCTATTAATTTAAACATGTCGTAGCCAGCAGCAGCACAGATAGTGGGAAGAGCAAGTAAGAAAGAATATTTAGCAGCTTGAGAACGTTTTTGACCCATGACCATCATGCTTAGCATCACTGCTCCAGCGCGAGAAACGCCTGGCAAAGTAGCCAATGCCTGGCCAATACCGATTACGATACTTTGTTTCCAAGTCAGATCTTTAATTTCTTTGTCAATTTTTTTGTTCTTTTTGAGTTGCCATTCGTAAACAATAAAAATAATACCAACTAGCATAAAGGAACCAATCATTAGCCAGTCAGTCTCAAAGAAAAAGCTTTTAATAATTGAATGTAAAAGAAAGCCGACGATGGCGGTTGGAATAAAAGACAGAATAATTTTTTTATCAAGTTCACGATCTTGCCAAAGTTCTTTACCATATAAAAAGAGGACGGCAATGATGGCTCCAGCTTGGATAAAAACTTCAAAAAACTTAAGAAAATCACTATTCTCAATCATTAAGAATTTGCTAACAAAAATCAAATGAAAAGTAGAGGAAATAGGCAGGAATTCTGTTAATCCTTCAATGATGCCTAGTACGAATGATTGCCAGATTTCCATAATGAGCTGATTTTATCAAAGTAAAAGCTAATGATATAGTAGCGACTAAGCTGTTAGAATAGAAAATCACCGCATATAGAATATTATATATTCAACGCGATCTATATGTTGTATAATTTTTTGAGGAAAAAATATGACGATTTTGATGACCACTTTATTTTTTTTAGTAGCTCTTATTTTTGCAGTGCCTGCTAAAGCAGTTTGTCCAATTTGTACAATAGCAGTAGCTGGTGGTTTAGGAGTTTCTAGATGGATCGGCATTGATGATTCAGTGATGGGTATTTGGATTGGCGGCTTGATTCTCTCTAGTGGTTTTTGGATGGCTGACTTTATTAGCAAAAAAACTTTGAAAATTCCTTATCCAAAATTGCTTTCTATTTTAGTGATGGTTCTTTTTGTAGTTCCACCTCTATATTGGTCTCATATTATGGGCATAGTAGGCAATACTCTTTGGGGAATTGACAAAATTCTTTTAGGCACAATTGTAGGCTCAGGATTATTTTTTGCTGGGATGAAATTAGATCAATGGCTACGCACTACCAATGAAGACAAAGTTTATATTTATTACCAAAAAGTTATCGCTCCAGTGTTTTTCTTAACCTTGGGGAGTTTTATTTTCTTTTTGATCACTCTTTAATTAAAAATTCTCAAAGGGGAAGCTAAAAATTATGAAAAAAACAAAATCAGTTCAACCAGATATCAATAAGTTCATGAGCAAAGTAAAGGCCATGGAAAAAGGTCATGAGCTCGATCTGTCTTCTGATGAAGATTTATCGATGGCGATCATGAATCTGATTTCTATGGAAGAACATTTTTTCTTTACTTATAATAAGACTGGCGATGCTAAATACCTAGATTTACTCAATGAAATTCGAGAAATGCGTAAGACCGCTCTTAAACGCATTATTAAAGATTACGAAGGAGAAGTTTGGTGTATTAGTAAACATTTACTGGCTGCTTCAATGAGATTTATGGAGGTAGGAACAAAAGCTTTGACCAAGGGTGATAAAAAAGGCAGCGAAGAAATGTTCCAGAATTCCTACAAGCTTTATTCTTTGTTTTGGGGTTTAAATCTGAATTTGGTTGGTACTAAAGAGATTGGCAGTGTTAAACAAAGTAAGTCAGCCAAGATTTCTTTTATCAGCGAAGACAAAAAACCAAAAGAGAATGGTGTGGCTAGTATCTTAGATAAATTGGGAGAGGTGGTTAAGAAAGCGGTTGATTGTTGTAAAGAATAGATTTCATAATTGGTAAGACAATTGTATCAAGCAGAATCTTATTCACATCTGCTCTGCGATCTGGATTTATCCATCCAGAAGTTTCTAAAGACCAACATCGATCCATACCCCAACGTACTATAGCTGTTTCAAAGTTTTTATTGTGTGTTTCTTTTGTAATGGGGACCACTTCTTTTGTACTTTTATTTATTTCTTCTGAAGCTGGTAATTGTGCATAGCCATCAACAAATAAGTTCATTCCAAGAAGCTTATCGGTAATATCATCAATACCATTTAGCAATGGTAGACCCTGTGCCCTCATCGTATTTTGAAAATTAAGAACGCACTCTTGTATAAATTTTTCATTTTTTGGATCCATTTTTTCATTGTTGGAAAAAAAGTTAGGAGTGTCATACATATAACAACCACTTTGTTTTTCAACTTGTTCTCCGTTTTCATTAATTTGAGTAGTGGTGGACCAATTGTCGGCGTGAAAACTAAAACCATGTTTTGCTTGAGGAGCATACGTTTTAATTGCTTTTAAAAGCTGGCCAGCTTTAGGAAATAATTGATCTGGAGATGGAGTTACACCTTCTTCTAACTCTATAAATTGTCTGTTGAGGTCAACATAAGAAGTTTCGTTTCCATTTTCATCTTCACCATTAGATATATAAGAACCACTTTCAGTTAGATATTTGGTGAAAAGTAATTTGTTAATTGATCCATCTGTATTAAGAATCTCCTCTCGTTGTTTTGGATTAATTCTTTTGGCTTCGACCATTCTGTCTAATAATTCTTGATCAAGTTGTACTCCTCGATTTTTTTGTAAATATGCTTCTTCATTGGCACGGGGAATAATCAGTACATTCTTCATGGCAGGATCATCTCTTAATATTTTCTCAGTTAATTGTAAAAACATAGGAATAGCTGGACCAGGTTCATCGCCGTGAATGTGGGACACTATTACCACATTAGGATCGCCAATGCGATAAATGATCATTGGGTTGCATCCTGCTTCTTCAACAACAATTTTTTCTACTTTACCTGACTTTTCAAGTATTTTTGAAGCTTCTTGAAATTGATACTCCTGATAATCCCAATCAAAAACTGTTTCTTTGCTTTGCAGATCTTGGTGTTCTTTGGGATTACCTAAAGCGTGACTTTGAGCTTTTGCCTGATCGAAGGCAAGGGAGTCAAGACTGGACCTATCAAATTCTTTAAAAGTTGCTTCAGAGTTTTTAAGCATAGTTTGATTATAAACCAAAGTTTTTTATTTATTTTACCCTTTCCAACTCAGGAAAAAGTAAATACAAAAACTCTCTAGCTGCATGACGATTTTTACCCTCATATGGATAATCATGGATATCAAATCCAGGTGAGTCATTAATTTCGATAATTACATAACTGTCTTTATTTTGTTTTTTGCTGACGTCAGTACTCATAAAATCAATACCGGCAAAGGATAATCCAGGAATAGTGCGAATTGCTTTGATAGCAATTTCTTTTACAGATGAGTGGATTTGATCAGTAAAATCGATAGCATCTCCTCCTTGAGAAATATTGGAAACTTTTCTAAGAAAAACTCTCTTTCCTTTTTTAGGAATGTTTTCGAGGTCTAACTTTTGTTCCTCAAGATATTCCTTCAATTTTTTATCAATTCTGATTTTTAAGTGAGATCTATTGCTACCTTTTTCTCCACGAATATCTTCTTGGTTTTTTATTTTAATCAGCTGTTTAATATTATTTTTTCCGTCACCAATGACATTTGCTGGAATTCTTTTCACCACGCCAATGACTTTTTCTCTAGTGGCTAGGATTCGATATTCTTCTCCGGTAAACATTTCTTCGATGACGGCGCCAGTTTTTTTGCCTCGAGAATAGGCAAAAGCAAGCCTAATTGCTTCTAAGTATTTATCAAAAGAATTGAGATCGAGGGTGATATTTTCTCCCCAAGTTCCACTAAGTGGTTTAACTACGAGTGGTTTTTTTAATTTTTCAAAAATATCACGAAGATACTTTTTGTCACTGTCTTGATTTATGTGATAGCTTTTTGGAGCATTAATTCCAGCCTGTTGGAGTAAATTATTGGTAATTTTCTTGTTTCTACAGATATAATGAGCAAGAGCAGTGCATGAGGAAGGAACCTGATGATGGTAGGATTTTTCTTGTCCTTTATAAGTTAAAGAAATAATTTCTGTTCCTGGAATAATTTTCCAAGTAATTCCGTGTTTTTCTGCCTCTTTGATAATAATTCTAGAACTGTTGGTTAAGTTGTTTCCTTTTTTCAAACCACTGGGTGAAAAATATTCATAAGTTAGTTTTGGCAGAGAGATCCTTTTCTGGTCTAACGAGATTTGGCGATTTTTTATTTGTTATAAAATAACGTTGATAAATCGAGGTTAAAGATGATTTATTATAGCACTTTTTGGCTATTTTGGCGGAGGTGACAGGATTCGAACCTGTGAAGCTGTGAAGCTCTAGTTTTCAAGACTAGCGCAATTGGCCACTATGCGACACCTCCTTTTGCTTGATTAAAGAGCGAAAGATAGATTATATCAGTCTTGCCTAGTATTTTACAGTAAATTTGCCTTGAGCTGAAGAGTAGAAAGCCAAAGAAAAGACTCTCCAACACAAAGTAAAAATCGTGTATATTAGATGTGATGTTAGAAAAGATCAAAGCTGCCCTCTTTGGCAATCAAGTCGAAGAAAAACTAGGTCCTGAACCTGAGTCAACTGCACAAACGCAAGCTCAGGCTGATCAGGAATCTAGTGTTCGCATGCCTGGTCAATTTAAAATGGAAAAGTCTAGGGTAGCTCCAGGTCTTTATAGGCCAATTCCAGAAGAAACTTTAGTTGAATGGAATGCTCCAGCTAGACCATTTAAAAAACGTAAACGTCAATTTTTCAGTACAATCATTATTATTGCTATTTTGGTTTCCTTAATTCTATTTTTTGCTGGTCAAGTTTTGCCAGTGGCGGTGGTAATTTCAATTGTATTTTTAGTTTATGTGACAGCAGTGATTCCTCCTCAAGAAGTGCATTATAAATTGACCAATTATGGCATTTATGTCGAAAAAGAAGCTTTTTCCTGGCTAGTGATGGGACGATTTTGGTTCGATGATAAAGCTGGACAGCGGGTTTTAGAAATTGAGCTTTATAAATTTCCAGGTCGTTTAACTTTTGTTTTAGTTGAAGGTCAGTCTCCCAGAGAAAAAGATCTAGAAGCTGTCCTATCTGAAGTTTTAATAGAAGAAAAACCAGAACTTACTACCTATGAGAAAGCTGCTGATTGGCTCAAAGAAAAAGTCCCTCTAGAGTAATGGCCTTATTTTTTGTTATGATGAGTTTATGAATAAAACTGCTCTCCTGCAAACCATTTCAACAATAGTTGGCAGCAAATTACAGTTGGCTGTTTTATTTTCTTTTTTGATTTTCTTTATTCCTGCTTTTGTGCATCAGCAATTTCTAACTGGTCCAATTATTAATGCTCTACTAATCTTGTCGTTTATATATTTAGGTAAAAGTAAGGCTCTTTTCTTGGCTTTAATTCCTAGTACAGTCGCCCTTTCTAGAGGATTATTGCCCTTAGCTTTAGCTCCGATGGTGCCTTTTATTATGATTAGCAATTGTCTTTACATTATTATTTTTGCCAAACTTCAAGCTAAATCTCAGACTAAAAATTTCTTAGCTATTCTTCTCGCTGCTTTAGCTAAGACAACTTTCTTATTTGTAATTTCTAAGTTGCTGATGGAAAAAATCTTAGTAGCTACTTTAGCTTCCAAGATCGCTATGATGATGTCTTGGCCACAATTATGGACGGCAGTAGTAGGTGGAATTATGGCTTTATTAATTAGTCAAGCGCTACAGAAAAAATATGTATCAAGATGAATTATTAGCTAAAATTGAAGAGGCGGGCTTAGTTGGGCGAGGTGGCGCTGCCTTCCCTGTTCATCTAAAGTGGCAGCGCATCAAATCCCTAAAAAATCCCAAGAAATATGTGGTTTGCAATGCCAGTGAAGGAGAAATTGGAGTTGAAAAAGACCTTTATATTTTAAAAAATTATCCAGAAGAAGTGATTAGAGGCTTGCTTTTAGCGATGGATTTTTTAGGAACCAAAGAAGCTTACATCAATTTTAATAAAGATTATTATCAGGCGACTAAAAATAAAATAGATCCTTTGCTAGATCTTTGTAGAAAAAAAGGCTATTTAGTTAGTATTTTTCAGGAAGAACCAAGCTATATTGGTGGCGAAACAGGAGCACTTTTAAACGCTATTGAAGGTAAAAAAACTCAGCCTCGTCCTGAGTCACCCAGCCCGTCTCTTAAAGGTATTTTTGGTTATCCAGTTTTATTGCATAATGTTGAAACTCTCTATGATATTGCCAGAGTATCAATGGGTACTTTTAAAGCAACTCGTTTTTCAACTATTCTAGGAGTCAGAAATGAAGGTGTTTATCAGTTTGGAATCAAGCAAAAAGTGGCAGATATTTTACGAGAAACCAATAACTATCCAGAATTTCCTTTTTTTGTTCAAGTTGGCGGAGGAGCTAGTGGTGAAATTTTGACATCTGATCAAGCAGAACAGGCTGTTGTTGGCGGTTGCGGTTCAATTGAAATTTATAAAACTAGCACCAGCTCTAAACAATTTTTAGATAAGATTTTTAATTTTTATGCCAAAGAGAGCTGTGGTAAATGCACGCCTTGTAGAGATGGTTCTTGGCAATTACAACAAATGTTAGCGGAAATAGAGGAAGGCAGTGAAATTACGTGGCAAAAAATTGCTCCAATTATTAAAGTAATGGAAAAATCTTCATATTGTGGTTTGGGCAAGTCAATCGCTTTGCCAGTCAAAAGTTATGCCAAAAATATTTTAGGAATAGAAATTTAAAATGCCAAATACAATTACCGTTTATATTGATGGACAAGCCTATCAAGCAGAAGAAGGTCAAAGTATTTTGCAAGTGGCGATGTCCAATCAATTAGATATTCCCCATTTGTGTTATCACGAGGATCTGCCGATCGAGGCCAACTGCCGACTGTGCTTGGTAGAGAGCGAAGGTAAAATTACTACCTCTTGCACGCTAAAAGCAAGTGAAGGCATGAAAGTTAGCACTAAAAATGAAGAATTAGTTGAAATGCGCCAAGAAAATCTACGCTTACTTTTGGCTTCTCATGTTAAAAATTGTCCAAAATGTCAGAAAAAACAACCCTGTCCAGCTTTTGGTTTAATGCAAAAATATGGTGTCACCAGTGAAGAATATCAGCGTAAGATGCTTGATTTAGCCGTCCATAAAATGGGTAGCGCAGCTGAATTTGATCCCAATCTTTGTGTTAAATGTGGTCGTTGTGTCAACATTTGTGCTGAGATTGGTATCAATTTTTTAAAGATTGAGGGAAAAGGAGCAGATGCTCATCTGACTTACAATCAAAATCCTAAAGTTGATTGTATTTACTGTGGTCAATGCACCGTTCATTGCCCAGTTAATGCTATTCGTGAGCAAAGTCACTTAGAGCAAGTAGAAGCTGCTCTATTAGACAAAGACAAAATTTTAATTGCTCAAATGGCACCCTCAGTAAGGACGAGCATCGGTGAGGAGTTTGGTCAAGAAGTAGGCTTAAATATGGAAAAAAAGATGTTTACAGCTCTGCGTCAGCTCGGTTTTGAGAAAATATTTGATGTTAATACTGGAGCTGATATCACCACTATGATTGAGGCTAAAGATTTAAGCAATCGCTTGAAGAAAAGAGATGCTGGTGAAGCGACTGCTTTACCAATGTTTACCTCTTGTTGTCCTGGTTGGGTCAAATTTTTAGAATTTTACTATCCAGATTTTATTGATCATCTAACCACTGCTCGTTCACCACAGATTCATTCTGGAGCTGCCTACAAAACTTGGTGGGCTGACAAGGCAGGGGTTGATCCGAGTAAAATTGTGGTGGTTTCAATCATGCCTTGTACTTCAAAAAAATATGAAGCAGAAATGGAGAAGTTTAACTTTGAACATAAAGGTCATAAATTAAAACCAGTTGATTTTGTGCTTACCACCAGAGAAATGGCCACTTTACTTAAGAAGAATCAAATTGATTTACCAAGCCTGGAGGAAAGCGAAGCCGATACTGAAGGAGAATATAGTGGCGCTGCCGCGATCTATGGAGCCTCTGGAGGAGTAATGGAATCAGCACTGCGCACTGCTACCCACATACTCACTGGAGAAGAAATGCCTAATTTAGAACTAGAAGAAGTCAGAGGCATGAAGGGTATCAAACGTGCCACTATAAAAATTGGTGACAAAGAAATAAAAGTAGCAGTGGTTGCTACAGCGCGAAATGCGCGCAACGTTCTCGAAGAAATTAAAAGGAACAAAGAAGCTTATGATTATGTTGAATTTATGGCCTGTCCAGGTGGTTGTATTGGCGGCGGCGGCCAGCCGCTAACTAGTACCAATGCCATTATCAAGAAGCGTATTGCTGGCTTATATTCTATTGATGCCAAAAAAAACCGCCGCCGTGCTCATGAAAATAAAGTTGTGCGGGAGTTTTTCTCTTACTTGACTGACAAGCCTTTATTAGCTGAAAAAATACTGTATACTAGCTATTCGGCAAAAAACAAATTTGAGTAAATTTCCGAATAAAAAAAGAAAAATATGAAACAATTTTTGAGTAAAATCATGACATTTTTAAAGAGACGTTGGAAGCTTTTGGCGATTATTTTAGTGATTATCTTAGCTGGTTCTTGGTATGTACAGGGTAGTGCTAAGAATGCTACTCAATTAATTTTTGTTTCCCCAGTTAGAGAAGATATTGTCTCCAGCATTACCATTTCTGGTCGGGTGGACGCTAAAGAAAAAGCTCGTCTGCGTTTTGCTGCTGGTGGAAAAATAGTTTATTTAGGTGCTAAAGAAGGTGATGCTGTCAAAAAATGGCAAAGCATTGCCACTATTGATCGTGCTACACTCCAGAAACAACTTGACCAAAATCTGAATCTTTACATGAAGGAAAGATACGATTTTGAAGACGTTCAAGATGATATCAAAGATCGTTCTTTAGATACAGCAGAAACTAGAGCAGTGGCTAAAGATCAATATGATTTAAACAATCAGGTTCTAAACGTAGAAATTCAAAGCATTGCTATTGCTAATACCACCATCTATTCGCCTTTCGATGGCATTGTAACTTCTGCTCCAACTGCAGTTTCGGGAGTGCAACTTATGGCAACTGATTATTTTGAAATAGTTAATCCAAAAACCTTAGTTTTCCGTGCTTCAATTGATGAAGTAGACATGCATCGCATTGAAAAGGGACAAAGCGCTCAGATTATTTTAGATGCTTATGATGAGGAAGAAATTGAGACTCAGATTTCTTATATTTCATACACAAGCTTTGAGTCTTCTACCGGCACAGTTTTTTTAATTGAATTTCCCATTGATAGTCAAAATATTGAAAAGTATCGCATTGGGATGAATGGTGACGCTCATATTAAAATTGCCGAGAAAAAAGATGTCTTAACTGTTCCTCTTGATTCGATCAGTGAACATGATGATAAAGTTTTTGTTTTTGTCAAAGCTGATAATAAGGAAGGCAAAGAAGAAAGAGAAGTCAAAGTTGGCTTAGAGAGTGAAGATAGAATTGAGATATTTGAAGGTTTAAGTGAGAACGATCAGGTAGTTTTGCCTGAGTAAATTCATTGAAAATGATCTATGTTGTTAAATTTGAAGCATGTTTCCAAGAACTATAAGATCGGTGACACCATCATTCATGCTTTGGATGATATTTCCTTGCAAGTTAAGGAGAAAGAGTTCTTAGCTATTATGGGACCATCTGGTTCTGGAAAATCAACTTTCCTGCAGGTAGCTAGTATGTTAGCGGAACCTAGTTCTGGAGACATTTTCTTGAATGATACTGAGGTTTCTTCATACAATGAAATTCAGCGAGCTCATCTGCGTAATAAAGAAATCGGTTTTATTTTTCAATCTTTTAATCTATTAGCCAGAACTTCAGCTTTGGAGAATGTCATGTTGCCTTTGTTTTATGCTGGTTATGATGTTAATTCAGCTAGATCTAAAAAGAAGGCCATTGATATGTTAGAAAGAGTTGGTTTGGGCGATCGTTTAAATAATACTCCAGCTCAACTCTCAGGCGGGCAGCAACAAAGGGTGGCTATTGCCAGAGCTTTAATTAATGATCCTTCGATTATTTTTGCTGATGAACCAACTGGCAATCTTGACTCCAAAAGTGGCGAAGATATTAAGAAAATTCTTAAAGATTTAAGTAAAGAAGGTAAGACCATTATCATGGTTACTCACGAAGAAGATGTGGCAGCAATCGCCAAAAGACAGGTTGTATTTAAAGATGGTAAAGTTTTAAGTGATAAAAAATAATGAAAATTAGTAAAATTTTTCCACTAGCTTTAAAATCAATTTTACTTAATAAGAGTAGATCTTTTTTAACGATGTTGGGAGTAATTATAGGCGTGGGTTCAGTGGTCTTATTGACGAGTATTGGTACTGGCTTACAAGCTTATATTACCGATCAATTTGCCAGTTTAGGAACGAACATTCTTTATGTAGTGCCAGGTAATCCTTTTGGCGAAAATGGTGGTTTTGGCGGTGAACAATCTATGCTTGAAAGCACTAAACCTGTTCTAAAAAGAAGATTTTATGATCAAGTGATTCGAAACAATCGCGATTTAATTAAAGATGGTGTAGTCACGGCAGTTAATATTGCTGAGGCTAAATATGCTAAAACTACGAAAAAAGCCACACTTTACGGTGTCACGAGTTCTTACGAATCTGTTTATAATTCTCCGGCTGTTAAAGGAAGATGGTTTACTAAGGTTGAAGAGGAAAAATCTGAGCGAATTGTTTTACTTGGACCAAAAATAGCAGAGGATTTGTTTGGCAAAGTAGATCCAATTAACAAAAATATTCTTCTCAATGGTCAAAACTACACAGTAATTGGCTTACTTGAGGAAAAAGGAGGAGGTTTTGGTGGTCCAAGTTTTGATAGCTATATTTATGTGCCAACTGAAACTCTTTTTAAATATTTCGATACAGAACTAATTGACTCCTTTATTTTTGAAGTCAGAGACAAAGATCAAATCAAGGAAGCAACTAGAGCAATTGAAAAGACTATCGGTAAAGAATTAGATGATGATGAGTTTTCAGTTTTTGATCAAACTCAGTTATTAACAACGATTAATAGTATTTTAGGAATGTTAACTATTGGTTTGGGTGGAATTGCGGCAATTTCTTTGGTAGTTGGTGGCATTGGCATTATGAATATTATGTTAGTTTCAGTGACTGAACGTACTCGTGAGATTGGTTTGCGCAAGGCTTTAGGAGCTACTCCAAATTTAATTTTAGCTCAGTTTTTGATTGAGGCAGCTTTGCTTTCCGTAATTGGTGGGCTAATTGGTTTGCTCATCGCTTATTTGGGCTCTTTGGCGATTCAACCATATTTTCCAGCCAAGGTAACTGTCGGTGCAGTAATTTTGGCTTTTGGAGTTTCTACAGCTGTCGGTTTAGTTTTTGGTGTTGCTCCAGCTAAGAGAGCTGCTAAATTGTCTCCGATTGAAGCTTTGCGTTACGAGTAGTTTCTTTTGAGTAACCACTTGTAGTTATTATTTTAAAGTTTAGACCTTCAAATAGTGCTTTTTTATCTTATTTTGGTATAATTCCCATTTAGAGAGAAATTGTTTGTGACCGAAAAAAGACCCAATTATTCTGATAAGAATCAAGAATCCAGTCAAAAAGCTGCAGATGCTTATGATGAGTTGATGAAAAAGGAAAGAACACACTACTATTCGGATAGAGATCTTAAACCTAGCCCAAAAGAGTTGACGGATGCCTTCAATAAACTAATCAGAGACGGTTTAGTTCCTGTAAATAAAAAGGCAGAAGAAAAAGATTCAACAATTGTTAAGTCCATACCAAGCATTAGCATAGATCTAAAAAAAAGGCTTTCGAATAGTAATGATCTCAATGCCTTATCCAAAAGAAACAAATTACCAAATATTTTTGAGGATGCCACAGATAAAGAAAATGGAGCTCAAACTTTAGCAAAACTTGATTTACCAATATATAAAAGAATAAAAACTACTATTGGAGAATTTTTACAAAATCCTGAAAAATATTTTGGTAGCTTGAAATCAAATTTATATTTTCCTTCGGCAATGGATGCAAAAACTGGAGTAAGATATTTTGAGCTTGGTTTAGATGAGGATACTACTGTTAATTTTATAAAGGATTTAGTAGACAAAAAGGCAATTTCTCCAGATTATTCCTTCACTTTATCAGAGTATCAAAAAAATGAAATTAGTGGCAATATCATTATTAATCCCGTTATTCTTAATGAAAGCAATAGAATGGCTGAACATAGCGGTGAAATTTATATCGAGATTGTTGATGGCGAACACGCTGGTTTAGCTTATGGAGAGAAGTCCGCTATTCTTATAGCTAGAACTAATTTGGAAAGCAATCATCCCGATATCATGAATTTTGATGTCACATTAAAGAAGGAGGAATTTAGTAGACCTTTGATAAGAAAAATTAATAATAGACGTTTTTGGCAAAGGACGCATGGCAGAGAAGCTTATTTTGGCTTCTTGCTTTTAAAAGAAATCATTGAGAAAGGCGAAATTTATTGGCCTCTCATAGACAAAAAAAATAGAGAAAAGGATCAGAATGCAATTTTGCGTTATCAAAAATTGATTGAGCAAGTGACGGAAATTTTGCATTTGATTCCTAAAGATCAAGACAATAAAAGCAATTTTTCAGTCAATGGTGAAGCTTTCCATCCTGGTTATTATGAATTTATTGTTGGTCCATTCGGTACAATTTTTATAGATCATAGAGACGCTGGTAACTATTCAAATTTGCACTATCATTATTTAGAGGAAATGCAAGAGATTCATCCGCTTAAACTTGCCGCCGAAAAGACAGAAACTCCACTTTCCAAGGACTAGACGGGTAAATCGCGCTTTGCTTGACTTAAGACTTTCCGTCGAGAGACTCGCCCTTCGGGCACTAGGAGGGTGCTTTGCACTCTCCGTCGGGACTCGGTTAGCTTCTTATCCATACCATCTCAACTTATAAAAAAAGACGCATCCGCGCGTCTCTTTTTATAAGTCGGAGAGACAGGACTCGAACCTGCGACCTTACGCACCCCATGCGTACGTTCTAGCCATCTGAACTACTCTCCGTTTGTTTCTTTTTTGATTTTACTCTAAATTTAATCAAATTCCACAATAGTCACGCTTCTTGCAATCTAACTAGTGCATAATCATTCATAGTTATTAGTAAATGTGCAAAAAAGCGAAGAAAAGGCAAAAACTGCTAGTTAAAAAATTAGCAAAAATAGCATATAAATAATACACAAATAAAAAATAAACTAAGAAAGAGAGGGAATATGGCGAAGAAAAAAACAGATGAAGTTTTAGAGAAAATGCCTGATTCAGGTAAGAGACAGGCTGTCGAGATTGCTATGCAGCAAATTGAGAAACAATTTGGTAAGGGTTCAATTATGAAGCTGGGTGAATCACTTAAAGATTTGCCAAAGATGCCAGTGATTTCCACTGGTTCTCTATCGCTCAATATGGCTCTTGGAGTGGGAGGTTTTCCAAAAGGTAGAATTATTGAGATCTATGGTCCAGAAGCTTCTGGTAAAACCACTCTTTGTTTGCATGCGATTGCTGAAGTTCAAAAGTATGGTGGCGTGGCTGCTTTTATTGATGTTGAGCACGCTCTCGATCCTGTTAGAGCAGAAAAGATTGGTGTTAATTTAGAAGAAGTTTTAATTTCTCAGCCAGACTATGGCGAACAAGCTTTAGAAATTGCTGAAACTTTAGTCAGATCTGGAGGAGTTGATTTGGTCATTGTTGATTCAGTAGCTGCTTTGGTACCAAAGTCAGAAATAGAGGGCGATATGGGTGACCATCAAATGGGTACTCAGGCACGTTTAATGTCTCAAGCAATGCGTAAACTAACCGCAGCTTTGAATAAAACCAAAACTACCATTATTTTTACCAATCAGATTCGTATGAAGATTGGCGTGATGTTTGGTAGTCCAGAGACAACTACGGGAGGAAATGCTTTGAAATTCTATGCTTCTTTGCGTTTAGATATTCGTAAAATTGCTAATATTCAAGAAGGAGATAAAGTTGTTGGTAGTCGCCATCGCGTCAAAGTTAAGAAAAATAAAGTTGCTCCGCCTTTCAGACAAGCTGAATTTGATATGAATGACTATGGTATTTCCAGAGAAGGAGATGTGGTAGATATTGGTGCTGAGATGGGTATTATTGAGAAGTCTGGCAGTTTCTTTAAATATAATAATGAGGTGATTGCCCAAGGAAGAGAAGCAGCTAAAGACAAATTTAAAGAAGATAAAAAGTTAATGAAAGAAATAGAACAAGCCATTTGGAAAAAATCCAAGAGGAATAAATGACCAGCTTCTTTGACTTTTAGGTCATTTTTCATTATAATGGCACAAGTATTTGTTAAAATTTATTATTTAGTAAAAAGAAGCTAATTGCTTTAGAATTTAGTCGAGTATATTTATTTTGGAATCTTAAATTTAGTTATCAGTATGAGAATCATTTTTCTTACACCAATAAATTAATACCTCAAGCCTTCTCATTTAGAGAAGCTATTTCTAAACGCAAGTAAGTTTGTTTTTACCTAAACGGAAGGTAGACATGTCATTTTTTAGTAATTTATCAACGCTGTTTTCAGCTGAGGATGAGGCCAAGCGAAAAGCTAAAATTTCTTTTCCAAGAGCTCAACAGCCACAAGCTAAGCCAGTTAAACAATTTAATAAGCCAGTAAAACAGGCTAAGCCAACTCCGGTTATGCAAGCTGAGGCTTCTTCTATTATAGAAAAAGCCAAGCAGGAGGCAGAATCTTTAATTCGCGATGCTCACTCTAAAGCTAGAGAAATCATTGTTGAAGCAAAAGATGAGTCTTTAGAAATTCGTTCCAAAATTGAAAAAGAAACTCGTCGTGTTGAGCAAGAATTAGCTAACCAACAAAGAGAGTTACAAAATAAGTTAGATAAGATTGATTTTCGTTTTGAGCAAACCGCTCAAAAGGAAGAACGCATAGATCAACTTAAAAAAGAGTTGGAAGATCAAAGAGTAACTTTAGAAAAATCTAAGGCTAAAACCTTGGAAAAATTAGAAGAAATTTCTGGCTATTCTAAAGATAAGGCCAAAGAAATTTTATTTGAAGGTCTTGAGAAAAAATACAGCCGTGATTTAGCAAAAATGGTGGCAGAAAAAGAAGAAGCCGCCAAGCTAGATGCTGATGAGAAAGCTCAAGAAATCATAATCGATGCCATGCGTCATGGTGCTACTGATTATGTTGCTGAATATACTGTTTCAGTTATTAATATTCCTTCAGAGGAAATTAAAGGTAAAATTATTGGTAGAAACGGTCGTAATATTCACTCTTTTGAAAGTTGCACTGGTGTAGATGTTGATCTTGATTCCTCACCTACAGAGATCAAACTTTCAAGTTTCGATCCAGTTCGTCGCGAAATTGCTCGTGTTTCTATGGAACGCTTAATCAAAGATGGTCGTATCCAGCCAGCTAGAATTGAAGAAATTGTTGCCAAAGTTGAACAAGAAATTGACAGAATTACCTTTGATGCTGGTAAAAAATTAGCTCATGAAGTTGGTGCTTATAATATTCCTAACGGCTTAATTTCTATGCTGGGTCGTTTTAAATATCGTTTTTCTTACGGTCAGAATATGATTAAACACACCATCGAAGAAACCAAGATGGGTATTAATATTGCTAATGAATTGAAATTAGATATTAATGTAGTTAGACTTGGTTGTTTATTACATGATATAGGTAAGGTTTCAGGCAATCATGATGAGAGTCATGTCCAAGCTGGTGTGCGCATTGCCAAACAATTTGGTATGCCTCAAGCTGTTATAGATTGTATTGCTCAACATCACGAAGATGAACCTTTTTCTAGCCCAGAATCCATGGCTACTTATATAGCTGATGCTATTTCTGGTGCCAGACCTGGCGCACGTTATGAGAATCACGAGGATTACGTCAAAAGATTATCCGATTTAGAAACGATTGCTATGTCTTATGAAGAAGTTAAACAGGCTTATGCTATCCAAGCTGGTCGTGAACTCAGAGTGCTTTTGTTGCCGGAGAAGAGCAAAGATGATGACGTGACAATTTTAGCCAATAAAATTCGCGATCGCGTGCAAAAAGAAGTCATGGTTCCGGGTAGTGTCACAGTTACCGTTATCCGTGAATTTCGTGAGCAAGCAATCACTAAATAAGGTAAAATTAAAAAGATATGAATAGCTTTTTATTAGCCAGTCAACTTTTTGTTTCAATAATTTTAGCTAGCTTAGTGCTTCTGCAGCCTGGTTCTAGTGGTGGCGGGAGTTTATTTAGTGGCTCTGGTGAAACTTATCACACTCGCAAAGGAGTGGAAAAATTGCTTTATTACATTACCATCTTTTTCTTGGTTCTCTTCGTGGCCAATTCAATTGCTCTTTTATTGATTTAAAAACAGAAAATGCGTAAATTATATTGGTACATCAGTAGTTATGTGCGTAAACATGGTTGGATCTTCCTTGGTTCAATTGCCATAGCTCTCTTGTTTTTTTCTTTCTTATTACCTTTGGTCAATAAAAAATTAGCTTTAAAAAAAAGTACTTATATTGCCATTGTTGGTGAATATACTCTAAATGACCTGCCGAAGCCGATTAAAAATCAGCTCAGTGCCGGTCTAACTAAAATTGGTACCGACTTGCAAGCAGAACCATTATTGGCTGACAGATGGGTAGTAGAAGATGATGGCAAGCAATATCGTTTTGTTTTAAAAAAAGAAGTTAAATGGCAGGATGGTCAGGCTTTAAAACCAGAAGATATTTATTACAATTTTTCTGACGTACAAACGATTAGTACACCTAATGAAGTAATCTTTACTTTGCCAGAGGCCTTTTCTCCTTTTCCTGTTTCTGTGTCTGAGCCAATTTTTAAGACAGAGTGGCAAAAGAAAATTTTTTTTCCAGATAAAATGAAAATTATTGGTATTGGTCAATATAAAATGCTTGATTACAAGCTAAAAGGCAATAATTTGAGTGAGTTTAAAATTGATGGTCCAGATGCTAGATATATTTATCGTTTTTACTTGACTGAAAATGAAGCAGTTAATGCTTTTAAAAAAGGCGAGATAGACGTGCTTCTAAATATTTCTAATTGCTATGATTTATGCGATTGGTCTAAGTTAGAAATGGCCAAAGAATTAGCTTATGACCGTTATTTAGCAGTTTTCTTTAATAATACAGATCCACTTTTAACTAAAAATGTTCGTCAAGCTCTTTCTTATATTTTGCTAAAAGATTATGGGAATGCTAGGGCTATAGGTCCAATTAATCCCAATTCTTGGGCTTATTTGCAAGGAGGTAAGGATTATGGCAAAGATTATGATCGCGCTATTGAAAGATTGATGGATGATATGCCCAGAAATCCTCTTAATTTTGAATTGACCACTAGTTCAAATTTTATCGATGAGGCAGAAATGATGAAAAAAGAATGGCAGGATTTTTCATCTTTTGCTCTTGAAAAATGCCAAGTTAATAAAGCCATTCAAGATAAAAATTTGTGTCAAAACTTAGACATTAAAATTAATATTAAAATTAGTAATTTTCCAGATTTAGCTAATTATCAACTTTTACTTATTGGTCAAGAATCTTCGATTGATCCTGATCAATACTTTATGTGGCATTCATCTCAGCCAACTAATTTTACTCATTATAAAAATACCAGAATAGATAGTTTATTAGAAAAAGGTCGTAAATCTTTAGACTTTGAAGAACGCAAAACTATTTATCAGGAGTTCCAGCAATTTTTGCTAGAAGATCCTCCGGCAATTTTTCTTAGATATCTAGATAATTATTCGATTGCTCGCTAGTCACACTTCTTGTAATTTGGCTCATTGATAATAGAGCTAATGAAAAAGTATTTTTTATTTTTAATTAGTTTCGTACTTTTATTTAATATTGCGCCAGCACGAGCACAAAGAATTTTTAGCGATGATTTTTCAGGAAATTTAGAAAAGTGGCAGCTAGTAAATGGCGACATAAGCTATTGGCAAATTAGCAATCAAGCTTTATATGCAACCATTACTCAATCAAGAAAATTAAGTACCATTGTGCCAAAAGATGAGTTTTGGCAAGGAATGGATGAATACACAGTTGATTTTATTTTCAAGGTTTTTGATGATACTGATAAAAATTTTGTAGTTGGGATGAGAGATGCGGCTAATTTTTATGATTTTCATTTTTATAGCAATAAATTAATCGTAGAAGATATTCGTAACGGTTTTTCTATACATAATGCAATGGTGCCTTTTGCATTGGAACTGAATCGAGATTATTCAGTTCATATTTCTTATACTAAAGAAAAAATTGAGTTACTTATTGATGGCGAAAAAGTTTTTAATACTACTGAAAATTGGGCGCCACCTATTTATGGAGGGAAATTTGGCTTAAAAATTGCCACAGGCGGAGTGGCTCATTCCAGAGCTTTCTTCAATCAAGTTGAGGTTAAAGAAATTAATTCTAAGGATGTTTTATTCAAACAAGATGATCCACTTTGGGCAATGGCTATTTATGATCATGCCGATATTTGGACTGATCATCCAGAAATGAGCAATTGGGCTTGTGCTCTTAGTTCAGCAGCGATGCTAATTCGAGCATACGGCTATCAATTTTTACCAAGTGGTGATGAGATTAATCCACTCTCACTCAACCGGTGGTTAATTGAACAAGGTGATGGCTATATTGCAGAGGGCTTAGTTAATTGGTTAGCAATTAGTCGTTTATCAAGAATATTGAGTGAGCAAAGTGCCGATGTTTTACCTAAATTAGAATTTACTTACTTCAATGGAAGCGAAGAAGAAAACCTAAATGTTTTAAGAGAAAATTTAGTTGAAACTACTGGGCAAATTGCTGCTAGTGCTAATCATTTTTTTCTAGTTAAAGAATATCTTGAAAATTTACATGATTTTTCCATTAAGGATCCGCTTTATGGTCAGCTTTTGCTTTCAGAAAAAACAGAAAAAATTGTTTCTCTGCGTCTTTTTCAGCCAAGTTTTACTGACCTTAGCTATTTGCTATTGGTTTTACCAAAAGAATTTAATTTTTCTTTGACCACTGAGAATGGCGATGCAATTGAGGACTTACAAAGTGTCGAAGAAGAAATTGTTGGGGAATTGGGAACGATTGGTCAAGATTATAAGCTAATTTATTATGCTAAACCTGAATCAGTTAAACTAAATCTGTTTTTAAATACTTTTAATTTTAATAAGGAATTGCTAGACAAGGTAAAACTTTTCATTTATCAAAATGATGGTGATTTTCAGCTTATCAGCTTAAGTGATCTAATTGGCGAAGTGAAAAATTTTGATGAAGTTGATCAGTTTTTATTGAAGATAGATTATTCAAAAGAAGAAGAAAGCATTGTTAATTTAGAAATAATTGAAAAAACCGTTGATGAACAAAAGCAAAATACTCTCAATCAATTAGCTGTTCAATCAAATGAAGACTTTGAAAGTGGCAAACTTAGTTTTTATCTTTTTTATCAGCTCAACTTATTAATTGATTCCTTGCGAGAGCATTTAGATTATTTTTTCTTACTCCAGAAGTTTTTAGATTTTCATAAGCTATAATTAGAGCTATGAATTTTTGGCAAAAAATATTAGCAGAGAAAAAGATGATTTTAGCCTTATCGCCGATGGATGGGGTGACTGATTTTCCTTTTCGCGCAATTAATAAAAAGTATGGCCAAGCTGATTTGATTTTCACAGAATTTGCTAGTGTCGAAGGTGTTTGCCGTAGCACTTCTACTAAAATTTTAAATCATTTTGATTTCAATGATGCTCAGCGTCCATTAGTGGCGCAAGTTTTTGGTAAAACTCCGGCTTTTTTTAAGCAAGCTGCAGTCCTACTTTGCGAGCTAGGGGTTGATGGAATTGATATCAATATGGGTTGTCCAGCGCCAACTGTTGCCAATCATGGTTCTGGAGCAGCTATTATAAAAAATCCAGAATTAGCAAAAGAGCTTATTAGAGTAGTTCAAGAAGGAATTGCAGAATGGAAAAATGGTTTGGAGTTAAAAGATTGCCCAGATATTTCTCCTAAGACTGTTATGGCGGTCGCAGATAAGAAAAAGAATTTCGCATTGCCAGATATTGATCGCAAAAAAATTCCAACTGTTTCTGTTAAAACCAGAATTGGTTTTGATCATGAGGAAATAGATACCTGGCTTCCGCACTTGCTAGGAATGCGGCTCGTCGCTATTTCTCTACACGGGCGCACTCTCAAACAAGGCTACTCCGGCAAGGCCGATTGGTCAGTTATCGGGCGAGCCGCAGCACTTATCAAAAAAGAAGATCCCTCAGTTGTTTTTCTTGGTAATGGTGACGTGACAGATTATGAAGAAGCAATGGAAAAAGTTAAGCAATATAACTTAGATGGTGTATTAATTGGTCGAGCTAGTTTTGGTCAGCCTTTTATTTTCCTGCCAAAGGCAGAACGAGAAAAAGCTTTGGCAGAAAAAAACATTTTTAAAATTGCTTTGGAACACGCCAAGCTATTTGAAGCTACTTATCCTGAGAGCGAGGGCTATAAATTTTTACCAATGCGTAAACATTTGGCATGGTACACTAAAGGCGTGGAACAAGCAGCTTTGATTAGATCTGAATTAGTGCGTAGCAATAATTCCTTAGAAGTAGAAGCAGTTCTACGTAAATACAAATTGATTTAAATCAAAAAAATGACTAATTTTGAAGAAGCCTATCAGAGTCTTAATTCTCTGCAAAAAGCAGCTGTTGATCATATTGAGCAGGGGCCACTGCTCTTGATTGCTGGTCCAGGTACTGGTAAAACTCAAGTTCTTTCTCTGCGTATCGCCAATATTTTGAAACAAACCGATGCCAGACCAGATACAATTTTAGCTCTAACTTTCACTGAAGCTGCCGCTAAAAACATGCGCGAGCGTTTACTGACCATTATTGGTAAAGATGCTTATTACGTTAATATCAGTACTTTTCACTCTTTTTGTCGTCAGGTTATTGCTGAACATGGTGAGTATTTTCCTTTACCGAGGGAAAGTGAACATCTTAATGACTTAGATCGCTATCAGCTTTTTGAACAATTATTAGATGAGCTAAAGCCAGAGCATTTGCGACCAATCAACGATCAATATTATTATGTTAATGACATTATCAAAGCCATTTCTGATTTAAAGAGAGAAGGTATTTCTGTTTTACAATTTGAAGAAATGTTGCGCGCTGAAGAGCAAGATCTTTTGGAGTTCAAAGAAAGCAGTAAAAATAAAACTAAAATTGCTAGCTTTGAGAAAAAAGTTGCTAAGAATAAGAATTTACTTTTACTCTATCAAGCTTATCAGGATCATCTTCGTCAATCTTTGCGTTTTGATTATGATGACATGATTAATTTTGTAGTTGATGCTTTCAGTGAGAATGAACTTTTACTTCGTGAATATCAAGAAAATTTACACTATTTTTTGGTGGATGAATATCAAGATACTAACTCTGCTCAGAATAAACTAATTGATTTACTTGTTTCTTATTGGGAGGAAAAAGAAGGCATGGCCGATCTTTTTGCCGTTGGCGATCCGAATCAAGCGATTTATCGTTTTCAAGGTGCTTCAGTGGAGAATGTTTTGGCTTTTACGCGTAGTTATCCCAATGCTACAGTGATTACTTTAGACACTGCCTATCGTTGTCCGCAAAATATTTATGATTTGGCGACGCAAATCATCTCTTACAATAAACTTTCAAAGTTAAGCAATAGTGATGAGAAAATCCAATTGGTGACGAAGCTAAAAAGTCCTAAAGGTGATGGTGAAAAAATTAAATTTTTTAAATCCCCTTCACAAATTTTAGAAGCAGTGGCAGTGGTTGAAGAAATAAACAAACTTAAAAAAGCTGAAGTTCCTTTTGCTGAAATTGCTGTTTTATATCGCAACCATTCCGATGCCAATGATTTAATTGAGGCTTTAGAGAAATGGGGTATTCCTTATCAATTAAGCAAAGGCAATGATGTTTTACAAAATCAGCACATTGATGAATTACTTATCTTAATGACCCTGATTACTAAGATTAGAGAGGCTCAGGAAGCAGATTTATTATATAGAGCGATGACTTTTTCTTGGCTAGGTTTAGATTCTGCTGTAGTGATGAAATTGGGTCGAGTGGCCGGTAAAATAAGAATAGACCTTTATGATTTAATAGGCAGAGGTCTTAAATTCATTAATCAAGAATTAAAAGATCAAGAAATTACTGAAGAAGAATTTAATATTATTTTGGCTTTCATAGATAAACTCAAGGATTTTTCCAAAAAAGATCAGTCTTTAACTTTTAATCATTTTTTTGAAGAATTAATTAGTGATAAAGGTTTTGGTTTTTTGACTTTTATCAAAAACTTAGCAGATGGTTTTGAGCAAATTACTATTCTCAATGCGCTCTTTGCAGAAGTTAAATCTATGCTTGCCAAAGATCATCAGTTACATTTGGAATCTTTTCTCAGCCAAATTAATGTCTATAAAAATCATAATATTAAAATTCAAAGTAAAAATTTACTGAATAATCAGGATGCAGTTTTCCTTTCAACGGTTCACAGTGCCAAAGGCATGGAATGGGAGCATGTTTTTTTGATTAATTTAGTTGATAAAAAGTGGGGCAATAAAAGAGATAATAATAAAATAAAATTGCCGGCTGGGATTATCAAAAATACTGATATATCTGAAAAAGAACGCAATGAAGATGATCGTCGTCTTTTTTATGTAGCCTTAAGTCGTGCTAAAACGCAACTTCATCTAAGCTATCCAGAAAAAATTATTGAAAACAATCAAAGCAGTGATAAGTTTCCGTCAATCTTTTTAGAGGAACTGAAAGAAATTGAAGTGAATTTGCAGAAGCAATTTTTGGAAACTGAGCTTAAACAGGAAATTTTAGATAATGTTGAAATTCATCTGAGTAGATTAATGTCTCCAGCACCAGTTCGTTCTTTTGTGAATAGCGAACGTGAGTTTCTAAATTCTTTAGTCAAAGACTTTCAATTATCAGTTACGGCTCTTAATACTTATTTACGCGATCCGCAAGAATTTTTAGAAAATAATTTACTGAGAATTCCTCGTGCCAAAGAAACCTTTATGTCTTTTGGAACAGCTGTCCACGTTTCTTTAGAGCGATTCTACAAGTTGGAAAAGCAAACTAAAGAAATTCCGAAATTAGAATTTTTGCTAAAAGAATTTGGAGTGGCGTTGCAAAAAGAAATTTTGAATGCAAGTGATTTAGCTGATCAGCTTAAACATGGCCAAGAAATTTTGACGAGTTATTATAATGATCGTTTAATTGTGCCAGTTAATGTTTTTGATGTGGAAAGAAGTTTCGGTGGAGGACGTAGGATAATGTTGGGAGACATCCAACTTTCTGGAAAAATTGATCGCATTGATTTGATTGATGCAGAGCGTGGGCTTTTAGCTGTTTATGATTACAAAACTGGCAAGCCAAAAACTCGTGGAGGAATTGAAGCGACTAGTAAAACTTATCAAAAAGATTTTTCAGAACGTGAGCTTAATTTACCAGAAACAATTCGCGGACCATATAAGCGCCAATTAATTTTTTATAAAATTCTTCTAGGTTTAGACAGAACAATTAATCCAAATTGGCAAGTTAGCGAAGCTATTTTTGAATTTGTTGAACCTAAAGAAAAAGGCAGTGATAAACACATTGCTCAATCCTATTCAATTACTGATGAAGAAGTAGCTGATCTAAAACAATTGATTAAAGAAGTGATGAAAGAAATTCGTTCACTTAGTTTTCTTGATACAATTCTTTTAAAGTAATGCTATCGATATCTCTTTGTGAGATGATTAATTCTTCTTTTGGAAAAGGCCACTGAATATTTAAATCTGGATCAAAAATAGAAACGGCCAAATCATCTTTTTTATCTCTTTCATGATAAAGCATATCGACGCCATAGAGATAGTGCATTGGACCTTCTACTGCACAGACGGAATTACCAATTTTTTTAGTGATATAAAGAGACTCACCCCATTCATTGTTAGGGTCGGCGATAAAATCAAAATATTCAACGTTTTTATAAGTTGGTGAATCATTGCGGACATCAGCTAAAGCACAAAAAGCGTGACCCTCTACTATGGTAATTAATTTATTCCAGCCTTCGGTGTGAATGCCCCTAGCGATTTTGCTTCTGGAAACTGATAAATTAACTTGTTTAATTTGAAAGTTTGGATTAATGCCCGCAGCCTTAATTCTTTCTGGTTCTAGAATTTGTGAAAAAAATCCGCGGTCATCAATGAACTTTTTATATTTAATATAATAAAGACCATCAATGTTGGTTTTAAAAATATTTTCTGCAATTTCTAATTCTTTTTTTGGACTGTAGTAGTTGATTGCCATAATGGTTTTTAGTCTAACACAAGACGCACATTTTATTAAGTCATGACTTTCTATCTTCAAAAATTCGCCAATGCATGTAAAATTGACAAACAAACTATGTCAGATTCTTATACCCCGCCACAAAATATCATTGATAAATATGCGCATGTTTTAGTTAACTTCGCGCTTAATTCTGGAACAGGTGTTAAAAGAGGTGAGGTGGTGCAATGTATTGTTCCCGATGTAGCTAAACCCATGGCTTTGGCGCTCCAAAATACTTTGTTAAAAGCTGGAGCTCATCCAGTGATTCGCTTAATTCCATCTGGTTTTGATCGTGATTTTTACAATTTAGCTAGTGACGAACAATTGGGCTTTTTTCCAAGAAAATTTTTGAAAGCTCGTGCTGATTTAATTGATCATCAAATTGGTATCATTGCAGAATCAGATCCCATGGAATTATCAGAGGTTGATCCGCGCAAGATTATGTTAATGCGTAACAGTCAAAAACCCTATCGTGATTGGTTGGTGACCAAAGAAAACCGTAATTTATTTACTTGGACTTTGGCACTGTGGGGTATGCCAGCCAAAGCCAAAGAAGTTGGTTTGAGCCTTGAAGATTATTGGCAACAGATTATTAAAGCTTGTTTCTTGGATGAAGCAGATCCAGTGGCTAAATGGCGAGAAGTTTTTACCATGCAAGAAGATATTAAGAAAAAGTTAAATGACATGCGCATCCAATATGTTATCGTCAAAGGTGAAGACGTAGACTTAACTGTTAAAATTGGTGCAGATCGCATTTGGCAAGGTGGTAGCGGGCGCAATATTCCTAGTTTTGAAATTTTTACTTCTCCTGATTGGCGAGGAGTCGATGGATGGATTCGCTTTAATGAGCCGCTTTATCGTTACGGCAATGTCATTAGAGACATTTATTTGCGAGTAGAACATGGACTCATAGTGGAAGCTAAAGCTAAAACTGGCAACAAGTTTTTGCAAGCAATGTTAGAAACTAAAAATGCTAATAAGTTCGGTGAATTTTCCATGACCGACAAGCGTATGTCTCACATCACTCATCCAATGGCAGAAACTTTATTTGATGAAAATATTGGTGGTCGTTTTGGTAATTCGCATTTAGCGATTGGCATGGCTTATAAAGATTGTTACCGTGGTAATCCAGATGCTGTCAAAGCAAATCAGTGGAAAGCAATGGGTTTTAATGACAGTGCTGAACACACCGACATGATGACTACAACCGATCGCAGTGTGACTGCGGTTTTGGCAGATGGTAAAGAAGTTTTGATTTATGAAGATGGTCAATTTGTAGTTTAATTTAGTGCTAAAATAGCGACATGACAATTAATTCAGATCATCAGTTAATCAAATATCAAGAAATCGGCAAAAAATCTACAGAAATGCTTTGGCAACTTTGGGAGGCCACTATTGAAGGGGCTACTCCAGCTCAAATCGATGATTTGGCGACGCGACTTTGTCAGCGCTATAACGTCACCTCAGCCTTTAAAGGAGTTGGTTCCAGAAAAAATCCTTATCGTTATGTAACTTGTATCAATGTAAATGATGGCGTGGTTCATGGCATACCAAGCACAATTCCTTTGCAAAAAGGCGATATCGTCAAAGTTGATTTTGGCATTATTGATGAAGGTTTTTATACCGATCATTGTTTTACTAAGTCCATTGGCGAGCCTAGCGAAGAAGATTTGCTTCTGATGAAAACTGCTCGCCGCGCCGTTCAAGAAGCGGCTCGCAAAGCTATTGTTGGTAATAAAGTTGGAGACTTGGGTTTTACCATGCAGAGTGTGGCAGAAAAAGTTGGTTTTAGCACTGTCAAAGAATTTGTTGGTCATGGCATTGGCTTCACTATGCACGATGAGCCACAGATTCCGGCTTGGGGCAAAATCCGCCAAGGTTTGACGCTTGAAAGAGGTCAGGTGCTCTGTGTTGAGGCGCAGGTAATTGCTTCTAAAGACGATGGAGTTTATATGGATGAAGATGGTTGGACCATTCGTTCTGAATCTGGAGCCAAAGCAGCTATGTTTGAATATATGGTCGTAGTTCAAGAAAAAAAGCCAGTTTTTCTAACCCCAACTTTGCAGTGGCCACTTTACTAAAATCTGATTTCCCTTTTGCTTTTTTCTCTGGAGGAGTGTATAATTATACATTCTTATGACCGACAAAAGCCTCTCCGAACCAAAAACCCCAAAAACCAAAACTGAAGATAAAGTTAAGGTCAAAAAAATTCCTAAATCTCTTCAAGAAGATATTAAGAAATTATTCAAAACTGCTAGTTCTCGTGGTTATGTAACCCAAGATGAAATTTTGGATGTTTTTGTGGAACCAGAAATTTATGTTGAAGAATTAGATGATCTTTATGATCGTTTTTTTAAGAAAAGTATTGATATTTTTGAATCAGTTTCTAAGGATGAAACTGCTGGCGATGAAGATGTTCTCAAACAAGAATTAGATGTTTTGGCCAACCTTGGTAGCGTGGGTGTTTCCGATCCAGTGAGAATGTACCTTAAAGAAATTGGTCGTATTTCTCTGCTTAATAGAGAAGATGAAATTCGTTTGGCTCAAGAAGTTGAATCAGGTAGTCTTAAGGCCAAGAAGAATCTAATTGATGCTAATTTACGTTTGGTGGTTTCTATCGCTAAAAAATATATTGGTCGCGGAATGACTTTCTTGGATTTGATTCAGGAAGGTAATAAGGGTTTGATTCGTGCGGTCGAAAAATATGATTGGACCAAAGGTTTTAAATTTTCTACCTACGCCACTTGGTGGATTCGTCAGGCCATTACTCGTTCCATTGCTGATCAGGCTCGTACTATTCGTATTCCTGTGCACATGGTTGAAACCATCAATAAATTAATGCGTACCTCACGTCGCTTAATGCAGGATCTTGGTCGTGAACCTACCCCAGAAGAAGTGGGTGAAAAGATGGAGCTCGAACCAGAAAAAGTTCGCGAGATTTTGAAGATTTCTCAAAACACTACTTCGCTTGAAACCCCAGTCGGTGATGGTGAAGATGATAGTACTTTGGGCGATTTCATCGCTGATGACAAGCAAGACAGTCCTTATGACACTACCAGTAAGCAAATGCTTTCTGAAAATGTCGAAGAGGTTTTGAAGGCTTTGTCAGACCGTGAAGCCAAGGTTTTGCGTATGCGTTTTGGTTTAGCTGGCAACAGAACTATGACTTTGGAAGAAGTTGGTAAAGAATTTGGTGTCACTCGTGAGCGTATTCGTCAAATTGAAGCCAAGGCTCTTCGTAAACTTAAACATCCAAGCAAACGCAAAAAATTACAAGATTTCTTGGAGTAAAATTTTCTGCCTATGAAATTTGTCTCAATCAATATTGAAGGTAATAAACATTTTGATAGAATTTTTCCGTTTTTACTTGCAGAGAAACCAGACGTACTGGCTTTGCAAGAAGTTTTTGAATGTGATTTGGAAACCATTAAACAAACCACTGGTTTGAAAAATTGTGTTTTTTATCCCAATGCTGATGTCACTCTTCCCAATATTCATTTGCAGGATCGCGGTAAATGGGGTGTGGCGATTTTTGCCAATGAAATTGTAGATAGCAAAGGCGTTTATTATTTTCAGGTTAATCCTGGAGAATTATTCATTTTTGATGAAAAAAAGAATGGCTTAGCTGATCGAGCCTTGCTGTTTGCTGAAACTAAAGTAGATGGCGAAGTTTTTAAAATTTTTAACACTCACTTTACTTGGTCTGGAGGCAGAGAAGTTAATGAGGCGCAACGCAGAGACTACGTCAAAATGAAAGAGATTCTGGAATCCTATGACGAAGTAATTCTGTGTGGCGACCTCAATACTCCTCGTGGTGAAGAAGTTTGGGACGATTTGGCCAAGACATATACCGACAACATTCCTCAAGAAATTAACACCACCATTGATAAGAATTTACATAAATCAGGTAAAGATATCCGCTTGGTGGTGGATGCTCTTTTTACCAGCTCTCATTATCTGGCGCAGAATGTGCGAGTAGTGCCCAACACCAGTGATCACATGGCGGTGGTGGGAGAGATTGAGAGAGTTTAATCAATTCTTTTATGACTGGTATTTTGTCTGATTAGTTGATAAAATCACTGCTGTTTTAACAAACAATCCTCGATAGCTCAATGGCAGAGCAGGAAGCTGTTAACTTCAAGGTTCTAGGTTCGAGTCCTAGTCGGGGAGCCACGTCTCACTTATCCGAACCAAGTCACGGTCAACAAGTGCTTGGAAACCATCGGTATAAGTAATATCAGCGATTTTTTTGTCTTCAACCCATATCTTCTGGGCAAACCACCTCAAGAACTGCCGTTTTTCAGGCTTTGTGAAGGCTTCATACAACTCAGGCAGGCGTTTCATAAAGGTAATGATTTTCTCAATTTTGTCTTCATCCAGATTAGCGGAAGGTCGGCTGAGCTTTTCAATCTTAGCTTCCACTGATTTAAGCTCCTCACGCAGTGGCGAGTACTTCTTCTCTAACCGCTCTTGCGGGATAACCTCAGACAGTAATTGGTCTTCTATCTTGTCCATTTTCTTTTCAATGGCTTCCTTACGTTTCTTGAGGGATTTGAGCTGCCCAAAAATGTCGGTTCCTTGATTGCTCATTAGTGACCTTAGCTCCAAACGCAGTTCATCATAAAACTGTTCATCAAATTGGAGTGAGGCAATCCACTGACCTAATTGTTCGTGGACAGCCTCCATATTGGCATAGGGCTGAGAACAATCTTGTGTATAGTTTTTTGGTCCGAGACATCGGTAGTAACGATTGATGTGTCCTGACTTCTTAATGTGTTCCTCGCCAGACATGAGAGAACCACAAGCCTTACAAAAAGTAAGACCTGCTAAAAACCAGTTGTGCTTGCGAGAGCGGTCAGCTCCTTTGTTGTGTTTTTTCATAATTGCCTCTGCTTGTTTAATATCACTGACGTTTACAATCTTTGGATGCTGTCCGTTTTTGTAGACTTTTCCGTCATACTTCACCCAACCGCAATAACGAACATCGGTTAGCATACGATGGATTTGACTGGAGTGTACACGCTTGCCATTTTTTGTGCGAAAACCCTCTTGATACATCATTTCTTCTAACGTTTGGACAGAGTAGTTTCCAGTTTTATAGCGTTGAAAAATCTCTTTGACAAAAGGCACTCGCTCATCATCCAAGAGCCAAGGAACATCCTTTTTGAAAGAGTTTAGATACCCCAGGACTGCTCCGCCAGGCTGGATACCTTTTTCAGCCAATGCCACCATAGTGCGTTTGGTTTTTTGACCAGTAATCTCACGCTGTAACTGGTTAGCACCAGCCATGATTAAATCAACAAACTTACCCACTGGGTCATCACCAAAATTGGGCTGCTCTGTAGCAATGAGCAAGACATTGTGTTTTTTGAGGAACGCCTTAACAGCCAGGTGGTCTTGAGCATTACGAGCAAAGCGGTCTGTCTCTTCAAGCAGTACTGCATGAACATCAGGGTCGCTTTCACACCGCTCTAGCATCCGATTAAACTCAGGTCTGCCAGTCGTTGATTTTCCACTTTTACCGCCGTCCTTATAAACATCAATAATATGCCAGTTTCTTTCCCTGGCAAACTTTGTTAATCGGTCAATTTGGTCTTCAAATGAGTGTCCTTCTTTGACCTGACGGTCTGTGCTGACACGAGTATAAAGCAGGCAATTTTTAATCCCGTCAAAGCTATTTTCTCCAATTTGTTGGTACATAAAGTCCTTTCAGCCACTTAAATGGCCGCCCTGGTGCACTCAACTAGAAATGACTTCTAATTGTCCAAGACGGCCATTAAAAAAAGCCATTTCTATTAGTTGAGTGCCCTTATATTTTACCATAATATGCCATTTAATTAAAGACATTTTCCTCTGGTACACCAAAGATTTCTCTGATTACTTCAAGAGGGATAAATGGGACAATTTCACGCCTTTTGCCCTCGGACTCAATCTTCTGTACTAGGGTGAGGTATTTCTGATATTTTTCTGGTTCAGAGAGGTCAGTGGTACTCGGTGGGTGCTCTTTAAGCCAGGTTTGAGCATTATCATAAAATTGCAACAGCGTGTCATTATCCATCGCCCGTAATCGGTTTTCGATTGAACTGGCATTTGAGCCCGTGGCTGTAACGAGTTGGTACTTCATAGCCTTATATTTCTTCAATGAGTGACTCTAGCGTCGGGACATCGGTAGTAGTTTGAGCTAGGCTTAATTGCTTCCCAGTAATGGGGTGATAAATAGTTGTGCCGTTCAACCAGTCAGAGTTTATTTCGTACAGCTCTTCAACCTGAGGCATAACCACCGTATGCTCAATGGGCTTGTCAGACAATTTGTAAACGGCTGCTTTTGGTCCTTTGCTTTCTACCACCACTTCGACAAACCCCTTTCGTACCGCTGGGTTAATCCAGTTACGAACTGTGTCGTCATCCCAGCCAATTTCTTTGGCGAGTAGCCTTACCGTAAACTGTCCATCCTCATTTGTTGCATTGGCTTGGATGAGTTTGGCTTTTTCTAGTAGCTCCTCAGTTTTGGGATGGATTTCATAAATGGTACGCATCAGGATTTCTTCAAACAAAACCTGAGCGACGTAATAATCAGCCAACGTTGCAACTACCGCACTCCCACCGTTGATGGTTCTAATCTCTCTTTGACTTTGATGCAGTAGCGTCACATTTTCGATGAGTGACATGAGTTTTGAGTAGTCTCGCCTGACTCTAATGGGTTTTTTGGGGAAACGGTCGCTTAGTTCTTTAGCAAACGGGATGAGCACAGCGTAGGGTCGGATGATTTTTTGTAAGTTAATGAAAGCTGGGCTTGGCTGCTTAATAATTTCTGTACCATTGTATTTGGCGTTGGTAACTTCCAAAACCCTAGAAGTCTGTTTCTCAGTTTCATCAGGAAATACTGTGAAATTGCGAGTTTCATTTTCTGGATGAACGTTAGGGCGAGTAGTAGTGGTAACAAAACCAGTTGGTCCAAAAATCTCTCGCTCCATTGTTTCAATTTCGCCTGTCTCGGGATTTTTTACCGTTGTTTGGATTTTTAACTTGCCCTCAGATTGGAGTGAGCGGATAGAGTAATCAGCTTTTTGACCACCGTGCATTTCAAAAATCAGCACTACTTTGTGAGCGAGTGCATCAGCTTCAAGATAGTAAAAACTTTGAGGTGTGGCATCAGTCAGGTCTTTGTAGGCATCAGTGGGAAAAAGTGGCAGTACCTTGGAGATAACATAGGACTTGCCCGCAGCACTGGCTCCTTTAACAATCACAGAAAGTGGGTTGTCGGTAATCCTTGAAGTTAGAGCCAAGTAGTAGAGCAAGATATTTCGCTCCTCGCCAATTACGCCTAATTTTCTCACCTCGTTCAGCACTTGGTGTAAAAGTAAGGGTGAGTCCAGCAGGATATTTGCCTCAGTGATTTCATTTTGATTTAGTGGTTTTTCTGGTAGTGGTGCGGTCTTGGATGGCAAAGTGTTCAGCTCATCCACTGCAAGGCTTAATGCCATGAGACTTTGTGCAACCATTACCTGCTCATCCTCGTTAAAATCAGTTAGTTTGGAACTAAAAACACTCCTTCTTCTATCGGAGTGAAGGTTAATATTGTCCTGGTGGATGAGTTGACCAGTTTTGTATAAAGCAAGAACGACGGTGTCTTTTTTTCTTTGCAATTTGACATGATAACTAAGTCCGTCCTTTTGAAACTCGTAATTTGAACCACCATTATTTTTGACCACAAAACCATGTGACGTGTTGGCAACGAGTGGTGCATCAGAGCTCGCAAGCGGAACCGCTAATTTTAGCAACTCAGTAAAATCACTGGCAGATTTTTCTAGTTTGGTGAAGTAGTCAGTTAAGTCTACTTTTTTTCCATCGGTTGATGGTAAGGTTACAATGTGGGCTTTACTCCCAAATAGGTTGGCGGTTCGTTTAGCACCTACCTCGCCAGCCTCATCGGTGTCATAGCAAATATAGATTTTTGCGATGTGCTCAAAGTGCTGCAACCACTCAGGTTTGAACGTGCCCGCTCCGCCAGTGCTAGAAACGGCTGGGAAGCCATACTGTGTGGCAATCATAGTGTCAAACTCGCCCTCGGTAATGACAACAAACTCTGTCGGTTGACTAAGAACTCTGAGATTAAAAAGCGAAGCGGTTGAGCCATGTTCGCTCCACAGCTTGCTACCTTCGTCCTTTGCGGGGTCACGACGGTGTTTGATGTTGGTCAGCGTTCCTTGTTGGTCAAAAATAGGGATGGTGATGCTGCTACCGTCCCATCCAATTTGAAATTGCTTGATGGTGTCCTGAGTAAGTCCTCTTTGAGAGCCAATGAGGTACTCCGTTATCCTGATGGGTAACTGCTGGTGGTAAGTAAGAGCACGGGAGTCATCAAGCTTTAATTTGGGCTTGGGAGCAGGTAGATAAAGCTGTGGTTTACTCTCTAGTGGTATGTATTTATCACCGCTAATTTTCTGCGTTAGCTGACTCCAGCTCCCTTTTTCTCCGCAGTGGTGGCATAAGTAGCAACCATCTTCTGCTTTGATGTAGAAGTGTTTTTCCTTGTCGCAAAATGGGCAAATGGTGATGAGTTCGCCGTAGAACTGTCTGTGCTCAATGTTGTGTTGATTTAAGTAGTCGGCTACATTTTCGAGTAACATTTTCTTGTCCTTTCATCCAGTTAAATTGTCTGTTAGTAATTGATTGAGCTTTGTTGAGACTGCTTGCTCAACAGCTTGGTTGGTTTCTGTGTTTATTGGATAGTAAATCTGTAGCTGCTGCCCATTGGGCAACTTTTTTGTGGGGTAAACACAGCGATATCCCTCGGAGTTAAGACGGGTATAAACGGCAATGCTTCCTAAGTAGAGTTTGTTGTCCAAAACACACGAAGCGAAAGCGATTAAGCCACTGTCTGCTTTTACTGGGATTATTTCCACTTCCGAGACTTGAGTCATGACTGCTCCTGTTCTTCACGTTCAGACTCAAGACGTTCGTAAACACTCGTTAATAGTTGGGCGAGTTGAGCGATGGGATTATCACTCTCAAAATTGGTGGTATCAGATGTTGGGAGCTCTACGGTGCTCTCTGAATGAAATGGTGATGTAACTTGCTTCGGTAACATTTGGAGCAAGTGTAGAAGGTTCCCAAAAAGATTTGAAATACACCAAAAGTTACTTTAAGTGTTGGGTAGCCTCATGGTCTTCATTAGCTGCCTAAGCTTTAGCCGTTTTGGTAGTTTAGCTAAGTGAGCTTTGAAACGATTGCGATAAAGACTGATTACAGTTTCGTCGTGGAAGGTAGTTTTGTTTGGATACTTTTCAAGGAAAAAGTCGGCGATTTCTCGGTCAGTTTTTCCATCCTTGGTTAACTCAAGGATTTCTTTTTTTATCTCCAGGTCTTTGGTTCGGCTGAGATTGGGTGTTGAAGGTAAATCAGATAAGTAACGGTCAATGAGTGGTTTGTTTTTGTTTAGTTCAGCGACGAGCTGCTTGAAAGACATTTTTTCACTCACTGTTATGGTTAGAGAGTTGGTAGCTTTTGGTTTATGTTTCAGTTGTTTTTGAGCTTTTTTCAGTACATCATCTAGCCCAACCACTCCCGAGTACTCGATTGAAATGGGCATAGTTTCTTCATCAATATCAGGTGGTGGTGCAGACTGAAACAAGATAATGCCAACCAGTGTCCCATGCCAGCCAATAGGGAGGTCAAACAGCCAAATTATGTCTTTTACGGCTTGGTCTATCCATGGCAGTGATTGATTAACGGCATTTGATACATCGTCTGGATTGAGCACTTTTCCTTCTTGGGAAAGTTGAACAGAGTAGCCACCTGTGGGAACGCCAAACTGTTTTCTGACCGCTGTAATTTCACCAGCTAACTCCTCACTTTCTTCAAGTAACGCTAGTGCTTGGAGTTGTTTTTTTGAGTACTTTGATTTTTCTAGTAATAGTTTGATTTTCATGCCACTTTTTCAGATACCTTATGATGCTATTTTACCAAACTTATCTTGAGGTGGGTAATTTGATTTGTTCTTACATATGTTTGGTTTTTGGGATAAAATACACCCAACGACCTAAACTCATCGTGGTTTCACAGTGAGCATGGTCGAGAAATCGGATAAACGGCAGTAAGCCCTCCATGGGCTCTACGTTTATCCGTCGTATCCCGAAAGGGGTATGGGTGTCGCAAGATACCAGCCGTGGGGGGCTTTTTGGATATCCAAGGCTCTCTACGCAGGAAGACGTAGTTATGAAAGAGCCGATTAAAACAGTTGCCACTATAGTAGGGTTCCTACTTTTACTTGCAATACTCCCATTGCCGTATGGCTATTACACATTTCTGAGATTGACCGTTTTTGTGAGCAGTTTATTTTTAGCGTACCAACTGTATGAGAAGAAAAGTCACGGTCTGAGTTTAGTTCTAGCTGGACTGGCTTTACTTTTTAACCCAATCATCCCTGTTTACCTCTTAAGAGAGACTTGGCTGCCGATAGATTTAGTGAGTGCTGGTTTGCTTTTCTATGTCGGATATTATGTCAATAAAGGAGCCAAGTGAAGAAACTTTTTGAGGGTCTATTTACCTTGTTTCTCAGCGTCATAGGCATACTTAACTTTTCCTCTGGCATAATTGCTGCCATTTGGCTTATCGCTGTTGGCGGTTGGCAATTTGTTCTATTTGGTTTCATTTTAGGGATAGCAATGCCGTGGGTTTACTCAATCGCATCTATCCCTTCAATGCTGGTTGTGCCCTTAATCTTAAAGTTTGCCGAAAAAGGCAACCAACTTTTGATGTCAGTATTTGGGTTCATAGCTTCCTTGTATAACAACTTTTTGCTGGCACTCTGGGTATCATTTGTTTTTGGGTTGATGATACAGGTTGACTATAACCCAATAGCCATGTGGTTTTGGGGATTTGCCACCGTCATGGGACCGATTAGTTACATGGCTAGTAAAGAAGACAGGGGCTCACTGGGTACAGTATTAGGGGCATTTTTCTGTCAGGTGGGATACATACTATTAACGGTTTCATACTACTTTTTTGGTAGTGAGACATTGGGTTATAGCCTGCTTTGGTTGTCATTGATTGCATTTTCAGGGCTCAATATCTACCTCGGGTTTGCTGAGGGACTGTTGAGAAAAAGTGGAGCAGGTTCCACAAGCGTCCAGCCATTGGAAGAAGAAAATATCGAAGAGGCTGACATCGTGACACCAATGGAAGAACTGCAAGATACGGGTAAAAAATATTGCTCTAATTGTGGAGAACAAATTAACAAGTCAAGCAATTTTTGCACAAGTTGTGGAACTGCACTGAAAGGATAATGTATGTTTTGTGGTAATTGTGGAGCCAAGATTGATGAAAAAACTAGGTTTTGTCCCGAGTGTGGGACAGAAGTTAAAAATGTTGGCAGGGATGCTAACGGCAAGAAAGACCAAGATATTGCTAGCGAACACGGTATTAAAAACCTTGATGAAAGACTGCAAAGACTTGAAAAATTAGGTGTAAATCACCCCAAGCTTATTAATCGTGCTTTTACAGTGTGGGGTTATTACATACTCGCTCAAATAATAGTGGCGGGAGTGGTACTACTCCTTGCCTTAGTTTTTGGGCTTTTCTCTCAATAAAGGGTAAATATGTTCTGTACTCACTGTGGCTCTCACCTACGACAAAATGCTAAGTTCTGCGAAAAATGCGGCTCCACTGTGTCGAAGCCAAAAGCCAACAGTCAAAAAGTTGACAAGTCTCAGTCGAAAATAAAATGGCTAGTCGGTTTGGTAGTACTTGCAGTTGTTGGAGTTTCGTTTTCTCGTTTTTTCCTAGGCGGTAACTCTGTGACTGGTTACTCACAAGATGAAGCAGGATTTAAGAAAGCTATTGACAGACAATACCAATTGCTTGAGTCTGGCACGGAAGCAGATGTACAACAGATTTACCAAGATTTTCTCGACCCAAAAGCTAAAGTCATGTCAGAAGAAGAGTACTTAAAGGGGTTCAAAGAGTATTGGGGTGACAAATATCAAAAAGTTATCATGCATAGCTATAAAGCTGATGGAGCTAATGCTTACGCTGACAGAACTATCCGTGTGTGTACTGATGAGAACTGTCAAAACGTTGAGTCAATTAGCCGTGCCTTTAAGAAGTATTACTACGAAAATGGGCGATGGCTGATGAAGGGTGAAGACTTCTATTGCCCTAGAACTACCAACTATGAAATGGAGCCAGAGTTTTCTCGAGCTCTAAGTCTGATTGAGCAGCGGGCGACAGAAGCAGACACAGACTCTGCGGAGACATTTAAGACTTACCTAGAAGTAATCCACTGTCTGCAAATCCGATATGCCCCTGCCGATGCTGACATGAACCAGGCAGAGGGTGTGTTTCACTTTATCCCTGGTCAAAGTGCCGAAACACTATCAATCGTCGTTTCACCTCGATATAAGTCAAAAGATGACATCCTAACAGCCACGCTCATTATGCATGAGCTTACCCATGCCGTGAACTACGTTTCTGGTCTTTACGATGGAAAACATACCGATTGTTACCTAGACGAAGCACAAGCCTTTAGTAATCAAAATTGGTTTTTAACTGTACTTAATAATGAAGAAAAGCAGTCACTACTGGCTCGGATGAGAGTCGGTGGCTCTCCCGAACTGGTAGGTATTGCTAACGTACTGCAAACCGTTCCTCGCATGAAAGGAGCTACTTATGAGGAACAAGCTCTGAACTTTGTTAAAGCTAATCCGTTTTATCAAAAACAGTGCGGTACATAAAAAAAACTTTGGGAGTGAGTTGTTCCGATGTCCCGATGTGGTCAGAACCACAAGTTCATTAACAAGAATCCTTTTTCTTTAGGTGGCTCCTGCCACAGGGGTAGTTATATAGTGTCCGCTACCTCTGAACATCGGTACTAGCTCTGCTGTATACCAGATGTGATAAATAGGCTTAATGACTGTTTGGGGTTATTGAAAAGGAGCATTGTATTTTTAGGATACTACCTCTGGTGGTAAATTGCCCTACTCGAGGAAGGCGGAGTATCGTTAAACACTAAGTTTGTGGTAGATGGGTGTGTAATATTTTACACACATTGCTGTCAAAACTTTGCCAACTAATCCCAGGCAATATTATTGTTTTTAGCCTGGTTGGAAGTTTGATGTTGAACGAGTAAACGAAAGTATCTCATTTGCTTGATATGAGATAAAATATTGTAAGAAAAAGTAAAGAAAATATGGGATTTAGATTTCGTAAATCATTTAAGATAGCTCCAGGCGTTCGGCTCAATATGAGTAAAAGTGGCTTGGGTATGAGTGCGGGTGTTCGTGGTGCTCGGGTTGGCTTTAATAGCCGTGGGTCTTATACCAGCGTTGGTATCCCTGGAACTGGTATCCACTCAACTACTTATAGCAAAACAGGCAGAAAAGCTCGAAGCTCAGGTGGAAGAACAGCAAATCCTAGTCAGTCATCAGGTGGCGGTAAGCTACTACTTTGGTTGATTGCTATCGTCGTGGGTATTGCTCTTCCTCCATTGGGCGTAGTCATGGTGATTGGGGCAGCGATTTATTACTATCAACGGAACAAATCTCCAAAATATCAAGCAGAGCAGCGGATTAAAAAGGCTACGACGTTTTTCCAAGAACAGAAATATGCTGAGGCTGAGCCACTACTATTAGAGGCAGCCAATATTCATCCTGAAAACACGGAAACTGATTTTTTATTGGGTGGTGTTTACCATAATCAGGGTAAGTACAAAGAAGCTGCACCCTACCTAGAACGAGCTCATCAACAAGACCCGACGCATGAAGGAACTCTTGTATCACTTGCAAACTGTTATTTTAGCTTGGGTGAGTTCGACAAGGTTATACCCCTTATGCAAAACTTCCCAGGTGGTTGGGAAAATAATTTGAAAGCTTTACAACTTCTGGGCTTGAGTTTCTCCAATAAAGAGCAGCATGACTTGGCAATAGAAGTTTTCAAAAAGGCTTCGTTGACCAAAAGAAACCTTGATGATGGTTTGTTAGAGCTTCATTACAACCTGGGAATTGTTTATGATGCTGCGGGGCAAAAAGCCAACGCACAAAAGCATTTCAAAAAAGTGTACGCCTACAACATGAACTACAAGGATGTGCTGAGTAAGATTGATGGGGATGTGCCTAAAATCACCGATGGTGAACCGAAGCAAAACCAAGGGAAAGTTAAGGGACAAATTGGTTACTACGGGTTAGAGGACTGGTGGCTATCTGAGTTTAGTGAAGAAGAGAGGAGCCATATTGAGGAAGTTTTCCAACCTATGGGGTCTGAACCTGGTAGTAAGTCGCTAACTGAGGGTGAGTTGAGTTACTCATCGCAGAACGCTGCTGGTTTACTTCATGCTCTCGCTGGCTGGTTCAATAAACCAGGCGACCGAGAAATTGCCAAGAAAATTATCGCTAAAGCAACTGAACTAGCTCAAGATGGTAATGATGTTCTTGACCTTCACTTTTCGCTACAGCAAAAGATGGAGATTTATTACCGAGAACGTGAGGCTGACCCAAAAGCCATGGATGAGGCGATTAAGGCTTGTGAGGATCAAATCAGGATAGCACCGCAGGCAGCACGACAATTTCTCAAAGAGTATCCAGGGCAACCAGTGCCTGGTCATGCAGGGTACACTCAACTAGCTATCATCCTCAAAAAACAAGATAAGCACCAAGAAGTAATCGTACTTTGTGAGAAGGCAAAAGAGCAAGGTTGGGCTGGTGATTGGGATAAGCGGATTGCTGATGCCCAGAAGAAACAGGAGGGACAAGTATGAGGTCAAAACAACTTATTACGTTAGTTTTATTGATTGCAGTTGTAGCTGTGATTGCTTACTTTGCTTATAGTTCAAAACAACGCAATCAGACTACGCCAACATCGGCAACACAGATGGAACAGCAGAACGCCGACTGGCAGGATGAAACAGTAAACGAAATTGGTTTAACGCTTCAACATCCTAAAGACCTGGTGTTCCGCAAGGAAATTGCCGACGATAACGGCAGGATTAGAACAGTGGGGTTTTTCCTAACAAAAGGCTCCGAAAATAGCCCTGAGTATCAAATGTACGGATTGTACCAGCAGTTTAAGGATGGAAGCCAACAAGACTTGGAACTTGCTAAGAAAGAGATGGACTCAACCACCATAAAGGAAGCAAGTATCACTGGCTACTCTGGTATTGAGGGTTTAATCATTGGTCCAAAAACCAGGTTCATTACTACTGTGATTAAAGATGGAAAACTTTTTTCGGTATCAACAATCCCACCTACAGAAGAAAATAAAGAACTGACCGAACAGATAATAGCAACCTTTGATTTTGAATAATTATGCCCGTAATTTCATACTTATTGACTGCTTTTTTTATTGGAGGTGGGATTTATTGTATTTTCCAATATTGGAAGGTAGAGCATATTGAAAGGGAAATTAATGTGCTTGAAACTGAATGGGATGGAGTGCCCAAGAAGTCTATGAACCCTTATGTCAATAACGACACCTTGTTGAAAATCATCGCCAAAAATAGACAGCCAATTGAACGGAAAATATATTTGTTAAAACAGAAGAGACAATTCGTGTTGGACAAAATACCACTAATTGGTTGGTTCAAAAAGTAATACCTCAGCTACATGGCTTGCTGAAATGTTCACTTATAGTTCACACTGATGTTGGTAGCTTGGGTTATCCGATATGAGTTGAAACAACTTACTACGAAGGTTTTTTTGCGAGCATTCATCATCTGTAAATAATGGGCACGTCCCATCACGATTGATATCAATCATAGTTTTGAGCATAGCCACCTGGGGATGTTTATCGTCGTTCTCTTCATTCATTTTAAGCACAACAGAACTAATCTCTTCGTTACTTAGTTTGGTGTAAAAATCAATCTGTGACACGAATGCTTCAACCTCTTTGTCTCTACAAGATAGATTGTCCTTGCTATTTAGGGTATCCAGATATTGCTGAACGTGAGTCATCTCGTGAGTTATGAGGAGAGCAGTAAGCGTATCGTCTGAAAGCGAATAACTACTATCAACTGTAATAGGGAAATAGTTGGGCTTGATATCTTCACTATGAAAAGTGAAGTAGCCTTCTGCACCGCCGCCAATTTTTTCTTCAACGATTTTTATACAATTGGTGAGACTTGCAGGGAAATGATGAAAACGAAGCTTTGTCTCATAATCCCCAGTTTCACAGTATTTATCACACCACTTTTCATTGTCATCAATTCGCTGTTGGATAAGACTGAGTGCTCTATCATATTGCGGGTCATTTTCCAGTCTTGTTGTACGGGTACACCCATCTTTTATATTAAGTTCAGCTATTGGTGAAGCTACTGGCTCCGATATTGATTGAGTTCTTTGCTTAGAAAAAATAAGAGCAACGATAACGCCTACTGCAAGTACAGCAAGAAGAGCGGGTAAGAACAAACGCAATTTTTGTGACTTTTTCTTCATATTTTATCCACCTGCATGACCAACATTTTCTGTTTTTGGCAACTCCACACTTTTAATTAAGCTACCTCTTGAGTAGACATCAAAACGTTCAAATCCAAAACCTGAGAGTAAATCACTCACTGTTTCAACGCCTTCATCCTTTGCAGATTGCTTCAACTCCTCTGGAGTGAGCCGATACTCTTCCTGCATCATTACCTCATCTTGGTACATATCAAGGATACCGCTGGCTGGCGACGCTAAAAATGCGTCAACACTCTCTGGACTGGCTTGAAACTCATTTTCATCCCTAATGTCAAACTTTAGAACAGTTCTCATTGGTTCTTGGATTACGAGGCGGTACAAAATATTGTAGTCAAAAAAATCTGAGTCAACATCTACATTGGGGTCTAAATAAGCGTCCATGCTTTGGATGAACACCTGTCGCCCAACTTTATCCATGCCCATAAAACCAACTTCGTTTGTGGTCTTAAATATTGTGAAGTAAAAAGAGTAAACGATGATGGCTATCACTCCACCTACACTTGCCCAACCTTTGATTTTCTGTAAAAAACCTTCCTTCTTTGATTGCGTCTGACTTGATTTTTCCATGTTAATTTATAATACATCAATAATTTACATACTAAAAATGGAAAAATAGAGTGTCCAGCTCTAGATAACACTCCATCTTTACTCACGCTCTGGTTCCATAGGGGAGGTACGAGGTTTTTAATTGACCACCCCCTGGGTGGGGGTAGGGTGTACCGTGGGCAGTCAGGCACAGACACAGCAAGCCACACCTCACTAGGCGTGTAATCATTGCATAAACTTCTACCGATGCCTCGATGGGAGAAAACGAGTTATTATTTAGGCGTATGCAGGCTGATACTGTAGGTTTTGGCTTGTATCTGGGAAATACGGTCGGATAAAATCCCACAGGGGGAGCATTCCAATTTTAGCTTATACATCAACCAATATTCAACCAATATATGCTTTTAACTTTAGTGTATGGAGAATCCTAAAAAGGCGTTACAATGAATGCAGATATAATAATTAAAGGAAGGCAGACATGATCACAGGATATTGCGTTAAATGTAAGGAAAAAGGCGTTGAATTGTCAGCACCAGAGATGCACAAAACTGAAAAAGGTGGCTTTATGGCCAAAGGCAAGCACGAGAAGTGTGGAACAACTGTTTGTGCAATGATGTCCAAAGACAATGCTGAAAAAGCACTAGCAAACGGCGTAAAAAAAGCTTACTAAATATACTGTTTGGAAAATTCTTCCACTTCAAACTTGGAAATAGTTAACACCCTTGTTTTATATCCGTTCTTTAACGAGTTCAAGGGGAGCCTTTACTTTTTTTAAGCAATCTAAATACCCTAAATCATGCACCCAAGACTTTGATATACTTGCAAATATGCAATCAACTTCCTTCGAAACTATCAACAACAAGCAAATTTTCTGCATTTTCACCAAACCAGAGCTTAGCCAGAAGAAAATCGTCATCATGAGCCATGGTTTTCGTGGCAGTTCTATTGGTCCAGCCAGGTCATTTGTCAATTTCGAGAAACTTTTAGTCAAAGAAGGGTTTTCAGTCTTAAGATTTGATCAGCCTTGCAGTGGCAATTCTGAGGGTGATTATTTGGATTCCTCTTTTGATGAATGGGTGCAGACTACTTCATATTTTGCTCAAAAATATCTCAATTTGGGTTATCAGGTAGTTCTACTTGGTCAAAGCATGGGGGCGACAAATACAATGGTGGTCGTTGGACAAGACCATCTAAAAGACCGTATTCCCTGCATTATTCTTTGGGTTCCTGATGCAAAAAGTGAGATTAGCGTAGATCCTGAACAAATATATGAAGAAGACGGACAAAAATATAAAGGCAAATTTTGGATGCAGGCTTGTAATGCTGATTTTGTGGGAGCGATGAATAAATATCAGGGTGGTATTCACTTGGTTTATGGCGAACAGGACAAATATATTACCAAAGAGCTCCGAGATAAAACCATCGAAATGGTCAAAGCCAAAGGGCAACCATATATGGTTTTATCAGGTCAAAATCATAGTTCTTGGGAATTTGATGTGACACAACAAGTTTACAAAGAAGAAATCGAGTTTTTAGCTAAATACGTAAAGTAATCCGAGTCAATTTGCTATAATCAATCTATGTCCAAAAATCCTCTAATCAATGCCTTGAGTGCTTCAGCCTATATTGTGCTTGTTGTTTTGATTATGAATTTTTTGTCTAGTAATCTCAGAGACAAACCTGACACTTTTGGTGCTCCGCTCATTTTTTTGCTGATGTTTACTCTTTCTGCCGCAGTGATGGGGTATTTGTTTCTTTATCAACCGTTTCAGCTTTTTATTGAAGGCAAGAAAAAAGAAGCAGTAAGCTTATTTGTTAAAACCATGGGTATTTTTGCAGCTTTTACAGCAGTGGTTTTGATTTTGCTTCTTTCTGGTCTTATTTAGATTAAGAGTTTTATAATTTTTTTTGTTAAAAATAAGTTTAAAATTGTTTTCTAAAAAGTAATATATTAAACTTAATATGAAAAGAATTATGAATGGAAAATTTTACGAAAAATACTCTTGGATAATTTTCCTCCTTATTGGAGCCATGGTTTTAGTTGGTGCAATCCCTCACGCGCTGGGTTTTAATACTGATCCGACGCTGGTCCAAACTATTAGCGGTAAAACAATAGATGAAATTAAAATTTTGAATCCAATGTTTTTCAACTTATATAATTTCTATTTTAGAGGTGGAGGCTTGTCTGACTTAGGATTTGCTTTTTTCCTGATAGTTATTTCCTTAACTGCTTATAGGTGGGGGCAAAAGTGGGCTTGGTATGCTTTCTGGTTTGTTCCGGTTTACTTTCTAGCTTGGATATCTCTAAGCTCAACCCTTCCTTCTGAATCAAAGTCTTCATTGTTGCCACCATTAGTAATGATTATTGTTTTAAGTCTTGTTGGGTTGTTTTTACCGTTTAGAAAATTCTTTCCAAACAAGAAATAAAGCTATATATTATTAACATATGACTACAACTGAAAAAATAAAAAACATGTTGACTTGGGGATTTATTTTGTGGCTCGTTGGTTATCTTGCGAGCATAATTTTATTTTTCATCGTACCAAAAGAATACATTGGTTGGGTTTTATCACCACTTGCTAGTGTTTTTACGATTTGGGTACTGATGAAAAAAGTCAAACGACCAGAATTGATGTGTTATTTTGGGACAGGTTTGATCTGGACAATAATGGCCATATTACTTGATTATCTTTTTATTGTAACTTTACTCAAAACTGGCAATTCATATTACAAGCATGACGTTTATTTATATTATTTTCTCACCTTTGTTTTACCAATGGGAGTGGGCTATTGGAAATTTAAACACAAAGCACTAGACGCAGAATTGTTTTAATTGTACTTAGTTTAGGTATAACTACATCTCCACCACAAATCCGCCCATTTTTTCAATGAAGTAGGTGTCATGTGAGATGTATAAAATAGCTCCATCGAAGTCAACTAAAGCATTTTCAAGCTCTTCAATTGAAGGTAAGTCCAAGTGATTGGTAGGTTCATCCAAGATTAATAAATTTGGTTCATTAATTAGCATTTTAATGATTTGAAAACGAGCTTTTTGTCCTCCAGATAGGTTTATTATTTTTTGGCTAGCATCTTGAACGGGATTAAATAAATATTGAGAAAGTAGACTCATTATTTGCTCATTTGTCACAGCGATATTTTTTTCTTGATAACTTAATCTAATTGCTTCAGAAAGAGCAAGATTCAAATATTTTTTATCTATTTCTTGTTCATACTCTCCAATTCGCAAATCGCTTGATAAGGTTATTTTTCCATCTAAAATATTTGCAACAGGTTTTTGATTGTTAGCTAAAGAAAGAATTGTTTTTACCAAAGTACTTTTGCCGGCTCCGTTTTTACCTTTGATATAAACACGATCGTTATCTCTAAGTGAAAAATCAAGGTTTTCAAAAACTGGCTGATCGTATCCAAGAGATAAATTTCTGACTAATATTCTCTCAATGCCTCGTTCTCTTTTGGAGATCATGTTGATTCTGATATTTTTCTCTTTAAATTTATCGTAAGAATCGACAATTTTTTTATCTAAATCATCAACTGAATTTTGATCAATCCAAAACGATGGCTTAATTGTTTCTGTTTCAAGCTTTTCATAGTCACGGAGCCAATGGTCATAACGAGTTTTCCATTGCTTACTTTTAGCGCGCATTTGTAAACCCCACTGAACTTTTTTCTTAGCTTCTTTAAGTTTATTCAATTGGTTGGTGTAATTTTTTACAGAACTCAATGTGTTTGAAGAGTTTAACGCAATATAGTGGTCATAGTTGCCTTTATAGATATCAAGTCTTTTATCTTTAATTTCGATAATTTTATTCACATACTTAAGAACATTGCGGTCGTGAGTGACTACGATAACGGTTTTTTTAAGAGTTCTCATCCAAGAAATGAATCTTTCTTTGCCAAGATAATCTAAATGATTAGTTGGTTCATCAATTAGCAATAGATCAGCTTGAGAGAACATCATTCTAGTCATCTCCACATATCTTTTTTGTCCACCAGAAAGATGAGATAAGGGCTGAAGTGATAGTTCATTGGAGACATTAAAATCAGAGAGGGTACTGAGAATAGCATCTTCTAGATTAAAAAATTTATATTCTGTAAATTTTTCTAAAGTTTCTAAGTAGTGATCTACTTTCGTGTTTCTACCTGATTCAAAATCGTCAAGAATTTTTTTATATTTATGATAATTTGGGATGCTATCGATAATATATTTTAGTGGAGTCTGTTCAGCATTTTCAATGTGTTCTTGTTTGGTTAGAGTGATGATAGTTCCTTTTTGAGTGGTAATATCTCCTTCGTAATCATGGTCTTCATTACTTAGCATTTTAAGCAGGGTAGTTTTTCCATTCCCATTTCTACCAATCAAGGCAACTTTTTCACCCGGCATGATAGAAAAAGAGATATCTTTGAAAAGATATTTAGCCCCAATGTTTTTGGAAAGTTTAGCAACGTCAAGTAACATGAAGAATTGATTATACCTTATTAGTTTGGTCTTGATTAAGATATTTAGGCGATGCCTGAAAAAGAAATAAACAATAGAAAAATATTTGTTACAATTAAATAATTATATGAATGAAATGGTAAATAAAAATCAGCTTTTAGAGAATATTTGTTATACAGAACTTGTTTATGGAAGAATAAATAAGAAACTTAATACTCAGTTTTCAAAAAAACAAATAGAAGAGTTTATTTTAAGAATTTTAAAAGATACAGATGAGAAGTTCTTTTCAAAAATTGGGAAAAATTATTATGTAGAAAATACTGAAAATAATGTTAGATTAACTATAAACTCAAATACTTTTAGGATTATAACTGCTGATAAACTTAAACAGTGAGGTTTTAACTTTTATGGACACAAAATCTACAATCACCCCTAAACTAATTGCTCCCTGCGGCATGAATTGCGGACTTTGTTTTCATCATCTAAAAGACAAAGATAAATGTCCTGGCTGTTTGTCTGGTAGGATGGTCAATAAGCGATGTCTTAATTGTGCGATTAAGCTTTGTAAGGAAAGAAAAGGTGATTACTGCTTTGACTGTGACAAATTTCCTTGTGACAGAATTAATCACATAGATACAAGATACAAGAAAAGATATGGAATGAGCATGCTTGAAAACCTAGAAATCATCAAAAACAAAGGCATGGATTATTTTCTAAAGCAACAAAAACAGAAATATGTCACTTCAGAGGGCACTTATTGTGTTCATGATAAAAAGAGATATTGAACAGTTTATATGATCCAGATACCCAATAGAGTATAATTGACCATAGTGATTAAAAGTAAAACCAAAGTTTTTGAAGATTTTTTTGCTCAGTTTCAATTGCGACTATATAAACAAGGAGAAACGGTTATTCGCTCGGATGACGATCCTCAGGGTATTTTTTGTCTTACGAAGGGATATGTTCGCCAATATATCATTTCTAAAACTGGCGAAGAATTAACTTTGCATATCCTGCAACCAATTTCCTATTTTCCGATGGTTTGGGCTTTTAACAATACGCCAAATGCTTATTTTTATGAAGCGCTTACTCCAGTTGAAATCGGTCGAGCTCCAAGAGATCAAGTTTTGGAGTTTATCAAAGATAAGCCAGATCTAATTTTTGAACTTATGAGCGAGCTACTCAGACGTTATGAAGAATCATTAACCAGAATCGAACACTTAGTTTTTAGCGATGCATACAGGAGAGTTATTTCAGTTTTACTCTACATTGCTCAGTATTTCGGTAAAAAAAGTGGTACTAAAATCATTGTAAATCATCGTTTTACTCATCAAGACATTTCCACTTTAGTTGGTGTTGCCAGAGAGACAGTCAGTATCGAAATGGGCAAATTAGCTCAAAAAAATTTAGTTGAGTTTGTTGAACACGCCATGATTTTTAGCAATATTACCAAGCTAGAACAAGAGCTAACCGTTAATTAGTAATTTCCCTCACAAGTTTTATCACCGTCAGATCACTGAATCTGTTGATCAATTAGTCCATAATTTCAAATATTATGATTAATAAAAAACAAAAAACAAAAGGTGCGATGAAGAATACTTCAAATGTAGTCGTCGCCGCAGTGACAGGAGCCGTTGTCGGTGCTGGCGTGATTGCCGCAGGAATAGTGGCCATGGGAAATGATAAAAACAAAGCCAAAGCTAAGAAGATTATCAATGAAGTCAAAGCAAAGGCTTCTTCTTATATGAAGAAAACTCAGAATCAAGTTGATGATAGTAAAGCAAAACTTGAGCAAACAGCTACAGTTGCTGAGGGATCAAAAAAGAAAGTGAAAAAAATATGGCAGAAATCTTAAAAGAGACTACAACAATTCAAAATGAAGGCCCAAGAGAAGCAGTGACCACTGAAACCAAAAGTGTGGCAACCAGTTCTCAAACGGTTGAATACTTAGTTTATTTCTTCTTGGGAGTTTTGGAAATATTATTAGCTTTCCGTCTGATTTTTAAATTAACTGGAGCCAGCATCGCTAGTGGTTTTGTTAGCTCAATATATGGTCTAACAAGCATTTTCATTCTTCCTTTTGAAGGAATTTTTCGAAGGGGCTATGCACAAGGAGTTGAAACGACTTCTATTCTTGAGCCAGCAACTTTAACCGCAATGATTGTCTACGCGGTTTTGATTTGGGGAATTATTAAATTAGTAAGAATATTTTCTGGTGAAACAGAGGAAAGATAAAAATGAATATACTTTATTGGATTGTTTTTGGACTTATAACTGGCAGTATTGCTAACTTTATTGCACCAAGTCCAAGTGGAGGAATTCTAGGATCAATAATTCTAGGAATTGTAGGTGCGGTAGTCGGCGGCTATCTAGGACAAAAGTTTTTCGCAGTTGGAGTAACTGGATTTAACGTTATGTCTTTTGTAGTCGCAGTAGGAGGCGCATTACTTGTGCTTTTTGCTGGCAGACTATTGATGCGAGGCTAGGAATTTGAATGGTGTCCATTCTTATTTATAAATAGATTGGTCTATATGTTCTCCAATATCTTGTGTTTGAAAGATACCATATAAAAACATCTAAAGAATTGAGTTGTTTTTGTGAAGAAGATGTTAGTTTAATAGTTTCGTTTAATGAGTTTAGAAATTCAAGATTAATTTTTTCTGAAATTGCTTTATATACAATTTTAGAATCAGTTTCATTTAATTTTCTAGATATAGAAATGGTGACATCAAAGTCACTGCTTCTTTTTCTTTTAGTAAAAGCAGCAGAGCCCAAGATGGCTATTTGTTCAAATAATTTTTCGTTTGATAAATGATTATGTCCAAGCATTAATATTTGGTTTCTTATGATTTTATTAATTTCAATGATAATTAAGTTAGCGATTTCAGTGTCGGCTTTTGCTTCTTGATCGTTAACTATCTGATTTATTTCTCTCTCATCTATGGGTAAAGTAGCAAGATAATTTATAAGTTCTGTTCCGTTTACAAAATAAAGCATGTCTCCCTCTGGATTGGTCGATGGTTGAATGATTTTTTTTGTAGGAGGATTATATATATTGATATTTTTTATGTCATATGGAGGTAAATCTAAAGCTGATGTGGGGTAATTTTCCGCGAGTGTCATGTTAGTGCGGGATTCTAGACAATAATCGCTACTTTATCAAGTAAACATTTTTTTGTTTTTTTGCTATACTAAATATTAAGTATATATAAAGGATCATATGAAGCGCTTATTTGCCTTTTTGTTTTTTCTATCAAGTTTTATTTTTATTAGCAGTCTAGCTCAGGCTGCAGAGTTTCGAGTGGCTTCTAAAGATAACGAAAATATCACAGTAGCCGCTGATGAGAAAATGACTAATTTATATGCTGCTGGTAATCTTTTAACTATTGATGCAGATGTCGCCAAGAGTTTATATCTGGGTGGCAATACAATTACTATTAATGGTGATGTTGAGAATGATCTCAAAGTTGGTGGAAACACCATTTTAGTTAGAGGAAATATTGGTGGTTCTGCTCATTTGGCTGGAAGCAGTGTGATCATTGATGGTCCGGTTGCTGATGACTTATTTATTGGTGCTGGTACCGTTACTATTGCTGATACAGCCAAAATTGGCGGTGATTTATACGTTGGCGGTGGAGTAGTTAATCTACAAGCTCCAGTCGTTGGTAAAGTAATGGTTGGCGGCGGTCAAATCACTATTAATTCTGTGATAGCAGGCGATGTTAAAGTTGAATCTGATGAACTAACTTTGGGCGACAAGGCTGTTTTGCAAGGTAATTTAAAGTATAAGTCTCCAAAAGAATTAACTATGGCTGAAAATGCCACAGTAGCTGGCTCGATTGATTACGAACATATGGACGGCAAGGTTTTGCCAAGTGATGAAAGCAAAGTTGGAAGTAAAGAAATGGGCAAAATATTCGGTGTTTTTGCTACTAGTGCTTGGGCTTTGAAATTAGTTTGTGCATTAATTAGCAGTTTTATTGTTTTTTTCTTGTTTGGCAAAATGCTCAAAGTTATGCAAAAGGAAGTTTTTGCTAAATTTTGGTTCAAGGCTGGTTTAGGTTTTGTTTTAATGATAGTTGTGCCAGTAGCTACTATTTTCTTACTAATTTCCCTAATCGGCATTTGGTTGGCGGGTCTAAATATTATGGTTTTTGCTTTACTGTCTATGTTGGCCAAAGCTATGGCAAACATTTTCTTTGGACTGTGGATAGTTAAATTATTCGCTAAAAAGAATGTTGAGTTAACTTGGAAACCAGTTTTAGTTGGTGCTTTGTTGTTGCCAACTATTTGCATGATTCCAATAATAGGCGGTTTAGTAGGATTTGTTTTCTGGCTTGTTGCCTTGGCTAGTCTTTATCAGTTACTCTATCAAAAAGTCTTAAAAAAATAATCGAAAGGAAAAATATGTGTGGTAAAAATCATTCTTCTTCTGAGGCAGTTTACGGTCTAGGACTAATAGGAGCTTTTATTTTTTATGTCCAGCAAGGCTCTGGTTTTCTTAACGTCCTCGTATCGATATTAAAAGCAGTCGTTTGGCCAGCTTTTATGGCTTACGATTTATTGAGCTTTTTGCATTAAATTATGATTAGCTGTAAATTTGAAGACGGAAATAATGCTTCTCTCAGACACGTTACAGTAGACGCCTTGGTTCTCAAGGATAATAAAATTTTATTAGTTAAAAGAACAGGCAAATTACTTGAAGGTGGGAAATGGGGTTTATTAGGTGGCTTTGTGGAAAGAGATGAAACCTTAGAGGAAGCAGTCAAAAGAGAAATAAGAGAAGAATCTGGATATCTAGTTAAAAATATAAATTTGTTGAGAATCAAAGATAATCCCAATCGTCCTCACGAAGATCGTCAAAACATTTCTTTTGTTTATGTTTGCGAAGCTACTGAAAAAGTTGGCGAATCAGATTGGGAGGTTGACGATCAAAAGTGGTTTGATTTGGACAAAATTTCTGAGAAAGAAGAGATAGCTTTTGATCATTTTGAAGATGTGGATTTTTATAGAAGCAAAAAGAAGGGCAATTTATGAAAGGTTTTATCGAATTTATTCGTGAGCAAGGTGTGGTTGGCTTAGCCGTGGGTTTTATTTTAGGTGGTGCGATTTCCAAGATGGTTTCTTCTTTAGTTAATGATCTTATTAATCCTTTACTAGGTATTCTTCTTGGATCTACTGGAGCATTGGCTAATTCTTATTTTGAAATTGCCTCAGTCAAAATAATGTGGGGTAGTTTCTTAGGTAGCTTTATTGATTTCTTAGTGATCGCCATGGTGGTTTATTTTGGCTTCAAAGGTTTGAAGTTAGATAAATTGGACAAGAAGAAAAAATAGCTTGCTGCCACATTCTTCAGAAACTTAATGTAAAGAATACTTGACATTATGTAAAATATATTTTACAATGTCTGGTATGAATCAAAAAAGATATCGCCAAATCAGAATAGTAATTATATTTTTTATGGCCATGATTTTATCTATTGCCATTGGCATTGATAGCTATTTGTTGGCCATGATATCTATTATTACTGGCATTATGTTTTCTGTGATTGTCAAATCAAGGGCCAAAATTAGAGTCGATGAGCGAGAAATGGCTATTAGAGAAAAAGCCGCCAATCTGACTTATGCCATTTTTGCTCCAACCATTGGTCTTGGTGCAGCTTTATTAATTCTTATTCCTGATACAAAAGACTCTTTTTACTTAGAAGCTTTAGGAACTGTTCTAGCTTATTTATCTTTGTTTTTGATTGCTCTTTATGCGATCTCCTATTCTTTTTTGAATAAAAAATATGGTGGAAGCAACAGTGATGAAAAATAATATCAAAGTTTATCGTGCTATGCACGAACTTACTCAAGAGCAATTGGCTGAAAAAATTGGTGTTAGTCGCCAAACGGTTTTAGCCATTGAGAGCAACAAATATTTGCCATCTCTTGGCTTGGCTTTTAAGATCGCTGATCTTTTTAAGAAAAAAGTAGAAGATATTTTTATTTACCAAAAGGAGGATGAAGATGAAAATTAACAAAAATTTGCAACAATCCATGCTGTTTTTAATGGCTTTAGGCGTCAGTATTTTTATGTTATTTTTTGTTATTACTTGTACTTGGATTGGTTACAGTATTAAGGATAATTGCCGTCTTGCTAAAGGCAAATACGAGGGTAATTGCACCAAGGCTTTAATTAGTACCTTGGAAGATGAAAACAATGATTTTCGTGAAAGAAATAATGCCATTTGGGCCTTAGGTCAGTTGGGCGAGGAAAGTGCTGCCCCAGTTTTGGAGAAGCTCTATACTGGCAATATTCCAGATAGAGAACCTCTTGATCAGGTTATTAGTCAGTATGAACTCAAAAAAGCTCTCAAATTAACTAAAGGTGGTTTTAACATCTCGGCTTTAGTTTGGAAATTTTTTGTTCACGAATAATCCTTTTATATTTAGCCTTTATAGCATACAATGAAGCCTGGAGGGTTATATATGCTTACTATCATTTTATTTCTTTTGGTGGGGTCGATTCTTGCTTATTTATCACAATTTAATTTAACTCCAGTCACAGTTAATTTTGGGATTTATACTCTTGCTGATGTTCCACTTTTTTACGTTATTATTGGGTCTTTAGCTCTTGGTTTATTGTTTTCATATTTAATTAATCTTGTTCATAGCGTTTCTATGTCTTTTCTAATTAGAGGTAAGAAAAAAGAAATTAAAAAATACAGAGATGAGGTGCTTGAATTAACTAAAAGAGTTCATCAATTAGAACTAGAAAAAGAGAAGCTCAAACACGAACCAAGCACTGAGCCTGAGGATCTAAACGCACTGTGAAATCTTTACTTGCTAAAATCTGGAAAAAGCTTCACCTGCCTAAAGGCATGCAACTATTTATTGTACGCTTTTTTCAAGATCAATTTTTAGTTGGAGTAACCGGAATTATTTTTAACGACAAGCGCGAAGTACTTCTTTTCAAGCATACTTATAGAGCTCATGCTTGGAGTTTGCCAGGTGGCTATATGAAAGCGGGCGAACATCCGAGTGAGGGGCTTGAAAGAGAAATTAAAGAAGAATCTGGTTTGATAGTTAGTGCAGACACTCGTCTTAAGACACGCACTGATCGCGATTCTGCTCGTTTAGATATTTGCTATATTGGTGCTTTTATTGGAGGTGAATTCAGTCCAACTCATGAAGTGTCTGAATATGGATTTTTTGCGCAAGACAAATTACCTCTTCTTCGTAAGAATCAGATTTTTTTAATTGATGAAGCTTTAAAGAATTTCTAATTAATCAACAAAAGTTAAAGCAATTCCAGTTTTATCAGCACGACCAGTACGACCGATGCGGTGGATATAATCCTCGTAGCATTCTGGTAAGTCGTAATTAATCACGTGAGTGACGTCTCTAATGTCCAAACCTCTTGAAACAACATCAGTTGCTAAAAGGATTTGCACACGATCATCGCGGAATTGTTGTAGGGCTTTTTGTCTTTGACCCTGAGTTTTATTACCATGAATTGAAGCAACTCTGAAGCCTCTTTGGTCTAATTCTCGGCTTAATCTCTCCATACCATGTTTGGTACGACCGAAAACTAAGACTTTCTGGAATTCTTCTTTAATTAACAAATCATGTAAAACTTCAATTTTGACTTTTCCGCCCACTCTGACAACATCTTGTTCGATGTGAGCTCTACTTTCTTTAGATTCAACAGTCACAAAAGCAGGATTTCTTAAGAAACCTTGCATAATGTCTTCAACCTTCTTATTAGTGGTAGCTGAGAAAAACAAAGACTGTCTTTCTTCAGGCAACTGACTAGTAATGGCCTTAACATCATGAATAAAGCCCATATCCAACATTCTGTCGACTTCGTCTAAAACGATAGTATCAAAATGGGCAAAATGTAATTTGTGTCTTTGATCTAAATCTTTAAGACGACCTGGAGTTCCAATGACGAAAGCTGGTCTTTTTTGTAAGCGTTCAACTTGTCTAGAAATTGAAGAACCACCGATACAAAGAGTAGAAAGAATTGGTAAATTTTGACTAAAAGATACTAATTCATCTCTGATTTGTAAAGCTAATTCACGAGTAGGAGTGACGACTAAAACTCTAGTAGCTGGGTTTCTCAAAACTTTATCAATTAAAGGAATTAAAAAGGCTGCAGTTTTACCTGTGCCGGTGTTAGCAATGCCAACCACGTCTCTACCTTCTAAGATATGAGGAATAATTTGATCTTGAATTGGAGTTGGATTTTGATAACCCTTATGAGCTAAGTTAATTTTAATTTGTTGGTCAACTGCAAAGTCAGCAAAAGCATTCTTGTTCTGATATTTTTCAACAGTTTCCATTTCTTCATTCTGAAGGCTAGCTTTTTGGATAAACATGGAAGGATCAAAACTAGAGATTTTTCTGCCTCTACTTCTATTTCCACCACTATTACCACCGAAACTACGACGACCACCAAAACCAGAACCCCTATTTTGAAAATTGGAGCTACTGTTTCTATTTCCACCAAAATTAGAACTAGAGCGACTATTATGATACATATTTTCTTCTTTCTTTAATCTTTCAGAGGTCAAAGACAAGAAGCAAAAAATGCGTGCTCAAACCAATTGAATTATTTTAAATTATTATTCTATATTAACTATAGAAACAAGGATTATAACATTAATCCGCTCAATTGCAAGTTATAGGATAATTATCTAAGTAGTGTTAAAAGTACTTCTTGGGCAAGTGCGATGGTTTCTTTTGCGCCATTTTTTTTTGGATTCACTTCTACCAGATCGACAGATAAGCTATTTGATTTGTTTAATTCTTCAAGAATCGGCCAAACTTGAGTCTTATTTAGTCCACCCCAAGAATTAGGTGTGCCAGTGGCACTCACTAAATCATTAGCGAAAACATCAATATCAAAACTAACGTGTAAGTGTTTATTATCTATATTCATTTTTTTAATTGTTTCAATTATTTCCGTCGTATTTTGCCCATTAAAATATTTAATACCTGCTTCTTTGATGTAATCGAAGTCGTCGGACTCTAAATTGCCGATAATGACTGTATTTTTGGCCAATAAACTATTTTTTTTCAATTTTCTTAATTTTTCATGATCAAAATTTTCATCAATGAGAGCGCGCAGAAATTGTCCATGGAAGTTTTGGCTAGGACTATCCGCCATAGATGAAGTATCAGCATGAGAATCGAAATGAACGTAGACAAGTTCTTCGGATTTACATTGGTCCAATAATGCTAAAACAGAGCCGAAAGCCACGCTGTGATCGCCACCAATGACAACTTGAGATTCTTTATTTTTGATTTTTTGATTTATTAAATCTGCAAAAGCGAGGGATTCTCTTGCCATCACTTCCTGATACTTTTCTTTTTCAATTTTTTCTGGTTTGGAAAAATAGTAGTGATCGATGCTAATATTTTTAAATTTATTCAAAAAATCTTTATCTAAAATAAAATCAGGTGCAACCTCTACGCCATAATTGAATTGAGAACTACCGTGAGGAGGGTTTATTAATCCCAGTCTTGAGTGAGCTGAGAAGAAATGCGTTTGCTTCATGTGAACGATTATACCCTTTTATTGATAGTGAAAAGTGTTAAAATTGTTCAATATTATGAAAAATAACTCTGAATCTATAAATAAACAGTCTACTGATCCTCTCCCTGCTGAGGCTATTAAATCTGAAAAACCAGAGAAGGTAGTTTATATTTTCAACATGGCCGAAGATGTTTGGCCTTTTATTTCCACGATGAGTAATGTAGTTGAACAGCACGCCGAAGTAGAAATTTGTGCCAACTTGGCTGATCGTGATTTATTTAGTAATGTGGATGAAAATAGTTTGACCATTATTCTTCCAAAAAAAATTGACCCAGATTTTTTGCAATATGTAACGCAAACTACTGGTAAGAAAAAATGGGATATTCTTGTACCAAATAAGCATTCTGGTCAAATTTGTTTAGATATTATTCAAGATAGAGATCTTTTTAATGAACTAGTGGAGTTGGCTAACGGTGCTAAAAAATTGGTTTTAATTAGTTATGCTGTTTCTCCTCAACTTTTTCAGCTAATTACTGAACTGAAAACTTATGGTATTGACGTGTATACGCCAGAAGCCCCGACTGAAGAAAACGCTTGGTGTGTCAACTTTTTTGGTAGTAAATCTGGAATCAGACAATTAGCCCAAAAAAGTACGGCTTTAGAGCCTGATTTTGTGATGGCAGACGGTTTGATTTGTGTGCAATCTTTAGATGCATCAAGAATTGCTGCCCAGAAGTATGTTAAAGAGGGTGGTGTTGTTTTGAAAACAAATAAAGGACACACTGGAATGGGTGTTTTGATTTTTCGTCCTGAAGATTTGCCTAAGGATTATCAAAACTGTCAAAAAGCTATTCTTAGCATTCTTAAACAAAATGATTATTGGGATAAGTTTCCAATTGTCGTCGAAAGTTTGATTAATGTTAATCCAGCAGTGGGCGGTGGTTTTCCAAGTGTAGAATTTAAGATTCAAAAAAGTGGTCGTATAGAATTCCTATACTTTTGTGGGATGAGAATGCTTCCAGACGGAACTTTTTTAGGTATGGAAGTTAATGAAGATGCTATTACCGATCGTATCAGTGCCAGAATTATTGATACTGGATTCTTTATTGCTGAGCAATATGCTTCCCTTGGCTATCGTGGTTATTTTGATGTTGACATGGTGGCGGCTAAAAATGGTCAGGTTTATGTTTCTGAGTCAAATGTTAGAAGGACCGGTGGTACTCATGTTTACCAGATGGCCGATAATTTAATTGGTAAAGATTTCTTTACTGATGCCTATATTTTGTCCAATAATGCTTATGAATTAAAAGCTGGAGTAAGGCCTAACTTCAAAAAAGTTTTGGAATTATTAACTCCAGTTTTATTCAATAAAAAAACCAAAGAAGGTTTAGTTATTGCTTCTGCAAACTTGCTGACACAGGGCATCTTTGCCTATGTAATTTTTGCTAAGAATAAAAAGAAGGCTATGGAAATAGAAAATAAAGTTTTTGCCTTACTTAAGTCTTTATAGCTAAAATAGCCATAAATAGAGGAATTTCAGCACGTGCTCGGTTTTCCATTTTGGCGGCTTTGCCAACACTTTCTTTGTCAGACGACCATTCTTCAATTTTTTCAATCACAAAACCGGCTTGGAAAAGCATTTGGCTATAATCTTGCAGACTGTGATGAAATGACCAGGTCATATTTTTAGCTTGTTCTTGCTTTTGACTTGGGTTCATATCGATCGGGATTTTTAACTGTGATAAATAGCGATTAATGAAGCGTTGCTGTTGTTTGTTTTTCTCATCAATACTCCAGCCAGATTGGCGGGGAATACGGAAACAAGGATGATTGAGCACAATTAATAATTGTCCACCCTTTTTGAGGTAGTTAGCGGCGTTTTTGATCACATTCTCTGTTTGTTCAATGTTCTGCAAAGCTAAAATAATGGCAGCTTTATCAAATTTTTCTTCTCTTTCTCTAAGAATCCTGCTTAGATCACAAACTAAGAATTCATAATTATTTTCACGGTTCATTTCCTTGGCTTCCTCAATCAGCTCCTTAGCTAAATCAAGGCCAAGGTATTTTTGGAGATGAGGAACTCTGCGAGCTAGTACTCCTTGGCCACAAGCCAGATCTACTAGTGTGTCAGTATTTTCCAAATCTAAAAGTCGTAGAACTCCTGGAATAACCACGTGTTCATGATAATAATGCCCATCACCGCCAACAATTTTGTTGTACCATGGGGCGACTTTATTCCAAGATGTGTCTTTTTGATTTCTTTGCACGATGTATTTCTTTCAGCTATATTATAGCTTAACTATGACAAAACTAGTTTTAGTTAAAGATTTGATGCAAGCTGATTATCAATATCAATTAACTGAAATTGAAGGACAAAACTTTCATCTAGATTTCAAACCACAATTAAGTCCCAAAGAAATGTTGGAAATGGGCGTTTTTGGCGGGAAATACATGACGGATTGCAAAGATGAATTTCCAAAGGATTGGTTCGCCAAAGCCAAACTCTTTCATGAATTTCACGATCCAAACTTAAATTTTTTCAAAGTTAATGCTAGCCAGCCTTTATCGGTTTGGAAACAGAAAGGTTGGATTTACAAAGATGATCCTAGAGGTTGGTTTCAGTGGTATTGTAGATATTTTATGGGTCGACGCTTGCAAGATGGAGAAGATGAGCGGCAAATCAAAAGATGGCGCTTGTTTCGCCGACATTTAGCACAAGTTGAACGCAATTGTTTACCAGGAGATTTTTCTTGTCGCAAAGTACAGCGACAAGCCTTGCTGCACTGGGCTTATGATGCAAGGAGTTTCTAGTATTATGCTAAAATCATTCTATGAATCCAGGAATTGATTATCCAGCTATATCAGTCGTCTTTTTTTGTCACGATGGTCAAGGTAATTATTTGTTTAGCAAAAGAAGTGCTAAGTGTCGTGATGAACACGGTTGCTATGATCCAGGTGGTGGACTTTTGGAATTACATGAAACCGTTGATCAATTGCTTCATCGTGAATTGCAGGAAGAATATAATCTTGAGCCGCTGAAATATGAATTTTTAGGAATGCGCGAAATGCATCGTGTGAATGAAGGCAAGAAAACTCATTGGATTGCTTTGGATTTCAAAGTTTTAGTGGATCCAAGTAAAGTTAAAAATAATGAGCCTCATAAATTTGACGAGTTGGTTTGGCATCGCATGGATGATTTGCCAAGTCCGATGCATTCACAGTTCTCTGTGGCACTAAAAAATTATAAAGATAAGTTTTAGGTGTTTTAAGAAGACTAGAGATTCTTATCTCCCCAATCATGTAAAATTTTAATGATTGGTAACAGTGATTGGCCTTTTTTAGTGAGCTCATATTTAACGTGAGGAGGATTTCCTCTAAGGGTTTTGCGAGTGATGAGTCTATTTTTTTTCAGGCTTTTAAGTTTTTCAGAAAGAACTTTTGCTGAAATAGGACCAATGGTTTTTTTAAGATCATTAAAACCCGTTTGCTCTTCTGTTAGATGCCATAAAATTACTAGGTTCCATTTTCCACCTAATTCGTTGCAGAATTCTTGTAGAGGACATTTGTTTTTTTTCATTATTATTTTATAAGTTACTTTTTAGTACCTACTTTATTTTTGTAACTTAATAAACTATTATAAAACAATCAATAAATATTAACAAGGAAAAAAAATTGTGTTTAATCGTTTAGAATCAAAGTTATTCTGGTTGAGGAATCCTTAGGTTTTTAAAGATTGCCAATTGAGTTCTTTTATAATAAGCTTTAGCAACGAAATATGAAACAAAAAGTTATCACCCTTCTCGTAGTAATTTTAATAGCAGGCTTGCTATCTTTGGTAGTTATTGTCAGCAACAATAAAGAAAAACAACTAGCTGAACAAAAAATTGAAGAGCTAAAAAATTCTGCTCCAGTGTTTTATTATGGCAATACTTGTCCACATTGTGAAATTGTTGAGGAGTGGTTTGAATCCAACCAAGTTGAAGAAAGGATGACTTTTGTCAAAAAAGAAGTTTATGACAATCGAGCAAATGCTCTTGAGTTAAATAAAGTAGCAGCTGAATGTGGATTAGACACGAGTAGTATTGGTGTGCCATTTTTATATGCAGATGGTCAGTGTTTAATTGGTTCTCCAGATATTATTGAATATTTTTCACTAAAGTTTGGCATTGATCAGAGTCAAGCTAGCGAAAGTGCTGAACAAGCACTCTAAATTTGCTTTTTCTATAAAATAACTGTTATAGTTAGCTTATATGAAAAAGACTCCTGCCGTTCTTTCCCTAGTTTTAGTTGCCTTACTTGTTTCCATTGCTTCAGCGAACGCTGCTGAGATGAAGGGGAATCAGTCTGTTAAGGCAGATTCTTCAGTAACAACGACAAACCAGGTCAAAATTGAACCAACTCGAGCAAGAGAAGAGTTGGGTGAAATGAAAGGCGAAGTGGTTCAAGAGAGAGCGGAAATTGAAGATGATGGGATGGAAGTTAAATATTCCAGTCAATCTGCCAAAGAAAAAATGGGTGAAGCCTCTAGTAAAATGGGTGCTCTTTTAGAAATGAAAGATAATGCCAAGGGAGTTACTGAAAGAGTCAAAGTGATAGCTAAAGAACAAATCCAAGCTCAAGAAAAAGTTGCGAGCAATCTAGAGAAAATGGAGCAGAAAAAAGTTTGGCTCAAAAAAATGTTTGGTTATGATCAAGAAGCAGTTCAGTCTGTTCAAGATGAAATTGCAGCTAATAGCCTAAGAATAGAAGAGCTTCAGGCATTAAAAGAAGAAACTACCAGTAAAACTGAAATTGCTACTCTAGATGAAGCAATCGCTTCATTATTAGACCAAAATGCTTCTTTAGATAATACTGTTCAAGAAGAGATGAAAAACCAAGGGGTTTTTGGTTGGTTCAGAAATTTCTTCAATCGAAGCTAAGTTCAATATCTTAATTTAAAGTTGATTTTTTATAAAGCTTTGAAGCTCCGTCCAGTTATTTGTACCAGCTTTAGGAATGACAATGGAAGCTCCAATACTAGATGTGCTGCTTTGCAGTACATTTTCTGGAGTCAGATTGATACTCTTTATTTCAAATTCATCAGCATTGACGAGTAAAGGTGCTAAATATTTGGCGCTTTCTAAATCTAAATTAGTTGAGACGTGCTTAGAAAGCGCTTTATAAAATTTAGGAATATCCTCAAGAGCTTCTAAGCTAAATAATTTATCGCGAATAGCAGAGAGAACCTCCACTTGGCGACGACTGCGATCGTAGTCGCTAGAGCTGTGGCGCGAGCGTACGTACGCGAGCGCATCATGACCTTCCATTTTGACTTTCCCTTGTTTGTAGAGCAAATGTTCATAGCGGCAGGCGAACTTGCTCTCCAGCGCAAAGCCACTATTATTTGCAGTTAGATTGGCAATTTCTTCTGGTGTATAGCCACAAGGATCTTGTTGTGCACCTTCAATTGGATACCAGGCGTCTTCAAATGTTTGAGAAACATTGACTTCTATGCTACTAAGTTCATTGCCAATAGTTCTTTGAAAACCAACAAAATCAATACCAATGGAATATTTAATTGCTAAGCCTGTAATTTGGCTGATGCTTTTTTGCATTAATTCCAAACCAGCGTTTACACCTCCGCCTTTGTTCATGCCGACACTAAGCAATGTGTTAACTTTATAACCTTGTTTGTCTGTGCCAATTAAATAGAGATCTCTGGGAATAGAGATAAAAGTAATTTGTTTTTTTTCAAAATCGAAATGAGCCAACTGAATAATGTCGCTTAAATATCCTCCTTCGTGTCCTGCACCTCCATATCCAGCCAACAAAACATTAAGAGTTTTTTTATCATCTGCTTCAATATTACTTGGATCTAAATTGATTTCTTGATTTGGATCAAACAAATTTTCTGCTTCAAGAGTGAGACTCTCATCTCCTGAAAAATAACGATAGCTAGCAACAGCAGAAACGCTGATGATTGATAGAGCAATCAAAGAGAATACCAGATAAATAATTATTCTTTGTTTACGTTCCAATTCTTTAATTTTTCCAAAAAAAGGCAACATTATTTATGAATTTCTAGCTTTCAAGATCTTTTTTAATTTTTTTATATTTATCTTCTAAATTATCCATTTCTTCATCTGTTCCTTCTTCAATCTCAATCAAGGTATTACTAGCTGTTTTAGTTACTTTGATTAATTCATCAAGTTTTAAATGCATAGCTTTGGAATCGCGATTTTGGGTGTTTTGGATAAGAAACACCATCAAGAAAGTAATAATAGTAGTTGCAGTATTGATAGCTAATTGCCAAGTGTCAGAATAATTAAAAATTGGTCCACTGACAAGCCATAGGATAATTGTAGAAACAGCAATTAGAAAAGTAGAAGCTCTCCCAGCAATAGCGGCTACTTTAGCGGAGATTTTACGAAAAATTTCATTCATGTCTCTGAGTATAAACAATAAAACCGTATAGAACAAGCTCATGGAAGCAATTTAATTTTCTCAGGGTTCTCTCAGTTTTTATAAATAAAATAAGCTCTCATGAAAGAAAATCAAAAGAAATCTAAAAAGAAGTGGTTGAAGTGGCTTTTGTTATTTTTGTTAGCAGTTATAGTTTTTGGAGTTTTTCAATTTTTCAAATTTCAAAAAGATTCTGAAGTACGTAGAGAGAGCTCAATGGCTCAGCAAGAAAAAATGATGGAGTTTTGGAAGAGTGAGGGCTTAAGTGATGAAGAAATTGATCAAAAATTAAAAGAACAGCGCTCTGAATTTGTAAGAAATGACAATCCATCTATTGTTCAATCAATGATGAGAACTGTAAGACATACAACAGGAACTGGTCCTGGAACAGGAATGCGTTAAAAGAAAGAAATATTTATGAAATTACTTAAAAAAATATTTAATCGTCTTAAAGTTCTTAAAAAATGGCAAAAAATTTTATTAATAGCAATCTTAGCTTTAGTAATTTATTTTTTATTTTTTAGATCTAGTAAAGACAGCCCTTTGACTCTTCAATTTACTGAAGTAAAAAAAGGTAATTTGCAAGAAATAGTTTCTGAAACAGGTGAAGTTTCTACAAGCAATAAAACAGAAATAGCGAGCTCTATCAGCGGTGTAGTAACTGAAATTTATATAGAAAATGGACAAACTGTTAAAAAAGGTGACAAATTGTTTTACGTTGAAAGCAGTGCTACTGAAGAAGATCGCAGTAAAGCCTATTCAGAATATTTGAGCGCTAAAAATAATTTAGCGTCAGCCAAAGCTAAGATGAATACGCTAGATTCTGCTATGTGGAAAGCTCATGAAGAATTTGAAAGTAAATCACTTGATACTGATCTCTCAGTTGATGACCCAATTTATATTCAAACCAAGGGCGATTGGCAGGCGGCAGAAGCAAATCGTCTTAATCAAGATCAGGTAATTGCTCAGGCTCAATCAGCTCTTAATAATGTGGCTTTAGCCTATCAATCCACCTCTAGTGGTCCAGTAAAAGCAACGGTTGATGGCCAAATTGCTAATTTAAGTATTGCTGCTGGACAAACAGTTGCTTCTACAGATTCGGCCTTAATAATTAAAACTACAAGTGAAAACTGGGTTATTGTGGCTATTAATGAAAATGATATTGTCGAGGTAGCTCCAGAACAAAAAGCTGTTGTTTTGATCGATGCTCTTTCAGAAATAGAGCTTCCAGCAACTGTCCAAAGAGTCGATGAATTTGCAACAATTAGTTCTGATGTGGCGGTATATTATGTTTATCTAACATTAGATGAATCCAACCAACAATTGCGTCCAGGAATGACTGCTCAGGTAAGTATCACTACTCAAGAAAAGAATGACATTTTATTAATTCCAAACACAGCTATTAAGCCTTATCAGGGTGAAAAAGCAGTTCAAATTTTTGATGAAAAAACTCAGAGTACAGTTTATCAGCCAGTTAAAATTGGTTTGTCTGGTGATGTGAGTAGCGAGGTTTTGAGCGGTTTAAGCGAAGGACAGAAGATAATTTCTAGCGACTCATCTAGTAGTAAGAATTCTAGTGGCGGTGGCGGTTTCATGATGGGTGGAAACTAAATTTAATGCCTAAAAAAAATAAGCAAACTATTATTTCTTTTCGCGATGTTCATAAAAGTTATCAAACTGGGCCAATTACTTACGAAGCTTTAAGAGGAGTTTCTTTCGATATTAAACAAGGTGAATTTGTTGCTATTACTGGTCCATCCGGTAGTGGCAAATCAACCCTTATGAATATTATGGGAGCTTTGGATTTAGCTAGTAGCGGTAAATATTATTTGCGAGGACGTTTAATTGATGCTTATGATGATGACGAATTATCTGAAATAAGAAATGAAGACATTGGTTTTATTTTTCAATCATTTAATCTTTTAGCTCGTACCAGTGTGCTTAAAAATGTCGAACGCCCAATGATGTATGGCAAAATTCCAAAAGAAGAAAGAGAGAGAAAAGCCTTAGATGCTTTAAAGCTAGTTGGTTTAGAAGAAAAAGCCAATAATCTTTCTAATCATATTTCTGGTGGGCAAATTCAAAGAGTGGCTATTGCTAGATCTTTAGTAATGAAGCCAGCTATTCTGCTTGCAGATGAGCCGACTGGTAATCTTGATACTAAAACTGCTCATGAAATAATGGATTTTTTCACCAAACTTAATAAACAGGGTCATACAATTATCTTAATTACCCATGAAGAAGACATCGCTGCCTTTGCTAGTAGAGTAATTAGAGTCAAAGATGGCCTAATTGAAAGTGATAAATAATATATGGAATTTTTTGAATTATTTATTTTAGCTATTAATGCACTTCGAACCAACATTGTGAGAACAATTTTAACAATGCTGGGAGTGATTATTGGTATTGCTTCAGTCATTATTATTATGTCTTTGGGAAATGGAGCCACTCAATCAATAGTTGGCGAGATATCTAGTTTTGGAGCTAATATTTTGACTATCCAGGCAGGTCGTAATACTAGAGGTCCTGGAGGAGGTGGAGGAAGTACAGTAGATACCTTAATCGAAGATGATGTTGAAGCTTTAGCTTTATTGCCAAATGTGAATAGCGCTGCAGGATTAATTAGCACTAATAAACAAATTACTTATGATGGCAATGTTTTTCAAACTTCAATTACTGGTGTTGAAGAAACATACATGAACATACATGAACTAAATTTATCTCAAGGTTCTTTTATTAGTAGTTCACAAGTCGCTACCAGATCAAAAGTGGTAGTTTTGGGTGATGGATTGGTTGAGGATATTTTTGGAGAAGATGCTCAGGTGGTTGGAGAATCAATTAGAATAGATGGCAAATCATTTCGCATTATTGGAGTAATTACTGATAGCTCAAGTGCTTTGGCTCCAATTTCAACTGTACAAAAAGTTATTTTGTCTCAAAATTATTACAATAGTATCGAAGTTCTGGTTAGTGACAGTGATTCAGTTACTCAGGTAGAAGAAGCGGTAACTAATACTCTTTTATTACGTCATGAAATCAAAAATTCGAACGATGCTGATTTCAGCATTCGCAGTGCTCAGGAAATGATTGATTCTATTAGTTCAGTTACAGGAACATTGTCAGCTATGCTTTCTGGCATAGCAGCAATTTCTTTAGTAGTTGGAGGAATTGGTATTATGAACATCATGTTGGTGACCGTTACCGAGCGTACTCGCGAAATTGGTTTGCTCAAAGCAATTGGTGCTAAACAAAAAGATATTTTGTGGCAATTTCTAATTGAGGCAGTAGTGGTAACTTTAATGGGTGGTCTAATAGGACTCTTACTAGGAATTATTATTACTTTTATTGCTACAAAATTTTTAAGCATTCCTTTCGTAGTCAGTATAGCTTCAATTCTTTTGGCAATTGGTGTTTCTACGGCAGTAGGAATTGTTTTTGGTTATTATCCAGCTAAGAAAGCAGCTAAATTACAGCCAATCGATGCCCTGCGTTACGAGTAATTAATGCTATAATTCATTCATGGCAAAAATTTTTCAAGCTAAAAAAATTATTTTTCCTTACGATCAAAATCGTTTTCCGGGTCAAGCTACTGACGAAAGAATTCTCTACATGACTAGAGAGTTTGAACTTTTTCTGTTCATTAAAATGTTTTTTGTAATATTGATTGCTGTAGCAATTTCTTTAGCTGCTTGGGTTTTTTCTTTGGCCTTCAAAAACATTTTTTCTGTTAGCTCTATTTCTTTTTTATTACCTTTAACTTTTATTTTGCTTAGTGCTTTTACGGTCATTGGCTTTTGGTGGGTTTATAGTCTTTGGCAAAAAAGTTTAGCTATTTTAACCAATAAAAGATTAATTAAAATTATCTACACGACTCCTTTTAACCGCTATAATCAGAGTTTACCTCTGGAAATGATAGTTGATACCAGCTGTAATAATCAAGGTTTTTTCGAGGGCGTGGCGCATTCTTTACTACAAGTTGGAACGCTAACTGCTCGTTCAAGTGCTTCTAGTTCTGGCGTATCAACTGAAGACACTGATAGAGTTAATAAAAAATATTTCTATTTAGAAAACATTAAATATTGTGAGGATTTACAGCAATATTTAAATAAAATTTTAAGCTTACTTAGTCGTTCTCCAGCAGAATTGGAAACTTTTAGACCTTTTATTCCTCATTTAAAAGGTGAAGCAAGAGAAAAGTTTATTAAAGAAAACTACACTCCAAAAGTCAGTCCAGAAGAGCTAGTAAGTTAGTTTTTTGCTTAGTTCTCAGCTATTTTTCAGTTAGTTGTTATAATATCCACTTATAAGATGAAAGTTTTACTCGTTGAAGATGAACATCGCATTAGTCAATCAATCAAAAAAGGTTTGGAACAAGAAAATTTTTTAGTTGATCTTGCTTATGATGGAGAAAAAGCTTTTGATTTAGCTAGTTCTAATGAATATGAAGCAATTATCTTAGATTTAATGATTCCAAAGATGGATGGTATGACTGTTTGCAAGAATCTAAGAGCAGATAGGATTCACACTCCAATTTTAATTTTAACCGCCAAAGGCGAACTAGAAGATAAAGTTACTGCACTCAATTGCGGAGCAGATGATTATCTTGTTAAGCCTTTTGCTTTTGCCGAACTTTTAGCAAGAGTGAGAGCTTTAACTAGACGTCCAAAGATCCAAGAGAGTTTTCTCTTAGTAGTGGAAGATTTAGAATTAGATATAAAAGCCTTCGAAGTTAAAAGATCTGGTAAAAATATCGATTTATCCAAAAAAGAATTTGCACTTTTAGAATATCTTATGCGTCATAAAAATAGAATTTTAAGTAAAGATCAAATCATTGAAAGCGTTTGGGATTATGAGGCGGATATTTTATTAAACACAGTTGAGGTTTATATGGGTTATTTAAGAAATAAAATAGATAAAAAATTCAAAGATAAAAAGCTTCTAATTAATACCGTTCGAGGTTTTGGCTATAAAATAGGAGACTAATATTATGTTTAAGTCGGCACGCCTCAAACTAACTCTTTGGTATTTTTTGACCATCTCTTTTGTTTTACTTTTATTTTCAACTTTAATCTATCGGACCGGTTCAATTCTTCTTGCTGAAAATTTAAGTCGTTTACATTTAAGATTAAATACTCAAATGCCTAGAAATTTAAAAAATTTAGAGCCGCAATCATTTAATTTCGAATCAGATGGATTTATCGAAGATCTTAATTTTGCTAAACAGAGACTGTTGTTCAATTTGATTCTTATAGACTTAGGAATTTTAGCAGTCTCTACTTTTTTGGCTTATCTTTTGGCTGGCAAAACTTTAGCTCCAATCGAAAAAGCTTTGTTGGCGCAAAAAAGATTTACTGCCGATGCCGCCCATGAACTGCGTACTCCACTGACAGCAATTAAGACTGCTTTGGAAGTAAATCTCGAAGATAAAAAAATCAACAAAGATCAAGCAATGTCAGTACTCAAAGATAATCTAAAAGATATTGGTAGTTTAGAAAAACTCAGTAATGATTTGCTATTACTCTCTAGAGTTGAGCACAATCACCAGGAAATTAAACAGCGAACGATTGCTTTAGATGAATTATTGGATGAATTGACTAATAAATTTCAAATGGTGGCTAAAACAAAATCGGTCAAAATTTCAGCTAAAGCTGAACACGATTTAATCAAAACAGATGCAGACAAGTTAATACAAGTTCTGTCTATTTTGTTAGACAATGCTATTAAATACACTCCAAAAAATGGCAAAGTTCAACTTAATTTTTTCTTAGAAAAGAACAAAGCAGTTTTTCAAGTCAAAGATAGTGGCATAGGAATTAGCAAAGAAGATTTACCTTTTATTTTTGATCGATTTTATAAAGCCGAAACCTCACGAAATAAAAATAAATCAGCTGGTTTTGGCTTGGGTTTATCTATCGCTAGTGAAATTACCAAAAGTCTCAATGCGAGACTAAGCGTTGAAAGCGAGCTAAGCAAAGGTAGTACTTTCACTTTGCGTTTGTGCTAAACTAAGCCCATGCTCGACCTCGATATTAAAGATATTCTAGCTAAATATGATTATCCTCTGAGTGAAAATAAAATAGCTAATCAGCCAATTTTTCCTCGTGACCATTCCAAGCTTTTACTTTTAAACAGACAGACTGGCGCAATTGAAGATCATTTTTTTTATGAACTGACTGACCTTTTAAATGCCGATGATGTTTTAGTACTCAATGAAACTAAGGTTTTTGCAGCTCGTTTATTAGGCAAAAAACAAAGCGGTGGCAAAGTTGAGCTTCTTCTTATTAAACAAATCAGCCCCAACAGTTTTGAAGCGATTTCTAAACCAGGTCTAAAACTTGGTCAGAAACTTTATTTTCCAAGAAGAACTTATTTAGATGACGCTGGCAATTTAATGAGTGATCTCGACGCCAGCGATTTTCTTCAGGCAGAAGTAGTTTTTAGAGATGAACAGAGTGCCAAAGTCAGAGTTGAGTTTAATCAAACTAATGCCAGTTTATTAGCAGAGATTGATCTTTGTGGTTTTACGCCTTTGCCGCCTTATATTCATCCTATCCAATCAGAAGAAACCATCAAAGCAGAATACCAGACAGTCTATGCCAAAGAAGAAGGTTCGGCGGCAGCTCCGACTGCTGGCTTACATTTTACGCAGGAGCTTTTGGATAAGCTTAAAGAAAAAGGTGTGCAGATTGAAAAGATTACTTTACATGTTGGCTTAGGTACTTTTGCCAAACTAACTAGTGAGAATTTGAAAAATAAAACTCTTCATAGCGAATACTACGAAATCTCTACTGAAGTTGTTGCTCGACTTAATCAAGCTAAAAAAGCTGGCAAGAGAATCATCGCCGTTGGTACAACCAGCACTAGGAGTTTAGAGTCGGCAGTTTTGCTTTCTGAATCCAAGAAAGAACTTCTTGCCACGGCAAAGGAAACTAATATTTTTATTGATCCTCCTTATCAGTTTAATTTTATTGATGCTCTCATTACTAACTTCCATTTACCAAAGTCTAGTTTGTTGATGTTGGTTTCAGCTTTTATCAGTAAGCCAAATAGCCAAGCAGATTTTAATAACTTTCTAGATTCTAGTATTGGCCAAGCTTATCAACATGCTTTAGAAAGTGACTATCGTTTTTTTAGTTTTGGCGACGCGATGTTTATACAATAAATATTATGGATATTTCTTCCGATAAAAAATTAGCGATTAAAAATATTTTGAATTGGTACGCCAAAGAAACTGGCAACAAACAATTCATTACTTTGGGCGGTTATGCAGGTACGGGTAAGACAACTTTAATTGCTATTTTGCGCAAGCTTTTATTCAAACAAGACCCAAAGCTCAAAGTAGCTTTTGCTGCTTTTACTGGTAAAGCCGCTAGAGTTTTGAAAAATTATCTCAAAGAGAATGATGTTCTATATAAAGGCGATAGCATTGGTACCATTCATTCTTTGATTTACAGTGTGATTGAAAATGAACAGCATGAAATCATCGGCTGGAAAAACAAAGAAGAACTAAAAGTCGACTTAATCATTATTGATGAAGCTTCAATGGTTGATCAAAAAATTTGGTTGGATTTACTGTCCTACAATATTCCCATTTTAGCTGTGGGCGATCATGGTCAGCTGCCACCAGTGAATGGTCAATTTAATTTAATGGAAAATCCAGAGATTAAATTAGAAGAAATTCATCGTCAGGTGGCAGATAATCCCATTATTAAATTATCAATTGAAGCCAGAAAATATGGTCGGATCAAAGTTGGTAATTATGGCAAAGGGGTGCGCAAATTATCCAAAAATGATCCAGAATCACAAGAAATTATTGAAAATTATTTGCAGCAATACAATCAAGACACCCTAATCTTATGTGGTTATAACAACACTAGAATCAAACTTAATAATTATCTAAGAACTTTGCTCGGTTTTGAGTCAGCTTTGCCTCAAGCTGGAGATCGGGTCATTTGTTTGCGCAATAAACAACAAAAAGCGATCTTCAATGGCATGCTAGGAACCTTACAAAGAATCGTCAGTCAGGATGAAAATTTCTATGAAGTCAAAATTTTGTTTGACGATGAAGAACAAGATTTTGAAGGTTTGGCAGTCAAAAAACAATTTGGTTCTACGACCTCTTTAAATTTCGGTAAAGAACTTCGTGCCTTAACTCTCAAAGCCGAACTTTTTGATTTTGCCTACGCACTGACAGTTCATAAAGCTCAGGGCAGCCAAGCTAGCCGAGTGATTTTATTTGAAGAACGCTTTAAGCAGATGTCAGATTTAGATTGGCGTCGTTGGCTTTATACCGCGGTGACTAGAGCAGAAGATGAATTAATTATTTTAGGCGATTAGGTTTTTGCCCATTCAGCAGTTATAATAAGCAACATGAAAATTAGAATTAATAAATTTTTAGCAGATCTTGGATTGGCTTCTCGTCGTAAGGCAGATAAGTTAATTGATGAGGGTGCAGTTTTGATCAATCAAAGAAAAGCCAAATTGGGCGATAAAATTGATCCAGAAAAAGATGAATTAACTTTTGCCGGCAAGAAATTTGCTGCCCAGCAAAAAGAATCATTAGAATATTGGTTACTTAATAAACCTTTCAAGGTAATTTCTGCAGTGACTGATGATTCTGGTCGCAAAACCACTTACGATTACATCAAAACTAAAACTAAAGCCAGAGTTTATCCAGTTGGGCGTTTAGATTACGAGTCAGAGGGTTTGTTGCTAATGACTAATGATGGCGAATTGGCTCATCGTTTGACTCATCCAAAATATGAAATTAAAAAAGTTTACAAAGTTTGGGCAAATGGAATTTTTTCACAAACTAAGATGGCAAGATTATTGAGTGGAGTCAGACTTAGTGAGGGTAGAACTTCTTTTGATGAATTAGAACTAATAGAAAAAGAAGGTCGAGATTTAGTTTTAAAAGTTGCCATCCATGAAGGTAAAAAAAGAGAAATTCGTCGCGTTTGCGCCAAAGTTGGTTGGGAAGTCACTAAACTTTTGCGAGTCAAACTTGGTAGTTTGGTGATGACTAATTTAACCGTTGGCAATGCCAGAAAATTAACAGAAGAAGAAATCATCGGCTTAAAAAAATTAGTTGGTCTTTATGATGAAAACTCTAATCTTTGATTTTGACGGCACGCTAGTCAATAGCATGCAGCTTTATGTAAATGGTTTTAATCAAGTTGGAGCAGATTTCGGTTTACCTAAGATTGATAGTAATAATTTGCAGGAAATGAAGCAGTCATCAATTAAAGATTTGATGAAGCGCTATAAGATTGGTCCTCTCAAATTAGCTAAACTAATGCTTACAGTTAATAAAAATATTGCTTCAGAAATTACTAACTTAGAATTTTTTCCGAATATAAAAGAATTACTTTTAGAGCTTGCCAAGAAATATCAGCTGGGTATTTTGACTTCTAATCACGTAGAAAATGTTGAAGCTTTTTTAAAAAAGCAGCAATTTGAAAATATTTTCGATTTTGTTTATGCCAGTAAGAATTTATTTGGCAAAGATAAAATACTAAATAGCTTATTAAAGAAATATCGCCTCAATAAAGAAGAAGTTTTATATTTTGGGGATGAAGTGCGCGATATTGAAGCCTGTCAGAAGATGCAAATTAAAATAGCTGCTGTAACTTGGGGTTTTAATGAGAAAAGTTTGCTTGCTTCTAAGAAACCAAGCTATTTATTTTCCTCTCCAGATGAGATTGTTGACTTATTGATCTAGTTTATTCACGAGTGTTTGCTTGTATCCTCAACCCTTTACGAGTATAATACCTTCTTTATGCAAATTAGAAACATCGCCATCATTGCTCATGTTGACCACGGTAAAACTACCTTGATCGATGGTATGTTGAAACAAACCCACGCCTTTCGCGAAAATCAGTCTGAAATGAACCAAAGCACTATTCTAGACAGTAATGATCTAGAAAGAGAAAAAGGTATTACCATTTTAGCTAAAAACACGGCTGTTTTTTATAAGAGTGAAGCTGGTGAAGACTATAAAATCAATATTATTGATACTCCAGGCCACGCAGATTTTGCTGGTGAAGTAGAACGCGTCATTAGTATGGCTGATGGTGCCGTTCTTTTAGTCGATGCCGCTGAAGGTCCATTGCCTCAAACTCGTTTTGTTTTAGAGCAGGCTCTCAAGCAAAAACTTAAAATGATTGTCATTGTTAATAAAATTGATCGCAGAGATGCTGAACCAGATCAGGTTTTAAGTCAGATCGAAGAACTTTTCTTAAATTTAGTTGACGATGAATCTCAATTAATGTTCCCAATTCTTTACGCTGTCGGTCGCGATGGTAAAGTTTGGAGTGATCTTCCAGAAGAAGAAGTCGGTAATGCTGAATTAATTGCTAAGCACCCTGGCGATTTACGTCCAATTTTTGAAGAAATTATCCGCACCGTTCCAGCTCCAAAAGTGAATGGCGAATTACCTTTCAAAATGCAGGTCTCTACTCTAGACTTCGACACTTACAAAGGCACTTATGCCATTGGTAAAGTCACTCAAGGTTTAGTCAAAAAAGGTCAGCGTTTAGTGATTCTAAATGAAAATGAAAAAGTTGGTGAAATGTCTGTGGCCCATCTAATGACTAGTGACGGTCTTGGTAGACAGGAAACAGAACTGAGCCAAGCTGGGGATATCATTGCTATTACTGGCGCAGAAAACATTGCTATCGGTCAAACTTTAGCTGCTCTGGGACAAACCGAAGGTTTTTCCAGTATTAATGTCACTGAGCCAACTCTGAAAATTCGCGTCGCTGCCAACACGTCACCTTTTGCTGGTAAAGAAGGCGACTTCTGTACTATTCGTCAAATCGCTGAGCGTTTACGCAAAGAACAAAAAACCAATTTAGGTCTTCGCATTGAAGGTCTAGAAGGTGGTTCTTTTAATGTGGCTGGTCGTGGTGAACTACATCTGGCTATTTTAATCGAAACCATGCGTCGTGAAGGTTATGAAATGGAACTTTCCAAGCCTCAAGTGATCATTAAGGAAGTCGATGGGGTCAAAATGGAACCTTACGAAGAAATGACCATCGAAATTGGCAAAGAATTCATGGGCGTCATTACTGAAGAATTAGGTAAGAGAAAAGCTAATCTGATTGACAGTATTACCAATAGTAAAGGTATTACCAGAATGGTTTATGAGGTTAGTAGTCGTAATATCTTAGGTTTCAGAAGTCAAATTCTCACTAAAACCAGGGGTAATGGCTTATTTAGCTCTCGCTTTTTGGAATATGCTCCACTCAGTGCCGAGTTACCTCAATTGCGTAATGGTGCCCTGATCGCTACTGAATCTGGTACCGCCACTGCTTATGCTTTGGAAACCATTCAAGAACGTGGTAAAACCTTTATTAATCCTGGAGACAGTGTTTATGAGGGTCAAATCATTGGTTTGCGTAATCAACAAGAAGATTTAGAGGTTAACGTTTGTAAAACCAAAAAATTGACTAACTTCCGTTCTAATGCTGATTTCTTAACAGTACTCGACACTCGTATTGAGTTGAGTTTGGAACAATGTCTAGACTTTATTGAAGATGATGAGCTTTTAGAAGTCACTCCAAAAAGTTTGAGAATTCGTAAGCGTTATTTGAACAAAATTCTTCGCAATAAACAAAGTCGCTAAGCGCTTTTGCAACTCCTTTCCTTTTCGGGTAAAATTAGTCTCATTAATGTCTGATTTATCTAAACCCCTTGCTGCTCTAATTCGTCCTGAATCTCTCGAAGATTTTATTGGTCAGGATCATCTAGTGGGAGTGGGTAAGCCGATCAAGGCGGCTATGGATTTGCAGGCAGTTTTTTCCATGATTTTTTGGGGTCCTCCGGGAGTGGGTAAAACCACTTTAGCGAGAATTATTGCCAAAGAAAGTGATCGAGAATTTATCGAAATTTCTGCAGTTTCCGCTGGCAAGGCTGATATCCGCAAGATCGTCGAAGATGGTCGCAAACAAAAAGGCTTGATGGAAGATTACCGATCACCTATTTTATTTGTCGATGAAATTCACCGTTTTAATAAAGCTCAGCAGGATTATCTTCTACCTTTTGTAGAAGAGGGCGTTTTGATTCTGATTGGCGCTACCACGGAAAATCCTTCCTTCGAAATTATCTCGCCACTACTGTCTCGTATGAGAGTTTTTATTTTTAAAGCTCTAAGTGAAGAGGAGATGAAGTTGGTATTAAAAATGGCGGTCAAAAAAATTCATGAAAATGAAAAATTAATAAACAAGAAAGCAAAAAAAATTGCCGTACCCACCAAAAGTGAAGAATTTCTTCTCAACTATAGCTCAGGTGATGCCCGCAAGCTTTTGACCTTAATAGACAATACTTTTACCCTTTACGCGAACTTAGAATTAGAATCACTCAAGAATTCTTTGCAATCCAAACATCTCAGCTACGATAAAAAAGGTCCAGAACACTACGAAACTATCAGTGCTTTTATCAAAAGCATGCGGGCTGGTGATCCTAATGCTGCCATTTATTATTTAGCGCGTATGGTAGAAGCTGGCGAAGATCCGCTTTTTATTGCCAGAAGAATGGTAGTTTTTGCCTCTGAAGATATTGGTTTAGCTGTACCAACTGCTTTGGTAGTGGCGAATGCTGTCTTTCAAGCCTGCCAAACTATTGGTTATCCAGAATGTCGAGAGAATTTAGCTCATGGAGTAGCTTATTTAGCCACCTGCAAGAAAGATCGCAGTGTTTATGATGCCTACATGGCCGCTGTGGCCGATGTGCAAAAATTTGGTAATTTAGAAATTCCGATGAGTATCAAAAATCCTGAAACCAATTTACTTAAAGAAATTGGCTACGGCAAAGGTTACGAAATGTACCCTGATAAAAACACTAGTTTGCTCCCAGACAAATTAAAAGGCAAAAAATACCTAAAGGTTAATAAGTGAAGAAAATTTTAATTAGTGGCAGCTGGCGTTTTCAAGATAAAAAATTAGAAGAACTAGTTAGACAAACCGTTCAAGAACTCTTCTCCAATGGCGACATGCTTATCACTGGGGGAGCTTTAGGAGTAGATTATTGGGCTTTGGATGAAGCTTTGAAGCTTGATCCAAAGGCAGAAAAAATACGAGTCTTTTTACCTAGCACACTTAATTTTTATAAGAAGCATTACAACAAGCGTGCATTGGAAGGCATCATTAGTATTGCAGAGGCTCGCGCTTTAATTGCTCAGCTTAAAAAACTCAAAAAGTTAAATAAAAAAGCCTTAATTGAAAAAGCTGAAGTTAAAACACTTAACCAAAATGCTTACTACGCTCGCAATTCCAAAGAAATAGCCAACGCCGATCAACTAATTGCTTTTCAAGTCAACCAAAGCCAAGGAACACGGGATACCATCGACAAGGCTAAAGAAAAGCAAATACCAGTGCAAGTTCATCAATTTACGATATGACACAGCATCTTTCGTACCAGCTGCTTTTTGTTTTGCAAAAAGACAGGGTCCGAAATTCGCTTTGCATCTTTCGTACCAGCTGCTTTTTGTTTTGCAAAAAGACCAGCTGCTTTTTGTTTTGCAAAAAGACAGGGTCCGAAATATAATAGCCTGGTAATTTAAAAGCACCCATAGCTCAGTCCGGATAGAGCGTTTGTTTGCGGAACAAAAGATCGTGCGTTCGAATCGCACTGGGTGCACAGTAAAAAATAGAAAGAAAGGTTTGTTTATGTCATTAGCTAGTATTGAATCAGCACAAGAAGGAGATCAGGGAGAAAGCACTGCCTTAAATAATTTAAAAGAAAATCCAGTCGCTAGAACAGAAGCAGAAATGGCTCTCAAAGCAGCTCATCAAGCTTTAATGGGTGAGAGAGCAGTCACTAGAGACGAAAACGAAAACGCTGTAGAAGCAGCAGCAGACGAAGAAAATAAGTAGGATCATCCTTTTTACGTTTCATTGCTAGTTTACCAGTGTTATTTTTCTGCTTTTGTTTTCTGATACAAACCCAACAAATTTTTAATGTGGGGAGCGATTTCGTATTTTTTTGATTGATCGATGGCTTTTTCACCTAGATCTTTTCTAAGTTTTGCATTGCTAGCCAATTTACCCATAGCTTTGGCAAATTTATATTGGTCCAAATGCTTAACCAATAGGCCGCCTTTACCAATTACTTCTGGCATAGCCCGATAATTAAAGGCAATTACTGGCAATTCAGAAGCCATGGCTTCGACCACTGATAGTCCTTGAGTTTCCCAGGTAGAAGGGGTAACAAAAACATCGCCAATACTGTAATAATTTTTGGCAGATAGTTCTTTGTAGGGAATTCCTCCGATAAACAGTACCTTATTTTCAATACCTATTACTTTTGCAATATATTGCAAACCTGCTTTGACTGATCCATCGCCCATAAATACTAGACGGGCATGGGGATATTTAACCAGAATCATGGAAAAAGCTGTGATTAAAAGATCATAATGTTTTTCAACTGATAATCTTCCAGAGGATAAAAAGACCATTTCTTTATCACTCAAACCATATTTTTTGCGTAATTCATCTCTGTATTGGTGATTGGCAAAAGATTTAAGTTCTACAACTCCAGGAATGACTTGAACATTTGTTTTTTTCCAGCGATTCTTTAAGTCTTTGCCAACATATTTAGTTGGGGCAATGACAGCATCGCAAGGCTGGTGAATTTTTTCACTAATTTTCCATAATGATTCTTGTAGTACCCTGGACATAACGCTGTTTTCTTTTAATCCAAGCACTACCAAACCCTCTGGTTCCATGTAATAGGTGTGAAAAGTGGTAATGAGTGGCACCTTGAGTAAACGAGCAAGCAGAGCGGCTTCAAAGCCCATAAATCCTGGAGTGTGAAAGTGAATGATGTCTGGAGCGAACTTTCTTACTTCTCCAGCGGACTTTGTGGTGGGCGTGCCTAATTTAAAATCTGGATAAAAAAACACTTTGACTCCAGGAACTAAAACAATTTTTGCTCCAGGAACAAACGCTTCAACCTTTTTAATATCTACACCTTTCCATCTTGGAGCCACAATCATCACCTGATGACCAAGAGCCAACAACGCCCGAGTGATTACTCCAATGTAAGTAGTAACTCCATCGACGTGTGGAAAAAAGGAATCAGTAAAAAAGGCGATCTTCATGGATTCATTATACCGTTTGGTCTGCTAAAATACATTGACATGAAGGAAGGGTCGCATAGCGGCTATTGCATCAGCCTCGAAAACTGACGCCTTCGGGCACCGCGGGTTCGAGTCCCGCCCCTTCCGCCGTCAAGCGAGCACGCTTAATTGGTTCTTTGAGAGTCGAAGCGCGTGACTAGTCCTCGAAGAGGGCGTAAGACAATTGATGAAGTTAAAATTGGCGAGAGTTGATGGATATGGGAAGGTGACTTCCAAAAGGATAGTCCTGATGGCAAGCACGGAGTGCCTGTCTAATGCAGCGAAGCTGCCACCACTTTTTGCAATCAAGAAAAAGACTGGTTATGCAAGCTTTTTCTTGATTAAACAATGTTTGCTATCGTTAACTTATATATCAAACTGTAGTAGAATGTAGGTATGAAAATTTTCCTTGCACCAAGATCAAACGAAACTTCATATAAGAACTTTTTAAGCACTATTGAAAACGGTGTAGACAAATCAATTATTGAACCATTTTTAGATGATGCTGGGAAAAAAGTTTTAGCATCGATAGACAAGATCTTTGTTTGGGGTAATAAGGAAGCAAAAAAATCTTCTTGGGAAAAGATGAGTGCAAATGATGTTGTTTTATTTTATAAGGGTCGTGAAGGAAACGAAAAAGAAGGCAAGTTTCTTTATGCAGGGAAGCTGCTTTATAAACAACACAGCAGGGATCTAGGATTGGCTTTGTGGCCACCTAAGACCGGAGAAGAACCATGGACATGTGTTTTCTTTCTAAAAGAATTGAGGCCGATTTATATGCCCATGTCAGATATTCAAAGATTTGGTGGATATGAAGTGACTTTCGATAGAATACAAGGGTTCATGCCATTGAATGAAAATGGTAATAAAGTAATCTTAAATAAGTTCGGAAGCGTAGATGCCTTTTTAAGCAATTATGGTGTCACTGAAGATAAATCTGTGATCGAGAGTGATTTAGAAGAAAAGAATGAAATTACTGCACACGCTGAAGCAGAAATGCTGCTTCTGAAAATTGGTCGTATGCTTGGATATGATACGTTTAGTCCAAACAAATCTAATGAAGCGTTTGGAGAAGTGCTTCAGGATTATATTTCCTTGAAAGAACTACCAACGAGATTTTTAGGTAGTGATATTGTTAAATTAGTTTCTCAAATTGACGTGTTGTGGTTTAAGGATGAAGTCCCAAAATATGCTTTTGAAGTAGAACATAGTACTAAGATAATTAGTGGGCTTCAAAGATTATGTCAGTTGATGCCGCTATCCGCAAAACTATTTATCATTGCTTCGGGGAAAGATTTCTACTTATATGAAAAATATATAAATACAGATCCATACTACAAATACAAAACAGATTTCAAATTTCGGGAATACAAACAATTAGAAAACTTTTTTAAGGCTGTATCCGAATTTACAGCAATAAACGAAACATTTTTAAAATAAATATGAAAACAAATGAGATAGAGAATATACTTGAGAAATTAAAGAAAATTGCAGAAGTTTCACATCTTAATTTTTTATTTGGTGCTGGGACTTCTGATCCATTCATAGCTCCTTTGCCGCAAATAGAAGTTAAAATGGATAAAGCAGATAGGGGTGGAAAATTAAAAGAGTTATTGAGGCTAAAAAAAGAATTCTTTAATACGGTTATGAAGCCATGTTTGAGTATTCGATCATACAATAAGGATAACGAGATCGTTATTGCTAAAAAATTAGTTGAAACATATAGAAATTATCGCTGTTTTCTTACCGAGACAACTGGATATGTGCTTGCTAGAAAGAGTTCATTGCTTGATAAACAAGTAAATTTATTTACAACGAATATTGATATTTTTATCGAGAAAACTTTGGAAGATATGGGCGCCAATTATAATGATGGTTTTATTGGTCGTATATTTCCTCTTTTTAGAACTAGCCATTTTCAGACAATTACGAAGAAGAAAAGTGAATATTTAGAACAACAAAGTGAAATACCAACTTTTAATCTTTATAAATTACACGGATCATTAACTTGGGGAAAAGGAGTTGGGAATAGTGAAATTGAGTACTCTGATTTAGTAAATCTAAAAGATATGGATAAATATGATGACCGTGAATTTATTGAGTCTTACGACAATCTCCATATTATTAATCCTAATCAAGAAAAGTTTGCTACCTCTGTTTTAAGATCTACACATTATGAGTTGTTAAGGTTATATGCGACAGAACTTGAGAAGGAAAATGCATTATTGATTGTTGCTGGATTTTCATTTGCTGATGATCACATACTTCAAATAACTACTCGCGCAATGGATTCAAATCCCACCCTTTCTGTCTGTATAATTTGTCACTCTGATAGTAATGGCCCTTCTTATAGAGATAAATTTAGATCAATAAGGTACACAAATAACTTATATATTTTAGAACCAGAAAAAGATCAAGAATTTGATCTGAAGTGGGTTACGGAGAATATTATTTCTAAACTTGATCATAATGTTGTTAATAAGGAGCAAAAAGAAGATGATGGAGCAATTGCCGAGCCGTAATATTGATATCGAAGAGAGATTGAAACGGGAGATGATTTTCCGTATAGGGTATGTTCATTCTGTTTTGGGTCGGAAGGTTAAAATTGAGGTGTTTAAAAATAAAAATCATCCGTACCTAATTTATAATGGTAAAATTACTAAAAATGTTTCTACTGGTAGTTACATTAAGATACTAAAAGGTTTAACAACAATTATTGGTAAGGTTGAAGGTGAGGAGATTGATGAGGAGAAATATTACAATTCTAAGTATGGTAAGCAAGAAACAAAAATAAGAAGATTTTTAGATGTATCTTTGCTTGGTCATTATGAAAAAGGAAGATTTCATCAAGGTATAAAAGAATTGCCATTGATAGATAATGAGTGTTATGCTTTGGAAGAAGAAGATTTTGTTAAATTACATAATTTTTTTACTCAAGATGAGCTTACTATTTCCTTGGGAAGATTGAGCGAAGATCCGGCATATGAAATAAAAGTGAGTATTGATAAATTGTTTGCCAGTCATATTGGCATATTTGGTAATACAGGTAGTGGTAAGTCTAATACTTTGACCAGACTATATACTGAATTATTTGACGTTGGAGAAGTATTGGAAGGTTTTAAAAAGAATTCCAAATTTGTTTTTATAGATTTTAATGGTGAATACACAAGACCAAATGTTCTTTCTAGTCACAAAAAAATATATAAATTAACCACTAGGAAAAAACTAGAAGATATAGATGAAAATCAGAAGTATGCTATTGATAAAAATGTATTGAAAGATAGTGAAATTTTATCTGTTCTGCTACACGCTACTGAAAAGACACAGAAACCATTTTTAGTCAGCGCTATAGCAAATGATTACCTTAATGATTCTAGCAATTATCTAAGTACTGTTAAAAGAACGCTTAGGAACATCATTGAAAGGGCTCATCCATCAGCAGGAGTTGACAAAATCTTATCATTTATTAACGAGATTAAGCAATATTTTGATCCAGAAGGCAAGAGGCTGATCGAGGAGCTTTCTGCTTTTATAGAAATTCATCTGACTCAAAATTTTAAAGGCTCTTTTATATGGAATGGTTCTATTTATGACAATGAGTTTATCTTGAGAGAAATAGAAACTAAGATTGGAGAACCTAAATTTATAAAGCATTTAAGTGCACTAGACGATTTAGAATTAAAACTTTATCTTCATTATTATTATAAAATTTCTGTTGGAGGAGTTAGCTCTGATCATGTTGGCCCAATGATACACAGGATAGGTCCTAGCTTTGCTGTTTTGAGAAAAGTTGTTAGTGTAGATTCACCCGCAGTGGAAGACAATATTATTGTAGTATCTCTCAGGGGAGTTGAGAGACAGGAAATTAAAAAAATATTGCCTATGATAATTTGCAAACATTTGTATGATGACCAAAAAAGAAAAAATGATGATGATGAAAATATACATAGTTCTTTGAACATAATAATTGATGAAGCGCATAATATTTTATCTGATCAGTCTCAAAGGGAGAGTGAGGAGTGGAAAGATTATCGTTTGGAGACTTTTGAAGAAATTGTTAAAGAGGGAAGAAAATTTGGAACATTTTTAACACTGGCTAGTCAACGGCCTTATGATATTTCCCAAACAATTATTTCTCAACTTCATAATTATTTTATTCACAGATTAATAAACAATAATGACCTCAATGCTGTCAGAAGAGCTGTTGCTTACCTTGATAGCTTGTCATTTGACACCATCCCAATATTATCAGTAGGAAGCTGTTTTTTTGCAGGTCTTGCTATTGATATTCCAATTAAAATTAACGTTGAAATGCTTACTGATAAAGATAGACAGCCAAAGAGTGATACGGTCAAATTGGTTCAGGCTTGGTCAAAGCAATAAGATAAATTGTATTTTAAATAATTTCTCCTCTAAACCCCCCATCCCATCACCATAATCCCCACAGTCGTAATTCCAAAAAACGCCAAAAGTAACGGCCACTTTATCGCCTTCTTCAAAATCAAAGCCTCAGGAATCGACAAAGTCACCGTCGCCGTCATAAACGCCAACGCCGTCCCCATCGGCACCCCTTTACCCACCAAAGCCTCCATCACAGGAATGACACTCACCGAATTAGCATAAAGCGGCACCCCCAAAAGCGTCGCCATTGGCACGCTCCACCATGCCTTCATCCCTAAATATTTTTCAATCAAAGTCTGCGGCACAAAGCCATGAATCAAAGCTCCTACCAAAACTCCCAGAATCACATAAGGATAAATCTTCTTGGTAATCGCAAAACCATCCTCCCACCACAACTTCAACAACTCTTTTCTTTTTGGCTCGCTACCCTGATTTTCCATCACCACCTGCGCTCTATTTTTAAACTTCAAAAGCGACGGCTCAATGTATTTTTCCATGTGTAACTTTTGAATCAACAGTCCTCCCAAAATCGCAATTCCCATTCCCATTAAGTTATAAAGCAAACTCACCTTCCATCCAAAAAGTGCTGGAAACAAAAACAGCGAAGATTCATTGATTAATGGCGAAGCAATTAAAAAAGTAAAAGTCACTCCCAGTGGAATCCCTGCCCCCACAAAACCAATAAATAAAGGAATCGAAGAACAAGAACAAAAAGGCGTCGCCATTCCAAGTAAAGCTGCTAATAAATAATCCAAACCAAACCAACGCCTCTTCGTCAGCAAATCCCGCACCTTTTCCATCGGAAAATAATAACGCGTGATCGCCATCACGTAATTAATGAGTAGCAGTAATAGACCAATCTTCAGCACATCATAAACAAAGAAATTAATAGCATCACCCCAGTAAGAACCTTGAGTAATAGTCAACAAACGATAAGTGACTAAATCAGCAATTGCTTGAAGAGGCGAGAAGATATCAATCATTATTTAACACTTTCCACCGCAGCAACACTTAGATGGTTTCACTTCAGTTTTTTTTCCACTACTGAGAATACTCTTGATCTTTTCTATATCAGGCAAAAACCCTAACAAAACCGGTTTGCCGTCAATCGCCAACACAGGACTACTCATCACACTCATTTCAATGATCTTAGAGACATCAGTGACATATTCCACTTCTGTTTTTAAATCCAACTCCGCCACCGCTTGTTTAGTTAGTTCAAATAACTTCTTACATGTGGGACAACCTGAACCTAAAACTTGAATTTGCATAATAGTAATTTTAGCTGATTATATACTTTTATTTTTCCTTCCAATTCCACCATTTTAATTTTTCTAAATTACGGCCACCATTGGCGTAATAAACCGCACACCTGAATACATAAAGAAGACATCTATCTTGAGTTTTGCCTGCTTGTTCATTTGACAGCTGGTAGAGTTTTTCTGGATTTTTGTTTTTAAGATCTAAAACTGATTTAATACCGATTTTTTGTAAATCTTTGGCAATGGATTTTCCAACACCAGGAATAATAGTTAAAGAATTAGCATCATTACTGTTCATAAGATAAGTATAGTGAATATTTTTAGGATTTAAACTATGCTATCATTTCCTTATGCTTAAACAATTTTTGGTTGCTTTCACCACCTTTTTAGCTATTGATGGCCTTTGGCTCACTCTCATCGCCAAGAACTTTTATGCCAAACACCTTGGCTTCCTAATGGCCAAAACTCCTAATCTGACCGCTGCTCTGATTTTTTATCTAATCTACGTTTTTACCATGGTCGTTCTAATTATTACTCCAGCTTTGCAAAAAGGCTCACTCACGACCGCGATTTTGACAGGTGCTCTTTTCGGTCTTTGTGCCTATGCCACTTATGATTTGACTAATCTCGCCACTATCAAAGATTGGCCTCTTTTAGTCACCATCGTCGATCTCATTTGGGGCACCGTTCTTTCAGGAGCAGTGGCCGGCATTAGTTATTTAGTTCTAACAAAATTATTGTGAAAATCTCCGTCACTGTTCACCCCAATTCTAAAAAACCACGCATTATTAAGAATGACCAGGGAAATCTTGATGTTTATGTGGCACAAAAAGCGGTCGATAACCAGGCTAATTTAGCTACCACTATGGCCTTAGCAAAATATTTTCAAGTTAAAAAATCCGCAGTCAATTTAGTTCTAGGGCAAAAATCTAAGATAAAGATTTTTGAGATTGTCTCTCCAGATTAAAAAACTCCCTGAAAGAAAATCTCCTCCTTCCTTGTATTACTAGTAGATAGTAAAAATTATCCTTTTTGAAAGGAGGACGATCATGAATAAAAAAACTATGCTTTTGGGTGCAACTGCCCTAGTCTTAGGCGCAGTCGCCTTACTTCCTCAAACAGTATTCGCTTATAAAGGCGATGCCACTGTTCAAGGCCCAAATTTCACAGAAGAACGTCATGAAGCCATGACTGAAGCTTTTGCCAATAAAGACTACAATGCTTGGAAAGCATTGATGAATGGCAGAGGTGTCGCTCGCAGAATTACTGCTGAGAACTTTGCCAGATTCGCAGAGGCTCATCAGCTATCTTTAGAGGGTAAAACCGCTGAAGCAGCTGCCATCAGAGCAGAATTAGGACTTGGTCAGCAAAATGGCTCAGGCATGGGTCAAGGTAATGGTCAAGGTAGAATGAATCGTTAAGTTTAAAATGAAACAGCTCCCTTGGTATAAGGGAGCTGTTTATTAAAATGATAGAATGATCATTAATCAAAAATGCCAGAATTATCAAACTTAAGCGATGAAGCAATTGTAAAAATTGTTCGCACCAAAGACAAAAATCTTTATGCCGAAATTATTCGTCGTTATGAGAAAAAATTATTGCGTTATGCGCTGTATTTAATCAACGATGAATCGCTGGCTGCCGACGCAGTTCAAGAGGGTTTTATCAAAGCTTACGTCAATCTGCACAGCTTTAATGCCAAAATGAAATTTTCTAGTTGGCTTTACCGTATTATTCACAATCAAGCCATTAATCTAATTCATAAAAATAAGCCACATTTTTCATTCGAAGAGAATTTGGAACTAGATAGCGGAATTGATTTAGAAGACGATCTAATTAAAAAAGAACTAAAAGCTCATTTACATAATTGTATTAATCAGATGTCAATTTTATATAAAGAACCGCTCACTCTATATTTTTTAGAAGAAAAAACTTATGAAGAAATTAGCGATATTTTGCGCCTTCCCATCGGAACTGTTGGGACCAGAATTAATCGAGCTAAACATTTAGTCAAGAAACTATGTCAAAAAAAACAATAAAAACTCAATTTAGAAAAAACAGTGATGACTCAAATCACTACTGGTGCCATTAACATGAAACCACGCTGGTTTTTTGCTCTAGGTTCAGTCTCGATGATGCTCGGATTAGTCTCTGCCAGTATTGGCGCTATTTTCTTGATGAATTTAATCTTCTTTTCACTGCGCCAACATGGTCCGATGGGCGAATGGCGTTTACAAATGATGACTGAAAATTTCCCATGGTGGATTTTGCTATTGGCTGTTGGTGGAATTGTGTCTGGAATCTACTTACTTAGAAAATATGATTTTTCTTACAAAAAGAATTTTTCCTTAATTGCAGGTGTTTTCGTTATTGCTGTTATCTTAGCTGCCTTTTTAATTAATCTAACTGGCATTAATGATCTTTGGTCGAGACAAGGACCAATGCGTAGGTTTTATCAAAGATATCAGCCAGCCACTTCTCAAGAAACGCCAACACCAGCTTATAGAGGCAGAATGCAGAATAAACCAAGAGGTTTTACTTTTTAGTAATTCTAATTGCCTTGCCATGAATAATGGCTTCAGCTATTTTCTTGTTAGCACGATCTAGAATTCTCGCAAAAGTTGGCTGAGAAACATTCATTTTTTTAGCAGCCTCAGTCTGTGCCAAATCATCAACTTCATAAAGCTTAAGTGCCTCTAGCTCGTCAGCCAAAAGCACCACTTCTTCTAGAAAACGCATCGGTACGCCTTGTGGCTTGAAATAGTAAACACTCGGATCAAAGCCCAAACGGCGCTGTATTTTTGGTCTTGGCATAATTAACTTAAGGCATTATTGCACTGAAGCGAGTTCTTTTTCAACATCTTCCAGCTCTTCTTGCAAAGATTGCTTGTAGGCTTTTAAGTCTTCAGCTTTTTCTTCTGTGGTCTGGGGAGCATTCCAACCGAAATATCTACCTAGTCCACGACCGTAACCGCGACATCTACCTCCAAAGCCCATTCCGCGACCCATACCTTTGGTTTTTCCTTGACCACAAGGGCCCAAACCCCTACCAGTCAATTTTCCTTGTCCTTGTGGACCTGTTTTGTCAAAATTTGGCATATAGCCTCCTTTCTTGATAATTTATATTGAATACATATTCATTATAAATTTAGCAAGATATTTGTCAAGTGTAATTACTCGTGGTAGACATGTATAATTGTTTGAACAAAATGAAAATACGTTTGAGTAAGGGTTTCATTTTCGCTTTTTTAGCTGCTTTAACTTGGGCTGTTTCTATTATTATTGCTAAAGTTATTCTTCAACGCGGTGAGACCGCTTATGTCTTAGCTTTTTGGACCGCCATTCTAGCAGTGCCATATTGGATTTACACTCTTTTAGGTAAAAAAACAGAAATTAAAAAACTGACTAAAAAAGATTATTCAATCTTGTTTTGGATTGGTATTATTAGCACCGTTGGTGTTGGTTTAACTGAAGCTTTAGCTTTGAGATATAGCTCGGCTGTTAATTACTCTTTTTTGATTAGAACTGTAACTCTATTTACTATAATTTTTGCCTATTTTTTCCTTGGAGAAAAATTAACTACTAAAAAAATAATTTTAGCGACACTATTACTAATTGGCGCCTATTTATTAACTCTTAAAGGTGAAAAACTTGTTTTAAGCTCTGGTGATATTTTTACTTTAATTGAGGCAATTTTAATCGCCTTTGGGAACAATGTTTTAGGTAAGATGGCAACTAATAGAATGAGTACTACGATTAGTGCGGCTGGCGGAATTTTAATGGGGATTATTCCGCTGACCATTGTTTCATATTTTAACCATGCCATTATTATTCCCCAGTCATTTGGTTTAATTATTCTTTTAACTATTATTTATGTGATTTTGACCAAATTAAGATTTTTAGTTTATAAAAACGCTACAGTTTCTTTTGCTACCATGGTTTATTCATTTACTCCAGTTTTTGTATCTTTGATGGCGATTCCTTTATTGGGTGAAGGTATGACAGTTACTCAAATTATTGGTGGAGTACTCATTGTTATTGCTGGCGTGTCGGTAGAAAAACTTAAAATATAAATTTTCTAAAATTATGAACTCAATCTATCTTCTCAGACATTGCGCGTACAACAATCCTTTAAATATTCTACCTGGTAGACTTCCCGTTGAGCTCTCACAAGAAGGTAAAGAAAACGCCTTACGTTTAAAAGAATATTTTGCAGATAAAAATATTAAGCATATTTACGCTAGTGCTGTTATGCGCGCTAAACAAACTGCTGAAATTATTGCTGATCATAATATCCCGCTGACTTTTGACCAAAGACTTTTAGAAACCTTTTCCGCTTATCAAGGCTATTGGGAGGGTAATGTTAATAATGCATGGAATCACTTTTTTAGCCATAGGAATGAACTCGGTGGCGAAAGTTTTATTGATATTGAAAAAAGAGTGGCGAGTTTTTGGGATGAAATTACCTCCGATCTTCATGACAATATTATTATTTGTAGTCACGGCGATCAGTTGCAAATTTTATTTTCCTATATCCACGGTCAGTCTTTAGTGGCTGAAGATGAAAGCGAAGAAAATATTCCTGGTTGGCTTGATAGGGGCGAATTTATTGAAATTATTTGGGATGAGGGTAAAATAGCAAAAACTAAAAGAAAAATACAAGTATAGTGTAGGAGTTAAGTGCGCGTAGAAGGTGAACATCCAGACGAACCGTCAGTTTTAAAACAGATTATCAACCGACCATCTGCTGGTGATTTAATTAAAGTTGCTAATACAGCTTTAGTGGCGAACTGGATAAATAAGGGAATTAAAGGTGATTTTTCTTGGGATAGTAATTTAACAACTTTGACCATTATAGATTCAAGTGTTTTGACTTTAAAAAAAATAATTCCACAAGCAACGTTAAATAGAGAGTCTTATGCTCTTGGAGAACATGGTAGGATATCTTTTCAATATTATACTGGTCCAAGAAAAATTTTAAGTGATGGAACGTTTATTAAGCCAGGATCTAAAGTTGGGGAAATTAATTTAACCAAAAATATCCCAAAACACAAAAACTTGAATACACATGAGTTTTCTATTGAATTGCTTAAAGATTTTCTTGACGGCTTGGTACAGCTTGCCCAAGATTTTAAAAATGGTAAATTTCCAGATGACATATGCGCCATAGTTGGAGTTTCTCATTTAGTTGGACATAGGATTGGTCAAAAACTAGGATTTGATATTGCAGAGCCATTGCTACATGAAAAGGTATTAGCCACGCTAGTAGGCTTGAACATATCTAAGGATGATAGAGCACTTAGAAGTAAATGGAAAAATACACAAAAAGCATTTATATCGGTTAAAAAGATTTGTGAGAACCAAAATATGTATCTAGAACTATTAGATATGTATAAAAAACGTTTCAGTTAAAACTCCTCCTGCATAAAAAATTTTTTTTGCTATGATAAATTTGTTTTGCAAAAAGATTTTTTTGCTCTTACTAGCTTGTCTCCCCTTGATGGTCGCTACTCCTCCAAAATTTCTACACTATCCCAGTATTTTTCAGAATTTGCTTTAATTAAATATCGAGTCCAAGTCGAAGTCGCTTATTTATTATTTTTAAGCGAGCAAAAACTAATTCCAACCTTATCAATTTCAGCCAAGAAAAAAATCGCCAAAATTGCCACTGATTTCAGTTTAGAGCAAGCCATGGAAGTGAAAAATATCGAGAAAAAAACCATGCACGACGTCAAAGCCGTGGAATATTTTATTTGTCAGGAATTAGAAAAATTATCTTTGCCGATCGCCCAATATGTGCACATTGGCATGACTAGCGAGGACACTAATTCGCTCGCGCAATCTCTAATGCTCAAAGAGGCTCGCGACCACTTCGTCCTGCCCAAACTTAACCAAGTCCTTAAAGAATTAGCGTGTTTAGCAGTGGAACTCAAGGAAGCAACTTTCTTAGCCAGAACTCACGGCCAAGTGGCGGTCCCTACCACTATGGGTAAAGAACTAATGGTTTTTGCTGTACGCTTGTGTGAGGAATTACAAATTTTATCTGCTTTACCTATTGATGCGAAATTAAGTGGCGCCGTGGGCAACTTTTCTGCACAGTTAGCTGCTTTTCCAGAGGCAAATTGGCCAAAAAATAGTCAAAAATTTATCACTACACTTGGTCTTAAACCAGCTTTAATTAGTACTCAAATTGTTTCCGCCGAAAGTTATTCACGTATTTTTAGCAGTTTATTACACAGCAACATGATTTTGTTAGATTTAGATCAAGATATTTGGCGCTATATCAGTGACGGTTTGTTCGCTCAACACAAAGCCAAGGGTCAAGTTGGCTCCTCAACAATGCCTCATAAAGTCAATCCCATTGATTTTGAAAATAGCGAAGGCAACTTGGGTTTGGCCAATAGTTTGTTGAGCTTTTTCGTCAATAAATTACCAATTTCCAGACTGCAACGCGATTTGTCTGACAGCACAGTCAAGCGCAATTTTGGCACTGCTTTGGGCTATGCTTGTTTGGGCTATGATTCTTTACTCAAAGGTTTGGGCAAAATTAAATTTGATCAGAACGTTGCGCAACAAGAACTAAATGAACACTTTGAGGTCATCAGCGAGGCTTTTCAGGTCATTTTAAGAGTTAATGGTGATGAGCAAGGTTATGAAAAACTCAAAGATTTCTCTCAAGGTAAAAAAATTACTGCTACAGAAATAAGTAAATTTATTGATACCTTATCCGTCAGTGCTAAGGTCAAAAAGCAATTACGCGCTATTACGCCCAACACTTACACGGGTTTGGCTGTCAAATTAGTTGATCAATCCCTAGTGACTATTAATTCTTATTTGAAAGGACAAAATGAGCAAAGTTAGAGCAAAAACCTACGGTATCTGCGGTGGCGCTTACGGCGACGAAGGCAAAGGTCGCATTGTTGACAATCTAGTCAATGATTTATGTAAAAAAGGTGAAGTGGTGGTTTATCGTGACAATGGCGGTGCTAATGCTGGTCACACCGTTGAATTTGGTGGTCAAAGAATTGCTTTGCACCAATTGCCATCTGGAGTTTTTATTAAAGGGGCGACAGTGGTTTTGGGCAAAGAGATGGTTTTGGATCCAGGTGATTTGCTAACCGAGCTAGAAGCGGTTAATAAAATTGCCAAAGCCAAAGATCGATCTAAAATTAAGATTGATGAATTAGCCTTTTTATCTCTTGCCACTCATCGTGCTTATGAAACAGTGCTGAAAGATTGGCAGTCTGGTAGCAAAGGCTCCACTGGTCGTGGGATTGCTCCAGCTTATGCCGATGTGCTTTTGCGACATCCTCTAAGAATGCGCGATGTTTTAAACCATGATGTTAAAAAACTAGCCGCTCACTACGATATGTATGAGGCTTTAATTAAAGGTTTGGGTCAAAATTTGGCAGAAGTCAAAGTGGTGTCTTTAGCTGGCGACTTAAAACCGGTGGGTTCTAAGAAAAAATTCCTCAAGAATTTGAACGAGCAAGTAGAGGAACTGCGTCCTTATATTGCCGATCTGCGTACTTGGTTAGCAGAAAAATGGCAAGATAAAAAATGTGCTTTTGTTTTTGAAAAAGCTCAAGCTGTTGGTTTGGATTATCGCTGGGGACTTTATCCAGATGTGACCGCTTCTAATACCACTTTCTCTGGCATTTTTTCTGCCACTGAGGGTTTAATTGATCCAGATCAATTTAAAATGAAAGCTGGGGTTATTAAAGCGACTTATATGTCTAGTGTTGGTGCTCGGGTTTTACCAACTCTAATCACGGGTGAATTAGCGGAGCGAATTCGTGAAGATGCTCATGAATATGGTGCAACTACTAAGAGACCTAGAGACGTAGCTTTCTTGGATTTACCTGCTTTGAAATTCTTTGCCAAAGTCGGTCGTTTCAATGCTTTAATCCTAACTCACATGGATATTGTTTACGAAAACCAGCCAGTTAGGGTTTGTGTTAAGTATGAGAAGAATGGCAAAAATGTTGAATACCATCCAGATCAAACTTTCATAGATCAGGTTAAGCCAGTTTATAAAGAACTAGCTCCTTGGGACACCAAACAATTAATGAAAGCTAAAACTATTACTCAATTGCCAATTGAAGCCCAAAAGTTCTTGAAATTTATCAGCAAAGAAATTGGTGTGTCGGTAGTGATGATTACCACTGGTCCCAAGCGTGATCAGGGTTTGATTTTGGATAAGAAAATGATGAGCTAGTTAGCTTTGACAGTGTCGCTGATCACAATTCCAAAACTAACGGCCACGTTGAGTGATTCAGCTTGGCCATATTTAGGAATACTCAAATATTCATCTGCTAGAGCATCGATTTCCTGAGAAGTACCTCTAGATTCATTTCCAAAAACTAAAGCAATCTTTTTAGTTAAAGTGGTTTTTTCTGTCTTAGAATTAGCCAATTCTGGTCGGGTGACAATGACTCTAAAACTTTTTTTCTTAAGTTTCAGTAGTTCTTCTTTAGAATTTTCAGCGATCAAAATTGGGATATTAAAAATAGAACCCATACTTGAGCGAACAACTTTGGCTTGATAAGGATCAGCGCCGCCAAGCAAGATAATTGCATCAATCCCAAACCAATCAGCGGTTCTAATCATTGTTCCTAAATTACCAGGATCACGAATGTCTTCGAGGACAGCAATGATCTTGGTTTTTTCTAAAAGGCCATTATCATAATTGGGGATTTTAATCACCGCGGCAATGCCAGAGGGAGTGACAGTCTCCGCTAATCTATTGAAATCTTTAGTATCGATTAAGGAAACCTCTTGATTGCCCCAGAATTTTTCTTCTTGATCAGCAAATTGCCTAGTCATGACCAATTGCATGACTTCCTGTTTGGATTTCAGGGCGTCCATGACGCCTTTTTTACCTTCGACTAAAAAACAGCCATATTCACTGCGATATTTTTTTTGATTGAGCTTACTTAGAACTTTTAATCCGAACATATTAGCCTGATTATATACGATTATTATGCTAAACTTTATTTAAATTATGAAAATAGCATATATTGGTCTAGGAAAAATGGGTAAAAACATGGTCTTGCGTTTGCTAGAGCAAGGCATTGAAGTAGTGGCTTGGAATCGTTCAGAAGGTCCTGTGGCAGAAGTAGTGGCTGCAGGAGCGACAGCAGCTAGTAATTTTAAAGAGTTGTTGGGGTCATTGGCAGAACGCAGAATTATTTGGTTAATGTTGCCAGCTGGTGAAGTGACTGATCAGATTATTAGCGAATTATTACCAGATCTTAAAACTGGTGATTTATTAATTGATGGTGGCAATTCTTTCTATAAAGATACCATTCGTCGTTCCGCTGAATTAGCTCAAAAAGGCATCAACTATTTAGACATTGGTGTTTCTGGAGGTCCAGGTGGAGCTAGATCTGGAGCCTGCATGATGATTGGTGGCGATAAAGCTGATTATGAATTGCTGTTGCCAGTGATTAAGGCAGCTTGTGCTCCTGATGCTTATGGTTACATGGGTGGAAATGGAGCCGGTCATTTTGTCAAAATGGTTCACAACGGTATTGAATATGGCATGATGCAAGCCATTGCTGAAGGTGCGGCAGTTTTAGAAGAGAGTCCTTTCAAACCTGATTTAGCTGAAGTTTTTCGCGTTTATAACAATAAAAGCGTTATCGAATCCAGATTGGTTGAATGGGCGAGACAGGCCTTTGCTGAAAATCCCAAATTAGACAATATTTCTTCAACAATCAGTCATACTGGCGAAGGAGAATGGACTATCCAAGCTGCTAAAGAGCTAGGTATCGAAGTTCCAGTGATTGAAAAATCTTTTGCCGTTAGAGTAAATTCTGTAAACGAAAAAGAAAATTTCCGCAATAAAGTTGTTTCTGTTTTACGCAATAAGTTTGGTCATCACAAAGCTAGTAAAGATTAGCCTTAGAAAGAACAGAAAGAGACTGATGGCTCAATCCATTTTCTGCCGTCTGCTTCAATAATTTGATTGGCTTCTTCTGGTCCAAAACTGCCTGCTTTATAGCTAACTAGTTTTTGTTTTGAGCGAGCTGCGATCAGCGGATCTATAAATTTCCACTGTGCTTCAACTTCCTCAGCGTCAACAAAAAAGGTTTGGTCACCACGCAGTGCATCAACTAATAATCTCAAATATGGATCTGGCAGGGAAACAGCAGTTTGGCGGTAACAATACTGCATATATTCATCTTGTAATTTAAAATCTGGTCCAGGAGTCTTGGATGAAAATTTAAGTACAATGCCTTCATTAGGTTGAATGCGATAAATCAACATGTTTGCTTCTTTGCCACCATTTAGATGAGAAAAAAGATGCTGACTATCTTTTTTAAAAACAATCGTTATTTCCGTAACGGTGCGCTTAAGGGCTTTGCCTGCTCGAACGTAAATAGGCACGCCTTCAAAACGTTTATTATTGATGTGAGTGCGGAAGGCAAAGAAAGTATCATTATTAGAATCTGGATTAACACTCCGCTCATTCAAATAGCCCTCATATTGAGCAAAAACCAAGCGATCCATTTCTGGAGCCAGTTCTTTTAAAAGTTTTATTCTTTTATCAGTTACGTCTTGATTAGTAAAAGAGGTCGGAGCTTCCATGGTAGCTAAAGCGATCATTTGTAAAATATGATTTTGGCCAACATCCTTGAGTGCCCCGACGCTGTCATAATAACCACCACGCATACCAATCCCAAAATCTTCTGCTGCCGTGATTTGAATATGATCGACATGATCTTTATTAATCATTGGCTCAAATAAATTATTGGCAAATCTAAAGCTGAGGATGTTTTGCAGGGTTTCTCTACCTAAATAATGATCAAGGCGATAAATTTGATCTTCGGCATAGTATTCAGCCAAAAGTTGGTTGAGTTTTTTTGCCGAATCAAGATCACTGCCAATTGGCTTTTCAATGATGACTCTAACAAAGCCACATTTCTGACTGTTCAATCCAGTTTCTTCTAAATGATTAAAAACAGTTGGATAAAGTTCTGGGTAAGTCGCTAAATAAAACATGCGATTGGAACAAGATTTATCTTCTTTAAGCTTTTCGTCTAATTTCTCGTAGAGTTCTTTTTTGCCAATGTCACCTGAGACATAATGCATTTTCTCTAATAATTTTTCTGCCACTTCTTCCTTAATTGGATGTTGGTGATGGCGATTTGGTTTATGCAAAACATCATTGGAATATTGGCGAAATTCTTCATCGGAAAGTTCTTTTCTGCCAATGCCGACGATAGAAACTTTTTCTGGTAATAAGTTGGCTTCGGCTAAATCATAGAGGGCGGGAATAAGTTTAAGTTGAGCCAGGTTGCCTGTAGCACCGAAAATAACTAGAGAGAAGGATTCTTGCATATTCATTTTATTTTTTCTTTCTGCTGGCAATATATACCCCTAAGATGATAATTAAAAGGGAAAAAACTTGTAAAAAACTAGCTGATTCTTTAAGTAAAAAATAGCCAAGAGGAATATAGATCGCTGGTTGTAAATAATTGAACAAACTTGCTTCTGAGGCTTCGATCCCATCTTGTCCCTTAATGTAAGCAGTTAAACCAATAATTGAGCCAAAAACTGCTGCGTAGAAAATTACTCCTAAAATAAGTGGAGAGCTGAGTTCAGTGACAACATTACTGCTTAGTAAGCTGAAATTAAAATTAACTTCTACAAGAGAGAGTAGGGCAAAAGTAATTAAGCCCACATAAAAACTAATACTACTGACAAATAGTTTCGGTATTTTATGGTAGCGCTTTTTTGCTAGTAAGAAATAAATAGCAGTTAAGATGTTATGAGCAATGATCAGCAGATTTCCGCTCAGCGAACCAGTAATTCTTTCTCCACCAGTCCATAGTGGTTCTAGAGCAATTATTGCGGTGCCAAAAAGGGCGAAAACCAAGCCTAGCCACTCGTGTCGAGTTTGACTTTCCTTAAGAAAAACAATGCCTCCAAAAATTATAAATAAAGGTAAGCTAGTGGCGATTAAATTGGTATCGAGAGCACTAGTCATGCTAAGACCAATATAGAGACAGCTTAAAGCGAGAGAAGTTTCAATTAACTCAAGTAAAACAATAGTTTTGATGGTTTTCCACTTATTTTTTATTTGTTTCAAATAATGAATTACAATTGGAATCGATAAAAGACTAGCCAAAAGAAAGCGATAAAATAAATAGCGAAAAGGAGTAATTTCCGAGTCATTAAAGCCCAATTTGACGATTGGCAAAAAAGCCCCCCAAGTTAAAGTGGTAACCATTAAAAAAAAGTAAGATTTAAGTCGTTTGCTCATTAGAACCTTATATAATAGAATAGCACGAGCCATGTCAAAAAAATTAAATAAATTTATCAATTTAGCCCTTTTTTTAGCCCTTGTTGCTTTATTAATTTTCCGTCAAAAGAGAATTCAAGAAATATTTTTTGGAAAAACAACTCAACCTGCGGTAGAGATAAACTCTGCCATTGCTCCTTCTGCTCAGCTAGAATTTAAAGTTGCAGAAGAAACAAAAGAAAGCTATCAGCTTACTGCTAGCAATTCTGCTCATAATGCTTTGGAGCTGGCTCAAAATGAGCTCAAATTAGATCTTAAGGAATATGACTTCGGTACAATGATTGAGGGTGTTAATGGGCTTATGGCAGACAACAAGCATTACTGGGCTATCTATCAAAATGGAGAGTATGCTAAAACTGGCATTGCCGAAATCGAGTTAAATAAAGGTGATAAAATCGAACTTAAATATGAAGAAATCCAATTATAATTTTGCTGGTTTGTTGGTAGCGGTTTTAACTTATGTTTCTCGGTTTAGTTTTTTGCCAGCCAATGTTTCGCCACTAGGTGCTTTCGGTTTTTTTGGCGGCAATATTTTCTTTTATTTCTTATCAATTTTAGCTTTTGATTTTTTCAAAGGAGGCTTTTATCAGGGATTTTTGTGGACTTATTTGGGTTTTGCTACCTATCCATTTTTTGCTTTTTTAGCTAAAAAATTTATTAAACGTCAACTCTTATTTTTACCTTTGGCTTCATTTAGTTTTTTCATCCTATCTAACTTTGGTGTTTTTTTCGCCTGGTACGATCATAGTTGGCAGGGATTTCTAACTTGTTATGCTTTGGCTTTGCCTTTTTATAGCAGAACTTTACTTGGAGATTTATTTTTTGGCTACGGATTTTTATTGCTTAAAAAAGTCAAAAATCTTGCCATTTCCCATTCCTCGGGATATAATATCCTATAATAAAAATGTTTAAGAGAAGAGCAGGGAAAAGGTTTTACAAAAAAGCTCCTGCAAAATTTTTACTTACAAATGCTAAGCGCCTGAAAAAGTTGGCTGGTTTTTCTTTTGTTTTAAGTTTATTTTTCATTATTTTAAGTAATCCTTTTAGTGTTTACGAGAGTGCTAAAAATTTTCCGACTACCCTATTAGAAACTAAAAAAATTATTAGTAGTCTCCCCGACTTTATTAAAATTTTTCCAAGCGAAGCAGAAAAAAATAGTTTTGCTTTTTTTGATTGGACCAAAGCACAGCTAGATGATTCTGGACCAATTTTTGCCAAAGAAACAACTCTAGTTGCTAATGAAGCCGGTCAAAGTGCTGTTACTGAAAAAATAGATTATGCCACTTTGCCATTTTTTATCGAGATCCCTAAATTGAATATTTACGAGACAGTGCATTCCAACGTCGATCCAAATAATGCCAAAGAATACAAGGCTGCTTTAGAAGATGGTGTGGCTCACGCTCTCAATTCAGCTTTTCCTGGCCAAGATAAAATGATTTATATTTTTGGTCATTCAACCGACGGAGCTTGGAATGTTGAAGCTTACAATGCAGTTTTCTACCAAATTAAAGATCTAGAAATTGGTGATCAAATCATCCTCCACCTCGGTGATGAAAAATTTGTTTACGTAGTTAGCGCTCAAGATATTGTTAAAAGCAGTGAAATTGATTTTGTGAATAATGTCCAAGCAGAGAATATTCTCCTTCTTCAAACTTGTTGGCCTCCAGGAACTTCTTGGCAGAGACTGTTTGTTTCTGCGGTTCCAGTTTCTATTTAATTCTTGTTAGTCTATTTTTTTTGTGATAGCTTTAAGTATTGTTTAAAGTATTCTGAATAAGAAAGATATATTCTAGAAAAGTTAAATATGGCAAATAAAGAAAATGGAAAATCAAATTATCTTGAAGTCGTAGAATCTTTAGCTTTTCTTGGCAATGTAAAAGAGCTTCAAGAACAAGTGAGTTATTTAATTGATTGTGGACATGTAAGCGAAGATCCAAGTGAATGCGATTGTGGTAGATCCATTGAAGAACACTTAAAAGATCTTCTAAAAAATTTTGAATTTGCAAAGTATTTTATGATTTTTGCGCGTACTCTGGCAGAGTATCCAGAGAATGCCTCTGCTTGGTCTAAAGCTATTTGTTATGAAACAAGAGAGGCTGATTGGGAGGCAAGAGAAGATGAGAAAGATTTGAGCATTGATTATCCATTTCAAGAGTTAGAAAAAACTCAATCTGAAGATTAACTTTTTTCAATCAATCCTATAATATTGACAATTGGTTATTATAACTATATAATATCCGATCATGAAAGTTAATATACAAAAAACCGTCTCTTATCTATTAATTGTGACTGGCCTTTTATTGTTTTTCTCTAAGATGGTCAGCGCTAAAGAATGTCACACCGTTTATGGTGGTGGCGAAGTTTGTGAAACAGGCGATCTAAGTATCGATAAAAAAGTTTACAATCCAGAGGCTAATCAATATTGGGATAATATTGATAGCAATGATTACACCTTTGGTCCAAACGAAGATGTGAAATTCAGCTTACGCATTAAAAATATTTCTAATATTAAAGTTGACAGTGCCCGCATTAATGATGATTTTGATCGTCTTGATGACTACATGGTTTACGTCAGCAGTGATAAAGGTGATTATCGCGCGCAAGCAACCGATCACAAAGTTAAATTTGATTTTGGTGGTTTAGATCCAAATGAAGAAGTAACTGTTTATTTTGTTAGTCGTTTCAAAAATGATGGTAGTATTCCAGCTGGCACTACTTGTTTAACAAATATTGCCCACGCTTATTCTCATGATGATTCAACTAGTGATAGTGATTCTGCTAGCTTCTGTGTCAAAACAGATAATGGCAAAATTATTACCACCAGCACTCCATCTACTGGTTTTGATTTAGGCTTAGTCTTAGCTTTAGAAGCCTTGGCCTTCGCAGGTCTTGGTTCTTTAGCTTTGAAAAAAGCTAGTTCTATTGTTAAAAAATAAGATTAGTTTTTTTAAATGAATTTGAACCCCGCCCAAAAGGCGGGGCTTTTAATTAGTCTTTTCCAGATAAAAGTATCCCATAACATTGACAAATTGGACATTATTTGCTATAATTTGACCTAGTTTAATAAAGGAATGGCAATCAATATTTTTAGTTTTTACTAGAGCCGTTCCTTTTTAGACCAGCAATTTTTGCTTTAACATTTTTTTGGTAGAGAAAAGGTTTCTGACCGCTTATCTATCCACCATTCCGGATTGAATACAAGCTGCCAGAGGCCTCTTCTCTGCTCGAAAGAGTAGAAGGAGGAACTTTTGAAAGAGGGATTGTTTAAGTAGATTTGCTCTACGCCTAACGATCAAAATCAGACAAAAGTGCACCTTAACAAGGAGGAAAAAAACAAAGCATTAATGCTTTGGGTTCAGCTTTTTTCTTAATTATTTACTTTAAGAAGTTAAATAGTTAGTTAAAAGCTGAACCCATTTGCAAATTTGCTTGTGGGGTTAGGCCAAATTGTGCCCTAACGAGGGCGAAAATTCATTTTTCAGCCCCGCCCGGGGCAAAAGGAGAATCAAGATGAGTCCCAATAGACCAGCTTCAGGATTGAGAAACAAAGGGCTAAAATTCTGGCTAATAGCCGGAATTATAGTCTGTTTAGTGATCATAGTTGTGGTACTTTTCATAGTATCAAATAACTTGTCGGCAGCAGTGTCGACAGGTACCACAACCCCAACCGCAACATTATCTGCGACATCAACGCCAAAAGCCTCGGTGCCCACTAAAACACCCATGGCAACAGCAACATTGACGGTGTCCACCAAGACACCTGTTGTAACTGTTGCAACAGCTACGCCAGCGCCTACTAAGACGCCTGTAGCGACCGCAACAACAATTGTTTTGACAAAGGCTGTAGAGCCAAAATCGAAACAATCACTGCCCGCTGGATTAAATGTGCAGGTTCCTTTAACTGGGAATTTGTACAAATACGATCCAGTTGGATTCTCTGGTTGGGATATGATTTGTGAGGGTACTCAGTCATTTACTGGGAACACTCACATCATCAAAGTAAACCCTTCCAAAGAAGATTGGGAGCGTTTGTCATGTTGGGCTTATCCCCCAACTGATGAAGCTACACGCAACCAACTGGCGATCCAATTCGCGGGCGATAAGGTCCGCAATTGGGAATCGGCAAAGGTTGATCCCTTGCCGATTAGCATCACGTTTGAAGATGGCCGGGTTCTTGACTTGGCTCCGGGAGAAATTCCGGATGCATATAATTTACCAGCAGCGTCAGTCCATTCATTCACGCCTTTTGCCTTGAACATTCAAGGTATAAAGGACGGTGACATTTTTATTGCATCGATTGGTGCAGTAGATGAATGGACGTACATTAAGTACGTAAATGCGAGTGGTAAAACAGTTGAAGAGACCTTTTTTGGGACACGTGAAAACGTGTCTTATAAAAGCGTTGAATCAGCCTGGCGTCTGCCAGGGTCATGGACCGAAGAGAAGGCTCTTGCCTTCAAGCCATAACCCCAAGTTTCCTCCTTTCCCGCGTCCCCCCTAAAAAATGGGACGCGGGTAAAGCAAAGTTCATTAATTAATTTAGTGATTTTTGCTTTACTGCACAAACTAATTAAAGAAATGAAAATAAATAAAATAAATTATCAGCGTTTTAATAGCTTAGACACTCTTTTGGTGATTTCTAGCTTTCCTCTGCTTGGTGAAGAAATTGCACTTCGCAATGCTGTTTCTCGTTATACACATTTATTGCTGAAACATTTTCCAACTCAACAAAGAGTGGTTGTGTTGTGCGAAAAAGTGCCTGGAAAAGATAATAGCGCTTATTTATTGAATAAAAATATTTTAATTTTACCTACTTATGATTGGAATAATCCTTTGCTTTTTAAGCAATTACATAAAAAAATCAAAGATTTCAATTTAGTAAAAAATATTTTATTGCAGTTCGAGTTCAGTTTATTTGGTAAAGAAATAATCACTTTTTCATTGCCCTTCTTTTTTTTATGGCAAAAACTGATGGGGAAAAAAGTTTATACCATGCTACATCAGGTAGTTTTAGATTTATCAACTTTATCCGGACAGGTAAACTTAAAAACTTCGTCACTAAAAACTTTCTTTTTCAATTTGGCAATGTTATTTTTTTATAGCGTTTTTGGTTTAGCTAGCGAAAAAGTATTTGTTCATGATCAATTTTTAGCTGAGAAATTATCTTTACTAATGCCAGAGAAAAAAACATTAGTAATTCCCCACGGAATTAATGGATACAAATCTTTTAAACATAAGGAAAAGGTAGCCATTAAGAAAAGATTGTCTCTACCTGCTGATACCAAAATTGTTTTAGCATATGGCTATCAGTCTTGGTATAAAGGTACTGATTGGTTAATTAAGAATTTTCTAAGTCTAAAAAAACTTGGAAAGATAGCACCCGATGTCAAACTGTTATTAGCAGGAGATGTTGCTCCAACTCAAAAAAATCAGGCTCACTTAATCAATTATTATAAAAATTTATCTAAACTAATTAGAAATAATTCAGATCATGTTTTATCAACTGGTTTCGTGCCAGAAGATAAAGTGGCTGAAGTCTTTGCCATTGCTGATTTAGTTGTTTTCCCATATCGCAGCAGAATGTCTAGTTCAGGGGCTTTAGCTCTTGCTTTGCAATATAAAAAGCCATTCATTTTTTCTAATTTTTTTGGGGAGAATTTAGCTACTGATGAAATGGTTTTATTAGCTAAGAAACTTAAAATAAATACTAAAAATTTACAATTTAAGCTCAATGGTGAGTCTTTTGCCAAAGCCTTTTTGTTAAATTGGCAAAATAAGATTGCAGCTAAGAAAATGTCTAATTTTGCTGGCGTAATTTCCAAAGAACACGATTGGAATAAGGTTGCAGAGCAGTATTTAGATGCAACTTTCACTTCCGAATCAAAGCTGTCTCAATTAAATGGTGAGCTAGCTTATTCTCGAACTAGTGTTTAGGGATAGTTTTCATATATAATCAAGTAATGAGATTTCTCTTCTTGCTAAGAAGATTTTGGCCACAATTGTGTTTGTTTTTATTAGTTTCTTTATTGTGCTGGCTTAATTTTAATTCTGGCACTTATTTAACTGGCTGGGATAACTTGCAAGTCGAGCTTGATTTTCCAATTAATATTGAAAGAGCTCTAAATGTTTCATGGCAAGAGTATCAGGGTTTGGGTTTATTGGGCGGGATGGGTCATGCTGCAGATCTATTGAGGCAGCTTTTTTTATGGTTTTCATCTATATTTTTAAGTCAAAATCTTTTGCGTTATTTTTGGAATTTATGTACATTGCTTCTAGGGGTTTTTGGAGCTTATAAATTACTTCTTTATTTCCTGAATTCTGATAAGAAAAATTTGAGTAGCCAGACCTTGGCTTTTTTGGGAGCGATTTTTTACTTATTAAACATTGGTACGGTACAAAATTTCTATCCAAATTATGATCCATTTTCTGCTTTTTTTGCTTTTTTACCTTGGCTTTTGTGGTCACTGTTTAAATATTTAGAAACAGCTAACAAGAAAAATTTATTGTATTTTGCAGTTTTTTCTCTACTTGGAACAACTTTTGCCTACGTACAAACAATTTTTCTAGTTTATGTCCTACTCCTTTTATTGGTGTTCGTTTCTTATCTTTTTTCTCATAAAAAAATCTCTATAAAAGAGAAACTCAAAAAAATATTTCTATTGCTGGGTGTTGTTTTTATTAGCAATGCTTTCTGGCTTCTACCTGTTTCCTATTTTACTTTGAGCAATAGTGACACAACGATTTCTGCTAAGGGAAACCTGATGTCGACTGAGGCTACTTTTTTGCGCAACAATAAATTTGGCAATTTTTATGACTTATTTACTTTAAAGGGTTTTTGGCTTGATTACACTGATTTTGATCAGTGGGGAAATAGTGTCCATCTTATGGATGTTTGGAAGACGCATTTACAGAATTCCTTTGTTGTTTATATCAGCATCGCTTTTTTGCTAATCCTAGTTTTTGGAATAATATCTTTATTGATTTTAAAGAAATTTAAACGAGCTTTGCCAATATTAATTTTATTTATCTTTTCCTCCTTTATTTTGCTGGGTTCCAATCCTCCATTTGGATTTATTTATGAGTTCTTACGCTCTCACTTGCCATTTTTCGGTCAAGTTTTTCGCTCTTCGTTCACTAAATGGATTGTTCCTTTTAGTCTTTTTTATAGCCTTCTGCTTGCCTTTGGTTTGGCTTTTATTTTTTCTTTATTTAAGAAGAAAATCTTTAAGATTATTACTGGTCTAGTTTTTTTTATTGCCTTAATTTTTTATTCTTGGCCTTCTTTTCAGGGAAATTTCTTTTACAAGCGTTTACGCGTACAAATTCCTGAGGCTTATTTTGAGCTCTTTGCTTATTTCAAGACTGCTCCAGAAAATACTAGGATTGCTAATTTACCTCAACATAATTTCTATGCTTGGCAGTGGAATGATTGGGGTTATCGTGGCTCTGGTTTTCTTTGGTATGGCATTAAACAGCCAATTTTAGATAGAGCTTTTGATGTATGGAGCGGAACGGATGAAGCCTATTATTGGGAGTTACAAACGGCTTTAGATAAAAAAGACGTGAAAATGCTAGAGCAAGTCTTAGAAAAATATGATGTAGATTATCTATTACTTGATGAATCAATTATAAATCGCAACACGGTCAAGCCTTTTAATTATCAAGCGATTAAAGATTTATTGCTTAGTTCTAATAAAATAGAGCTTGTTGAAGAGTTTGATTTTATAAGCCTCTATACTTTTAATGACTCAGAAAATAGTCGTGAAAAAGATTTCATTACTTTATACGAAGATTTGCCACTTATTAACAACGCCTATCAGTTCTCTTGGAATGACCAGGCTTTTAATGATTTTCACGACTATTTAAGTAGCAATGATGGGGAGATAATTTATCCCTTTTCATCTCTTTTCACTAATAACTTGCAAGAAAATCTAGAATTTATAATTGATGAGGATGATAACTTCTTTTATTTAAATAGTTTAAAAAATTTAAGCGTTGAAAATTTAAATCTAGAAATTAAAAATTTATTAGAGACCGAGGCTTACTTGCCATTTCATCTAACTTGGACGACAGAGAAAGACCAAACAATATTGGTTTTTAAAACACTTTTGCCGGAGATTTATGTGGCGGATAGAAAGTATTATTTTGATTTAACTAAGGAGCTATCTCTTAACTCTAATCTTTGCCAAACTGATCAGAATTGTTTTCTTAATATTAACAATCAACTCTTAGGTAATTTTGCGAAACAAGGAGAAACGAATGTTTTACTTCGTAGTAAGGTGCAAAATACCATTGCTTTGAGTACAGAGACAAAAACTGATTATTTTGATTATGTCTTTTTTGATTTAAGTTTTTTCAATCTAGAACCAAAAGTTCTGCAAACTGAACAAAATTTAGATCCAATGGTCAGGATTCCTAAGGTTTTGGTTCAAAGTGATTTGCTTAAAAGTGATTTAAATATCGATAAAGCAAATAACTGTCGACCTCTCAATGATGGTAGTTTTGCCAAAGAAAAGAGTCTTAATGGAAATCTTTACTCATCGACTGGAACCAGTGTTTGTGATTATTTTTATCTGGAACAACTGCATCATCAAGCGAGCTATTTATTTAAATTAGACGTCAACAATCTATCGTCTATTCCTTTTGTTTTTGCTATTCAGGCTGAAAGCCTGGGTCGTTCGCCTCTTGAAACTTATTTAAGAGAAGGTCTTAATTATCAAATTTTGCCACCAACTGAAGATTTTAATAAGGGCTATACCCTTTATTTATCAACTGATTCTTATGGTCATGAACTCAATAAGAATTTACTAAAATCAGCAGAGGTTTTTTTCTGGCCATATAATTTTTTGAAAAATATTTCTTTGAAAAATACGAACACAGCTGACGCTGAAAGCAACATTACGAATTGCGATTTTTCAGCTGAAAAGAAGGCACTTTGGCTGTATAAGGTGTCTGTGCCGGAAAACTGCGAGGCTAAATATCTTAAGCTTTCTCAAGCCTATGATGGTGCTTGGCTAGCTTTTGGTGGTGGTAAATTGCTCAAGCACACAAAGATTAATAATTGGGCTAATGCTTGGATCTTAGATGACCAAAATAATCAGAGTGATGGATTTTCAAACGTTTATATTTTCTTTTGGCCACAGCTTTTAGAGTATTTAGGATTCGGATTTTTAGCTTTGAATCTCATCTTTTTCACGGCTTTTTTCTATAAGAAAATCTAAGTAGCTGCTTGCATTTTCTCCTAAAAAGTGCGATAAAGCACATAAATAAACTTATCAATATGTCACAAATTCGCGAAGTCAAAGATGCGACAAATATAGTCGAAATTATAGGAGAGAGAATAAAGCTTGACTCGGCAGGGATTAATTTCAAGGCTTGCTGTCCTTTTCATAATGAGAAAACACCCTCTTTTTTTGTTAATCCTGGTTTACAACGCTATCGTTGTTTTGGTTGTGGAGCCAATGGCGACACTTTAGATTTTTTGCAAAACTTTGAAGGGGTAACTTTTTATGAAGCTCTCAAGACCTTAGCCGATCGCGCTGGTATTGCTCTAAAAGAATTTCAAAAAAGCAAAGACGATGAGGAAAGAGAAAAGCTCATTGAAATTTTATCTTTTGCCAAAGAATATTATCATTTTTTATTAACAAAGCATGAGGTTGGCGAAGAAGGTAGAGAATATCTTAAAAATCGTGGTACCAATGCCGAATCAATTAAGATTTTTCAATTAGGTTTTGCGACCAGCGCTTGGGATTCTTTGCTTAAATACTTACATCAAAAAAAGAAATTTCCCCTGGAATTAATTGAAAAAACAGGCTTAATTATTAGAGGCAGAAATGATAGCTATTATGATCGTTTTCGCGATCGCCTAATTTTTCCTCTCAAAAATCATCGTGGGCAAGTAGTTGGTTTTTCAGGTCGCTTGATGAATCAGTCGGCTAAAGAAGCCAAATATATTAACTCACCAGAAACTGTCCTCTATCACAAATCCAAAATGCTTTATGGCTACAGTGAGCTTTTTAGAGAAATTAAAAAGAAAGAGCAAGTAATAGTTGTTGAAGGTGAATTTGACATGATTTCTTCGGCACAAGCACATGTGAACAATGTCGTAGCGATTAAGGGTTCGGCTCTAACTCAAGACCAGGTAACTTTGCTAGCCAGAGTAGCCAAAACAATTATTTTATCGCTTGATGCTGATGAAGCTGGGGTCAAAGCTACCGAGAGAGCTATCGAAATAGTTAAAACAAAGGCTTTGGATCTTCGAGTTATTGATCTCAAGCACCTCGAATCTTTATCCGAAGAAGACAAAGTTAAAGATCCTGATGAATTAGCCAGAGAAAATCCCAAAATTTGGCGAGAAGCGGTAGAATCAGCTGTTTCTGCTTATGAGTTTTTATTCAATCATGTTATAGATCTGCATGACCCAAAAACTCCAGATGGTAAGCGCAAAATTATTAATCGCCTTGCTCCGATACTAGAGAGTATCGATCATGCGGTGGAAAAAGAATTTTATTTACAAAAACTGTCTACTGCGCTTAATGTCAAAGAATCTATTTTGAAAGAAGATATTGCCAAGTTTGGTCAGAAAAAAACTTCTCTTAGTCAAGAAAAAACAGCAGAAGATGAATCTGCACCGATGGCAATCAAAAGCTATCAAGAACGTAATGAAGAATATTTGATGTTTTTGCTATTTAGTTTTGAGCCAGCCTTAATTAAAGAAAGAGCAGATTCATTAAAGGATTTTATCTTCAAGAGTAGGGGTTTTAAACAAGTTATTGAGCAGCTTTTATCTTATAAAGGCACTTTTGATTTACAAAAATTTGCCAGTTCTCTAGCTGAGGATTTAAAGAGATCTTTAATGGATGCTTTACTTAATCCAGAGTATGAAAAAAATGCCAAAGAAAACGATTTAGACAAAGAATGGAAAGCTGCGCTTTCTAGAGTAAAAAAAGAATCTTTGCGCGATGAAATTGTACTCATCAATCAAGAAATTAGCAATTTAGACACTAGTCTAAAGAGAACTGAGGAAGAAGAAAAAAAGCTTGATCAACTTCTAACTTTAATTGTTCAAAAGCAAGCGTTGATCAAGAAACTGGGCTAAAATTGCCTCTTGTCAATATACCCCCTCCCAGTATATTATAAGGTCAAATAAAATGACCAAAACTAAAAAAGATCCTATTGCCGTTTCTCTTAATCGTATTCGTGGACAGGTGGACGGTATTTCTAAAATGTATGAAGAAAAACGTCCTTGTGTAGAGATTGCTCATCAGCTAGCTGCAGTGCGCAATTCTGTTTCTAGAGTGGCAAGAGATATCTTGACTAGTGAAGCGGGAGTTTGTTCTAAAGACAATAATTGTCAACAGCTTGATTTAGTTCTTAAAGAACTACTTCGTTATTAATTAAATAAAGAAAGGCAAAGATGCCAGCAGTTCATTTAGATAGTAATAATTTCAAAGCCAGCGTGGAAGACGCCAAAGGTGTAGTTTTTGTCGACTTTTTTGCAGTTTGGTGTGGCCCATGTCAGATGTCAGCTCCAATTGTTGATAAAATGGTTGAAGATTATGCCGGCAAAGCTGCGATCGTTAAAGTTGATGTCGATCAGGCTCGTGAGCCAGCTATGAAATACAATGTCATGAGTATTCCTACTTTTATCGTTTTCAAAGACGGTCAAGAAGTTGATCGCCAAATTGGTTTTCCAGGAGAAGATGCTCTTAAAGCTATGGTCGATAAAGCAATAAAGAGTTAAGATAGAGATTATGAATAGATTAAAATTAGCCATTATTGGCTCAGGCCCAGCAGGCTTAACTGCCGGAATTTATACTTCTAGAGCTCGCATTGAGACAACTCTTTTCGCTGGGACGGAAATTGGTGGACAGTTAATGTACACCAGCGACATTGAAAACTTTCCAGGTTTTCCAGAAGGCAAATCTGGTCCTTTGTTGATGATGGATTTGCAAAAACAAGCCACTCGTTTTGGAACAGTCATTAAATACGAACATATCACTGCAGTTGATCTTTCTAAATCACCATTTTCTTTATGGACAAATTTACCAGAAGGAATGGATCATCAAAAGTTCAAATCTTTACGTGATGATGAATTATTAGAGGCAATGGCTTTGATTCGTAAAACAGAGGCTACTTATCAGGCAGACACGCTAATCATCGCCACGGGAGCAAGCAGTATTATGCTTGGTATTCCTGGTGAAAAAGAATATTTTGGTCATGGACTCAGCACTTGTGCAGTTTGTGATGCCGCTTTTTATAGAGACAAAAATGTCTTTGTTATTGGTGGAGGCGATAGTGCGATGGAAGATGCCATGGCTTTGACTAAATTTACCAAGCAAGTAACGATTGTTCATCGTGGAGATAGTTTTAGAGCCAGTCAAATTATGCAGGAACGAGTTTTCTCTAATCCTAACATTAAAGTAATTTGGAATAGCAATCTTAAAGAAATTTTAGGAAATGGCAAGAGCGTTTCAGGCATTAAATTAGAAAGCAAAGGCGAAACTAAAGAGTTAGTAGCAGATGGAGTCTTCTTCGCCATTGGTCATAAGCCAAATACTAGTTTATTTAAAAATCAGTTAGACTTAGATAAAGGTGGATACATTGAGTTGAAGTCTCATGATATTTATTCGACGCTTACTTCTGTGGAGGGCGTTTTTGCTGCCGGAGATGTAGCTGATCATCGCTATCGCCAAGCAGTCGTTTCTGCAGGTATGGGTACGCAAGCCGCTTTAGATGTAGAACATTATCTAATGGATCATGCCTAAAATTATTTTAGCTTCCCAGTCTAAACAACGTTTAAATTTAGTTAAAACATTGAATTTGCCAATTGAAATTCTGCCAGCTGATATTGATGAACAAGCTGTACTTTTTTTTGATCAGTATGACAAAGCAGAAAAAATCGCTTTAGCCAAAGCACAAAAAGTTGCTGAAACAGAGAACGATGCAATTATTATTGCTGCAGACACATTCTGTTATTTGCAGGGAAAAATATTAGAGAAGCCAAAAACTTTAGATGAGGCTAGGGAAATGCTGCATTTCCAATCGGGCCAAAAGATAGAAGTGCTGACTGGCTATGCTTTCTTAAACACTAAAACCAATCTAAGTAAAAGTGGTTGCGAAAAAATTCTGGTAGAAATGCGTCGGCTAAGTGAGGCTGAAATTGAAAGATATGTTAACACTGAGCCAGTTTTGACTTGGTCGGCAGCTTTTTCTCCCGCCTATGATAGCGGCATGGCCCTAATCAAAAATATTAAGGGTAATTTAACTGCCTTTACTCATGGCTTGCCAATTGATTTATTGGTTAATTTTCTAGAGCCTGTCCGATAAGTCGCATTCTGCTGCAAGCCTGCATAATTCGGCGAAAAGGTTTGTATTTTCTCCTCAAGTGGGATTCGCCACTATCGTCGAAAACTACAAGCCTTTTCTCTCGAACTTTCAGTCTTTCGCAACGAAAGGGACTTGTCGGACAGGCTCAAGCGTAAATTAGGAAAATAACTAATATAAACCACAGAAAAACTGTGACTAAGAGTGGTTTGTCTTTGAGCAAAATATCTTCTGGAGCTTCACCTTTATTTTCTTCATAGATGAGTTGTAAATATCTCATTACTCCAAAAATAACGAATGGCAGAGTTAGCATTAACAACTTTTGAGACTGCAGGGTTTTAGGCAAAATAAAATAGAGAGTTGGAAATTTTTCATAAAGCAAATTAACACCTTGAACAGTATAACTTTGGAAAGTAAAGATAGCGTAAGTTAGCCAAGTGGAAGTGGCAAAGACGGCTGTGTATTGGTCTAGTAATCTTTGACTATATTTTTTTAAGCTTTGGCGGGCAAATTCAACGTGGCTATTACTAAGTAGAGTTCGCTCACTTTGTCTTTTACCGACGGCCATAAAAAGTGAAACAGAAATCACAGTTAACAAAAACCAGACATTCATATGCAAATTAACTACCACTGCACCGGCATAAACTCTAATTAAGAAGCTTAAGGCAATCGAAATAATATCAAAAATAGCATATTGTTTTAATTTACTTGAATAAAGGATTTGTAAAAGTAGGTAGGCAAAAATTAATATTTTAAAAAAACTTGGCAGGCTAAGTGAAAGCAAAAAGACAATTGCTAAACCTGTAACAACACTAAAAACAGCAATGGGAATTGGTAGTTTTCCAGATGCGAGAGGACGATTTTTTTTGAAAGGATGCTTGCGATCAGATTCTATGTCAAAGAGATCATTAATTAGATAAATACTTGATGTCAGAAAACAAAAAATAAAGAAGGCATAGGTAACAGTTATAAAATATGGGGTTTGGCCAGCTTCTTGATGAAAAAGAAAACCAGAGAAGATCAAAGCTGCATAAATAGCTAGATTTTTAAGCCATTGCTTGGGGCGAAAAGATTTAAGTAGAAGAAAAGGTATGCTATTCATTTTGTTTAGCTTTAATTTTACTATATACCAAAAATGAAAAAACAATGAGGGAGGTTGCTAATATAGTAATAATTTTGCCAGTGGTATCAAGATACAGGGATAAGAAACCTAAAGCAGCACTGGTTGCTATGTAAAAAATAGCAATTCTTCTTCTTCCCCAGCCATAGTAGTCCATTAATTTGTGGTGTAGATGTCCTCTATCGCCCCAAAATGGTGATTTTCCTGCTATGAGTCGCCTTACTATGGTGAAAATGCCATCGGCAGTGGGTATAGCTAAAACCATTAACATAGTTGCTACTTTTGCCCCAGATAAAATTGCCAAAACACTTAAAAAATATCCGGCCAAAGAACCAGCTCCATAGCCTGGCATAATTTTCTGTGGATAGAAATTCCAAACTAAGAGTCCTGCAAAAGCCCCAGCAACAATCAAAGCAAGATTGGCAACGTTAAATTGAGTTGGAGCATCCGCGAATCTATTAGCTAAAATTGCAATAAAGATACAAGAAACAGAAACAAAACCAGGTAATTGTCCATCAACTCCTTTAGCCCAATTAATAATGTTCATATTCCACATGATGAAAAAGACTGCGAAAAGACTAGAAAGAATCCAAATAGAGTGCACTTCTCCCAAGAAATTAAAACTGAACTGTGGTTGATCGAGATGAATCACTCCTGGTCCAAAAGGATTACTGATATAAGCGATGCCGATTCCAGCTCCAACCACGATTAAGCTGGCCACTAGCCCACTGATAAGTCTAAGGTATGGATTAATATCAAAAACATCATCAATGAGGCCAACTATGGTTAATAAAGTTGCTCCTAAGAAAATAGCTAACAAATACTTATCGAAATCTAGAATTAAAGTTGCGGCTAAAAAAGTAGCTATAAAAATAACAATTCCACCACCTCGTGGAACAGCCTTAGAATGAGTTTTTTTGACATGAGAGTTCTTTTCTGGATCATCTAGCCAATTGTTTCTTCGATAAAAACGAATTACCAAGGGGGTAAAAAGAAGAGCGATTAAAAAACTACTTAAAAATGACCACATTACTAAACTATTATAATGATTCTAAGAAGAATCACCAAAAGCAAAAACTGCAAGAGTAAAGTGACCTGAATGAACATTTTTAAAATATTATAATTAATTTCTTTTTCTAGATAGGCAATCAAGAAATGAAAAGAATTAATTGCTGTTGCAATGACTGGCAGAATAAAAATAAAACTTTTATTGACTAGCTGTTGATCGCTAGATAAAGAATAAAAAAGAGGAATTTCTTTTTGTAGCCCTGGATAAAATATGAAGGTCACTAGCAAGGTCGCAATGTTTAGAAAAACAGATAAGACGCCAATGTAACGAAAACTTTTTGGCAAAAAACGCAAATAACGCATCCCTGGGTTTTTTCTTTCGGTTTTGAAAGTTAAATCCATCATTGTCTTAGATAAAGAGTCATTGTTTCAAATTGGTAATTAGCTAAGTAATGTTTAGCTAAATAACCTTCCAATTGTGGAAAACTTTGAGTCTCGTTTTTCATGATAATAATTAATTTTGGTTGATCTTTCTCTATTTGAGCAAAAGTTTTATCGTAGTCATTAAAGTCTTTAATATGGAAAGAAACAGTGAATCTAGAGGTAGGGATAGTTTGGGTTTGAGCATAAAGCAAAGGATTTGTTCCCCAGATAAACATTTCTTTAATACCCATTTCTTTGATTAATTTGCCGACTTCACGATTATCTTGAATTAAGCTATCAAAAGAATTTTCATAACTTTCCTTACTGATTTGACAGGTGGCATATTTATAAAACTGTTGGTAATATTTAGCACTAGAATATGGTCTAAAACCAAGACTGAGCATTACATACGCAGTTAGAAAAATCAAAGTGGAGCCCAAAGCTAATGATTTAGCGGAACGCAAAAGTTTTTTCTTTTTTATTTCTTTTAAAGAAATAAAAAACTCAGTTAAAAGTAGAGCAAAAGCAGGAATCATTTGAATAAAATAATGAGGATAAGGTCTGCTTGAGAGTAAAACTGAATAAAGAGTGAAAATATAATAGAGGCTAATGAATTGAAATCTTTTTTTAAGCTGTTTGCTATTGAGAGAGACAAGAACAAAAATTACAAATAAAATAATAGTTTTACCAGGCATACTAAAAGCAAAATTAATTAAGCTATTACCTAAATCAACTGAATAGGATTGGCTATATCTAAAGTTATAAAGCAAGCCATAGTCAAGATAATCTAAACCTTGCCCTTTGATTACAAAATAAAGCACTGAGAAAATAATTGGCAAAATTAATCCAGCTACAAAAAATAAAGCTCTGTTTAATAAATAAGCAAAAGTTTCCCTGAATTTTTTAAAGTTGCTGTTTGCATCAAAGAAATCTGCAATGAGAATTAACCAAAAAATAGATAGAAAAGCAGCTGTATCTAAAAGAGCTGGAACCTTAGTTAAAATACCCAAGCTCATCATTGAACCAGCAGCTAAAAGTATAAAGCCATCTTTCCAGGTTTTTTTTAAGCTTATTTCTTTTTTGAAAAAATTAATAAAAATAGAACTTTTACTGAATAGCATTGCACCAGCCATCACAAAGCCCATCACAAATAATTCTCCATTTGGGATATTGCCCTCTAGCCATGGCAAAGTAGTAAAAACTATAAAAATTAGACCAGCTAAGAACGCCCAGCTTTTCTTTTTAAACAATTTCTTAGCGAAATTAAAGAATAAGCCGGTGGTAACAAGCATCCATAGTAAGTTTAAAATTCTAAAATAAAATTGATTAGGCACCATGGCCAAGTAATAGATAAGTGGAGTTTTATGATCAATGATGGTGGTATAGAGCTTTCCTCCATCTCTCAAGGCAGTTCCTAGGGTTAAGTAGATAGCTTCATCACCATACCAATAGGGCTCAAAGAAATTAGGAATGCGTAGAATGATGATGAGAGCAAAAAGAATTAAAAGGAAAGCGTGTCGATCTAAAAAAATATCGATTTTTTTGAGCAGGTGACTTAATTTCATACAATCTAGTTTACACTTTTTCTGTGACTTTGTATTCCATATATTTTCCCAACATAAGTCTGGTGTGAGCATCAATTCCCGGTAAAGCAGAGAAAAAGAAACCAACGATTGGAATGAGAATAAATTCAAGAGGTTGCATAATGTAGGAGAATAAAGTTCTTTTTTCTTCTTTGGCTGGCCTATTACTGCTATCAATAAAGAAGATAGTGAGCATGGAAACAAGAGAAAGTGTTAATAGGGTTGAGGTTACCTGAGGTAAGGTTTTGCCAATAATGGTGCGGGTAAATTGGTCATTGAGTAATGGAGGCAACATGGCAGAAATAGTAACTGCGAACCAGTTAACTGGCCAAAGGAAATGGTCCTCTATAACTTTGGCAACTCGGATGGTTTTGTCCCAAAAAGGAAGACCTTCGGTTAAAACATATTGTCTAATAATGTAGGCGTCATCGCTAACTCCCCAAGCCCAACGCTTAATTTGTTCATATTGACTATGCATGGTTTTCCAAAAACCGCCAGATTGGACTGCGTCGGCATAAATTGGCAGAAAAATGGGTTCAACTTCAAAATCACCTTTTTTGGCAAAATAGGATTTAAAAAACAAACGATAATCTTCTGGAATAACATCTGTATCCCAGTAGCCAATCTCCTCGACATGTTTAAGAGTGGTGGAATAAGTAGAAAAATTAATTAAACGATCTTTGCGTGAAAGAATATAAATTTGAGTAACTGACTGAATAGCTGCTAAAACGCGAATTGGAGCCGGCACTTTCCAGATATTGTTGTAAAAGCTAATGCCTCCTTGCCAGCTACGATTATATGGTTTTTCACTAGTTAGAAAGAGAAAGGTAAGATGAGAAAAATAATGTGGATGAAAGATGGCGTCAGCATCTTCACTAGTAATAGTGATGTTTTCGATAGGGACACCTTCTTTATCTACTAATTCTGCTTTAGCTGCTTTGGCGCCGTAGCAAGTATTAGAAGATTTGCCTTTGATTTCACCAACTATATCAGGATGCTTACTAGTCCATAAATGTCCAAAGGTTTTACCAAATTTCTCTTGTAGGATTTTGGCTTTTTGATCAATAATTTCACCCTCTCTTTCTTCAAAAGAAAGCATGACGTGAATATTTTCTCGTGGAAAAGTTTGTTTACTTAGACCAGCTAGAGTTCTTTCTAAAGTGGTGACTGGTTCTTGATAGGTTGGAATGATAATAATGTGATGGACTTCTTTGTATTTTTTAGGAAATTTTTCTTTTAGCTCTGGCAAATAATCGTATTTACTAAAAGCTTTGATTTTAAAGTGAGAGATCGTGGCAAAAAAAGTTAAAGCTAGCGATCTATAGAGCCAGTAAACAGCAAAAATAATAACGTAATAAGCTACAGCTTGAGGAATTAAAAAAGAACCCCAAATTGGGAAAAGAATTAAAAACCAAGAAAAAAATCCGGGCAGAATTTCTAAAGCTCTTTTAGTGCGGATTGGATGGCGACGAAAATATGTTTTGACCATTTTTAGATGTTGATATTATATCCTATTTTAACCTAATGGATGCTGAAGGCATTAATTGAGTTTTGGTAAATTTTTTCTAAATTAGCTTCTAATTCATTTTCTAGATAATTTGCTGTTTCCGCAATCATCTGCGGTTCGCAGATTTGTCCACGACGTGGTTCTGGAGCTAGATAGGGAGAATCAGTTTCTAAAAGAATTTTTGAAGGGTCAGTTTCTTTAACTAATGTAAATATTTTTCTAATTTCATCAGCTTTTTTAAAAGTGATATTACCACCAAAACCAAAGTAACTTTTTTTAAAATTTAGAGCTTTTTTAATATAATCTATTGGACCAGAAACACAATGAAAAATTAGTGAATTATTAAATTTCCAGTATTTTTCAATAAGATCTAGAGTTTCATTATAAGCCAACTCTTCTCGATCTCTAACGTGAAGAATTAGTGGCAAATTTAATTCTTGAGCTAACTTAATTTGGCTGATAAATAGGTCCTTTTGTCTTTTTTTGATTTCTATGATTTTGTTTAGATCTTCTGTTTTTAGATAAAAATAATCAAGACCAGCTTCACCAATAGCGACAACACTCTTGTTGTTAGCGAGCTTTTTTAATTCTAAAACTGCTTTTTCAACGTCAATAATTTTATTAGCCCTTTCAGGATGAATGCCTACCGCTGCATAAAGATTATTGTCAGTATTAGCAATTTCAATAGCTTTCAAACTACTAGCAAGACCAGGGCCAACAATAATGCTTTTATTAACGCCTTTTTCTTGGGCATTTCGCCAATGATCTTTCCAATTCATTTGTAAGATTTGAGAATCCTCTTTAACTTTGAAACAAAAAGGATCTCCGCTATAAAGTGGTTCTAAATTGTAATGGCAATGTGTGTCAATAATTGGCATTTTAAATTAGCTAAGCCTTGGGAAAAGCCCGGTTGAGAATGATTTTATCTCTCCAGTAAAACGATCCTTAATTTCTTTTGCAGTCTCTGGCATGAAAATACTCAGCATGGCAGCAATTTGACAAATTTCTTGACTAGCAGTTAGCAAAATTTTACTTTTTTCTTCACCCTCTTTTTTCCAAGGGGTGTTTTCTGCTAAGTACTTATCTACAGTGCTAACTTGAACATTGATATAAGCCATGGCTTCACTTAGATCAAAGTTATTCATTAATTTTTTAAAATCTTTTCTAATTAGGACTTCTTTTTCATCATTAACTAAATTTTCTTGTTCTGCCATTTTAGCCACTCTGGAACAAAGATTGCCAATGCCGTTGGCGAGGTAAGCATTGAAGTTAGTATCTAACTTTTCGAAAGTAACGTCGCTATCTTCACCAAAAGTTCCAAGCTGAATTAACAAGTATCGAGCTCCATCGCTGCCATAGCGAGCCACCATTTCTTCAGGACTGATGACGTTTCCGAGAGACTTACTCATTTTTTGACCATTTACTCCAATAAAGCCATTAATCAAAATTTGAGTCGAATTATCTAATTCAGCTGAAAATAACATGGCTTGCCACATAGCTGCTTGTTGGCGAAGATTATCTTTACCCGCAATTTGCACTCCTGGCCAGAATTTTTTAAATTCTTCTCTTTGATTTGGCCAGCCAAGAGTAGAAATATAATTCACTAAAGCATCAAACCAAACATACATGACATGCTCCTCATCATCAGGAACAGCAATGCCCCAAGGCATATTATTTTTAAGACGAGAGATACTAAAATCTGTTAAGCCTGCTTCCACGAAAGATCTAATCTCTTTAAAACGACTGGCTGGCTTGACAAATTCTGGATTTTTTTCATAAAGTTCTAGAAGCTTGTCGGCATATTTGCTGAAGCGGAAAAAATAATTTTCTTCTTCACGAATTTCTAGCTCCTGATTTGGATGGAGTGGACAGCGATTATCTTCTAATTCGCTTTCTGTTTTTGCTAATTCGCAACCAACGCAATATTTAACCTTGTATTTAGCCTTATAAATATCATCATTTTTTTGACAAATACGCCAAAATTCCTGAGCCGCTACAATATGTTTTTGATCAGTGGTACGGATAAAGTGGCTAAAAGACAGGTTGAGTAACTTTTCAAGATCTGTAAATTTACTAGCCCACTGATCACAATATTCTTGCACATCCATTTTTTGTTCCAAAGCTTTTTGCCAGATCTTTTGACCATGTTCATCGGTACCAGTATTAAAAACTACCTCGTTGCCAAGAATTTCTTTTTGATAGCGAGCGATGACATCAGCCTCAATAATTTCCAAAGCAAAGCCAATGTGAGGCGCAGCGTTAACGTAAGGTAAAGTGGTAGTAATATAGAATTTCTTGTATTGCATCGGGTCTATTATAGAAAAGTCGAGGCAGAAAAGCCAGAGTTCTATTTTTTTATTAGTTTTTTAACTTTTTCAAAGAAAGTTAAGCAAACTAAAGCTGAAGTAATTAGAAGAATAGTCAAAAAACTTAGTAGATCAAAACTGATATTAACTATTTTAAAATAGAGCATTAGGTTGATAAAAAAGGCAATAATTAATCCAAGGTTTTTATTAAGCAATAGAAAAGTAAAAAGAAAAAAGTTGGCAATGAAAGTTAGTAAAAAGAAAGGCAAATAACTATTTTTAAATATAAAATTTTGAATTTGACTTGGATAAATTTTACTAATCAGTAAGTAGAGTAAAAAATAAGCAATTAGGGCGATAAATAGACTCAAAATATAGTGAAGATGTTTCTTAAAAAAAAAATCCTTTTTAGGTTTAAGTCTGGATCGCGCTTGGTTCTTTTCCATCATTTTAGTATACTAAAATTTATATATGAGTAACACTACCCTTCTAATATTATGTTTGTTTTTGATTTCAATTTTAGCGACTTTTTATTTTTTGCTAAAAAAACTTTTGTCAGAAAAAAATTCAGAGCAATCTAGTGAACAACTGGAAGATATGGTTCACAAAGTTTTTGGCATGGCTTCTAATGAAATTGCTATTCAAAGTAAAGGTATCCTGCAAGGTGAGAAAGATTTAATCAAGAATGATCTCTCTAATAAACAAGCTGCGATTGAAAAGATGATAAAAGATTTACGTCAAGAAATGGGTGACCAACAAAGAGAAATTCGTGCTATTGAAAAAGATCAGATTGATAAAATTAGTGGAGTTAAAACAGCTGTTGAAGAGCATCGCCAATTAACCAAGGAACTAAAAATTTCTACAGAGCAACTGGCCAAAGTTTTATCCAATAATCAGACTCGTGGAGCCTGGGGTGAACGCATTATTGAAGATTTGTTGCAGGCCAATGGCTTGCAAGAAGGCATTCATTATCTACGTCAAGCTAAATTGGGCGCTTCAGAAATGAAGCCAGATATTACCCTGCTTTTACCAGACCATCGCAACGTGGCAGTTGACGTTAAATTCCCGTATCAAGAAGTTCAAAAGATGTCGATGACTGAGGATCAGAGTGAAAAACAAAGTCATGTTTTGCAATTTAAAAGAGATCTTAAAATTAAAGTAGACAAAGTAGCTACCTATATTTCTCCAGAAAACGATACTTTAGATTACGCAATTATGTTTGTGCCAAATGAAGCTCTGTTTTCCTTTATCAATCAAAAGTTCCCAGACGTTATTGATGAGGCTTTAGCTAAAAAAGTAATTATTTGTTCGCCTTTTAGTTTCTTAATTGTGGCTCGCACAGTGATGGAAAGTTATCGTAACTTTATGGTGGGTAAAAAAATCAAACAAGTTATCAAACACATTGATGCTTTTGCAGGAGAATGGTTAAAATTTGACGATGAATTTTCTAAGTTTGGACGTAGTATCGAAACTTTGCAAAAAAACTACGAAACTCTTTCAACCACGAGGAAAAGACAGATGGAAAAGAAGATTCAAAAGATTGAACAGTATCGCGGTAGTTCAGTAGAATTATTGGAAGATGGTGAAAAAGTTAAACTTCTAGAAGATTAATCGTTTAAATATTTTTCAAAAAAGCTAAGATCTTTTTGGACAGCTTGATTCCAATTGGGTTGTAAATTGTGATTAGCGCCTGGATATTTGTAGAAGTCAATATTTATTACTTCCTTTTTTACTTCTTCCGCACTTTGACTGGCATCTGCGTTTTGAGCGCTAGTTGTAGCTCTCAATTCATTTTCTAAATCTACTTTAGCCAAAAATTCTTCTGTCCAAGAAATTAAGGCTGAGTCATCAGCAGTGCCATGTTGGATTTGAATCGGTCCATTTAATTTGTCTAAATGTTTGGTCAGCGAAAAATCAAAAACATCGTAATCATCCTCAAAAAGTGAAACATATTTACGAGTCTCTTTACCCTCATCTCCATATTCGTCACTGAAATAAAGAATTGAATATGGGAAAGGCACCAGAACTGGTGCCCAAAGAGTAGTAGGCAGATTGCTACCAAGAACTTCTAGAGTAGAGATTGCAATTTGTCCACCATTACTATGTCCCCAAATGCCGATTTGACTTGTATCAACGCTAACTTTTTTAATTGTTAGTTCAGTAATTTGACTAAGATCTATTTCTGGAAATGTTTGAATTGTTTTAATGAGATCAACTGCATTGACGACTTTAATAAATCTAGCTTCCCAAGTATCAGTTGGCTCGGGATCACTTTCACCAAAGCCAAGAAAATCTGGAGCTAAAGTGAGGTAGTCGTTTTCTGCAAAGACAGCAGCAACATTTTTAGTACCTTCTCCAGAGTAATATGTTTCTAGAGGAACATAACCTCTAATCATTATTATGGTTGGTTTTTTTGTGTTCTCATTATCTATTTTCAAATTAAGTGCACCGGAAATTTTTTTACCCTGACTTTGATAAGTAAAAAGTAGGGCATATGTTTGCGTGTCCAAATCTTTAGAGATAATTTTTTCAATTCTGATTGGTGATGATACTTTAAATTCTTGTTTGCTTAAATTTTCAAAAGAATATTTAAGCAGTGGCAATGGTTTTTCTGTTTTTATTTGTTTAACAATACTTTTTGCCAGAGGAGTTGATTCATTTTTTAAATAAAAATAAGCGATTAAAAAAGAAAGACAGCTACTTATTATCAATAGTAAACATATGAAGATTATTTTTTTTGTTTTCACTCAGCAAATTATAGCAGTCTTGCTAACTTTTCTTCAAAATTGATGCTTGCTAAAATACCAGATCATATTTAAAATCTTTCAACATGTCGTTAATTACAAATTACTCCCATTTTTTCTTGGTCATTTTGCGCAAGAACGTTGCGGGGTAATCTTGTTGCATTAAAACAGATAAAAAACAAGAACAAGCCCCGCCTTAAGAAGCGGGTTTTTTTGTATTTTTGATCTTTAACATTAACTAAGGGCTACTTTAGTCTTCAATTATTTGAAAGTTAAGGTAACCCTTTGTGGCTAGAGCAAATCAGCGCTCTAGTTTCGAAGGGAAAATTTTTCATGGTGGAGGAGAAAACAATGGCAATAGGCAAGGGTAAGCAAAAAAAGTCTTCCGAACATTTGCCGAGATGCCCCCTTTGTGGGGGAAAACACAGGGCAAAATATTGTCCAAGAAAGCAAAAACCCTCTTAACCAAAGCCTCCGGTCCAGTAATGGACCGGAGGCAACAACATTTATTTTGACCAGGATCCTTAATTTTTAAATATTTGAAATTTAAGAATCCTCGTTTTTTTTCTAGAGCTAGCGCAAAGCGCGCCAATCTTTGGAAAGAGGAAATCTTTTTGGGAGGGTCGTCGATGAAGAAAGATAAGAAGAAGAAAAAAGGACATCGTAATAAAAAAGGCAACAAGTAGTCGCCTTTAGGTGTCCAACCCTCAATCTTTGGTGGCGCCATTTATTTGGCGCCACCAAAATCTTTCCCTTCCTATATTATCTAAAACCTCTTTTTCAAATTTCGGTTATAATAACTCTTACCTATGCAAAGAACTCTCGTTATTGATTCCTTAGAAAAAGTTGGTCAAACTGTTCGCCTCTGTGGTTGGGTGGATAGCAAGCGTGATCACGGTAAAGTTACTTTCATTGATTTAAGAGATCGTACTGGCAAGATCCAGGCCGTTGGTATTGGTGGCAAATTGAGTGAGTTAAGCAATGAGTCAGTTGTTGAAATCACTGGACCAATCAATACTCGTGGCGAAAAAATGGTCAACCCAAATTTGCCAACTGGCTCCATAGAGATTTTTGTTGAAGATTATAAGGTTCTCAATAAGGCAGCTGAGCTACCAATTCTTGTGGAAGGTGATGGTCGTGATGTTAATGAAGAGATGCGTCTTAAGTATCGCTATTTAGATTTGCGTCGTGAGAGAATGCAAAAAATTGTGCGCTTGCGCTCTAAATTTTATCAAGCTCTTCGTGAGCAATTAGAGAAAAAAGATTTTACCGAAGTTGAAACTCCAATGTTGACCAAATCAACTAAGGAAGGAGCTCGTGATTTCATCGTGCCTTCTCGTTTTAATCCTGGTAAATTTTATGCTCTTCCGCAAAGTCCTCAACAATATAAACAATTATTGATGACGGCTGGTGTTGAGAATTATTATCAATTTGCTCGTTGTATTCGCGATGAAGATTTACGTGCTGATCGCGGTTTTGAATTTACTCAGCTTGATCTCGAAATGAGTTTTGTGACTCAACAAGAAGTAATGGATAATGTCGAAGAAATTGTCAAAAATGCTGTCAAAAAAGTTGGCGCCAAACTCAAAGATGAAGTTTTTCCAGTTATTCCTTACAAAGAAGCAATTGAAAAATATGGTGCCGATAAATTTGATTTGCGCAGTGAGGAAGAAAAAAAAGAAAATGTTTTAGCTTTTGCTTGGGTGGTTAGTTTCCCATTCTTTAAAAAAGTTGATAAAAAAGACATTGCTGAAGTGCGCGATGGTAAGAGTGGTTGGACTTTCACTCATAATCCTTTTTCGAGTCCAATTCCAGAATCTATGGAAGATCATAAGAATGCTGAAAATATCGAAAATATTATTACCGCTCAGTATGACTTGGTCTGTAATGGTTACGAAGCAGGTGGCGGCAGTATTAGAGCTCATGATCCAGAAGTTCTTAAAAAGACCTTTGAAATCATGGGTTATAGTGATCAGGAGATTGAAGCCAGTGTGGGCCATATGTTGGAAGCTTTTAAATTGGGCACTCCTCCCCATGGTGGAATTGCTTTAGGACTAGATCGCTTAGTAATGCTTTTGGCAGGAGAGAATTCACTCAAAGAAACCATTGCTTTCCCAATGAGTTCTTCTGGCAAGACCTCTATCATGGACGCACCAAGCGAAGTTTCTGATGAACAACTCAAAGAGTTAGGTATTCTAATCGCTCCTAATTTAGCTACAATGAAAAAGTGAGAAAATCATCTCTGCTTTTATTGCTACTATTTTTTCTTTCTTTGCTTAGCTTAGTCTATTTTTATTTTTTTTATCCACAAAAAATAGTTAAAAAAGTTGAATTAGAACTTTTTAGTTTAGAAAATGTACCAGTACTTAGAAATAAAAGTTTTTTTAATGACGATCTTAATCTAAGTGCTATTTCCGCTTATGCACTAGATTTATCGTCAATGACAGTACTTTATGAAAAAAATAGCCAACAAGTTCTTTATCCAGCCTCAACGAGTAAAATGATGACCGCTTTGGTTGCTTTAGACACTTTTAATTTAGAAGATGAATTAATGGTTGCTAAAGAGGCCACTGTATCTGGCAATAAATTAAGTCTTAAAGAAGGCCAGCTAATTAGGGTTAAAGATTTATTGGCAGCAATGTTGATTTTTTCTGCTAATGATAGCGCTTATGTTTTAGCGGATAGAGATCCTGAAGGTTTTAGTGGCTTTATAGCTAAAATGAACCAAAAAGCCTCTAGCTTGGGTTTATCAGAAACTCACTTTGTTAATCCAGCTGGACTTGATGAAGCAGGACAGGATGCTACGGCCAGGGATTTAACAGTCATTGCTCAAGAATTACTCAAAAACAAGCAGCTTAAAGAGCTGGTTGCGATGCCTTACAAAAAAATAGAAGGAGAAGGTTGGTCTTATGATTTGTATAATAGCAACCAGCTGCTTGGTCAAATTCAAGGCATTTTAGGAGTTAAAACTGGTACGACTGAGCTAGCGGGTGAAGTTTTAGTAACGTTAATAGAGAGAGATGGTCATCAAATCTTGATTACTTTAATGAATAGTCAGGATCGTTATCAAGATACAAGTAGGTTAATAGCGTGGATACTTAATAATTACGAGTGGAAAAAACTCTAAGAAACCAGTTAGAATAAGCTTATGTCTACTTCAAATTCTGGAAGTTCTGGTCCTAATCTGACTAATATTAATTATGCCGGTCGTTTACTTGTTAAATATGGCATCGCTTTTTTAATTTTTTTAATGGTCGGTCGAGTTTTATTAAATGCTTTTGTTAATTATTGGAAAGCAACTCATCCAGATCCACCGCCAGCCCCAACAGTTGGCTTTGGAACTTTGCCTAATCCAGCTTTTCCTGTTCAAACAGAAGAGGATAAGCCACAGTCTTATAGTCTAGAAATGGTTTATGGTGTTCAAGAAATTACCGATAGAAGCAAGGTCTTTCTAGTTACAAAGTCTGTTGCAAGTTTACTTTCCGACTCTCAGATCAAGTCGATGGCTGCTAACTATGGTTTTATTTTTACGCCAGAAATAATTGATGGAAAGATTTACCGTTTTACCAAAAACACACCTCTAGATATGAGTTTAGAAATCAGTTCAGTAGATTTTACTTTTGAAATGAAAAGCAATTTCTTATCAAGGCCAGACTTGTTGAGTAATGAGTCTAAATTGCCAGAAGAATTTGAAGCAGTTGCCCGAGTTAAGAAATTTATTGAATCAGCTGACTTAATGGGTAGCGATGTTGCCACTGCTTCTGGTCAAGTAACTTTTCTTAAATCAATTGGCGGTGAATTAAAAACAGCCTTTTCTCTTTCTGAAGCTGACTTTTTACAAGTTGATATAAATCGTAACCCAATTGACCAGCTTTATAATGTTTATACCGATGAGGGTAAAAAAGGAATCATTTCAGCCAAGCTTAGTTCTGCCTTTACCTCCAACAATTCAATTGTAGAAATGGATTATCATTATCGACAAGTTGACTATCTTAATTTTGAAACCTATCCATTGAGGACTGCTAAGTCAGCCTGGAATTTAGTTCAGGCAGGCGATGCTTATGTAATTAATGGCAAGGGTATTAAAGATGTTATTGTTAGAGAGCTTGAATTGGCTTATTACGATAGTTTTGATGAGCAGAAATATTTACAGCCAATCTATGTATTTAAGGGAGATAATGATTTTATGGCTTTTGTTCCAGCAGTTAGTGCTAATTATTTAAATAGGTCTCAAACTGAATAAGAAATTAAAGTGATAGAATAACGATCAATATGACTCAAGTTCGTACCAGAATGGCCCCTAGTCCTACCGGAGAAATGCATGTCGGTAGTATGGCTACTTTACTTAAAAACTACGCTTTTGCTAAAAAGTATGGTGGACAATTTATTTTACGCATTGAAGATACTGACAAGGTAAGAGAGGTTGAGGGCGGTGTAGCTGCTATTCAAGAAATTATTCACAGATATGGTTTAGATTGGGATGAAGGTCCAGGTAAAGGTGGCGAATTTGGTCCTTATATTCAGTCAGAGAGATTGGGTATCTATAAAGAAAAAGTACAAGATTTGTTAGAGAAAGATAAAGCTTACTACTGTTTTTGTTCTAAAGAACGTTTAGCGAGTGTTAAAGAAGAGCAGATGGCTAATAAACAGGCGCCTCATTACGATCGCCATTGCAGAAGTCTTTCCAAAGAAGATGCTCAAAAAAGAGTGGCGGCTGGCGAAGAGTACGTGATTCGTTTGAAAGTTCCTGAAGATCAGGAAATTAGTTTTACTGACTTATTGCGTGGCGAGATCACTTTCAATTCAAATTTAATTGACGACCAAGTTTTGTTGAAGTCAGATGGTTATCCAACCTATCACTTGGCAGTGGTAATTGATGATAATTTAATGAAAATTAGCCATATTATGCGCGGTGAAGAATGGATTAGTTCTACCCCAAAGCACGTTTTGCTTTATCAAGCTTTTGGTTGGAGCGTCCCTGTTTTTGCTCATATTCCATTGTTTTTAAACCCTGATGGTAAAGGCAAAATGAGCAAACGCAAGGGTACAGTTTCTGCAGCTTCTTTTTTGGAGAAAGGTTATCTCCCAGAAGCAATGTTGAACTTTTTTATGATTCTCGGTTGGGCTAAAAAAGATCAAGAAGAAATTATTAGTCTCGATGAATATATTCAAGAATTTGAGCCAAGTGATTTAAGCAGTAATAGTGTTGCTTTTGATCTTAAAAAATTAGATTGGCTCAATGGAGTCTATATTCGTAAATTAAGTTTTGGACAACTTAAAGAAAAGATCAAGCCTTTTATAGCTCGAGAATTCCCTGCAGAGAAAATTGATCAAGTTTTACCCTTAATTCAAGAGCGTTTGGTGACTTTGGCAGATTTTAATCAGCTAACTAAGTTTTTCTATTCTAAAATTAATTATGAAGCAGATTTGTTGCTTAAAAAGGCTGATTCAAAAGAATTAGTTGTAGAAGAGCTAAAACAGACGATTGAACTTTTAGAATCTTTATCAATTTGGTCGCTTCACAATTTAGAAGAAGGAATCAGAGGATTGCAAGAAAAAAAAGATTGGCATAGAGGTCAATTTTTCATGATGTTACGTATTGCTGTAACTGGTGAGAAAGCTACTCCGCCTCTTTTTGAAACAATGATGGTAATAGGTAAAGAATTAGTTATCTTTCGCTTGAAAGAAGCAATTAATAAGTTAGCTTAAAGATATGACTGCCCAAACCAAATCACAGCAAATTCTAGCAAGCTTAGCTATGGCAGGACAGGTTGCTATGACCAGTCCTGTGCTTAGTGCCAATCAGGACAATCAAGTTTTAGACGAAAAATCTCGTCAAGTAGCTTTAGACATCTCAAAGCAGGAGCATCAAGAAATTATTGCCAAACTGAGTTCTTATGTTAATTCTCCAGCTGGTCATTTAGAAAGAGAAACAGAACTTTATCTAGAACAGCAACTCTCAGAAATTTTAGGTTTTAAGGTAAGAACGGAACTCGATGGCAAAAGACTTAATCATAGCATTGGAATTATGGGTTCAGAACAACACTTATTGCGTTTTCCAGGTGATGAGCTTAAAGATCATGATGCTTATACTGAAGCGGGAATTGCTCCAAACAGAGGAGCTTTTGGTTGGTTTACAGACAATGGTCAGCTGACCGAAGAATCCATCCAAAGAGAAAAATATTATTTTGTAGCTCAATTAATGTACATGGAAGATTGGAGCGAAAATTATCAGGAATTAAAGCCGTGGTATAAATTTCGCAAAATGATCGTGATTAATCCAGCCGAGCAGATTGCAGTAGTAGGAGTGGTGGCAGATGCTGGTCCAGCCATGTGGGTGAAGAAGCAATTCGGTGGTTCTCCAGAGGTAATTCGTGAAGGTAAAATTTGGAGCCCCAATAGCAAGGGTAAAGTTATGTTGCTTTTTGTTGATGATGAAGAAAATAAAATTCCCCTTGGTCCAATTTCTTTGGATTTCGCTACTGCCTTGGCTCATAATAAGGAAATTTCTCAAAAAACCATATGATTAAAGTAAATCTTTTTGTTGGTTCTCGCTATCCTGTTAATCGACATAAAATTAAAGAAACTGTAGAAAAAATTTTGATTGAGCACAACATAAGCAGTGCTCAAGTTGACGTTTCAATTGTAGGAGCCAGAAAAATTACTACTTTAAATGAGAAATACTTAAAACATCAGGGTCCAACAGATGTTTTATCTTTTCCACAACACGATAAAGGACAATTGGAAGACGTTCCCATGCCAGAAGGAGAAGTAGTTCATTTGGGAGATATAGTAATTAGTTTTCCAGAAGCAGTCAGAATGGCCAAAAGATTTGGTAAGATGGTTGACCAGCAAATTTGTTTTTATTTAGAACACGCCTTATTACACCTGCTCGGTTACCATCATGACGATCATTAGAAGTTGATTCAAATTTATTAATTTATGTTAGACTCTAACTATGGCTTGGTATCGTTCTTATCGTCCTAAAAAAATTCAAGATCTAAACATTAGCTCTGTTAGAGAATCTCTAGAGAGAATGATGGCGGCTGGGAAAATTCCTCAATCTTTGTTATTTGCCGGCCCAAAGGGCACGGGTAAAACTTCTGCCTCACGTATTTTAGGTGCCATGCTCAATGATCCAGCCAATGCTGATTTAGTTGATTATCTTTTTTTCAAAAAAGTTGCTCCTAAAAAGTTGGCTTTTGTAGAGCCAAATGAAGAAAGTGAGTTTGCTAAAAGAGTTTATGATGGACACTCTTTTGTTGTTCAGGAATTAGATGCAGCTTCTAATCGTCGTATTGATGATATTCGTTTGCTTAGAGAAAGAATCAATTTGCCTCCTAGTGATGGCAAAATGATGGTTTATATCTTAGACGAAGTTCACATGTTAACCAATGAAGCTTTTAATGCTTTGTTGAAAATTCTTGAGGAACCACCAGCTCACGTGGTTTTTATTCTAGCCACTACAGAATTACATAAAATCCCAGCAACAATTGTTTCTCGTTGCAGTCTAATTAATTTCAGAAAAGCTAGCGGTAAAGAGCTAAAAGAGGCTTTAGAGCGAGTTCTGAAAGCAGAAAAAATAAAATTTGCTGATGAGGATCTAGAGAAAATCTCTCTCAGAGCTGATGGTAGTTTTAGAGATGGAGTTAAAATTTTAGAGATGGCTTGTAAAGATGGTAAATTAGATTTAGAAAGTATCAAAGATCTTCTTGCTAGTGATAATGAGTCTCACATTAAAAATTTACTTGAAGCAGTTGTGCAAAAAGATGAGCAGGAGTTGTTAAAAATTTTTGGGGAATTACGCGATAATAATTGCAACCAACGAGATTTTTACAAAGATCTTTTTGAGTTTTTACATAAAGATTTATTAATGAATTTAGGAGTTATTGATGGAGTAGCTCATTATTCTATTAAAATTGATCAATTTTTTCTTAAGGAAGTTTTATCTCTCGATCTAAATCAAGATACACCCATTCCTTTCTTAGTTTTAGAATTAAAACTCTTAGACATTATTGAGCGTTCTAAGAAAAATACTCCAAATTTGCCACCTAAAAATCCACCAACTAATTCAGGCTCAGAAAAAAAAACTGAAAAAATTGAGTTGAAAACCAAAGAGAACAAAAAAGAACCAGCAGACTCCAAAAAAAAAATTCAAAAAACTGATCTAGTTGGGCAAGATCTTTGGCAAAAATTAATAGAAACCTTTTCTGCAGATAATTTTTCTTTACTCACCCTTCTTAAATCTTGTAAGCTAGACACTATAAGCGAAGAGCTAGCTAGAATCTTTGTTTATTATCCTTTTCATAAAGAACAACTGGAGCAAATTAAAAATAAAGAATTGTTAAATAAAGCTGCTAGAGAAGTCCTAGGACTCGATATGCAGTTTGACTTTGTTTTGCAAAATGAAACAGTGGTAGCCAGCAATCAGATTCAGGATTCAGAATTAATGCTTGCAGCTAAGGATTCTTTGTTATAATCAGGGTTAGTTTTGAGTGCTAACTTTATAAATTAAAAAAGAAAGGAATAATTTAATTTTTGATGCATTACATTACCCGAGTAAACGTCTTTACTCGAGAGATGCTGAGGAAAAAATTATATTATTACGTAATAGTATGGCAGGAAATTTCATGAACCAATTGGGAGATTTAAATAAATTGCGTAAGCAAGCTAAGCAAATGCAGCAAGAATTGGCAGCTGAAGAGATCACTGTTGAGCGTGGTGACATCGTAGTTAAAATTACTGGGGGTCAGGAAGTCAAAGACATCTCTGTCCAAGGTATTCATAGCGATGAATTAGTCAAAACTTTAAATGAAGCAATTAAAAAATCTCAAGAGGTAGCAGCCAAGAAACTTCAAAGTATGACGGGTGGTTTAGGCTCTCTGATGGGCAAATAAGTTTCAGTGATGAATATATTTATTGCTAGTGCTAATGACGGCAAAATTAAAGAAATTAAAGCAATTCTTGCTAATAATTCTCTCAATTTACTCAGTATTTTAGATACAGAGCAATTAAATAGGTTGGGCTTATCAATCGATCAAGATTTTGATGTTATTGAAGACGGTAAAACTTTCCAGGATAACGCTCTTCTTAAGGCTAAAGCCTATGCTGATCTAACCAAGATGCCTGTTATTGCTGATGATTCTGGTTTAGAGGTAGAGGTTTTGGATGGATTTCCTTCAGTTAACTCCAATCGTTGGTTTGATGGTACAGTCGGTGAAAGAAACCTAGCTTTATTAGATTTACTTAAAGATAAAAAGAATCGCCAAGCCAGATTTTATAGCGTAATTTGTTATTTTGATCCGGCTAATAACGAAGCAAATTTTTTTGATGGAGAAATTAAAGGGCAAATAGCTCTTGAGCCAAAAGGTAGTAAGATTGAAGGTTTTGGTTACGATCCGATCTTTATTCCAGAAGGTTTTGACAAAAGTTTTGCAGAACTAGGCGCAGAGTTTAAAAACACCATTTCTCATCGCAGAAAAGCTTTGGCTAAGCTAAACCGATATGTTCTTCAAGATAAACATCTTGAACAGCCTGAATAATCTTGATGCCTTCTTCCATTGGTCTTTTAAAAGCTTTGCGACCCATGATTAATCCAGCTCCACCAGCTCTTTTATTAATCACGGCCGTTTTGACAGCTGCTTTAAGGTCTTTTTCTAAATCTCCATCTTCGCTACTTTCACCACCTGAATTAATCAAACTAATTTTACCGGCATAGCAGTTCATAACTTGTAAGCGTACCATGTCGATTGGATTTTCTGTGCTTAGAGCCTCATACATTTCTTTGCTTTGTTTACCAAATTTAAATTTGCGAAAACCACCGTCAATATCTGGCATTTTTTGTTTAATGATATCTGCTTCAATAGTTACTCCAAGACGATTAGCATAAGAAGTGATATCAGCAGCATTTTCGTAATTGCCATCTTTATCTTCCCAAGCTGAATTTCGAGGGTAGCACCAAAGTATAGTAGCTAAACCTAATTGATGAGCTTCATAGAAAGCTTTGGAAATTTCTACTATTTGGCGATTGGATTCCTTAGAACCAAAATATATGGTCGCTCCAATCGCCACAGCTCCCATGTCATAAGCCTGTTTAACTTGGGCAAATAAGACTTGATCCCATTTATTTGGATAAGTTAAGAGTTCATTGTGGTTAATTTTGACGATGAAAGGAATTTTGTCAGCATATTTTTTACTGACTAGCCCTAAAGCTCCTAAAGTAGAAGCAACGCCATTACATTCGGCTTCCATGGCAAGTTTAACTACGTTCTCTGGATCAAAATAAATAGGGTTTTTATAAAAAGAATAAGAAGCATTGTGCTCAATATCTTGATCAACCGGTAGAATAGATAAATATCCTGTATTAGTTAGACGACCATGTCCATAAAGTCGCTCAAGATTGCGAATTACTTTTTCATTACGATCGGAATTAGCAAAAACGTTTTGTACATGATTACTTTTAGGGAATTCAATTAATTCCTTTGGCAATAATTGGCACTGATGAGCCATAAGATAGCGTGCTTCACTACCAAGTAAATCAATTATATCTTGATAAATCATTTTTTCTTAGCTTTACTTTTATTTTTGCTAATTATTTTAGCCACAGCATATTCAGATTTTACTTCATAAAGAACATAGAAGCTTATTAAGAGACTAAACAATAAGCCAAAGAGTCCGTTTCTAAAGAAGATGACACTAACTAAGTTCATAACCAACTCTAAGATGCTTAGGCAGAATAGAATGTACCAACCTTCAATCTTTCTATTCATAAGTGGTTTGTAGGCCATCAAAGAAATTGCGCCAGCTAAAATTTGAAGTAGACCTGTTATATAAAAATAAACAGAAGGAACAGTTCTCCACAAATTAAATATACGGTGAAAATCTTCTGCGCCAAAAATACTACGCAAACCGCCAGTAATCATAAATAAACCGGAAACAAGAACTAGATATGGAGCAATTTTTACTAAAATCTCCGTGGCTTTTTTAGGTAAATGGGGTACGCCACTGAAGACTTTTTCTAGCTCTCTGTCAAGCTTTTTAACTAATGGATGGGAGAAAAGAGATAAAATTTTCTGCATGATTTCATATTAGCATAAATGTTAAGATGAATGCACGATGAAAGAATCATTTCACAGCCTATCTATCAAAGAAAGCTTAGAAGCTCTAAATACTAATCAAGAAGGATTAAGTGAAAATGAAGCTCTTTCCAGATTGGAAAAATATGGCAAGAATCGTCTTAAACAAACGAGCCAGTTTTTGGTTTTCAAAATCATTGCCAATCAATTTAAAAGTTTGCTGATTTTTATTTTAATTGCAGCAATGATTCTATCTATTCTCTTAAAAGAGAATATTGATGCTTTGGCGATTTTTGTAGTAATAATTCTAAATGCGATCCTTGGTTTTGTTGAAGAATACAAAGCTGAAAAATCTATTAATGAACTAAGGAAAATGGAGACTTTGAAGGCAGTGGTTTTGCGTGATGGTGTTGAGAAATATATTAATGCAGACTTTTTGGTTAAAGGTGATGTGATTCTCTTAGGTGAGGGTGAAAAAATTCCAGCAGATTGTAGAATTTTGGAAAATTTGTCTTTGGAAACAGATGAGTCAATGTTAACTGGAGAGTCAATGCCAGTGCTCAAAGTTTCTAATAAGTTATCTGAGAATCTTAGCATTCAAGATAGAAAAAACATTCTTTATTCTTCCTGTCTAATTACTAAAGGTAAAGCTAAAGCAGTGGTAATTGAAACAGGGATGAATACACAAATAGGTCAAATTGCCACACAAATTCAGGATGTGAAGGAAGAGCTAACTCCTCTACAAAAAACCCTTGATGAATTAGGTAAAAAAATTGCTATTTTAGCTATTCTTTTATCCATTCCTGTTTTATTAATAGTTTGGTTTAAAGGTGGAGATCTTTTTGAAACTTTAATGATGGGTGTTTCTTTAGCAGTCTCCAGTATTCCTGAGGGTTTGCCAATTGTAGTTACAGTAGCTTTAGCGCTAGGTGTTAAAAGAATGGCCAAATCAAATGTTTTAACTAAAAAACTGCCTGCCGTTGAATCTTTGGGGGGAATTGACGTTATTTGTTCTGACAAAACTGGCACAATCACTAAAAATCAAATGGAAGTAATTGATCTTTTCATGTTAGATTTTTCAGCTAGCGATATTGCTCTCGAAGCAGTTTTATGTAGTGATGCTAAGGCTGACCACGGGGATCCGACGGAGCGGGCTTTGCTTAACTTTTTGAAGAAATATCAAGATCAAAATGAAAGTCTTGAAACTTATAAAAGAATCGCTGAAGTACCTTTTTCTAGTGAATATAAATATATGGCAGTAGCAGTAGAGAGTGATAGTAAAAGTAAAGAAATAATTAAAGGCGCACCAGAAATTGTTTTGGAGTTTTGCAATCTCAGCGATGAAGATAAAGAAAAAATTTTAAAAGCTAATGAAGACTTTACTAAAAATGGCTTGAGAGTTTTAGCTGTGGTTTCAAAATCAGTTACTAAGCAAAAGAATTTGTTTTCTTTAGAGAACTATAATTTTTCTGGTCTTTTAGCACTCCAAGATCCTCCAAGAGAACAAGTGGCAGCTTCGATTATGAAATGTCAGAAAGCAGGGGTGAGGGTCATTATGATTACAGGAGATCATAAAAATACAGCTATAACCGTGGCAAAGGAAGTTGGAATAAATGCAGAAATAGCCTACACAGGTTTAGAGCTAGACAAATTAAATCGTCGAGAGTTAATTGAGGTGCTTAAAAAATGTTCTGTTTTTGCTAGAGTCTCTCCACAAAACAAAGTACAAATTTTAGAAGCTCTACAAGGCCAGGGATTGCAGGTAGCAATGACTGGAGATGGGGTTAATGATGCTCCAGCTCTTAAAAAAGCCGATGTGGGCATTGCTGTTGGTTCAGGAACTGCTTTAAGTAAGGATGTGGCTGATGTAATTTTACTTAGTGATGATTTTACTAATATTGTAGATGGCATCGAAGAGGGACGTCATATTTTCTTTAATATCAAGAAATTTGTTAGGTTCTTACTTAGCGCAAACTTTGATGAAATTCTCTGCGTAGGAGCCTCAATCTTTATGGGTCTTCCATTGCCATTTATCCCAATTCAGATTCTTTGGCTCAATTTAGTAACTGATTCTTTTCCAGCTTTAGCTTTAAGTAATGATGTGGGAGATCCATCTTTGATGGATAAAAAGCCTTATGTGGCTAGAAAAGAAGTTCTTCGTGGAGTAATTTCTTATGCATCCATAGCTGGATTTTTTGGCTTTTTAATTACCTTCTCTACATTCCTATACATGATTTATTTCAGAGAGAGTGGTGAGGTTTATGCTCGCACAATGAGTTTTTCAGCTATGGTTTTCTTTGAGCTATTTTTAGTTTTTTCTATTAGATCAGAATTGAGTGCTTTTAAGATGGGTATTTTTTCTAATAAATTTTTAATTGTTTCAGTTTTACTGTCTTTTGTTCTGCAGTTTTTAGCTATTTATAACCCCCTTTTCCAGGGTTTTCTAGGAACCATGAGCATCAGTACAACAGATCTTTTATGGCTCCTAGCTTGGTCCAGTTTTGGTTTTATTTTTATGGAAATATACAAGAAAATAAAAGTTATTTATTCCAAAAGATAATCGAGCTTTATACTGCAACGGATAATCCGCCTTGGAAGGCAAGTAATTCTTCTGGGATTTCAGCCTCAGACGAATATTGAGCTCCAGGAATTGCAAGAGATCTGCTTTTTTCGTTTTTACCATCAAGACCAGCTCCTATCAAAAAATAATTTGCAATTAATAGAAGATAAAAATCTGGACTACTTATTTTTTGATGTTTCTCGTCAACGTCATCTGTGACATTTTTTTCGAGCATATTAATAGAGACAAAACTAGTCGCTCCATCCAATAGCGCTCGTTTTTTCATGGCTTCTTGAGTTCGTCCGGTGTCACCAAGATCTTCGAGAGAATAAATTTTTTTATCTTTTATTTTAGCTGCGTTCCAAATTTCAAATTTGACCTCTTCACTAAAAGTTGTCTCACCGCTTGAGCTTGTAGCTCTAACTGGCATTGAATTAAGACCAGTATCTTCAAGTGAATTTATTTTATCTCCAAATTGTTTTTTTAATAAAATAAGACATTTTTCTTCAAATTTTTCTTTAAACCATTTGGCACCCTCTAGATTGTAAATAATGAGAGATTGTTCTGCTTTTTGCCTAAACTCTTCAAGAGTTAGATCTTCTTCTCCATCAGATATTTCATTAATAAAGATTTGAATGTACCAATTAATTGATTCGTTGAGAATAAATTCTGGAATTAAAGGAGCAAACCATCTGTCTTCGTCAAGAAGTTCTTTAACTTGTTGCTCAATCTTATTTTTTTCATCATCAGCTAGTTTATGAGGATATTTTCCATTATCTGAAGAATAAGGGGATTTAATTGTTCCCTTCTTTATTTCTAAGTTCAATCTGTTGTTGCTACTTTTTTCTTCTTGAGAAGACATAAAGGAATAATATATCACAAGAGGTCATTTTTGTCTTGCAATGGAGTTTTTTTGGTGATGGGGAGCAGTTTTGAAGGATTTAATGATGCGTTTTTTAGAGTCAGCGTTAGGGATGAAAAAATAAATAAGCTCTTTTTAGAAAAGTTAGAGGAGATTTCTAAGAAATTTGATTAAAAAGTTGATCAGAAACTTCGCTTAATTTAATTTGTAGCGGAGGACCAGATGGATCAATAGGCTCATGTTTAAAACCAATTAAAGCAATGTTTTCTGAGCTGTTATCTTTTTCATTCATGGGGTTCACTGTATTATCAATTCCCAGCATAGTTTCTCTAATTTGCGTTTTAATGGTTTTGACTCTGGATTCATCCCAGTTTCCAGGATTAATCTTGCCTTCAAGTCTTTTGAGAGAAGACAGGATAATACGTTTAAGGGTTTTATCTTCAAGAGTATCCAAATATTTAAGATCTTGCTGAGCTAAATAAAAATGTTTGTTAAGTTTTAATAGAGAATAACCAAATTCTTCTTCAACTTCTGAGTTGATACTCGAACTTGGGTTGTCCCAGTCTTTTGGTTGATATGAATATGGTAAGACATAAAGATGGGAGCTATTAGTAACTTCTTTTCGTTGATAGTCTTCCATCTGTTCTATTTCTGTTGTTCTATTTTCTGCAATTGGCTTAGCTGCAATAGTCGAGTTTTGATAAAGATCGCGATTTTTAATTGCTAATAGATATGAAAAAACTACTCTTTCTATCCAAGCTTTTTCAGTAGGAGCTAATTTAGATAAGGTTGGAGTTTCCATCTGTTCATTGATTCCAAAAGTAAACACTCTTTTGCCTAGTTGCAAAGAAACTTGTAAATTGTGAGGGCTGACAGTGCGCTTGAAAGTAAGTTGTTTCAAGCCAACTTGAAACAATAATTTGTCCTGACCCTGAGACTGATCAAGGTTTACACTAATACCTCTTTTGGAAACAGGGAACATTCCACCCCTAGCTTGGTCTTTGAGTTCTGTTAGCGGAGTGGTTTCATTTAAATTTAATTCAGGACGAAGAAAAGCTAAAACAGCTGCAACTTCGGTTACTTCTAATGGTTTGTTAGATAAATTAAGTAAATGAGGAAGATTGGTTCTAAATTCTGCAAGCGAAGATGGATCTAATTCGTCTAAATTATCTAGAGTAATATTTCCTCTCCAAGTCAGAAGAATATTTTCTTGATTATTAACAGTTTTTGAGGGGAGTACAAAACCACCAAAATTGCCTTCTTTTTTTATTAGAAGCAATTCTTCTTCCATAATGAATTCAATCAGCTTATTTGCCAAGGGATCATGAGTAAAATTGTCAGATTTTTCACAAAATGCTGTCAGATTTTGTTCTGACCCTGTCATTTTGGCAAAAGAATCTAAACCAGCCGATCTTACGTTTTTGTTAAAAATGCGGTCATCAGCTAAAGAAATAGGAGGACATTCAAAAACTTTTCTTAAAATTATTTCTTTGGCTTTTGATTTTTTGAGATTAACCCTCATTTGGGCTTGTCTCTCTTTTCTTCTAGAGCTGACATGAGTAATCGTTAATTTTCCGTTTTCATCATATTTTCCACGACTATCTACTGCTACATAAGCACTCAGGGCGTCAAATGTTTCCAGAACATACTGAGCCTGACAACGCATTTTATAGTCAGGGTGATGGAGCCGTGTAAAACTAAGAGCGTCGAACAAATTATAGGAGTTTTCTATTTTGTCGTAACCTAAGTCCTCAAATGTTTCTAAAATTATTAATTGTTTTTCGCGATCTTTACATTTTAAAATTTCTGAAGAAAGCCGATAAAGATTGCTAATAATTTTTTTGAAAGGGAGATCGTCAATTTTTGGAATGGCCTGCTCCGGAGTTCCCTTCCTTTTTCTTTTTTTATCAGTTTCGTTTTTTGGATCAAATTCTTCTTGATTAATTGATCCTCTAATTCCATTAATTCGAGATTGAGTAGCAGCATCTTTTAATAAAGGTGAGACAGCATCAGTGCCTTGATTAAAATACTCAATTTTATCTTTATGTTCTTGAAAAAATTTATCTAAAGTGTGGTCGAAAATTTGGAAATCAGACATGCCCATATTTGTTGCAAGAATCAAAGCTTCTTGGTATTTAGCACTCAACTTAGAGTTTAGACCATTTATTAGAAAAGCAAATTCATCATGGCTGCACCAGTGTTGTTCTTTTTGATCAGAGAGAAGTTCTAAAACCTTATCTAAGATTTTTTCTTCAAATTCTTCTAAAAGAAGATAAGAACTTTCTTTAATTCCCGCATAAATTGGCAACAGATCGGAAAATTTTTGTGCCCGCTCAATTTGTTGATAATTTTCTAGTGGCTCACTTTCGCTCATAATTTAGATAAAAATTAATTTAAGGATGTTTATTTGTGACCCCACGCAGAATCGAACTGCGGTTACAAGGATGAGAACCTTGTGTCCTAACCACTAGACGATGGGGCCGATCCAGAGATTATACCAAATTTGCCTTGATTTTGTAAACGCTACACTTCTTGTAATTTGGTTCAGTGATAATAAGTTAATGATAATTATTTTATTTTTCTTAACTTTATTTTTTTCTGTTAGACAAATTGAGGCACAGAGTTTTTCTTATCAATTTATTTTGGCAAATAATTCAATTGATTTAGATTTTTTAAAAAAGTTAGAATTAAATTTAGAAGAGCAAAAGCCAAAAAATTTTCTCTCTTTTGAATATAAGTTGGAAAAACAAAATGATTTGCCCTCAGATCTTCCTTTATTTATTGTTGCTTTTGATAAAGAAGTGCTTTTTTCAGTCGATTCCAGCTTGGCAGATAGTTTATTTCACCAGGTAGAAATAAATTTAACCAATCGAAATGATCGAATACCAGTTTTTTATCAAAGCAATTATTTAGATGGTTTTAAGCTCACATTGGAAAATTTAATTTTTATTGAAGAGCCAATTCTTAATAAGGATAAAACTTCAATAATTAAAGACCTAAGCGTCATTAGAGAATTAGATCAATCTCTTAGCATTATTTTTTCTCTAGAAGAAACAGAAAAAAGACAACATTCTTTTCAGCTGATTTGTCTTGATGAAGGAGGCGAAGTTACAAACTCAAATAAATTATTTAAGAATGACGACTTTCTTTGGTCTGACTTTTTTTTTACAAATTCTTTTTCTAATAAAAAAAATGAATTTATTTTTCACTTGGATAAGCTCGAATGCTCTGGGCTTGTTTATGTACTTACTGACTTTTCTATTCAGTCAGATAAAACTTCAATTATCAGAGTGGAGGACTTATGAAGGAAATTAAATTAAATTGTTTTTCTTCGAATGAATTATGTATAAATTCTTCTTCTCTTGAAAATTTTGTAATCAATGATCCAACAGATCAGGAATTTTCTTTGCAAATTGCAAACCATGGCAATAAGGATTGTGAGCTTAATTTATCAACAAAGAATTTCAATGAAGATAGTTTTTTTGGTCAAGTTGAGCTTTTAATTTCTAGTCAAAATGAATTATTTTTTCGAGATAATTTGGACCAGTTTTTTAAGCAAAAAATAAACCTGAGCTCGATTAGGGCTCAATCTTCAAAAACATATTATTTTTATTTAGATTTTCTAAATTTAATAACCAATGAAGAACAATTTTCAGTTAATTTTGACTTGTTGCTTGATTTTGTTTGCCATGAGCCAAGTAAATTAGAGGAATTGCCTAATGAAGCTAATGAACTAGAAATAGAAACGCAAGAATTTACTAAGGGAGTGGTTTTATCTGCTAGTTCTAGTGCGGAGGTGAAACAGAATCTCCCACAAGTTTTTTTGTTTTTCTATTTATTGTCGATCTTGTTTGTCATAGCTTTTTTTGTCATAATTAAATTCATTAATGGCAAAAATAAGAAAAAGTAAAAGTAAAAGAAACTTTTGGTTTAAATTGAGTCATTTCTTTAGACCACAAGCTTCGAACAGATATCGTTCGAAACTCCTTCATCCTCAGTCGATGTTGGTGACATCCTTTATTTTATTGGCATTTTTTGCTCTTTTTAATGCGGTTAGGTTTTTTCCTAATTTAACAGATAAAGTTTTAGGTTTTAGCTCAAACATTAGTACTAGTGATTTGCTTGATAAGACCAATCAAGAACGCCAAAGACTAGGCCTATCTAAGCTCGTTTTAAATGAAGAGCTCAATCAAGCGGCTTTGGCTAAAGCTCAAGATATGTTCAATGATCAGTATTGGGCTCATGTTGCTCCAGATGGCAAGCAGGCCTGGGATTTTATCAAAGAAACAGATTATTCTTATAAATATGCTGGAGAAAACTTAGCCAGAGATTTTAATACTAGCGATGAAGTAGTTGAGGCTTGGATAGCTTCTCCCTCTCATTATGAAAATTTGACTAATAAAGATTTTACCCAGATGGGTTTAGCGATTGTTAACGGTAATCTTAAGGGTTTCAATACGACTTTGGTTGTGCAATTATTTGCTGTGCCCTCATCTGTGGCGATGAAAGATCAGGCCGGTAGTGATTTTTATTTACCAAAGGCTGCTGAAGCAACTTTTCACGAAAATGAGCTAGTGGCTGGCGAAAAAACTGCCAATAAGGAAATAGTTTTTTCCTCGCTTAATTTTACAAAAACTTTTTTCTTATTAGTAGTTCTTTTGATTATTTTAACCTTAATCTATGATGCTTTGATAGCTTCTAGTAGAAAGTATCAGCGTCTAGTTGGACAAAACTTTGCCCATGTTGCTCTTTTTGTTACCGTTGCTTTCTTATTAGTTTTATTCAAGGGAGGTTCGGTTTTGCCATGAAAAGTTTTCTGAAAAAAAATCAAATTGCTTATCTTTTTCTCATGATTTTATTGGTAGCTTTTATTTATTTATTTATGAGAGCTTGGCCAAATGGACAAATGCAACGTTATATTGCGATTGCTTTTGGAGTTATTTACTTTTTTTGGGGAGTAATTACTCATACCAAGAGTAAAAGAATTAATAGCGAAATTGTTTTTGAGTATTTATCAGTTTCTATGCTGGCTATACTTGTAATCGTTTTGATTACTTTATAATAATGGCTTGCTTTTGAAAAAGGCTCGTGTTAGTTTTGACTAGTAAAAAAGAAAGGTTGTTTATTATGGCAAGTAAAGAAATGAAGGGGATTATTTTGGCCGGTGGAGCAGGAACTCGTCTTTATCCGTTAACCAAAGTAACTAGCAAACAACTATTACCAGTTTATAACAAACCAATGATCCAATATCCGCTTGAGACTTTAATAAGAGCGGGAATCAAAGATATTTTGATTATTGTTGCTCCAGATCACGCTGGTGATTTTCTCAAATGTTTGGGCAGTGGAAAAGAATATGGTTGCCATTTCACTTATGAAATTCAAGATAAACCAGAGGGAATTGCTCAAGCTTTTTTAATTGGTCAAGATTTTATTGATCACGACAATGTTACTTTGATTTTAGGTGATAATCTCTATGAAGACGATTTCTCGGAAGCAATCAAAACTTTTAAGAGTGGCGGGCGTATTTTTGCCAAAAAAGTTGTTGACCCACAGCGTTTTGGTGTAGTTGAGTTCAATGAAAATAATAAAGCAATCTCAATTGAAGAAAAGCCAAAGCATCCAAAATCTGAATATTCAGTAACTGGTCTTTATATTTATGATTCAACTGTAATTGAAAAAATTAAGAGTCTTTCTTTTTCAGACAGAGGTGAGCTGGAAATTACAGATCTCAATAATCTCTATCTCAAAGAAGATAAGCTCGATGTAGCCTTTGTTAAAGGCAAGTGGTTTGATACTGGAACTTTTGAATCGATGCATGAGGCTATTACTTTTGCGAGAGATCGCCACCTAGCCAAAGAAGCTCGCTCACTGTAAAATAATTTTATGAAAAGATTGGTCTTTTTTTTCTTGTCTTTTTTTCTATTGCTTTCACCTGCTCGTGCTCAAGAAGTTGGGTCAACTGACAGCTCTAGTCTAAAGACTGATGGAATTTGGCAAAAAGAACGTCTTGATGAAGAAATTTCTACTTTAAAAGCAAGTTATCAATCTCAATTAGAAAATTATCTCTATCAAGATAAACTATATAGAATTGCCTACGATCAACATCAGGAATTACAAACTTTATCTTCTATAGAAGACCTAACCCAAAAAGCCAAAAGCTTAGGAATTTATAGAGATGAAGTTTTAATTAGTTATTTAAATTTATTGAGGCTAAATTTAATTGCCACTGAGGGGATTGAACTTTCCCTTAAGAATGAATCTTTGGCTAAATTAGAAACGACACTTGATTACATAGGTATCCATCAAGAAAATTTAAAGAACATTAATGATAGAGATCAGGTTGTGGCTTCCTTGATGACTTTTACGACTGATCAAAAAAATCTCAATAATTTAGCAAATGAAGTTCTAGTTTTATTATCAGTTGGCAACTTACAGGTGATTTATGATAAATCAGTGGTTCTTAAGGGAGAAATTGATCTTTATTTAGAACAAAAAGGCACTTCAACTTTACCATCCATAGATCGAGCTAGTTATGAAACGAATCGTAGTTTAGATTCTGCCAAGTTGAAGCTAGACACTTTTTGGACTGATGTTATCGAGCATAGAACTAGCAATTGGTATTTAGCTAAATTTTATGATCAATTACCAAAAACTTTAAATCCTATTTATGTCAATCTTTCACAGTCAATTTCTTATTTAAGTGAATTACTAAGTATTTAAAAATATGTTTTCAAGAAAAGAATTTAATCAAACCAGTCAAACTGAATTCGTCGAAGATGGAGCTTTCATAGAAAGCTCTGCACATAAAAAATTCAACTTAAGAGACTTAAAGAATAATAAGAATTTGTTACCTTTTTATATCTTAATTGCTGTCCTATTCTTCTTCTTTTTATTAATGATTATTAAAATAATTGGCAACAAGCAGACACCAGAGGCAGAAATGATAAAAAAAGTTGAAGAAAAAATTGAATTAGATCCGCTCAGTTTGCGAGCTAATGAGTTAAGAGCAAATCTCAAAGATCATGATCCAACTAAGCAAACCCTACCATTTCCCCAGGTTGATTTAGAATTTAATATCAATTAGAATGCCAAAAAAAGTAAACTATGCCAATACATAAAGACTCATACTTAGAAAAATTTGAAAAAACACTAAACCACGCTCAAGATGGTTTTGCTACTTTGCGCACTGGCAGAGCCAGCGCACAGCTTTTAGATAGTATTTTTGTTGAAGCCTATGGATCTAGAATGGCTTTGCATGAAGTAGCTTCCATCTCTGCTCCAGACACTCAGCTCTTAGTGGTTAAGCCTTGGGATAAAAATCTTTTTCCAGCCATAGAAAAAGCAATTCAGCAAGCTCAATTAAATTTAAATCCAATTATTGATGGAGATATTATTAGAATTGCTGTGCCTTCCCTCACTCAGGAAAGAAGACAAGAAATGGTCAAAATTCTTAGTCAAAAAGAAGAAGAGGCTAAAGTGATGTTCCGTAGTGTGCGAGCTGAAATACGCAAAGATATAGAGAAACAAGAAGGGGAAGCGGGCGTTAGCGAAGATGATATTAAATCTGAAGTTATAGAATTGGACGAGACTGTTAAAGAATACATTACTAATCTAGAAGAAATTTCTAAACAAAAAGAAAAAGAGCTTCTAAACATTTAGCTTAGGTTTTTATGGCAGCTTTGATTTTTATTCTTATTTTGTCTTTTTTAGTGATCATTCATGAGGCTGGACATTTTCTTTTTGCCAGAAAAAATCATATTAAAGTCAGAGAATTTGGTTTAGGCTATCCACCCAGAATTTTAAAATTATTTTATTGGAGGGGGACTCTTTTTTCACTTAATTTAATTCCTTTTGGTGGTTTTGTGCAGATGGATGGTGAAAATGGTCCAGAGGGAGATGAAAATAATTCTGCAGATTCTTTTTATGAGAAATCAATCAGAGCTCGCTTGCAAGTTATTTTAGCAGGAGTGACTGTTAACTTTATTTTTGGAATTATAGCTTTTGCCATTGTTTTTTATCGCTTAGGTATTCCTACGGCTTTAGATGGCCAAGCAAGAATTCAGGATATAGCTGACAATTCTCCAGCGATGGTGGCTGGTTTAGTGTCAAATACTAATATTTTGGCTTTTAAAACTGTCGATCAGTGGGTAGAAATGAATAGCATTTCTGAAGTTCAAGATTTTAGTGCGGCTCATCTGGGCGAAACACTTGAAATTAGAACTTCTTTACTTTGTGACCAGGAATTTTGTACCGATGAATATAGAGAGAGCTCTATTTATTTAAGAACAGTTGAGGAAACACCGACTAATGAAGGTGCGATGGGAATTGCTTTTAGCGATACGATTTTCAAAAGTTATCCTTGGTACTTAATGCCTTTCATGACTATCTTCCATGCTTTTAAGCAATCAATCGCTTTAGCAGTATTAATATTGCAATCTCTTTGGCAGTTAGTTGTAGATTTATTTGCAGGAAGAGGTGTTCAGCAAGAAGTAGCTGGTCCAATTGGAATCATTGATCAAGCTAACACTTATGGGTTTTTTGAGGGCGGTTTTTTGAGCATTCTCAATTTTGCAGCATTATTGTCTATTAATTTAGGAATTATGAATTTATTGCCAATTCCTGCGCTAGATGGAGGAAGAGCAATTTTGATAATTTTAGAAAAATTTTTCAAGAGAAAACACATTGATAAAATTGCGCATTATCTAAATTATTTTGGTTATATTTCCCTACTTGCTCTAATGATCATTGTTTCCTTTAATGATATAAGAAACATTTTTAAATAAACTATGGCAAAAAAAAGAAGTAAGAAAGATCGTCTTCGTGCTGAGGCACATCGTCTCACAAAAGTTAAATTAAAATCATCTTCTGTTCCTAAAAGAGAACAAACACCTGAAAAATCTTCCGCAGAGGAGAATTATTTAGAAAAAATTTTTGCCTATGATTCTAGCTTAATTGTTAAAGATTTAAAGAAAACTTTTATAGTAGTGATCATTATTTTACTTGTTTTGTTAGCAATTGCTTTGTTATATACTTGAGACTTAGTTTAAATTTAAGAAAGGGTTTTAATGCCGAAAAAGAATTTAATAGTTGCCTTAGTTTTATATGTAGTCAGTGCAAGTTTATCTTTTGCTGCCTTCTCTTATCTCTCCAAAGATTCCTTGGCTAACTCAGTTGCTAATAAGCAAGCTGAGGACCCAAGTCAGACCTTGCTAAGCAGTCTATTAGATATAGATCCAAATGAAGCTAAAGATCAGGTTTGTCCACTAAACGGTGCCTATTACACTCAAACTGAAAAAACTGCTTGGGAGCAAAGGCGCCCTCTTTTTGTAATGATTGAAAATACTCCAGATTCTCGTCCTCAGGCTGGTTTAAGTCGTGCTGATGTGGTTTTTGAAGCTGTTGCGGAGGGCGGGGTAACTCGTTTTGGAGCTTTGTTTTATTGTGCTGCTCAGTATCAAGATCTAACTTTGGCTCCTATTCGCAGTGCTAGAACATATTTTGTTGATTGGGCATCTGGTTTTAATTTACCGATGTATGTACACGTAGGTGGAGCTAATGTTTCTGGACCAACTGATGCGCTTGGACAAATTGGCGATTATGGTTGGGAGGGTGAAAACGACATTAATCAATTCTCAGTGGGTTATCCAACTTTTGTGCGCAACTACAATCGTATTCCTGGCAAAGAAATTGCTACCGAGCATACCATGGAAACAACCACTGAAGGTCTTTGGGAAGTAGCTGCTGATCGTGATTGGACCAACCTAACTCCAGCCAGAACAGTGGCTAAAAAAGCAGTTCCCGCCGCTTCTTGGCAAAGTGCATACAAAAGTTGGACTTTCGAAAGCGATAAGGTTCCTGCTGGTTCAGTTAGCAAAGTTTCTTACGATTTTTGGACTGGCTATAATGATTATTCGGTCGAATGGAATTATGATAGCGCCACTGATTCTTATAAAAGAGTTAATGCTGGGGAAGCATTCACTGACATAAATAACGACGAACAAGTTGCTAGCAAGACCATGATTGTTTTATTAACCACAGAAAAAGGACCAATTAATGAGAAGAAGCATATGCTTTATGGCACTACTGGTCGCGGTAGCGCTCTCATTTTTAAACATGGTCAGGCTCCAATTGAAGCCAATTGGGTTAAAGCAGATCGCGAGTCAGAGCTAGAATTCGTAGATGTCAGAGGTAAAGCAGTTGAATTAGCCAGAGGTCAGGTTTGGATTTCTGTCTTAGCGACTGGCTCTGAAGTTGTCTATTAAAACTAGTTTGCTTTTTTGCTATTTTTTGTTAATATTGAAATTGAGTACAAATTGATTTCAATATAAGGAGTAGCCATGGCAGATCTAAGCGATTTATTAGTTTCAAAAGTTAGAGTAAAAATGCTTTCACTTTTCTTTGAAAAGCCGAGTGAAATGTATTACGTTAGAGAGATTACTCGTTTAGTTAAAGAAGAGATTAATGCCGTTCGTCGTGAATTAGACAGAATGCTAGAGTGTGGTTTGCTGAAAAGCGAGCAACGAGCCAATCGTCTCTATTATTTTCTCAATAAAAAATATTTATATTTCCAAGAATTGCAGAGAATTGTAATCAAAACAACTGGTCTTGGCAAAAAAATTCGCAAATTTAGACGTAAATTAGGCAACTTGAGTTATGTGGCTTTTACTGGAGCCTTTTTAAATCAAGAGAAGCTAAATAAAGACGAATTGGATATTTTAATTGTTGGAGAAGTTGTTTTGCCAGAAATAGAAGATTTGATAAAAACTGAGGAAAAAAGTTTTGGTCGAGAGATCAATTACGCAGTTTTAGAAACTGAAGAATTTGAATTTCGCAAGGCTCGTCGAGATCCTTTCATCATGGAAGTAATGTATGGTGCCAGAGTAATGATTATTGGAGATGAACTTGAATTTTGTCATCGCGAATTGCCAACAATCTAGTTGTCTAATTTATTATTTTTTGCTAGAGTGAGCTGTCACGGTAAAGTCTTTATGAAAAAGCAATCTTTGGCTAAATCTTTATTTTTAATTTTTTTCCTAACTGTTTTTGCTGCCTTTATTGCTTTACCAGATAAAATTGGTGATTTTACTAAGCCAAAAATTGACTTTTATATACTAGGTAAGCATGTTTATAAAGATTATCAATTGCGAAAGGGCTTGGATATTCAGGGTGGGATGCAGGTTACTCTTGAAGCAGAAATGGAGCAAATTTCTGAAGAAGACAGGGCTACTGCCTTGGAGGCGTCTAGGGAAATTATTGCCAAAAGAGTTGATCTTTATGGTATTAGCGAATCTTCAATTCAGACCTCCAAAGCAGAAGGTAAGAATCGTTTAATCATTGAATTGCCTGGAATTTCTGATCCAGCAGAGGCTTTGGAGTTAGTTGGTAGAACCGCTTTATTAGAATTTAAATTGCAGAGAGAATTAACAGATGAAGAAATGAATGAGGCAACAGTTTCTCCACAAATTTGGCTCAACTCTTTTGTTGATACTGGTCTAACTGGTAAGCAGCTCAAAAGATCTCAAGCTCAACTAGACCCGCAAACTTCAAAGCCAGTAATTTCTTTAGAAATGAATGATGATGGTAGAGAACTATTTGCCGATATCACAAAAAATAATGTTGATCAGGTTCTAGCCATTTTTATTGATGGCGTGCCAATTATGACACCAGTGATTTCTACAGCAATTCTTGATGGCAAAGCAATTATTAGTGGTAATTTTACAATTGATGAGGCCAAAAATTTAGCTATTCAGCTTAATGCGGGTGCGCTGCCAGTTAACATTAAAGTTTTAGAGCAAAAAACCATAGGAGCTAGTTTGGGCGATGAATCAATTCAAAAAAGTGTCAAAGCAGGCCTGATTGGTTTAGCTATGGTTCTTTTATTTATGATTCTTTATTACGGTTGGTTGGGTTTTGTGGCTGATATTTCTCTGATAATTTATGCAATTCTAACCATCGCTCTTTATAAAATTTTTGGAGTAGTTCTGACATTGCCTGGGATCGCTGGTTTAATTTTAACTATTGGCATGGCTGTTGATTCTAATATTTTAATTTTTGAAAGAATGAAGGAGGAAATAAGAATTGGTCATCCTTATGCTCGAGCAATGGAGCTTGGTTTTGGTCGTGCTTGGGACAGTATTAAAGATGCCAATTTAGCCTCTATTTTCACGGCTTTAGTCCTCATTAATCCACTTAATTTTTCTTTTCTTAATACAAGTGGTTTAGTCAAGGGTTTTGGTCTGACTTTTTTACTCGGTACTTTACTCAGCTTATTTACTGGAGTTTTAGTTAGTCGTTTGTTGCTTAGGGCTTTTCTGCCTCTTTTTAATCGAGAAAAACGAATAGGCAAGGAATCTAAATCATGAAATTAATGAGGTTTAAAAAAATATATTTTGCGATTTCTTTATTCTTTTTAATTCCAGGAATGATTTCCTTGTTTTTATTTGGTTTGAAGCCAGCTATTGATTTTACTGGGGGCTCTTTACTTGAATTGCAATTTTTAGATCAAGGAGAAAACTCCAATTATTCAGAGGCTAATTTCAAAGATAGTATTGCTAGCTTATATGAAGCAAACGTGGTCCAGAGTTCAGGAGACAATAAGATGATTGTTAAAGGTAAAGAAATTACTAATCAAGAAAAAGATGAAATCGTCAGCCAACTTAATCAGGTATATGGACAAGTAGAAGTTTTACGCTTTGAAACAGTTGGACCAGTTTTAGGTGCCGAGCTTTTGAAAAAAACTCTGGCAGCTGTTTTCTTAGTTTCTGGGATTATCACTTTTTATGTTTGGAAGCAATTTGATGAACTCAAATACGGCGTTTGTGCTGTTCTAGCTATGTTGCACGATTCGCTTATTTTAATTGGCGCATTCAGCCTATTAGGGCATTTTTTCAATGTTGAAGTTGATGTTCTATTTGTAACAGCTTTATTAACAACACTATCCTTTTCTGTTCACGATACAATTGTTGTTTATGACCGGATTAGAGAGCTTAAAAGAAAACACACTCGTTTTTCATTTGAAGAAATTACTAGTGCCGCTGTTCTAGAAACTTTGAGTAGATCAATTAATAACTCAATGACGATTATTATCATGTTATTAAGCTTGGCAATTTTAGGAGGAGATAGCATTCGTTGGTTTGTAATTGCCTTATTAATTGGTGCAATTACGGGGACCTATTCGAGTACTTTTACTGCTGTACCTTTACTTTTAGTTGTTGGAAAAAAGAAAATTAAATAAGTTTTTTAGCTTCTTTTAATAGTTCTTCTCTTGTATTTAGTTCTGGATTCTCTAAAATCTTTTCAAGCAATTTATCAAGTATTTCGCCAAGAATTGGTCCTGGTTTAAGAGATAATTCTTTCATCAAATCATTTCCATTAATGGCAAGATCATCTAAGCCCATGGGTTGATTGAGTTGCTCGATAATTCTGTTTTTCATTTCCTCTAGTCGCCAGCTGGTTTTTTTAGCGCCACTGCCAAGACGATCGCCTTCTCGCAAATCGAGAATGTCATCAATGTTTTCAAAACCAACTCGACGAATGAAACGACGAATAGAGGAATCAGAATGATGTTCTTGATAATGAAACATGTGATATCTAACAAGAATAAAAACTCTTTGAGCATCTTTCTTTGACATTCTTAGTCTCAAAGCAATTTTGCTAGCTATGCGAGAACCTAAAATATCATGATTATAAAAGGTAATTTCTTCATTTTCTTCTCTATAAGAAGGTGGTTTACCTATATCATGAAGAAGGGCAGCTAATCTAACAATTGGATCTTTGGAAGGGCAGTGTCTTAAGCTATCAATGCTATGTGTCCAGACATCGGTGGTGTGGTGCCCGCGTTGCTGCATGTTTATTCCTTGGTAAAGTTCTGGAATAATTTGCTCTAAAAGTCCAGATTCATCAAGCATTTCTATGCCTTTAGCTGGATTATCACTGGCCAAGATTTTTAAAAACTCATCTCTAATTCTTTCAAAACTAATAAATTTTAATAAATCTTTATGAAATCTGATGGCGTAATAAGTTTCAGTATCTATGTCCATGTTGAGTTGCACTGCTAAGCGAATGGCGCGTAGCATACGCAAGGCGTCCTCAATAAATCTTTGATCCGCTTTGCCAACAGTGCGAATAATTCTTTTACTGATATCAGTTTTGCCATCATGCAAATCTATTAAGTCAAAATCAGCTAACTCAAGTTCATAGGAAGTTTTAATTTCTTTCTGAGTAAAGATATTTTTTAGATACTTTTCGTTAACGCTAATAGCAAGAGCGTTGATGGTAAAATCTCTTCTTTCCAAATCTTCTTCAATGCTTTTACCGAAATCCACGCTTTCTGGTCGACGATGATCTAAATATTCTCCATCACTACGAAAAGTAGTCATCTCGAAAGGAGGAACAGTTTTGATTTCTCTTTCTGGTTCTTGATCAGCGGAGGAGGCTTTATCTTTTAATGAGGCATGAATTTTCTTGGCTTTTTTGAGATCAATAATTCTATTGGTTTTAACTTCTTCTTTTTGAATCATTGCGATCAAATTTTTGTCTGGGAGTTGATATTTCTTGCTCATTTCAACAATTAGATTTTCATGAGTTACGCTGACCGTGCCAAATTTATTTTCATAAAAATTTTCCGCAAAGATTTTTTGGATTTCTTCTGGAACGGCATTACTGGTAAAATCATAGTCCTTAATAGAATCAGGTTTAAAGTTCATAATTAGATCACGAACAGCTCCGCCTACCAAGAAACTTGAAAAACCTGCTTCATTAAAACGATGGAGTATATACAAAACTTCAAATGGTAAATTTAAGCGCATGGCTTTATTATAATTCTAAACACAATGAAATGGCATATTCAATCAGCGATCATTCCTAAAGACCTTGAAGAACTAGGTAAAATTCTCCTTGCCAATAGAGAGATAGAAGATGAAAAAACATTTTTTAAGGGGATCTCTCCATTTAAGATTAGTCTTGAAGATCTAGGAATTGAACGTAGCGAGTTGGATAAAATTAAGCATCGCCTTAAAAAAGCCAAGGCCAAACAAGAGAAAATCATCATTTTTGGGGATTATGATGCCGATGGAATTAGCGCCAGTGCAGTGCTTTGGCAGGTTCTTCATGCAGAGAAATATAATGTTTTACCATTTATTCCCAATCGCCTTAAACATGGCTACGGTTTATCTGTTAGAGCCCTTGATGACTTGTTAAAAGATCAAGCTGACACTGCATTAATCATTACTGTCGACAATGGCATCGTGGCTCATCCTGCTCTTAAGTTACTTAAAGAGAAAAAAATTGACGTTATTATCAGTGATCATCATCAGCGAGATGAAGAAAAACTAGATGCTTTAGCAGTTTTTCATTCAACTAAGGTTTGTGGTTGTGCAGTAGCTTGGTTTTTAGCTAGAGAGTTGAGTACTAATTCTGATCGAAAGCTTTTAACTAATTTATTAGCTTTGGTGGCAATTGCTACTGTCACAGATCTGATGCCTTTGCTTTCATATAACCGTTATTTATTGATGTACGGCTTGGCAGTTCTTAGAGCTAATAATAATCTTGGTTTGGAACAGCTTTTGCTTAAAGCTAAGATCGATCCAGAAAATATTGATGCTTATACCCTGGGTTTTCAGATAGGTCCACGCATTAACGCCATGGGGCGTTTGGCTGAGGGTATGGATGCTCTGCGTTTGCTTTGTACTAAGGATAAGAAAAAAGCAGTTGCTCTCAGTAATCTTCTTTATAGTACCAATGAAGATCGACAAAATTTAACTTTAGATTTAACCAAACAAGCAGAAGAAATAGTCACCAAAGAAAAAGATGAAAAAATCATCATTTTGAGTTCTGCTGATTATCATGAAGGTATTATTGGTTTAATTGCTGGCAGAATGACTGAGAAATTTTCTAAGCCAAGTATTGTCATTAGTGCTGGTTTAGACGTGGCCAAGGCGTCAGCCCGTTCTTTACCTGGTTTTAATATTACTGAATTTATTCGCTTATTTAAAAAGGATTTATTAGAAGTTGGCGGTCATCCTTTAGCAGCTGGCTTTGCTTTAAAAACTTCGAAGATTGAAGAAGTCAAAAAAGCCATGCAAGCTAAAGCAAAAGAGCTTTTGGCAGATACGAATTTAGAGAAAACTTTAGAATTGGAAGCAATTATGCCAGTGAACCTTTTGAATACCGAGACAGTAGGGTTAGTTAATAGCTTTGCTCCTTTTGGTTTGGCTAATACCAAGCCAGTTTTTCTTATAAAAAACGTTTTACTTAAAAACTATAAATTACTCGGTAAAGAACAGCAGCATTTAAAATTATCGATTTCAATCGGAGAAGATAACTCAGAGTACGATGTTTTAGCCTGGGGAAGAGCAAGCTTGCTTAATACCCTCAAATTGGAAGAACGATTTGATTTAGCTGTTTCTTTAGAAATTAATAGTTTCAGAGGGAGAGACAAATTGCAATTTGCTCTTAGAGATCTTCAAAAAGTTAGTTAAAAATAAAAAACCGCAAACTTTGCAGCCTGCGGTTTCTATTTTTTAAATTAATTTATAAATTAAAGATGTTTTTCCAATAATGCTTCTACCTGTTCAATTGGCAGAGCACCAGGAATTAGCTCAAAACCACCCTTTTTACTAACGATGACTGTTCCTGGAGTACCAGTAATGCCAGCTTTTGAGCCACCAACTTGGTCATCTTTGACGCTTTGTGCCATTTCGTTACTATCAATACAAGCTTTAACTTTATTAGTATCGGCACCTGCAGCAGTAGCTAGAGAGAGAATCATTTCTTCACTAACTATTTTATTAGTAGCATCAGTACCAAAGATTGAGCCATCAGCCATTTTTTCGTAAACGCTGTCAGAGAATTTCCAGAAAGCATCTTCGCTACCGTAAGTAGCTACACATTCACTTGCTTCAGCAAGAGGCTGAGCATTTGGATGGAAAGAAAGTGGGAAATGTCTGTAAACCCAAGCAATTTGGTCGCCATATTTATCCATTAAGCTGGTCATAGTTGGGTGAAATTTATTACAGTAAGGACACTCGTAATCTGAATATTCGACCAAAACGACTTTAGCATTCTTATTGCCACGAATATGATCAGTTTTTGCATCAAAAGCTGGTAAACTTTCTAATTTTTTTTGGGCAGCGGCTTCAGCGACAGTCGTGTCAGCAACTGCGGTTCCACCAGCGCCAATTCCGCTTTTGAGTATTTTATTTTCTCTCCATAGAGAACCAGTTAAAAATCCCAAAAGGAATGCCATAATTAATAAAATAATGATAGAAAAATTAGCGTTTACAAAATCGCTAAAAGCTTTTAAAGAAAATTTGCTTACCACAAGCTGTGGAGCTTCTTTTTGTTGAATTTTTTTTGCCATAAGGCCTTTCCTAAAAAATATAATAAAAGTAGATTACAATATGCCTTATTAGAAAGAATTTTACAAGCAGAATATTATGACTAAATCAAGACAGCTTAGTATTTACGAAAAAAATCAATTGCTTAGATATGGTTTAAAGGAAGATGATCTTTTAGCTAGAGCTGAAATGCCTGTCGAATATTTGACTGGCTTTGTAAACTTCAAAAATTTAGAAATAAAAGTTAATCAAAATGTTTTAATTCCTAGGGTAGAAACTGAAGAATTAATTGATTTAATAACTAATTTTATTGATTCTATTAGAGCGCCACTTTCTTGTTTAGAAGTAGGTACGGGAAGCGGAGCAATCAGTCTTGCTCTTTTTGATTTTTTATCAAGACAAAAAAATTTACTTTTGGAAAAATTTATTTTAACTGATCTTTCTACAGCTGCCTTAAAAATAGCTAAAGAAAATTTTTCTAGATTATTTGGAACAGGATCTCTTTCAAAAATTCAATTTTTAGAAAATGATTTGTTGAGTGGATTTTCAGAGCAAAAGTTTAATTTAATTGTTGCTAATCTCCCATATGTTCCTTCTGGCAAAATGGCAAATTTAGACTTAAGCGTCAAAGATTATGAACCAATTTTAGCTCTTAATGGAGGAGAGAGCGGTTTTGAATTGATTAACAAAATGCTAGAACAAGTTTTAGATAAAGAATTATTGAGTGAAAAAGGTCAAATTTTTTTAGAGGTCTATGAAAATCACAACATTCAATTTATTAAAGAGAAGTTCCCTAAAATCTTTCAAAATTTTTCAATTAGAGAATCCAAAGATCAATTTAATAGACAGCGTTTTTTAATTCTTCAGAAGATTTAGGTATTGCTCTGCGACTTTTTCTATTTGATATTTTTTTATAAAGTTTTGTTGGGCATTCTTAGCTAGTTTTTTTTGTAAATTTTTATCTTTAAGTAATTCAATGATTTTATTTGATAAATCAATGTAATCTTTATTTTTAGCTAATAAAGAATTTTTTTCGTTGCTGAGGATTTCGTTTCCAGGGGCACGATCAAAGGCAACAATTGGTTTAGCAAAGGCCATGGCTTCAATAATGGTTAAACCAAAACCCTCTAGAGACCAAACTGAGGGGCAGACAATCAGCTCACTCTCTTCGATAGCTTTTTGTTTATTTTTAACATATTGAAGAAATTTAATTTGTTGATCATTTTTAGCCATCAATTTAAGTTCTTTTTCAAAATTTCCTTGACCGATAATTAGGAGCTCGGCATCTTTAAATTCTTTTTTGACTAAGGCAAAAGCTTTAATTGCTAAATCTTGTCCTTTACCTTTTTCAAGTCTAGAGATAACAGTAATAGTTCGTTTTTTAATTGTTTTTTGTCTTTTTAATGAGGGAATAAAACTTCCACAAGGAATAATAATCATTTTTTCTTTGGCAAAGACTTTTTTGAGGGCAAATTAAGTGTTATTTGATGGAACAATAATTTTAGAAGCAATATTTTTAGTTAGGAAATAAAGGAATTTTGGAATTCCTCTGAGTTTTACAAAAAGTGGTTCCAGTGGACCATACTCTATGAAAAAAGTGGGCAAATTAAACAACTTAGATAAAGGTCCGGGAATAATTTTTTCTGAAAAACCAGAGTAAATAACAACTTGTTTTGAAGATCTTTTTTTAATCTCTGAGAAGACTTTGAAATAATAAATTATGGCAAAAGGGCTTAGTAAAATACTTTTTAGTAAACCTCTCCGATTGCTGGCAAAATCTAAATAAAGAGGAGTTTTTTTAACTTGTAGATTTTTTTTGTTAGTTAAGTTTTTTAATAGAAAGTCATTGCTGGTGTAAAGATATACAAAATTGCCCTTTTTAGCCAATTCAAGCAATAAATCTTTGGCGAATTGTTCTGCTCCGCCGAAATCTTTACTTTGAAGGAAAAAGTTAATAGTTATTTTTTTCGGTTTGAACGATGATTCCATTTAGATTTTCTGGCAACATATCTGATATTTTTTCAAAAAATGGTCTAAAAATAGGAATTAAAATATTGACTAAAACTAATAGGACAATGATGTTAAAAAACCAAGCTCCTGCGCTACGAGCCATTCCAGCCAAAAAATTTTTCCTCATAACCATCCAATTACTGACATCATAAATAGTGTCGTGTTTTTCTAAGTTGAGTTTATGGTCTTTTGTCATTTTTATATTCTAGCTTTTCTTTTTAACTAACTCAAGCAAAAGAATTTTGTTGATGTTATACTTGACGCATTCAAAATCAAAAAATTTAAAAATAGAAAGGTTTTTAATGTCTTTTAGATCTGGTAAGTGGCAAGAAGAAATTAACACTAGGGATTTTATTTTAAATAATTTTACTCCCTACGATGGCGATAATTCTTTTCTAAAAGGTCCCACCGAAGCGACCAAAGAACTTTGGCAAAAATCTAGCGAACTTTTACAAAAAGAGATGAAAAATGGTGGTATTTTAGATATTGATACCAAAACCATCTCTTCAATAACCAGCCATAAACCTGGATATTTAGATAAGAAAATTGAAAAGATTGTTGGTTTTCAAACAGACGCTCCACTAAAAAGAGCCATGAAGCCTTATGGAGGTATTAGAGTGGTTGAGGCTGCTTGTGAAGAAAATGGCTACAAAGTTGATCCGGCAGTTTCTGAAATTTTTAATAAATATCGTAAATCTCATAATGATGGTGTTTTTGATGTTTATACTAAAACTATGCGTCAACTACGTTCAACTGGTATTTTGACTGGTTTACCAGACAATTATGCTCGTGGCAGAATTATTGGTGATTATCGTCGTGTGGCTTTATATGGTATCGATCGTTTAGTTGAGGCCAAAAAAGCAGATAAAGAGACTTTGGATGGCGTAATGACTGATGATTTAATCAGACTCCGTGAAGAAATCAGTGAACAAATTAAAGCTTTAGGAGAAATGAAGGAAATGGCTCTTAGCTATGGCTTTGATATTTCTAAACCAGCCAAAAATGCTCAAGAAGCCATTCAATGGACTTGGTTTGGTTTCTTAGCCGCTCTAAAGGAACAAGATGGTGCAGCCATGAGTTTGGGCAATGTCAGTACTTTTTTTGATGTTTATATCGAAAGAGATCTAAAAAATGGCAATTTAACTGAAGTTGAGGCTCAAGAATTAGTTGATCATTTCATCATGAAATGTCGTCTCATTCGTCATTTGCGCATGGATGCTTATAATGAGCTTTTTGCTGGAGATCCAACCTGGATTACGGAAGCAATTGGTGGCTTTTTCTCTAATGGTCAACACAAAATTACCAAGACTAGTTTTAGATTTTTACAAAGTTTATATAATATTGGTCCAGCTCCAGAGCCAAACTTAACTATTTTATGGTCAGATAAGCTTCCAAAGGGTTTCAAGAAGTTTGCTGCTCAGGTTTCGATTGACACTTCTTCACTGCAATATGAAAATGACAGCCTGATGCGTGAGGCAGGCAATTGTGATGATTATTGTATTGCTTGTTGTGTTTCGATGATGGAAACCGGCAAAGAAATGCAATTTTTTGGAGCACGCTGCAATTTAGCTAAAGCTTTGCTAATGGCTCTTAATGAGGGTCGTGATGAAATCAGTGGTGAGCTAGTGGTGACTGGAATTGAAAAAATGCCAGCTGGCCCAATTAAATATGAAGAATTTATTAAGAGATTTAAGCAAACTGTAGCTTATTTAGCTAAAGCTTACGTTAATACCATGGACGTCATTCATTATATGCATGACAAATATTATTATGAAAAAGCTCAAATGGCCTTGATGGATACCGAGGTTAAAAGAAATATGGCTTTTGGTATGGCAGGATTAAGCGTAGTGGCAGATTCTATTTCAGCGATTAAATTTGCCAAAGTTACACCAATTCGCAATGAAGAAGGTTTGACGACTGGTTTTGAGACAGAAGGTGAATTCCCAATGTATGGCAATGATGATGATCGCGTTGATACAATCGCTCAGAGCTTGGTTAGCGATTTTAATAAAGAATTGGCTAAGCAACACATTTATCGTGATGCAACTCCAACTTTGTCGATTTTAACCATCACTTCTAACGTTGTTTATGGCAAGAAAACTGGTTCTACCCCAGACGGACGTAAAAAAGGTGAACCTTTTGCTCCAGGAGCGAATCCAATGCATGGTCGTGATCATTCAGGTGCAATTGCCTCACTAAATTCAGTGGCCAAGATTGATTATCATGATGCTAGAGATGGTGTTTCTAACACTTTTTCAATCGTGCCAAAAACCTTAGGTGAAAATAAGGAAACTCAGGTCAACAATCTTTTGGCAATGCTTGATGGTTACTTTAACAAAAACGCTCATCACCTAAACGTTAATGTTTTGAATCGTGAAACTTTGGAAGATGCTATGAAGCATCCAGAGAAATATCCACAATTAACCATTCGTGTTTCTGGATATGCGGTTAACTTTGTCAGACTGAGTGAGGCTCATCAACGAGAAGTCATTGCTAGAACCTTTCATGAAAGCATGTAATCTGAAAATCCATTCGATTGAAACCTTTGGGACTCATGATGGTCCAGGTATTCGTTTGGTAATTTTTGCACAGGGCTGTCTTTTTCGCTGTCTTTATTGTCACAACCCAGACACACAAGCTTTGGAAACTGATAAAACCAAAACGATTAAAATTAAAGAAATTCTTGAACTTTTAGAAAAGCAAAGAACCTATTTTGGCAAAACTGGTGGCTTAACGATTTCTGGTGGTGAGCCAACACTACAAGCCACTGGGTTAATTGAACTTTTCAAAGAATGCAAAAAAAGAGCTTTTAATACCTGTCTCGATACTTGTGGAGCAATTTATAGCCGAGAAGTGCAAGAGCTTTATGATTTAGCTGATTTAGTCATGCTTGATGTTAAACACATTGATGATGGCTGGCACCAAAAATTAACTGGGATGAGCAATGCTAATACTCTTAAAAACGCTGCTTATCGAGAAAAAACAGGCAAAGAATTGTGGTTGCGCTATGTTTTGGTGCCCGGTTGGACCGATCAAGAAGAACATCTGGAAACATGGGCTAAGTATTTTGCAAATTATAAAACTCTTAAAAGAGTAGAATTAATTCCTTATCATAAATTAGGAGTTTTTAAGTATGAGGCTTTGGGTCGTAAATATGAACTCGATGGAGTTGAGCCCCCGACAAAAACTGAGATTGCTAAAGCAGCAGAAATTTTTATAAAGTATTTAGGTAATAAAGTTGTGGTGGTTTAAGTCATCTCAATGAATAGAAAGTAAATTATGAATTTTGAAGCCCTTTTTTATCCAAAGTCGATCGCTATTGTTGGTGCATCTAGTAGAGAGAAAACAGTTGGTAATGACGTGGTTAAAAACCTTGTTAGACAGGGCTATGAGGGTAAAATTTATCCAATTAATCCGAAAATTAATAGGCTCTATGATTTGAAGGTTTATGAGAGTATTGAAAAAATTGCAGATAAAATTGATTTATTAGTGGTGGCTATTCCAGCTAAATTTGTGGCCGAAGAAATTCGTAAGTCTGCCGAAAAAGGCACTAAGGCTGTGATTGTTATTTCAGCTGGCTTCAAAGAAGCTGGCAATCTAGAACTAGAAAAAGAACTGGCTGAAACTTGCAATGAGCTTGAAATTACCTTAATCGGCCCAAATTGTTTGGGTGCAATTAATGCTGAGCATAGCATGAATGCTTCTTTCGCTGCCATCATGCCACCAGTCGGAGATGTAGCTTTCTTCTCTCAAAGTGGTGCTCTATGCACTGCAGTTTTGGATTATGCCAAAGATATGGGCATTGGTTTCTCTAAGTTTGTGAGTATTGGCAATAAAGCTGCTTTAGATGAGCTAGATTTAATTAAATATTTGCATGAAGATCCAAAAACCAAAGTCATTTGTCTTTATGCCGAATCTCTTGAAAATGCTCCAGAATTTATCAAGGTTTTACGTGAACTGAATAGAGGGGAAAATCCTAAACCAATTATTGTGCTTAAATCTGGTAAGACTAGTGCTGGTGCTGGAGCAATTGCTTCACATACTGGTTCTTTAAGCAGTGGAGATAGTGCTTACGAAGCTCTTTTTGCTCAGGCAGGGATTATTCGTGCCAATAGCATCAGCGAACTTTTTGATTTAGCTCAGGTTTTTTCGATGAATGAGCTCCAAAAAGTTAAAAAAGTAACTATCATCACTAATGCTGGCGGTCCAGGTGTTTTGACTACTGATGCAGTTGTAGAGAGTGGTTTGGAAATGGCTGAATTAGATCCTAAGACAGTTGCTAAATTGCATTCTTTTTTACCTGCTGCTGCTAGCACTCACAATCCAGTTGATGTTTTGGGTGATGCAGTAGGAGAGGTCTATGAAAAGACAATTAGTGTTTTAGCTAAAGATCCAGGCACCGATGCCATTATTCTTCTTTTGACACCTCAATCAATGACTGAGCCAGTTAAAACTGCTGAAGCAGTGGTAAAAATGCGTAAAACTAGCAAAAAACCAGTGGTAGTGAGTTTAATGGGCCGAGCTTTGGTAGCTGAAGGGGTAGAAGTTTTAAAAGAAAATAAAATTGCTTCAACTACTTTTCCAGAGCCAGCCGCAACAGCTTTGGCCAAATTTGCTAAATTTAGTGAATGGAGTAAAGAAAAGAATGAGTTAGCTTTAAGTTATGATGATGTTGATAAAGCTAAGGTGGCTACAATTTTCACGGAGGCCAAGAGTAAGGGGCAAACTTCTTTTCCAGAAGCAGAGGCAATGGAGATCATGAGGGCTTATAAATTTCCGCTAATGAAATCTGCTGTAGTTAAAAATGCCAAAGAAGCTTTAAGAATGATGCAAGAATTTAATTGCGAAGTGGCAATGAAAATTGTTTCTCCAGATATTTTGCACAAAAGCGATGTTGGCGGAGTTAGTTTGGGGGTTACTGCAGAGACTGTAGTTACTGAATATCAAGCAATGATAAAAAGAGTTGCGCAAAATAAACCTGAAGCAAAATTAGAGGGTGTTTTATTATTACAAATGGCAAAAAAAGGCACAGAGTTAATTTTGGGTATTAATAAAAATTCTTTAGGCACAATGCTAATGTTTGGTTTGGGTGGTATTTATGTAGAGATATTTAAAGATGTGAAATTTGCTTTTGCTCCGCTAACCAGAGCTGATGCTTTAAGTATGATAAATGGTTTACATTGTAGTAAATTATTAGAAGGAGCCAGAGGCGAAAAGGCAGTTGATAAAGAAAAAATTATTGAAGCTATTGGTCGCTTGTCTCAATTGGTAAATGATTTTCCAGAAATTGTTGAATTAGACATCAACCCTTTATTGGTTAATGCTGAAGGCACTAAAGTTTTAGATGCAAGAGTGGTGATTGAATAAGCTAAAGCCATCTGGTGTTATAATATTCTTTAAATGAAATCAGCTATTTATGCTTTTTCTGGCGATCCAATTACCTTCGGTCATCTTGATGTTATTCAGCGTGCAGCAGCAGTTTTTGATCGCTTGGTGGTAGCGATTGGTCTTAATCCTGCTAAAAAATATCTTTTTTCTCAAGAAAAACGCACTGAAATGGCGCGTAGATCCCTTTTGACTCTTAAAAATGTAGAAGTGAAATCTTTTCAAGGAATGTTGGTGGATTTTGCTTATGAAAATAATATTGATGTGATTGTCAAAGGAGTTAGAAGTGCTCAGGATTTTGAGTATGAGCAAAGCTTACACAGCTTAGGTGAAAGCCAGAAACTTGGAATAGATACTTTTATTCTTTTTGCTAAACCGTCATTGGCACATATTAGTTCAAGCGCGGTCAAAGAAATTCAGCAAGAACAAGGCTTAATTCAAGATTATGTGCCAAGCTATGTTAAACAATGCGTCGAAGCCAAGTTGAGTGAGCAATTCATTGTTGGTCTAACTGGTGAGATTGGAGTTGGGAAATCTTATCTTGGGCAAAAAATGGTAGCTTTGGCTCAAAAAATGGGTTTAGAAGCACATAACATTGAGTTAGATCATTTGTCTTGGCAAATTCAGTCAGATCTTAAAGAAGAAAAATATGAAGTAGTCAGAAAAAAAATTATTGATACTTTTGGTGCAGAAATTGCCAATAATGATGGCAGTATTAACCGTAAGATTTTGGGTGAAATTGTTTTTGCCAATCAAAAAAAATTAGATAAACTCAATGAAATTATGGAGACTCCAATTTTAGTGCGTTTACGTAGAGAGCTAAAAAATAAGAAAGGTTTAATTTTTCTTAACGCAGCTTTACTAGTTGAGGCACAAATGAGCCAGCTTTCTAATTACAACACGATTTTGCTCGGTGTGGATGAAAAAACTCAGCAAGAGCGACTTCTAGAAAGAGGATTAAACAAAGAGCAAATTAAAAGAAGATTAAAAAGTCAGTATGATTTTGCTAATAAGAAAAAGAATTTGCAAAAAGAAATTGAGATGAGCAAGCAAGGTAAACTTTGGACTTTGAATAAGAAAAATGTTACTGGTGAAGAAATGAAAAAACTATTAAATGAGCTTTTGCTTTATTTTGGCATCAATTAGAACACCTAGCTTGAATCTCACTAAAGAATAAATCGTTACACAGATAAGAAAAATATAAACGGGGAATCCCCAATGAGCAAAAGTCCAAGATTTAATTGTCAAGAGAGTTATTCCGGCATTAATCATGCCAAAAAGAAAAATTTTGTAGCTTTCTGATTCTGGTTGACGGTAAGATTTAACAACAGTTGGAATAGAAGCAAAACCATCAGCCAAAATAGCAAAGAAGATGGCTAAATTCCCTTCACCAGTTAACTGCCAAATAAGAATTGCAAAAAGAGAAATAGAGCCATAGACGTAGTCCATTTTATTTAATTTCCAGTATGATTTTTTGTTAACAAAAGAAGCAATGATAATTAAAAGAGGATTAAAGCCAGTCATAAAAGTCATTAATGAAGTTAATCCAACTCCTTTGTCTATTTCAGCAGCAAAAGCAATCATTGGGGCTAAGGTCCACAAAAACCAACTAACTCGATTAGGCTTAGTTTTGCCTTTGATGGTATCAATGAGATAAGTAAGACCACCGTAAAAAGATATTAAAGCTCCCAAAATAATAAATTTTTCATCTAGCATGCTTGCATTTTAGCACTAGCTTAGTTCTATAGAAATGGGGCAGTGGTCTGAACCAAGAATATCTTGATGAATTTCTGCTTTTTTAAGTTTTTTACGTAAATTTGGACTAATAAAGAAATAATCGATTCTCCAGCCAACGTTGCGTTGTCTAGCTCCAGATCGTTGGCTCCACCAAGAATATTGATCTTTTAGATCAGGATGGAGAGCGCGGAAACTATCTATAAATCCAATGCCTAGTAATTTATCTATCCAAGCTCTTTCTTCTTTGAGAAAGCCAGAAATCTGGCTATTTTCCTTTGGTCTAGCTAGATCGATTTCTCGATGAGCAGTGTTAACATCACCGCAAATGACAATGTTTTTTTCGGTTTTAAGTAATTCCTTTAGATAATCTAGTAAGAAATCATAATAAGCCATTTTGTAGGCGAGGCGCTCAGAAGAGGCTTTGCCATTGGGAAAATAAATATTGAAGAGAATAAAATTTTCAAATTTAGTAATTAAGGTTCGACCTTCGCGGTCAAATTTTTCATTGTTGAGACCAATTTTGACTTCGTAGGGTTCTTTTTTACTGTAAGTTATTACTCCACTGTAACCTTTTCTTTCTGCCCAAGCGAAATGACTATGAAAGTTTTCTAATTCAGTCAATTCAAAACCTAGCTGATCAGGAGAAGCCTTGCTTTCTTGCAAACAAACGATGTCAGCTTGATTGCTTTTCATCCAAGCAAAAAAGCCTTTTTTAGCAATTGCTCTAATGCCATTCACATTCCAAGAATAAATCTTCATAATATCGAAATTATAGCGTATATTTGAGCCTGTGTTATGAATCAATTTGATCACTTAGTTTTATTAACTCTTACTTACAGCAGTTGTTTCAACTTTGCTTTAAGTGAGAATGAGGTGGCAAGACGCTTAGTGAAAGGCGAAAAAAAATTGTTCTTTTCTAGAAATAAAATAAAGGTATCTTTAAAAAAATTGCTAGAGCAATCTTTAATTCAAAGTGATGGCCAATATTTTTATTTAGAAGCAAATAATTTGTTAAATAGAAAAAGTAAAGCTAAATTTGTAGAAAGTAAAAAAGCTGACGCTAAAGAATTTGTTAAACTAGCTCAAAGGGTTCCTTTTGTCAAAGCAATTGTTTTGACCGGTTCAACAGCTGTTGGCAATGCAGGCAAGAACGATGATTTAGATTTTATGATTATTTGTCAAAATAATACTTTATGGATTACAAGATTTTTATTAGTTATTTTAACCAAATTAAAAAACAAAAGACCTGGTATTCAGGAAAGCAGTTCTTGGTGCCTCAATCTTTGGTTAGATGAAAATGATTTGGCGATGGGAAAACAGAGAAGAAGTCTTTATGAAGCTTATGAAATTTTACAAATGAAATTTATTTTTGATCGCGGTTCTTACGAGCAACTTTTCCTCAATGCCAATCAATGGTTAAAAAAACATCTCTTTTTTTATGATAATTTTAAGTTTGGCAGATATAAAAGAGGAATGTCTTTTTCGCTATTCAATCGATTTATGTTTATAATCCAAAAACTTTATCGCCAGATTATTTTTGGTAAAGAAAACTTTTCCCTCAGCCCTACCCAAGCATTTTTTAATGAAATTTCATTTAAGGAAAAGCTGTTTGGAAGGTTGGAGAAGAAATTAGATGAAATTGGCAAACAAACTATCAGTTTTTGAGAATACTTGTTTAAAAGATAAAAAAAGAAATAGTTATCTCCTTAATTTCATTAAATTGACAGTTGAAAGAAGAACAAATGAACTCAGGTTATTGCAATTAAAAAAATTAACTAAAATAGCTCCATTGATAGATTTGGGAAAATTAACTGCTGGACTAGTGCATGATATTAGACAGCCATTGTCAGTATTGAGTCTAATTTTGCAAGACGCTAAAAGAAATAAAAACATAATTTCTAACTTGGACCAGGCCTTTTTAGCAATTGATAAGATTGATGATCTTTCAAAAATGAGTGCCTGCATACTTTTTAACGAATCAGAACTTGAAGTTTTCAATTTAAACTTAGAAATTAATAAGCTAATCAGTTTATTTGAATACAAATCTAGAACGAAAAAAGTAAAGATTATTTTCAAGCCCAGTAGAGATTATGAGCTTTATGCAGATAGAAAAAAATTAAATCAAGTTTTGGCTAATTTAATTTTAAATGCATTGGAATCTTATGAAAATTTAGAAAAAAGTGATAAAGACATATTTATTAAATTAATTAGAAAACCAAGAAATTTACTTATTAAAATTAAAGACTATGGCGTTGGAATAAAAAAAGAAAATTTATCTTTAATATTTGAGCCAAATTTTTCTTCTAAAATTAAAGAAGAGGCACTTGGTTTTGGGCTTTATGTTGGTCAAGAAGCAATGGCAAAAGGATATGGCACAAAGATTAAAGTTGAGAGTAAAGATAAATTTGGCTCAACTTTCACCTTGTTTATTAAAAGTAAATTTGTCTTAGATGAAAATAAAGCTAAGTAAAATATTTTTATAAAATTACCGCTTGCGCTGATTCTCAATTCTTGCTACTTTAATTATTGCTGTGGAACATAGTGAAAATCTATGACTGTGCCGCAACGGTAATTCCTTTTTAAGGATTAGTCCGATCTTCAGCAAAAGAGAAATCTTGACGAGCATCGAGGCTGTATATTTTACTGTCGATGCTCCCTAAAGGGGAGCTTTTTTGTTCAAAGAACCACGGCTATTAATATTATTAATAGTTATCTTCGTGGTTAATTTCTGCGAAGTAAGAAAGGTTTTTATGAACACAAAAGCTATCGAAATGGCAGGCAGTATTGGAATTGAGCTAAGCCAAATAAATTCAGAATGGACTTCTCTTCAAAGCATTGATTCTTCTTCAATATTAGAGAATGCAGGTAAGGAAGCAGGCATAGAAGATCGTCAGTGGCAAAAATTGCTTTCTCAAGCTGGTTCTTGGGTGATTGATGGTTTGGATAAAAAGATATTTGAAATACAAAATAAAGTAATTGAGCAAACAACTGCCATTGAGTTAAGAAAAATGTTTGGTGTTCCACTTTCATTGCTAGCAATGCCTGTTTTTGTAGAGTTGGCAGGAATGGAATTGGCAGCGAAAATTGATTTGAAAAAAGAAGCCATGATGACCTCTCAAATTTGGGAACAAATTAATAACAGAGTTTTATATATGGTTCAACTTTTCTTAGCAGAGCAAATCAATTTGGTCGAAGATGAAGAAAAAGCTCATCAGAGTGCTTTGAGTGAATCAAAGAAAGAAGCCGACGGAGTCTCTGGTTTATCAGAAACGGTGGGAGCTGTGGAGAATCAATTTGCTTCAAAGCTGGAAAAACTAAAAGATAAGAAAGAATCTTTAATAAGTGTTTTCAAAAAGATTGGTGGAGATTTAGTTAATACTGTTGAGAGAGCTTTTGAGACTACTGTTTTTAGTGCGAGTAGGCAAAGTACTGCTGTTACGGTGATTCAATAAACTTGATCCCGGGCCAGGATTTGAACCTAGAATAATTGATTCAGAGTCAATTGTGATGCCATTTCACTACCCGGGAGGGTAAATTTTAAGATTTTTTTATTCTCTGATTATATAACAAAAGCAGTTTTTTGTTCTACAGAGGATAAATATGAAAAAAATATTAATTTTAGAAAATGACTGGACTCTTTTATCTTCTTTAAGCGATTTTTTAAAAAAGAAGGGACATTTATCTTATTGTTCTCAATCTATAAAAAGAGCTGAAGAATTACTCAAAAAAAAGACCTTTGATTTATTTTTATGCGAAAGGGTTTTGCCAGATGGAGATACTTTAGATTTATTAGAAAAAATGAAAGAAAGAAAGCTTTTTACGAGAGTTTTAGTTTTTAGTTCTAAAAAATCTTTAGTAGATCGGATTGCTACATTAAAATTAGCAGATGATTTTATAGCCAAACCATTTAATTTTACGGAATTAACTTTAAAAATAAAGAATATCTTATGTTTAGAAAAAATAAGAGATCAAGATTTTTTTGAAAATTCATTTCTCTCGCTTAAAGAAGATAGTTTTTTTACTGATAAAGTAAATCATTTTCGTCCTCAAGAATTAAAAATTTTAGAATGTTTCTCTAAGCATAGAAATTTTGTTATTTCGTATGAAACCATATCCTCTTATGTTTGGGGCTATAAAGAAACAATTCCTCTTAAAAAAACAATTAGTGTTTATATTAGAAGAATAAGAATAAAGCTTCCAAATAATTTTAAGATAGAAACAATTAAAAATAGAGGATATAGATTTATTAATTTAAAGGAAAAATAATTCTAAAAGTGGCACCTTTATTTTTTTTAGAAATAATTTCTAATTTAGCTTTAAATTCCTTTTCTAAAATTTCATTAATTTGGAACATATTTGAATTGGAGTTTTTTTCTCTAAATAAAAACCCTTTTTGTTTGACTAGTGCTTTTTCTAAAAAAGACAGGCCAATTCCTCCACCCGTTATACTTATTGAAAGTTTTTTTGAACTTTCGATATTGCTAGTAATTAGAATTACTTTATTTTCTGAATTGCTATTTGGATAAGCTTGTTCTGCATTCTTTATTAGTTTGTTTAGTAATTCTTCAAAAATATATTTTTTGCCAGGAATTCTAATTTCATTAGGAAGATCAATTTTCAAAATGTAAACAAACTTCTTTTGCTTGATACGTAAAATGTTGGTGGTTTTTATAATTATTTCTCCAACATTTTTCATGATGGAGAAATTTTAAAACTTCAACTTAAAATTTATTTAAAATTCTCTTCTTTTATCTCCCAAATCTCTAAACAAGGTGCTCCGTTTGGTCGGCAGAAGCTCTTGAGGAGGTCTGCTTCGGGGAGTTTCATTTCTAGGCGATGAGAATTAACTATTAATAATTTGTTGTCAAAATCTCTGGCTTTTTGCCAAAACTCAGCGGGAATTTCTCTAACTGGTTGACCGATGCCTTCGACGTAAATATTTTCAACGTTTTGATTATGGAGATTGAGCAAGATACCATCTGGGAGAGTGCCAAAATAGCCCTCGGTGGCGACGGCTACCCTTTGTGTTTCGGCTAGCTCTTGGATATAGGAGACCGATTCTTTGATGCCATGTCCTGAAGCCCAGCTTTCGAGAAACTGTTCTCGATCGACTCTGCTTAGTTGTAGCTGATCGACTTTGAAGTAAGATGTGGAGATAAATAAAATCGATGGTAAGATAATTAAAAGCAAAAATAGATACTTGAAGATTTTCTTGTTGAAATTTTGTAGAGAAATAGTTGCTGAAGCAATAAAAAATAAACTACTGGGTAGGATGTAGCGAGGGTAAATAATTCTTCCGAGCAAAGCCAAAGGGAAAATAAAAATTAAACCAGATAAAAACAGAACCACTTGTTTACGTCTGGTTTTAGCTGAAAGCGGCAAGGCTAAGAGCAAAATCACTGGTCCCAGATAATAAATGAGTTGTTCGTAGAAGAACTGACTGTTTTGCCAAAAAATCGTAAAAATTTCAGTGGACAAAATCACAGAGCGAGGTTGCAAAAAATTCCCTCCAACAGCAAATAATTGACTGAAAAGCGGTATTATTCTAAAGCTATAAAAAGCCAATCCAGCCAAAAGCAAGCCTACACTAATTTTAATGCTTTTATTAATGATTAATTTTAAATTCAATTTTTCTTCAAAAAAAATCGCTAAGTAAAAGACTGGCATGAAGAGAAGAGCTGGGGTTTTACTCATAATGCTTAGTAAGAAAAAGAAAGCAAAAGGCAAAATTGGCCAGATCTTTTTATTTCTAATTATTAAGAGAGCAAAATAATAAGAAATAATCAGATTGGCAAATAAGAGCCCATCAGTTAAAGCCATGCGATTATAGAAAAAAGTAAAAGGACTAATAATTGCTAAGAACATGGCCAGATGAGCAGCCTTCTTTTCCTTGATTTTTCTCATGATTAAGAAAATCATTGAAACACTTACTCCTCCGACTAAAACCGCTAATAACCTAGCCGCGAAAAGCTGGTCAGTAATTAATTTCAAAAAAGGCAACATCAGCCACATCAGTAGAGGGGTTTTACCATCATTCATTGGATAAAAAAGATAGCGATTAAAATCATCAATAATCAGTTGTGACCAGCGAATATAGATTGATTCATCAGCAAAAACTGGTAAAGAAGTTAAATGAAAAAGATGCAAGGCAAAGTATAAAACAAGCAAAGCTAAAAAGAAAAAAAGAGTTTTATTTTTCACTTCTTCTATTAAATAGGAAAAAGGTAGCACTAAGCAAGAGGTAGAAGCTAGGGATTAGCCAAGTAATGGCTTTTTGCAGGCTTTCCAAACTACTTGAATCCAAGTGAAAACTCATCCAAGGCAGATAGTACATCCAAGGTAAATAGCGTAGCAATGAAGAAAAGGAAAAAACGATTAATAAATTTCTGAGAAATTTATTTTTGATTAAAGGTAAAAAGATTAGAGACCAAAGTAAATACCAAGGTAAAAACTGTTTGGATCTTTCAGTTAGCAATGGAGCGAACATTGCTAAAGCCATTAAATCGTAGGTAGGGAATTTGCCTAGTCTTCCTAGCCTATTTTTGAGTGCTAAATAAATTATTAGAGGTAACAAAACAATTGTGGCAAATTTAATAGAAATTGATACAGTAAGCAAAACAGCAATTAAGATAATCTTGAAAATTTTTTTCTTTTGTAAATTAGTCGCTAGATAAACAGCTAATAAAGCTGGAGCCAGCATCCATAGATCATTATGAGCACTGCTGAGAATTTCAATTAAAAGTAATGGATTTAAAAAGAATAAAGCTAATTTAAAATAGTTAGCTTTCTTGAAAAACTTTTCACTAATCAGCAGAGCTAGAATTAAGGAAAGAAAAGCAAATAGTTTAAAAACGATAAAGGTGGAAAGAAATTTCCCCAGTCCAGCTAGATATGGCAACAGTGACAAAGTAGTCCAACCATAACCATATGGAGCCGGGGTGTGAATGTTGTTCATGAAACGCAACATCGGATCATTAGGAAAATTAATGGCAGTTTGAACATGTGGATTAGCCCCATACTCGATGATCATTTTTGCATTAAAAATATAATTAAAAAGATCGTGAGAGAGGGCGTTGTAAGAAAAAATTAGGGGCAAACTGACAATGATTAGAAACTTCCAAAAATTTTGGCGAACATCAAGTTTTAAGCCATGCCAATTTTTAAGGATAAGCAAATAATTAATGAAGATCAAAGTGATTAGAACGCCATAGAAAATAGTTCTAAAATTTTGTAATGGTAAAACATGTTGCCAAAGATAAGTTTGAAGAGAAACAAAAAAATTAAGATTCAGCAAAGTCAGATTAGGATCGGTCAAAACAAAAGAAAAAATCGCAAAAACAACAAATAAAAAAAAATAACTTTTAAGTAAAAAACTTTTCATTTTTTTGGATACTTGCCATTTAATTCAGCCATTCTGATTCGCAAAATATCAGCAAACATCAAAATGGAATCTCTCACCGGACTAACTCTATTACTTTGGAAGTGTTTCCATAAAATTGGTACCTCCTTCATTGCAAACCCATATTTTTTAGCTAAATAGAGTAGCTCTACATCAAAGGCACCAGTAAAAGCATCTTGGCGTTCATTTTTACCAGAGTAAATGTATAGATTATTAAACAGTTTTTCAGTAGTTCTCTCTGAAAAAAGCTTAAAGCCACACTGACTATCTTGAATGCCGGAAAGAGCCAATAGCTGAACGAGATAGTTAAAGCCTCTGCCCATCAGATGGCGATAAAAAGGCTCTTTTTCTCTTTTGGCGCCAATTATTTCTCTAGAGCCAAAAATGACTTCATATTCGCTATTATATTTAAGCAATTTACGAACTTCTCGAAGCGGAGTTGATTGATCAAAATCAGAGAATAAGCGCCAAGCACCATTGGCTTTGAGCATACCAGACTTAACAGTTGGACCTTTACCTTTGTGTTGATTCAAAATTAGTTTAATACGCTCATCTTTTCGACTAAATTCTTCTAGAGCTCTGATGGTTCCATCAGTACTACCATCATCAGTCAGAATTAGCTCCCAAGATTTTTGATAGTCCCTCAGAAATTGGTAAACTTCTTCAAGAATACCACGTCTAATATTTTTCATTTCATTGTAGGAGGGGAGTACAACCGACAAATATGGTTTCATAAAATTTATTTATTATAACTAGTTAAAACACTAATTTCTGGACCATTTTCCATTTGAAAAACTTCGTCAATAGTTCTACTTGGAAAAACAACTACTTCATAGAGAGATGTATCGAAAATATCATTTCTAACTTCTTTTTCATCATTAATAATAAAAAGTTTAGTGGCTAATTGATGATCTTCAAGTTTGACTATTTTGTTTTCTTTAGTACTTAGAAAATATCGATAACTCATGCCATAAGAATCTTTAGATGGGGAAAAGAGAACAATATTATATTTTTCATCTTTATTAACTCTTCTATAAATCTCATCGCTAGTTTTACTCATGTCTCCTGGTTTCCAGCCAGCGTCTTTAATTGAATATCTACTTATATTACTTGAAATAAAAAATGCTAAAAATGGCAAAATAATTGCCAACATTAACCATTTATTTTTAAATTTAGCAAAGAAAAGGCCGTAAAGAATATAAACAAAAGGAAATAGATAGGCGATGTAGTGTTCATAAACCTCATGCTGGTAAAGACTAATGCCAATTATGCCAGGTAACAAATAAGCTAATAATACGATCTCGCTATCTTTGATTTTATTTTTATTTTTAACTAAATAAAATACGCTTGAAAGCAAAAGAAGATATAAAAGTGGATAATTTATTTTGTTAGCTGCAAAGCTTGGTTCAAAAAGAATTTGTGAAGCGCGATTTTTCAGATCGATTGTTACAAATTTAGTAATTGCGCCAAAACCTTCTCGACCCTTTTTTCTTTGTAAGTCAAAGCTCTCTTCCTTAACTAAAATCTTTGTGAAAGATTTGGCATTTGTGAAGTCATGCTTGTAATCAAAAAGCATGAGGGGAGTTAGAGAAATTATGAAAATAAGAACTGCTAGCGCAACATGTTTAAAAAACCTTTTTTCTTCGACAAAGAAATGTTTTTTGTTATTTTTAATTTTAGCAATGAGTTGGATTAAGAATACAATTCCTGCTCCTGATAAAGAGAGCAGAGTTACATAGTGCAATTGAATTAACAGGCTAAAACAAAGTGAAACCAAAAGCCAATATTTTGTATTTTTTTTCCAAGCTAAAAAAGTGAAATAAAACATCAATAAACTAAAAAATGGGGCGATGTTTGGGTTCCAACTAAAACGGGCAAGATTAACCACGCCGGCCGACAAAGTGAAAAAAATTGTCGATATATAAGCAGTTTTTTTGTTAAAAAGTTTTTTAGTAATTTTGAAGAGCAAAAAAACTGTTAGAACACTTAAGCCAGCCACGGCATAAACTGGCCCAATTGGATTTGGGTAAGACAAGAACAAAAATGGCAACATAAAATAATAATAAAAAGGTCCTAAATACATGTTGCCAATACTAGTTACTGGACCAATAAAAACAGGATCTTTTTCTTTAAAAATTTGTGAAACTACTAAAGCATCTCTTCCCTGATCTCCTTGAAACATAAAAGTGTTTTTGAGATTAAAGAAACGTAAGAATATGGCTAAAGCTAAGATAAAAAATAAAAATAAGTATTCTTTTTTTATTTTTCTAATAGAGTCAAACATGGTTTTATTTCTTCTTTTTCCAAACAAAAGTGCTGTAAGCGAAAAAATTCCAGAACATACCAACTAGAATACCCACCACTGCAGATATAACGCCCGTATCAATTATGTAGTTAACAATTGGTAGAGTAAATACAGGTTTAAGACCAATGGTAGCAGAAGTAAAGTAAGCAATGGCACTCTGAATTAAGATTGAGCCACCAGAAGATAAATTAAAAGTGAGAAAACTCATTGGAATCTGACTGGCTTTTAACTTACGATCCTTAAAAGTCCAAAGATTGCTCCAAATAAAATTCGAGACGATAGCTGTTTCAATGGATAAAAAATTAGCAATCACGAAGCTTTTTTCTGATGAAAATGGTATTCTCCATAAAGATAAGGCGATTAGTTGAACCAAGGCTCCAAACCCTCCAACAATGGCAAATTTCACCACTCTCATCTCTAAAATTTCTTTTATTCTAACCTTCATAAGATATAACAAAGTATTTTTGATATACTCTGGCCCTATTTTACTATTACCTACTACTCGATCTTTAAATTCAAAAGGCACTTCTGCAATTTTGAAATTTTTACGCAAGGTTTTATGTAAAAAACCTATCTGAAAAGTATAACCTGAAAAACGATCATCATGCAATTCATCTTCTATAGATAGGTATACTTCCTTTTTGATTGCTCGAAAGCCTGTCGTCCAATCTCTGATTGAGAAGTCCAGCATCAAAAAATTAATAAAAGCGTTTCCGACTATGCTTAAAAATTTACGATGTATGCCCCAGTTTTTAGGAATAGAGCCACCCTTAATGTATCTAGATCCTAAAACAAGGTCGTAGCCCTGATCAATCTTTTTTAAAAAAGCAGGAATTTTTTTAGGATCATGAGAGAGATCGGCATCAAACTCAAAAACTAAGTCTGCTTTTAATTTAGCAAAAGCATGATTCATGCCAATCAAATAAGCCCCACCTAAGCCAGATTTTTTTTTATTGATTAATAATTCAAGAAATCTAAACTTTTTTTGTAAACTTTTCACGAGGATTGCTGTGCCATCTGGAGAACTATCGTCAACTACTAAGATTTGCATTTGCCAATTTTTAATGCTTTTAAAAATTTCAGCAAGAGACTGGATGGTCTCTGCAATATTACCTTTTTCATTATAAGTGGGAATAATGACAACGGCTTTTTTCATCTTAGTTAGGATTTTTACTTTCAAATTCTATATCTTGCGTCACCATCAAAGTAACCAATTCTTCAAAACTAACTGAAGGCTCCCACTTAAGAATCTTTTTAGCTTTTTCTGGATTGCCAATTAATAAATCAACTTCGGCTGGACGATCATATTTTTTATTATGTTTAACGTATTTTTGATAATCTCCTAGACCTGCAACTCTGAAAGCAATTTCCAAGAATTCTCTGACACTATGAGTTTCACCAGTAGCAATCACAAAATCATCGGCTTTATCTTGCTGTAACATTAACCACATGGCTTTGACGTAATCTTTGGCATAGCCCCAATCTCTCTTTGCATCTAAATTGCCCAACTCAATAAAGTCTTGTTTACCTAGTTTAATGCGAGCCACAGCATTACTAATCTTACGTGTTACGAATTCTAGTCCGCGACGAGGCGATTCATGATTGAAAAGAATACCAGAAACAGCAAACATATCGTATGATTCTCGATAGTTAACCGTAATCCAATGTCCATAGACTTTGGCTACGCCATAAGGTGAGCGGGGGTAAAAGGGAGTATTCTCATTTTGAGGAACTTCTCTAACTTTGCCAAACATTTCACTTGAGCTAGCTTGATAGAATTTAGCTTTTGGACAAGCCAATCTCATAGCATCTAAAACTCTGGTTACGCCAATAGCGGTAAATTCTCCAGTTAAAACCGGCTGCTCCCAAGAAGCTTTAACAAAAGACTGAGCAGCTAAATTATAAATTTCATCTGGCTGGATATCTTGCAAAGCAAAAGTTAAAGAATGTTGATCAATTAAATCTCCAGAAATAAGTTCAAGGTTTGGATTGTGAATAATAGATTTAATGCGATCGAAATTTTGAGTACTAGTGCGACGGGTTAGGCCATAAACTTTATAACCTTTTTCAAGCAAAAGCTCGGCTAAATAAGAACCGTCTTGTCCAGTAATGCCCGTGATAAAAGCTTTTTTCATATGTTTTCTCTCCAATAATTTAAAATTCTTTCTAAAGTTTCTTTTAATTGGTGATTTTGTTGCCAACCTAAATTTACAATCTTTTCATTGTCGCAAACAAGGCTATGAAGGTCAACTGGGCGAATTTTATTTGGATCTATTTCAACCTTAATTTCTGCCTTAGCTAAGTTAATCAATAAATCTAGAACTTCTCGGATGCTGTGCCCTTGACCAGAACCAATATTATAAACTTCATTGTTTTGACCCTTTTCCATAATTAAGATGTAGGCATTAACGACATCTTTAACATCGGAAAAATCTCTAATACTATCAAGATTGCCAACTTTGACGGAATCTGCTTCACCTTTTTCGACTTTAACCACCGCGGCTGCAAGATCAGCAACGACAAAACCAAGGGTCTGTCTTTCGCCAATATGATTAAAAGGTCTTACTCTAACAATATTAAGTCCTTCGCTTTTGACAAAAGAATAAGCCATCATATCTTGAATCAATTTAGATAAAGCGTATGGATTATCTGGACCAAGAGTAGCTTTTTCATCAATGGCTTGATCATTGTCATTAGCAGCATAAACAAGAGCAGTGCTAACATGAAGTAGTTTGGCTTGTGGAGCGTGAGCCTTAATGGCTTCAAGCAGATTTAGTTGAAGATTGGTGTTCATTTCCAAAATGAACTTACGTTTTTCGAAACTATCTCCAACACTTGCTAGTGAGGCTAAATGATAGATTTCATCTGGTTTCACTGCTGCAATTAAATCTTGAGTGGCTTGATAGTCAGTTAAATTAATTTGGTAAATATTTTTTTCATCGACGAATTGTTTGACAAACTCACCCTCATCTCGATAAGAAGTTAAATGAATGTTTCTTTCACCTCTTTTATAAAGCTCTTCAACTAAATGCGAGGCTACAAAGCCAGTGCCGCCAGTGATTAAAATAGTTTTCATATTGAATCCATTTTCCTTTATCTTTTACCAATGCCCAAATATTGATATTGCCAATTTTTAACTCTTTCTGGATTAAATTGATTACGACAGTCAATGAAAGTTTGTTTTTTGTTATTTTTAACTTTAGAAAAATCAAAACTAATAATCTCTGGCCATTCAACTACTGCCATAATGATGTCAGCATTTTCACAAGCTTCTTCAATCGAGGAAAATTGTTGATGATTGTCGGTTGCTAGAGGATTATATTTAGCCATTGGATCGTAGCTTCTGACTTTAGCTTTTTTATCGCTTAAAAATGGAATAATTTTTGTCGACGGAGCTTCTCTCATATCGTCAGTGTTAGGTTTAAAAGATAAACCCAAGATGGCAATAGTTTTGTCTTTGAAGCCACCCGACTCTTCAGCAAATTTCTTTAGAAGTCTGAAGATGCGATCTTTATTGATTTCATCAACGCGATTGAGTAAATTACCACTTTCCCCAACAGTGCGTGAATAAGCGGCCAATTCCTTAACATCTTTAGGGAAGCAAGAACCCCCATAGCCTAAACCTGGATACCAGTAGTGTTGGCCAATTCTTTTATCGTAACCAATAGCCTTAATGACTTCTTCAATATCAGCGCCATTTTTTTCACAAAGATTAGCAACTTCATTAATAAAAGTAATACGAGTAGCCAAATAAGAGTTGGCAGTGTATTTGGCCATTTGTGCCGAAGCGACTTTACAATGAACAACTGGAGCTTTAAGCGTTTTGTGCAATTCTTCTAATTTTGTAAAGACGAAGTCATCTTCAGCACCAATGACAATTCTGTCAGGATTAAGAGTGTCAAAAACAGCTGAGCCTTCTCTTAAGAATTCTGGTAAAGAAGCACCATAGAATTTAGTTGATATTTTTTCCTTGATGACAGAGATCACTTTTTCTAAAGTTCCTGGAGGAACAGTTGATTTAATGACTACAATGGCATTTTCTTTAAGATAGGGAGCAAGCGATTCTGCACTAGCTAAGACGTATTTTAAGTCAGCTGTGCCGTCTGAAGCCGATGGAGTTCCAACAGCGATAATGATGATTTCTGCCTCATTGATGGCTTCTTGATAAGAAGTGGTAAAACGTAATTTTCCTTTAGCTTGCTGTTCTAGCAATAATTCCTGCAAATCTGGTTCATAGAAAGGCACTTGGCCTTTTTCTAAGAGTTTAATTTTATTTTCATCAATATCTAAACCAATGACTTGGTTTCCGAAAGAGGCGTAGACTGCAGCTGAGACAACCCCTACGAAACCAGTGCCAATAACTGTTACTTTCATAAATTAACTTTCTATTTTGTTTATCTTGTATAATAGCAGAGAACATATCTAATTTATCACGATTTTATGAAAATTAATATTTTAACTATTTTTCCAGATTTCTTTAAGACTCCTCTTGAAACTTCGATCTTAAAGCGTGCTTTGGCTAAAGAAGCGATTGAGTTTAAGATTATAAATTTGCGTGATTTTGCGGAGGGTAAACATCAAACTACCGATCAGCGACCTTTTGGTGGTGGTCCAGGCATGGTCATGATGATTGAGCCTATTGATAAGGCTTTGCAGTCTTTAGGTCTTAGTAAGGGTCAAAAAAATAAAAGAATTCTTTTAACTTCTGCCAAAGGTAATTTATTTACTCAAGAAGTAGCCAGAGATTTTTCTTCTTTAGATGAATTAACCTTAATTTGTGGTCATTATGAAGGAGTTGATGAAAGAGTTGCTTTGTACTTAATAGATGCAGAAATCAGGATTGGTGACTATGTTTTAACCGGTGGTGAAACAGCTTCTTTAGTTATTGCTGACGCCGTAACAAGGCTAATTCCAGGTGTTTTAGGCAACGAGCTAAGTAATCAAGACGAATCACATAGCCAGCCTGGTAAAATGGCTCATCCACAGTTTACCAAACCAGTTGAATACAAGGGTTGGAATGTGCCAGAAGTTTTACTTTCTGGAAATCATCAAAAAATTAAAGATTGGCGCACTCACTAATTACTTCTTTGATAGTTTTTTGCTTAAAATCTAAAATATTTTTGATTTTATCAATATTTAAAGCAGTATTTTTTTGATAAGGACGGTTGCTTGTCTCTAAATATTTAGCCAAAGAACCTGCTTTAAGATCAAAATTAAGAGCAAACTTTTCATTAATAAGCTTGGCAAACTCAAAGTCTGTCCAGGATTCACCAGATGTAGCGTGATAAATTCCGGTCATTTTTTTATTAATTACAAAGTCGATAATTTTAACGAAATCATTAATATAAGTTGGTCCGAAGTAATGATCACTAAACTGTGGATAAAGTTTGTTATTTTTCATGCCGTCTATAATTCTGTGCAAGGTGTCAACTTTTTCAAAAGCATCACTTCTGAAAGGTTGGTCGATACGCAAAATTGTCCAATCAATATTACTATTGGTAATGGCTTCCTCAGCCAAAGCTTTAGTTTTGCCATACCATTCAATTGGGTTAGTTTTGTCAGTTTCGACATACATTTCTTTTTTTTCACCGTCAAAAACATAAGCAGTGGAAAGGTGAATCAGATGTTTGCCTGTTTCTGCACAAGCTTTAACTAAGTTTTCCGTACCTCTCACGTTAACCGCATAACAAACTCCATTTACATCTCCAGTTTGTTGCCAAGCTCCGGTGACATCAGTGTAAGCTGCCATATGAACTACGAATTTAGAATCTGAAGTAGATAAAACAGACATGACTTGTTTTTCGTTGGTAATGTCAATTGGTCTAGATTCGTTGCGTAGATCTAAATTATCAAATTCATATTTATCTGCAAAATCTTTGACAAATCTAGAGCCAACTAGTCCGTTTAAACCAGTACCGAGAAGAGGAATTTTATTATCCATGATGAAACCTTTCTTATGTGTCGTATTGTTTATTAAAATAAGCTTGATTGTTTGTTTTGAGTGGTCTCCACCAATTTTGATTATTTTGATACCAAGCCACAGTTTTTTTTAAGCCTTCTTCCAAACTCACGCTAGGTTGCCAACCCAAAGCTTCTTGGGTTTTTGTAAAATCAACACTATAACGACGATCGTGACCAGGACGATCTTTGATATACTCGATGGCATTTTCGTCTTTACCCATAATCTTAATAATCATTTTGATCAGATCAAGATTATTAACATCTTTATAAAGTCCACCGAAAAGATAAGTTTTGGCATTTTCGCCATTTTGTAAGATTAGATCGATGCCTTTACAGTGATCTTGAACATAAAGCCAGTCCCGCACATAAAGTCCATCACCATAAATAGGGACTTTTTTATCATCAATTAAATTGGTGATGGCTAGGGGAATCATTTTTTCTGGGAAATGATATTCGCCATAATTATTAGAGCAGTTGCTTAAAGTAAATGGTAGACCATAGGTGTCGCCATAAGCGCGCACCAGATGATCAGAAGCGGCTTTTGAGGCAGAATAAGGACTATGAGGATTATAAGCTGTTTCTTCATTGAATTTTTCATTAGAGCCAAGTTCTAAAGCTCCAAAAACTTCATCAGTCGAAATATGATGAAAACGTTTGACTTTGTGTTTGAGAGCGGCGTCTAGTAAAACCTGTGTGCCGAGAATATTAGTTTCAAGGAAAATAGCAGGTTCCATGATGGAACGATCGACGTGAGATTCGGCAGCAAAATGAACAACCACGTCTACGTCTTCCATAATTTTATTGACGAGCTGACCATCTCTAATGTCACCTTGAATAAATTTATATTGAGGATTGTTTTCAATATCCTTTAAAGTGCTGAGGTTGCCGGCATAGGTCAATAAATCTAGATTAATAATTTTATCTTCAGGATGATTCTGGAGATAATAATGAACGAAGTTGGAACCGATAAAACCAGCACCACCAGTGATGAGTAAAGTTTGACTTTGCATAATTAAAAATCCATTTCTTCTATTTTAGTTTCTAGTTTTTCTAGCTTGTTTTCTAAAAGTTTGTATTTTTTCTTTTCCACACTCAGAGAAGACTGATAAAAACCTGCCATAAAAGCTAAGACGATAATTGCAACCAGCATCAGACGAATAAGATTTTTAGTTGAAGATGGCATTGATACTTTCTGTAAATTTAATTTGATCTTTTATTTGATAGATCCATTGTTGTTTACTCTGCCAGAGCGGAGGATTGAAGATGACTCCGTTTTCATCATCTGGATAAATGCTTAATTGATGCTTTTCAAAAGAAATCTCTGTAGAAGTATTTTTACTTATATAATCAATAAAAACAGTTCCAATTTGGATAATTTCTTCAGTACTAATATTTTTAGCGAAACGATCTAGATAAAAACGATAGAGCTGCCCAAATACTTCTGGGTTTCTAGTTTTTAAGATTTTATCAAAAATAGCTTCTAAAACTAATTGCTGTCTTTGAGCTCTTGCTTCATCAGTGCCCTCATCTCCCTCGCTGTGGCGACTACGCATGTATTTCAAAGCCAGACTGCTATCCATTTCTTGAAAGCCAGTCTTAAAACTAACCTCTTCATAAAGTAATTTAGGATCAGTAATTTCACTAACATCTACATCTTGAATTGGGAAAAGAGGATCGGTAAAAGCAATTGGCACGTCAATTTCTACTCCACCAAGGATATCAATCATTTTTTCTAAATCTTCAATGCCCATGACAATGGTGTGATCTGCCTTAAAATTGCTAATTTCAGCAATGACTTCTTCTGGGAATTTCTCTGGAGTTTCTGGATATCTATCTTTGCCATAAAAATATAAAGCGTTAATTTTAGTCTGATAATTTTCTACGTATAAATCTCTTGGCAAGGAAAGAGTTTTGATTTTGCCATTTTTAAAGTCTGCTTGTAAAAGCATGACTGTGTCAGTTAGTTCTGGATCTCCATCTCTGCCACTGAGCTTATCGGTTCCTAGGATTAAAAAATTATATTTTTGAGCTAATTCCGAGACATTATTTAAATTATCTTGAAATTGATTTAGAGAAATCGAAGCGGTATCAAGAACTTCTTCTTTGCTAAGTTCAGCTGCCTTGGCGAAGTCTTTAATGATTTTGTTAGTTTTGATGCTAAAGTAGATAAAAAGTGAAATAAAACTTAAAAATAAGAGTCCAAAGAACCAAAGTATCAATTTAAAAATAAGACTTGGCTTCTTATACTCGAGAGTAACAGTTAAATCTTGTTTCATTAAACTTGAGTATATTGGAAAAGTCGCTTATTTTCAAAGAGAAAAAAGTCGAATAGAATGAAAGTTAATATGGATGAACACGAAATTTTACCAACTGATGACCTGACAAGTGAGTTGAGTGGTGAGGAAATTGCAGAAATTAAGAAAAAATCCGTCAAGGGTGTTGTCTCTTTTTTCGCACGAACCATAATTTTGCAAGGAGTTGGTTTGGTTTCAGCCTTCATATTAAGTGCTTTTCTATCTCCAGAAGATTTTGGTATTTTTGGGATTGTTACGCAAATTATTGCTTTGCTTGTTTTCTTTTCTGACATCGGATTAGCAGCAGCTCTAATTCAAAAAAAAGCTGAGCCTACGGAAGATGACTATAAAACGGCTTTCACAGTGCAATTAATTTTGGCTTGGACAATTTTCTTTATTGTTCTGGCAATTATTAAATTAGGTTTTTTAAATGTAAAAATTGGCAACGAAGGAATTCTAGTACTTTTAGCCTTGGCAATTTCTTTTCCTTTGGCAACTTTCAAAACCATTCCTTCAATTATTCTTGAGAGAAAATTAGACTTTAATAAATTAGTTTTGCCACAAATTTTTGAGCAAGTGGTTTTTCATTCAATTTTAATAGTTATGGCCTGGAAAGGTTATGGCGTAGCTTCTTATTTTTATGCTATTTTATTTCGTAGCGTCATTGGTTTAATAGTGATTCAAATTTTGCAACCTTGGTTTCCAAAAATTAAAATTGATAGGCAGTCACTCAAAGGTTTACTTAGTTTTGGTTTCAAATTTCAACTCAATGATTTTTTAGCCCGCATCAAAGATCAGCTTTATTTCTTGGTTCTAGGAGCATTCTTGCCACTTAAAGATTTTGGCTACATGCAGTGGTCAAAAAATTGGTCTATGTATCCATATAATTTAACTGTGCAGAATGTCATGTCAATTACTTTTCCAACTTTTTCGAGATTACAAAATCATAAAGATTTACTTAAAAAAGCCATTGAGAAATCACTTTATTTTATTTCTTTATTTATTTTTCCAATCTTAATTGGCATGTCTATCTTTATTTATCCTTTAACTGAGCTGGTGGATAAATACACTAAATGGCAGCCAGCGATCTTTTCTTTTGTTTTATTCTCACTTAGTGTGGCTTGGTCGGCAATTTCAACTCCACTTATTAATAGTCTAAATGCGATTGGCAAGATTAACCAAACTTTGAAATTAATGACCATGTGGACTGTTTTAACTTGGGTTTTAACTCCAGTCTTAGTTTGGAAATTTGGTTTTAATGGCGTAGCTATTGCTGCTTTTTTAATATCTTTTACTTCTATTTTTTCAGTATTCATGACCAAAAAATATGTAGCTATAGAAGTGATGAGAAATATTTGGCCACAATTAGTAGCAAGTCTTTTTATGGCTGTTTTTGGATTTTTAGGAATCAAATATTGGGGCTTAAGTTATCGTAATTTCTTTTTTGGTGGTTTTGCTTCATTTTTACTTTATGCTGTGGTGTTTTTTGTCTTATCTAAGAATAGGTTTTTAGAGGAAATTAAAAGTTTAAGAAAAAATTTATGAAGAAGAATTTTTTGCTTTATTTAATTTTTTTTCTTGTCTTGTTTAGTCATTTTTTTCTTTTAAAAGATGGGGTTATTCCTTTTCAATTTGATCATGGTAAAGATTCTCTAGCAGTCATGGACATGTGGTTAAATAAAAACCCCAAATTAATCGGTCCGTGGACGAGTATTCCTGGTTTGTATTTTGGTCCAGCTTGGTATTATTTACTCTTGCCAGCTTTTCTAATTGGGGCTTGGAATCCAGTCTCTGCAGTTTGGTTGATGGTTTTATTACTTTTGGTACAAATTTATTTAGCCTATCGTTATTTAGGTAAAGAAGAAGCCTTTATTATGGCGACTGCACCAATGTGGTTAATGATTTCTACTAGTGCTTGGAACCCATTCCCAATGACTTTTGTTTCACTTATTATTTTGATAATTTTAAAAATTATCAAAGAAAAGAAAAAGTTTACTAGGCAACAATTATTTTTATTATTTTTTACCGCTAGTTTAGGTTGCCATTTTTCGACTGCCTTTGCAGTTCTTTATCCTTTATTAATTCTTTTTTCCTTTTTTATAAATAAATTTAAATTAAATTTTAAAGAAATTTGTTTAGCCATTTTTGCCTATGCTCTTCCTTTTTCTCCACAATTATTGTTTGAATTAACTCATAATTTTTTAGAGACAAGAGCAGTAATTGCTTATTTCAAAGTAGGAGAAGCGCATAGTTTTGGTCTAGAGAAAATAAAAATGGTTTTTGATGGCTTAATTGGTCAATTTAAAATTACTGTTTTGCCAGATTTTTATTATTCAGAATTCAAATTTTTGAACTATTCAGCTATTGGTCTTTTTATCCTAATGATTTTTTTAATATTTTTGAAAAAGAAGAGGCAAGTTTTTAAAATGCCGGCTGAATATTTATTTTGGTTTGGTTTGTCCTTTTTACTTTTTGTACTTCTTCATTACAACGTTTGGTATTTGTTGGCTTTAGCTCCTTTAATGGCAATGATTACGGGAGATATTTTGCGAGCTAGCAATAAATATTTAAAATTTATTTTTATTTCATTATTAGTAATTTCTCTTTTTACAAAACTCTTTTATTTTGAACAAATTGATAAAGATAAGTTAAGTAAAGTCAGCAATTTCTTACCAGCCAAAATTGAAGCAATAGACATAATTCGTAAAGATAGTGCTGGTCGAGATTTCAATTCATATCAATATGCTCCAGATATTTATGATTTTTCCTATCAATACATTTATTTTTGGCAAGCCCTTCGTGGAGAAAAATTGCCAGCTGATTTTTCTTATCAGCCTAAAGAAATAATTTATATTGTCCAGAAAAATGAATTGTTAAACTATTTTAATCACTCAGGTGAACCTGCCCAGCTAAATTATTTTATTGTTGAACCAACAGCAATGCCAGATTATCAGCAGGCTTGGTGGGGAAAATTTAACTTAGATCAAGAAAAAGATTTATCTAAGCTAAAGAATAATTCACAACTAATAATTTATCGTCAAAATCCAAAGTAAATAAAAATGATGTCTAAAAAAAAGATCTTCGTTTCAGCAGTTTTAGTAATTATTGCTTTAGCAATTTATCTGCGTTTTTATCGTTTGTCTAATTTGACTAGTCTTTACTGGGAAGAAGCTGCTCTTGCTTATGATAGTTATTCTTTATTAAAGACGGGGCGTGATTTTCATGGCAATTTTTTACCAATTGCTGCAATGGAATCCTTTGGTGACTATAAAGCTAGTTTTTATTTTTATGTTTTAATTCCATTTATTAAAGTTTTTGGCTTAAATGCATTGTCAGTGCGTTTACCCAGTGCCTTAGCTGGTTTAGCGATTGTTTTTGGGACAGCTATTTTGGCTATTAATTTAATAAAAAAAGAGAAATCTTTTAAAGAAAAAAAGTTCTTATTTTTAATTACTTTGTTTTTGACGGCTATTTCACCATGGGCTATTAATTTTTCTCGCGCAGCTTGGGAGAGTAATTTGGCGACGGCTTTTTTAATTTGGGCAATCAACCTCTTCTTTTTTTGGCAAAAAAGTACTCGAAAGTTTTATTTTTTACCTTTGGCTGCTTTATTATTTATCTTATCTAGTTATACCTATCATGCAAATAAAATAATTGCACCTTTAGTTGCTGTTTCAATGTCTTCTTTTTACTTAATTAATCGATTTAAAAATAAAGAAAAGTTTAAAAGTTTTGAATTGAAAAATATTTTGGCAACTGTTTTTTTAGCTGCTTTGCTTTTCTTGCCACTCCTAATAAGTAGTCAAACTTCAACTGGTCAACAACGCTTCAAGGAAACTAGTATTTTTAGTGATATAAAGGTAATTGAATATAGTAATCAGAAAAGAGCGGAATATGAAAATGCTTGGTGGGCTAGAATCTACTATCATCGTTACCTCTTATTTACTAAGGAAATTATTTTAAATTTAGCTGATAATTTTAGTTTCAAATATTTGTTTTTAACGGGTGATGGAAACTTGAGACACAATAGCCAAGTCACTGGGCAACTTTATCGTTTAGATTTCATTTTTTTAATTTTGGCTATTATTTATCTAATTAAAAAAAGGAATCCTTATTTTAATTTTATTCTTCTTTACATTTTAATTGCATTACTTCCAAGTTCTCTTGCCACAGATACTCCTCACTCGCTTCGCACTTTGTCAGTAATGCCGATGTTTTTAATACTTGTGTCAGTCGGTGTTTGGCAGAGTATTATTTTTTTTAAAAAGTCAAGACAGCGAGAGATAATAGTTATTATTATTTTCGCTTCTTACTTAGCAGGATTATTAAATTTTTGGCAATATTATTTAACTATTTACCCTCAAAGGTCGGCCAATTCTTGGCAGGACGGCTATCAAGAACTAATGCTAACCTTGGCTAAGGAAGACGATACTAAAAAAACGATTTATGTTAGTCGTGAACAAGGTCGACCGTCTATTTATAGCTGGTTTTTTAATAGGACTAATCCTTCATTGGTGCAAGCCGCCAATACAACAGAGCTTAAAGATCAGGGTGAATTTTTAACTTATCACAATTGGGTTTTTATTGATAAGAATTCTGAAGTTCAAGGTGCTGGAATTGTAGCGGGCTCTCCAAAATGGATTGAAGGTTTAAATGGTCAAAAAACAATTATTAAAGAGATTAGCGATAAGTCTGGCCAAATAATTTGGCAGCTTGTTAATTACGAACAATAAAGTTTTGACAAAATTCTTGATTGTTGAGTTTATCCAGGTCAAAAAGGTCTTCTCTAATGCTCAAAAAACGGTTTAAACTAAAATCTCCACAGCTTCGGTCATTATAAATTCTATAAATTCCACCTCCATCGATCAGAGAAGGAATTTGAGTGTATCTGAGTGGAGAATCGGAGCCATCACATGGTCTAGAATTGCTATGACTAATGTAGATGGTGTTATCAGGAATTGTTTCTGGAACGCAGCGCTCCCCAAAAACTTCAAAATTGGCTAGTTTGTAATCTTCACTTTGGAAAGCTTGATTAATATTGCTAATATTTTCTTTATTAATTAAATTGTTGTAAATTAAAATTTCTTGAAAAACAAAGATTGGCTCTGGTGCAGAAACAAGGATTTTTTTATCAGGATTTCTTTTAATGTATTGAGCAACTAATCTTTCAGCAAAATATTGATCACGAGTGCCTGAAATTGGATAAATATAAAAATACTGATAAAAAAAACGTCCAATCAAAGCAAGATAGGCAAGCACAAGAAAAGCAAAAAAATATTTATTGGTTTTCTTCGATAAATGAGCTGCGGCAAACCCCATTAAAATTAAAAAAATTGGTACAAGAAAACTAGCTCTGAAAACAAGCCAGCTTCCGGTACTAACTACGGCTGATGGAAGTGGAGCAATTAACAAGAGCCCTAAAAGAAAAAACGCAACCGTTCTAAATTTATTTTTACTGAATATAACAATTAAACCTAAAATAATTAGTGGCAGGTCCAGCCAATAAAAAAGACCATGCTGATAAACAGCAAAAGGATTGCGTACTACTTCTAAATTAAAAAACCATTGTTTTAAATCTAAACTATTAAAGTATTGTTCAGCTAGTTTTTCAAAAATAACAGTAACTTTATTTGGGTAAATTTCATTTAAAGTTGAGTTAAAACCTTGTTGACGGCTAACAACAATGTTTTGTTCTAAGTATTCTTTGTCGCTCCATACTAGAAAATTTAAACGCTCGCCAGCGCTTTGAGAACGAACATTGAATAAATAGACGATAAATATTAAGCCTGCTAAAACCATAACAGTTAAAGTAGGAAGTTCTTTTTTCCAATTTTTCTTAAATTTGTTTAGAGAAAAATTTTCTCTAGATAAATTAAAAATACCAGTTAATAGAACTATCGGTAAAAAAACAATTTTTAAACCTTGGTATTGAAAAAACCCCATTAGAAAAAATGCTAAAGCTGTTAATTTTTTCCAAGATTTTGCTTTAAGAAAAATCAAAATTCCAGTCGAATAGAAGAATAAGCTAAACATAGAATCAAAACCCATCCTAGAGAACTGAAATAACCAAGGATTAAAACAAGCTAAAAAAGCAGTCAAAAATGCCACTCTATGACTTTTACTTAATTGATAAGCTAATGCAGCTAAGATAAAAATCAAGGCTGTACCAAGCAAAACATGAGTAATTCTGGTTGCCAAGATTGCTTGGTTAGGAAATAATTTAGCAGCAGGCATCATTACTAAGCCAGGAAATTCGGCGTAAAGTTCTGTTTCTGGGGTAAAGTCGAATGGTTGCCACTTTCCATTAACTCCATGACCGCTGACGGCCAGTGTTTTAGCTTGGGTGGGATAAAAAATTTCATCGTGACTAATTACTGAAGGAAGATGGTCGATTTTCCATAATCTTAAGCTAAGGGCAAGAATTCCCAATATAAAATAAGCTAGCCAAATTCTTCGTTTTTTTATCATTAAAATTATTATACTAGTTTATTTGAACTATTTCTTAGTTTATTATTAGCTTGTTCTTACATTATGTTAAATTTCTTTTTTCTTTTACTCATTTTATTTTTTGCCTATTTGAATTTTGGTTTATTTTTAGTTAGAAAGATCAAAATAAAATTAACATCTCTAGAAAGTATTTTAATAGCCAGTGTTTTAAGCATCTCTGCCTTAGTAAGTTTAATTGTTTTTCTTGGACATTTTTTAGCTGATAAAAGTTATTTGATTTTAATTTTAAGCGGCCTGATTGGTCTTTTAGCTTTTAAGAATAATTTGAAAATTTGGCAAGAACTTTTCAAAAGTGCCAAAAAAAGGTGGAAGATTACGCTTTCATTACTAGTTGGAATTTTGATATTAACCAGCGGGATGTTTTTTAGTGGCTATGTAAAAGATGGACAAATTTATCTACAAGATCTTTATGATACCAATTGGCACATTGCCCTTGAACAAGAAGTTTTAAAAAGCTTTCCACCTCACCATCCCTCTAGTTCTGATTTAGTCTTGAAGAATTATCATTATTTTTATGATGTTTTTATTGCCTCTTTGTATTTCTATAGTCACGTTTCTTTTGTTACTCTTAATTACAAGGTTTCTCAGCTAATAATTACAGGTTTATTAATCTTAAGTGCTTATGCTTTTGGCAAACGTCTTAAAAATAGAAATTTAGGTATTGTTCTAAGCACCTTAATTGTTTTTGCTGGTAATTTTGGCTATTTGATTCCTTTATTTTTAAAAGATCATCCTTGGACTGAATCAAGTTTTTGGGTAAGCCAAACTTTTTCAATGATGATTAATCCTCAGTTAATCTTTTCTTTTGTAACTTTATTTTTAGTTCTTTTATTAATGACTCCGGATTTTTTAAGCAAAAAATCCAGGCATTATTTATTAATTCCACTAATTGCTACTAGCATTGGTTTCAAAACTTATGGTTGGATGATTATGAGTCTTTTATATGCTTTTGATTTATTAACAGAACTTTTGTTTAGAAGAAAATTAATTAATATAGTATTTGGTTTAATTTATATTGTTTTAGTTCTGCCTTTTTTCTATTTGATCACCGGCTTAAAATCAGGAAGTTTTTTTTGGCAACCACTTTGGTATTTAGATAGCATGATTGAAGCTCAAGATCGAGTCAACAACATCCGCTGGAGTTTTTTACTTGATCATTACATCATGAAAAAGGATACACTGAGAATTATTTGGCTAAGAGCCAAAGAGTTATTTATTTTTTACTTTGGTAATTTAGGTACAAGAGCGATTTTTATTTTTTTACCACTCATTTCTTTAAAAGAATCTTATCTGAAACAGAGAAAGATTATCTGGCTCTGTTTACTAGGTTTTATTTTTAGTTCCGTTTTTCCTTTATTATTTTTACAAACTGGCACAGTTTGGAACTCGATTCAATTTTGGTATTACGCACTCATTTTTGCCAATATTTTGGCAGCCTTGGCAATTAATGGAATATTAAATCACTTGAAATTACCGCTAAAATATTTGTTTTTAGCTATTTTTATTTCACTAAGTATTCCAGCTTTTATGAAAACGATGTCTGGCAAATTAGATGGCTTTCATGCTTTTCCTTTAGTCCAAATTAATCTTTTAGCTAATTTTGATGCTAGCGACAAGATACTAATTTGTCCTGAAGAGAGCTTATTGTTTAAGAGTGCTTTTGTAAACGCTTACGCTGAGGCTAATATTTATCTTTCTGACGAAGGACAGATGAGTCTAGTAGAAGCCGATTTAGAACCAATTACTGAACTGAAAACAATCTTTTCTAAGAAACATTTGGCAGAATTAGAATCATTAATTAATCGAGAAAAAATTAACTATATTTTGTGTACAAATAAAGACATTGTTGAATTTATAGATAAGAAATACCTCAGTCAAAAAGAAGAAGTGCTTAATTGGTCGCTCTATTCTTTAAAGTAATTTGCCATAAAACAAAAATTGTTAAGGCGGTTAAGCTAACGTAATTGCTTAAAAGACGCAGTTTATTTTCTCTGAAGCTTAATTTGATTAAATGCTCTCCCTTTGGAACTAACAATTGAACATTCCCTAGCTCTGAATTCTCAAGAATTTCAATTTTTTGATTATCTAAGTAAGCTGTCCAACCAGTAAAGTTGGCAATTTTAAAATTAAGTAAATTTTCTTGACTAGAATTAATTTTCCAAGTTTGGCTTTGATTATTCGATTTTAGAAGTTGGTTTGTAAAAGTCTGGCCATCAGCCAAGTCATTATTCAACCAAACCGACGGTTCTGGATATTTTTTATTGTATTCTTTTAAAATTTCTTCATTAGCCATTTGCACTGGAATATAATCAGGTAAAGTTTCACTCATCTCTGACCTAATTAATTGAGGATCACTATAATAAAAGACGTTGCTATCGACAATGGTTTTTTCTGCTTTAAAAAAACCAGTGTTAAAGAAAAATATTATAAACAAGAATCCTAAAGTCAGTTTTCGCCACAAATTATTTTTTAATAGACCAGAGCCAATGGCCAAAAACATTGCTAAGAAAAAGCTAGCAGAGCCCAACCAGCGCCATGGAAATTGGATGAAGGCTAGAATTTCTAGGCTCTCCCATAATTGCAGGCTTTTGCCAATGGATAAAAATAAACAAAAAACAGTAATAGAACCGACCAAAATAAGTTTTTTATTTTTCTTTAAAAATTTATTTAAAGCTTTTCCGCGCCAAGCTTGTAAAAATTGAATAAAAAATAAAATAAGAAAAAAAAGTAAAGCAAATAGTTGTCCATAACCCAAAAAGAAAGAAATGTCATCATTAGCTCCCCAAGCAGAACCACCATAACCCCAATTATTTTGAAAAAATTGGCGAATGTATAAAAAATGAAGATGATAATCAAAATAGCCAGTTAGAATTGTATTTATCTTTGTCAAATCTTTTTCTAAAAAAGATGGCAGAGTATAAAAAACAGTGGTAAAAAAAGCTAAGGCGAATACTTTTATTATTGACCAAAGTTCCTTCTTCTTAAGAATAAATAAAGCCCATAAAGCAGCAAGGGGAATAAACATTAAGGCACTTAAGTTGTGAGATAGGATAATTGCCACTAAACTAATAAATAATAAAAGATAGTTCTTTTTATAAAGAGCTAAAATTACCCACGGGAAAAAGGCAATCGCAAAAACTTCACTCAGAGCTCCGCGAACAAAAATGTTTAAAGCACGATAAGGAGCTAAAGTAAGAGCAGCCGCTAAAATAATTCCCCCCCAATTTCCAGAAAGTTTTTTACCTAATTTGAAAGATCCTAATAAAGTGATGAAAGTAATTAATAAATAAAGCAATTTAATACTGCTCACCAAGCTGAATCCAAATAAATAGAAAATAGCTCCAATAAAATAAGGTAAAGGCGCATAGAAATTAAAAAGTGGCATGCCAAAGCCATAACCAAGATCAGCACTCCAACGAACTGGATAGTGCCAAGATTTCAAAGCAGAAGCCATCTCAACAACTTTTACACCAATTGTATAATCGTGAACTCGAAAAAAATCTCTTTGAAAAAAATAATAAGTGCTAGCTACAAAAATGGCAAATAAAAAGAAAACAGTGAAATAATTAACGAGGATTTTTTTGGCAAATCTAAACATCTTAATTTAAAGTAAATTTAATTTGTAAATAAGTACGCAAGGCTTCATAACAAGCTTTGATAATAACCTTCAGATTAGCTCCCGTAGCCTGCCCATAAATTCTAGGATAGTGATTAACAGCAATTTCTTTAAATTTGAGTTTCTTCTTCTTTAGACGATAAAGGATTTCAGCACTAGTAAAAGCACTCCCCGAAGTAAGTTTTAAATTTTTAAGTAGATCAGTCTGGATTAGTTTAAAAGCACAGTCAATATCTTTGACATGAATACGGAAAAGCAGATCTATATAAATGCCAAAAAGACTGGCGTTAAGGTGTCTTCTAAAACCCTCGGCTCGTTTTTTTCTATAACCGAGAATAACTTTGTTTTCATCAGTTTCTTTGACAAAATTAGCCAATTCAGACAAATCAAACTGCAGGTCGCTGTCAGTCCAGAAAATCCACTCATATTGACTGTTTTTAATGCCAGTTTTAAGGACTTCGCCATAACCTTTGTTGGTTTCATGAGATAAAACTTTTACTTGTTCATGTTTGTTTGCTAATTTATTAGCAATTTTGAGACTGTCGTCAGTGCTACCATCATTAATAATTAGCAATTCATATCTGCTAGCTAGAGAAGGAATGATTCTGAGAGCTTGTTCGATTAAAATTTCTAGATTAGATTCTTCGTTATAAACTGGAAAAAAAACAGATAGAGACTTAAGTTTTTTCATGACAACTGCTATCATACTATTATTATGTCCATTTCAGTAGTCGTTATTGCTAAAAATGCCGAGAATATTATCACTAGAAGTTTGAAATCTGTGCAATTTGCCGATGAAGTAATTTTGGTTGATATAAAAAGTACAGATGAGACCAGGCAAATAGCAGAAAAATATTGCACCAAGATCTATGACTATAAAGAAGATTCAAGGTTTGTAGAGCCAGTGCGCAATTTTGCTTTTTCCAAGGCAACAAAAGATTGGATCTTGGTTTTAGATGCCGATGAAGAAATCAAAGAAGCCTTGGCTTTAAAACTTCAAGAAATCGATCAAAAAGATTTGGGAGATGTCTATCATTTGTCTCGTAAAAACATCGTGAGCAATTATTGGATGCAAAATACTGGTTGGTGGCCGGACTATCAATTGCGATTTTTCAAAAATGGTTTGGTTTCTTGGGGAACTAAAATTCATGCTAAACCAGAAATTAAAGCTGGTTCTAGAGTTGTTATTCTGGAAGCCAAAGAAGATTTAGCAATCTTACACCACAATTATAAAGATACTAAAGATTATTTAGCTCGTTTTGATCGCTATACCGATATTGAAGCAGAACAAAAAGCAGAAGAACTCAAAGACAATTTTTCTATTTCACAATCAGGCATGTTGAAAGCTTTCAGTGATGATTGGTTTAGAAGATTCTTTGATAAACAGGGTTACAAAGATGGAGTTCGTGGCTTTTATTTAAGTTTAATGCAGGCTGCATACCAGATGACCACTCAAATGAAAACTTTCGATCTGCTTGGCAATAAAAATAGTTTAGAAAAAGATAGTCGCCAACTTTTAATCAAAGATTTGCGCCATTTTCAAAAAGAGTTAAACTATTGGATAAATGATATGGAAATTAAAGAGAAAAATGGTTTGACTAAACTAGTCATTGTGCTAAAAAGAAAGCTCGGTCTATGAAAAATCACGTTTCAATTATTACTGTTAATTATAACACTCCTGAGGACACCAAGGCCACTATTCAGTCTTTAGCTGACATTGCTCACAATGGGTTTGATTATCGCGTGATCGTTGTTGATAATGGTTCTAAAGAGCCCTTGAGTTTTAATAAGGTCTTCCTTAAGAACAACCCTAAAGTTGATTTATTACGTAGCGAGAGCAACCTTGGTTTTTCAGGTGGCAATAACCTGGGTATTCAACATGCCATTGATCATTATGATAGTGATTATTATTTATTGCTTAATTCAGACACGATTGTTACGAAAGATTTTTTGCAAGAGCTCGTCAAAATGATGAAGTCTGATCCTAGAATTGGATTGGCTGCTTCTAAAGTCTATTTTCATAGGGGTTATGAATATTTTGAAAATTCTTACACTGAAGCAGAAAAGCATCATGTTCTCTGGTATGTGGGTGGCAGAATTGATTGGACAAATTTATTGTCTTATCACATTGGTATTGACGAAGTTGATCGTGGACATTTTAACAACGAGACTGAAACCGATTATGCCACTGGTTGTGTAATGATGATCAGTAGAGAAGTAATTGAAAGAGTTGGTCGCTTAGATGATCGTTTTTTCCTTTATAGCGAAGATGTTGATTTTAGTCTGCGCGTTCGTGAGGCTGGTCTCAAAGTGATGTATTGCCCAAGTTCAGTCATTTATCATAAAATCGGTCGTTCTACTGGAGGGGCTGGTTCTCCATTGCAGCAATATTACCAGACCAGAAATCGTTTATTTCTTACATTTAGACACGCTCCAATGCGTAGCAAGTTGACGGCTTTACATTTGATTTTTGACATTTTACGCAGAGGAAATAAGAGTGAACGTAAAGCTATCCTTGATTTAGTTCTTGGTCGCATGGGTAAACAGGCTTTTATTTAAAAATATGAAATCAAATATTACTGCTTTAGTGATTGCTAAGAACGAAGAAAAAATGCTTCAAGCTTGTCTTGAGACTCTTTCTTTTTGTCAAAAAATTATTGTTTTAGATGATGGCTCTACTGATCAGACAGCCAGCATCGCTGAAAACTACAATTGTCAGGTAATCAGTTTTGCTCACGATTCTTTCTCTAAGCTACGTGAAAAAGCTCGTGATCTTGTGGAAACGGACTGGCTTTTTTATGTAGATGCTGACGAAAGAGTCACTCCTGCTCTTGCTAAAGAGATTCTTTTACATATAGAGAAAAATGATTGCCAAGTGATGACCATACATCGTCAAAATGTTTGTTATGGTAAGAAATTTGCTTTTGGTGGCTGGCAAGATGATTTTGTGACTAGAGTTTTTAAGAAAGAAAATCTACTTTCTTGGCAAGGAGAAATCCATGAAAGCCCAATTTTTAAAGGTCTTAATTTAACCTTGCAACATGAGCTAGTTCACTTAACTCATCGTAGTACGCAAGACAATCTTCGTAAAAGCGCTGAGTGGACGATTAAAGAAGCTACGGCTCTAGCAGATGCTTCAGTTAAAAAAGTGAATCTTGTCGTCATTCTGCGCAAAGGTATGATGGAATTTTATCGCCGAGCCATTAAGCATCAAGGCTATAAAGATGGCATGGCAGGGATTGTAGAAGCCTTAGTCCAAGGTATTAATCGCATGATTGTTTATATTCAAGTTTGGGAGTTACAACAAAAACCTTCCATTAAAAATAATTACGAAAAAGAAGAGGAAGAAATTAAGAATCTTTGGCGCAAAGAAGGCAAGATTGAGTTATGAAAATTGCTCTTTATTCCCCTTATTTACCTAAACATACCGGCGGCGGCGAAAAATATCTTTTTGATTGCGCCAAAATTTTGCAAGAAGAAGGCTTGGATGTTTCGATTGCGATAAGTTCGGAAAAGGCTTTGTCTGATTTAGAGATAGCAGAGACCAGAAAAAAATACGAGAATTTTCTTAATTATTCGCTAGAAGGCATAAATTTTATTGCCTCGCCACTTTTTACTGGAGCTAGTTTTTTAAAGAAACTTTTGTGGACGGCTAAATTTGATGTTTTGTATTATCAAACTGATGGTAGTTTATTTTTCTCTTTAGCCAAAAGAAATATTTTACATATTCAGATTCCTCTTAAATTAGATAAGTCATCTTTCTTAGAAAAAATGAAATTGGCCAATTGGCAAATTAAAAACACCAATTCTGAATTCACTAAAAAATACATCGAAAGATTTTGGCAAACTAAAATTGATTTTATACATCAGCCATACGTTAATGCGGAAGAACTTAGTTCTCCAAATAATTGGCAAGATAAAAAAGAAAAGATTATTCTTTCTGTGGGTAGATTTTTTTGTCAATTGCACAGCAAACGCCAAGATATTTTAATTAACTTTTTTAAAGATTTAGTCGCTTTGGATCCGCAAGTTTTGAAAGATTGGAGATTGGTGCTAGTGGGTAAAAAAGAAGATCCGGCTTTTGCAGAAAAGGTAGCTGGTTTGGTTGGCGACTTGAAGGTAGAGATCATCCACGACGCCAATCGTTTAGAATTAGTAAAACTTTATCAACAAGCTAGTATTTATTGGCATGCTTCAGGATTTGAAATAAATGAAGAAGCAGAACCAGAAAAAGTTGAACATTTTGGTATTTCTACTTTGGAAGCAATGGCTGCTAGAGCAGTTCCAATTGTGATCAATAAGGGCGGTCAAAAAGAAATTTTAGGTGAAAATTTATCCTTCTTTTTGTGGGATGATGAAGAAACTTGCCTTAGAAAAACTTTAGATTTGATTAAAGATCAAATAAAAAGAGAAAATTTTGCAGAGCTAGCTCATCAACGAAGCCTGCTTTTTTCAAAAGAGAAATTTAGAGATATTTTGTTAACCATGATAGGAAAAAAATGAAAAATGTTTCAATCGTCATCCCAAGTTATAAGGGAGTCCATCTTTATGAAAAAAATTTGCAGTCAGTTTTAGATTGCATGAGAGACAAGGACGAATTAGTCGTAGTTGATGACGCCAGTGGCCCAGAAGATGATACCATCAGCTGGTTTGAGAAAAAATTCAATATTAAGCTTACTTCAGCAAGTCCTGTTGAGGGCACAGATCTTTTTTTAGGTGAATACAAAACAGCGGATAAAACACTGCGCATTGTGTTGCTAGTTAATCAGAGCAATCAACGTTTTGGGGCTTCTTCCAATCGTGGTTTTGCTGCTTCCAAATATGATTTAGTTTTCTTAATTAACAATGATGTTGCTCCATATAAAGATTGTTTAAAATATTTAATTCCACATTTTGAGAATGAAAATGTTTTTGCAGTTGGATGCCTAGAACATGAAAAGCATGTCAATGAAATTGGGGGACGTAATAAATTATGGTTTGAAAGAGGCATGTTTTTGCATAGTCGCTATAAAGATTTATCCGCTGGAGAAACAGCTTGGGCGAGTGGCGGTAGTGCCATGTTCAGGAAGTCTATTTTTGAAAAGATTGGAGGTTTTGATAAACTTTATTACCCAGCTTATTGGGAAGACATTGATCTTTCTTTTCAAGCTCGCAAGCTTGGTTATTCGGTTCTTTTTGAGCCAAGAGCTGAAGTTGACCACAATCACGAGACGACCAATAAATCAGTTTTTGGTGAGAAAAAAATGCGCGACATGAGTTGGAACAATGCCAAGAAGTTTACCTGGAAAAATGCTAATCTTTGGCAAAAAATCAGTTTCTTACTGTGGCAACCATATTGGTTTATTAAAATGCGTTAGTTAGAATGTTAAAAAAAATTTGGCCTCTATTTCTAATTTTACTCTTAGCTTTTGTACTAAGATTTTACAAATTGGCGGAAGTGCCCCATGGCATGGCTTGGGATGAGGTGGCCATTGCTTATAATGGCTTTGCAATTTTCAATACCAGAAGAGATGAATGGCTACAAAAATTGCCAATTACTTTTCGTTCTTTTGGTGATTACAAAGCTCCTTTTGCCATCTACGAAAGTGGTATTTTTACGGCGCTTTTTGGTATGAATCTTTGGGCGGTCAGATTGCCTTTTGCCATTTATGGCGTTTTGGCGGTTTTAGCTACTTATTTGCTATTTAAAGAATTGTTCTATAAGCATGAAAATAGAGAAAAATGGGCGCTTTTAGCTGCCTTCATCTTAGCTACTTCTCCTTGGCATATTCATTATTCTCGCATGGCTTTTGAATCTGGAATTTCCCTGAGCATGATGGTCTGGGCGCTATATTTCTTCTATCGTTACTTACGTTTAGAAAAAAATAGCAACTTATTTTTAAGTGTTATTTTGGCGGTGGCAACAATCTATGCCTATCACAGCAGTAAAGTCACCGTACCACTTTTGTTTCTATTTTTACTTTTAACTAATTTGTCTTTTTTCAAAAAGAAAATTAAGGATCTAATTATTGCTGCAATCATGACCCTAGCACTTTTGGCTCCATTTCTGTGGGATGCCTTTATGGCGAACGGTCTGGCTCGAGCATCTTCAACTATTTTTTCTCAGGGCTACGATTTTTTTGAATTAATTAAAAATATACTGAGTAATTTCTTGAGTTATTTTTCACTAGATTATTTAATTTTTGGTAAGAACATGGGCAATTTTAGACATGGCGATGGTAAATTTGGAATCATAGAACCAGTTTCTCTAGCATTAATCATTACTTATTTATTTTCCAAAAAACAAGAAAAAAATCTTTTTTCATTATCGCTTATAATGATTTTCCTTGGTTTATTGCCTGCAGTTATTTCTCAAGGACAAAGTAGTAGCTTGCGTAGTTTTTTGGCTTTACCAGGAGTAATTCTTTTGGTGATTCTGGCCATTGAACAAATTTTTAATAAATTAAAAAATAAAAAAAAACTCTTTTTAATCATTTTAGTAAGCCTCTATTTATTTATTTTAGGAGCTTATCAAAAAAATTATTATCAAAATTATAAACAGAGAAATAATGACGATTTTATGGACGGTTATTTAGAGACCATGACTTATCTGCGTAATTTAGATCGTTCCAATATTAAGCAAATTGTTTTTACTAATGATTACCAGCAGGCTTACATTTATACTCTTTTTGCTTTTGAAGTGAACCCTATTGCTTATCAGGGCGGAATTCTTAATTTATTCTTTTTTACAGATAAGGTTGACGCTAGCGATTTGGCTAAAGAAAACACTATTGTTGTAGCTAGTAAGTTCGACAATATGGGTGATCGCCAAGCAGACAAGGTTATTAAGGGTAGCGATGGTCAGGGCAGATTTTTTATCTACTTACCGCTATAATAGATCTCATGGACAAAGAATTAGCACTTAAAGAAATTTTAGAGAAAACTCTTAGTGATCTTGGTTTAAACGTTTCCATTAAATTAGAAAAGCCAGCTGATGAGAAATTTGGTGATTTATCAAGTAATTTAGCGATGTCAGCCTATGAACAAGTCAAAGAAGAATTTAATTCTCCAAGAGATTTTGCCCTTAGTTTAGTTCAAAAAATTAAAGCAAACGATCTAGCAAAAATTATTGAAGAGATCAGTGTTGCTGGCCCAGGCTTTATTAATTTTAAATTAAATGACAGTTATCTTTTAGAAAATCTCAAGCAAATCATTCAAAATAAAAATCTTGAACTAAAGAATTTTGGTCAAGGCAAAAAAGCCATTGTCGAATATTCTTCACCAAACATTGCCAAACCTTTCACCATTGGTCATTTACGCTCTACCATTATTGGTGACAGCGTAGCCAATTTATTAGAGGCCAGCGGTCATGAAGTTTTTAGAGATAATCATTTGGGAGATTGGGGTACTCAATTCGGTAAACAAATTGTAGCTATTAAAAAATGGGGCAATGAAGAAGAAATTAGTCAGTCAGCTAATCCAGTCGAAAAATTAGTAGCTCTTTACGTCAAGTTTCATGAGGAGGCAGAAAAAAATCCGGAATTAGAAGATGAAGCCAGAGCTTGGTTTAAAAAACTTGAAAATGGCGATGAAGAAGCTCGTGCTCTTTGGCAGAAATGCATTGACTGGTCATTTATAGAATTCGCTAAAATTTATCAGGCTCTAGGAGTAAGTTTCACTGAAAATAATGGCCGTGGCTATGGAGAATCTTTTTTTGAAGAAATGCTTCAGCCACTAATTGAAGAACTCAAAAAACAAGGTATCGCTAAAACAGGTGAAGAAGGCGCAGTGCTAATTTTTTATCCAAATGATGAATTATCTCCTCTCATGATTGCTAAAAAAGACGGTAGCACTCTTTACGCCACTAGAGATTTGGCGACTGATAAATGGCGCAGGGAAAATCCTCTTTATCAGAATGCAGACGGCAGTGCTCCTTTAGTTATCAATGAAGTTGGCGGTGAACAAACATTCTATTTCCAACAAATTTATAGAGCCGAAGAACTTTTGGGCTGGTATGAAAAGGGCCAAAGAGTTCATGTCAAACACGGACTTTATCGTTTCAAAGAGGGAAAAATGTCAACTCGTAAGGGTAACGTTATTTGGCTCGAAGAAGTTCTCAATAAAGCTAAAGAAAAAGCCATGGCCTTCACCAAAGATGAAGCCATTGCAGAAACCGTTAGCATCGCCGCTCTAAAATGGAATGACCTAAAAAGAAAATCAGAAATTAATATTAATTTTGATTGGGAAGAAATTATTAATCTCCAAGGTAATTCTGGACCTTATATGCTCTATGCCTATGCGAGAGCCAAAAGCATTTTGCGTAAAGCTAGTGAAAATGAAACAAAGCAAAACGAATCCTCTAATTTTGAAATTAGTCCTTTAGAAAAATCATTGCTTAGTTCTTTGGATGAATTTTCCAAAGTAGTCGCTCGTAGTGCTAGTGAATTTTCGCCTCATTACTTATGTACCTATTTGTTCGACTTAGCACAGCTTTTTAATAGTTTTTACAATAAATACCCCATCTTGAACAGCTCACTAGAGCGTCAATTCCGTCTTCAATTAGTTGAGGCGGTATCAATTACCCTGAGTAAAGGTCTTGCTTTGCTTGGGATTAAAACTTTAGAAAAAATGTAAGCGATTAGGATATAATAAAAATATGCTCTCAGTGGTTTTGGCTACTCACAATGAAGAAAAGAATCTCGCTAAATGTTTAGAATCAGTTAAGGGTTTGGCCGACGAAATTATTGTCGTTGATGGAGATTCAACTGATCAAACTAGAAAAATTGCCGAAAGCTTTGGGGCTAAGGTTTTCCAAACCACTAATAAACAAAATTTTCACATTAATAAACAAATGGCAATGGATAAGGCTAAAGAAAAATTGGTTTTACAGTTAGACGCTGATGAATTAGTTGACGAGGAACTCAGAGAGTTTATTAAAAAATTAGAAAACTCCATTCAAAATAAAGAAAAGATTGAAGCAGTGGCTTGGTGGATTAGACGCAAGAATTTTTTCTGTGGGCGCTTTTTGAGTAAAGGTGGTCAATATCCAGATCCAGTCATTCGTCTTTACGTTAATGGTAAAGCTCATTTGCCTGCCAAAGATGTTCACGAGCAAATGGAGGCTGATGGCGAAACTGCTTACGCTGAAGGACACTTACTTCATTACAGTAATCCCACTTTTGCTGATTATCTACATAAATTTGAGACCTACACTTCTTTTAAAGCTAAACAGTTAAAAGAAGCAAATACTAAGGTAAATCCAATTACTTTTTTGAATTTTGTTTTGCTTAAACCGATTATTACTTTTTTCATGATTTACCTTCGCCATAAAGGTTTTGTCGATGGTTGGCAAGGATTCGTTTTTGCTTTTTACAGCGGTCTTCATCACGCAGTAGCTTATTTAAAATTTTTAAAGATCAAATATGCCAATTAAAGTTTTAATAGACGATTCACCAATGACAGATGGCAATGCCATCAGAGGAGTAGGGGCTTACACTAGATTTTTAGCTCAGTTTTTGAAGAAAGATAAAAATATTGATCTTGCTCTAGCAAGAGAAAAAAGAACTGATTTTAAGGCAGAAATTATTCATTATCCTTTTTTTGACCTCTTCTTTTCTACTCTACCCTTGATCAAAAGAACTAGAACTATAGTGACTATTCATGACGTCATTCCTTTACTTTATCCAAAACATTATTTAGTTGGTAAAAAGGGAATTTTAGCTCTTATCAGACAGAAATTAGCTTTGCGCAATGTTGACGCAGTTATTACAGATTCAGAAAATTCTAAAACAGATATTGCCAAATACCTCAGATTTCCTTTGGAAAAAATTCAGGTTATCTATTTGGCTCCTAATCCAGAGTTAGAACTTGCCAGTCAACAAGAAATTGCTAGTGTGATTAGAAAATATAAACTCCCCAAAAAATATATACTTTATGTTGGCGATATTAATTACAATAAAAATATTCCGCAATTAATTAAGACCATTAAGTTTTTGCCCAAAGATATTAAATTGGTTTGTGTCGGTAAAAATTTCCGCCCACAAAATATTCCTGAATGGCAAGCCATTGAAACACAACTAGCTTTGAGCAATGTTGTGGAGAGAGTTAAATTTCTAACAGATATTAGTGGCGAAGGAAGTGCTGATTTAGCCGCTATTTATAGTGGCGCTCTAGCTTATGTTCAGCCTTCTTTTTATGAAGGTTTTGGCTTGCCAGTTTTAGAAGCCATGACTTGCCAAACTCCAGTTATCTGTGCCAATAACTCTTCCTTACCAGAGGTTGCTCTTAATAAGGCCATTATGGTTGAAGAGGCAAAAGCTGAGAACTTTGCTCTTGCTGTGGAAGAAATTTTGGCTTGGAATAAAACTGAAAGAGAAAATTTTATTAAATTAGCAGCTGCCCATGCTAAGAAATTTACCTGGCTCAAGACTGCCAAAGCTACTGCCGCTGTTTACAAAGAAGTTTTGAAAAAATGAAGACCAAAGAAGTTCTAAGAATTCTTAATCTATTTATTTTTTGGGTACTTTTTTTAAGTCTAATTATTATTTTGGCTGATAAAGTTCTGCCTTACAAACCAAGCTTTCCTTATTTCAAAGAATTGCCAAAATATGGTTTGCCAAAATATTTAAGTAGTCTTGCGAACTTTGACGGAGTGCATTATCTAACCATTGCTAGGAAAGGCTATATCGGAACTGATTTTATTCAAGCTTTTTTTCCTCTTTATCCGCTTTCAATGAGATTAGCAAATAACATTATTCAAAACTATTTACTTAGTGGTGTAGTGCTTAGTCATTTATTTGCTTTGTTTAGTTTTTACAGTTTTTATTATTTAGTTAAGATGGATCATGATAAAAAGACTGCTTGGTTAGCACTAATCATTTTTGCGACTTTTATTAGCAGTTTCTATTTAAGAAGTCTCTACAATGAGTCGCTCTTTTTAACACTCATTTTTTCTAGTTTTATTGCTACTCGTAAGAAAAAATATTTATTGGCTGGAGTTTTAGGTGGTTTAGCCAGTGCGACTAGAATTGTGGGGATTTTTATTTTTCCAAGTTTATTACTTTTGATTTTTCTCCATGATCGAAAAAAATGGCATGCTTACTTTGCAGTAGCTATCCCAAGCATACTAGGGCTTTTGATTTATATGATTTACCTTAAGTGGCAGTTTGGCGATTATCTTTACTTCTTTCATGTTCAAGAAAAATTTGGGGCTAGCCGTCAAACTCAATTAGTTCTTTACCCTCAAGTAATTTATCGTTATTTCAAAATCTTTATGACCGTAAGACCGATTGATCTGAAATATTATGCCTATGTACAAGAGTTTTTAGTTTCTTTATTTGCTTTGGGAGTCCTAGTTGCGGCCAGTTTGAAAAATTTTTTCAAAAAAAATAAAAACAAAATAGACTGGTCTTATCTGTTATTTGCTTTTTTAGCCTATTTTTTACCACCTTTGACTGGTAATTTTTCTAGCATGCCACGCTATGTTTTAGCCTGTTTTCCTTTATTCATTTATTTAGCCGTCTTTCTAGAGAAAAGAAAGCAACTTAAATTTATCTACCTGACAATTAGCCTGATTTTCCTTATAATCAACTTAATTCTCTTCACAGAGGGATATTGGGTAGCTTGAAAATAGATTAAAAATAGAAAGGTTCGCTCATGAAAATTTTAATTACTGGAGGTGCAGGCTTTATTGCTTCTCACGTCGCTGATGCTTATCTTGAGATTGGTCATGAAGTGGTCATTGTTGATAACCTTTCTACCGGTGAAAAGAAAAATCTCAATCCTAAGGCCAAATTCATCAAAGCTGATATTACTGATAAGAAAAAAATTCAAGAAATTATTAGAAAAGAACGCCCAGATGTGATCAATCATCACGCCGCTCACATTCAGGTTGGTTATAGTGTCAAGAACCCTCAATTTGATGCTGAAAACAACATTATCGGTTTATTAAACATCATGGAAGCTGCCAAAGAGATTCCAATCAAAAAAGTGATCATGGCTGCCACTGGCGGAGCGATGTATGGCAATAAAGTCACTCCATTTAATGAAGAAATGAAAGCTGAGCCACTTTCTCCTTATGGTATTTCCAAAAGAGCTGGCGAGCTTTATCTAAATTATTATCATGAGCTCTATCAAATTCCTTTTATTTCCTTGCGTTACTCCAATGTCTATGGCCCACGCCAGAATGCTCATGGCGAATCAGGAGTGATTGCTATTTTTGCTGAAATGATGGCTGAAGGTAAAGCTCCAGTGATAAATGGCGACGGCACTCACACTCGCGATTACGTCTACGTAGAAGATGTGGCTAGAGCTAATGTATTGGCTCTAAACAGTGACTTTGTCGGCGAATTAAATATTGGCACAGAAACGGAAATTTCTACCAACGAAGTCTTTAGAAAAGTTGCCACTGAAATGGGTGCTGAAATTGAAGAAAAACACTCTGCAGAAAGACCAGGCGAACAAGTGACTAGTTCTCTGAATTATTCCAAGGCCAAGGAAGTTCTTGGCTGGGAACCAAGAGTCAATTTTGATGAAGGCGTGAGGAGAGTTGTAGCTTGGTATAAGAATAGATAAATTACTTGGTTTTCTCAAGAATAACTACCTCTAAACTATCGCTGCAGACAAAGCGGGTTTTTTCCTTTGACTCTCCAAATAGTGTTAGTTCGTTGTAGCTAGTTTTGCCATGTTCATAAACATCGTCATCTAGAACCACTGCCATTTCTGTGGCTTGGCCATTTTCTGTATTAATATCTCTAACTTCGCAACCAGCTTCGCTCATCAAGTACTGGAATTCCATAGCATTATGATAAGGATGATGACTAGACTGATTGCCAATGTAGAGCGGTTTCTCTTGTTGCTCACAAAAACTCTTAGCGCAACTTTGCAACTCAGCTAAATTGTGTCTAGCTGGAGCAAAATAGTTTTCACGCAAAGCTGCTTTGATAAAGATAATATAAAAGAAAATGGCACTTAAATAAATATATTTAATGCGCAAAAAACTAACCGTCAGAAATAAAAGTGGCAAAACCCCAAAAACATAATGAGAATGAATAGAAATAGGCATAAGAATAGTCAAAGCGAGAGTAAAGAAAAATAAAAAGAAACTATTTTCAAAGAAGTTGTTTCTTTTCTTTACTCTATTAAAATAAAAAAACAAGATTATAAAAACTAAATATAATAGAACCCAAGGCCAAGTAGTGGCAAAGGTGAACTCACTAAGACTAGAAATACGAGCTGATAAAAAATTCTTACCTTGATCAATTTTATCCCCAAAAAGCATCATTTTACTCAAGAGAAAATTATGTCTAAGTTCAAAAACTATGGTTGGCAAATTAGTCATAAGCAGAGAAATGGCAATGTATAAGTAATATTGCAAGGTTTTTTTTGGTTTGCGATAAAGCATTAAAACAACAAAGGCTATTAAAGTTGGGACCGCTGAATAAGAAAAGGCTGTTGCCAAGGAAATACCGAAAGCACTAGCAATTAACAAAATCTTTTTGGGGTTTTTCTGCTCTAGATAAACGATCAGACTATAAAAAGCTACCAAAATGCAAGGCGTGACAAAAGAAGGATTCCAGATAAAACGTCCCTGAATAATATATTGCGGATGAACAATGATGAGTAGAAAAACTAAAAGCAGGGATTTTTCCAAACGCGGATATTTACGTAAAAAATATAGCCCAGTGATGAAACTAATAATATAAAAACTAGCATAGGCAATCAAGCTAGCATAAGGTGAGTGCCCTGTAATTAAGTAAAAAGGATAAAGTAAATAAAAATAAATCGCACTTTGATTGAATGGCAAAGCACTGGTTTGCGGGCCAAGTAGCGGTGGTTTACCAGTTTCTTGCCATTTAAAAAGAGTCAAAAAATCACGACCGATATCATTAAAGAATAAGAGAGAAGTTTCAATTTTATACAATCTAGTAAAGAGAAAAATTAAAATTAGAGCAAAAGCAGCGAGATAAAGATTACGGATTTTAAACATTAATAACTAGATTATAACAAAGATTTCAGAAGGAGTATATTTAACGTCCTATAATTGACTAAAATAGGTCAAAATGATAGAATTCAAGCCTTGTATTGGCATTATTAATGGACAATCGCTGTCCTTGACTGGTGTCGATATGATATCGATCCTGTTCTTTAAAATATTCAATTATTCTATTTAGAATAGGTAGCTTACCCAGAGTCCATATCAAGGCTTTGAGCAAGCTACCTATTGAATCGGTGGCAAAAATAAATTTCCGGAGGAAATTATGAATCAAATTGGTGAATTAAGTTTTTCAGAAAAGATCTATCAAGCATTTGGAATGAAATCTGTGCTAATAAATGGGAATGGTTTTTCAGAAACCTCCTGCGGCAAGACTTATGAGCGAAATCGCTATTACTTTGCAGGAGAATTTTATGATTGGCTGCGTGGATCTAATTACAATGGAGAAGATCATGTTGTTATTGGCGATGACCTCGCCAGAGGAATCTTTTTCGATTGTAATTCAAATCTAGGCGCATTGCTGTCCCTTGGAGCTTTTGAGCTTGGGACTATCCCAAGAGACAAAGATTGGAAATGGGCAGTAAAAGAGCAAGAGGCAGTAAATGTCATAGTTGTCAAAGATGTAAAAGTTTTTGACATCGTTTTATCCTCAATCAAAATTGTTGATGATAGTATTGCTCCCGGTCTCTCTGGCATGGGAGGAAAATTTAGAATCTTGATGTTTGAAAAAAACATCAAAATTGAATAAAAGCAGGATCAAAACGCGCCTTCGGTAACAACCGGGGGCGCTTTTGCGTTTATAGTCACACTTCCTGCAACCCTAGGCATATATAATGACATTGTGTTAAATACTAAAACAAATGATGACCAAAACTTGAATTTGGCATTAGAATGGACTAAAATAGTCCACAATATGTCCACAGTTCAGCTAAAAGTCACTATCTCAAATCGTTTGCAAATCTTGCTTAAAAATCAAGCAGAAAATCTTGGTTTAAGTATGGCTGCTTATGTTAAAAATTTAATCATTGAAGACATAAAAAAAAACGACTTCCCAAGCAAAATAGCCAGTCAAAAAATTGAGAAAAGCTATGAATCGGCTATCAAAAATAAAAAGTCAGCTAAAAAAATAGACAACTTAGATAAATTTTTTACTAATTTATGAAGCCGATTAAATTTGATCAAAATTTCATCAATAAATTAAAAAAACTTAAAAATCAGAATCTAACTCTTTATTTAAAAGTTCACAAACAACTTTCTCTTTTCAAAGAAAATCCCAAACATCCTTCTTTGCGCACCCATCAATTAAAAGGGAAACTTAAGAATGTTTTTAGCATCTCAGTCGACAGATCTTTTCGTCTAGTTTATATTAAAAATGGAGAATATTTATTTTTTGATCTGGGGTTTCACAGTCAAATCTACAAAGACTAACTCTTTTTCACCTTCTCAAACAACTTCAAGGCCTCAGCCACGGCCTGATCCATATTTAGGTAGCGATAGGTGCCAAGACGACCCACAAAATAGATGCCTTGAGCTTCTAATTTCTTAGCCTCACGTAGATATTTCTTTAGCAATAAATGATTGCGTTCTCGAGGCACTGGATAATAGGGCTCGCCATCCCAAGTGGGATATTCTTTGGAGATGATGGTTTTAGCGAGAGCTTTTTTTGGTGGATAAAAATATTTGTATTCGATAACGCGAGTGAAAGGGTAGTCTAGGGAAGGGTAGTTGACGGCAGAATTGCTTTGGTAAAATTCTTGGTCGTGTTCTTCGAAGTGAAAATCCAAGGAGCGATATTCTAAATGACCATAAGCGTAATCAAAATATTGATCGATGGCACCAGTATAAAAAACTTGATCAAACTTGCTGAGATCGTTTTGTTCGCGAAAAACAAAAAAATCAGTTTTGAGACGCAACTCAATATTTTGATGCGATAACATTTTGGAGACTAAACCCTCGAAGCCATTGACTGGTAAAGCCTGATAGCGATCGGTGAAATAACGATTATCGGCATCAAAACGCAAAGGATTGCGCTTAATCACGGCCGCATCTAGCTCACTAGGATCTAGCGCCCACTGTTTGAGACTGTAATTTTGAAAAATCGCTTCATAAAGTTCACTGCCCACTTGAGACAAAACATAATCTTCGCTATTAGCCACGTCCTTGAGCTTTTTAGTTTTCTTAGCCAAAAAAGCCCGCATTTCTTCCGCACTACTGAGTTTCTGATGGAAAAATTGATTGATGGTATTCAAGTTAATCGGTAAATTGAGCAATTGATTTTTAACTTTGACTAAAACCTGATGCTCGTAACCCTGCCACTTGGAAAAGGCTCTCAGATAGTCCCAAACTTCTTGACTGTTGGTGTGAAATAAATGAGCACCATAATTGGAGACGCGAATGCCAGTTTGTTTGTCCAAGTGATCGAAACAATTGCCCGCTAAATGAGCCCTTTTATCAATGACTAAGACAGAATCACCGCTACTAGCAAAGCGCTCGGCGAGTGTCGCTCCAGACAAACCAGCACCGATGATTAGAATGCGAGACATGACTTGATTATACAGGGTGAATTTAAAAAAATACTAACCCCGTTGATTAGACAGGCTCCCCAAGTTATACTAATTAACAATAAAATGAAAACAATTCTCGTTACCGGAGCAGTCGGATTTATTGGCTTTCACACCTCCAAACTTTTACTAGAAAAGGGTTATCAAGTCATTGGACTTGATGAGATTAATGATTACTACAATCCAGAATGGAAAGAAGCGAATTTAGCCAAACTCAAAGAAAATAACAATTTTAACTTTCTGAAGTTGGATATCAGAAATTTAAGCGATCTTAGAGAACAGCTCTCTAAGTACAAAATAGATGCCATTGTTCATTTAGCTGCTCGAGCTGGAGTGAGGCCTTCGATTGCTGATCCGCTACTTTATGAGGAAGTTAATATTAAAGGCACGATTAATTTGCTTGAAATTGCTAAAGAAAATCAAATCAAACAATTCGTTTTTGCTTCTTCTTCTTCTGTTTATGGTAATCAGAGCAAAGTTCCTTTTTCTGAAACTGATCCTGTTAATGAGCCGATTAGTCCATATGCTGCCTCGAAAAAAGCTGGCGAAATGTTCTGTCACACTTATGCCCATCTTTACGACATCAACTGTATTTGTTTGCGTTTTTTTACTGTTTATGGCCCAAATGGCAGACCAGATATGGCACCATACATGTTCACCAAGGCTATTCTGGAGGGTAAAACCATCAAAAAATTTGGTGATGGTCAGACCCGTCGCGACTACACCTATGTCGACGACATTGTCTCTGGAGTAGTAGCCGCGATTGATCTGGACAGGAAATTTGAAATTATCAATCTTGGCAATAGTAACCCTATCACCCTCAATGAATTTATTGAGATTCTAGAAAAAATCACTGGCAAGAAAATGCAAATTGAGCGATTGCCCATGCAGCCTGGAGATGTCGATCAAACCTTTGCTGATGTTGCTAAAGCTAAAAAACTACTTGGCTATGAAGCCAAGACCAGCTTTGAAGCAGGAATGAGAAAATTTGTAGAGTGGTATAGAGCAAATCGCTTCTAATCACACTTCTTGTAAGCTTAGCTTGAGCTCCTCTAGGAAATCAGCTACAATCAGACTCATGTATATTTCCTTTGTTGTCCCAATTTTTAATGAAGAAGGTAATGTGAAGAAACTTCACGAAGAGATTCTCAAAGTGGCCAAAGCGCTGAAAAAAGATTTTGAAATCATTCTGGTTGATGATGGCTCAAGAGATAAAACTCCAGAGATTATGAAAACTCTAAAACCAGTTAGAATTATTACTCTGAGACGTAACTCTGGTCAGACAGCTGCCCTTGATGCCGGTTTTAAGGCTGCTAAGGGCGAGCTCATTGTCTCTCTAGATGGCGATTTACAAAATGACCCAGCCAATGTGCCAGCTATGCTCGAGTATTTAAGTGAAAATAATTTAGACGTAGTTTGTGGTTGGCGCAAAGATAGAAAAGATAGCTTTTCTAAAAAATTCATTTCCAAAGGTGCTAAAGCCTTACGAGAAATATTTATCAGAGATCATGTTCATGATGCTGGTTGTACCCTAAGAGTTTATAAAAAAGAATGTTTTAGCGGTATGACTCTGCGTGGAGAAATGCATCGCTTCATTCCAGCTCTTCTATCTTGGAGAGGTTTTAAAATTGGTGAAATAAAAGTTAATCATCGCGCCAGAATTCATGGTCAAAGTAAATACACTCTCACCAGAACAGCAAAAGGCTTAATGGACATTTTAACGCTATGGTTTTTTCATAAATTTGCCTCAAGACCACTACACATGCTGGGAGCTATTGGTATTATTAGTAGTTTCATAGGCTTTTTAATTGGTGTTTGGATGTTCATTGAGAAAGTATTTTTAGGGCAAGGAATTAGCAGTAGAATGTGGCCACTGATCGCAGTTTTTCTAATGCTTTTCGGTGTACAAATTTTTGTGAGTGGTCTGATTATGGATTTGATTATTAGAAGCTACAACCCAAAGTTTTATGAAATCAAAGACGAAAAAGACAATCAATAAAGCTTGGGATAGAATTTTTCCAGAACTCTTATTGAGCTTAACTATAATTTCTTTTTATCTTATTACAGTAGATCTTTATCAATATTTATTTACTGAGCTTTGGTGGAAGTTTGATAGTTTAAATTATAACTACACAACTATATATCTAATATTACTAATTTTGCTTTTTTCTTTTATTGATTTGAGAAAGCTATTAACCAAAAAATATCTAAGGCAGGGAATGATTGCTCTTCTTTTCGTAATCACTTTAATTGGACATAAATTCTACACCAACTTTTATAATGAGCTTCAAACTTACCCCAAAATTAAAAGCATCAGTAAAGATTGGGGTATACCTGGTAGCTGGGTAAAAGTAACAGGTAGAAACTTTGGAGCAGCCTGGCAACCAGGAAAAGTTTACTTGGGTGAAACAGAGATGACTATTAAAAAATGGGAAGATAAGGAGGTTATTTTTGAGATACCAGTCTATGTAATGGAAGGAAATCAACAATTGAAGATATTTAATATATTCAATAAAGAGCAGAAACAATATTTCCAATTTAAGACAATGTTTAACCTAAAAAGTGTAGATGAGGTTTTAAAATGAAAAATTATTTAAACAAATTGTTTAACAATAGCCTTTTAACTTTATTGTTTTTTAAAAGCATATTTTTTTTAATAAATCAAGAAGCATCAGTATTTTTTTTAAATAATATTTTATATATATTATTATTTTTGTTTTTTTTAAAAAATATAAAATTCATTTATAAAGAAAAAAACACTTTATTTTTATTTCTTTCTTTTATATTGGTTTTTATTTTTATAAATGTATATTCTTTTATATCTAGCAGCGATTCTATATTTTCATTTGATGAAAGAAGTAATACTGAAAATAAAAAAATAGCTATAGAATCAAATCTAGTTTACGAAAGTGAATTTGTTTCAAAATTAAATAATCTCGGAAGTATTTCAGTTCCACTGGAAATAGATAGTGCTGAAAACGCAATACTTGATGGCGAAATAAATAAAATTAAAATAAAATTTTCAATTAGAAAAGATGGAGATGAAGAATCATTTTATACGAATGTCTACGATATAATTCTTGATAATAATGTTTTTATTTTTCCATTTGGTTTCCCGAAACAAATAGATTCTAAAAATATTAAATACATAGTAAATTTATCTGTTGAACAATCTCCATATAAAATATATTTTAAATTAAAAAACGGATCCGACTTTGTTTCTGTTTTTCCAAGATATGTGTATTCAAAAAATGATCTTTTTAATTTTAAAGAGATTTCTCCTTTTTTTTATGAAAAATATGCTAATTATTTAAACACAAAATTATTTTATTCTTTTAATATTACAATGTTTTATTGTTTTTCATTGATATTTTTTAAAAAAATATTTAAAAAAAAACAATTAGCTAATATTCTATTATATTCAATTTCAATAATTTTAATTTTTTTAATAAATATCGAGAACAACTATATATCATATTCTGAATTTTTTGATCAACTATTGAGCCAAAAAAATTTAATTTTTCTATTTGCGCTTTTAACACTCTTGTTCTCTAACTTTAAAATACGTCAACATAAAATAAATAAAACAAATGCAGTAAACAAATACTTTTTATTTTTATTGTTTTTTTTAGCGATAATTCTAAGAACACACAATCTTGGGTCTGGGTCTTACGTCACAGATGAAGGATCAACAGCAAAATACTCATACGCAATAAATAAAAATTTAACTCCATGCTTAGATGAAATTTGTTATTTGAGGGGGTTGCCTTATTTGTATTTTACCTCCCTTATAACTGCTATTTTTTCAGTAAACGAACTTACCGTTAGATTATCAGGATTAATATTTTCTTTGGCTGGATTTTTTATTTTTTACCTTGTTTTAAAAGATTTAAATTTCAATAAAAAAACAATATATTTATCTTTGTTTTTGATTATGTTTTCGGATTGGAGTTTAGAATTCTCTAGATATGCCAGAATGTATTCAGCACTGTTCTTTTTTGTTATAGCAACTTTTTATTTTTATATAAAAACTTTTTTTAAAAAGAAAAATAAGTATTTAGCACCACTGTTCATCTCTTCGTTTTTGGCCATAATAACCCATCAGTTTGGGATGTTACTGTTATATTTAATAATAGGACCGATTATTACCGGCAATATTAAAGATTTCTCATCTAAAAAACATTTAGCTTATTCAATTTTTATTTTTATAACAGTTTTTGTTTTATTAATTAAATTTCCAGGAATAACTTATTCTAATAAATATCTTGGATACAATGATGTTTTTAGAGATAGTACCGCTAACGTTGATAATTTTTGGTTTTTGAAGAGATTGCAATCGCCAAATCTTTCTATTATTTATGACATTTATAATTATCTTCCATTAGTTTTAGTGATGTTAATATATTTCCTATATAAAAAATGCATCAACCTTAACTTTTCTCAAAAAAACCTAATTCATGGGTTTATATATTTCTCAATATTTATTATTTTAATATATGATTCTCAATTTGAAACAAAATATTTGTGGTGGATGCTGCCTTTTGCATACATTGTCGTATCTGAAGAGTTGGAATTACTTTTTAAAGATAACAAGATAATTGGTTTTTTATCTTTTATAACCATCTTTTTTCCATCATTTATAGGTTCTTATCAAATTTTAGAAAGAAATTTTGGATCAAATTTATCAAGAAATCTTCTAATTTCACCAACTAGCACGGAAGACTATAGCGTTGATGATAAAACTCCTGTTCTATATGTTATAAATCACATGAAAAACAAAGACATTGTGATTACCGATTACTGGATGCACGATATTTATTTTGAAACTCTAAATGAAAGTAAAAGTAATTATTTTATAAGCGAATGGAGTGGAAAAGAATTTCTAATAAAATTTCCACAGTATAAATTAATTTTTGAAGGAGATGCTGTAAAACAAACAATTAATGGACCAATTTTTATTAATAGCTTAAATGAATTTATTGAATTAATTAACAATCATAACAGAGTTTGGTTTGTTTCATCAGCCGACTATATAGGAAGAAGGCATGAACATATATCTATTCCAGAAATTTCTAAATACATACATCATTCTAAAATAAATCCTGTGTACACGGGATTAGATAATAATACAAAAGTCTATTTCTTTAACAAAGAGTAATATTTTTTTAAAATAAAATCCTCAATTTCACTAAGAATTGAGCGAAAGGTATTTTTTTGTTTACCTCTTTTATTGAGAGAATAACTATTTATATAACTAAAAAGCATATCATGAGTAGTTGTTTTAGGTGACAAGCTGGGGGTTTTCCCTATTAAATATTCATATGCATTTATCAGATCAGTGCCTAATAGATTTACGTCAAACTTGTTAGCTCTAATTAGTGCATTTTTGCTTATTAACTCATATAAAAACTTTTTTTTTGATAAATCTTCAATTATTGAAGAAAAAGTTAAAGGCTCATTTCTAATAAAACCATTAATATTATTATCTATTAATTCAACTTGAGCATTGTCAAAAAGGGGGGTTGAATTTGTTATAATTGGTTTTCCACTTAACATTGATTCTACATACACATAGCCAAATGTTTCACCAATCAATGAAGTATGAGCTAATACATCAACACTATTCAAGACCAAAGAAAGCAATTCTTCGTCAAGAATATTATCAAAAAATATAACTGATTTTTGTATTTTTTTCACAAAAACCATTTTTCTAATATAGTCTGGGGCACCTATCAATATTAATTTAAATTTATCATTTTTTTTAGATAAAATTGACATTGACTTAATAAGCAAAGGACTAAACTTAAGCTCATCTTTTCTTCCATATTTCAGTAATACAAAGTCATTGTTTTTTAGACCAATGCTTTTTCTAAAAGAATTTATTTTGAATTTAGAAAAGTTGATTATTCGCTTAGTATCTAAAGGGTTATAAATTACCAAATTATTAATTTTAAATTCATCAAGAGACATCTTTTTATGTTCTATATATCTCATTGCAACAAACTTACTAACGAAAATTCTTAAATCAACGAGCTTTTCTTCTGAGTTGCCTGTTATTTTACCGAAATGGTTGGTTTCAACTAGCAAAACTTTTGTTTCTTTTTTAAGAAAGCGTATTAATTCAAACATTTTATTACTGGATCTATTCAAATGCACAATATCAGTTTTTTCATTTAAAATAATTTTTTTTAATTTATGAAAATTTCCATTGCAAACAAATGTTTTTAAACCTACTTCTTTTGCTTCTTCAATAATTTTACCGCCCTCAAAAAATCCACATATCGATACTTTAAAATTTTTGTTTTTTAATAAATATTTGGCAAAAACAAACATCGACTTCTCAGTTCCACCCATTCCTAAAGAATCAGAGATGCAGAGTATTTTAATCATTACTATTTTTTTTTAAAATAATTAGTAACTGGGGACCATAAAATTTAAATGGGTAAATTCCTAGTCTATTAAGAAATTTGCATAGTACTGTTATAAAAAAATAAATCTTATAAAATTTATTTTTTTTAGGCATCCAATCCTTTTTAATACCCCATATTGACTCTGCCTTTTCTATAGTTACATTATTTTTTCCAGAAAGATAATGCACAAGCGATGTTAATCTTGGTTCAACTGTGGTATCCCAATCTGGTTTGTAAATTGTATTCGTTGCAATTGGTTTGACAAAATTCCAACGTAATTGGTTCTTGGGTAAAAGAAACATAAATAAATCTTGAAATAAAATTTTGACAGATCTAATTAGAATAGATTCCTTATTACATGGAGACCTATAGCACATTGATCCAAAGTTTGGACAAACAATAGCAATCTTCCCATTTTTTTTTGTGACACGAATCATTTCATTTATAATTTTTAATGGATTTTCTGTGTGTTCTATTACAAATGCTGAATATATAAGATCAAATTTACTATCTGGAAAATCCAAATATTCAATATTTCCAATGGAAAAATTTATATTCCGATATTTTGATTGAGCAATTTTTATTCCTATTTTACTATAATCCACACCGTAACAATTTTTTCTATTGCCACATATTCTGAAAAGCTTTGATCCTTCCCCACACCCACATTCGAGAATTAATTTTGAATTTTTAGCAATTTCACTAATAATTTTCAGGCCATAATTATTAGAGATATCGCTACTACTTTCACCAGATATTTTGTAATAATTATAATTATATATATTTTTATCTATGGACATAATTTAGTCTTTAATTTTTTTGTTTATGAAACGATTTATCAAAATTGGAAAATTAAAACAATATCTAATAATTGAAATAGCTCTGTTTACTTTATTTATTTTTTTCATTAAATGCATTGGTATATTATCAGCTATCGATCTAAATTTAAGTGCATCATCAATTATCTCTTTTTGTGAAGAAAAAAATATTTCTTTTAATTTAAAACTATTCTTCCAAAAAAAACCGGTGTACTTTTCTTTAACTTTGACACAACGAAGTTCTTTATAAGCTGAGTGTATTAATGTTTTTGGAGTAAATATTAATACACCATTCCTTGCTTCAACCATCCACCGGTGATGACAAAAGCCCACATACCTATCTGAGTTTAAAAAGGGATCAACATTATTTTTCATTTCATAAGCTCTATTTGGAAATTCAAAATAACCAGATTTGGAAATACGTTTTATTTCTTCTGCTAAAAAAGCTGGGTCCTTTATATCTTCTAAAACATGACCGCATATAACAAAATCGAACTCTTTATCATTAAAAGGAAGTTTATTTTTAATATCGTGCATTATCCAGGTGTTTTTATTAAAATGCTCTTTCATTTCTTTCGGAAAAGAATTTATTTTTTTTCTAGAATGAAATGGTAAAATATCTAGAACGTGAGTGGCTCTATTAAATGGTCTTTCCCATCCTCCTATATCCAGCACCTTGTCGTTTTCTTTTAAAATAGATAAAATTTTTCTATAATTTTTTATTTTCATATCTTGATTTAATCCTAAAAAAATAAGTAGTAATAATAATAATATTTGAAATTGTTATAACAATCAAACTCGAATATGCTATTCCAATGAAACCAAAGTTTGTAATAAAAATATAATCTAAAATAACATTAACAAAACCAAAAAAGATAAGGTTTTTACTAACAATATCAAAATCACCGGTTCCCACTATAAAACCTTGTGGGAAAATTCCATTAAATAACGATATGCAGAGGACAATTAACAATATATAAAATATAGAATAAAAATCATCATTACTATATTTTGAAAAAAACAAATCAATAATTTCTGGACCTACAAATAAAACAATTATAGTAATAAGAACTGAAAATAACAAAGAGTAAACAATGAATTTTTTTAATTTATTTAATATTATTTTATAATCATTTTTTGAAGCATGAGCAGTTATGGTTGGAGAAATAACTTGAGCCAATATGTATACTGGAATAATTATTATGCTATTTATTTTATTAATTATTTCAAAATAATTAAGCTCATTAAAATAATGATATTTACCTAGAAAAAACACGTCTATCCTACTATAAAAAAAGTAAGCAATGCCTCCAAGACCTATTACGGCTGCATATTTAATAATATTTCTAATCATAATAAAATCAAAATAAAATGTTGGTTTAATATTAAAAAGCAACAATAAAAATGAAATAACAGAATAGAGAATCACCTGGGAAAAAATAGACCCAGCAATTCCATATAAACTTATTAGAGCAAGAGATGCAATCAATGTGATTAAACTTGATATAAAAATTATTAGTGATAAAGATTTAAATTTATTTAAACCTCTATAAATTCCGTCTAAAACTGAAGATATTGGTATTAAATATATTAAAAATATTACAAATAATAAATATTTTTCAAATTCTGGAAAAAATCTTCCAAAATAAAAAAATGTTAAAATTGAAAATATTGAGGAGAGCAATGTAATAATAAAGAAAGCATTAAAAACCAATATTTTTACATTTTTTTTACTAACTAGATTCTGTTCAACGATAAGCTTACTAACACTCGATGAAATACCAAAATCACAAAATGAAATAATTAAAAAAACCATTGCAATAAAATAATTATATTCTCCAAAAATTTTAGCTTCCAAATGATAAGATGATATATAAAATATTGCAAACGATGTCCCTTGTTTGCTTAATATTTGAAGAAATCTCCAAAAGTAATTGGAAACTGTTGTTCTATGGTTGCTGTATAATTTTTCTAATAATATCAGCATATTTTTTACCGATTTTCTCATAATTAAATTTATTTTTTACTTTATCAAATCCTTTGTTTCCTAGATAGTTTTTAAAATTTGGAGAATTTTGCAACTTTTTGATAGCATTAATATAATCTTGTTTAGTTGAGGCAAAAATAATACTACCATTAGCAATTTTTTTTAATTCGAAAGTTGGAGTAGCTATAACTGCTTTTTTTTCAGACCAATAATCATAAAGCTTAACTGGATTGGTGGTGTCATTTAAAGGAATTTTTTTTAATGGAATTATTCCAATATCTGATTTCGCAATTAATCTAGATGCAGTGTTACTATTAACACTTTCATGTATAAATATATTTTTTATAGATAATGATTTTTTTATCAAATAATCTTTTAAATTTCCATCTCCATATATGTCTAATTTTATATTTGGAAATTCTTTCATAACTTCAAAAAGAAGATCAAAGTCAAACCAATCTCTCAATGTTCCTATAAAGTTTATTTGTTTAATCTCTTCGCTTTTTAGTGTGTTTTTTTTATTTTTATTGTTAATAAGCTTGCCGTTTGGCATATAAAAAACTGATTTCTTAATCTTCTTGAATAATAAATATTGCTTTGTACTAGTTGTTGTGATCGCACTGGAATATTTAACAAAAATTGGTTTTGAAATATACTTCCAAAAAAATTTATGAGTGGGTTTTTTCTCGACTAGTTCCCAGTCGTCTATTAAGTCAAAAATAAAAGTAACTTTTTTAAAATAACAATACAAGCAAACCAATACTGTATTGAAATAATTATCTACAACAACAAAATCTGGTTTTATCTTAATTAAAATATATAAATTTCTAAGGTTCTCTAAAAACAACAATAATAAGCCTTGATTCAAATTAATCTTTTTACTAACGACGTCTATGTCTTTTGGAATTAAATTTTTAGACACTCTTTTGATTCTCAGGGACTTATTTTTACCAGAATACTCCACTGGTTCTACATATGTAAATTTAATGTTATTTTTACATAAAGAAATAACTAAAGACTGCTCTCTAGCAAAATAATAGTCCCAAACTACTAATGCAAAAAAAAGCCCATTAATTTTACTATTCTTTGTCATTCTTTGTTTGCTATTAATTTATATATTTTAGATAGTTTTAACACAGATTTTTCCCAATCATATTTTTTTGCGTTAATGATGCCTTTTTTAGAAAATAAATCTCTTTTATCTTTGTTATATAAAAGAATCTTTATACCACTTAGTATATCTTTTGTTGATTTTGGATTTACGAGGTATGCAGAATCATTAGTTAGCTCCGACATTGAACTATTTTTAGAAGTAATAACTGAAGTACCACAAGATTGGGCTTCTAAAACCGGAAAACCAAACCCTTCAATCAGAGAGGCAAATAGAACAATTGTAGATGCAGAGTACAATTTGGATAAATCTTTGTTACTTACGGAGTCTAAATGTATAAGATTATTATTGTTATTATTATAAAAATTTATTTTCCATCCAATTCTTCCGACTAGAACCAAAGGAATTTTTATTTTTCTATTAATATTAAGTTCTCCAATTGCTTCTATATATCTCAAAATGTTTTTTCTAGGTTGTATAGTTCCAACAGACAATAAAAATCTATCTGGCAATGAATATTTTCTCTTAATTTCATTAATTTCTTTTTTAGTAGATGGCTTAAAAATATTTTTATCAATTCCCAAGTGTATAACTTCTATATTTCGTTTAATCTTTTTTTTATAGTAATTCAAAATTTCTTTTTTAGAAAATTTAGAATCTGTAATTAAAATATTTGAAAATGAAATTGAAAGAAAAAAGTTTAACTTCCAATATAAATAATTTAGAAAATTTTCTGTTTCTGGATGGGTAATAGGAATTAAGTCATGCAATGTGGTTACTTTTTTAATAAATGGAAAAAAATTGGATGTGCTTTTTGGTAAGTGCAGGACATCAATTCTATAAAAAAAAGCACCAAGTGGTAAAACGATTAAATCATATATTGGAAGTAAAAATTTCCATTTTGGAAATAAACAAACTTCTTTAACTTCTTTAAAACTTCCTTTTAATTTTTTGTTGTTATAAAAAATAATCAACTCAATATCCTTATCTTTTTTAATTTGTTTTACTAAATTAATAACATAATTTTTCACTCCACCTCTTTCAGACAAGGTTCTAGCATCAATTCCAACCCTAATTTTTTTAGAAAAATTATTTCTTAACATTATTTATTGCTTTAGCTAAAGATTCTGGAGTCTGCTCAGAAACAAAAATACCATTTTTGCCAAGTATTTTTCTATTTTCTTCTATATCAAAACAAACAATGTTTTTTAGCTCTAAGTATTTATATATATAAAGTTTTGCGTTGGCCTCACCACTGGCACCTAGCAACTTTGGGGAAACCGCAACGTCTAAATTTTTTAAATAACCACCTGCTTTTTCATAAGGAACTTTACCTGTCAGAGTAACTCTATCTTCAACTTTTAATTCTTTAAGTCTTTTCTCCACGTGCTCCAAAGGATATCCCATGATTAAAAAATGAAACTTATTATCAATGTATGGAATAGCATCCAATAAATAATCAACACCTTTATATGGTTGTAAACCACCCAAATAACCAACAATTATTTTGTTATCTGGCATATCTAATTTTATTTTTTTAACTTTAGAATTAAAAAGAGTTTTGTTCGGAAAATCCTTTATAGCGGTAATTTTATTAACCCTTCCAAATTTTTTAGCAAAAAAATCTTTTAGTCCTTCTGTAGAGGTTACTATCTCATCACAATTGAGTACTATATATTTCTCTATTTTTTCTAAAATAGAAGATATAAAACTTCCTCCTTTTATTGTTCCATGACTAGCTAATTCACCAACAAGTGAACCCTGTGCATCGAAGACTACTGGTAATTTAAAAAATTTTTTGGCAACTAAACCTATTAAAGCCGCTTCAAATGTGTGAGCGTATATATAATCAAAGACATTTCTTTTACAAAGCCTAATAGTATTAATGAGTATAAAAAAATCCGCAATTGGCTTAAAAATATTAAATCCAGGAGAAGTATTTTTATAAAACGGAATACGAATGGTTCTGCTTATATTTAATCCATCTATATCTCTTCCTAAATTATAAGTTAATAGCTGTATCTTATTATTTTCTTTCTTCAATCTTAGATAACTATCTAAAACTCTTATTGAGCAACCTCTGTCAGCAAAAAATGGTGTAGTAGCGATCATTAATATTTTATTATTTTGTTTTTTCATAATATACAAATTACAATTATGCCATAAAAACTCATTTTCTTGCTATACTAAAGTGTGCATAGAAAAAATCTTTTTCTTATTTTCTTTTTTGGCTTATTATTTCGTCTAGTTGTTATGCCTTGGGCTATGCAGGCTGACTTGTTATCTATGACCTATAGATCAAATTTGATGAGCAACTATGATTTATGGAATCAAGATAATAACCAGATTTTTGGTCACTACGTCTATGCTTTGAATTTAAAACTAATTGAGCCTTTTTTTGGCAATTTACAACATTTTTTTTCTGCTTCTCATGGCATGTCTCCTAGTTCTACCACCAGCAGCGTAGGGGATTGGCTTAATTTCGTTTCAAATCCTCAAATTAATGCTTTCATTTTTGCTCTTAAAATTCCCCATCTTCTAGCAGATATTGCCATTTTTTTGATTTTAGCTAAATTTTTATCAAAAAATAAAAAACGTAATCTAATTTTGAGCTTATGGTGGTTTAATCCTGTTAATATTTATGCTTTTTATGTTTTTGCTCGCCATGACTCTTTAACTTTATTGGCGCTGTTACTTGCTACGCTATTTTTAGCCAAAGAAAAAATCTTTCCAGCTCTCTTAGCTTTCTTCGCGGCTGTTCAAATTCGCTTTCAGCCCATACTTTATTTGCCCTTATTTTTGATTCATTTATGGCGAAATTTTCCTATTAAAAAACTTATTGCCAATTTATTATTAACTAGTCTAGCTATCTTGGCTATTATTCTAATTGAGAAGAATCTACCTTTCGACCAAGCTTTATTTGATCAAATTAAAGGCATTGATCATCAAATAGAAACAGTACAAACTCCACCTGAAACAAATTTAATCAGCCAAATCATTAGTAAACCTTTTGAATTAGCCACCTCCGTTGGAGGGCGTAGTTCCATGAACAAATTACTCATTTTTAGCGGTGTTTATGCCTTTCTCAATCTCCTCTATCTTTTCCTCAAAAAAGCCAAAAATCCTCAAGAAGCCTTTCTACAGTTAAATTTAATTTTATATATCAGTATGTCGGTATATTTTTTCATTAATGATTTTTCCCCTCACTATTTTGTCTGGCTTTCTTTATTTGCCAGCGTCAGTGCTTTATTCAGTAAACAATTTGTCTGTGCTTATTTGCTTTCTATTCTGGGTTGGGGAGTGATGGGACTGGTCGATCCTGGCAATTTTGCCATTAATCAAAATCTCTTTTTGCCTGTTTCGCCAGTTATTTTTAATACTCCTCAATTGGCTTATCTTGTTCCACATCAAGCTCTGATTTTTAATCTCGGTCGACTAGTTTTTAGTGGCGGATTACTCTGGTCAAGCTATCTCGCTCTTAAATATTTAGTCAAAGATATGAATTTTAAACAAACTTGGAAGAATAGCTTAAAAATTGGTCTTTTTTTATTGGCTTTTTTGCCTTTAGTTTTTGCTAAGCCAGTTCAAGCCGCTAAAGTCCCCGTCTTAGAACAAGATGGTCAAGAAAAAATTCTTTTAGAACCAGGCGCTGCTTATCAGAACTCTTTTGTTTCTAACAGTGATCATTTTGGCGCTTTAGATCTCAAATTCGATACTTCGCGCAGTACAGAACAAAAATATTTAATTTTTAGACTTAAGGAAGAAGGCGAGGATGATTGGTATTACCAAAATCGCTATAATATAGCCGATTTTTACAATAACGCCTTTTATCCTTTTGGCTTTCCTTCTATCAGCGATGCACTTGGCAAGAAGTATGTCTATGAAGTTGAATTAGTTACTGCAGGCAATTATCCACTCTATATTTATGATCATAGCTACATTGTCTCCAAAGAGGGTAGCATGAGAGAAATTTTACAAATCATCAAAAGTGACTTGCTAACTAAGTGGCAAAATCAGAAAAAGTTTTGGATTTTTTGGCTGAGTTTATTGGGCATAAATTTATTAGCTTTAATTGTAGTGATTGCCATCCCACCAAGAAACAAAAAAGCCACCTTTTAAAGTGGTCTTTTTGCTTTGCTTTTAGGGTTGCCCGCAAAATAATTATCTCTCCTCTATATTTCAAGAACTGCTACAATTGCTTCAATGAAAGCCGTACTTAGTGGTTCTATTGCTATTGACCAAATCATGAGTTTTGATGGGAGTTATGCTGATTTAATCCAGCCAGATAAACTTCACGTTCTTTCCATTTCTCCCTTGGTTAAAAAAATGACAAGAACACGTGGTGGCATAGCAGGCAACATTGCTTATTCATTAGCTTTGCTTGGTGAAAAACCTATTTTACTCGCTAGTGCTGGCTCAGACGCTACAGATTATCTCTCTAACTTAGAAAAAATTGGCGTTAATCTAGAACACATGCACCTCAGCCAATTGCCTACAGCCACCTTCAGTGTCTTAACCGACAGCAATAACTGTCAAGTGGGAGGTTTTTATCCAGGAGCCATGAGTGACGCCTCTTCTCTTAATTTAAAAGCTTTTGCCAATGATGATGTGTTAATGGTTGTCTCTGCTCATGATCCAGGGCAAATGGCTAAGCAAGTCTTAGATTGTCGAAAACTTCATAAGAAGTTGCTTTATGACCCTGGTCAACAAAGTTTAATTCTTGACAAAAAAGACCTCGAGCAAGCCATCGACACCGCTGAAATACTCATCGTTAACGATTATGAAATGGGTCTGCTTTGTCAAAAGCTCGAAATGTCTAAAGAAGAGATTATTCAAAGATTGCCACTTTGTATTATCACTTTGGGTAAAGAAGGTGCCTTCTTCTACCAAAGATTAGATGGTCATCAAAAACACTTGACTAAAGCTGTTTTACTTAAAGAAGTTCTCGATCCAACTGGTGCTGGTGATGCTTTTCGTGCTGGCTTCATTTATGCTTATTTGCATTCTTGGTCAATTAAAAACGCGATACAATTGGCTAACGTAGTGGCTTCATTTGCAGCAGAGCAATATGGCACTCAAAATCATCAACTTAAATGGCCAATTATTAAACAAAGATACAAGGAAACTTATGGCGAAAAATGTCCAAACTGATTACAAAATTAAAGATATAAAGTTGGCGGAGTGGGGACGAAGAGAAATCACTTTGGCAGAAAAAGAAATGCCTGGTCTTATGGCCATTCGCCAAGAATATCAGGCGCAGCAACCTCTCAAGGGGGCTCGCATTGCCGGTTCATTGCACATGACCATTCAAACTGCCGTGCTTATTGAAACCTTGGTTGCTTTGGGAGCAGAAGTCCGTTGGGCTTCTTGTAATATTTTTTCTACTCAAGATCACGCCGCTGCCGCCATTGCTACTGACGGCATCCCAGTTTTTGCTTGGAAAGGTGAAACAGAAGAAGAATATTGGTGGACCACTGAACAGACTCTTCAATTTAAGGATAATAAGAGTAAATTAATTGGACCAAATATGATTTTGGATGATGGTGGAGACTTAACTGGCTTAGTTCACAAAAAGTTTCCGGAACTATTGAAAGAAATTAAAGGTGTTTCAGAAGAAACCACTACGGGAGTGCATCATCTCTATCAAATGCTTCAAGACAAAACCCTGCGTATCCCTGCTATCAACGTTAATGACAGCGTCACTAAATCTAAATTTGACAATTTATACGGCTGCCGCGAGTCTCTAGTTGACGGCATTCGTCGTGCCACTGACGTTATGATTGCTGGTAAAGTTGCTTTTGTGGCCGGTTTTGGCGATGTTGGTAAAGGTAGCGCTCAATCTTTGCGCAACAATGGCGCTCGAGTGATTGTTGGCGAAATTGATCCTATCTGCGCTCTCCAAGCCGCCATGGAAGGCTATGAGGTCAAACGTATTGAAGAAGTTCTTGATGAAGTGGATATTTTTGTCACTGCCACTGGTTGTAAAGATGTCATTCGCATCGAACATCTGTCTAAAATGAAGGATACCGCTATTGTCTGTAATATTGGACACTTTGATATTGAAATTCAAGTTGATGCTTTGAATAAATACAAGGGCATTAAAAAAACTCAGATCAAACCTCAGGTAGATTTATATACTTTTCCAGATGGGCATCGCTTGATTTTGTTAGCAGAGGGTCGCTTGGTTAATTTAGGTTGTGCCATGGGACATCCTTCTTTTGTGATGTCTAATTCTTTCAGCAATCAAGTTTTAGCTCAAATCGAACTATTCAATAAACCACATGAAGTTGGAGTTTATCGTTTGCCTAAGGAACTAGATGAAAAAGTAGCTGCCCTGCACTTGGAAGCCATTGGCGTACACTTGAGCAAGCTTAGTAAAGAACAGGCAGAATATCTTGGAGTAAAACAAAAAGGGCCATTTAAAGCTGATCATTATAGATATTGAGCCAACTGCTACAATAAACAAATGCTAAAACGTTTTCTTTATCAATTGCGTCGCTTGCTTTACTGGCCACTGCGTGATTTTGCTTACCTAACGCATCCGCTTTTTAACGCCAACAGTAGCTCTGATCAACTTTCGCAAAAACAAATCCTCAATCAATATCTATCCATGCGTAAGGCCGGGCTTTTGCCTTTACCCATCAGCCAAGTTGGCTGGCGAGCTTTTTCCCAATTCGATGAAGACGGTATCTTGCTCTACATCTTCAGCATTATTGGTAGCAGCAATCGTCTAGCTGTGGAAATTGGGGCTGATTGTGAGAGTGATTTTTTTCAATTTCCAGAAAGCAATACCACTAATCTGCTGGTTAATCATGATTGGCAGGGTCTGATCATCGATGCTTCCAAGAGAAACATCAAAAAGCTCAAAAGATTCTTTCGCAACTGCAAAAGCACCACTTATAAGCCGCCTGTTTTACTGCAAGCCTTGGTTAATCGCCAAAACATCAATCACCTGATCAAAAAAGCTGGTTTCACTGGCGAAATCGATCTTTTTTCTCTCGACGTTGACAGTAATGATTATTGGCTTTTTCAAACCCTTGAAGTTATTAAGCCTCGGGTCTTAGTCTTAGAATTTAACCAGTTCTGGCAAAGTAAAGACGCCGTCACTATTCCTTATCAAAACGACTTAGATGCTTTCCTAAAATTACGCCAAAAAAATCCTAGTTACTTTGGTGCCTCACTCGCTGCCATGGTCAAACTCGCCAAGCAAAAAGGGTATCGCTTAGTCGCCCTCAACAGTTTTGGCCACAATGCTTTTTTTGTAAGAAAAGATTTAGGATTGAAATTTTTACCGACTTTGCCAGTTAAATATACTGTAAAACAAGTGGCGCCTAGTCATGACTTGAAGTGGATGGAGGTGTAAAAATATTTCATTTATAAAGCTGATTGTGTGTTCCAAGAGCGATAAATAAAACTTCATTGTCACTAATTGGTGCATAAATTGCTCGCCAATCACCAGTAATATTAATACTGTAATAGTCAGTATATTCACCAACTAGCGAATGATTGCGGAGTGAAGGGTCTAGAGGATTTTGACTAAAAATTTCTATTCTTTTAATTAACTGAGTTTTGATTTTTTGTGGAGATTTTTTAAATTGTTTAATGAAGTTTTTGTTGTAATTAACGATCATTACTTTGCTTTTTCAGAAAATCTAAAGATTGTTCTTTGGAGGCAAATTTATAATAATCACCAGTTTTTAGGTCTTTTTGGGCCTGTTGCATTTGCTCAAGCAACCAAGCTGAAGGAGCTTCGCCTGTTGAGAAGGCCACTGTCTTAGTACGAGTAACATTTTTAAGAAATGCCTTAATTAAGGAACTAAGGGAGAAACCTAGTTCTTCGGCAACTTTTTGCGCCGATTCTTTAAGTTCTTGATCAGTACGAATTTGAATGACTGCATTATTCATAATTTCTTGATTGTAATGCAAATGTAATGAATTTGTCAATACTCCGTCAAGTTTTGTATCCATAATATTCATTATCTCAATTTAAGGTTGCTTTAAGTGTGATCGTTAAAGACTTGCCCAATCTTGTTTTATCTCTTCAAACTCTCTATCATAATCTTATGTTCGCTATAATTAGCAAATTACGCCAATCAGAAGGCTTAAAACATTCAGTTTTGACTATTTTCTCTTATGGTTTGGCCTCTGCTTTTTCTGCTTTGGCTGTTATTTTAATTTCGCGCTTACTTGGGCCAACTAGTTTTGCTGATTTTTCAGTGGCTTTTTCATTGTCTCTGATTCTCAATCGCCTCAATGACTTTGGTCTCTCCATGGTGATTCAAAAAATCGTTGGAGGAGAGTGGCGCCGTCCCAAAATCAATGCTTACTTGTCTTTAATTTTGAAGTATCGTCTGGTTATTTCCATTTTGTTAATTTTACTCGGCTTGGTTTTTTCAGGCGCAATTTCAAATTATCTACAAATTAGCAATCAAGTCCTCATTCCTCTAACTTTTCTTTTCAGTCTCTCCGTCACTTATTTCGAATCTGCTCAAATTACTTTACAAAGTCTGGGAAAGTTTAAGATCGCTGCCTACAACTATTTACTGCCTTCTTTCATTAAATTTAGCTTAGCCTTAATTATCTTTTTACTAAAAATTACAGATGTTCAATTAATTCTAGTTATTTATTTGCTCAGTACTTTACCAAGCTTACTAATCGCTGAATTTCTTAAGCCTAAGTGGATTAAATATGAGCTTGGTCAAAAATTCAAAAAAGAGCAAGGCAAAGTTCTCCAGTTGCTCAAGCACTCGGCTTTTGCCATCATTGCTGCTGGCATTATCGAAAATATGGATGTTCTTTTTGCCAAACATTATTTGTCTTCCTATGAGGCTGGTCTACTGGCAGGGGTCAACCGTATTGCCATGCTACTATATGTAGTAGCATACGCTCTCGCCAATGTCTTAAATCCTCGAGCAGCAACTTATAAAAACCGTGCTAATTTTGATTCATTTCTCAAAAAGGCTTGGGGCATCACTGCCTTAGCTGTTTTTGCTTTCTTTTTGAGTTTACCCTTTGCTCCTTTACTCATTCATTGGACTATTGGCCCCGCTTACGCAGGTGGTAGTGAAATCTTAGTTGTTCTCTTAGCAGCTGGTTTTATTAGTATTGCTTTAATGCCTTTCATCGCCACTTTTTACGCTTTCAAAAGCAATCTCTATTTCTCACTCAGCGCCATACTGCAATTAGTTATTGTTCTTGTTGGAAATTTTTATTTTGTCCCAAAACTCGGGCTCACTGCCAGTGTCTATACTCGTTTGATTGCTCGCATAGCCTTGTTGGTCTTTACTTGGCTAATGTTGTGGATAAACTACAGGCGAGAATTTAAAAAATAAGCTAGTTAGCTTGTTTCCAAAGGAGAATCATCTTCTTTAGGAGTCTCGATCATCTCTCTTATACTGCTTACCTCACCTCCTTCTGTTTGTCTTGAAATCATTGCTTTAAATGCTGGAGCGTGTTTCGCATTTAACCAAGCATAAACTTCTGAGTCATATTTTCCTAAGAGAATAGCCATTACTTTATTTTTGTCTTTTCTTTGCAAGTTATAAATGAAGTTAGGTGCACCTAAAACATCGTTGACCATTCTTACCACGGCTTCACTCGCATCATAAAGCAAAATCCCTCCAGCAGAGAGATAAACTCCTTCTACGTTTTCTTTACCAATCTTCAATTCAAAACCTTCTCCAAGATCATTTTCACTTGAAAGAGGAGTAATTTTTCCTCTTATTTCTATTCCTTTGATAGATCTTTCAAATAAGCTGCGAATTCCATCAAAAGTCTGTGTTTGTTCTTTTTCCATTTTTAATCCTATTTAATTTATTGCTACTTGGAAGAGTGTATCAAAAGAAAACAGACTTAACAAGAAAATAAAAAACCACTTATAAAAAGTGGTTTTGAATGATTTGGGGTTTTCCCCGACCATGCCTACGAAACTATTTTTAGTATACATTTTTATTTAAATTTTTCAAGCTCAAAAACTTGGTGGACCGGAGGGGAATCAAACCCCCAAACCATGTTTCGTAGACATAATCGCACATCAGTGCTCCGGCCCATACCTTTATTATCTAAGTCTAACTTTTCAAGAAGTGTGACAATCTATAACTTCCTCTCCCATCCTTCTCAGATCTTTGCTAAAATCAGCATACTTATGTTTGAATACTTAAATGGCAAAACAATTTTAGTAACTGGCGGTGCTGGCTTTGTGGCTTCACACATTTGTGATGCCCTTCTAGAAGCTGGAGCGACGGTCATAGCAGTCGATAATTTCATCACTGGTAGAAGAGAGAACATTGCCCATTTAGAAGAACAAGAAAATTTTCACTTAGTCGAAGCTGACGTTAGTATTCCTACCGCGGATTATTTAGATGTTTTTCTTGATCAAATGCGCGCCACTGCTCCAGAAAAAGCCAAGATTGACGCTATCATGCATTTTGCTTCTCCAGCTAGTCCACCTGTTTATCAGGAATATCCTGTAGAGACATATCTGGTCAATTCACTCGGCACACATAATCTTTTAACTTATTTAGAAAAAAATTATCCAGAGGCTCGCTTTCTTTTTGCTAGTACTTCTGAAGTCTATGGCGATCCAGCCATTCATCCTCAAAAAGAAGATTACTGGGGCAATGTTAACCCAAATGGAGAGCGCTCCTGTTATGACGAGGCTAAACGCCTTGGAGAGACCATTTGTGGCGTCTTTACTCGTAAGTTCCAGTTGGACGTCCGTATTATTCGTATCTTTAATACCTATGGTCCCAGAATGCGTGATGATGACGGTCGCATTTTGCCAACTTTTATTAATCAGGCTCTGCAAAAAGAAGCTTTGACTGTTTATGGCGATGGCAAGCAAACTCGTTCTTACTGCTATGTTAGCGACTTAGTCAAAGGCATTTTGCTCATGCTTAGTAAAGAGGGCTTGGCGGGTCAAACCATCAACTTAGGCAATCCAGATGAATACACTGTCTTAGAAACCGCCGTCTTGGTGCAAAAAATCATTAATGACAGCGTCACTCAAGAAAATATTATCTTTAAAAACCTCCCAGCCGACGACCCAACTCGCCGCAAACCAGATATTAGCAAAGCCATCGAGCTACTTAACTGGCAGCCAGAAGTAGATTTTCGCACTGGCCTAGCTAAGATGATCGAGTACTTCAAGTAACGTCTTATAACTTTGCTATTTTTGATATATTCCTATATAATTCGATCTGTATAAGACGATAAATTGAGATAATTGCTATCCCTATTTTTAAATCTTATTTCTTTAATTGTTCTTTAAAAATTTGCGAAAAGACAGGTTATTAAGCAAAGAGCATTTTGAATAGAAAAACTTCTATTTAGAGTGCTCTTTGTTTTCAGAGCCCGTGAAAAAACACTAGACAATATAAAGGAGAAGCAATGAGTGACATAAGTGGAAAAATAAATTCAATCAGGTATGGACAAGATTTTATTTTGTTAAGAATGGATAATCTGACTGCGTTTCAGATTTTCCAAACAGCAGGTCTGGTTATAAACAATGAACGGTACATTAACCACAACGCGGTTTCATCAAGTCTCATCGGCAATATAGCCGATGGGATGTTAAAGCTTGAAACATCGAATATCTTTTCGGTAGAAAAAACATTTTTAAATTCTATCGAGGGAGACATAGCTATTGTTAGTGAAAAAACAGCAGTGATGCTGTTTTTAGCTAACCAAGAAGGAATCAACAGGATCGAGCCGAGTAGAGTGTTCGATCCAACTATCCAGGTTCTTTTTGATAGGCCAATATATGTGGCCAAATCGGATAGAATGGATAATGGCTCCACTCATGTAGTGAAGTGCTACCAAGGAAACAAGTTTTTAAAAGAATTTCCGCTCGTTTTTTAACGCAAATTTGCAAGAACAAAAAGCGACCCTCCAATGGGTCGCTTTTTACGTTATCCTCTTGGCTTTCAACACAAATCACGGCATAATGAGTTAATCATGATTTATCTGATTCTGCTTTTAGCCATTGTCTTACGTTTGCCTCTTCTCAATGGTTCTTTTTGGCTAGATGAGGCCGCCCAATTCTTAGAAAGTGCTAGACCCTTGTCACAGCAGCTAAATATTGTGGACGATTTTCAACCACCACTGATGCATTTGCTCACTTTTTTCAGTATTCGTTTGGGTAATTTATTTGGCTTAGGTCAAACAGAGTGGTGGCTACGCTTAGTTCCTAGTTTAATTCCGGGAGTTCTGACTATTTGGGCACTTTACTATCTGGCACTTAAGCTTACCAATCGCAAAATTTCCCTTCTTAGCAGTCTTTTTGTGGCTACTTCTTCTTTCCATATTTTTTATTCTCAGGAATTGCGTCCTTACAGTTTACCCGCACTATGGGCTATTTTAGCTACTTGGCAAATGTTGCTAATACTAAAAAGTAAAACCAAAAAACCCCTCGTTTTATTCATCATCTTTTCTATCCTTGGACTTTATTCATCTTACCTCTATCCATTTTTACTGATTGGCCAATTTATTTATTTACTTAAAGAAAAATTGTCTTTCTCCAAAATTCTTATCACCGGTGGATTGATTGTGGCTGGCTTTTTACCTTGGTTGCCAAAGTTTTTAGAACAATTGCAGGCTGGTCAAGCGCTGCGCTCAAGTATGCCTGGCTGGTCAGAAACTGTCAGTCTACCAATCTTTAAAACTGCCCTGATTCTGCCACTCAAGTTCGTCTTCGGCATCAGTAATTTGGAAATAAATTTGTCTTATGCATTTTTAGCCTTAATCGTCTTCGTTCCATTAGCTTATTTACTTTTTTTAAGTCTAGGTCAAAAACAAAAACACTTGAACTTCTTCTTTTGTATTTTATTTTTACCTTTATTACTGAGTTGGGTAGTGTCCTTTTTTGTCCCAGTGCTGCAAGCCAAAAGAGTTTTGTTTCTTTTACCAATCTTCGCCATGCTAGAAGCTTTTCTAATCATGACTTATTACAAACAAAAACCTCATTTAGTCAAAATCTTAGTCTCGGCAATTTTAATCATCAATCTTTTTTCAACTGTAGCTTATTGGACTAAAGCAAATTTACAAAGAGAGAATTGGCGTGCTCTAACTCAAGAAATTACTGCCAAATTTCCTAAAAATGAGACCGCAGTCGTCTTTTCCTTCAACGCTCCTTTTGCTCCTTGGGAATTTTACGATCAAACATGTTTTAACACTTTTAGTTCTGGAGTTTATTACACCAGTGATTTGGAAAATCCTGCGGAAACCTTCAAAGCTTTAAGTGATTATTCTTATGTCCTAGTTTTTGATTATCTGCGAGATCTGACCGATCCAGAAGATGTCTTGCTTAAAACCGTTCGTGATCTAGGTTTCAAGGAGGTTGGCGTGCTAGACTATCCTAATATTGGTTTTGTGCGCATTTACACCTTAGATAATATTATTATTGCGAAGGCAAAGTAAAAAATGAAAATTGGTATCGACGTTTCCAGCTTAACTTATCAACGCGGTGTTTCCCGTTACACTGGTGATTTAGTCAAGGCTCTGGCTAAAGAACAAAACGCTGAATTATTTCTCTATGGCACTTCACTGCGTCAACAAAAATTACTCAAAGCAGAACTGCGTAAGGTTTTACGTAGTGTCACCCCAGATCGCTATGATCTCAAATTGCAACATTTTCCGCCTTCACTTTTAGCTAAGGCTTGGAGCTTGGGTCTCAATCCCATTAAAAAACAATTTCCTCAAATAGATGTCTTTCATAGTTGGGATTGGTTGCAACCTCCAGACAAGGATCTGCCTCTCGTTTCAACTATTCACGATCTAGCTATTATTCGCTTTCCAGAGGTAGCTCATCCAAAAGTCCTAAAAATGCATCAAGATTCTTGGCAAATTTTGCGTGAACGCAAAGCTCAAATTATTGCTGTTTCAGAAGCCACCAAAAGTGATATTTTGCGCTACTTAGAAATTCCCAGTCAACAAGTGACTGTTGTTCATGAGGCTTTACCAACTCAAATCGGGGAGATTGGTCAAAAATTGAATGACAATCCAGATTTAGTTTTAACTATTAAAAAAAGACTTAATCTTAATAAGCCTTATTTATTTTTTGTTGGCACTAGAGAACCTCGTAAGAACTTGGCTCGTCTTATTCAAGCCTGGCTACCACTAGCCAAAGATTATCAATTAATTATTGCCGGTGAACAGTCTTGGGATGGTAGTGAACAAATTAGTAAAAACCCTAATCTTAGATTTATGGGCAGAGTGAGTGATTCTGAATTAGCAGTTTTGTACCATAACGCCGAGTTATTCGTTTATCCAAGTCTTTATGAGGGCTTTGGTCTGCCAGTTCTAGAGGCTTTTGCTTATGGTGTGCCAGTCGTTAGCTCAGATATTCCTGCCATTAGAGAAGTGGCTGGTAATGCGGCAGAATTAGCCAATCCTTTGGATGAAACATCCATCCGTCAATCGATGGAAAAGATTTTAAATGAGAAAAAAACCGACAGTGAAAATCGTATTAAAAAAATGATTATTCGTCTACAACTTTTTAATTGGCAAAAAACCGCTCGCCAAACCATGAGTGTTTATCAGCGAGCTATTGATAATTTTGGAAACTAAATATGCTTAAAATCGCCATTGATGGTAATGAAGCCAATGTCCAAAATCGCGTCGGGAGCAACACCTACGCTTTTATGATTATTTCTGAAATTTATAAATTAACTGCTAATCGCAAAAACATTGATGTCACCATCCTTCTATCTAGTGAAAAATTAGCTGATTTACCAGCAAAAAGAAATAATTGGCGCTACATGGTCCTTGGTCCAAAGAAGTTTTGGACACAGTGGGCTCTACCGATTCATTTATTTCTTCATCAAAAAGATTATCAAATCTTTTTCACTCCTTCTCATTACGCTCCAAGAATTTCTAGTGTTCCTTACGTCAGTAGCGTTATGGATCTAGCTTACTTGCACTATCCCAAACAATTTCGCGCCAATGACCTATTGCAGCTTAAAAACTGGACTAAATACAGTGTTAAAAACGCTCGCAAAATTATTACCATTAGTAAATTCTCCAAAAAAGAAATTCAGACTCATTATCATCGTTTGAGCAAAGACATTATTGTTGCTAATCCCTCTTTTCAATTTGTTCATTCCGCTCCGCTTGAAGAAGTTAAGGCTTTTTTCAAAGAGAAAGGCATTAAAAATAAATATTTTCTTTATCTGGGCACTCTTCAGCCACGTAAAAATATCACCACTTTGATTACTGCTTATGAGGAATTCTTACGAAAATCCGCTGCTTATAATTTAAAAAGCAAAAACAAAAGCCAAAAGCAAATTGGCGAACCTAATTTAGTCATCGCCGGCAAAATTGGTTGGCTAGCTGAAGATATTCTTAAACGGATTGAGGATTCGCCTGTCAAAGAAAAAATTATTCTCACTGGCTTTGTTGAAGATAAATTTAAGCGCGCTCTTTATCAAAACGCTATAGCCAGTCTTCTTGTTTCACTTTATGAAGGTTTTGGTATTCCAGCCCTTGAATCAATGCAAACTGGGACGATTCCTATTGTTTCCGATGACTCTAGTTTGCCAGAAGTAGTAGACAAAGCTGGTTTCTTGGTCAAAGCCAATAATCCTCACGAGATTAGCACTGCCATGATGAAGGCCTATCAAATGCCTTATAAAGAATTATTGAAATATAAAACTGCTATGCGTCGCCAAGCTAAAAAGTTTTCTTGGCAGCAGTCAGCCAAGATAGTTCTAAAAACCTTAGAAAATGAAAAATAACCCCATCATCATTGGCATTGATCCTGGCTACGATCGGGTTGGCCTCGCCATTGGTCAAAAAGATGGCCAAAACTGGCAAATTATGGCTCACGCTTGCATTCAAACTGATAAAAAAGCTCATCTCTTTGCTCGCTATGCGCAAATTGCTGAAGAATTAGAAAAGCTAATCCTCAAATACAAAGTCACTGAGGCAGGCATTGAATCGCTTTTTTGGTTTAAAAATAAAAGCACAGCTCTCGACGTTAGCGAAGCCAGAGGAATTATCATCGCCACCTTACTTAGACAAGGGATAAAAATCTCTGAATATACGCCTTTGCAGATCAAACAAAGTCTAACTGGCTATGGACGAGCCGATAAAAAAGCGGTAGAAAAGATGGTGAGGATGGAATTAACTCTTGAGGGTAAGATTATTGACGACACCATCGACGCCCTGGCTACTATGATTTGTCATGAGTGCTCCAGAAAGTTGAAATTATGATTGCATATTTAGAGGGACAAGCTTTAGTCAAAAAAGATCACCTGATTGTTTTAACAGGTGGCGTTGGCTATCTGGTTTTCGTCGGTTCGAGGTTGCTCTCAAGACAGAATGGAGAATTAATTGCTCTCTACATTTATAGTCATATTAAAGAAGACCGTTTTGAACTCTATGGCTTCCAGACTGAAGAAGAATTAGGCATTTTTAAAATGCTCATTGCTATTTCTGGAGTCGGTCCTAAGACTGCGCTCTCTTTAGCTGATGCCGGCACTGATAAGCTAATTGAAGCTGTTAGACAAGCTCAGACTAGTTTTTTTACCAATGTTCCTCGAGTTGGCAAGAAATTAGCCCAAAAAATTATTATTGAACTTAAAACTAAATTGGGCAGTTTAAAAGAACTCAACCTCAGTACTCTTAGTCCAAAAGCTCAAGATGTGATGGATGCTTTGCTTGGTCTTGGTTTTGAGGAAAATGATATTCAAAATATCATGGCAGAGATTGATATTGAGAGTATGGATTTGCAGGTGGCCATCAAAACCATTATTAAAACCAGTAGCAACAATAATAAATAATGATAAAAAACGATCTAAATAATCCTCTAGTCTCAATCAATGATGAAGAAATGCTCTTTACTTCTTTGCGCGCTCAAGACTGGCAAGAATTTACCGGTCAAGACAACATCAAGAAGTCTCTCCAAATTGCTATCAAAGCTGCCAAACAGCGTCATGAGGCGGTTGACCATATTTTGTTTTATGGCCCTCCAGGACTTGGCAAAACCACTCTTTCACAATTAATCGCTAAAGAAATGGGTAGTAATTTTAAAGTCACTTCTGGCACAGCTCTTTCTAAAGCTGGCGATCTAGCCGCTATTCTCACTAATCTTGAAGACGGCGATGTTCTATTTATCGATGAAATTCACCGTTTACCAAAAGCAGTTGAAGAAACTCTTTATCCAGCCATGGAAGATTTCGCTCTGGATATTGTCATTGGCAAAGGTCCCTCAGCCCGCACAGTGCGTTTAGATCTGGCTAAATTTACTCTGGTTGGCGCCACTACTCGTTTTGGCTTATTAACTGGACCTTTTAGAGATCGTTTTGGTTTGATTCATCGTGTTGAATTTTATAAACCGCTTGAGTTAGGGAAAATCTTACAAGCAGCTAGTAAGAAACTAGGAGCCAGCTTGGATGAAAAAGCTGCTGTCGCCATTGCCCAACGCTCCAGAGGCACACCACGTATTTCACTTAAACTTCTCAAAAGAGTTCGCGACTTCGCTCAAGTTCTTGAAAAAAAAGCCATTAATTTGGATCTCGTCCATCAAGCTTTGAGTATCTTTGAAATTGACGAATTAGGTTTAGATGAAAATGATCGTCGCCTCATTATGGCGATGATTGAAAAACATAATGGTGGGCCAGTTGGCCTCAAAACTCTTTCTGCCTCCATTAATGAAGATCCTGGCACTATCGAAGAAGTCTTAGAACCGTATTTGATTCAAATTGGTTTTATTAAGCGCAGTCCATCTGGTAGAGTATTAAGCAAACAGGCTTACATTCATTTTGGAGTAAAAGCTCCAGCTGATGTATACTAATAAATATGGCAATTACAGACAAGGACGGTAACCAACTTTCCGCTTCACAAGTTATTGAAAAAGTTTTAATTCGCATTAAAACTATTCATCTGGAATTAGTTACCGGTTTGCTTTGGTGGTTGGTGGGCTATATTCCATCTCATCATTTCCGCAGATTCTTCTATAAACTCTCTGGGATGAAAATTGGTAGCAAATCTACTATTCACATGGGGGCTCGTATTTATTACCCAAGTGGGATTGAAATTGGAGAGGACACTTTGATTGGTGAAAAAGCCACTCTTGATGGTCGCAAACAACTCAAAAACTCCAAAGGCGGTCTCAAAATCGGCAATCATGTTGATATTGCTTCTGATGTCATGATTTGGACCAGTCAGCATGATATTCACAGTGAAAATATGGCTACCATCGAAGAAAAAGTTACTATTGGCGATTATGTTTTCATCGGTCCTCGCTCTATCATTATGCCAGGAGTAACAATCGGCAAAGGCGCCATTGTTGCTGGTGGAGCCGTAGTCACTAAAGACGTTGCAGAAATGAAAATCGTTGCTGGTGTTCCAGCCAAAGAAATTGGTGAGCGTCAAAGTAAAAATCTAAATTACAAATTAGGTCGCCCAAGACTCTTCCAGTAAATTACAAGCAATTAAAGGACTCAAATGAATCTCTCTCTTATTACCGTTTCCTACAACACCAAAGAACTCACTCTCCAAACTCTAGAAACTGCTATCAAGGAAATCAATTCTTCCAAAATTCTTAAAGATCAAACAGAAATTTTTGTGGTCGATAATGATTCTAAGGATGGTTCACCAAAAGCCTGCGAAGAACTGCTGAAAAAACTCAAATTCCCTCATTACAAAGTTTTCGCTAACAAAGAAAATTTGGGTTTTGCTCGCGCTAATAACCAAGCCACTGAAGTCGCTAAAGGGAAATACATTATTTTACTCAACTCTGACACTATTACTCACAAAGGTGGTTTAAGTTTACTGGTTGAAGCAATGGAGCGAGGTGGTATTTCAGAGGAAACTGCTAATTCAAAAAATAGCAACCCATTAGACAAAATTGGCATCATCGTTCCAACCTTACTTAATCCTGACGGCAGCATCCAGAATCAAGGTGGTTCTTTGCCAAGTTTAGGGACTGTTGCTTCACAAATGTTGTTTTTGGATGACATTCCTTTCTTAGGAAGATTTTTTCCATCCACTCAACACACCGGCATGAGCGATTTTGCTTTTGCTAGCTATGACGAAAACACTCCAAAATTGATTTTTAAAGATTGGGTGGCTGGCACTGCCATGATGATTCGCCGTGAATTAATTGATGACATTGGTATGCTAGATGGCAATATTTTTATGTATGGCGAAGACCAAGAATACTGCATGCGCGCTCGTAACCATCACTGGGATGTCGTGATTCATCCCAAAGCAAAAATCACTCATTTTGGCTGCGCCAGTTCTTCATCAAAAAATGCTATCCACGGGGAAATGAAGGGCTATCTCTATATTTGGAAAAAACACATGCCCACTTGGCAATTACCAATTCTCAAATCCATCCTCTGGTTGGGTGCTTTTTTACGTCAAATGATTTACGCCATCAGAGGTAAGGAAGTCCCTGCTTCCATTTACAAAGAGGCTAGAGCTCTGCTTAAATAAGATTATGAATTTTTTACTCATCATCGCTAGTTTTCTTTTAGCTTTTATTCCGCTTTATCCAAAAATTCCCCTTTTTGATATTTTGCCTGGTTATATTGTCCGAGTAAGACTAGAAGATATTTTGATACTTTTAGCTTTTTCATATTATTTGATTCAATTAATCAGAAAAAAAGTCAGTTTTAAAAATCAAATTACACCTTGGATATTTGCTTACCTCTGTATTGCCAGTTTATCTATTTTATCGGCTGTTTTTCTAATTAAAACTATTCCACCAGAACTAATTCACGTTGGAAAATCTGTTTTACATTTATTCAGATACACCGAATACTTTGCTTTGTTTTTTATCATGTTCTCTTCTATTAAAAAAACCAAGGATATCAAGGTTATTTTTTATAGCTTAATTTTTACTGTTCTCTCAATCACTGTTTATGGCTATGGTCAAAGATATTGGTATTGGCCAGTTTTTTCGACTATGAACCGCGAGTTTAGTAAAGGAATGGTTCTCTATTTAACTGAGCACGCCAGAGTGCAATCAACTTTTGGCGGCCATTATGACCTAGCAGCCTATTTAGTCATTGTCTTGCCAATTTTTTATCTATTAGCTATCAATATCAAAAACAAATGGCAACGTCGTGGTCTTCATCTCGTTCACTTGCTTGGTCTCTGGCTTTTAGTCATGAGTGCTTCTCGCACTTCTTTCCTTGCTTATATAGGAGCTGTTTTGGCTGGTTTATTCTTTTTTTCACTGACCAAACCCAAATTCATTAATAAAGTAGGTTATTTTTTCAAAAAAAGTTCGCTTTATATTTTAATGGTAGCAGTGATGATGTACGCTTTTGGAGCTGACATGCGCGAACGTTTTGAGCAAGTTTTACAAGCTTATCCAAATGTTTATGAACCTTACCAAAAAACTCAAGACTTTATTGCCAAACAAGCCGAGTTTATTAGCGATCCAATAGCCAAAATTAAAGAAATGAGAGAGTCCAAAAAACCTCAAAATGGTATCGCTTTTGATAATACTAACCTTGATAGTGTCCTAACTGCAACTGATCAGCAGCCAGTTAGCACTAGACCAATTGATGTTTATGAAGATATTCCCGATCAAGTTGCTAGTGAATCTGGCGGTGTAGTTACCTACACAGAACAGCCTCGTGTTTGGTCAGACAACGCTCTTAAGTATGGTCTTTCATTTGCTATTCGTCTTGATGAGCTGTGGCCAAACGCCATCAAAGGCTTTATAAAGAGTCCTTTGCTTGGATCTGGTTATGCAACTTTAAACAAAAAAGAATATTACCAATTTACTGAAGCAGAAAGCACAGATAATAACTTCTTACGCACTTTAGGAGAAACTGGCTTACTTGGCTTTCTCAGTTTTTACGGAGCAGTTGTTACGCTCCTAATTATTCTTTATAAAAACCAAAAAGAGCAGAGTAAACAGCTGAAAATTATCAACATTGCCTTCATTGCGGCTTCAATTGGCCTACTGCTTAATGCCTCCTATATCGACGTTTTTGCTTCATCCAAAGTAGCCTTCACTTATTGGGCTTTGGCTGGAGCAATCTTGGCCTACAATAATCATGTTAAAAAAAATAAAAAAGGTCTTTAAGCAAGAGTTTTTTCAGCTTGCTTTGATCTTATTACTAGCTTTTTCCCTGCGACTTTATCGGATCAATAATCCAGTCGCTGATTGGCATGCTTTTCGTCAAGCTGACACTGCTTCTGTCACTAGAGAATATGTTAAGGCAGACAAAATTGACTTACTTAGACCGCATTATCAAGATCTTTCCAACATTCAATCGGGTTTTGATAACTTAGAGGGCTATAGAATGGTCGAATTTCCCTTCATTAATGCTTTTCTTGCTCTTATCCTAAAAACCTTTAAAGGTCTTGACCTAGTCTTGTTTAGTCGTCTTGCTTCAGTTTCTATTTCTCTCTTAACAATTTTAGTGCTTTATAAACTAGTCAGAGAAGTATCTGGCAAGAAAACAGCTCTGCTGAGTGCTTTTGTTTATGCTGTTTTGCCTTACAGTGTTTTTTATTCTAGAGCTATTCTGCCAGAGCCTTATTTTTTATTTTTTTCAACTTTATCAATCTGGCAGTTTTATTTATTTGCTAAGACAAAAAAATTCTCAAATTATTTCCTAGCATTATTAGGACTGCTCTTGGCTGCCTTGCTCAAGCCTTTTGTTATTTTCTTAGCCCCGGTTTATTTGATGATTTTATGGCAATTCCGTCACAATAGGATTTTGCTCGATCCAAGAGTTTACTTATTACCAATTTTAGCTTTTACTCCACTTTTAATCTGGCGCGAGTGGATTAAGGATTTTCCAACTGGAATCCCAGTTTCTGATTGGCTTTTTAATGGCAATGGCATTCGTTTGCGACCAGCTTGGTTTCGCTGGCTTTTTTATGAAAGATTAACTAAATTATTTTTAGGTTACTTTGGCTTGACTTTTTTAGTGAGTAATTTATTCAAAAAAGGCAAAGGGTTCTATCTTTACGGAGCTTGGTGGCTGAGTGTTTTACTTTATTTTATCGTCATTGCCTCAGGTAATGTCCAGCATGATTATTACCAAAATTTCATCTTACCAATTGTTGCCATCTCTGTAGCACGAGGAATGATAATTCTTTATGAAAAGTTAAATAAAAAAATCGCCCTAGCCACTGTTATTTCACTTTTTGCTCTTAGTTGGTTTTTTGCTAGCAAACAAATTAGTGGCTACTTTAATGTTAATCACTGGGAATATATTGAGGCTGGCAAAGCAGTCGATCAGTTAGTTGACCCACAAGCCTTGGTCATCGCGCCAGCCATGGGTGACACTCAGTTTCTTTTTCAGACCAATCGTCGTGGTTGGCCGATTGGTTTTGAAATAGAAGACAAAATCAATAAAGGGGCCTCTGTCTATGTTTCAACTGATTATGATTTTGAAGCTAAAGATTTAGAAAAAAAATATCAAGTGATTGCTAAAAATGACAATTACATTATTATTGATCTGAAAGCCAAGCAATAATGAAAATTTTAATGCTCACTCCTTATCTGCCCTATCCACTCCTTTCTGGTGGACAAATTCGTACTTACAACTTACTTAAAAAATTAAGTAAAAAGCACCAAATTACGCTTTTTGCCTTGATTAAGAGTGAAGAAGAAAAACAATATGTAGGTGAACTGGAAAAGTACTGTTATAAAGTCAGAGTTTTTAAACGCACTGAAAAACCTTTTACTTTGAAAAATATTTTTAAAACTGTTTTTTCTAGTTTTCCATTTTTAGTCATTCGCAATCAAGCTGAGGGGAGCTTAGAGGCTGTAGAAAAAGAAATTGCCAGAGAAAAATATGATTTAATTCATGCAGAAACTTTTTACATGATGCCTCATATTCCAAAGTGTAGAATCCCAATTATTCTAGTTGAACAAACGATTGAATATCTGGGTTATGAGAGTTACGTTAAAAAAGCCAAATTTTACTTAAAGCCATTTTTTAATATCGATGTCAAAAAGATTCGTCGTTGGGAGAAATATTACTGGCAAAAAGCTGAGCGTCTCATTGTCATGAGCGAAGAAGATCGTCAATTTATTGCCAAAGATTTAGATAAAGAAAAAATTGACGTAGTTGCTAATGGCGTTGATACCAAATGGTTTACAGAAAAGAAACGCCAAATAGTTAATAAGCCAACTGTTCTTTCTGTTGGCACTTTTAAGTGGCTGCCAAATATTGAAGCTGTTGATTTTTTAGTCAATAAAATTTGGCCTTTAATCAAAATTAAAATGCCTACTGCAGAATTGCTGATTGTTGGCAATGCGCCGACTACCAAAGTCATTGCTTACGGAGAAAATGATCCACAGATCAAAGTTGCTGGCAGAGTAGAAGATATTCGTGATGCTTTCCAAAATGCCCATGTTCTCCTGGCTCCAGTTTTTAGTGGCAAAGGAACACGCTATAAAATTCTAGAAGCTATGGCTAGCGGAACTCCAGTGGTTGCAAGTAAAATAGCCGTAGAAGGTTTAAAAATTGAAGATGGTCAGCATGTTTTAACCAGCAATAGTGCTTCTGTCTTAGCAGATTTGACAGTCAGAGTACTTAATGATAAAAATCTCTGGCAAACACTTTCCAAAAATGGTAAAGAATTTGTTGCACTCAATTATGACTGGGAATTAATTTCACAAAAATTAGATAGGATTTATCAAGAAATAGGAAATTATGCAAAAAAATAAAATTAAAATAGATCTAAGTATTATTATTTTGAATTATAATGGTCAGTTTTGGCTTAAAAAATTGCTTCCAACTCTCAAGAAGAACTATCTTGATAAGACTAAATATCAGGTTGAGCTAATCGTTGTTGATAATGCTAGCACCGATGACAGTGTTAAATTAATGCGTAAAAATTTTAAATGGGCTACTACAATTGAATCTGGTCGCAATGGTGGTTTTGCTTTTGGCAATAATGTCGCCATTAAAGGCAATCAAGCTCGTTATGTAATGTTACTTAATAGCGACACTGAATTTTTAAATAATAAGCAATCAGATCTTGATCAAATTATTGAATATATGGATCAAAATAAAGAAGTTGCTATGGTTTCTCCCAGAGTTGAATTAAGTGACGGCAGTCTTGATCCAGCTTGTCATCGTGGAGAACCAACTCCTTGGACAAGTTTTGCTTATTTTACTGGTTTGGAAAAATTATTTCCAAAAATTAAGTTTTTTTCTGGATATCATCAAAGTTACAAAGACTTAAAAACTATCCATGAAGTCGACGCTTGTACTGGCGCCGCTATGATTGTACGCAATAGTGCTATTAAAAAAGTTGGCATGCTAGATGAAATTTTCTTTATGTATGCCGAAGACTTAGATTGGTGTAAACGTTTTCGCGATGCTGGCTATAAGATTGTCTTTTATCCAAAAATTAAAATTATTCATCACAAATACAAATCAGGTATTAAAAGTAGCAATAAAAAAACTGCTTCATTTACTCAGCAACATTTTTATAAAACCATGTTGCAATATTACGACAAGCATTACAAAAATAAATATCCTAAATTTGTCAGAAAAATTGTGGAGTATTTCGTTCTAATTAAAACAGATGTACGATAAAAAAACTTACAGAATAGGCATTGATGCCAGGTTAGCCGGTCAAAGACACGCTGGTATTGGTCGCTATAGTGAAAATCTAATCAAAAACTTAATTGAAATTTCTTCAGAGAAGAATAATAAAACAGCAGTTAAATTTATTTTATTTTTCTTTGACATGGAGCAAGCCAAAGAAGTCTTAGGTGATTTTTTTGAAAATGAAAATGTTGAAATTGTGATCACTAGCATCAAACATTATGGTTTTAGAGAACAGATTATTCTTCCTAAAATTTATAAAAAAGCTAAATTAGATTTACTTTATGTACCACATTGGAATGTGCCTTTTCTTTACGAAGGTAAGCTCATTCTTACTATTCATGATTTACTTTGGTATGAACAAAAAGGCACCCAAGCTACAACGCTCAAGCCCTGGCTTTATTTCATAAAATATCTTGCCCATAAATATGTCAGTAGAAAAGCCGTCCAAAGAGCTCTTCTTATTTTTGTGCCTACAGAAACCGTTAAAGAAACTGTGACTCATTACTATCCTTTTGCTAAAAATAAAATCATTGTTAGCAAAGAAGGAATTGCTCCAGACTATCAAATTACCTTAAAACAAAAAATAGAAATAAAACAAAGAATTAAAAAGCAATTAATCTACACTGGTTCGCTATATCCTCATAAGAATTTAGAAATTGTTATTAAAAGTCTCAGCAAAATACCTAAGTATAAACTCCTAATTATTTCTTCTCGTAATATCTTTATAGATCAAATTAAAACTTTAATTTCTAATTATAAAGTCAAAAAGCAGGTGGTTTTTCTAGGCTATGTTCCTGACAAAAAATTAATTGAACTTTATCAAGAGTCAATGGCATTAGTTCAACCATCTCTCTCAGAAGGTTTTGGGTTAACAGGTATTGAAGCTATGGCTAGCCATTTACCAGTTTTAGCTTCAGACATAAAAGTTTTTAGAGAAATTTATCAAGATGCAGCTTTCTTTTTCAATCCAAAATCTTCAGAAGATTTTGTCAATTCTCTGGAAAATTTGGAGCTAGCTAATCGTAAAAAAACTATTGAGCGCGGTTTAAAAATAGCCAGTCAATATAGTTTTGAGAAAATGGCTAAAGAAATCTGGTCAGAGTTTCTCAAACAATTATGAAAAGCAAAATTGCCCTGATTTATGATCGAGCTAACACTGCTTACGGCGGGGCAGAGCAAGTGCTTTTAGCACTTAAGTCTCTTTATCCAGAAATTGTTCTTTTTAGTTCAGTTTATGATTCTAAAAAAGCCAAGTGGACTAAAAAATTTATTATCAAAAGTTCCTTCCTACAAAAAATTCCCTTTGCTAAAAATTTACATCGATATTTAGCAGCCCTAATGCCACTTGCTTTTGAAACTCTTGATTTGTCGAGTTATGACATCGTCATTTCCGTTACCAGTGCTGAAGCTAAAGGCGTAATCACTCGAAGAGATCAGCTACACCTTTGTTATTTACTTAGTCCACCACGTTATCTTTATCATTACCAAAATGAATACCTAAGACAAAATCATTTATTGCGCTTGCCAGTTATTAATCATTTGGCAAAAAAAGCTCTTTCTTATCTTAAAAAATGGGATCAAACTGCCATTTATCGCCCTGATTTAATTATTCCAATTGCTGAAGTTGTCAAAAAAAGAGCAGAGAAATATTATAAAAATCTCAAGCTTGAAGAAGTAATTTATCCACCAATTGATTCTTCTTTACTTAATTTTAGAAACTCCAATGAAAAAAACTCGGACAAAGAAAAATACTTTCTCCTCGTCAGTCGTCTGGTTCCTTATAAAAATGTTGCTCCAGCCATTTTGGCCTGCCAAAAATTGGGCTATAAATTAGTTATTGTTGGTGAAGGTCCAGAAGAAAAAAAGCTTAAGCAAATTGCTAACAGATTGACCATTTTTCGTAAAAAACTTAATAAAGAAGAACTGGCTAATTTATATCAAAACTGCCAAGCTGTCCTCAGTCCAGGTTTGGATGACTTTGGTATTGCGGCTTTGGAAGCCAACCTTTTTGGCAAAGCCATTATTATTAATCAGCTCTCTGGCGCCGCTGAATTAATTAAAGACAATCTACATGGTATTCATTTGTTATATGAAGAAAATGACCAGATGGAAACCATTACAGAAAATTTAATTAAAAGTATTAAAAAACTAGAAAAAAATCACTTTGATCAAAAAACACTCAGCAAAAATGCATTGAAATATGATACAAATAAATTCGCTTTTAATTTCGACCAAGCTCTCAAAAAAGCTTATAATGCAAAAATGGAAGGAAGATTATGACCGATAAAAAACACATCTACGCCGTACTTCTAGCTGGAGGTGGCGGAACTAGACTTTGGCCTAAATCAAGAACTCAAACTCCTAAACAATTTCTCAAATTAACTGGTCCAGAAACGATGATGCAAATCGCTGCCTCTCGTATTAATAAATTAGTTGACTGGGAAAATATCATTGTCGTTACTAATAAAATTTATCTAGAAGAGGTAAAGAGGCAATTACCAGAAATAAAAGTTGAGAACATCATTGCTGAACCAGAAAAAAGAGATACTGCTCCCGCCATGTTGGTAGGCGCTCTGTATGCCAAGAGCAAAGATGAAAATGCCATCGTCATCAATGCTGCTTCTGATCACATTGTTGAAGATATGCCTGAATTCATTAAGGTTATGAGCGCCGCTGTTGAGACAGCTGAGCAAAATCCTTATCTAGTAACCGTCGGCATCACTCCTTCTTTCCCGACCAGTGCTTTTGGCTACATTAAAGTCGGTCTCGATATTAAAAAAATTAAAAGAGATCTAATGCTCTTTAAGGTCGATAGCTTTACCGAAAAACCAAATCTCGCCACGGCAATTGCCTTTATTTCTACAGGGGCTTATTTCTGGAATGCCAATATGTATGTCTGGTCAGCTAAAGAACTTAAAGCTGCCTTTGCTAAGTTCATGCCAGATATGCTTGAAGTTTGCAAAGATCTTGACCAACTAAACAGCAAAGATTTTCATAAAGCTTTGCCAAATGTTTATAAAGAAATTGAAAGTATTTCTATAGATTACGCCATTAGTGAAAAAGCCGAGAATCTAGTTCTTATCCCTGGAGATTTTGGTTGGAATGATGTCGGCGATTGGAAAGTTGTCTATGATCTAGGCAAAAAAGATCTTTCCGGTAATGTTACCATTGGTGATGAAAAGGAAATTCGCACCCTCTCAGTTAATTCGCACAGGAATCTCATTCACACAGATGGGCGACTGGTGGCTATTTCTGGAATTGATGATTTAATTGTTATAGATACAGATGAAATTCTAATGATTTGTCCTAAGGGAAAAAGTCAAGATGTTAAAAAATTAGTAGAACGACTCAAAGAAGAACATAAAAAAGAATATCTCTAAAGCTATGACTTACGATCAACAAAAAAGAATTATGGATTTAGTGGTGGCCAGCGTTTTAATCATCGCTTTTTTGCCATTCTGGATAATTGTTCCTCTTTTGATTTTCTTTGATTCTGGTTGGCCAGTTATTTTCACTCATCGTAGAGTTGGTAAAGATGGAATTGATTTTGAACTTTTTAAATTTCGTTCCATGGTTCTAAATGCTGACGAGATTCTTCACCAAAAAAACCACAAGTTATTGGAACAATTCAAAAATGGTGACTGGAAAATTGCTGCCAAAGATGACCCTCGCATTACCCCACTAGGCAGATTTTTGCGTTCTTTTACCGTTGATGAATTTCCTCAACTTTTTAATGTACTCAAGGGAGAAATGAGCATGGTTGGTCCTAGAGCTTATGTCCGCAAAGAGCTCGAAGAGCAAAGTAAAAAATATCCAGAAACTAAAAAATATATTCCTCACATTCTCTCAGTTAAACCTGGAGTTACTGGTCCGTGGCAAACAAGCGGTCGCAATGAAATTCCTTTTGCTCAAAGAGCCAAAATGGATGCTGAATATGCTTCAAAGAAAGAAATTGAAAGCGATTTGCTTATTCTCCTACGCACTCCAAAAGCCATGCTCTCAAAATGGTAGCCATCGTAGTAGTCGTCTCAGTTTGAGTCTGCTATACTAAAATCTTATGGATATAGAACAAGAACAAATTCTCAATAAATTTTCTCATACTGCTGATAAATATGCTCAAGAAGACAGTTCACTTTTGGAGCAAGAAATTCAAGCAGAACCAAAAAAAAAGAAGTTAAGACTTCCTCTCAAACCTTGGCAAAAAAGATTATTTATTTCTCTTTTAGTTATTCTTGCCTTGTTTGTCAGCGTAGCTAGCTATACCGCTTTCATTATTAGAGATATCAAAAAAGAAATTGATCTAGCCACTCCAATAGCTTTTGAGGCGAAAACTTTGCTTGCCAGTCAAAATATAATGGCTTTGCCAGAAAAGATCTTTCAACTCAAAAGCAGCAAAGAAAAAATCCAAGGCAAATATCAAAAATTGGCTTTTTATGGCAAGCTTCCATTTTTAGGCAATTATTATAAGGATGGTCAAAAACTTTTTGAAGTAGCCGATCATGGTTTTAATATTGCTGAAAAGGGCACCACTGCTTTAATTCCTTACGTAGACCTCTTGGGCTTCCAAGGCGAAGGAACCTTCACTGGTGGCACCACTCAAGACCGTATTGTTTTGATTCTAGAAACACTTAAAGAAATCCAGCCAACCATTGATGAAATTGATAGTGAAACTAAAACTATCGTTTCCATCGTTAACAGCATTAATGTCAATCGCTACCCAGAAAAAATTGCTGGCAAAGAAATTAGAAGTCAACTAATCTCAGCTCAAAAAACTGCCAGTCTTTTTAGCCAAACTTTTTCCGACTACAAACCAGTCATTGCTTCACTTGGCAAAATGGCCGGAGCAGAAGAAGCTCAAAAATATCTAGTTTTATTCCAAAACGACAATGAGTTGCGCCCAACTGGTGGATTTTTAACTGCTTACGCCATCATCAACATTGATAAAGGTGTTGTTACCTCAGAAAAATCTGATGATATTTATGAGTTGGATCAGAAGTTCACTAAGAAAATTGCTATTCCTGAAGTACTTGGTAAATATTTAACTACTGAAAAGTATTACCACCTGCGTGATATGAACATTTCTCCAGACTTTAAAACTTCTATGGAAGAATTTTATAGCAACTACATTACTGTCAGAGGTGAACCAGACGACATCGATGGCATCATTGCAGTTGATACTTATGTCTTGAGTGAATTATTACGCGTCATTGGCCCAATTGAAGTAGCTGGCTATGGAACTTTTTCTGCTGAAAACAATATTAAATGCGATTGCCCTCAAGTAGTTTATGCTCTGTCTGAAATTATTACCAAGCCTACTCCTTATTTACGTGAAGATCGTAAAGGTGTCCTTGGACCGCTGATGAAATCTATTTTGGCTAAAACCTATGATTTAGACAAAGCTAGATTCCCAGAGTTATTTAATGTCGCTATGACCAGTATTGAGGGTCGCCATGTGCAAATGTATTTCATGGATGAAAATACTCAAAAAGCCGCTGAGCAAATCAATGCTGCTGGTCGAATGTATGAGCTGAAAAACAATCTTAAGGGATGGCAGATGGGAGAGAACATGGACTTCTTAGCAATTGTTGACGCCAATCTAGGCGGAGCTAAATCCAATCTTTTTACCAATTATGAAGTCAAGCAAACAGTTGCCGCTCCAATTGATGGTCGCTTAGAAAAAACTGTAGAAATTACTTATAAAAATACTCGTAAAGCTGATAACTGTAATTTAGAAGCCGGACTGCTTTGTTTAAATTCTACTCTTAACGACTGGCTACGTATTTATTTGCCACAAGGCTCTGAACTAATCGAAATTCAGGGTATTAGCAATGAGGCTAGTGTTTATGAAGAAGCAGGTCTAACTGTCATTGATGGCTATTTCAATCTCGAACCAATGGGTTTAGCAAAAATCAAATTAAGCTACAGCGTTCCTTATACCGATACTGTTAATTACAATCTTAAAATGTGGAAACAAGGCGGTATTGACGCCGTCCCAGTTCTGATGGACGTCACAGGTGGAGAAGAACAGCTAACCCTAGATAAAGATCTTGATTACAGCACCATCTTTTAGTATTTATGACTCATTCATTTAAAACAGAAGCTCTGATTCTCAAAAGAGCTAATACTGGTGAAACAGACCGCATTGTGACTCTGCTCTCTAAAGATCGTGGCAAAATTGTTTGTGTTGCCAAAGGCATTCGTAAACTTAAATCTAGCAATCGCGCTGCTCTTGAACCAGGGAATCTCGTTCAAGTTTTTTTAATTGAAACCAAGTCTTTGCCAATCCTTACTCAAACTAAATTAATCAACGAGGCGACTCTAGTTCGCAAATCTCTAGCCGGCATTTCTCAACTCTCCCAAATCCTAGAAATTTTTGATCGTTTGTTTGTTGAAGATTTCATTGACCAAGATACTAGCTTGCTCGCTTTCGCTATTCATAAAGAACTCCTGAGTGAAAATAAAAGAAACGATAAACTCAAAACTTTACTAAGTGAACTGATTCAGAAACTTGGCTACCAAGACTTCTCAGCTACTCCTCATCAAAATATCTTAGATTACGTCTCAGAAATTACTGAGAAAAAAATGAAAAGTTTTGACTACTTAAAAGTTAACTAGATTAACCCCAGTTCTCCAGTGTATAATAAAAAATCTTATGTCAGACATCAAGCCCACAACTACTCTTGAAGAAATTACTTCCTTATCCAAGCGTCGCGGTTTTGTTTACCAAACTTCGGAAATCTATGGTGGTTTGGCTAACTCTTATGAATATGGTCCAGCTGGAGTAGAAGTTTTGCGTAAGATCAAAAACCTATGGTGGGATTTTTTCATTAGCAAGAGAGAAGACATGCTGGGACTCGATAGCCAAATTATCTTACATCCTAAAACTTGGGAAGCTTCTGGTCACGTCAATTCTTTTGCCGATCCCATGGTTGAAGATAAAATCACTCATAAAAGATATCGCGCTGATCACTTGATTGAAGAATGGCTAGAAAAAAACAAAATTGCTAATCCTCCAGTCGTTGAAGCCATGAAACTTGAAGATATGGCTAATTTTCTCAAAGAGAATAAAGTCAAATCTCCAGACAGTAACGAAATTAGTGAAGTTAAAAATTTCAACTTGCTCTTTGAAACTTCCATTGGTGTGATCGCTGATGAAAGCAACAAGGTTTATCTGCGTGGCGAAACTGCTCAGGGTATTTTCTCCAACTTCAAGCAAATTCTTGATAGCAACCGTGTTAAGTTGCCTTTTGGCGTTGGTCAAATTGGTAAAAGTTTTCGCAATGAAATCACCACTGGTCAGTTTGTTTTCCGCACCTTGGAATTTGAACAGGCCGAAATTGAATATTTCTTTGATCCTGAAACCAGTAATTGGGAAGCTCTTTTTAAAGATTGGCAAGATAAAATGTGGTATTTCGCCACTGAAATTCTTGGTATCGATGCTAGTCGCTTACGTTGGCGTCGTCATGATGATGCTGAACGTAGTTTTTATAGCAAAGACACCTACGATCTAGAATATCTCTATCCATTTGGTTGGAAAGAAGTCTGGGGTATTGCTTACCGCACTGATTATGATCTCAAACAACATATGAAGTTTTCTGCTAAAAGTCTTGAATACACTGATCCTTTCACCATGAAGAAATTTGTCCCTCACGTCATTGAGCCAGCAGTTGGCGTCAATCGCCTGTTCTTAATGGTGCTTTGTGATGCTTATCAAAAAGACGAAACTAAAAATCGCCTAGTGCTTAAATTAGATCAGAAATTAGCTCCTTACCAGTTGGCAGTTTTCCCTTTACTTAAGAATAAGGAAGAACTTGTTAAAAAAGCTAGAGAAATTTTTGAACAACTCGGCAAAAAATATCGTGTTTCTTGGGATGAGCGTGGCAATATCGGCAAACGCTATCTTTCTCAGGATGAATTGGGGACACCTTATTGTCTAACTATTGATTTTGAAACTTTAGAAGACGATAGCATTACTGTTCGTCAGCGAGACAATGCCTCACAAGAGAGAATTAAATTAAAGGATCTTGAAAAATATTTAACAGATATGTTAGCCTAAAGCTTATGCAGAAAAATCTAAAAAAGAAACTTCTCATTATTTTACCAATTGTTTTATTGTTGATCGTTGGAGCCGTGGCCATCATTAATAAAAACAAAAAAACTACTGAACAACCAGCACAAGTCAGCACCAAAAAGAAAATCTCTAGTCCCGTCAACGTCATTGCTGTTTCAGAGCGACCTTACATGCGCTTAGAACCAAATGCCAATGGTCATTACATTACTATTGTCATTGAAGAAGTCAAAAAAACTGCCAAAGAGCTAAATTATGAAATGGAATATCAAACTGGCTCAATGTTGCAGGGTTTTGGTGGCTTAATCAGTTTGGGTAAATTACCAATTTCTGAAAAAAAACTTTTTGGATCTCAATCAGCTGGGGGAGCTATTACTTATCATGAAGATATTAAGGGTGGCAACTTCTTGGCTGAATTTAGTGGCAGCGAAAGTTATGCCGTCAAATCAGCTTGGCGTTATTTCCAAAATAATCTCAAAGCAACTGAATTTACTTCTCAAGATACTAAATTCACCATCAGTAATGCTAGCCTAGCTAACTACTCTTACGTGATTATCTACAATTCACCCGGCTATCCTGGAGAATTAAAGTCTGAACTATTATCAGATCCTTATGTGGTCACTGCCGAAAAATCTCTAAAGACTATTAGCAGTAATTTTACTGTTAGCTTCCGCTCTAGCGAAGCTGGACAAATTATGGGCTATGACGGTTCCAAGTGGCAAAAAATGGACAGTACTCATGAAGATGGCATAGTTAAAGCCAGCGGAGCATTGATGGACGTTTACGTCTTAACCAAAAGCTAAACTTAGCAGTCAATCATTGACTCTGCTAATTTCACTCCTGATTTTTTTAGATTGATATATCAAGATCTATTTTGATCTATTTTGATATTGTCAAGAAGATGAGAAAAGATTATTTGTTTTCCCTTACTTATTTAAAACTATAGGCTTTTATTTTTTCTATTTAGAACTAAAACCAAACTGCCTGTTTACAAGAGCTTTTTTCTTTTATAAACTTGATTGTGGTAATAAATGGTAGATAGGCTTAATAAGATTAACAAAATGCTAATTGGAAAATATTATCATCATTTGGAAGACAAAGGACGTTTATCTTTGCCAGCCAAATTTCGAGAAATTAGCAAAGACTGGATTGTGACTAGAGGTTTGGATGGCTGCCTATTTTTATTACAAGAGAGCAACTTTAAAAAAGAACTAGAAAAAATTGCTCAAAGCTCTTTTACAAGAAAAGCTAACCGCGATTTGGTCAGATTAATGACCAATGAGGCTATGGAAGTTAGGACTGACGAAAACGGTCGAGTAAATCTGCCCGATTACTTGATTAATTTTGCGCACTTAGAAAAAAATGTAGTTGTTGTCGGCAGTCTCAATCATTTAGAGATTTGGGATCAAAACAAATATCACGCCTATATTGATCAGATTGAAGATCAGGCCGAAACAATTGCTGAATCGATTAAAGAAAATGATTAAAAACAGTCAAGAACACCAAGCCGTCTTAGTGAAAGAAGTGATTGAAGCTCTCAATCCACAAAAAGATCACTATTACATTGATGCCACTTTTGGCAGAGGTGGACATAGCAGAGAAATTTTGAAGAGAGGCGCCAAAGTCATTGCTTTTGATTTCGATCAGCAAAGTATCGAAAGAGCTAAAGAGCTTTTTAGTAAAGAGATTGACAGTCAACAACTTATTTTGCTTAGAGAAAACTTTAACAAAATGAAGTCCAGCCTGTCGAACCTTAAAAAAAGTTTAAACCTAGAAATCAGTGGCATTCTTTTTGATTTTGGCACTTCTACCGATCAACTCATGTCTAAGGATAGAGGCTTCAGCTTTGAAGCCCATGATGAAATTCTCGACATGCGCATGGATGATCGCTTAGGAGTTAAAGCCTGCGATCTGCTTAAATTGCTCGATGAAAAGCAATTAGGCAAAATGCTTTTTGAATATGGTGGGGAAAATGATGCTAGAGCAATTGCTAAGAAAGTCGTCGCTCTGCGCAAAAAAGATCCCAATAGTCTCGACAAAGTTGGCACTTTAGTCGACATCATTGAAGAAGTCAAAGGCCGAGGTCAAAGACAAAAACTTCACGTCGCCACTAAAACCTTTCAGGCCCTACGCATTATCGTCAACGATGAATTGACTAATATCGAAGAAGCCTTGCCAATGGCTTTGGAGATTTTAAGAGAGAGTAAAGCAATTGATAAAAAAATTGTCAGCATCGCTTTCCATGAAGGAGAAGATCGTTTGGTTAAAACTTTTTTTAAAGATATTGAGGCAAAAAACCTCGGCAAAATTATTAACAAGAAACCTATTCAAGCTTCCGAGCAAGAGATTCTAGAAAATCCTCGCTCCAGAAGTGCCAAGCTTAGAGTCTTGGCTGTTTAAGAAAAAATGAAAAAAAACCTAACAACTTACTACGGATTACTAATCGCTGCAGTTTTGGCACAAACCATCATTACTGTTTTTAGTCTGAGTCAAAATATTGGCTATGGCCAAAAAATTAGCTTTTTGGAAAATAAAAGCAACACTCTCCAAATTCAGACTAACCAGCTTAGAACTGAATTAGCCCAAAAAAGTGCCATCAGAGAACTAGAGCAAAGAGAAAGTAACGATTTTATCGCTATCTCAGAAATTAGTTTAATTAATAGAGATTCTTCAAGCCTAGCACTTAAATAAGAGTGTTCTGGACAAACATTAATGCGAGAACAAGAACCAGAAATCAATCACTCTCGAAAAAATATCTTTTTTCTGTTTTTCTATTTAATTTTAGCTGTAGTAGCAATCAGATTATTTTACTGGCAAATTATCATGGGCAAACAACTCAAAGAGGAGGGTGAGTCTCAAACTTTACGTAAATTAGAGAATAAAGGCTTAAGAGGACAAATCTTTACCAACGATGATTATCTTCTTGTAGGAAATCAGCGCGTCTATGATCTTAAATTAGATAAGAAAAATTTTGAAGGTGACTCAAGTTATTTGGCTCACAAATTGGCAGAGATTGCTGTTGAAGATAATTGGCAATATCAAGATGCTCTTGAATCTCAACAAAAAGAAAACTTGGCAAATGCAACTAGTGCTGCCCAATTAAGCAACGTTGACATTAAAGCTATTAAAACAGAGCTTGAAAAGGAAATTGAGACAGAAATTTTAGGGAAGTTTGAGAGCAGAGGCAACTGGCCAAAATTAGCAGATAATCTAAGTAAAGAAAGCAGGGAAAAAATTGAAACCCTCAATAATCCTTATTTATTCTTTGATGAAGATTATCAACGCTTCTATCCAGAAGCCTCTATGGCTGCCCACTTAACTGGTTTTGTAGGTCGCGATGAAAATGCTAATGAGATTGGTCGTTATGGGATTGAAGGAGCTCTTGAAGATGAGTTGAAGGCAAGATCTGAAAAAAATCTCTTTAAAATGGATGCACTTGGTTTTCTTCTTGCTGGACAAAAATATGAAAGCGAAAATCTCGATGGTCGTGATATTACTCTGACTATTCGCCGTGACGTCCAAAATTTAGCCGAACAAAGTCTTGAATGGGGAATTGAACACTATGAGGCAGACAGAGGTGAAGTTATTATTCTTGATAGTAAAACTGGCAAAATTCTAGCCCTAGCAGCTTGGCCCAGCTATAAACAATGGCAATATTTTAAATATTCTGGTGAAGTTCTCAAAAATCCTAGTTTAACTCGCCTTTATGAACCAGGCTCAACTTTTAAAACTTTAACTATCTCAGCTGGTATTGACAGCGGAGTCATTACTAAAGACACTACTTGCACAAAATGCTCTGGTCCACGACAAATAGCTGGCTATTCCATTAGAACTTGGAATGATGTTTATAATCCCAACATTTCAATGGTTGATGGCTACGCTAAGTCTGACAACACAGCGATGATTTTTATTAGTGACTTATTAGGAACCGATCGTCTGGTTGATTACCTTAAAAAATTTGGAATTGGCCGCAACATTGATATTGATCTACAAGATGACACACGAACTCCTTTTCCTCAAAAAATTGGCCCAGTGGAAACTGCCACAATTTCCTTTGGACAAGGAATTAGCACAAACAGTTTAGAATTACTTCGTGCTGTCAACACCGTCGCTAATCAAGGAAAAATGCTCGAACCAATTATTGTGGAAAAAGTTTTTGACAAGCAAAATCAAAAAGAAATTGCTTCGCAAATCAAAGAAGGTGAACAAGTTATTTCTAAAGAGTCTGCCAAAACTGTGACAGAGATGATGATCGAAGCTGCTCTCCATGGCGAGGCTCAATGGATTGCTTCTGATAAATACACCGTTGCCGCTAAAACAGGTACCTCACAAGTTCCAGATCCAAATGGTGGTTATAAAGAAGACGAAACTATTGCTAGTTTTATTGGTTTTGCTCCTGCCAGCAATCCTCGTTTTACTATGTTGGTAAAACTAGAAAATACTAAATCCAGTCCTTGGGCAGCTGAAACAGCCGCACCACTTTGGTACAAAGTCGCTGATAAGTTGATGATTCTACTGAACATTACCCCAGATAAATAATCTTTTATTTTTCGGCAATTTTCATTAATCTTTGCAAGTCTTCTTGAGTTTTATCTGGAGGTCCATTGAGAGTAATGGTTACTTTGGTTTGTTTACGGGAGCGAATCACCTTGAGCGTAGATTTGTTTTTGAAATATTCCTGCAACTTGTTTTCCCAAACCGCCACCTGTTGTTCATCTTGATTAAGTGGACGACCGCGACCCTCATCTTTTTTACTAGTAGTCAGCTCATTATTTTTGAAACGTCTAACCAACTCCTCTGTACGACGCACAGAAGCAGTTTCTTTAAGCACTATCTTGTAGCAAGCAATCATCATTTCTTGTGAAGAAATACTAGCCAAAGCTCGAGCATGACCTTCACTAATTTGCCCACTAAGTAAGCCGTCACTAACTGCATCTGGCAGACTCAATAGCTTAAGACTGTTGCTAATATAGGCTGGAGATTTACCAATTCTTTTAGCTACTTCGCTAGTTTGCAAATTAAATTCTCTTTGCAAACGTTGAAAAGATTGAGCTCGCTCAATTGGATTGAGATCGTAGCGCTGGACATTTTCAACGATAGCCATCTCTAACATACCCTGAGGACTCGTTTTTTTGATAAAAACCGGCACTTCTTCTAACCCAAGAGTCTTAGCTGCTCGCCAACGTCGCTCTCCTGCAATAATCTGATAACCAGCTGGAGTTTCTGCAACAACTAGTGGCTCCAAAACACCATGAATACGAATTGATTCTACCAACTCTTCAATATCTTCTTTCTTAACTTTGTCTCGAGGTTGAAACGGATTTGGCTGTAAATAATTGACGGCGAGTTTTTGTACATTTTGTGTCATGCTTTATATATAACACAATAGATCAAAATTTTCACAAGGAAATTTTCACAGACATTATTTATTATTAATTTTTATAGAAATTTGACACGAACAATTTTCTTTGCTAATATGCTCGTCAATGCGATTAACTTTAATGCAAATTAGCTTCAACTGGTGGACTACCTCTCTTTGGCGGTAGTTCTTTCTATATTTAAATTGATTAAGACACCGCCAAACAGGCGGTTTTTTTATGACCGAGCTTTGCGAGGGAATGTCCGAAGTGTAGACGGAGGACGAACTCCTCCACAAAAAATAAATTATCAAGTATTAAGAAAAATTAAAAAATTATATGAAAAAAATAAAATTACAAAAAAAACATTATCAAAATTTACCAAATAAAGCAGGTTTCTTTGGTGAATACGGTGGACAATTTGTGCCACCACAATTAAAAAAAGCACTGGAAGAAGTGACGGCTGCTTACGAAATAGCAAAAAGAGATCCTGATTTTCAAAAAGAATATCAGACTCTTTTGACAGACTACGTCGGTCGTCCATCGCCACTTTTCTTTGCCAAAAATCTAACTGAAAAGTTAGGTGGAGCTAAGATTTATCTAAAGAGAGAAGATCTTAATCACACTGGTGCACACAAAATTAATCACTGTTTAGGCGAAGCACTTTTGGCTAAAAAAATGGGCAAGAAAAAACTCATTGCTGAAACTGGCGCTGGTCAGCACGGCGTAGCTTTGGCTACTGCCGCTACGCTCATGGGGTTAGAATGCGAGATTCACATGGGTGAAATTGATGTCGTTAAACAATATCCAAATGTTTTACGCATGCAATTACTTGGTGCCAAAGTGATTACAGTAAAAAGTGGCGGCAGATGTCTTAAAGACGCGGTCGACAGTGCTTTTGCTGCCTATCTGAATGATTATAAAAACACTTTCTTTGGGATTGGTTCAATAGTTGGTCCGCATCCATATCCAATGATGGTCAGAGATTTTCAATCAGTGGTAGGAAAGGAAGCTCATAAACAAATTTTGCTTAAAGAAAATAAACTACCAGATTATTTGGTGGCCTGTGTTGGCGGTGGTTCTAATGCCATGGGTTTATTCCACGCTTTTTTAAATGATAAACAAGTACAAATGATTGGTGTTGAACCAGCTGGCAAAAGCTTTAAGCCAGGTGATCATGCTGCAACTTTAACATTGGGCAAACCAGGCACTTTGCACGGCATGTTCACTTATTTACTACAAGATAAAAAAGGAAAACCATCGAGGGTTCATTCCATTGCTTCTGGCCTAGATTATCCTGGAGTTGGACCACAGCACGCTTATTTAAAAGATCAAACCAGAGCAAAATATGTTACTATTAATGATAAAGAAGCCTTGGAAGCCTTTTTGTTTTTAAGTAAAATCGAAGGCATTATTCCGGCTTTAGAAAGTGCTCATGCCATTGCTTATGCCATGAAATTAGCACCGACTTTGGCTAAAAATAAGGTCATCCTTGTCAATCTCTCTGGCCGCGGAGATAAAGACCTCGATTACGTTGGCAAGTTATTAAAAATTAATGAATAATAAAAATAAATAGGAAAAATTATGAAAAAAAACATTTTAACTGGTGATCGTCCCACTGGCCAACTACACATTGGTCATTATTGCGGTGCTCTTAAAAATCGTGTTGCTTTGCAAGACGAATACAACACCTACGTGATGATTGCTGATGTCCAAGCTTTGACTGACAATTTTAATGACCCAGAAAAAGTTAGAAAAAATGTCTTTGAAGTCGCAAAGGATAATCTGGCTGTTGGTATTGATCCTCAAAAAACCACCATTTTTATTCAATCAATGGTTCCAGAAATTGCGGAGCTGACAATTTTTTTCTCTAATTTGGTTACCATTAATCGACTTAAAAGAAACCCTACTGTTAAAGATGAAATTAAACAAAAACATGCCTTATTTAAGGATGATGTTACTTTCGGTTTCTTAGGTTATCCAGTCAGCCAAGCAGCAGATATTACTGCTTTTCAAGCTGATCTGGTTCCAGTGGGCGAGGATCAATTGCCTATGATTGAGCAAACCAGAGAGATTGTTCGTAAATTTAACAGTATCTATGGAGAAACGCTTAAGGAACCACGAGCTAAAGTCGGAGATGTTCCAAGAGTCTTGGGTATGGATGGTCGTAAAATGAGTAAAAGTCTAGACAATTCGATCACTTTTACTGATTCGGATGAGGAAATTAGAAATAAAATCAAAGGAGCCTTAACCAATGAAGTCGGAGCCAAGAATCTACTTAGTCTTCTGGAACAATTCTCAGATGAGCAAAAGATGGTCGAGAAATTTAATCAAGAATTTAAAGAGGGAACTATTAAGTACTCAGAGCTAAAACCTTTCTTGGCGCAAGCAATTATAGAAAAACTCAAGCCAATTCAAGAAAAAAGAGCTTACTATGACCAAAATCCAAAGATAGTTGAGGAAATACTTATTGAAGGCACAAAAAAAGCAAGAATGATTGCTAAAGAAACCTTAGCTAAAGTCAAAGAGAAAATGTTTATTAATTATTTTTAGAAAATAATTAAGCTTTAACTACATTGACAACAGTTTTGCCAAATTTTTTGCTGAATTTGACTACGCCGTCGATCATGGAAAAAACTGTCCAATCGTGACCAAATTTGACACCCTTGCCAACTTTGTATTTAGCGCCTTTTTGGCGAACAATAATCTGACCAATAGTAATTTTTTCACCAGCAAATTTCTTTACGCCAAAACGTTTACCGTGACGTGCGCCTTGCTTGTGTTGATTAACGCTACCTGAACCTTTAACGTGTGCCATATATCCTTTTTCTGTAAATACTAAATTTGACGATCGAAGCTGAACAAACAAATCTGTCTAGCAACTCTTGCTCCTTCTCGAGCATAGATGACCGGATCGACCAAAAGATTGTATCCTTTTGCCTTTAATTTGTCAATTAAACTATCAAGTGAGTAAATTCTTTTATCAGTTTGCACTCTTGGGAAAACAATTGCCACAATGGCACCATTATTTAAAACATTGCTAAAAGATTTAAATGAACCTAGATACATTTTTTCTAGACCTTTGAAAACATTGGCTAGTTCTATATCTTTAGGAGTTTGTTTGCCTAAGAAAGGCTCTGTGACTAGAAGGTCAATCTTGCTAGTAAATTCTTCTGGATTAATGTGACTTGCATCCATGTAAAAAACTTTACTACTTATATTAATTTCGTATTCTTTTTTAAACCATTCCAAGTTATCTCGAGTACCAAAAACAGCTTGCTGATCGATATCTGAGCCATAAACATCAAGCTTTCTCATGCCTGCTTCAAGTAAAACGGTACCAGTTCCACAAAATGGATCATAGAGTAAAGGTTTGGCAGTATTTTTTTGTTGCCAGAGACCTAAAGCGATGTTGACCATCATGCGAGCCACTTTTGGAGGCAACATGCCTTTTTTACGATCTGCATAAGGCTTGGAACGATCGCGATTAGTCCAATCATCAATGTCTTGGACACCTCTGATTTGAGCCAATAAAAGTTTGCCGTCTTCAATTTGGTTAAAAGCTAAAAGCTCAGTGGCTTTGCTTTTGTGAGAAAGAAGTGCGCTTTCGCTAGGATTACTAGAGAAATAGCGAGCCTTCTTACCATTTTCTTTAATTAAATCTTTGATATCAGCATTGCTAATTGAATGTTGTCCTTTACCAATTTGGGTAAAAGTAAAATATGGCTCTTCACTTTGAGAAAGTAATAAAGCAACTATTTCTTCAACTAAAGTAGTATCTTTGATATCACTGTCTAATTCTTTGATTACTTCAAATAACTTGACAGTTCCACCAAGGACCTCAATCATTTCACTAGCAAGAGTAGCTTCACTTTCGAACATGAAGAGATGCTCGTCTAATTGTTCTAAAGAACAATTTGGATAAGTGGCTTCAAACTCTAACTTAGATAGAAGAGTCGTATTACCAAAAAGAATTAGGAATTTAGGCATAGCTGTGAAGCCAGTTTTTATCTGTTTAAACAATCTTCAGAACTTTAACAGTGCTTTGGTACTGACGATGACCAATCACTTTTCTGTATCTGGATTTCGACTTGTATTTGGCAACACGAATTTTTTCGCCTTTTTGATTAGAAACGAGTTCACAAGAAACCTTGGCTTTCTCGACTAGAGGCTGTCCAATTTTGCGATCTTGATCATTAACAACTAACAAAACGTCGGTGACTTCAAATTTCTCACCGGCTTCTCTACCTAGTTGATCTACCAAAAATTCATCGCCCTCTTGGACTTGAAATTGTTTACCTTGTAATTGAATGACTGCATACTTTGACATAACGAACTTGAATTATATCAGACTTATTGAAAAATAAAAATGGAAACACCTCTAATAAAAATTATAAATAGCTTTTTTCTTAAAATCAGTTGCAATCGACTGTGCAATGCCTAAAGCGAAGAACAGAGAAATAACACTACTTCCTCCATAAGAAAGAAGGGGAAGGGTAATACCAGTAATTGGTAAAATAGCCAAGTTCATACCTATATTAATAAACGTTTGTACTAAAAACATCACAAACAAAACCAAGAGATAAATTTTCTCTGGAAAATTATTAACTTGATAAGCTAAATAAAGTAGAAAAAAGAGTAAAGAAAAATATAAAGCCAAAAGAAATGCAGCTCCTACAAAACCCCATTCTTCAGCAAAAGAAGCAAAAATAAAATCAGTTTGGCGCTCGGGTAAAAAGCGCAAATGAGATTGCACACCCTGACCAATCCCTCTTCCCCAAAATCTACCGCTTCCCACGGCAATCAGAGCCTGACGAGCATTATAGGCGCTACTACTTTCTTGATTTGTGAATTCTTGGCTGATTGTTGGCTCATTTAAATTTAAAAAACTGAGAATTCTATTTTTCTGATAATCTTTAAAAACTAAAAACCATAAAGACATTAAAATCAAAAAAGCTCCTGAGATTAAAAATAAAACTTGCTTAAAATTTAATCGATTAAAAATTAGAAAAACTGAAAGCGCGCTAACAAAAACCAAAACCGTTCCAAAATCTGGTTCGAGCAAAATCAAAATCGCTGGCAAAGCAATAATTAGTAAAGTTTTAAACAGCAAAAACCAATCAAACTTTCTTTCACTAGCAAAAGAATTAAGCAAATATAAGGTAGTAATGGGAATTGCCAACTGTGATGGTTGAAATTTAAAACCGAAAGGCAAAACAATCCAAGCAGAAATTCCTCTAGTAATAGAGCCGTAAATCAGTAAAAAAAGTAGCGATAAGTTGAGTAGCAAATAAAGCCACTTGGATATTTTTAAATGAAAAGCGAAGGGTAATTTGTATGTAACAAAAAAGACTAAAAAAGCTAAGCCAAAAGAAATAGCTTGCTTGTAAAGTAATTCTGGAACAATACTACGCAAAGTCGTCAACGATAAAACAGTAAAAAGAAAGAGTACTCCCAGCAAAAAATATTTGCGCATAAGGATTTATAAATTAAGTTTTGTTTCTTCGCCTTTTTTAATTTTAGTATTGGTCTTTTCTTCGATTTCTTTTTGAAAAAACTCTGGCCAAGACGGCAACTCTACTTCAACAAGCTCATTCATATCTAATAAGGCTTCTTTGCGTAAATCCTGAATTTGACGAATCAGAGCCCGAGCTTCACCTTCAGCTATAAGTTCCGGTGTTAATTCAAAATCATAATCAACCATTAAATCGCCAGTTTGCTCTAGCCATTCTATTTTTTTGACATTCAGCTCGAGTTTTAATACTTCCTCTAGTTCAGCTCTGTCAGAAATCTCTCCAAAACCACTCACTTTTAAACTTGCTAAAGGCTGACGAGCTTTAACCTGCTTTTCTTTACGTAAAGCATGTGCCGCTTCTACAATTTTGCGAATTGAATCCATCGATCTTTCTAATTTTCGATCAAAGAATTGCTCCTTATATTCAGGGAATAACTCCAAATGAATTGAGCTCTCTTCATCAAACATACTGTGATGAACTAATTCAGCAAAAAATGGCACTATTGGGGCAACAACTTTAGCTAATTCATAAATCACAGTCGCAAAAACCTGACTAACTTCTTTATTATCAGTTGCTTTGATTCTTTCTCTGGAAAGACGCAAATACCAAGTTGATAACTCATCAATGAAAGGTGCTAACAAGCGACTAGCTCTCATTACATCATAAGAATCTAAATATTGTCTCATTTCTTTGATCAGATTTTCTAAGCGACTCAAAATCCAACGATCAAGTAAATTACTTGGCAACTTATCGGCACTGAGATCAAAAAAGCCAGCATCCTGATCAGCAAAACTCTTATAAAAAGCCAAAACATTCCACCAAATCACAAAAACTCGGCGACGCAAATTGGAAACATCTGATTGCGAAAAATTAAGTGTTTCGGCTTTGACCGCGGGAGAAGACATTAAATAAAGACGAAGAGCATCAGCCCCATATTTATCCAAAATTGCTCCTGGCTCTGGATAATTTTTAAGACGCTTGCTCATTTTTTTACCATCTTCAGCCATAATTAAGCCAGTGCACATCACATTTTTAAAAGCACCGTTTTCTTTCTCACTACCTAAAGTTAGAGCTGTAGCCAAAACATGCAAAGTATAAAACCAACCGCGAGTTTGATCCTGACCCTCAGAAATAAAATCAGCGGGGAAAGCATGCTCAAAAGCTTCTTTATTATCAAATGGATAATGTAATTCACCATAAGGCATTGAGCCAGACTCGAACCAACAATCTAAAACCTCTGGAATATGACGATAAGTTTTGCCATCTTTTTTAATTTCAATCTTATCAACAATGTGCTTGTGCAAATCGCTAACCTTTTGACCAGAAAGTTTTTCTAATTCTTCAACCGAACCTACGCATAAAAAGTCACCCTCTTCGCTTTCCCAAATTGGTAAAGGCGTACCCCAATAACGATTACGGGAAATTGCCCAATCTCTAGCACCTTCAAGCCATTTGCCAAAGCGACCGTGCTTGATATGATCTGGCTGCCAATTAACCTTTTCATTATTGGCCAATAGCTGATCTTTGAAAGAACTCACTCTAACATACCAACTATCAGTAGCGTAATTAAGTAGAGGAGTGTCACAGCGCCAGCAATGTGGATAACTATGTTCGATTTTTTTCTTGGCAAAAAGTGTGCCATGAGCCGCTAAATACTTAATAATTTCAATGTCGGTAGCCTGAGGATTATCTTTTGCTTTGACTTCCATGTCTGCAAAATCAGTGACTTCCTTAGTAAAACGGCCCTCCATGGTCACATGCTGCAAAAGCTCGATGCCCTCAGCTTTACCGATATTGTAATCATCTTCACCAAAAGCCGGAGCAATATGTACAACTCCAGTGCCTTCTTCTGTACTAACAAAGTCAGCAGCAACTATTCTAAAAGATTTGGCCCAATCAGCAAAATAAGAAAAAGGAGGAGTGTAAGTTAGACCAACTAATTCACTGCCTTTAAAACTTTGGCCAACTAATTCGAATTTTTTATCAGTCATGACTTCTTCTAGAAGTTCTTTGGCTAAAATAAACAGCCCTTCATGATCTTCAACTCTGACTAAAACATAATCCAAATCAGCTCCAACTGCCAAAAGAACATTGCCTGGCAACGTCCAAGGAGTAGTAGTCCAAGCAACCGCATAAATTTTTTCATCAGTTTCGACACCTAGTTTTACAGTAGCATCCTGCAATTCAAATTTAGCAAAAACAGAAATATCCTTGACATCTTTGTAACCCTGGGTAACTTCAAAGTTTGAGAGCGGAGTTCCACAACGAGGACAGATGTGCATGGATTTATGACTTTTGTAGATCAAATCCTTTTTCCACAATTCATTGAAAACCCACCACACGGTTTCCATGAATTCTTTATCCATAGTTTTATAAGCATGATCCATATCAATCCAACGTCCAATGCGACGAATGGTCTTCTTCCATTCTTCTGCATAAGTTAAAACAGTTTGACGACAAGCTTCATTAAATTTATCTACTCCATAACCCTCAATATCTTTTTTACTATCAAGATTGAGTTCTTTTTCAATAATATTTTCGACAGGTAAACCGTGACAATCCCAACCCCAAACGCGACGAACTCTTTTGCCTAGCATAGTTTGATAACGGGGAATCAGATCCTTAATCATTGACTGCATTAAATGACCATAATGAGGTAGACCAGTAGCAAAAGGAGGTCCATCATAAAAAGAGAAAGAATTATTTTCATCTCTTTGGTCAACTGATTTTTGAAAGGTTTGATCCTTGTCCCAAAATTCTAGAATCTCTTGCTCGAGCTCTGGGAAATTTGGTACTTGTCTAAAATCTTTTATTTTCATAGTTTCCTCGTTGCTTAATTCTAGTTTGTTTTAATTAATAAAAAAAGCCTGCCTAAAAACGAAAAGATCGTTTCTAAGCAGGCTTATCTAATTCAAGATAAAGGTACCAGCCGCTTTTTAGATTTGCCAATGTGCAAATCTTTACTTAATTTAGAGTGATTACGGACTCAGCCGATCTGATTTACTCACTTTTTTATTTCAATTTCAAAAAAGCTTTCTGCAGACACCTCGCCGTGGATAGCGGCTAAAAAGGTTTTGAATACTAGGAAATTATAGCACGGTTTTATCTATCTCTCAAAAAAGCTGGTACATCAAAATCAGCAAATTCATCGTCAGTCTCGACTTCTTCTTTTTTGTCGCTCTGATCGTCTCTTTTATGTTCATCTTTTTTCTTCAAATTGAAAAGGGCACTGCGCACAAATGGATTGCGACTTTCTTCCTCTTCTTCTTTCTTCGGTTTAGTAGGGATAATCTGAGGTTGAGTAAAACCACTTGGAGTACGATCAATTTTTTCTTCTTCTTGATCTTCTTGTTTCTTGTAAACAGCGGTTGGACCAGTCATCTTGCGACGAGATTCTCTACCGTAAGCTCCAAACATTGCTCTTGGACCAGAACCAGAGTAGCTATCGCCAAAACCAGTAGCGATCACACTAATTTTAATCTTGGAACCCATATTATCATCAATGGTGGCTCCAAAAATTATATTAGCATCTGGATCTGCACTATCAGCAATTACTGCTGAAGCATCAGAGATCTCGCTCATAGTCATATCTGGACCACCAGTAATATTATAAAGAATACCCTTAGCACCATCGATAGAAACTTCGAGTAGTGGAGAAGAAACAGCCATACGAGCAGCCACCACTGCGCGGTCTTCACCGGAAGCTTCACCAATACCCATTAATGCTGAGCCAGAATCAATCATGATCGTCTTCACATCAGCAAAATCAACATTAATCATGCCTGGAACAGTAATTAAATCGGAAATACCTTTGACCCCTTGACCAAGAACGTTGTCAGCTAAACGAAAAGCATCGATAAAAGTCATTTTTTTATCCACTACTTCAAGTAAACGCTGATTTGGAATCACAATTAAAGTGTCAACAGTATCGCCTAAAGCCTCAATGCCTTCATCAGCGGTCTGCATGCGACGAATACCCTCAAAAGCAAAAGGTTTGGTGACCACAGCCACCGTCAAGGCACCAGCTTCTTTGGCTATCTCGGCAACAATTGGAGCCGCACCAGTTCCAGTGCCACCACCCATGCCTGCAGTAATAAAAACCATATCAGTGTCGAAAAGCAAATCCTTGAGCTTTTCACGACTTTCTTCAGCTGCGGTACGACCCACTTCTGGATCTGCACCAGCTCCAAGTCCACGTGTGAAATTGCTACCAATCTGCATTTTAGTTTCTGCTTTAGAAACTAGAAGTGCTTGAGCATCTGTATTAACAGTGATAAATTCAACTCCATTGATCTGCTTGGAAAGAATCATTGAGTTTACTGCGTTACCTCCTCCGCCACCGATACCGATAACTTTAATTTTAGCGAAAGTGGTATTTGAAGGTTTAACAAGTCCCATATTTTTGATCTTTCTTAAGATATCAAACTACAACATAAATTAGCTGATTTTTGCCTAAAAGTAAACTGGCAATAATTGAATTAGCTTTTAATTTAAGGCAAGATTGACTTGCTAGTTTTTTTAATTTTGTCAAAAAGCTTTTTAAATAAATCTTTTGGTAAAATAGCCTGCCAATTGAAATCTTCACTGACGCTGGTCACATTGCCTTGCTTGAGAGCAAAATCTAACAGACCAACAGACACCGCAAAATTTGGTTTTTTAATATCTTCGGTCAAACCCTCAATGTCTTCTGGAAAGGCTAAACGCACAGGTAAATTACTAACTTTCTTGGCTACCTCTACTAATCCGGTAGTCATCGCTCCACCGCCTGTCAAAACTAAACCAGCTGGTACTTTATTTCCAGACAAAAGGTCAGCTCTATCTAATTCTTGCATCACTAAATTAAAAATTTCTCTAATTCTAGGCTCCATAATGCCACCTACCAATGTTTTTTTAGATAGGAAATCATTGTGAGCAATCCCAACTTTTTCTGGATCAACTGTATCTAATTTTCTTTTTCTTTTAGTAAAGTCAACCTTAGATTCTCCTGGGTTTGGTCTCAAATCATCAGGACCATTATCAGTCAGATAAAGCTTAAGCTTTTCTGCATCATCCATTGGAATGCGACAACCTAAAGCGATGTCCTGAGTGATGTGTTTGGCGCCAATTGGTAAAACAGCTGAAAATTCCAGAGCTCCCTCAACATAAGCGGCCAAACTAGTTGTACCAGCTCCAATATCTATTAAAACTGCGCCTAGCTCTTTTTCTGTTTCAGTCAAAGCAATTTGTGAAGCGGCCAAGGCAGAAAAAACAAAAGCGTCAACTTTAACCCCCATATCGCTAATACATTTTTCCAAATTGCGCATCGCGGTAGTCAAACCAGTAATGATATGTGCCTCTGCTTCTAAGCGCACTCCAGTCATGCCGACTGGATCTTTGATGCCTTCTTGAGAATCAACTTTGAAATCCTTAGGAATCACGTGAATAATTTCTCGATCAGTTGGCATTGAAACAGCTCTGGCCGCTTCAATTACTCGATCAACATCACTTTGGATAATAGCTTGATCAGCGGCGGCTACAGCTACAACACCTCTAGAATTTTTATATTTAATGTGTACTCCAGAAATTGAAACGACTGCGCTCTTAACACTAAACCCAGCCATGCGTTCTGCAGCGTCTAAACCCTGACTTACGGTGTTTAGAACCTGCTCGAGATCAATAATCATACTGCGTTTCATTCCTCTTGATGGAACCACAGAAAAACCTAAAACCTGCAACTTCTCAGTTTCTGTTACTCGCGAAATGAGAGTGGTACACTTATCACTTCCTAAATCAATGGCTGCAATTATTTGTTCTTTACTCATATCTTTCCCATATAGACTATACAAAATTTTAAAGACAATGTCCATTAATGTCTACTCTTTTAACACTGGCAAGTTAAAGCGCATGTCGAGAATCTTTTTGCTAGGCAAAATATCCTTGAGCTCTTCTTCTTTCAAAACCAATGAAAGACGCTCCACCTGATAATCAAATTCTTTAGCGTCATCCATAATTACTTCAATTTCCTTAAGAAAAATGTGAATTTCTTGATTGCTTTGCCAAACAATCTTATTTGTTTCAATTTCATACTTTTTCAATGCTTGGCTTAAAGAAAGAAATTTTTGATGATAATTTTCTTCTAAATAACCATGCTCAATCAGAGAAGAATCTCCTAGAAATTCAATGCTTGGCAAAGAAAGACGATCTTGATCATTTTTAAGCTTATTGCCATGATTAAGTAGATAGCGCTCTTGTCCAATAACAAGTCTGTAGTCTGGTAATTTGGCTAAAAGAAATAAATCAACTTCTCCAGAAATATGCTTGTTAATTTTTTGATATTGATAAGCTTGTCCATATTGTTGATCTGTCATCAGTTCATCCCAAATTGCTTCATTTTCAAAATCAGTAAAAAACAAAGATTTGCCTTTAAAAAATTGGTTGAGCCTCTCACAGACTCCACTTTCAAGCGAATTATCTTCTAAAACACAATCTACTGTTTTTAAAACAAAAATAAAACGAAATAACAAAAATAAGATTACGAAAAAAATGACAAAACGTAAAATTTTCACAAGCGTTTTTTTTCTTTATAAGCAATCAATAAAAGCTGATAAAGTTTGGCGCTAGCGTCTTGGTAAAATTGGTTTTTTGCCAAACTTGAACGCATTTCTTTATAGTTTTTTTCTAAATGAGAAACACCATCTAATAAAGTAGAAGCACTAACATATTTTTGCTCTAAAACCAAAGCCCCATTATTTCTCTGCATCATTTCCGCATTGGCCATTTGCTCATTATGGTAGGCATTTGGCAATGGAATTAAAATCGCTGGTAAAGGTGCCAAAGACAATTCTAAAACGGCGTTCGCCCCTGACCTAGAAATGGCAAACTTAGCGTGCTGATAAATCCAAAATAAATCTTCCTCTTCAATCCATTCTTTGATGAAATATTTTTCTCTCAAATCTTTTGGCAGTTTTTGTTTTAATTCTTCGAGATCTTTAGACGAATTCTTAATTTTATTAGCTCGACCACACTGATGAACAATTGAATAATTTTCTAAGAGCTTTTCTAAGTTAGCTTTAATTAAATCATTAATGATAAAAGAACCTTGATTCCCGCCCATTACTAGCAAGATATTTTCTATTTTTTTAGGCAACCAGTTCGGTTTTTTTAAATCTTTGGCAAACAATCTGAATCTAATTGGATTGCCAGTTAGAACAGTATCCTGTCTTTTTGTATATTGCTTAGTTTCTGGGTAGGAAATAGCCACCTTATCGGCAATGCTAGCAATAAATTGGTTGGCTTTGCCCATTACAATCGTTTGCTCATGAGTCACTACTGTAATTCCCAAACTTTTGGCAGCGATAGCAAATGGCACTGCTAAGTAAGAACCAAAAGAAAGAAAAAGATCAATTTTTTCTTCAAGCAAAATTCTTCTGGCCTTAGAAACTGTTTTAGGAAAAGCTAAAAAGCTAATAATTTTGGCCAAAAAAGAATAATTGACAAATTTAGAAGCAGAAAAAGGAATAAACTTTATTTGCCTTTTTTCTACCTCTTCTTTTTCTACAGATTTTTGAATAAGTTTCTCTTGACTATATAAACGACCTACAAAATAGATTTGATGTTCCTTATGATTGGTCTTGATAAAATCTATCATCGCCAAAGCAGGAGTTAAATGGGCACCACTAATTAAAATTCTCATAATCTAATTAAAAAGTTTATTTTTTAATCTTAGCATGTGAGGCGATAGAGAGTAAAACCCCACTTGCAAAAAAAGACATTAGAAGTGATGAGCCACCTTGAGAAAAAAATGGTAAAGGCATACCACTTAGTGGCAACAAAACCACTACTGCTGAAAGATTAAAAATGAGTTGAATTGCCATCCAAGCTAAAATCCCGTAGTAAAGCAGATATTCATATTTATTAAGTGCTTTGTCTTTAACCATTAAATTAGCTAAAATAAAATAAAGCGCAAATAAAGAGATTATTAAAAAAGAGCCAATAAAACCAACTTCTTCAGCAACAATGGCAAAAATGGAGTCACTGCTGGCCTCTGGCACATAAGAATATTTCTGTTGAGAGTTGCCAATTCCTCTGCCAAACCAAGAACCACCACCTAAAGCTAGAGTAATTTGTCTAACATGATAAGAATCTCCTTGTACATTCTCACTCGGGTTTAAAAAAGTAGTTAAACGCTCTCTTCTGTAAGGACTAAGCAAAACCACTGCTAGAGCTAAGAAAAAACCAACTCCTAAAAGAATTGATAGCCATTTTATTTTTCCACCAGCTAAAAAATACATCACAATACTGGTGGCTACCAAAATCATCATCGAACCAAAATCTGGTTGTAGTAGAACTATGACAATTGGCACAAAAAGAAAAAACAAAAAACTACTTAGATCTAATTTTTTAGACAAGAGATAAGCATAAAAATTAATCAAAACAAATTTAAAAACCTCTACCGGTTGTAGGGTCCCAAAAGGCAAACTTATCCAACGACTAGCTCCGTTTAATTTAAGACCAATCCCAGGAATAAAAGTTAAAATGAGCAGGAAAATTGCTAAAACATAAAAATGCAGAGCAAATTTTTTAAAAAAATTAATCTTAAGTTTGCTTGCTAAAAATAAAACTGCAAAAGACAAGATTAACCAAATTGCTTGCTGTTTAAAAAAATAATATTGATGCCCAAATAATTTAAAGCTCTCAACAGTTGATGCCTCAAAAACAAAAAAAAGACCAGTTAAAGAAAGAAGAGTAATTAGAATAAGAAAAAATTTAGAGGGCGTTTGCATGAATGTTTATTTAGGTTCAAATAACCGCCAACCAAACTCCAAAAATTGTCAGCATAATTTGCAAGAGCCAAGCTCTCTGAACAATTTTTGGCTCTGCCCAACCTTTTTCTTGGAAGGTTAGATGCAATGGGGCGGCAGGCATAATTTTCTTTTTAAAATATTTTTTAGAAAATAATTGAATAAAAGTGCTAGCGATTTCTATCACAAAAATTAAGCCAATAATCAGTAGCGCTAAAATTTTTCCAAGTAGTAAGCCAACCACTGCCAGAGTTGCTCCAAAAGCTAATGAGCCAACATCTCCCATAAAAATTCTGGCTGGAAAAACATTAAAATAAAGAAAGGAAACTAGAGATCCAAGCCAAAGAGCAAGAAAAACTGAAAGTGGCACATCTAGAATAGTAGAAGATAAAACCCACAATCCAAACAAAGAAAATAAAAGTAAACCAGCAGCTAAACCATCTAGACCATCAGTAATGTTAACTGCATTGGCAAAAGCGACAATTACAAAGGCAGCAAAAGGAATATAGAAATAGCCCAATTGAATTGTTCCTACAAAAGGAATGTGTAAAATAGAAATTTCTAATTGGAAATAAATCATGCAAGCAATAATTATTGCTAGAAGCATTTGCAAAATTAACTTTTGACGCATTCTTAAACCAAAGAACTTACTATCATCAAAGCGGAAAAACTTCTTAATATCATCATAAAGACCCAAAATCGCAAAAGATAAGAAAGTGAAAAATAAAACATTAACCTCAGCTTGGCTATTACGATGAATGCTGGTGACATCAATTCCAAAATAATTGAGGGCTGGAATCATCAAAGCAAAAAGAAGCGAAACCATTATTACCACTAACAATCCACCTCCAACTGGTACCCCAGCTTTACTAGCATGAAATTTGTCAAAAATAGGTGTTCTTTCACCAAAAGCATCTAAAGTTTTTTGATCTTGGCGACGAAAACGTAATTTATAAAGCAAATTAATAAAAGGCACTACAGCAGTGCTGGTTAGTGTAAAAGAAAAAATTAAAATGCCTAAAAAAAGCGCTAGTGATCCCATATGATTCTTTCTATTCTGTAATTCTTTCTATCTTAGCTCCCATTATAATTAATTTCTCATCTATTTTTTGATAACCGCGCTCAACTTGCTCAATATTATGTAAAATAGTTTTATCTTTAGCTCCAATGGCCGCTAATAAAATAGTTGCTCCAGCTCTTAGATCATGAATGGTAAATTCGCCACCTTTAAAATCTGTTGGTCCATATATTTTAATGGCGTGGCGATCACTTTCACTATGATCTTGCCAATTAAAATTATATAGAACCTCTGGATTTTTAACAGTTGGATTAAAATATTCGATCTTAGCACCCATTGCTTTTAAATCTTCAACATATTGAAAACGGTTTTGCATAACGGTCTCATGAATAATGCTTTCACCATGACATTGACAGAGTAGAGTAGCAAAAAGAGGTTGCCAATCAGTCATAAAACCAGGATGAATATCTGTTTCTACATCGGCAGCTCTCATCGGACCTTTGTAATAAAAACGAATTCCATAATCGCCAATTTCATAACCAGCCCCAATTTCATCTAGTTTTTCTAAAAAAGCCTTGAGATCTTTTTGTCTGGCATTTTCTACAACAATATCCCCTCTGCTAGCAATCGCGGCACATGCATAACTAACCGCTTCATTTCGATCAGGCATGATTTTATGAATCGCTCCTCCTAATTTCTCTACACCATCAATTTCGATTTTTCTAAAAGAACGACGACGAATCTTTGCTCCCATTTGGTTGAGAAAAGAAATCAAATCATCTATTTCTGGTTCCTCAGCAGCATTCTCTAAAACTGTTTTTCCCTTGGCTAAAACTGCCGCCATAATTAAAGTCTCAGTTCCAGTGTGAGTATTTTTCTCAAAACAATAGTTACATCCTCTAAGTTCTTTGCAGCTTGCCCTTAACATACCGTTTTCTTGCTCAAATTTAACTCCCATTAACTCCAAACCATCCATATGTCTCTCTAAAGGGCGTTTGCCAATTTTATCTCCTCCTGGCATTGGCACTTCAGCCTGACCAAATTTGGCTAAAAGAGCTGGAATAAAAAGAGTAGAAGCGCGTGATTTTTCACCATATTCTTGATTTATTTTTGAAAAACGTAAATTACGAGTATCAATAAAAAAAGTGCGCTCACCAGCACGATAAGCCTTAGCACCCAAACCATTGATTATTTCAGCTACCATATCTACATCAGAAATATCTGGTAAATTTAAAAGTCGACTCTCCTTACTTCCCAAAAGCGCCGCGATCATCAGTTTATAAGAAGCATTCTTGGCTCCACCAACTCGAACCGAACCATAAAGTGGAGTACCACCGGTTACGATAAAACTTGCTTTGCTCATAAAATAATTCCTAATTTAAATTTATAATAAAATTTTTGTGCTTTAAAGAAAGTCTGTCGAACGTAACTTGATTTAAAGTGCAAAAATTTTATGTTAAATAAAAAACCTCTTCTTTTAGAATAACATTAAATTTTTCTAAAACCACCTTCTTGACTTTTTCAATCAATTTTTTGACATCTTCTGCCTTGCCTTCACCAAGGTTAACAAAAAAAGCAGCGTGTTGATCACTTACCTGGATCTCTCCTTCTCTAGCTCCTTTCAATCCTGCTTGATCAATCAGAAACCCGGCTGGAATAAACTCTGCGTCATTAAATTGCGGAAAAAGTTTTTTTAGCTCATCAGTATTGGCAGGATTTTGGAAAACACAGCCACAGCTTGGCATGTGGAGAGGCTGAGTCAGCTCTCTTTTTTCGATTGAAGCTCTAATTCTTTCTTTTATTACATCAGTAGAATCTTTTTTTAACGCAAAAACAGCGGAGAATATAAGAAGATTTTTGTTTGTTTGAAAAATAGATTTTTCATAGGCAAACTCACATTTTTCACGTGAAAAAGTAATAATTGCTTCTTTCTCTAAATCAAAAACCTCAACTTCTCTAATATTGTCAGCAATTAAATCCTTTAAATAGTGAGCATTATTATAAATAGCTCCACCAAGAGTGCCAGGAACGCCAATAAAACCTTCTAGACCTGCTCCGCCTTTCATTGCCACCTGAGCTACCAAATGAGAAGTTTTAAGACCTACGCCTGCTCTAATGACTAATTCTGTAGTTGTATCAGAAATAAATTCGAGCTCTTTGAAATCTAGATGCAAAGTTAGGCCTTTTAGACCCTCATCTGCAATTACTACATTACTACCTCCACCAAGAATAGAAAACTTGATCTTTTGTTTTTTACAAAAAACCAACAAATCTATTGCTTCTTGGCGAGTCTTGGCGCTATAAAAAACTTCTGCCTGACCACCAATTTTAAAATAACTTTTCGAGGAAAGAGGATAATTAAAAAGAAAATCAAAGGCAGGAAATTGTTGGCTAAAAATTTGCTCTAAATTCATAAGCTTTTTCATTCTATCACGAGAGGGGCTAATAAAAGCAAGGTTTATAATGCGAGAGTGTTAGAAATAAAAAAAGGTTTATATTTAGTTGACAAACCAAGTGGCCCTAGCAGTCACATGGTGGTTAATTACTTCAGAAAACTAAGTGGTATTAAAAAGATCGGTCATTGTGGCACCCTTGATCCGCTTGCCTCTGGCTTATTGATTCTTTTAGTAGGTAAAGAATACACAAGAACACAAGATCTTTACTTAAAAAAAGACAAAGAATATTTAGTCAGAGCTCGCCTGGGGATTGGAACCGATACTTATGACCAAACTGGAAAAATTATCAAAAAAGACAACTGGCAAGAATTAAAAGACATCAAAAAAACTGATCTGCTAAGAATTTTTCCTCAATTTAAAGGCAAAATAGAGCAAACAGTGCCTATTTTTTCTGCCGTGAAAGTCAAGGGTCAAAAGCTTTATCAAAAAGCCAGAAGGGGAGAAACTGTAGAATTACCCAGTCGCCAAATTGAAATAAAAAAACTTATCTTAAAAAGTTTTGAAAAGGATTCAAAAAAAGAAGAAGTCTTTTTTGAACTATTAGTCAAATGTTCGAGTGGAACTTATATTCGCTCACTTATTCACGATCTTGGGAAAAAACTAGCTCTAGGAGCTCACGTGGTTGCACTGCGTCGTAATAAAATCGATAAATTTCACGTGAAAAAAGCAATTAAAATGGACTGGGATAGTCAGCTTTACCAACTGGGCTTATAGAGCTGACTGGCCAATATCTGAAAAAAACTCTACCAACAATCTCATCCTTAGTAATAGCTCCCCAAGCTCTTGAATCACTTGAATAAGGACGATTGTCTCCAGAAACAAAGAATTCATCTGGTCCTAAGTAAATGCTTTTATTTTTGGTGGCATTACCTGGCAAAATGGAAAAATCACTAGGAATATAGGGCTCTGGCAATTTGTTTCCATTTATCCAATAAGCGTTTTCTTTGACTTCAATCGTATCTCCTGGTACACCAATCACTCTTTTAATAAAGTCACAACCAGTTCCTTCTGGACAATTAGCCTCTGGAGGAGCGTGAAAGACCACGATTTCACCTCTTTGTGGATCTCTCATCTTAAAAGTTACTTTATCAGTCAAAACATGCTCACCACTTTGAAAATTCGGCACCATTGACTGTCCATTAACCTGATGAGGCTGTAAGAAGAACAAATAAACAACTAAAAAAATAGAAAAAGAAATGGCCATAGTTTCTATCAGATCGAGGAAAGTAGCCCCAACTTTTTCAAAAGTATTTTTCATAACGAGCTTTATGTTACTACTTTGGCAAGGGAGCTTGCAAGCAGTATTGTTTTTAACTTACAATGTAATCGTGAATTATCAAAAACATGCTATCGCTGGTTTTTCTTGGCAAACTTTGCAAAGGATTCTTACCACTGGTTTAAGTTTTTTGAAAATTTTTATTTTAGCCAGATTACTTGGTCCTGAACAATTCGGTTTGTTTTCCCTAGTAATGATCGCCCTTGGCGTCACAGAAAGCATTACTCAGACAGGCGTCAACATTACCATGTTGCAATCCAAACAACCAATTAAATACTTTCTAGACACCGCCTTTGTTATCGCCATCATCAGAGGTTTTTTAATTGGTTCTTTGATGATTTTAATGGGTTACCTAATGAGCAATTATTACAATGAGCCAAGTTTATTTCCAATGATCTCTATCGTTGCCTTAGTACCAATTATTAAAGGCTTTATTAATCCGGCCATTATTAGTTGGCAAAAAAACTTTCAATTTGCCAGAGATAGTTTCTATTCTTCTTTGAGAGTAACCATTGAGATGCTGGCTCAAATTGTTTTAGCTCTAGCATTACATTCTGTTTGGGCACTTTGTCTTGGAGTTATCGTCGGAGCTCTTTTTGAAGTAACCCTGTCATTCTTAATGCTTAAAGAGAGACCAGTCTTCCACTATATTAAAAGCAGAGGAGAAGCCATTTTTAAAAACGCCAAATGGTTGAGTCTTGGCAGCTTGCTTAGCTACTTAAATGACAACATTGATGACTTTCTACTTGGTAAAATTGTTGGCACCTATCAATTGGGCATTTATCATAACGCCTATGCTCTCAGTCATAAAACTAACTATGAGCTATCCAAGTCCGCTTACCATGGAGTAATGCCAATTTTTTCTAAGATAGCTCAAGAGAATGAAAGAGTTCGTTTAAAAAGAGCTTTTTTTAAATCAATGTTCTCTACATTATTAATTGCGTCTCTTATTTCTTTGCCTTTAATTTTATTTCCCAAGCTTTTAGTTGATTTGATTCTTGGTGAAAAATGGTTGGAAGCAATTAATATTTTGCCACTTCTAGCTCTTGCTGGCTTAATCCACACTGTAGCCAACATGACTTACGCTCTGATCATTGCTAAAAAGCAATATTTTTACATGAACCTACATATGATTGCCTCTTTAGTTCTGATGATTTTGGGGATTATTTACCTTGGCAATATTCATGGTTTAGTTGGAGCAGTTCTTGGCATTGTCTTAGCTAGAGCAGTAGCTCTGCCTATTGCTCTATTAGGAGTAAAGAAGAGTCTAGAATAGTTATGAAATTTTTCTTAATTAGCTTAGTTTTTTTACTTTCTTTGGGTCAATTACAAAGAATTCAAATTACAAATAACATTGCTTTTTATTTGCATGATTCGCTCATTGTGGCTTTCTTGTTAAAAGAGCTTTTTACGGCAATCGTGCAAAGAAAAAAAATTATTGAAAAGTTAAAAAAAATAAATATTCTTCAAAAAAAAATATTTTGGGGGTTTTTAGCTACGGTTTTTTTAGCTTGGGTCTTGGCTATTTTTGAAGGAAGATTCGATTTTAGAGCCATTTTATATTCAATACGCTTAATTACTTATGTTTGCTTTGTTTTTTTACTGCAAAAAAAATTAAAAGGTAAAAATTGGCTATGGAGGCTAGTTTCTTTTAACATTCTTTTACTAGGATTCTTACAATATTTTTTCTTGCCCGATTTGCGTTTTTTAATTTATGAAGGCTACGACGATCATCTTTATAGACTGGTAAGCACAATCCTCGATCCTGCATTTACTGGATTAATTTTTGTCTTTAATTTAAATTATTATCTTTGGCAAAAAAAGAAAAATTGGTTTTTTATCATTCCATTTGCAATTGGCTTGCTTTTAACTTACTCCAGATCTTCTTATTTGGCATTTTTGCTTAGTAGTTTAATCCTTATGCTTATTAGAAAAGATTTGGGTAAGAGAGCAGTTCTGCTAGTTTTAATTAGCTTTTTTGCTAGCTTGCCATTCTTACCAAAACAAAGTGGAGGAGATGGAGTAAACCTACTTAGAACTACTTCTGCAGAGGCGAGAATCAGTAATGATCAGATGATTCTACGAAACATGAACAAAACAGATTGGATATTTGGGCAGGGATTATTTATCCCAAATCAAAACAGGCAAACAGTAGAAAATATTCCTAGCCATTCTCACTTTGCCGACAACTTACTTGTTTTTCTTTTGAGTAATTTAGGTGTTATTGGAAGTTCACTATTTATTATTTTAGTTTGGCAACTTACGAGATCTAGCAAAAAAGAAAATTTAGCTCTGCTTGCTAGTCTGATTAGCCACGCTATGTTTAACAATAATTTCACACAAAGTTTTGTGCTTTTAATTTTTCTAGGATTTTCTTTATCAGATGATTAGAGTTGGAATTCAACTTCGATGCTGCGCTCGGTTTTGTTTTTAGCTTTATCTGTAACTTCAAACTTTAACTCGTTCTTACCTTCGTTAAGGTAGTAATTACTTGAAAAGTTACCTTCTTTATCAGCCAAAACCAAACGACCATTAATTAAGACTTTTGCTTCTGCTTCAGTCTTGCCTTTAATAGTTAAGGTTCGGTTTTTTTTGAGTTCAATCTTGGCTCCATCTTTTGGCTCCTCAATTTCTAAGCTTGGAGCCTCGCTGTCACGAGTAATTAGATAAGAGCGAGTCTTGAGAGATTCGTTGCCCATCTCATCAACACCAAAAATCGATAGTTCATTTTCGCCATCGTTTAAATTTATTTCATATTCAAATTGTCCATCTTCAGCGACGTCTATTTCTGCATTTTTTTCAGAATTAAGCAAGAAGACGACTTTGCTTTTTGGTTCAGCAAAACCACGTAAATTGAGATTGGCTGAATAAGTTGCCTCAAATGGAATAGTAGATAAAACTGGAACTTGAGGTGGAACAGTATCTTTTTCTTCAAAAGGAGAATCTTTATCAATAATAGAAAAGAAAATTCTAATTAAACCAGGCACAATTAAAAATATAAAAAGCAAAAGAAAAACGATCCCAAAAAAAACAAATAAAAAAGTTTGTTTTTGAATTTTACTTTTTTCTCTTTTGACTAAACGAGAAGAAACAACATTTTTTTTACTATTCTTTCTATCATAGATGGAAGAGTAGCGACCTGAATTGAACATAGACTTATATTAACACTCTTTTAACTGATTCGGCTAGATGAACCAAAAGATCATAAGGAATTGTTTTAGCTTTTAAAGCAGCATTGCTTATAGAGTTTTTATCTGGCTTATTGGAAGAATAGATAATAACTTTTTCACCAATTTGAGGATCTTTAAGCTTGCTGATATCAATGCTAGTCATATTCATAGAAACTCTACCAACAATTGGGAAATATTGATCTCTTATCTTTACCAAACCCTTATTGGAAAGGCGTTTATCAACTCCCTCGTAATATCCTGCCGGTAATAAAGCTAAAACTTTATCTGCTCTGGCTTTGAAAGTGCAACCATATCCAACCACCGCATCTTTTTTAATTTTTTTAATTTGTACGAGTGTTGAAGAAAATTCCAAAACTGGCTGTAGAGAAATTTTATTTTTATAAGGATCACTTTTAACTAGAGGGCTAATTCCATAGTGAGCAATTCCTGCTCTAATCATATTGAATGTTTGGTTTTTGACCTTAAAAGCTCCTCCAGAAGCAGAAATATGACGCCACTCTGGAAAAATTTGCTGCTTATTCATTATCTGGAGAGCTTTTTTATATTGCTTAATTTGTTCTTTTACAAAGTCTTGAGAGTTTGGGTTATCTGCATCAGCAAGATGAGAGCAAAGACCAGTGATATTTAAGTTTTTTAATTTTTTAAGTTCCATCAGAAAATTTTCTAAGTCTTCAAGATTGACACCTTCACGACTCATACCAGTATCAACAAAGACGTGAACCTTACAGCCGCGTTGATATTCATTAAGTATTTTGGCCAATTCAAGGTCAAATATCGCAATGCTAAAGGGGAGACGTTTGAGCTTAAAATTTTCTGGGTCTGTATAACCCATAATTAGAATTGGAGTCTTAACCCTCATTTTATATAGTTCATAGGCTTCAAATAGGCTGTCCACAATCAGAAATTCGCAGTGCATGGAATCAAAAATTGGAGCAAGTTGCTTTAATCCATGTCCATAAGCGTTGCTTTTGAGCACTGGACAAACTTTAGCGTTTTGATGAAAGTCTTGGAGATTTTTGTGGTTTTGAGTAAGAGCTTCTTTGGAAAGAAGAATCTTATTTAAATTTTGGTATGTCATTTCTGAGCCAAAGGTGAGGATCGAACTCACGACCTACGGTTTACGATACCGTTGCTCTACCAGCTGAGCTACTTTGGCATTTTTGTTTATCAACTGAGCGACCAGAGGGAGTCGGACCCTCACTTCAAGCTTGGGAAGCTAGCGTTCTACCGCTAAACCATGGTCGCTTACTTTAGATGAAATTATAGCATTTAGCTTTCACTAAGTTCATTGAGATAAATCATCTAACACGATATAGTATGATTTGAATAAAACGAGAAAGGACTTATGGAAGAATACATGGGTTTGATGTCAACAGATTTATTAGAAAAATCTCCAGCTATAAAAGACTTAATGGAAAAGTTTGAGAATAAACTTCCAAGTCATTTTGGAAAAGCAAGATTTATTGTAGCTCCACTAAATATAAATCTAGAACATGTCATAAGAGCTGACTGTCCAGAATGTAAAACCAGAGCCGTTGTTCATGTCGTTAGAAAAGACTATGTTCTCAATATTAAGGAAGTAGACCAGAGTGGGGAAATAAAGATATCTTACGATAGAACTTCAGGGTGTTGCGATAAGTGTAAAAAATTATAGCAAACTTTAATGCTGCTTTTCTAACTTACAACTGTTAAAAAAACCAATAGCCACTACTTTTAAAAATGTAGACATTTTTGCTGGCTCAACAGTGCTTGCAATAAACAATGCTAAATTATTTGCAAAATCCTCATCTGAAACAAAACCTAGCTCGCCAGCTATTTTGTCTGCATTTGCTACTGTCCAATTGCTCTTATCTCCTAAATCAAGTTGTTCGCTCATAATTGATTATTGTAGCATATTAATAGATCAATCTTAATCATTGACGAATCATTAATAAATTTATAAGATTTAACCCTTATCCTATGGCAAAATCATCTGCTGAATTCGAGAAAAGATTCATAAAAAATGCTAAAATAGCTGGTTTTTTAGTAGAAAACCCAAAACCAATTGTAGCTAATCAGGCAGTTGAAGATAGAAATGGCAAAATTAGAAAAATTAAAACTTTACCAGACTGTTTTATTATTGAACCTATAAACCGACTTTCCATGCATGTTGAAATTACCAATGGCTCTGGCAATAATAATCATAAAGCCGCACAGCAAAGAGTAGTTAAAGCAGCTGGAATTAAAAATTACATGATGTTAACTGGAAACCAAGTTGAAGAATTTTGCGAGAAAGAAACACCAGCTGATAAAAGATTGTTTCTGCTCACCATTTTTGGATGGCTAAATTTACTTTGAAATTTATAGGGCTTTGTCTAGTGAATATTTAAGCATTGACGACATCGGGATCACCCTACGGGTACTAGCCACGCGTTTCGACTTCCAAAATTTGAAAACATTCCAAGTTCGCTTGGCGGCGCGAACTAAAAAGCTTAATCACTCTTTGGGATCATAAAATAAAAAATCCAGACATTAGTCTGGAATTTTTATTTTGCGACCTCGATCGGGATCGAACCGACGATCTTCTCCGTGACAGGGAGACATGTTAACCACTACACCACGAGGCCGTTTCTTCTTTTAAGGTCTTTATTATAACCAATAGAAGCTCTCCTGTCAGCACTTACTTTGCTTTTTCTACGTATAGCGGAAAGAAGACAAATTTGCATAGAAATGCTACAATAATTTTCAAATATAAATAAAAAAGGATCTTATGATGATTGCATTAATTGTTATTTTAGCCGTAATCTTTTTATACGTGATTGGAATTTATAATTCCCTCCAAACTCTCAAAACTCAAATCAAGGCTAGTATCCAAGAAATTGGCAATCAATTAAAACGCCAGGCTGGTTTAATCCCAAATCTTGAAGTAGCTGTCAAAGGTCAACTCAAGCATGAGCAGGGTATTTATAAAATGCTCACCGAAGCTCGCCAATCAGTAGCTAAGGCCGATGCCTCTGGTTCAGCCAAGGATATTGATCAAGCAGTAGCTAAAATTCAAAATTTAATTCCACAGATTCAAGTGGTTGTGGAAAGTAATCCAGAATTAAAAGCTAACGAAGCTATTACTAAATTTATGGATGAATTGACTGATACTGCAGATAAGCTTACCTATGCTCGTCGTAGTGTGATTGATTTATCTCAGAATTTCAATGAAAAATTAGTAGTTTTCCCTTCTAACATTATTGCCAATATCTTCGGTTTCAAAGAAGAAAAAGGTATTGCTACTTCAACTACTGGAGCTCATATGGAAGTCAGCAGTGAAGAGGAAAAAAGCCCTAAAGTTAACCTCTAAAATCTATGACTCATTATCAGTTAGTTGCAAAAAATAAGCGACGCTCTTTTCTGATAGTTTTTTTATTCATTGCTTTTATAGTCGGCGCTTCCTATGTAATGGCAAAAGGTTTTGGCTATTCTTTAGATATAGTCGCTTGGGCTTTGGTTTTCTCTGGAGTGACTTCTTTTTTCAGTTATTTTTACAGCGATAAAATTATTTTAGGTATCTCTGGTGCCAAGGAAGCTAGCAGAAAAGAATTCTTTGATTTCTACACTGTTACTGAAAATATTTGTATGGGGCAAAAAATGCCCATGCCTAAACTTTATGTCATTGAAGACAGTGCCATGAATGCTTTTGCAACTGGTCGCAATCCAAAACATGCAGTGGTTTGCGCTACTACAGGATTACTGGGCCACTTAAACCGTTCTGAAATTGAAGCGGTAGTTGCTCATGAAATAAGCCATGTTAAAAATTATGACATTTTATTAATGTCTACTGTTTCGGTTTTGGTTGGTTTAATTGCCTTATTAGCTGACTGGTTTATGAGAATGTCCTTTTGGGGCGGTAAAAAGAGAGATAGTGACAATAATCAACTTGGAGCCATAATGGCTATCTTGGCAATAATTCTAGCTATTCTTTCACCAATCATTGCTCAATTAATTCAGCTAGCAATTTCTCGACGCCGAGAATTTTTAGCTGACGCTGGAAGTGCAGCTATTAGTAAAAATCCAGAAGGATTAATTAAGGCTCTAGAAAAAATTAGTGCTGATAAAGAACCTCTTGAATCAGCCAACAAAGCCACCGCTCATCTTTACATCAGTAACCCACTTAAAAATACTAAAGGTGCTGTGCATGCTTTTGCCAAACTCTTTAATACTCATCCTCCAATGGAGGAAAGAATTGCCGCATTAAAACAAATGAGTATTAAATAACCAGAGGAAATGTGGTAAACTAAGCAACGATGTCAGTTAATAACACACAAGTTAAACACATTGCCCAATTAGCCAATATTCCCGTTACAGAAGAAGAAAGCATCGACTTAGCTGATGATTTCACAGAAACCCTAAAAATTGTTGATCAGCTCAAAAAAGCAGAAGTCAAAAAAACCGAGATTACTCATCAAGTAACTGGTTTTAAAAACGTTTTCCGCGAAGATATTGTTAAAGAAGAACAGAGTTTTACCCAAGAAGAAGCTTTAGCTAATGCCAAAGCTACTTATAAAGGTTATTTTGTTGTACCTTACATTTTACAAAACAAGGATAATTAGCGATGAAATTAAATGAACTAACGCTCAAAGAGAGCATTGATGCTTTAGATAAAAAAGAGATTACTCTTGAAGAAATTTATAAAGATCTGGATCAAGCCTGCCAAGCTAAAAACGAAAAACTAAATATTTATTTAAGTATCAACTCAAAAGCTCTTATAGAAGCTAAAAAAGCTAGCAAAAAACCACTTCGTGGCTTACCAATCGCTGTTAAAGATAATTTCTGTACCAAAGGTATAGTAACTACAGCTTCTTCCAAAGTACTTGATGGTTTCATACCTCAATATGAATCCACTGTTACTGAAAGATTAAAGGCTAGCGGTGGTGTCATTTATGGCAAAACCAATATGGACGCTTGGGCTCATGGTTCTTCCACTGAAACCAGCGATTATGGTCGAACCCTCAATCCTCGAAATTCTGATCATTTACCAGGTGGATCTTCTGGCGGTAGCGCAGCTGCCATCGCTGCAGATTTTGCTGTAGCGGCCATTGGTAGTGAAACTGCTGGCTCTATCAGACAGCCAGCCGCTTGGTGTGGAGCTGTTGGTTTCAAACCAACTTATGGCAGAGTCAGTCGCTTTGGCGTCATCGCCATGGCTTCATCTACTGATAGCCCAGGACCAATTGCTAAAACTGTTGAAGACGCTTGTATTTTACTCAATGCTTTTGCTGGCCCAGATGAAAAAGATGGCACTAGTAATAAAGAAAAGGCTCCAGATTTTACTAGTTTTCTTGATCAAAGCATCAAGGGTATGAAAATTGGTGTTATCTACCAAGACGTTAAAGAAATCAAAGAAACTAACCAAAAATTACTCAAGGAATTAGAGATTCTCAAAGAACTCGGTGCTACGGTCGAACTCGTTCAAGCCATGGATCCTCATCAAGCAATTGGTGTTTACACAGTGGTGCAGAGAGCTGAAGTAAGCAGTAATTTGGCTCGTTATGACGGTATTCGCTATGGCGGAGATCGCTCTAATTTTGGCGATGAAGCCAAGAGACGTATTATGCTTGGCACTTTTACTTTGACCAAAGGCTATGCAGATCGTTATTACAATTTAGCTCAAAAAGTTCGCACTCTTTATCTTAATGACTATAAAGAATTATTCAAAAAATACGACGTTCTGGTTTCTCCAACTTCGCCATCTTTTGCCAAAGAAGTCGGTGCTTCTTTTAGTTCACCAATGTTTGGAGAATTAGAAGATATGTTGCTTGAAGCTAGCTCAATCACTGGATTACCAGGAATTAATGTGCCTTTTTATCGTGACGAAAAAACCAATCTTTACCTCGGTGCAAATTTTATTGCTCCAATGTGGAGAGAAGATTTAGTGATCAAAGTCGCTGACGCTTTCGAAAAAAACACTAAATGGAATTCATGGAGAAATAAATAATGCCATACAAACTCGTTTGTGGACTAGAGGTTCACGCTGAACTAAAAACCAAATCTAAAATGTTTTGTTCTTGTAAGAATGATCCTTTTGGTGCTCCAAAACCAAATCTTTATACTTGTCCTGTTTGTCTTGGTATGCCTGGCGCACTACCAGTTGCTAATCGCAAAGCCATCGAATGGACTATCAAATTAGGCTTGGCACTACACTGCCAAATTAATCTTTTTTCTAAATTCGATCGTAAAAACTATTTCTACGCAGATTTACCAAAAGGCTATCAAATTAGCCAGTATGACATTCCTTTCTGTCATGACGGTTATCTCGACACTAGTGAGGGAAGAGTTGGCATTCATCGCATTCATTTAGAAGAAGACACTGCTAAACTTTCTCATCAAGAAATTGATTTTGATGGCGACGGAGAGTTAGATAAGGTCACTCTAATTGATTTTAATCGCAGTAGTGTTCCTCTTGTGGAAATTGTGACTGAGCCAGATATTATTTCGGCTACTCAAGCCAAAGAATACGGTCAGAAATTGCGTCAGATCATGCGCTATTTAGATATCGCTAATTGCGATATGGAAAAAGGTGGCATGCGTCTGGAAGCCAATATTTCTTTGCGCAGAGAAGGTAAAAATGAATTGCCAGATTATAAAGTTGAATGTAAAAATATTAATTCTTTTAAATTTTTAGAAGCGGCTATTAATTTTGAAGTTGATCGCCAAACTACTATTTTACAAAATGGCGAACAGCCAATCCAAGAAACTCGTGGTTATAATTCAACTACTGGCAAAACTTTTTCACAACGCAGTAAGGAAGACGCCGCTGATTACAGATATTTCCCAGATCCAGATCTTCCACCTATTGAATTTACTACTGAAGAAATTGAAACAATTCGCAGTGAAATTCCAGAATTACCAGCAGAAAAAACTACTCGTTTTATGAGTGAATATAATCTCAATGAAAAAAGTGCTAAAAATCTAGCTATTAATATGGAACAGGCTCTTTTCTTTGAAAAAATTCTTAAAGAGGCTAAAAAAGAAAATCTCGATCCTCAAAAATTAATTAATAATTTGCTTAACGGAAAAATTAAATTTAGTTTCGACGAGAAAATTAGTGTTATCATTGCTAAATTCAAAGCCATCAGCAGTAATGAAAACATTGATGAAAAAGAGCTTCAACTAGCCATTGATAAAGTTCTGAACGCAGAGAAAGATGCCGTAGCTAAATATAAAGCCGGCAAAACTGTTGTTACTGGATTTTTAATTGGTTGCGTAATGAAAGAACTGGGTAAAAAAGCAGATGTTATTCAGGTCAAACAACAATTAATTGCTACTCTCAGTTAACAATTTTACAAATCCCCTCATTAATGCTAGACTTTTCCAGAGGTTAGTTATTTGTTTTTTCTTAAATTTATATGCCTAAGCAAGATTTTGTTCACCTGCATGTTCACACTGAATATTCAATGTTGGATGGTTTGACGAAGGTTGTTGATCTAGTTAAAAAAGTCAAAAGCCTTGATCAATCAGCCGTTGCCATTACCGATCACGGCAATATGCATGGCAATATTTCTTTTTATAATGAGTGTAAGAAAGAAGGCATCAAGCCTATCATTGGCACTGAGATCTATTTAGCTAAAAACTCCCGCTTTGACAAACAGATTCGCATGGGAAGTGATCAGTTCCATTTGACTTTGTTAGCCCAAAATTACATTGGTTATAAAAATTTGATGAAAATGGTGACCATCGCTAACTTTGAAGGTTTTTCATACAAGCCTCGTATCGATGATGAAATTTTGGAAAAATATAGTGAAGGAATTATTTTACTAAGTGGCTGCATGAGTAGCCAAACTAGCCGATTACTCATGGAGGGTAAAGAAGAAAAAGCTTTAGAAATATTTAAAAAATATAAAAAAATCTTTAAAGATCGTTTCTATGTTGAAATTCAAAATGCTCCCCACATTGAAGAAAGTAAACCCCTACGTGAGAAGCTGATCCAGGTTGCCCGCCAATTAGATCTTCCACTGGTTGCTACCAATGACTCCCATTATTTAGAAAAAGAAGATGCTGAGGCTCAGGATGCTCTTCTATGTGTCCAAACTCGCAAGCTAATTGCTGATGAAAAAAGAATGAAAATGGTTGATAAACCAGACTTTTATCTCAAATCAACCGAGGAAATGATCGAGCTCTTCTCTGATGTTCCAGAGGCAATAGAAAATACCATTAAAATTGCAGAAGGCTGTAATTTCGAAATTCCAACTGGAAACTTAATTTTTCCAAGTTACGAATTGCCAAAAGGAGAAACTTACGAAACCTATTTATATAAATTAAGTTTTGAAGGAGCCAAGAAAAAATACGGCAAAATTACTCCAGAAATTAAAAAAAGACTTGAATACGAGATTGGCATTATTAATGACAAAGGTTATCCTGCTTACTTTTTAATCACTCAAGATTTTGTTAACTGGGCCAAAGATCAGGGTATTGCTGTTGGACCGGGTAGAGGAAGTGCTGCGGGATCAATTGTTTCCTATTCACTTAATATCACTACTCTTGATCCTTTAGAGCACGGCTTACCTTTTGAACGATTTCTTAATCCAGAACGTCCCACACCTCCTGACGTTGATATTGATTTTGCTGATATTAAACGTGATGAAGTTATCAATTATGTAGCTAAAAAATACGGTGAGGATCACGTAGCAGCTGTCATTACTTTTGGAAGAATGGAAGCTAGAGTAGCGGTGCGCGATATTGGTCGCGTTTTGGGTATGTCTTATGAAGATCCTGATCGCGTAGCTAAATTAATTCCTAACGAACCAGGTAAAAAAGTTTCTATTAAATCAGCCATTGAAACCATCCCAGAACTAGCTAGCTTATATAAACAAGATAAATTTAAACGCTTGCTTGATCTCGCTTCTAAAGTTGAGGGCACTATTAGACATTCTGGGATGCATGCTTGTGCCATTATTATTGCTGATAAACCTCTAGATAATTACACACCAATTCAAAAAGATTCTCGCTCAGGTAAAACTTTGACTCAATTGGACATGTATTCAATGGACTGCAATATTGATGACAATGCCATTGGTTTACTTAAATTCGATTTTCTTGGATTGCGTAATTTATCCATTATCCAGGAAGCTCTTAAGCTGATTAAAAAATATAAAAATGAAGATATTGAAATTGATAAGATCCCTACCGACGATAAAAAAACTTTTGATCTTTTGGCCTCCGGTGAAACCACTGGCGTTTTTCAGCTTGAATCAGCCGGCATGCGACGTGTAGCTAAATCACTTAAACCTAGTGTTTTTTCAGATATTACTGCTATGGTGGCCCTTTATCGTCCAGGTCCAATGGATCTTATTCCTCGTTTTATTGAAGGCAAACATAATCCAGAATCAATTGAATATCCTCATGATTCTCTCAAACCATTTCTAGAACAAACTTACGGCATCATGGTTTACCAAGAGCAGATTTTGGAAATTGTTCACTTTATGGCTGGCTATAGTTTGGGTGAAGCCGACATGCTTCGTCGCGCCATTGGTAAAAAGAAAAAGAAAATTCTTGATAAAAACAAAAGCCGTTTCATCAAACAATCAGTGGAAAAAGGCTATAAAAAAGAAACTGTTGAAAAGATTTGGGGCTTTATTGAAGCCTTTGCTAACTACGGATTCAATAAAGCCCACGCAGCTTCTTATGCCATGATTGCCTACGAAACTGCTTGGCTTAAAGCCAATTTTCCGGTTGAATACATGACCTCACTGATGAGTGTTGAATCAAATTCTCACTCGATGAATCGTGATGAAAAGATTGCCGTCGCCATTGAAAATTGTCGCAAAATGGGTATTAAAATTCTCGCTCCAGACATCAATCTTTCTGGCCAAGACTTTACCATTGAAGAAGATAAAACCTCCAAAGAAAACATGGCCATTCGCTTTGGTTTGACTGCCATTAAACATGTTGGTAAAGCCGCTATTGAGAACATTCTTGAAACAAGGAAAAAAGAAAATAAATTTACTTCTTTTACTCATTTTATTCAAGCTACTGATAGTCGCAAGGTTAATAAAACTACTCTGGAATGTTTAATCAAAGTCGGAGCCATGGATCGCTTTGCTACTAGAGCTTCAATGCTAGAAAATCTTGAAAGTATCCGCCAAACCGCTGGTCAATTTCAATCAGAGATAGATGGCCAAGATCATCTCTTTGCTGATGTGGGCGAAAAAAGCACTGAAGTTAAGGATAGCTTTCTTAAACTTAAAGAATATCCAGAGGCTGAACTACTATCTTTTGAAAAAGAATTGTTGGGTCTATATCTAACTGATCACCCTTTAGCTGATGCTCTCAATTTGGTTAACAAGAGAGCTAATATGAGAATTGGCGAGCTTGATCCAGAATTTAGCCAAGACCAAGTCTTTCTTTTTGGTGGACTTCTTAGTCGTTTCAAAGAAATTACCACTAAAAAAGGTCAAAAAATGGCTTTTGCCACTCTAGAAGATCAAACTGGTAAAGCTGAACTAATTATTTTTCCACGAACCTACGGAGAACTGGGCTTTCAGCTAGAACAAGATCAAGTGGTTTTAGTGAGAGGTAAAGTTCAACATGAGGAAGAGGAGTTTAAAATCATCGCCGAAAAAATCGTCATTCCTAAAGATGAAGATGTTGAATTTTCCAAAGATCATGATTATAAAGAAATTTTTGTACCACGCAAAACTTCGCCAGAGACTCTCAAAGAACTCGGTGCGCTTCTCAAAGCCAACCTAGGCGATGAAAAAGTGGTGATTATTATTCCAAACGGTGCCAATCCAGAACGAATAGTTTTACCATACAAAGTCAATTATAATGATGAGCTAGTCATAAAAATTGCAAAAATCTTGACTTAAAAATATGCCTGCCAATTATCAATCTATCAGTAAAACCGCCTGGCAAATTCGTCGCGATTTAATCGAGATGATCTATCAGGCTCAAAGTGGTCATCCGGCTGGATCTCTTGGCATGGCAGATATCTTTACAGCTCTTTTTATTGGTAAAATTCTACGCCATGATTCAAAAAGACCTGAATGGAATAAGCGCGATTATTTTTTTCTTAGTAATGGTCACATCAGTCCAGTTTTTTATGCCACTTTATCTAAAGATGGCTATTTCCCAGAGGAAGAACTTAAAACTTTTCGCCATATTAACTCTCGTCTACAAGGTCATCCACATTTTACTTTTGATCAAAAGAAAAAACTTCCTGGAATAGAGAATACTTCTGGTCCGCTTGGACAAGGTCTTTCACAGGCAGCTGGCATGGCCATTGCTTTAGAAATGGATGGCAAAAAAAATAAAGTTTTTTGTATGATGAGTGACGGCGAACAGCAAGAAGGCCAAATTTGGGAAGCCTATCAATTTATCATCCATCACCATTTAAATAATTTAATTGGCATTATTGATTTTAATAATATTCAAATTTCCGGCTCAATTAAAGAAACGCTATCTCTTGGAAATTTAAAATTAAAATTAATGAGTTTTGGTTTTAAAGTTTTAGAAATGGACGCTCATGACTTTGCCGACATTTTTGCCAAATTTGAACTAGCCAAAAAAGAAAATAAACAGCCAGTCATTATTATTGCCAAAAGCATTCCTGGCAAAGGCGTTTCATTCATGGAAAAAGATTATAAATGGCATGGCAAAGCTCCAAGCGAAAGCGAGTATCAACAGGCCATTAAAGAATTAGCGATTAAGGAAAAATATTGTGGATAAACAAGAATTAAAAGCTACTAGAGATGGTTTTGGAAACGCCATACTTGAACTTGGTCAAGAAAATGATCAGATAGTAGTGCTGTGCGCCGATTTAAATGAATCTCTGAGACTTGATAAATTCAAAGAATTCTTTCCCAATCGTTTTATCGAATGTGGTGTCGCTGAACAAAATATGATGAGCGTCGGTGCGGGCTTAGCTTTGGCTGGAAAAATTCCTTTTATTGCTAGTTTTGCCGTTTTTAATCCTGGACGTAATTTAGACCAGCTTAGAGTAGCCGTTTATAGCGGTCTAAATATTAAAGTCATTGGCGGTCATGCTGGAATTAGTACTGGTGAAGATGGCGCCACCCATCAGGCTTTAGAAGATTTAGGCATTGTTTGTTCGCTACCAAAGATGATAGTCGTCGTTCCTGCTGACAGTAAACAGGCTGAAATCTTAACTAAAGAAATTGCTACTCAAAATGGTCCTTGCTACTTAAGACTTGGTAGAAAAAAACTTGAATCAATTGATGACTTCATCAAATCTCCTAAAACTGAGCTTGGCAAAGCGCAAGTTTTAAAAGAGGGTAAAGATTTGAGTATTTTTGCTTGCGGATTAATGGTCCAGGAAGCTCTTAAAGCTAGTATTGAATTAGAAAAGCTTGGCTTGTCTGTAGAAGTAATTAATTTGCACACTCTCAAACCGCTTGATGAAGAAGCTATTATAAAAAGTGTTAATAAAACTGGTGCGGCAATTATCGCTGCTGAACATGAAATTTCTTCTGGCTTAGATAGCTTAGTGATTCAAACAATTGTGAAAGCTCAGGGAGATTCTTTGAATAAAGTCATTGCCATAGAAAGTCTTGGCACAGAAACTTTTGGCGAATCCGGCAAAGATGAAGAGCTACTCAAAAAATATGGCTTAGATTGTTTGGGAATTTGTAAAAAAGCAAAATCAGTAATGATCAAGAAAAAGAAATTAAATTCATGAATAAAATAATTAAAATTATTTTTGTCGTTTTTATTTTACTTCAAATTTTTAGTGTCAATTCCAAAGCTCAAGAACAGTCTGAAACAAAAACTTATCAAGCAACAATTACTGAAATTCTAGAAAAAAATAATTCAACTAATCTAAATGCTGGAGAAATGTTCCAAAAATTAGAATTAGTGGTTACAAGTAAAGGAGAGCTAAAATCAGAAAAAATTTCTCTAGAAAATATTGATCCCCGAATTGAATATAAAGTTGGAGATAAACTAATGATTTATCGTGCCAATGCAGAAACCTTTCTTATCGCCGACCAAGTTCGTACCAATGCATTATTTATTCTATTTTTAGTTTTTATTTTTTTTGTTTTACTTATTTCTAGATGGAGAGGATTAGGCTCACTACTTGGCATGAGTTTCTCCTTTTTAGTAATTATTTATTTTATTCTGCCAAGAATTGCCACTGGCGGCGATCCAATTCTAATTGCCATCATTGGTTCTTTATTAATTATTCCCGCTACTTTCTATCCTTCTCATGGAATGAATCGTAAAACTACCATCGCTGTTTTCAGCACTCTAATCGCTTTAGTTGTTACTGGTTTTCTAGCAAGTTTTTTTATTAATTTCGCTAAGTTAAGTGGTCTCTCATCTGAAGAAGCTGGCTTTTTACAAACAATAAATCCAGGTTTATTTAATATGAAAGGTCTACTTTTAGCTGGAATAATCATCGGTGTTTTGGGAGTTTTGGACGACGTAACTGTTTCTCAAGCTTCAATTGTTGAACAACTCAAAATCGCTGATCCTAATCTGAAAACTACTGAGCTTTACAAAAAAGCCATGCAAGTTGGCCATGATCACATTTCATCAATGGTCAACACTTTAGTTTTGGTTTACGCTGGAGCTTCTTTGCCGCTCTTATTACTTTTCAATGATGCTGCGAGACCATTTTCTGAAATCCTCAACTATGAAATTATTGCCGATGAAATTGTTCGCACTTTAGTGGGTAGTATTGGCCTCATCTTGGCAGTGCCAATTAGCACCTTCTTTGCTGTGATCTTTCTTGGCAAATCAAATAATAAAATATCACAGGATTAAAAATTGTTATTTTTAAGCAGGAAAAGATGGTACTTCTTCGCTGGTGAATTCCTTAATAAATCTAGCAAGAAATGTATATTTACCTGCTAAATTAAGGTAACTCTCTTGTAATTCTGGTTTTTCGGCTAAATCTGAAAGTATTTTTATTAAATTTAAAACTTGATTAGTTATTTCTTCACTAGGCTTATTCTCTTCACTGAAATTAGCCAATATAATTTTCTTTTGTATTTCAGAAAATTTTTCATCGATTTCTTCTATAACAAGATTAATTTCTTCTTGAGAAAGTTTTTCTTCTTCATTTATTGGCTTGTTCATTCCATCTAAATTTGATTCTGCTATGATCATAAAATCTTTCAATAAATTGTATTAAGCAAATATATCATTTAAAAGATTCTAAATACACTGACAGCTTGGACAATAAAACGTCCCGCGACCACCTTGTTTAATTCTAATAATTTTGCTGCCACACTTTAAACAAGGCTGACCTTCTCGTCCATAAACTTTTAATTCGTTTTGAAAACCACCTGCAAAACCATCAACTCCCACATATTTACCATCAAAAGTCGTGCCACCTAACTGAGTAGAACGTTCAATAATTTTCTGCATGGCCTGGAGTAATTTTTTCATTTGTTTTGGGTTGATTTCTTTGGCAGGAATTTTTGGATTAAGGCTAACCGCAAAAAGCGATTCACTAGCATAAATATTTCCTACTCCACAAATAACTTTGTTATCCATAATAAATTGTTTTATCGGGATTTGACGCTTTTTAGCAAGGTCTATTAAGTAATCTGCAGTCAAATTTGGGTCATCAATATCTGGACCATAATTCACAAATTCTTTGCTAACATCAATTTTAAGCGGCGAGCGGATCCAGCCAAAAACACGCATGTCGTTGAAAAAAAGCCGCGAGCCGTCAGTAAAATTAAAAATCACTCTAGTGTGCTTAGCTGGCAGATCATTGACCCAATCAGCAGTTGGATGACCGCCGCCGGCTCTTTTGCCATCAACATCGACAAAAATTAATTGGCCAGTCATTTTTAAGTGAATTAAAAGATCGCGCTCACCACTGATTACAATTTGTAAAATTTTGGCGCGGCGCTTAACTTCTACAACAGTTTGATTTGAAATTTCTTGACCAAAAATAGGGAAGGCCAGAAAACTTTTGTCACGTAAAACTTCAATTTGTTGAATTTGTCGATTCGCTAAAACTACATTAAGTTTGCGACGAATAGATTCAACTTCTGGAAGTTCTGGCATTAGTTTTTTTTAATTAATTCAAGTAAAAATGGAAATTTTTTATATTCTTCACCAAACGAGCCAACGCTGAAATGTTTTTGACCTTTTCTAACAATAAGTTCGCCACCTAACTTCTCAGCCAAAAATTCAGCGTGTTCCAATGGGCAATAAGGATCGTTATCCGAGTGGATAAAAATAAAATGTTTTGCTTTATTTTTTATTTTGGCAAAATCAAATGGTTCTTCAAACAAACCGTCCAAAGCATCCCAATCTAAATTGTCTTTAAAAGCACCAATTAAATAACAGCTATTAACCACAACTGACTCTGGCAATACTTGTAGTAGTCCCAAAATTGCCACTGCTCCAGAAGAATGACCGATTAGAATACTGTCTTTATTAAATTGATAAGATTTTTCTTCTAGTAAAAATTTATTGTAGGTTTTAATATTTGGGCGATCACAATTTGGCAATTGAGGCAAATTGACTTGCCATGATTTTTTCTCTAATTCTTGACGCAACCAATCAAACCAATTTTCTGTTGGATAGCCATCTGTTCCGTGCAGAATAATGGCATTTTTCATAGATTTACTCCTTATGTTCCTTCGCTCCAATCAAACCACATTTTTTATATTTAAGTCCCGAACCACAAGGACAAAGGTCATTGCGACCAACTTTGGCATATTTATCAGTAGTACCACTACCTGTAGTAGTGCTACTCGAGTTTTGGCCACCAGCCATTTTACCTAATGCGACGGCTAAATCATTAGCGTTGCCTTTTCGGTTACTATTTCCGCTAGTAGCATTTTCTTGTCTTCTTTCCACTTGAACTGCCTGTCCTAAGCTAGGCGTCGCTTCCGAAGGAGCTTGCAAATTAATTTTTGCTGGCATAGTAGAACGTTGCATCATTGGCTGGACACGGAAAATGCGAGCGGCAATGGTACTTTCGACAGTAGCAATTAAATCCTCAAACATTAAAAAAGCTTCTTTTTTGTATTCTGCCAGAACGGTATTTTTATCGCCACGCAACCAAATACCTTCACGCAAATCTTCCACAGCGTCCAAGTGATCCATCCATTTTTCATCAATGGTGGAGAGGACTACATATTTTTCTAGTTCGCGCATAATGGCTTCACCAAGAATTTGTTCTCTGGATTCATAAGTCTTGCTAATTACATCCATGAGTTCATTACTAATTTCTTCTGTGTTAGACAGCTTGCTAATTTTTTTAGCTAATCTACTCTGCGAAGCATCATCAAAAGGAATAATCCTCACAAACTCTTTAGTAATTGCTGCAAATTCCTCATCAGTGAAATTTTCAGGAGCCCGTAGCGAAACGAGACTTGTGATCTCATTACTTAAGTAATCCATGATTTGGTCTTTGAGAGTAATTTTTTTACCTGTCTCATCGAGCAAAACTGTTGCTAATTTGTCATCAGAGCCTTTACTTATTTCAGCTTTAATTGTGCCAGCTTCTAATAAACGACGACGACGTTTATAAATAATCTCGCGATGTTTATTCATCACATCGTCAAATTCAACCAAGCGTTTACGTTGATCAAAAAAGAAAGTTTCCACTTTGACCTGAGCTGATTCAATGGCTTTGCTAACCATCGGATTTTCGATGGCCTGATCTTCATCTATCTTGAGAAAATCCATCACTTTGGCAATTTGCTCACCACCAAAAATACGCATAATTTCATCATCAAGAGCCACAAAAAATTGCGAAGTTCCTGGATCACCCTGACGACCAGAACGACCACGGAGCTGATTATCAATACGACGAGACTCATGACGTTCAGTCGCCACAATTGCCAAACCACCTACAGACACTACATCGTCATGATCTTTTTGCCATTTTTCCAAAGCAGTAGCGTAAGCATCTAAATCATAGTTGGCTGGATTAATCGAAGTTGGTAAGCCAAGCTTCTCATATTTTTTAGCTAAAGTAATTTTCTTTTTACTGCGCTCCTTTTTCAAAAAGTCTTTGAGCTCAGGTTTGGCTCCACCAAGGACAATATCAACACCACGACCAGCAATATTAGTAGCCACCGTAATGGCTCCACGACGCCCAGCATCGGCAATAATGAAAGCCTCTTTCTCATGATTCTTAGCATTTAAAACTTGATGAGGGATATTTTTTCTCTTCAAAAAGTTAGCCACAATTTGATTGTGTTCAATTGAACGAGTACCAATTAAAACTGGACGACCAGCAGCATGAATTTCTTCCACTGCCTTAACAATGGCTGAATATTTGGCAGCTGTATTTTTGTAAACTTGATCTGGCAAATCTTGACGGACCACTGGTTGATTAGTTGGAATAGCCAAAACATCCACGTGATAAATTTGGTTAAATTCTTCTGACTCGGTCAAGGCTGTTCCAGTCATACCAGAAAGTTTCTGATACATGCGGAAATAATTTTGCAAAGAAACAGTGGCTAGCGTACGTGATTCTTGCTGAATCGGCACCCCTTCTTTGGCCTCAATAGCCTGATGAAGGCCATCGCTATAACGACGACCAAACATTAAACGTCCAGTGTGCTCGTCGACAATTACCACCTGATTATCTTTAACAATGTATTCTTTATCGCGATGATAAAGAGTAGAGGCTTTGAGTGAAGATTCAACGTGATGGATGGTGTCAAAACTTTCTTCGTAGAGATTTTTGACTCCCAATTTAGCTTCAATGCGTTTGACACCTAAATCTGTTAGAGTAGCAGTTTTGGATTTTTCATCCAATTTGAAATCTTGATCAATTACCAAAGAATGGACCATTTTGGCATATTCAAAATATTTATCTGTTGGCTCACTGTCCGGGGCTGAAATAATTAAAGGCGTACGCGCTTCATCAATCAAAATGGAATCAGCCTCGTCAACAATGGCAAAATAATGAGGAGTATCTTGGCGCTGAACCATTTGATCCAAACTCTGAATCATGTTATCGCGCAAATAATCAAAACCAAATTCATTGTTAGTGCCATAAGTAATATCGGCTAGATAAGCATCTTGGCGAGCAATCTCTTCGAAATGTTCTAAACGCTCGTCGCCCCGCTCCTCGCTATCAACATCAGGATTATATAAACGAGCATGATCATGAACAATTACAGCAGCTTTAAGACCTAAGAAATGATACAAAGGACCCATCCAACCCAAACCAATTTCAGATAAGTAATCATTAACAGTAATTAATTGGACACCTTTGCCAAGTAGAGCATTGAGGTAGAGTGGACAGGTCACGGTCAAAGTTTTACCTTCACCAGTTTTTTGTTCTGTGATGTTACTACGGTGAAGAGCTACTCCAGCCAAAAGTTGCACATCAAAGTGTCGCATCCCTAAAATACGGCGTGAGGCTTCACGCACCGTGGCATATGCCTCAGGCATAATTTCTTCTAAAACCGCTTGTTCTTTTTCCTTGAGAGTTTCTGCATTGGCATCAGCAACTACTTCAGCAATTCTGGCCTTAAATTTATCTGTTTGTGCAGCTAATTCCTGATCACTAAGCTCCTGCATTTGAGGCTCAAAGGCATTAATTTGATCAACAATTATTTGATATTCCCTAATTTTCTTGGCTTCTTCATCAAATAAATTCTTAAAAAATTTAAACATAGGATCCTACTTATACCATTTATTTTCTAGATCATAAATGGGCGCAACACCTCTGGAATCTCTACGGAACCATCGGCCTGTTGATAATTTTCAATCACTGCTGCCAATAGACGTGGCGAAGCAGCGACAGTGTTATTAAGAGTATAAACAAATTTAGTACTGCCATCTTTAGCTTGATAGCGAATATTAAGACGTCTGGACTGAAAATCATTAAAATAGCTAGCAGAATGAGTTTCGCGATATTTACTCTGACCAGGGAACCAAGTTTCGATATCGTATTTTTTGCGCTGGCCTGCACCCATATCGCCAGTGCACATTAATAAAACTTGATAAGGTAAATTCAAGCCACGCAGTAATTCCTCAGAAAAACCCAACATTTTTTGGTGCCAATCTCTAGTGACTTCTTCGTCAGCTACGGTTAGAACCACTTGTTCAACCTTGTTAAACTGGTGAACACGAATAATACCTTTAGTATCTTTGCCATAAGAACCAACTTCACGACGATAGCAAGGAGAAATACCACAAATCTTAATTGGGAGATCCTTTTCACGTAAAAGTTCACCGCCATAATATGAAGTTAGAGCTACTTCGGCTGTCCCAGCTAAAATTTGGCCATCTTGAGTGTAATAATGATCTTCAGCTCCCCAAGGGAAATAGCCAGTACCGAACATTGCTTCTTTATTGACTAAAGAGGGTACAGACATTGGCGTAAAGCCATGTTTCTTCATGATTGAAAGAGCATAAAGCATTAAGGCTTGCTCGAGCATAAGAGCATCATTCTTCAAGAAATAAGCTCTAAAACCAGCAATCTTGGTAGCACGTTCAGTGTCTAGCCAATCTAAGTCTTTCATGATTATTTCATGAGTTTTTGGAGTGAAATCGAATTCGCGTTTTTGACCTTCTTGTCTGACTACTTGGTTAGAATTTTCATCTTTGCCAACTGGCACATCGGCGGCGGGGATGTTGGGAATGCTCGAAAGCAATTCTAAATATTTTTCGTTAATTTCTTTATCTTGAGGCTCCAAATCTTTAAGCTTAGTTTTTAAATTTTTGCTTTCTTCTAATTTTTCATTAAAATCCGATTCTTCTTTTGTTGGAAGATTTAATCCTGTAGAAACTTCTCCGTCTTTTAAGTTTTTTTGGTTTGAGACAATTATTTCTTGTATCTCTTTAGTTTTTTTATTAATCTCTGCTTTCAAACCATCCGTTTTTTGCTGAAGCAAACGTCTCTCTTCATCAACTTCCAATAACTGATCAACAATAGAAGGATCAAGGTTCTTGTTAAGACAAGCCTCTTTAACCTGATCTTTATTTTGGCGAACAAAATTGATGTCTAACATAGTTCCTTGCTTTAATTATTAAATTTCTATTTTTTATGTGTTATTGCAAAAGTACTAAAAGCTGAATTTTTTTCATCCCAAGACAAGGCAATGGCTGCATTAACTAACAACTGTAGTGCTTCTGCATCAACTTTTGAAGCTAGCTCATTTAAAGCCTCTGGACTTGAATTTTGATGCAATAATGATTCTGCCTCTTTGGTGTCTGTTATTACGATTTTTTCTCCCATATTTTCTTTCTTTAACTCCTAAACACATTAATTAAAAATTCAATGTGCTCATCTGGAGTTTTATTAATTAATAAAAAGCCTTGTTGAATATCTTCACGACTAACATTAGCTGCAAAAGATTTGTCTTTGATTTTCTTCTTGACTGATTTAGTTTGCATATCAGCAAAACCATTGGGTCGCATAAGTGACACTGCATTCATTAAACCACTTAATTCATCACAAGCAAAAAGATATCTATCCAGCAAGCTTTCAGCTTGAACATTGGTTCGTCCTGGAGCATGGGCTAAGATCGCCTGTTTCATTTCTTCTGGATATTCTTCAAAAAATTCAGCCACGGCTTTCATGGGATGTTCGTCGGGAAATTGCTCCCAATCCACATCGTGAAGTAAACCAGTAGCATACCAAAGTTCTACATCTTGATTTAAAGCTTTGCCATAAGCCTCCATTGCTTGAGCCACCATATAACAATGATGGAGGAGAGCTTCATTTTTGATATATGTTTTTAGTAAGGTTTCGCTAGATGCTCTGCTTGGTAGATTCATAAGTTTGCTATTTCCTTAAATCTTTTATCAAGTAATTCGCCATCAACTGATTTTAACAACCAACCAGCTCTGGGCCCAGCTTTTTTACCAAGTAACATGAGATAAATACTTTCAAAAGCTTTTCTTGGTCCGATACTATTTTTAGATAAATCAAAAATTGCTTGCTGTAGGTCTGCTGGAGCCAAATCTTTTTTCTCAGTTAACAAAAGCTGGAGCTCTTTTAAGAAAACTTTTTGTTCTTCACTCAAAGTCTTAGCCTCTTCTGGCATTTCTGCTTTTGGTCTAAGCTGATATTCGCTAGGAGCATAATTTTTAACCCAGACTTCTGCATAATGAATGCGCTCTTGAATCAAAGATTTCTCCAAATCATTTAAAGCTTCACCTTTAATTTTGGCAAATTCTTCTTCCAAATTTAATTCTGGATGCTGCATCCACATCGCCACATCTCTAAAGCGAGGTAAAAAAGAAGTTTGTTGAGCTTGAGCACTTTGAGCTAATTCAAAAGCTCTGGCTAACCTCTGATCACCCGTTTCTAAGCCCCAAGCAATACGGGCACCCTGATCATATTCATCAAATAAATCAGGAATTGCCATGGTGCTTGGATCAAAATCAATCACTTGTGAATAATTACGGCTAGCAAATAAAAAACGTCCCACAGCAGGAGGAAAAAGTTTGGTAAATTCACGAGCAGAGGTGCCGACGCCTTTACTAGAACTCATTTTAGCGCCACGAATCAAAATCCATTCGTAAGGAATATTGAAAGGCACAGGAATTTTGAAAACTTGTTCGCACTGGGCATTGGCCATATCTCTAGAGCCACCAGCGCTGGAATGATCTTTACCAGCACCTTCTACATTTACGCCAATAGCAGTCCAGTGAGCTGGCCAATCAACCTTCCATAACAGTTTGCCGTTGCCACCAAATGGGCTTATTTTGCCTTTATGTCCACATCCTTTGGCCCAAGTAACTTTATTCTCTTGACACTCAAAAGTGACCTCTTGTCCGTCCCAACCAGTGACTAAAGTAGTGCCAACTTTTCCACAAACTGGACAAATGACTTGGAAAGGATACCAGAGCTCTGGTAATTCATATTTAGCCACATCTTGATAGATTTTTCTAAGTGGAGTTACGCTGTCCAAGGCTAAACGAATAATTTCATCCATTTTGCCAGATTCATAAAGCTCATGACTCCAAATGATTTTTTGAGTACATCCTAGAGAACGAAAAGCGTGCATGAAATCCACGGCGTAAATTTCAGCAAAGTTTTTAGCGTTTTTCAGATCTTCTAGCTCTGACTCTGAGGTTTGAGACAGGTCAATGCCACATTTATCTAATGCTGGTTTAGGAATTTTATAAAGAGGTTTACCCATGTGCTGTCCAAATTCAGTTTCATCTAAATAGGCAGGTAAACCATCCATAGGATCTACGTCATTAAAAACATAGGTGTTCTCTGGTTCAATGCCTCTTTCACGTAAAACCTGAGCAACTAAATCATGGAGTAGAACACCACGCAAGGCACCAGTATGAACTCTGCCAGATGGAGTTTTCATATCATCCACATGCAATTGTTTAATACCGGTTTTTTCTTGCCACTTTAAGATTCCATCAACAACTTTGTCTAACCAATGTTTACTTTGTGCTGTTTGTTTTTCTGACATATTTTTCCTATAACATAAATAAATTAGCACTTTAAATCAAGTCCATTGAAGGAGCTGACTAATAAGCATAAATAAGCAATTATGTTCATAAACAGCGACTTCACTGAGTGAGACAAAGATTGTTAACTCGAATAAGTAACAATTTTAGTCGAACGTGACTTGATTTAAAGTGCTAATTTATATACTCGATAAGTATAACCTAAAAACCCCGCTTTTTGGCGGGGCTTTTTTTTATTTTTAATTTGTTCTATTTAATTTCTAAGATTTTATAAGTAGTTTTGCCCGCCGGGGTATCAACTTCAACCTTATCTCCCTTAGACTTCTTCATTAACGCTTTGCCTACTGGCGATTCTATGGAAATTTTACCAAGAGCAGGATCAGATTCATATTCACCACTCATCTGGTAACTAATTTTTTTGCTTTTACCAACTATTTCAAGAGTAACAAAAGAACCAAGAGCAACGAGTCCTGTATTTTTAGCGCTTGTTTTAACTTCTGCTTTAGACAAAATCTCTTCAATATCATAAATACGAGCTTGTAAAATATCTCTTTCATCTCTAGCACTATGATAATCAGCGTTTTCAGAAAGATCTCCTTGCTCTCTAGCATTAGAAATACGATCAATGACTTTAGGCATTGAAACCGTCTTTAACTCGAGTAATTCCTGTTGGAGTTCTTCGAAACCAGTCTGAGTAATTGTAATTGTATCTGACATAACAGTCGCTTAGTATAAATAATTTTTCTGCTTTGGCAATAGATGAATATTTACTGACCGAGAACTATGACGGCGTCATAAAGATCGCTAGTATCTTCCTTCTCGATCTCAGTATTAAGTATTAAAGTTAAAGAAGTAGCTTTTTCTAACTCCTTGAGCAAGGCTTGATTGCTAGGATTATCTTCCTTAACTAGAAGATAATCAGCTTCTTCATAAATACCTTTGGCGTTTTTGGCACTCACATCTTCAAATTCAGCGTCTTTCACCTGAGTAACAACGGTAGAAGCATAACCAGCCTTGGTGGTGGCATTTACTACCAAAAGTTTATAGTCAGCTTTAGTAATTTCAGGTAAAGGCTCTGGAGTGGGGGTAGCAGTTGTCTCAGGGGTAACTTCTGTGGCTACTTCAACTACAGGCTTATTATTCTCACCCCGATTGGTCCATTGTAGGTAAGCCAAGCCAAGCCCAACGCCTAGAGCAATGGTTACTACAAAACTCAAGAAGCCAATGAAAAACATTTTTGTGACAGATGAGCCATCATTGCGATTCTTAATTAGTTTTTTCTCTGGAATTTCTGACATTTTAGCAATTTCTTTGTCATTTTTAGACAAGTTTTCTTCTGATTTAGGTTTTTGATCTTTATTAAAAACTGAAGGGTCAAGCGCTAAATTAGCGAATTGACTAAAATCTACTTCTTTTTCTTCTACTTGGGTCTGTTTTTCTGGCATAGTTACCTTTTCGATTGTTTCTATTTTTTTAGTTTTTTCGACTTCAATTTCTATTTTTTCAGAAGTTTCTTCTTTTTTAATTTCTGATTCAGTCTCGCTCTCTAGCTCAGCCTCTTCATCCAAACTCTCCACAGCTATTTTAGCTTCTTTAACACCTGGCATAGTAATTGGAGAAGGCAAAGTAGCAGCGCCACCAATAATTGCTGGTTTAACTAAATTATTTAGATCTTCATCTTCTTCATCTTTTTTGCTCTCTGAAGATTCTTTAGCTTGATAATCTTTGTCCAAAGAAAATTGAGGTAATAAAAACTCAGGAATAGAAAATGTTTTAGCACCTGCTTCAATAATTTGTCTCACATATGAAGGCATACTCTCGTTTTCACTGGCTAAATCGGCTAACTGCTGAACTGGAAGAGTTTCCTTGAGTTTCTCTTTGATGGCATCATCAACCAGACTATTAGTCATTAAGTAAACAGTCTGTAAACTCGACTCAGCTCCTTTGAGAGTTTTAACCGTTTCAGCAAAATTTTCCCCATCAGCGACTGGAACTGCGTAACATTGATCAACACCAATATAATGTTCAGCCAAAAATAGATGATCGCCCATTTGCAAAATAGCTACTGAAGGCTCAAGACTAATAATTGATTTACTGGTCCAACTAAGTGGAGAAATGGAATCAATTTTAATATCTTTATGATCGGCGAGAATTTTAGACAAAGGAGCAACTACTGATTTTTCCAAAGCAGTTAGTTGAACTTTAAAAGCTCCCTTGTAATTACTTAAGACTGTCGTATCTAAATAATAATCTTCGCTATTAATACCCAATTCTGGAAGTAATTTATTATTTAAATGTTCTTTGACTGCTTCTTCGCTGTCTAATTCCAGGTTAACAATAGTGCTGGTAAAAAGAAAATCTGGTAAAACTATTTTATAGCTACCAGCTTCTATCTTGGAAAATAATTTAATTAAGTTCGCTTCCAACAAATTGCTCTCATCTAAAAACTCACCATTGATCTGGCGAAAATCAGATAAGACAAAATCATGGGCTTTTTTGCCAGGAATTAATTTAGCGATATAAGCCAAATCAGATAGGATATAAAGTAAACGAGTGTCTGTGGGCATACCAAAATTATAACTTGAATAGTTTAGGAGTGCAAATAGGGTAAAAAGTTGATATAAAATTATGATAAACTGAGACAATTAAAGATATGGACATGGAATTAGAGTCACATGGTAATGAAAACACACTTGCTATCAAAAAAAGTGCTTCGGTTTTTCGTAATACATTGGCTTCAATTTTAGCCGAAGAATCACCGTTCGCCCGCGCTCCTTTTATTGCTAGAATCGCAGAAAAATATTTAGAAGATAAAAATCAATCTCGTTATTTCACCACCAAAGACGGTTTTGGTTCAAATATTATTATTCGCAATGGAATTGCGCAGCCTGATATTTATCTGAATATTCAGAAAGGACTAGAAAGTCGTAAAATAAGAAAAAGAGTTGCAATCCGACTTGATAAAAAAGATCCTACTGATGATGAAGTATTTTATTTTGCTGTTGGACACGAGCTCGGTCATTTAATCCAAGGTTTAGCCGATTATGTATCTATGGCAGATCAAAATGTGAGTGGCATGACTGAAGCACAAATTAACGAAAAAAAACGACAGGTTGATGAATACAATAAAAATATTGATGAAAACAAGGATATTAAAGATGCTCAAGATTTTTTCCGATCAATTTTTAAGAAAGATATTAATCGTGGGTTCAATGAGGCATATATAGACGTAAGCAATTACACAGACGAAACTTACTTAAGCTATATTAATTCTGAAGCAGAGGCAAATGCAGACTTCATCTCATTATGGATTATAGGCATGGAAAACCCAGATATAAGAACTTCTCCACAAAACGAAGGCTATCTTATTGAAGATTGGCATAGATGGATGGAGGACCACAAAATCAACACAACTCAATTAGCTTAAACGAAGATATTTGACTTTTCATCCATACCAGCGCTCAATTTATAAAAAAATACGGACATGTCCGTATTTTTCTATATGTGAGTCCGGTGGGACTCGAACCCACGACGCACAGCTTAAAAGGCTGTCGCTCTAACCGACTGAGCTACGGACCCATGTTAAAAACAAGTTATTATATTTCAGACCATCCTTTTTTGCAAAACAAGAAAAAGGAGCTGGTATGAAATAAGAGCTAATCATTAACTCTAGAAACATAATCTGCGGTTTCAGTGTCAATCAATAAGGTGTCGCCAGTTTTAATAAAAAGAGGGGCCTGAACAATCAATCCGCTTTCCATAGTAACTGGTTTCTTGCCTGCAGTTTGACGATCTCCAGAAATAGCATCTTGAGCATCGGAAACAGTCATTCTTACTTTTGGTGGTAAAACTACACCGATAACAGCCTCTTCATAAACAGTTAAATAAACTTTAATGTCAGAAGTTAACATTAGGGCTTTGTCATCTAAAATACTTCTCGGCACTGTCATCTGTTCGTAAGAACGAGGATCCATAAAAACAATTTCATTACCATCATGGTATAAAAATTGCATTTCTTTGGTTTCAACATCTAATTCTTCGACATTATCGTGAGATTTAAAATTAAATTCCAAATTAGAACCATTGCGCATGTCGCGCATTTTAACTCTGGTAAAAGCTGAGCCTTTGCCTGGAGAAACGAACTGAGTCTTCACTACATAATGAGGAAGGTTTTTATATAAAATATAAATACCTTTTTTGATGTTGCCTGCTTTTATGGTTGACATAGATTGCGATATTCTACACCAGACAACATTAGTTAATCAAGAAATGCTTCGCTGGCTGGGAAAAATAAGGTTTGATCGATATTGCTTACATCTGCAAAAAGCATAATTAGGCGATCTATTCCCACTGCCATACCGCTGGATTCTGGCAATCCAAATTCCAGTGCAGTAAGAAAATCTTGGTCGATTTTATGATCTTTTTTGCCTAGTTCTTTGCGCAAAAGCATATCTGCTTCAAGACGTTTTTTTTGTTCCTTAGGATCAATTAACTCACCGAAGGCATTGCCTAGTTCCATGCCCGCTAAATAAACTTCAAAACGTTCGGCAAAACGTGGATCACTAGCTTTTTTTCTAGCTAAAGCCGCCTGAGGAGTAGGATAGTCATAAACAATCACTGGCTTATTAAAAGCAGCTAATTTACTTTCAATTTCATTTAAAAACAATTGATTATAGAGTTCTTCCCAAGCTAAATCGGCTGATAATGACTCAAGACCACTAAGATCGTAGCCCAAGCTTTGCGCTTTTTGACGCAAAAACTCAAGATTTAGAAGCTGATCAGCATTTAAATGCAAATACTTTTCAAATAACTCTGCTACGGAAAATTTCAAATATGGTGAAGTTAAATCAAAAGTGCACCCCTGATAAACAACTTTTTTGGCATTAAGCGATAGAGCTTGGCAAATAAAAGCCATCATCGCCTCGAAATCATTCATCACATCAAGATAATTAGCATTAGCACGATAAAATTCCAAAATAGTAAATTCAGGATTGTGCTTTCCACCCAAGCTCTCTTGATTACGAAAAGTTTTACAAATTTGAAAAATATTACCCAAACCAGCAGCTAAAAGTTTCTTCATTGAATATTCAGGACTAGTCAATAAATAAGCTTGTTTTTTTTGACCATCTGGCAACTCTAAACTAGTTTCAAAAAGGTTGAGATAGGGCTCGGCCCCTGGGCAACTAGCTAAAAGAGGAGTTTCTACCTCATGAAAAGCTTGTCCTTTGAAAAACAAACGAACAGCATCAATGACTTTTTCACGCATCAAAAAACGCTCAGCTAGTGAGGGAGTTTCTTTAATTTTTTGCCAGTTCTTCTTCATGAGGAGGCTATTATATCGCTAAAAGCCAGTTGTTTTGAGAGAAACGTAAATAAGATATAAAAAGAGGATTAGTAAAGATTCGTTTCTCTCAAGCTTATTCTTGGTTAAAATAAATAAAACCACCACTACAACACTAAAGAGCAAATAAGGAATGTCGAATTCCACCAGTCGTCTCTCGACATTCCAGCCAGCAATTGCCGCGCCACTGCCTAAAGCCACAAAAACATTAACCACTACACTGCCCACCAAATTACTGACTGATAAAGCCAAGGCACCTTTAATGGCAGCGTTAATGGAAATAATTAACTCTGGTAAACTTGAGCCAAAACCTAAAATTAAAATGCCTACCGTCGCTTCACTGATACCCAGCTGACTGGCAAGTATGACTCCTTTGCTTAGAACCATTGAGGAAGCTTTGGCAATGACAACTAAACCTAAAATTAATTTAAATATATCTTGCCATTTAATTTTACGACGAGCTATCTTTCCTTTTATTTTACTATGCAACTTTTCCATAAAGCTACGTCGACTAAGAAAAAGAATGTACATTAGATAAAAAAGAATGGAAAGCAAACCTTCCTGTCTGGAAATAAGACCATCCTGAGCCATTACATAAAGAGCCACTACGGCAGCCACTGAAAAAGCAGAGTCAAGAAAAACACGATTTTTGTGAAAATTCATCACTTTGAGCAGCCCGGCTAAAGCCAAAACTAGGGTTAATTGATTAATTGAAGAACCAAGAACATTGCCCACAACAATGGAGGAAGGATCGGATTGACCAGACAGCTTTTGAATTGCGCCAGTAAAAGACATGGTGATTTCTGGAAAACTAGTCCCAAGAGCAACAATAGTTAGACCAACAAAGCCCTCTGACAAGACTAATGATTTGGCAATTTTGATAGCTGATCTGGTGATTAGTTCAGCACCGATCCATAAGCCAATGATTGACGCGAAAAGAATAAGCAGGTCTGTAAACATCTCTTGTCTATTAAAGCAGAAAAAGAGGGTGGAGGGCAAGAAGAGGAGAGATGTTGAGCAAAAATTGGGGTGAAAAAATTACAAAAAAACCACTCTTAAAAGTGGCTTTTTTAGATTTGGGTAATTCCCCGACTTCATTTGCGAAACTAGCTATCATTCTACATATTTTTTTTAAAATTTCAAGTTTAGTTTTAAACTTTTATTATTGGTGGACCGGAGGGGAATCAAACCCCCAAACCTCATTTCGCAAACGAAGTCACACACCAGTGCTCCGGCCCTACCTTTATTATCTAAGGAGTAGATTGCAAGAAGTGTGATGAAAAGAGGATTGGGATTTGGAGCGGGTGTCGCCCTACAGGCACTAGGCGGGACTTTCAGTCTCGCCGTCGCCAGAATCAATCCTCACTTTGTTCTACCACATTCAAATAAAAAAAACGACTCTTCCGAGTCGTCTTTTTTATTTGAGCGGGTGACCAGAATCGGACTGGCTTCTTCTCCTTGGAAGGGAGACATACTACCGGTGTACTACACCCGCGTTTCTTAATATAGCAGAATTTGGCTATTTTCTGTAGTTTACAATACTTGAGTAAGAAGCAAAATAGGTAAATGTTTAGAACTCTAAATTTTCAAAGGATTTGAGAGCTTTTTGTAAAGAAAATAGCTGGACGGTGGGATTATCTGAGGCGTCAAAAAAACTGAAAGAGGCGAAGGGGCCGGGGCTACCTTTCATCAAAAAAGGCGTCACTGCTTTGACTCTATCATCGCTCCAAATATGCTGTAATGCATACAGATAGTAATCATCCAAATAGTAGTTGGTGAGATACGAAGAGGCCCAACCGGTTTCGGTAATGAAAACGTTGAAATCTTTGCCGGTCTTGTTTTTAAGCCAATTCAATTCATAGGTAAAACCATGGATAGAATTTTGTCCCGTTTTGACAGGCGAGGCGGCAAAATCTGGATTGGGATAAGAATGAGAATTCCAGTAATCAATGTTGTCAAAAATATGATTGTCAAAATCATAGAGACTTTGCAGATAAGAAAAAGCCTCTCTCGTATTGACACTATTATTAGCTGCTAAATCCATGGCGGCGGGCAAAATTCGGTAGGTATAATTCTCGCTGTGAAACCAATTACTGGTAAATTTCAAAATACTACCATAGAGCAGGGGATCGATTTTGCCACCCCATTCAGAAGCATGATTAACTTCATTAAAAACAATAATAAATTTCTCATTTTGATGCCAATCTAATCTGGATAGAAAATTTGACATATCAATAATATTTTTACGGCTAGGGATAATCCAAGCATTAATCTTAGGATCAAAGCGCGTAGTTAAGCGTAAAATAGGGATAACGCGCAATTTATATGCCTCGTCAAAAAACTTTTGCCATTGCGAATATTTTTCTAAATCATCTAAGGTAAAAGGGATGGTCACGAAGCGCCATTCTTCATCTAGATAAATTTGCCTAAATTTATCTAGTTCACCAGTATGCAAAATATGAATCCCCATAGCACGACCATCAGCAGCTTGAGCTTTAGCAACAAAAAAAACAAGAAAAAAGATTGATAAATAAATAGTTTTTTTGATAATATTTCTAAAACACATTTCTAAATTTATTCTAACACGAAAGATCCAATGCTATACTAAGGCAGAGATGAAAAAATTCTTCTTTGTTTTTAGTTGGTTACTTCTATCTACCTCTGCTGTTCTAATTGGTACTTCTGCCTATAGTTTTTATTTTCTAGCCAAAGATAACTCTCTCTCTAAATTTGAACTCACTCAAACTCCCAAAATCCAAAGTCCACAAGAATCTAAAAATCCCTCAATGCTCGTCACTACTGTTATGGAAAGCGAAGACGCCAGGGGTCAAATTATTGCTCAATTTTTGGAAAGATATAATTCGCCAATGGAACCATATGACTTCTATGGTAAAAAAATTGTCGAAATTGCCGACCGTTATCAAATCGATTTCAGACTATTACCAGCCATTGCTATGCAAGAATCTGGTTTATGTAAAAATCAAAACCCAGACGCTCCCCACAACTGTCTAGGCTTTGGTATTCATAAATCAGGCACTCTAGACTTTGACAGCTATGAAGATGGTTTTGAGCGAGCAGGTCGGGAACTTAAGGCTTACTACATCGATAAAGGCTTAGTTACTGTTGAGCAAATTGAAAGTAAATACACTCCCTCCAGCAATGGCTCTTGGGCAAATTCGGTTAATCAGTGGATGGCGGAAATGCGTTTTGATGATCGCCAGATGGGTAGAGAAAACAAAGATAATGCCAGCGTAATAGAGTTCGCCAAGGAAAAGTAGTTCTCCAGGTTGACTATCTTATAATAATTGCTATAATACCTATTAACTCAGAAGGTTACTCCTCACCAGGATCTACGTTCTGAGATCAAAAATCCCGTCTTTTAGGACGGGTTTTTTGTAACTGGGGTGCAAATTAACCAGATTAAATGAACAGGAATATTAAGCCCGCAGTTACTCCAACAATGCCAATCATCTTTTTAAGAGATAATTCGTCCTTAAAAATAAACGCCGACATAAGTGTTAGTAACGATATTGAAGCAGCGTTGGTCGCGTTAACATAGCCCACATTTGGTGCGAGATCAAAACCAACCTGCATAAAATAATTGAAACTGGAACCAAATATTCCAATCATCAACAAAGTTAATAATTGAGATTTTGAAATATTAAAAATATTTACTTTTTTAACCTTTATTTCACCAAGAATTAAAATTGTTACTACAATCATTGAATAGATAAGTCTCGTTAAAATCGGAACACCAAGGTTTAAAAGATATTTTGAGCTTAATGCTAATAGTCCCCAGCAAAAAAATGCGCCGATAGTGTATGGCAACCACAGCTTGTTTGAATCTGTTTTATTTTTGTTTTTATCAATTATAATCAAGGCTGAAAACGCAACAATACATAAAATTGCAATTACAGATTTAAAAGTCAGTGGCGAGCTAAAAATAAATACTGAAGCAACGGCAGTAAAAACAACATAGCTTTTTGAAATAATTAAACTATATCCTGGGTTGGGCGAATACCCAATTCCCTTGAGTGAAAAAGCATTTCCAAGATAACTAAAGAAGATCCCCTGAATTAAAATTATTAAGTATTCAAATGGTTTTAAAGTAAATCGAGTTGGCGTGTTGATAGCTAATAGTAAATACACAATTAAAGGTATTAAGAACATCGCTAAATTATTCAATTGTTGGGGAGTTTTTAACGAATTACTTTTTCTGACGAACAAATATAGTACAACCGAACTTAAAAACATTAATATGCTGGCAATTATCCAATTCATAAGTTGTTTCCAATGTGCCGAAGAGAGGACTTGAACCTCCATGGATTGCTCCACACGCTCCTAAAACGTGCGCGTCTACCATTTCGCCACTTCGGCTTTGATTTTAGTTTTGCGCTTGGCAAAGACTAAGAAAACATCTTATTATATCTCTATGACCAATTTTAACATAGAGAAGAACTCTGCTAAGTTGAATTACGGATCTATCCATCCTGGGACACTCATTCGAAAAGCCATTTCTATTTTTCTCGGAGCTCAATCTTTGTATGCAATTTATGAATCAACTAAATTTATTCTTTTTGATCGAGCTGAAATTGAAGCTGCCATTAGCAAACACCAGCTAAATGAAAGTTCTATGAATTTTTATATAAGTAGAGTTTTGGTAGCTATTTTTTCTGTTCTAAGCCTTTGGTTTGCCGTACATCTTTTTGGACCAAAAAAAAGCATTAGTAAAAATCTACAAATGCTGATTGGTATTCTATTAATTATTGCCAACACTTACCTTATGAACGTCTTTAGTCAGTTGCCAATTTTTGAACAAATTTCACCCCTCATTGACTTTTCCTAAAATTTTCATAAGCTGAATCTGTGTCAGATTTTACTTATCAGCTTAAACGTTCCTCGAGAAGCAGTGGCATTAAAATTGCCATTAGAGCCAATGCTCAAGTTTTAGTGACCGCTCCAAGGTTTATTCCTGAATTTATCATTAAAAAATTTGTTGAATCTCAAAAAGAATGGATCGAAAACAATCTAGCCAAAAGTAAAAAACAGCAGGCAGAGATCAATCATGATGAAATCTTGATTTTCGACAAAAAATACCAATTAGTGATTAATAATTCTGCTGAAAAAATTGGCGTCGAAGTCAGAGGAGAGAAAATTTTCGTCAATAATCTCTCAGAAAAAACTCCTAGTAAAATTAAAAAACAGCTTGAAGAGTTTCTCAAAAAAACCGCTTTTAAATACATTGGCACCCGCATTCAGATTTTATCTAAAAAAATGGGCGTTACTTATAATCGTCTTGCTTTGCGTGAACAAAGTAGTCGTTGGGGAAGTTGCAGCTCTCGTGGCAATCTAAATTTCAATTGGCGTTTAGTACATTATCCTCCAGCCATCATTGATTACGTGATTATTCACGAACTGGCTCACCGCTTAGAGCTCAATCATTCTAAAAAATTCTGGGAGATTGTCAAAAAACACGACAGCGAATATTTGATTCATAAAGGACAGCTTAGAAAAAGGCGATACAATTAGGATAGTCAAAAATAAATGCTAAAAATTATTCATGGTGAAAATCTAGTCGCTTCCAGAAAAAAATTAACCGAATTAATTGATGAGGCTAAAAAGAAAAATCAGGAAGTTTCAAGCTTAGAAGCAGAGAAGTTGGATAGAGCTAAATTAGAAGCTGCTCTTCTTAGTGAAAGCCTCTTTGGAAACGAAAAATTACTCATTATTGAGAGTTTATATTCTTTACCCAAATCAAAGAAAAAAGACGAATTTATAGACCTAATATCTTCCGCATCTATTGAATTAATTTTATGGGAAAAAAAGCTTCTCACCAAAACTAATTTAAAAAAATTCGGTAATGATTTTGAAAATTATGAGTTTAAAGTTAGTTCAAAATTATGGACTTTTTTGGATCAACTTTCAGCAAATAAAAATAATAAAAAAGCTTTGCTAAAAATTTTTAGAGAAAGCATTGAAAGCGATGATGCAGAATTTGTTTTTTTGATGCTAGCTAGACAAATTCGCCTACTCATTCAGATTAAAGAAAATCATCCGCCAAAAATTGCTCCTTTTATGATGGGTAAATTAAATAGTCAGGCTAGAACCTTTAGTTTAGAAAAACTCCTGGAACTTCATCAACAACTCTATCAAATTGACCAAAAACAAAAACAATCTACAGGGCTTCTCAGCCTGGCTAGCGAACTTGACCTTTTTTTATTTAATATGTAAATTGGAAAGACGAAGGGTAACTTTATATGTACAAACTACTCAAAAAAATTAATCCAAACATTTTCCGTGGTTATGATATACGCGGAGTCATGGATGAAGATTTGAATGAAGATGCTTATTACACTTTAGGCAGAGCCTATGCTACTTTCCTCACTCAAAGAAGAATCAAAGAATCTGCAGTCGGCAGAGATAATCGTCGCAATGGCGAAAAATATGCCAAAGCCATGATTAAAGGTCTCAATGATGGTGGAATCGACACTATCGATATTGGCCTCAGCATGAGTCAAATTGTCTATTATTCATCTTATGAATATAAAACCAAGGGTGGAGTAATGATTTCCGCTTCACATAATCCCGGCAACTTTAATGGTTTAAAACTCAGCGTTGGCTACTCTGACACTATGATTACTGAAGAAATTCAAGAGATGCGTCAACTCATTGAAAAAGGTAAATTCAGCCAAGGCAAAGGTAAAAATCGTCAAGATAATCTTTTTCCAAGCTACCTAAAAAACATTCTTAAACTTTTCGATCTTAAAAAGAAATGGACCGTTGTCGTTGATTCTTGCAATGCCACGGGCGGCATGTTTTATCCAGAAATTTTTAAGAAAGCTGGCTGTAAAGTTTATGAACAAAACACTAAATTAGATAGTAATTATCCACTGGGCGATCCAGATCCAACTGAAAGTAAAGTTCTGGAAAGATTGGCTGAAGGAGTCAAAAAACATAAAGCTGACATTGGTTTTGCTTTTGATGCCGATGGCGATCGTATGTCCGTCGTCGATGATAAAGGCCAAATTCTTTGGATGGATACCATTGTCGCTTTGTTTGCCAAAGATGTACTCGAAACTATGCCAGGCTCTCCAATTGTCTATAACACTCTTTGCTCTAGACAGGTCACAGAAAGTATTGAAAAAGCCGGCGGTAAACCATTGATGTGGCTAACTGGCCATTCTTTTATCAAAGCCAAAGTTAAAGAAGCTCGTTCTCCTTTTGGAGGCGAACTGTCTGGCCACATTTTCTTTATGGATAATTTTTATGGTCATGATGATGGTGCCTATGCATGTTTGCGACTCTTGTCTTATCTTGAGAGAAAAGACAAAAAACTAAGTGAACTAGTTGAAAAATTACCTAAATATATTAGTAGTCCAGAAATTAAATTTGGCTTAGCTGACGAAATTAAATTTAAATTCATTGATGAAGTCATTACAAAAGAATTTAAGAAACAATGGCCTAAGGCAGAGTACATTAGTATCGACGGAATCAGAATGGACACCAGTGAACAAATGGCTATAATCAGAGCCTCACAAAATGGACCTTATGCCACTGTTAAATTTGAGGCTAAAACTCAAGCTGGCTATGACTCTTTGAAGAAAATTTTAAAAGGCATTTTAAGTAAACATAAAGAAATTAATTTGAAAAAAGGTACCAATATTGAAGCTTTAGATTAATTTAAAAAAGAAAGGTTTTTATGTCCACTCCTATTTTAGATGACCGCAGCGCAATTAAAAAAATCGATCCAGAGGGTGCTTTAGACTCAGCTGAAAGCATTGCTGACCAAGTCAAACAGGTCTGGGAAGAACAAGATCGGATTGATCTATCTGCCTACAAAAATGTCAGCAATATCGTTGTAGCTGGCATGGGTGGCTCAGCTCTCGGGGCAGACCTCATCAAAAATCTTTACAAAGAAGAATTGTCTGTTCCCATGGAAATTTGTAAAGATTACGAATTGCCAAACTTTGTCAGTAAAAACACCCTGGTCATTCTTTCCAGTTATTCCGGCAACACTGAGGAAACTCTTAATTGTGCCAAGGAAGCGGAACAAAAAGGCGCCATGATCGCTGTAATAGCCGCTGGCGGCAAATTAGTGGAGTTAGCTAAAGAAAAAAACTATCCTCGTTTCATCATTAATCCAAAAGCCAATCCTTCCAACCAACCACGTATGGCCACTGCCTATAACATCATGGCAATTATTCTAATGCTTAAGAAATTGGCTTTGATTAAGTTTGGAGAAGAAGATTTACATCAAATTTTAGATGTAATTAATAAAACAACTCTAGATTGTTTGGTGGAAGTCCCACAAGACAAGAATCAAGCTAAAATCCTTGCTTTTCTCTTTGTGGAGAGAAGACCAATCCTAGTTGGTGCCTCTTTCTTAGAAGGAGCTTTGCATATCGGCGCAAATCAACTTAATGAAAATGCCAAAATCTATGCAGATTACAAAATTATTCCAGAACTTAATCATCATCTGATGGAAGGTCTAACTTTTCCAAAGAGCAATCCTCTAAATCATTTCTTTGTCTTTTTTCAATCAGATCTTTATCGTAGTGAAGTGCAAAAAAGAATTAGCTTGACTCAAGAGGCTATGGAAAAAGTTCATATCGAAAACATTGAAATCAAGCTCGAATCAGAAACAAAATTAATGCAAGTTTTTGAGCTAATTACTTTGAATACTTTTACTAATCTTTATTTGTCTTATCTGGAGGGCACCAATCCTTGTCCAATTCCAATGGTTGATTGGTTCAAAGCGCAACTAGAAAAGTAACAAGCAATTTTATATACTCTAAACATGGCTTTAATCTATGCTTTGCAAGCACGAGAAATTCTTGATGGTCGTGGTTGGCCCACGATTGAGCTCGTTCTATGGCTAGATAATGGTTTTTCCACCATCACTAGTGTTCCAACAGTCGTCTCCAAAGGCGATCATGATTCTTTAGAACTAAGAGATCTTGACCAAAGAATGAACGGATTGGGGGTACAAAAAGCAATTAATAACATTAATCAGATTATTGCTCCACAGCTAATTGGCAAAGATGTCACTAAACAAGGAGAAATTGATCAATTGTTAGTGGATTTGGATGGTACAGCCAATAAAAATAAGCTTGGCTCTAATGCTATTCTGGCAATTTCACAAGCAGTTTTGAAAGCCGGTGCCTTAAGTGTCGGCTTGCCTTTATATCAATATATCCAAAAAAAATATCAGCTCGTTAGTGAAATCAACATGCCCAATTGTATTATCACTGCTCTCGATGGTGGAGTACACGGCGGCAATAACTTAGATTTCCGTGAATTTTTTATCATTCCTGCCAGTCACATGTCACTTGATAAATCTATAGAAATGGCTGTCACTCTTAAACAAAAAATAGAAGATTTATTGATTAGCAAAGGAGCAATTCACTCTGTGGGTATCACTGGAGGTTATAGTCCGAATCTCTATAAAAATATTGATGCTTTTGAATTAATGATCGAAGCAATTAGACAAAGCTCTTATAACTTTGCTCAAGATCTTTTCTTTGGTCTGAATAGTGCTGCTTATGATATTTATGAAGGCTCTAAGTATCGAGTTAGAGATAATAATGAGGGGATGAGTGCTAGTGATTTATTAGCTTTATATAAAAAAATGAGAGAGAGTTATAAGTTAATTTATATTGAAGATCCTTTCGTTGATAGCGAAATAAATAAGTGGCAAGAACTAGTTAGAGAAATTGGTAAAACTACTACCATTGCCGCTTGCAATAGCGTTTCTTCAAGAGTTTCCTTAATTAAAAGAGGCATTAAAGATCAAAATTTCAATGCCGTAGTAGTCAAACCAAAGCATTTAGGAACAATTAGCGAAACTATGGAAAGCATTAAGTTGATTAAGGATTCTAAATTAGATTTAATTATTTCTCATAGCAGTGGCGAAACCGATGAAACCTTAATCGTAGATCTTGCTGTAGCCGTCGGTGCCAATTATGTTAAGTTTGGACCGATAAACAGGGGAGAACGCATTGCTAAATATAACCGCCTTCTAGAAATCTACCGAGAAACTCAGCAGTCCTCATAAACACGAAAATTACCCGTTGACCTTTGGGTTGTTTTCGTTTATTTTATGGTTAATATTCGTTTATTTAATTGACCAAAAAAAAGGACCAAAATGGCAATCACCCTATACAAAAGACAGAGACAAATTGTGGACTTTATTGCCCAATACGTCCAGAAAAACGGCTTCTCACCAACTCTTAAAGAAATTGCTGAATCGATTGGTGTTTCATCTCTAGCCACTGTTCATGAACATCTCCAAGCTCTAGAACGTAAAAAAGTCATTCGTAAACACGAAGGAGCAGTTCGTGGCATTGAATTGGTTGATCGCACTTTTCTTAACATTACCGACAGCGTTGATTTACCTTTTCTCGGCTTTATTGCTGCCGGCTCACCAATTGAACCTCACACTGACCCAAATGCTAGTTTCAAAGTCTCTCCAGAAATGATTACTGGCAAGAAAAGAGCTTATGTCTTGCAGGTTCGTGGTAAATCTATGATTGAAGACCACATTGATGACGGTGATTATGTCGTTATTGAAGAAACTCCAGAGGTTAATAACGGCGATATTGTCGTTGCCTTACTCGATAATGGCTTAGCTACTCTGAAAAGATTCTATAAAGAAGTCACTCGTATCCGTCTTGAACCAGCTAACTCCAGCATGAGTCCGATTTATGCAACCAATGTCCAAATTCAAGGCAGAGTGGTGGGGCTAATTCGCAAGTTTAGATATTAAACTAAGCTTTGAATTCAATTTCCTTTGTTTTGAGTTCTTTGTTGACCCAAGTTCTCAAAGTATAAAGATAGTCTGAAGTTCTATTAATGAATTTTAGAATAACTTCTCGGACATCTCTTTCATTATCTAGAGATACTATACGACGCTCTAGACGACGACAAATGGTACGTGAAAGATCTAAGAAGGCACTTAATTCCGATCCACCAGGCAAAACAAATTTATAATGCCAACTGGCACCCAAACTGTTCTGTAAAATATCAATTTCGGTTTCTAATTTTTTAAGGAATTTATCATCGAGTTTCACTTTTGGGGATGCCGCTATTTCAGCACCTAATTTAAAAAGTTCATTTTGCAAAGCAATTAGCAAATCTCTTTGCTTTAAAAAAAGAAGATCTTTGCTTTTAAACTTTAAAACCACCAACCCCAAACTAGCATTGAGCTCGTCAAGAGTACCAAGAACTTCAAAAACCAAGCTATTCTTTGGCAAACGCTCTCCATTAATCAAAGCTGTTTTTCCCTGATCACCAGTTCTAGTGTAGATTTTTTTTACCATATGATTTTATTTTACCACTAATAAAATTCCTACTATTAAAATTCTTCATCCGCGCTTAGAATAAAATCCCGTAATGATAGACATACACGGGTTCCTCAAACAAACAGCTAATAATAAGAAAACTAAATACATCTTTGTATCTGGTGGCGTACTTTCTGGCTTAGGAAAAGGGGTTACCGCCGCTTCTCTAGGCGTACTACTCAAAGAGCAGGGCTACAGTGTTACCAACATTAAGTGTGAAAATTATCTCAATATCGACTCTGGTAACATTAATCCAATCGAGCATGGGGATGTTTTTCTTTGCGAAGATGGTTTAGAAGCCGATTTAGACCTTGGTTCTTATGAAAGATTTCTGGGTGAAAAAGTCGGCTATAGAAACTTTACCACCATGGGTCAAATTTATAGCACCGTTATTGAACGCACTAAAAATCTTGAATATGGTGGTGCTACAGTTGATGCTATTCCTTATATTCCAGAAGAAGTTATTCGTCGCATCAAGAATGCTTCCGCAGACCATGATATTGTTTTGATTGAGCTCGGTGGCACAGCCGGTGAATATCAGAATATCGTTTATTACGAAGCTTACCGCATTATGAAAATGACTTTGCCAAAAGATGTCATTCTTTTGCACGTCACTTATTTCCCAGCTCCTTCTCACATTAATGAATTAAAATCTAAACCAACCCAGCTATCTGTAAAAGCTCTCAATTCTATGGGTATTCAGCCAGATTTTATTGTTGGTCGCGGTGAATTAGAGATTGACGAAAAGCGTAAAGAAAAAGTTGCTTACTTTTGCACAATGGATGTGGGAGATATTATTTCTAATCCTGATTGTAAATCTATTTACGAAATTCCTATCATTTTTAATCGTCAGCACTTTAGTCAAAAAGTTCTCAAAAAACTCGGCCTTAAATCCAAGAAGATTGCTTTAACTAACTGGCAAGACATGGTTAAAAACATCTACTCTGAGAAGGAGAAAAAGGTTAAAATCGGCATTATTGCCAAATATATTACTACTGGTGATTACGAGCTAAAAGATTCTTATACTTCGCTCTTAGAGTCTATCTCTCATTCTTCTTGGCATGAAAAAATTGAGGCAGAAATTATTTTTATTAGTGCTGAGAATCTTGAAAAGAATAAAAAAAATGCCGGAACCAGCTTAAAAGAGCTCGATGGAATAATTGTACCAATCGGCTGGGGAAGTAGAGGAGTAGAGGGTAAAATTGAAGCTATCCGCTATGCTCGCGAAAACAAAATTCCTTATTTAGGACTTTGTTATGGCATGCAGTTGGCTTCAATTGAGTTTGCTCGTCATGTTGCTGGTTTAGAAAATGCCAATACTGAAGAAATTGATCAAAACGCGCCATATAAAGTTATTCACTCTATTCCATTTGATGAAAAATATCAAAAAATCAAGGGTGACGGAGCTAGCATGCGTCTCGGTGCTTATGACTGTGTGCTCAAACCAAAGACTTTGGCTCATGAGATTTATAAAAAACACCAAGCTTTTAAAGATGAAAGACAAAATCTTATTTCCGAGCGTCATCGTCACCGCTATGAATTTAATAATGAATACAGAAAAACATTAGAAGACAAGGGCTTTGTCATTTCAGGCACCAGTCCAGACGATTTCTTCGTTGAAATGATAGAGTTACCAAGAGAAATACATCCTTTCTTTTTAGCCACTCAAGCCCATCCTGAATATAAATCAGCTCCACTTAAACCACACCCAATTTTTATTGAGTACTTGCGAGCCATCTGGTCAGAGAAAGCCAAGAAAAAGAAAAACTAAAAGATCCTTGTACATTTATGATTTCTTTTGGTACAATACTCGCTTGTTATGGCACAGAATTTTATTTACAACGATCAAGAAGTTAATGTCGGCGACACCGTCCGTGTTCACCAAGAAATTAGTGAAGGCAAAAAGACTAGAGTTCAAGTTTTTGAAGGCTTAGTCATTGCTGTCAAAAATCGCGAAGTTAACAAGACCTTTACTGTTCGTAAAATTGCTACCAACAACGTCGGTGTAGAAAAGATCTTCCCAATCATGATGCCTAGCATCAAGAAAATTGAAGTTAAACGCCGTGGCGATGTGAAGAGAAGTAAGTTATATTATTTACGTGATAAAGTTGGTAAAGCCGCCAGTAGAGTTAAAGAAAAAAGTCTTTTCACTGAAACAAAAAAGACTGCCTAATTTTTCCAAAGGAATCAAAGCAGAAGAAATTGCCACAACCTTTTTGATCAATAAAGGCTGTTTGCTTTTGGAAAAAAATATTAGACTCGGCAACTTTGAAATAGATTTGGTTGTTCTTGACCAAAAATTTGATGAAATTGTTTTTGTCGAAGTAAAGTATCGCAAAGAAGAAGAGTATGGCGATCCAAGTCAAGCCGTCGATCAGAAAAAAATAAATAAGATGATTAGCGTAGCTAAAAGCTACTTAAGAAAAAAGCAGTTTAAAAAAGACTACAGATTTGATATCATATCAGTCTCTGGAGATTTAAAAGAACCAGAGATCGAGCACTTTGAGAATGTTACTTGGCTTTAGGCCTTTTATAAAAAAGGCCCCATCGTCTAGTGGTTAGGACATCGGGTTTTCATCCCGGTAACTGGGGTCCGATTCCCCATGGGGTCACAAATAAAAAAAGACGCATTTATTGCGTCTTTTTTTTATAGTTGAAAATAACACATATGGAAAAAAACCTTGTAATTTCAGATGTAGAAAAAACCCTATATATAAACGAATTGAGGCTATACAAAAAGCTCAAAAATTTTGGAGCTTACAGCATAGAAGAAATAGCATCTGATTTTGGTTTTTCAAATAAAGAATTTGCGAAGGATCTATTGCAAAAACTAGAAGCAAAGCTTAATAGTTTTGGAAAGGAAACAATTCGCAAAATAAAAATTGGAAGAAATAAATTTCCAAGCTACTATATAGAATCTGTATGCTCAGATAGAGAAAGAATCTTACTTGCAGACGAATTTTCCAGCTACTATTTAGAGTCCACCTGTCCAGATGAAAAAGGAGTTTTATTTACAAACGGATTAAGGCTATATAAAAAACTCAAAAACTTTGGAGCTTACAGCGTAAAAGAAATATCCTCAGATTTTGGCTTCTCAGATCAAGAACTTGCTAATGATTTACTACAACATTTAAAAACAAAACTTAATGATTTTGGAAAAGAAACAATCCAAGAAATCCAAATTGGAAAAGATGAATTTCCTAGCTACTATATAGAAAAAGAAAGATAAGTTTCTTATTTAATCGCTACCTTCTCAAAATCCTTGACGCTATCTCCTTCAAAAACAATCCCTTCTGCTTCCAACATTTTCTTTTTCTTCATTACCGCTTGGCCATCTCTTTTACCCATAAAACCACCAATCATTCCATCACTTCTTACTACACGATGACAGGGGACAATTGGCGCGTAAGGATTCTTACTTAAAACTAGACCCACCGCTCTATAAGCTTTACTATCGACACTTCTAGCTAAAAATCCATAAGTTGTCACTCGACCTTTGGGAATTTTTTTTAATTGTTTGTAGATCTTCTCTGCAAAAATTGACATATTTTATGATTATTATTGAGATCTCTCTTCGTTGTCTTTATTGTCTTTATTATCTTTATTGTCTCGATTATCTTTCTTATCTTTTTCATCATCATTTTTTTTCTCTTTAGAACCATCGTCAGATTTATGCTGATCTTGATTTGATTTTTTTTCTTGTTCCAAAACGGCAATTACTTGGTTGATGTTTTCTTCCGTCTGAATAATTTCATTAATTACCTCAGCAGTATTTTCTTCTTCTGTGGGTAAATTCTCTGCAACTGGAGCTGAAGTAGGAGCAATAGTTGGATTAGAAGCAACTGTGCTTGGATTAACAACCGGAGCGACACTTATACTCACGCTTGTCGGTTTAGCTGTTGGCTTAGCAGTTGGATTTACAGTCTGTTTATTAGAAACAGACTTAGCTTGCTGATTAGTTCCAACAGAAGTTTCTTTTTGAGTAACAATGGCAATTTCACCAGTCTCTGCTTTAACTTTTTGTTCGCTAAGTGCTGCTGACATTTTTTTAAGAGAAACGATATATTGATCAGTTACTTCATCACGCGAATCAGTTTGACTAATTTTTTGGATATCAGACGAGGTAGTTTCTAATTGTTTATTTAAATTATTTAAACTCTCGATAGCATATTCACTGTCTAAAACTTGTTCGAATTCGCTATAACGCCTCTCAGCAATTCTAACTTGAGTACTAGACTGAAGTTTATTGGAAGGACTTAGAAATAAAAGCAAGACTTTTTCCAGAGATAACTTCCAAGAATAAGTATAGTCTCCTGGAACAGCATTCCATGAAGCCAGGGCCATTCCACTTGGAGTAATCAAAAAAAGTAAAATTGCCCAAATAAAAATATCTAGAGATTTTTTCATAATCTTGATCTTTCAATCTATGGTAGCATATATATTTATGGACTTTAACCAATACAATCACATTATTTTTGATTTTGATCAAACTTTAGTTTCACTGATTATTGACTGATCTTCATGGCAAGAAGGAGTGGCAACTATAATTAAGAAATATGACTCAAACTTCAACGAAGCTAAAAGTTTACGCTCTCATTCAATTGCTAAGTTTATTGATAAATATGGAAAAGCTTTCCGTGACGATTATGTTAATTTTGGGCTAAATCTTGAACAGAAAAATTATAGTGGCTATGAAATCATTAACAAAACAATGGCCTTGTTAAAAACAATGCATCAGCAAAATAAAAACCTATATTTATTAACTTCTAATTCTGCAGAAAATGTCAAACCAAGCCCAAGCCCTTTTAAATTAATTTACACTGAAGACAATAATAGAAATCAATATCTAATGATTGGCGATAGTATTTCAGATAGAGGATTTGCAGAAAATATTGGAATTGATTATCTGGATGTCGCAGATTTCTAGATCATCCAATTTCCAAAAATAAGAGCTGAGCAGTCTTCATAAATTCCGACTCCAACATGACTCCAATCGCCAAGCTGATTGCCATCGTGAGCAGGATCAGCCGCATACATCCATTCGATTAAATGTGTGGCTGTAAAACGCATGTGAGTACTCATATTTTCTCCAAGTTTATAAAAACCTAAAGTTTTATAGCCTTCCTGATTTTCTACATAATCACTAAAACCAGCGTGACTATCTGAGCCATTTTGGCAGATATAAGTAGCACGCTCCATGGCGTACTTAGCCAATCGATCATCTAAAAGTAAAATTGATCTCTTCTTAGTTTCACGATAAACGTTGAGTGCTTGAAAAGTTTCTTGAGGAGTTGCCATTCTGTCGTCATAGGCAATTTTCATTTTATAGCCCGTCTCACTTATTTGCACCGCTTCGCCCCAAGCCACATCTTTTAAATCTGGATCATTGGCGTAAGGATCCACTGGAGTTGGAATTTTGCTTGGTGTAGGTGTCAGGGCAGCAGATGGAGTAGATGTAAATGTCAAATCTTCTTCATTTGCAAAACTAATTAGCGGAGTTTCCTTTTTAGAAACAATTAAGTTAGAAAAAATTTTAGTAATTTTTCCGGCAAATAGTTTGCGCTCATTAAAAATACTAAGAGAAAAAGCAAAAACTCCCAAAAAAACTATCAACAAAAACAGTGGCCAAACCCGTTTCAAAAATATCATTGACTCCATTATATAATGAATTAATGATCTTAAGTAAAAAAAATCAAAAACTGCTTATTAGCCTGGTGGTCATCCTGCTTTGGACAATTTTTGTACCCAAGGATATTGGTCAAAAACAACCGAATGAAGTCCAAAACGCTCCTGCTGAAATTGCCAGTGACTCCGCAAGCACTAACAAAGAAAATTTGCAAAAGGTTAAAGTATCGCGAGTAGTTGATGGCGATACTATCGAATTAGAAAATGGTCAAAAAGTTCGCTACATTGGCATCAACACTCCAGAAACAGTTGATCCTCGTCGTGATCCACAATGCTTTGGTAAAGAGGCTAGTTTACGCAATCAAGAATTAGTAGAGAATAAGGAGGTCTACTTAGAAAAAGACATCTCTGAAACAGACAGATACGGCAGATTATTGCGCTATATTTATTTAGAAGATAATGGCATTTCCATCAATGAACAGTTAGTCCAAGAAGGCTATGCCATGGTCTCAAGCTATCCACCAGATATCAAATATCAAGAAAAATTTAAAACGGCAGAACAAGAGGCTAGAAATAATCAAAAAGGACTCTGGCAAGAAGGTGTTTGTTCAATTTAACTCAGTTTTCTAATATCAGCTAAAACTTGTTCCGCGTGTACCGCTGGCTTGACGCTTTGATAAATTTTAGCAATTTTTCCCTCTGGATCAATCAAAAATGAACTGCGCTTAATACCAAGGAAAGTTTTGCCAAACATGCTTTTTTCTGCCAAGACTCCATAGGCTTTCAGCATAGTTTTTTTCTCATCGGCCAAAATAGGGAAAGGCAAAGAATGCTTTTCAGAGAATTTTTGGTGACTCGAAACACTGTCGGCACTGATTCCCAAAACCACCGCATTTAACTTTACAAACTCACCCCACCTATCTCTCAATGTGCAGGCTTCAACAGTACATCCAGGAGTATTGTCCTTGGGATAAAAATAAAGTAGGAGCCACTTGCCACGATAGTCTTTTAATTGATGTTGCTGATTTTGCTGATCAAATAAGGCAAAATCTGGAGCGACTTGGTTAAGAATAATTGACATAATTAAGCGTGCTCTAACTCTTCTGCAGCCATCGCCTCAGCCTTAGTAACGTGAATAGTTCCTTCTGGATGATGAGCTGGACTGTAAACGGTATAAAGCTTTAGGTCTTCAGTTTCAGACAAATTGATAATGTTGTGCTGACTACCAGCTGGAATAACAACTGCTGATCCATCTGCTAAATCAAAAGTCTCGCTATCAATAATAGCTTGACCATGACCAGCATCAATTCTAATAAATTGATCATGATCTGGATGGACTTCTGAGCCGATATCTTCACTAGGTTTAAGAGACATCAAGACCAACTGCGAATGTGGAGCAGTAAACAAAACCTTGCGAAAATTAGTATTGGCTAAAGTTTCTTCTTCTAATTTGACAAAAAATCCTGACATAAAAATCCTTTCTTATCTAACAAATAACCAACTTCAGTATAACAGAAATTCAATCTTAACGACGCCCCCTCATTTTATCTGTAACTAAATTTAGAGAATCTATAATTAATTGCTTTTTTATTTGACCCAATTCTTCACCTTCAGCTCCAAAATTAACTTGTATATCAAGCGTATGCAAAAAGGCTCTAACCGACGCAACAACTTGAGGATCATTGTTAGTTCTCTTAAAAAGAGTTTTTATGTCAGAATGAAAAATTTCAGCTAAAGACTTTATAAGGACCTCATTACTGGCTTTTTCTTCTTTTGGAGTTCTTGTTGTATTAAGCTCTTGCCTAACTGGAAGAATCCTTTGCATCCCTTTGGCAGGACCCTCTTCATATGTCTCATTTGAACCGCCCATAATATTGCCTTTCTTTAATGTTTAATAATTAAACTAAGCTTTTACCCGTCATTTCCTCTGGTTGTTCTATATCTAAGATTTTCAAGATTGTGGGAGCAATGTCGGCCATAATGCCATGATCGCGATCCAACTTTTTATATTCGCTATCTACCACAATAAAAGGCACTGGGTTGGTGCTATGTTGACTCAACATGTTGCCGTTTTCATCAATCATTTCGTCGCAGTTGCCGTGATCGGCAGTTATTAGTAGGGTATACCCAGATTTTTCTGCAGCGGCAGTAATAATCTCCAAAGCTTTACTAACCGTTTCTACGGCCTGAATAGTTGCTGGAATATTTCCAGAATGGCCAACCATATCGCCATTACAAATATTGGATAAAATTACTTGATATTCACCTTTTTGCATTTCCTCTGCAATTTTGCCAGCTATCTCAATCGCTTTCATTTCTGGCTTAAGATCGTGAGTGGCGACTTTGTTTGAATCGAACATAAAACGATCCTCCAAAGGCCAAGCTTCTTCACGCTTGCAGTTCATAAAAAAGGTCAAATGAGCAAACTTTTCGGTTTCAGTCACTCTGAATTGTCTAATTTTGTTCTTGGATAAAATTTCACCCAAAGTATTAGTAACTGATTGAGGAGAAAAGGCCACTAAAACATTTTTATAGTCAGTGCTATATAAAGTCGCGGTCACAAAAATAAGATTTTTTGGACCTTGCTCTAAAAATCTTTCAGTTAATTGACGAGGTCTGTCATTGCGAAAATTCGCAAAAATCACACTATCGTGTTCATGAACTTTAGCTGCTTCATTGTCGCTAACTTTAATTAAGCAAGGAATGATAAATTCATCGTTTTTACCATCGTTGTAAGATGCTTGAATCGCTTCTTCTGCCTTGGGAAATTCCACGCCGCTACGGTCACAAATAGCTTTATAGGCCAAATCAATTCTGTCCCAATTGTGATCACGATCCATAGCATAATAACGACCAGAAACACTAGCTAACTGCGCACCTGTTTCTTCGCAAACTTTTTGTAGTTGCACAAAACTGTCACTACAACTTTGGGGCAAAACATCGCGACCATCAGTAAAAGCATGGACATAAATTTTTTGAACGCCACTTTGCTTAGCAGCTCTCATTAAAGCAAAAATATGATCCTGATGAGAATGTACGCCACCAGGACTCAACATGCCCATGATGTGCAAGCTTGAATCATTTTCTTTAACATTACTGAAAGCTTTTTGAAAAGCTTCATTGTCTTTGAACTTGCCTTCACGAGCATCTTTATTCATCTTAACTAAATCTTGATAGATCACTCTCCCAGAACCAATGGCAGCGTGATTGATTTCACTATTACCCATTTGCCCCTCTGGCAAACCTACCGCTTCACCAGAAGCTTCGAGTAGAGCATGGGGCTCATCTGCCCATAAATGTTTCCAAAATGGCGCCTTGGCCTGAGCAATCGCATTGCCAGGATAATCTTTGCCGATGGCCCAACCATCTAAAATAACTAAAGCGAGTTTTTTTGAAGAATTTGACATATTGACCTAATTATATACTGTTAGAAAAAGAGCCATCTTTTTAGGGATGGCTCTTAATTATTCACAATTTAGCGCTTGTATGGGAAATTGGCGATTTTAGCCTTAGTTCCCAATTCACGTTCAATCATCATCAAGCGATTGTATTTGCCTACACGCTCGCTACGACACATGGAACCAGTCTTAATTTGACCAGTACCAGCACCGACTACGAAGTCAGCGATGAAAGCATCTTCGGTTTCGCCAGAGCGATGAGAAACGATACAAGTCCAACCAGCACTCTTGGCTAATTTAATAGCGGCAATAGTTTCAGAAACACTGCCAATCTGGTTGAGTTTAATTAAAACTGAGTTAGCAGCTTTTTTCTCAATACCAGTTTGGATTCTTTCTGGATTAGTTACAAAAAGATCGTCGCCCATGATTTGTACTCTGTCGCCATAAGCGGCAGTTTGCATAGTGAAACCATCCCAATCATCTTGAGATAGGCCATCTTCGATAGAAACAATTGGATATTTTTCTACCCAAGCTTGATATTTCTCGACTAATTCTTTATTGCTCAATTTTTTGCCTTCCATCTTGAGATCATATTGACCATCAACATAGAATTCACTAGAAGCTGGATCAAGAGCAATGCAAATCTGCTCACCTGGCTTATATCCAGCAGCTTCAATGGCTTCCAAGATCAATTCAAGAGGAGCTTCGTTGTAATCAAGCTTAGGAGCATAACCACCCTCATCACCAACGGTTTGTTGGAAACCTTTGCCTTTGAGGATTTTACCCAAATTATGGAAGATTTCTGCATTCCATCTGACGGCCTCAGCAATGGAAGGAGCACAGACTGGGAAAATCATGAATTCTTGCATGTCAACACTGCCTAAAGCATGTTTGCCACCGTTAAGAACGTTGGACATTGGGATAGGCATGATGAATTCTTCAGTACTATTACCAAAAAGCTCAGCGATATAAGCATAAAGAGGCATTTTTTTGGCGATAGCGGCTGCTTTGACGCAAGCCATGGACACTGCCAAAATAGCATTGGCGCCTAGTTTACCTTTGTTTTTAGTGCCATCTAAATCAAGCATGGCTTGATCAATTTCACTTTGCTTAGTGACATCCATACCAATTACTTTTGGAGCAATAATATCGTTGACATTGGCCACAGCTTTGAGTGTACCTTTGCCAAGATAGCGATTTTTATCTTCATCACGTAGCTCCACAGCTTCGTAAATACCAGTTGAAGCACCAGATGGAACAGCAGAGAAAACCTCAGTGCCATCATCTAAACGTAGAACCACAGCGACAGTTGGATTGCCACGAGAATCCAAAATTTCTTGAGCATTAATAGATGAGATCGTCATAAAAAACCTTTCTTTTTTATAACTACTTTATATACTGGCTCTAAGCCAGTTAGCGGAGGCGCGGGTGGGATTCGAACCCGCGAACGAAGGTTTTGCAGACCTTGCCATTAGACCACTCTGGTACCGCGCCTATTTTAAATAACAACACTCGTATTCTAATGGATTTTTAATCTAAAGGAAGGGAGGGTTTGATAATATTAAAAAGTTTTTTTATTACACTTATACATTTGTGATATAATTTGAGACAGTTTTTTAATATTAATTATCTGCCATTAAAGATATTTATGCCTTTAACTGAATCAGAGAAAAAACAAATTCATGATGACCTAGAGCCAGACTGCGGTAATGTAGACCCAATTTATTTACTTTACTTAGCTCTCTACAATACTGTTTCAATGAATGATCCTAATTATGAAGAATTTAATAGTGAAAAAAGAGAATATGTAACTGTTGCTGCCAAATTTATTCTAGAGATGTGCGTGAAAGTTTTTGAAAAAAATAATCAGCAAGATAATCACACCCGCAAAATAAAATTATTGCAGTCTTTCACAAGCTTAAACTTTGCAGAAATTTCCAATTATAAAGTAGAAAAAATCTTATTAGCTGCAGGAAATATGGAATACAAAAGACTGGAACACATGAGAAAAGGAATAGAAGAGTCTACATCAGTTGAAGATCAACAAAAGGCTTTGGAAGCTGCTGACGACATTATTTCAACCATCGCTATGCATTTCTAAACTCGTTGAAATATTTGTAATCGAGTGCCCTTAAATACATTTCTGTTTTATCCTCTGGAACCGGCAACTAAATGTTACAATATCCCCATGTCTTCACCGAAATTTTTTATTCAAATCTATGGCTGTCAAGCCAACAAAAGCGATGCCGAGCGTTTAGCTGCCATGTACATTGATAATGGCTACGTTGAAGCAGAAGACTGGCAAAACTGTGATGAGCTGATTTTAGTGACTTGTAGCATTAGGGAAAGAGCAGAAGACAGAGTGCGCGCTTTCTTGCTCAAAGTAATGAGTTATTACCAAGAAGAAGAAAAGAATCCACCTAAAGTGATCTTTTCTGGCTGCATGCTTCATCACGGAGTAGAGCGTTTGCGCCAAATGTTGCCAATGGTCGATGAATTTATGCCGACCAATAAAATGGCCTTTGCCAAAAGAGCAGCGCGCAAAGATAAAAAACACGCTTTTGTACCAATTTCTACCGGCTGCAATTCTTTTTGTACTTACTGCATTGTTCCTTACGCCCGCGGTCGTGAAGCTTCACGTAGCTTTGAAGATATTTTGGAAGAAGTTACGCAATTAGTAAAAGAAGGCTACAGCGAAATTACTTTAATTGGTCAGAATGTTAATTCCTGGGGACTGGAAAAAGTCGGCATTAGTGCTCGCAAAATGTTTTTGCATGATGCTATCAAAAGAGAAGATCTTCCTACTAATCAATCTCAATACTTAGAAGTCAAAGACACGCCACCTTTTGTCAAATTACTGCAAGCCATCAGTCGTTTTGAAAGCATTAAAGTCATCCGTTTTCTAAGTAGTAATCCTTGGGACTTTCACGATGAACTGATTGATGAGATTGCTAACAATCCAAAAATTGATCGCTTCATTCACCTTCCCGTACAATCGGGCAGCAACAGTGTTTTACATCGCATGAATCGCGGTTACACCCGCGAAGACTATTTATTAGTCGTCAAAAAATTGCGCCAAAAAGTTAAAGGCTTAGTACTTGGTACTGACATCATTGTCGGATTTCCTGGTGAAACTGATGAAGAGTTTGAAGACACTGTCAAACTTGCCAAAGAAGTTGGCTGGCATGTGGGTTTTGTAAACATATATTCACCTCGTCCTGGAACGATGGCGGAGAAATTATACAAAGATGATATTCCTCATAAAATTAAAAAAGCACGTTGGGATATTTTGGATGAGATCATCAACAAAAAACATTTAGGAGAACGTCCTAAGGTAGTTTAGCTTAATATCGCTATTTAGCAGAACAATCAAGACTCTGCTAATCTGGACTCTAGAAAGTTTTGACTGATGTATCAATCTTAAATTTGACTAAAATAAATATGTCAAACAATATCAAAGAAAATCAAATCATATCAATAGTAGGTGCCACCGCCACTGGTAAAACTGCTGCTGCTCTAAAGCTAGCGGAGAAATTAATTGCCGAAAAAAAAGCTCAAAAGGTTTTTCTTCTTTCCGCAGATTCGAGACAAGTTTACCAAGGTCTTGAAAATCTAACTGGAGCAGATTTGCCAACAGATTTTGTGGCCACTACAAGCAACAATTTTAGCTACTCATACTTTGAAAATTCAAACAAAAATATTTGCCTTCACGGTAGCTCCATAATTGGAACAAATGAGGAATGGTCGGTAGCGCATTTTAAAAAATTATTTGCAGAACTTAGGAAAAACCTTAGCGAAGAAGATGTGTTAATCGTCGTCGGTGGCACTGGCTTTTACCAAGAACAAATTCTACAAACAGCTGAAGATATTTTTATTCCGCAAAATGAAAATCTAAGAAAAAGTTTAGAAAAATTAAGCGTTGAAGAACTGCAAGAAAAATTAGAATCAATCGCTGCTAAAAAATTAAGTGTAATGAATAATTCTGACATTAATAATCCACGAAGATTAATTAGAGCAATTGAAGTGGCTACTTTCAAAAAATCTAATTCTCAAAAAGAATCAGTGGCTGAAAAAAATTCATTTCCAACTTTTTATTTAGAAATGTCTAAAGATTTACGAGAAGAAAAAATCAAAAAAAGAGTAGCGCAAAGATTTCAAACTGCCAAAAAAGAAGTAGAGCAGCAACTGCTAAAAAATGAGACTAAAAACTCCCTAGCTTTTTCTAGCACCGGCTTTAGGGAACTTGAAAAACTGCTAAAAAAACAAATTGAAGAAAAAGAATGCTTAGAATTATGGCAGCTAGCAGAAATCCAATATGCCAAAAGGCAAAACACGTGGTGGAAGAAACGCAGCGGTTTAATAAAGATTGATATAGAAAAAACCAAAACGATCGCTGACAAAATTCTCAACACCTGCTATATTTAAAACTATGTCAGATACATCATCAAAACAAGAACTTACCGTTAAAATTTCGCCTTCGATCGTAATCTTCACTTTTTTGTTCATCGCCGGCATTTGGTTAGCCATGCAAATCAAAGCTATTATCTTCATGACCTTTATCGCTTACATTATTAGTGTTGGGCTAAACAAAGGCATTGATCGTTTACAAAGTAAACTGAAAACACCTAGAATCCTCGGTGTTTTGGTTGTATATATTTTGTTTATTACCCTATTATCACTTTTTATCGCCTTTATTTTCCCACCACTGATCAAAGAACTCTCAGTTTTTCTTTCAAGCATGCAGTTGCCTACGGTTTTTCAAAACGAATTTAAAAACTTTGAAGTTAACTTTGGCAGCATTAAAGGTTTGCTGGATACCTTTGGAACTTCTATTACCACTGCTTTCACCATCATTAGCTCCACTTTCTCTGGTGCTTTTGCTGTAATTACCACTATGGTTATTTCTTTATATTTCTCCCTAGAGAAACCCAGAGTTATTGACGGCTTAGCTGGATTCTTCAGTAAAAGCAGAGAAGAAGAAATTAAAGAGTTTTTTCATGAGGTAGATAGTCAGTTAGGCAATTGGATTAGAGGAGAAATGATTCTAATGACTGTCATTGGCCTAATGACTTTCCTAGGGCTCATTGCTTTAAAAGTACCCTATGCTTTACCTCTGGCAATTATTGCTGGTTTGCTAGAAATCGTGCCAAATATTGGACCTATTTTTTCTGCAGTGCCAGCCATAGCAGTCGCTTTCTTGACTTTTGGTTGGCCAGTGGCGATTGCCGTAACTGTGCTTTATTTAGTCGTACAACAATTAGAAAACAATTTAATTGTGCCAAAAATCATGAGAACCAACGTCAACATTAACCCAATAGTCTTAATCCTTGGCATTTTAATTGGCGCGAAGCTCTTCGGCGTAGTTGGAGCATTATTGGCAGTTCCGACCTTTATCGTTCTCCGTACCATTTTCACCACTTGGAAAAAATACGTTAAGTAAATTATTTACATTCGTAAAATAACTCTGGATTTTGAGCGCTTAAATTTAAGCTTGGTTTTTGGCCATCGTAGATATACTTTAGCTCTGGAAACTTATTGTAGATCATTTTTTCTAGATTGATTGCTTTGCCTGTTTTTTTGTCGAAACCAATCAGAACTGGTTCTTTACCATCAAAACCCATACCTGGCTCGTATTCTAATAATAATTTAAATACCTTCACAAAATCAGCAGCTTGTTTGGCAAAATCATGATATTGCAAATAAATAACCCGATGAGGTTGCATTCTGGAAACTCGGATGCTCTCATCCAATAAAATTACAGCAATACGATTAAATTTAATGGCTTTTTCTAATTCCACACCAAAACCAGTCGAAGCAGTTAAGTTGTGTCCGACAAAAAATCTCGCTCCAGCAATTTTGGAAGAATCAACCAAATATATTTCTTGAGGTAATTTTAGCGTATCTAAATCTGGGGAAGTAGGAGCAGTACTTGGATTATAAGCTGTGATGCCTGTTTTAGTTAAAACCTCATTCATTAAAATATCTTGTCTTTGCGCAAGATATTCTTTAATTTCATCGGGAGTTTGAGTAAGCGAAATGGGGCAGTAAGCAGCTTTTATGTCTTCTTTAATATGAGACAAGCCATCTTTTGCTAGCATATCATCAATGTATTGTTGGCGATTTTGCTGGTTGAGGATGATTTTTAGAGATGACATTACTTAAAATATGGAATTCCCCACCATTCTATAGGATCTACAAATCTATGATTCTTATTAATTTTGTTGATTTTATCCATTTCTTGTTTTGATAAACTAAAATCTTCTACACTGATATTTTCTAAAATTCTTGAGGAGTCGGTACTCTTTGGGATCACTATTAAATCTCTCTGAATAGCCCAGCGTATAAGAATTTGAGCAGGTGTTTTATCATGTGCTTTAGCAATATCGATAACAACAGAATTATTTAATGGTTTATCGTTCTGATCACCTGAAGATCCAAGTGGAGAATAAGCAGTCACTTGTATATCCATTTTATGGCAATAATCAATTAAATCTTTCTGGTTATTGTAGGGGTGAATTTCGATTTGATTAACCACTGGCTTAACTTTTGCATAACTTAATAAATCAACAATCATCGGAACAGTGAAATTGGCAACTCCAATACTTTTCACCAAACCTTTATCAACTAAGCTTTCCATGGCTTGCCATGTCTCTTTCATAGAAACCGCTTCTGTTTTGACCATTCCATCATCACCAATCGGCTCAAGCTTTTCTCCATGAACAAAAGCAATTCCCCAATGCACTAAATAAAGATCTAAATATTCTAGTTGTAAATCAGCTAAAGTTTCTCTACAAGCTGGCTCCACATTATCTGGATGATGCTCAGTGTTCCATAGTTTACTAGTCACAAATAATTCGCCACGAGAAATCTTTCCTGAAGACAAAATTTTGCTTAAAGCCACTCCAATCTCTTTTTCATTGCCATAAATACTGGCACAGTCTAGATGACGATAACCATCTTCCAGCACAGCTTTTCCTACTACTTGAGAGACTTTGGCTTTATCAGATCTCCAAGTGCCGAGTCCAAGTACAGGAATTTGTTTTTTGTTGTTGAGGGTTAAAGTTTTCATAAACACATTCTACAACCTAATTGGAAAAAGGCGAATTTGCAAATCTTTTTTTGTCTGAGCGAGAGACGTCACCCTGCGGGTACTAGGCGGGAACTCGTTTTACAAAAAACTCGTTCTCGCCGTCGGATTCTCAAGAGTTCGACTCTTAAGCACCTAGTCTCAGATAAAAAAAATGACTCTAACGAGTCACATTTTTTATCTGAGCGAGAGACGAGATTCGAACTCGCGACCTTTTCCTTGGCAAGGAAACATTCTAGCCACTGAACTACTCTCGCTTGTTAATTTGATTCAGTGCCAAGCCTTGGAATCGAACCAAGATCCCATGTTTTTCAGACATGTGCCGTGACCAACTTGGCTAGCTTGGCGTCTTAACGCCTTTATATTTTAACTAATTTCTCAAAAATTACTACCAGTAGAGGAAATGCATCCTCCAGCGTGGGCAATACAGGGCTCGAACCTGTGACCTCATCGATGTAAACGATGCGCTCTAACCAACTGAGCTAATTGCCCTTTTCGTTTTTCAAAACGATGGGAGAGGTGTCCCAGATTGCTTCGCTTCTGGACACATTTCTCGCGTCCTATTCTAGGACTCGATGTGCCGACTCTCACCTACGGTTCAAGTGCTATTTTTAAGCAATATTTTCTTTATCATGCCTAATGACATGATAAAGAAAATGTGCCCGGGAGAGGACTTGAACCTCCATGAATTACTTCACAGCCTCCTCAAGACTGCGCGTCTACCATTTCGCCACCCGGGCTTCATTTACGAAAACCTATTATAAGCGATAAAGCTTGTGCCGAGAAGAGGACTTGAACCTCCATGGATTGCTCCACACACTCCTGAAGCGTGCGCGTCTACCATTTCGCCATCTCGGCTGATAGGGAGATTATACTATATCAAGTCAGCTTGTACGAAAGCTATCTAGATGCTAATTACACTTCGGATTTAATAAATTATTCGAAGTGTTATAATATTCGTATGTCTAAAAAATGTCCTGGCTGCATGCAAACGCTAGATGAATCTGAATTTAACTGGAAAATTAAAAATATTAAATTGCAAAGTTATTGTAAAAAGTGCTCTAGGTTATATATAAAAAGCCACTATGACAAAAATAGACAATATTACATTGTCAAAGCTCACAAAAGAAATGATGTTCTACAAAAACGTGCCCGGGATTTTCTTGGACCATATTTGTTGTCTCACCCCTGTGTGGATTGCGGTGAAACTAATATTTTAGTTTTAGAATTTGATCATAAAAACAGAAAAGAGAAAACCGACACAATAGGACGTATAATACAAAGTGGAGCCTCTTTGGATAAAATTAAAAATGAGGTGGCAAAATGCGATGTAAGATGTTCTAATTGCCATAGAAAAAAGACGGAAATAGAAAATAATAGTTGGAAATTAAAATACGCACCTGTGGCCTAATGGATAGGGCACCAGTCTTCGGAACTGGGTTTGTGGAGGTTCGACCCCTCTCAGGTGCACATTAAGTTAATCTCCTTTGGAAAGTTCTGCAAGTAGCCGATCTATTTCGTCTTGATCTAGAACTGGTGCTTTTTCTTTAGTTAGTTCGTTTAGATCTTTGTATTTTTGCTCATTTGCTTTTAAAAATTGTGGCTCCGTTTGTTGGCTAGGTACTTGATCAGAAAATTCCTCTTCTGTCATTCCAGCATCCTTCAAAGCTTTTTCCAAATCTTCTTCACTGATACTAGATTCCTCTGGCATATTAAAATCATTCTAACAAAAAAATAAAGGAAATGTTTGCTATAATATCAGGTGTTCAAACCAGGGTCAGTAGCTCAGTCGGTTAGAGCACCTGCCTCTTAAGCAGGGTGTCGTGGGTTCGAGTCCCACCTGACTCACTTTTGAAAAAGACGTGTTTATACGCCTTTTTTTTATAAAGATGCTTAAAGTGAAAAAACTTCTACCTTTTGTTTTTTTATTATGTATAGGATTTATTCTTGGCTTAATTTCTTCAGAAAAAATTAAGGATTTATCTGTAAAGAAAATCCCATTTGATCCAACACGTCTTGAAAAGAGAGAAAGTGGCTATACCTTTATTAACCCATTACTGGAATGTGAATATTTAGCAAATCAAGGAGAATTAAGTTTAAAAAATATTAAAGATAAAATAGAAAGAATTGTAGAAAATTATCCAAAAGAATCTGTTAGCATTTATTATCGAGATTTATTAAATGGGCCATGGTATGGAGTCAACGAAGATGGCCAATTTGCCCCACAAAGCTTACTTAAACTTCCAGTAGCCATCTCATATTTCAAATATGCAGAAAAAGATCCTTCAATTCTCAGTAAAAAAATTAATATCGAAAAAATCTCTGGATCCAATCTAAAACCAAATGATGATTTAATAGTTGGACAAGAATATGAAATCATAACTCTAATAGAGAGAGCAATTGTGATATCCGACAACGTTGCCTTCAAACTTCTCGTTAGTAATATTCCTGAAGAACAAATTAAAAAAACACATAAAGACTTAGAAATAGCTTATCCATCATCAGAAACACCAGAAAATTTTATTTCTGTCAAAGCTTATTCTTCACTTTTTAGAGTTTTGTATAATTCCTCATACCTAAGCAGAGATTATTCAGAAAAATTACTAGACATGCTCAGCAGAGCAGAATTTAAAAACGGTTTAGTCGCTGGTGTTCCAAAAGATATTCCAGTCGCTCATAAATTTGGATTACGAAATGACACTGGTGCTATAAAACAACTTCATGATTGTGGAATCATTTATTATCCGAAGCAACCGTATATTCTTTGTGTTATGACTAGTGGAGAAGATTTGGATGAATTGGGAAATACAATTAAAAACATTTCAGATGGCATTTATAAAGCGGTGAGTGAGAATTAATCTTCTTCTTCAAACTCGCTAAACAAAACTCCTTCTTCAACCTTTTTCAAAGCAAAGTTAATGTAGGGGACGATATTTTCTGGCAATTGCCACATTTTAAACCACTCAACTTTTGAGCATTTTTCGATCTCAGTAACTTTTGGTGTACCTTCCCAATTTTTAATTAAGAAAAAATAATCAATTCTTTCTTCGCCTTTGCTTTTATCAGTTCGATGCATGACGTGAATTGGCTGATGTTTTTCTTTAATATCTACATCAACTTCTTCCTTAATTTCTCTTTGCATGGCTTTCCAAATACTTTCGCCACCATCAACGTGTCCAGCTGGAACACTAAAATGTCCATCCATATAACCAGTATTGGCACGTTCCAAAAGAAGGACTTGATCATCTTTGATAAAAAAGGCGTGCACAGCCACAAGAAAAGAGAAGCGTTTACTCATAATCCAATCATTATAAACCATTGGCTTTTAATGCTATAATCTCTAGTATATGCATATCATTTCTGGTTCTTCCAATCCCGAATTAGCAAGTTCGATTGTTAAAGCTCTTAATCAGAAATCTCCTTCACAGAATAGTCAGCTCATAGAAGTTGAAATTTCTAAATTTGGCAATAATGAGAAAAGAATTTGGATTAAAGAAGAAAGTAAAGTTCGTGGTCAAAAAATTTGCATTGTTCAATCTTTTTCTGAACCAGTTGATGAAAACATCATAGAAACTTTGTTAATTATTGACGCCTTAGAAAGACTAGGAGCACGCGAAGTTTCGCTAATTGTGCCTTGGATGGGATATTCACTTCAAGATAAAGTCTTCCGTGAAGGCGAAGCCATTGCTGCTAAAGTTGTAGCCAACCTCATTTCTAACACTTTTGTTAGCCGAGTTTTCTTGCTCGATTTACATAATCCTAGTATTCCTGGATTTTTCTCCATTCCAACTTATCACTTATCAGCTAGAAATCTTTTTATTGATTATCTAAAAAGTAATAAGTATTTAGATAATGCGGTGGTAGTCAGTCCAGATTTTGGCGGTCTCAAAAAAGCTAAAAATTTTGCCAAACAAATAAATTTACCTTTACTTAACATCGATAAAAGTCGTGATCTCAAAACTGGAGAAGTTACTTCACACTCGCTCTATGGAGGAGAAGTTGCTGGTAAAAAAGCTATCATTTTTGATGATGTAATCAATTCTGGTGGCACTGCTGCCAAAACTGCTGCACTACTCAAAAAAGAAGGTGCTCTTGAGGTAATTTTTACTGCTACTCATGGTATCTTTTGTAACAATGGCTTAAACACCATTGAAAAAAGTCAGCTTGATCGCGCTGTGGTTAGCAATTCAATTGCTCAAACAGAAAAACCAAAAAATTTAGAATATATTAACCTAGCTTCATTGTTTGCGGATGCCTTAATTGATTGGATTTAAAATTATGAAATTATCTCAACTTGCTTTTAAAGTCGCTAAAGACGCACCGGCTAATGCCGACACTATTAATCATAAATTATTGGTTCAAGCTGGCTATGTTCGTCAACTAATGGCTGGTGTTTATACCTACACTCCACTTGGTCTTAAAGTTTTACGCAACATTGAAAATATTGTGCGCAAAGAAATGGACGCCATTGGTGGTCAAGAAATTTTAATGCCGGCTTTACATCCAAAAGCCAATTGGTTAACCACTGGCGGTTGGGATAATATCGATGTACTTTTCAAGCTCAAGAGTCGCACTGATAGAGATTACGCCCTTGGCCAAAGTCATGAAGAAATCGTCACTCCACTAGCCAAAGAATTAATCAATTCTTATAAAGATTTGCCATTGGCTCTTTACCAAATCCAGTGGAAATATCGTGATGAATTGCGTTCAAAATCTGGGATTTTACGCGGTCGTGAATTTTTCATGAAAGACATGTATAGCTTCCATGAAAATCAAGCAGATTTCGAAAAATTCTATGAAAAAGTCAAGGCAGCTTACCTAAAAATCTTTAAAGAAATGGGTTTAACTGCCAAGGTTACTGAAGCTTCAGGTGGCAGTTTTACTGAAAAAATTTCCTATGAATTTATGGTTTTAACAGATGCTGGTGAAGATGATATTTTTTACTGCGATAGCTGTGATTACTGTGTTAATCAAGAAATTGCCAAAGTCAAAGAAGGTGATGCTTGTCCAATTTGTGGAGCTCCCCTCAAAGCTGCTCGAGCCGCTGAAGTCGGCAATGTTTTTGATCTTGGTCAAAAATTTGCCAAAGATTTTGAGCTGACTTTTGCTAATAAAAATGGCGAGAAACAATATCCAATCATGGGCTGTTACGGCATTGGCATTAGTCGCACTATGGGTGTCATCGTCGAAAAATATCACGATGATAGGGGCATTATTTGGCCAAAAGCAGTTAGTCCTTTTGCTGCTCACGTCGTCGCTCTTAATGGAGCAGAAGAATATGCAATTAAAATCTATGAAACTTTAAAAGAAAATGGGGTCAGCGCTCTTTTAGATGATCGCGCTCAATCTGCCGGTAATAAATTTGCTGCTGCTGATTTACTTGGCATTCCAGTTCGCTTGGTTATATCACCAAGAAATGAAAAATTAATTGAATGGAAAAAACGCGACCAAGAAGAAATTGAATTAATTGATTTAAATACTGTTTTGACCAAACTCAAAACTTCTTAAAAAATGACTAAAATCATTTTAAGTAAACACGCCTTGGAAAGAGCTCGTTCTAGAAAAATGGAGCTTTCTTTGATTGAAAAAGTTGTTGCGAATCCAGATAAAAAATTTGATCTTGAAGAAAATAAATCCAAATTTCTAAAAACAATAGATGGCCGTCGTTATCAGGTGGTCGCTACTTACTTACAAAAAGAAAATAAATGGCTAGTAATTTCTGTTTGGGTTAGAGGAGAAGAAGACCAGTTGCCTTTTATTTGGATTTTAATCACTTCGCCTTTCCGTTTACTATGGTGGCTCATCAAGATTATTTGGCAGATTCTTGCAAAAATTGCTGTAAAAAAGTAGACCTATATAATAATATCTGATTAGCCAGATATTAAAATTATAGAGCCATTTATCAATCTTTTTTTCTTCTATATTTTTCTGTAAACAAATATATATTACTAGATATATCCCGGTGAGGAGTCCTACTAAAACCAAGCAATCTAGCTGGTTTTGGTAGGCGTTTTGAGTCGTCTAATGTTAGAATAGATTCATGAACTTAATTCCTCGAAAACTCATCGTTACCCATCATGCCCCAGACCTTGACGCAATTGCTTCCGTTTGGTTGCTGAAGCGCTTCGATGGCCAAAGATATGCAACCGCTAAAGTTGCTTTTGTTAATCCCGGCGATACTATTTCCTTAGAAGAAGCCGAAAAAGAATTTAATTGCCAACTTCATGAAATCACTCATGTCGATACTGGTCTTGGCGAGTTCGACCATCATCAAGCAGAAAAAGCTGGACTAGAAATTTGCGCTGCTACTTTGGTTTTTGATTATCTCAAACAAGTTAGACCAGAAATTGCCAATGATCTTGCTTTAATCGAGATCATTAAAGTTATTGTCGATGTTGATCATTTTGGAGAAATCTATTGGCCAGAGGCTAAAGAAAGTCGTTTCGTTTTCACTTTGCACGAACTCATTCATGGTCATGAATCCATCGACTCCACTGATGACGACTCTCAATTACATTTCGGCATGAAAGCTCTCGACTGTGTTTATGCCGAAATGACCAATCGCATTAAAGCTGAAGAAATTATCTCTACCAAAGGCATTGAATTTGAAATTGAAGAAGGCAAATGTTTAGCCATGGAAACTCAGAATGATGAAAGCATTAAATTAGCTCAAGTCAAAGGCTATATTATGGCCATTCGCAAAGACAGCGAATATGGCCACATTAGAATTAAAGTTCGCCCTGATGCAAAATTAAATTTAGATAAGCTTTATAAAGCTATTCAAGAAATTGATCAAAAAGCTACTTGGTTCTATCACGCCAGTGGCAAAATGTTGCTCAATGGCTCAATTAAGCATCGTAATCAAACCGCTAGCTCACTCAGTCTCAGTGGAATTATTCATCTTGTACAAAAGTTATATAATTAAAATATGGCAGAAACAATTTTTAGCAAAATTATTAAGAGAGAAATTCCTTCAACCATTCGTTTCGAAGATGAGGACTTCATTGTCATTAATGACATCTATCCAAAAGCCCCTGTCCACGTCTTAATTATTCCAAAAAAGGCTTATGAGAGTTTGGAAGCAGTTGATCTAAATGATGACATTTTTTACGCTAAATTGCTTAAAAAAGCCCGTCAAGTCGCCAAAGAACTAGGTATCTCCGATAACTACAAAATTTTCATGAATATCGGTAAAGACGTTCAAGATATTCAACATCTCCATTTACATTTGATGGGCGGCTGGAAAAATAAAGAACAGAAGTCGCTTTTTAGCGAATAAGACTAATTGTTCTTAAAAATGTATCCAACGCCTTTGATCGTTTTTATAAAATTTTTACCCAATTTTCGCCTCAAATGAGAAATAGTCATTTCGATGCTATTGCCAAATAAGACTTCCTCTTCTTGCCAAATTTTTTCTGCCAGGGTGGCTTTGCTTAAAACTTGTTGGCGATGTTTGAGAAATAGTTCTAAAAGTAAAAATTCTTTACGATTAAGCTTAATTTCTTTGTCATCCATATGAACCTGATGAGCAAAATGGTCTAATTTCAGATTAGCGTTTTTTAGTTTTCGCACTGGTTGCTTGGAATTTTTCTCTAAAAGATTGGAGATTTTGGCTTCCAACTCAAGCATGTTAAAAGGCTTAAGTAAATAATCCTCGCCATTTTGTAAACAAGAAACTCTCTTTTTAATATCTAGTTCCGCCGTCAAAAATAAAATGGGTAAAGTTATTCTGTTTTCCTTCAAATAATCACAAAGCTCATAACTCTTGCCATCTGGAAGAGATAAGTCAGTCAACAAAAGATCATAATTTTTAATATCAAGAAAATAGTGTGCTTGCTCTAAATTTTTAGCTAAATCAAAGACGTGAAATTTGCTCAAATGAGTTTTAATTAGGGTGGCTAAAGAAAGATTGTTTTCTACAAGTAGGATCCGCACTCGAGTAGTTTAGCAAAAATTGAGCTTCCAATCAAGCCTTTTCTAAGCTATGCACAGCATCTTTCATACCAGCTGCTTTTTGCAATGCAATTGCAAAAAGACAGGGTCTGAAATATAATCAGCTTCTTAATAGTTAATCAAAATGGGAGGGGAGGTGATTCTTTCTGCCAATCGTTATTAGAGCTAAAAAAAACCAGTCGACTTCAGATCTTATTAGACAGTTTAAAAAAGCTGTGGCTGCTACTGGCTTAGTCCAGATAGTGAAAGATCGTAGATATTTCCAAAAACCTTCCAAGATTAAATCTTTGAAAACTGCTGAAAACAGCCGTTTAAGAAAAAGAGCCCATTCTCTTAGAAAAACTAAAAATATTTCCGCCCTTACTATTTCTAAGATCAGAGCAAGACTCGGATCGTAGTTGACTGAGCTCCAGCGAAGGAATGTCCGGAGTGGAGACGGAGAACTAAGTTGAAATTAAAATTTAAAACCCGCTTGAAAAAGCGGGTTTTTTGACCGAGCTTTGCGACTGAGTTATACGAAGGAGTGTCTGAAGCGTGGGCGGAAGACGAGAGGGAATGTCTGGAGTGGAGACGGAGGACGAATCCCTTACGTTAAAAACTATAGCTTCTTCGCCTTAATCTTAGCTCTAATGCTGAAATCCCATTGATCACCATCGCTGGTGTCAAAACTCATTGAATTAGTCAAAGCGTGATAATTAACCAAGTGGCTACTTAAAGTCTCTTCTAATTCTTTCTTTTGTTGATTGAGTTCAGCCACATCGATTTTTAGAGAGGTCGACTGAGGATCATTTTGCAATTGAACTTTGCGTTCTTTCATTGCTTCGTTGTGTTTTTCAACTTCTTCTTTGGCTTCCATTAATTGGACATCATTGTCGAAAACACTTTTCAAACTTTGTCTCTTTTCCTTGAGTTCACCATCGATACGAGTCAGCTCGCGGGCGTGCTTTTCGATTAAATTACTTAGAGAAGTGAGGGTCTCAGCCAATTCATTGGACTTGCTAATTTCCTCATCTCCATCAGCCTCCTGACTCGCTTGACTAAGCGCGTCCAAAGCTAAATCGTCGCTACTAGTGATTTGTTTTTGATCGTCTGCCATATAATCTTACCTTTCAGATGACAGGTTAGCAAAATTCTGCGATATAATAAAGAGGAAGAACGTGGCACTAGGACAATGGATCTTGGTTCGCCAAGATAGGAAAGTCCGGACAACCGAGTAGAGGGTGCCTGACGAAAGTCAGGGATTGTTTTGGTTAGAGCAGTAATGCTTACTGCCAAAATAAGCCAGTCTAGAGCAACAGAGACGAACCGAGTAGCGTCGGCTGAAACGACCAAGCTTTTGGGTATTTCACGCAAGTGGAATGGCAATCCTCCCCGTTGCGAGCTACGACTTTGACCTAAATGGTACTACTCCTTATCATGGTCATAATGTGAGCGCATAGATAAATCATTGTCGAGAAACAGAATCCGGCTTACTAAACCACGTTCTTCACTTTAAAGAAAAAAATCCCTAAAATTAAAGGCCTCCAGCACATCTTCTTTTTGAATCGTTTTTTTCTCTGCCAAATCCGCAATCGTTCTGGCTACTTTGAAAAGTTTGAAATAACCACGAGTGGATAATTTTTGGTGACTAGCCATTAGATCAAGAATTTTCTTGGCTTCTGTGGAAATCTCACAAAAATGTAAGACTGCCTGTGAATCTAAATTTGAATTATTAAGAAAAGCTGTTTTAGCGTAGCGTTGACGCTGTAGGGCAACTGCTCTCTCAACTCTTTTTTTGATCTGCAAAGAACTTTCCGCTCTATTCTCAACCATTTCCTTAATTTCGATCGCCTCAATCCTCAACATTAAGTCAATACGATCAAGAATCGGACCAGAAAATCTACTGCGATAGCGTTGCAGATCATATTCGCTACAACGACATTTATGTTTGCTACCAGCAAAACCGCAGGGACAAGGATTGCTGGCAGCAACCAGAGTAAAATTAGCTGGATAAATACATCTCTGCTTGCCACGATTGATTTCAATCAAGCCAGTTTCCAAAGGTTGACGTAACATTTCTATAAGTTGGTGTTTAAATTCGGCAAATTCATCTAAAAATAAAATTCCCCGATGCGCCAAACTAATTTCTCCTGGCGTCTGATAAAAACCGCCGCCAATTAAAGCGATTTGCGAAATGCTTTGATGAGGCGAACGAAAAGGGCGACTGCTAAGCAAAGAATTTTGTAGTAAACCACAGAGCGAATAGATACGATTCACTTCTAGAAATTCCTCTTCGCTTAAATCTGGCAAAATCGATAGTAAAGCCTGAGCTAATAAACTTTTGCCAGAACCAGGCGAGCCAAACATCAGGAGATTGTGTCCGCCAGCCGCCACAATTTCCAAAGCTTTCTTTGCCTGCGCGTGACCAAAAATATGAGCAAAATCTATTTGCTTAGTTTGCAAGTTAATCAGTTTTTGAGAAGGCATAGCTTTGCGCAGACTCAAGCACCCACGCGTAAAAGCCAAAAACTCCTGCAAAGAAACCAGCGGATAAAACTCTAAATTACTAATTTTTGGCAACTCACCTACATTTTCACGAGGAAAATAGATCTTTTTAAAACCCATAGTTCGCGCCGCTAAAACAATGGAGACAAAACCTTTGATTTTTCGCAATCTTCCATCGAGAGCTAACTCACCCAGAAATAAAGAATCTTCGGTATTAAAAGTCACTTCGCCATATAATTTCAGCATCGCCACAGCGATAGCCAACTCAACACTGCTAGATTTTTTATCCAAATCTGCTGGTGCTAGATTGACCACTGTTTTCTTCGGTCTAATCCTAATTCCACATTGCGAAAGGGCAGCCGTGATGCGTTCTCTAGATTCATCGATCACCCGATTAGCCAAGCCAATAATAATAAAAGAAGGCTTGCCAAAAATAGTTTTAATCTCAACTTCAATCTTAATTGTCTCAAGACCTTTATTGACTGCACTAAAAATTCTGCCCGACATAAAAATGCTCCTCAAACAATATTTTAAAGAAGCAAGGCTACAAGAAGTGTAGGAAGGGTGAAATTACTGCGAAATCTGCTATCATATTAGAATAATGCCAAGTGAACTTATCTATCGACTCAAGAGACCTTATCATTTCTTCAAAACTGGCCTAATCAAGGGACTACCGGCCCGCATCAAATATCTTTTCCCAGATAAGAAACTCAAGATTATCGCCATTACTGGCACTGACGGTAAGACCACTTCTTCAACTTTGCTTTATCATTTACTTCAAGAAAGCGGCAAAAAAGTCGCTTTAATTTCTACTGTTGGCGCCTATATCGGTGATCAAAAAATTGAGACTGGCTTTCACGTCACTAGCCCTAGTCCAGATCAGCTTTTTGCTTTCATGAGAAAGATGCTCCAAGAAAAAACTGAATACTTGGTCTTAGAATTCACTTCTCAAGGAGCTTATCAGTATCGTCTTTTTGGTATCAAGCCTTTGATCGCTGGCATTACCAATGTCGATCAAGATCATTTTGACTATCATCTCAATTACCAAAACTATCTGGAGGCCAAAGCCAGTGTCATGCAAAAAGCCAAGACAGTCGTCCTCAATGAAGACGATCAGTCATATTATCGCCTCAAAAAGCTTTTCCCTAGCAGTCAATATAATGTCTTGGAATATAGCCAAGAACAAAAATTAAATGCCAAAATTGAGCGCGCTATCAAAGAACGTTTTCCAGAGGCTTTTAACCAAAATAATGCTCGTTTGGTAAGCACCATTGCTTTGGAAATTGGTTTAGACGAAAAAGAAATTAGCCAATCATTAATTAGCTTTCAAGGAGTACCAGGCAGAATGCAATTTATCGAGAACACCAAAGGTATTAAAATCGTTGTGGATTTCGCCCACACTCCGCAAGGTTTGCGCAGCGCTTTAACTGCTCTTCGTTTCATCATGAAGAAGGACAAGGTGAATGGCGAAGCCAGAGAAGGTGCCCTAGGGCACAAGTTGCCAGGCAGACTAGTCGCTGTTTATGGCTGCGCTGGTCTTCGTGATGCCATCAAAAGACCAATGATGGGGGAGATCGGTGCAGAGTTAGCTGACTTACTAGTTTTTACCGCTGAAGATCCACGTACTGAGGATATTTGGTCAATCATTCGACAAATGAAAGAGTCTTTAACTACTGGCCACGATAAAATTTCCTCTATTCCAAATCGCCAAGATGCCATTGATTTCGCTATCCAAAAACTAGCCAAAAGAGGCGATCTTGTCGCTATTTTTGGCAAAGGCCCAGAGCAAAGTATGTGCTACGGCACAGAGGAAATCGCTTGGAGTGATGAGGCGGCAGTTAAAAAAGCACTTAAATAATATGGCATTTCTAGACGCAAATAACTTCTACTTAGTCGGCATCAAAGGGGTTGCCATGACTTCCGTTGCTCAATGTTTGCTGGACGCGGACAAAACAGTGCGCGGTTCCGACATTGAAGAAGATTTTGTAACTGAAAAAATTCTTACCGAATTAGCAATCGAGATTGATAACATTTCTACCATTCCAAATTTTACTGAATTAAAAATCGACGCGCTCATTTACACCGCTGCTCATCAGGGTGTGGATAACCCTCAAGTTAGAACCGCCATTGAAGCTGGCATTTCTGTTTATTCCCAAGCCGAAGCTTTGGCTGAATTTTTCAACCAAAAACAAGGCATTGCAGTTTGTGGAGTAGGGGGCAAAAGTAGCGTTTCCGCGATGATTAGTTTTGTTTTGGATAAACTAGCTCCCGAGCAATTATCTTTTTCCGTAGGCGTCGGTGAAATTATTGGCATGCCAAGAACTGGCCAGTGGAAAAATGAAGCTAAATATTTCGTTGCCGAGGCTGATGAATACGTCATCGATCCTCACGCTATCGAAAAAGGTGAAACACTCAGACCTAGATTTTCCTTCCTCAATCCTTTCATAACTATCTGTACCAATCTGAAATATGATCATCCAGATGTTTATAAAAACTTTGGCGAAACCAAAGCTACATTCAGCAAATTTTTTAGTCAAATTAAAAGCAATGGCTTTCTAATCATCAACGGCGACAATCAAGATTTAGTCGATTTAGCTAAACAAAGCGTCGGCTCTGACATTAAAATTCTGACTTTTGGCGAAAAAACTAATTGTGATTTCAGACTCCAAGATTTTGACTTTGACCTCCAAGTCCCAGGTAAATTCAATCTCATGAACGCCCTCGCAGCATTAGCCTGTATTGCTCAACTTGGTTTCAGTGATCAAAAAATTATTAGCGCCCTCAAGGAATTCAAATCAACCAAACGCCGCTTCGAACTGATTGAAAAAACTGCAGAATATTCGCACTTTGACGACTACGCCCATCATCCTTCAGAAATTTTAGCGGTCATTGATACTCTCAATGAAAAATTTGGCGACGAGAAAAAACTCATTTCCTTCCAACCTCACACTTTCTCTCGCACTAGAGAGCTGTTCAGTCAATTCGTTGATTCCTTAGCCATGCATACTAAGCCAAACGACGAAATTCTCCTGATCGACATCTTCCCCTCAGCCCGCGAAGCCTACGACCCAGACATGAGCTGCGACAAACTAGCCGCCGCCGTCAAAAACAAATATCCAGAATGTAAAATCCAAAATCTCAAAGATGTCGAAGGCTTAGCCGACTACGTCAAAAACCACCCACACAAAATCTTCATCACCATCGGCGCCGGCAACATCTACCACGCCCATGAATTAATCTAATTGATCTTAAAATTACTCTCAAAAGCTTCGCCAAGGAGTGATATAATTTCAACGTTAAGCCGCGATGGCGGAATTGGTAGACGCGCGAGACTTAAAATCTCGTACTAGCGATAGTGTAAGGGTTCGATTCCCTTTCGCGGCACGACTCTAGGGGCAAGATCACAAGTCTCGCCCCTAGATCAAATTAAAAACGGAGAGTAGTTCAGATGGCTAGAACGTACGCTTTGGGAGCGTAAGGTCGCAGGTTCGAGTCCTGTCTCTCCGACAAATACAAAAAAGCTGGCTATATGCCAGTTTTTTTGTATTTATTGGTGGAGGCAAAGGAGTCGGAACTATTTTAAGGTTCCGACGGAGAGAACGAGTTTTTTGTAAAACGAGTTCCCTCCTAGCACTCGAAGAGTGGAGTCCTACAAAAACCCAAATCTCAAATCATAGTATAATTATCACAAATGATTGAAGACAATTCATCTAAACAAGTTAACTCAGAAAAAGGTCATAAACTTAAAAAAATAATTTGGCCAATACATAAAGAACAATACGAAGAAATTAACTTTTCTTCGATTACTGGTTTAAAAGAAATAGAAGCAAAACAAAAATCCATAGATGAAATTAATAATTTTTTAATTGACATTTTGCAATTTGCTCAAACAGTATTAAGCACGCCTGGTCCAAATACCCTACATATTAGTGCAGAACTAGATATTGATGTTGTCGCAACATTTTCTATTGATGATGAAGGAATTCCGCAGATAGATCTCTCAAAAATCTATTATGATTCCATCATAAATCATATCTCTCTTATTTTAAGCAAAAAATATTCGCCTGATAAAATAGTTAGTTTTGGAGAAAACGAAGAAATCAAAGAGATTTTTAAAATAGGAGTTGGTTTGGTTGTTTCTCAAGTTGTCTCTTCTTTAGGTCATGAAATGTACCACTTGCGACAGGCTCATCAAGATTATGAATCTTATCAAGAAACTGTACAAGAAAACTGGCCACATCGTTTTTGGCGAGAAAGAGCAAAAGCAACCAATAATGCAGAACTAAAAAATCATGGAATGGATGTCTATAAAAATTCTTTAGGAGAGCGATCTGCAAACGGCTTTGCACTTAGATTTGTTTTGGAATACAAGAAAAAAATACTTGCCAAAAATGATAAAGATAGGTCTTTAATTGAAAAACTATTTTTATCTGGTGTAGATAAGGCCATTGAGATCTTCAAAAAAGATTTTATAAAAAATTAACTCCTAATTTTTTATAACTTTTAAAAGTCTCCATTAATTGCAGAGTCCTACAATTTCCCTCACACCCTTGAATCACAAGGCTAAACCATCTACTATATTTGTAGTTACAATAAAGGTACTGATGGCAATAATGGATGAGCTCCAAATAAATCAACAAAAAGAACCTGAAAAAAAAGTTGCTGGGGAAGATTTTTTTGCTCGTGAAGCCGTACTTATTCAAGATTTTGCCTCAGGTCTACCAGTAACATTCGAGCCTGGAGATGGCTGGCAAATCGATCCAGATAAAGGGAAAGCCAACTATGATCCAAAATTTTTTACTGACAAAGGCTATTCACAATCTCAGACACTGTTTGCCACCCTACACGAAGTAGATCATTTTAAAGAAGCTACTCAGGCTAAAAAATCACCAAAAGATAAAGCTATTTGGGAAGCGCGACAAGAAAAAGAGCAGGCTAATCGTCGCTACCATTCACTGGATAACTGCATAGATGATGTTGGCAACAATTATCGTGTTTTACAATTTGCTCCTGCACTAAAAGAAGAAACCAGGCGACTGTATGCTGAACAATTGACTAAGAGCACAGACCTAACCAAACATTCTAGACACATGCAGTTGGCCTACGCCATCTTACGTCAAGGGATGTTGCCTCAAGATCAGATTCAAGTTGCAGAGGAAGTTGAACAAGCACTCCAAGAACTAAAAAATGTTAAAGGGAAAAAAGGTAGCTACGACATAATTAAAATGGTCACTGATCCTAATTGCAACCCAGCCACCAAAAGGAAACTAACTGAAAAATATATTGATCCGATTTTTGATAAATTATTCGAACAAGATAAAAATGATAAACAGAAAAACAAAGACAACGATCCCAATCAACAAAATAATGATAACCAAAGTAATTCAGAGGAAGATTTCACAGATGAATATGATGAATTTGACGAATCAATGCCGCAGGGATTTGAACAAGAACAAATAGAATCCGTTTCTAAACCAGAATTTGGTAAAGACATCGCTGCTCGTCAACAATCAGGATACGAGGCTGAACATCAAGTGTCACAAAAAGATATGCTTGATTACAAACAAGAATTTCAAAAAGTTATTCAATATATGGAACCTATCAGAGAACAATTTAGAAGAATTGTCGCAGAGCGTTTGATTCCTAAACGTAGACTTATTTCTGGTCGTGATGAAGGAATTATGATTAATCCCGGTTTAGCGGGGATTGCGCAAGAAGCTTTCAATAGAGGTCAATATGATGGACCATTTTTTAATGATTTTGAGGGCAGAGTTGTACGAGAAGAACTACCATCAGCATTTGAAATTTCTGGAGTATTTGATCGTAGCGGATCGATGGCATCTGGTAACAGAATTGAAGAACAAAGAAGGGCGGCTATATTACTAATGGAATCTCTACAAGAATTCATGGATCAACCAGAAGTTAAAGAAAGACTCTTAGACCCAGATCTATATGCTTCATGTGAAATAAGGTCTTTTGGTGGAACGAAAGAAAATGTGGTTATCAAACCTTTCTCAAAAGAATTAGCTGAGAAACAAAGAATTGAAGTCTTTAAAGTTTTAAATGATTGCTCTGGATGGTCTACCGATGACGATGTTTCTCTTGGACAAATATTAGATGAGATGAAAGCCAGAGAGCAGTTTGAGACAGGATATTTAAATAAAGTAAAAACTAGGAAAATTAAAAAAATAGTGGCTGTTTTTTCTGATGGTGGAAGTTCAAACCAAACAGTTTTCGATCAGAGAATACAAACACTTTCTGAAATGGGCGTACAAGTCGTCCAGTATCGAAAAATTGATGGAGTAACTGAATTTGTACCAAAAATGTCAGAAGTTCTTAAACAAGGGTTGGATGAACTCTGCTATCATGAAGAAAGGTAACTTTTATGCAAGACATTAATGGAGAAATATCTCAACCATTTGCACCAGGTATATATCGAAAACTAGAAACGGCAGCTGGATCAATAAAATCATTATTTGAATCAAAAATTAAAACGGAAAGCTCATCTAGCACAGTTGAAGAGCGAGCTAATACTTTACTCCAGTTATTATTAGATAAAGTTGAGCTACAAGTTGATATTGCTCGTCGAGCAACAACAATTGTGGATGCTTTAGGTCTAGATGGAAGTGCTCGCCAAAGAAAACTACAAGAACTTAAGTCATTAAATAATCAATCTTCAATAAATGAAAATAAGAACTCTAATGAGAGTCAATTGTCCGCAGCGAATATAAACGAAGCAGATATTGTAAGTGGTAAATTATCGATGTCTGACTTAATGAAAAGTATTAAAACAACTCCAAAGACTGAAGGCATCAATTCACAAACAGAGCAAGAAAACCAGCTTTTAGCGGAGAGTAAAAGACAATTATCTAAAATAAATGAACAGGCTGAAATACTAATAAACGATACTCAGGTTGTTGAGCATTATCAAAACATGCACCAAGAAAAACTAAAACTATACCGTAAAGTCAGAGAAGCGGCTTCTGGCAAGAAAGCTATTCGAGATATTGAAATCATGCAAGAGAGATTAGCTAGACAAGTTTTTCTAAATAAACGCACTTTTTCTCCTGCTGAAGAAGCGGTTACTAAACAAAATCAATTAATTTCAAAGGCGATTGAAAAACGCATTGCCGACCTTATATCAGATCCTGAGGTTTTTGATTTAATGAGATGGCGACAATTGAGAGAATATCAAATCGGTCTAAAAAAAGACAGATTTGCCGAAACTCCAAGCAGAACAAAAATGTTAGCTGAAATTAGGCAAATGTGGTCAGAAGGTAGAAAAGTTTTAGCTACTGGTCCAACTGGAAGTGGTAAAACAGAATTATTTTTTCATGCTTCAAGATCTTTGCTTGGTAGCGAACCAGAAAGAGCTACTGGTCATGAACTATTAACTTCATATGAAATATATGGCAAAGCTACTGGTAAAGGGTTTGAGCCAGGACCACTCACAAGAGCTATTGATAACAATAAACCTTTTGTGTTGGACGAAATTAATCTAGTACCAAATAAAATTTTAATGCGTTTAAAGACTGATCTTAATGCTAGACCAGGGCAAGAAATAACTATTCAAGAAGAAAATGGAGTGCGACATCAAGTCAAAGATAATTTCGTGGTTGGCGCCACAGCCAACGTAAAAAGCGAAAAACATCCAGATCGAGAAAAACTTGATCCAGCCCTAGTGCGTATGTTTGAACCGCTTCCAGTTGATTACCTACCACCAGAAGAATTGCACGACATGATGCTAGCTCTATTAATGGATATAAAAGGTGGTATTCAGCTTTCAAGCAAAGATGATTTAGCTGCCTTAGCTGAACTATGTATGTCCACTACATGGACGCAAAAAGCGTATCAAGGATATGAAGTTGAATTAAATAACGGTGACAAACTCTATGCTCGCGGTGGGGAATCTACTGGCAAAATAGCCACACTAAGAGAAGCTGTTCTCGATCCAGGCAAAGCACTGGATATGGTTAATGGTTGGGATGATTCAAGATTGAAGGGTAAAACACTTAGAGAACATATTAATGCCAAAATTATTCAATTTGTTAAAAACGAAAACTTTCCTGAAGAAGATCGTTATCACTTAATCCGCATTTTCGCCTTAAATGAATTTTTGAAAGGAGTAGACGTTAATGAGCTAGGAATTAGCGGCCTAGATCAAGCTACTTTAGATGCTTGGAATGGCTTCACTGGTCGTAAAGTGAAAGCAGGAGATTTATATCTCGATGCCAATAAAGTCGCCAAAATTGATCCTTTCGGAACCGTAAGAAGGCCTGATGGGTCAGACGTTGATGATCTACTTGGCGAAGATGAAACAGAAGAAATGGAAGATGAGGACATAGACGAAGAAAACCATCTTGCGATTGGAATAAAAGCATTTGAGCAAAGAAGAAGAGAGAAAAACCAATCTACACAAATTGATCCAGAGGCAAAAGAAATTCTCGATCAACTAGATAAATCTGAGCTAAAAAAATTTCTAAAACGTGAAGATAAATATCAAATTTATCCAGACAAACTCAATGATATATATCTTATGTATCCATCTACTTTAGAAGAAATCATAAGAAAATATAGAGAAATATTCTTTGACCAAGATACTCAGGAAAATATAGGCAATGTGTTCGATTTATTGAAAAGGTTTATAATACTAGTTAAAGAAATAAAACAATCTAATGTTAATTTTCCAAAAGATGTAATGATAATTGCGAAAAAAACAGATAGTATTTTAGAAACATCTAATAGTGCATCTACAATGCCTACCACTAGAGAAATGTGTGAAAAACTTGTCAAACAAATTTTTGAGCTAGCTAAGTAGTCTTTAAATATAAATCAATTATGTCCATCTTTCTCCGCCTCTACCGCTTCATCTGGCGACGCAAATGGCTCTTCATCATCGGCACTATCCCCATGATCCTAGCCCTCGTCCTCAGCAACCTCTCTCCATTCTTCGTCAAATGGCTAACTCAAGCTGTTCAAGACGGCCAACTCGACCACGCCTTTAACCTCGTTCTCATTTTTGGCCTCGTCCTAGTCGCTAGCAACCTACTTGAAAACATTGGCTTCTTCATCACTGACAAAAACATGGTCGGCACCTCCACCGACATTTCCCATGCCGTCCTCACTCATATCCACAACCTAGACTTTGCCTATCACACCAACAAAAGCTCCGGCAGACTCATCAGTCTTATGAAAAGGGGCGACGACGCCTTTTTTACCTACTACGACATTGTTAACCGCCAATTTTTAGGCATTATCATCAGTTTCGCTGTCATGTTTACTGCTTTCGCACGCCTCCGTTATGACTACTTACTTTTTGCAAGCTGTCTTCTTATCATTACCATTCTCGTCGCCTTTTTTCTGATCAAAATCAACATCCGCAAGCGTATTCTTTTCAATAATGCTGACGATGACGTCTCTTCGGCTAGAGTAGACAACTTAGTCAATTTCGACACCGTCAAATATTTCGCCAATGAAAAATTCGAGCAAAAACGTTTTTCTAACCTGCTCAACATTTGGAATAAACGCCTCCAAGATTACTTCTTCACTTTCCGTTATTTTGACGGCATCGTCGGTAATCTAATTAATATTTCTTTGGTCGGTATTATGTTTCTAGCAGTTCGTGATCTGCGCAGCGGACAAATTGTCCTAGCAGATTTCCTCTTAGTAACTACTTTTTCGATGACCCTTTTTCCCAAAATGATGCACCTACTTTTTAGTCTCCGTGAATTAGCCAAAAAACACACTGATATCTCTACCTATTTAAACTTACTCGACGAAGAAGTCTCCGTCAAAGATCCAGTTAATCCGCAAAAAATCGAGTCCGTAAAGGGAGAAATCACTTTCGACCAAGTCGGCTTTGCCTACGAAAACAAACAGTTAGTTTTGGAAGATTTTTCTCTGAATATTAAAAGTGGCGAAGCCATCGCTCTGGTCGGTTTTTCCGGCGCCGGCAAAACCACTATCGCTAAATTACTGATGCGTATGTACGACCCAACCCAAGGTAAAATCTTAATTGACGGTGTAGAAATTAACAACTTACGCAAAGATGATTTACGCAAAATGGTCGGTGTCGTTCCTCAAGATCCTTTGCTATTTAATAACACTGTTTATTTCAACATTTCCTACGCTAATCACCAAGCCAGTAAAGAAGAGGTCCTTGCTGCTTCCAAAGCCGCTCAGGTCGATGTTTTTATCAAAGACCTTCCTAACGGCTATGAAACCATCGTCGGAGAACGTGGCATTAAATTATCTGGTGGTCAAAGACAACGCCTCGCTATCGCTAGAGTTCTCCTAGAAAAACCAAAAATTATTGTCATGGACGAAGCCACTAGCTCACTCGATAGTGCTTCAGAAAAAATCATTCAAGAAGCTTTCTGGGATCTAGTTAAAGATAAGTATAATCCTCGCACCAGTATCATCATTGCTCATCGCCTTTCCACTATCATGCAAGCCGATCGCATCGTCGTCATGGATGACGGCAAAATCGCCGAAGTCGGCAGCCACCAAGAACTTATCGATAAAGACGGCGGCATCTACCAAAGACTCTGGTCACTGCAGAAGAATGGGTTTATAGGCGACGGAGAGGACGAATCTTCATAAGAAGACGAGGCCCCCGCCTAGTGCTCGTAGAGCGGGATGGGGAGGATGAGTAAATCGCCACCTACCAACCTGTAATCTCTATTTCATCATCAGTTTGTGGTGACTTAATGCCGTTATTTTCTGCTAGTGTCTTTGACACAAATTCCTCACTGCTGTATTCTTCAATTTTCTTTTTATAAAATAAAACGTCGCTTTCTATTCTTTCCAATAATTGTGCTTTCGCCTCCTCTTTATTATCCAATTTTGCCAAAGCAATGGGCCTGAGTCTATCAATCATTGCTAATTTTCTTTGATAAGACAAGATGTTATTTTCAATTGCCTCTCTGGTTTTTGGTTTCCAGTCTTCTTCAGAAGCACTACGGTTAACAATATTAAAAAACATTGGGGTAAAATAATTTTGTATTAAATCACTCTGCGATTTTTCTTGTTTTGCATCTCCGACATAATCAAATGAGTTAATAAAATCAATAAATCCAAACCCTGATTTTTCATCATACATTATATTTTTACTCTTATTTTCCATTGGTAGACCTCTTTGCCAGGCAATTAATAAACTGTCGAAACATTGATTAATCTGTTCATCGCTGATATTCTCTACCACATCTGGGTTTAATTTGTTCAGTTGTTGGCCGGGTATTTTTTCAGCAATTGTGACCCCATCTTCTACTGAAGCAGCTACAATCTGTTCAAAATGTTCTTCACCATCAATATATAAAGCACCCATCATATAAGCTCCTACATCACCTGGGCTTGGTCGATATCTCATCACATACTCTTTGCCGCTAATCACAACATTAAAAACATTTTGGGCAATATGAGCCTGATGACCTCTTATATCTTCAAGCTGTTTAATTTGCTGTAAAAAATCTCTTACCTCAGATTGGTATTGTTTGTAATTATTTAATCGCTGCTCCATATAACGAATAATTCGCTCTTTTTCTTCACCCAACGAATCCAAAAATTGCTTATATTCTTCTGCCGATACTACATTGATGATGTCGCCCAACTTCATTTCTCTTCTTTCCCATCCATGATTCTTTATATCGTCTTTATTAACCTCATAACTAATCCCCAGAAATGCTGCTCGAACAGCATTGCCCACGATATCGCTATAAATACGCTCTCTGTCACCATATTTAACTTCGTTATGACTGGCAAATCCCACCAATTTAGCTACATTGTAATTTTGATCTTCATTCATGTATTTCAATTATGCCATAGTTTTTAGCAAACTTCAGTTATTTACTTAACCAGCTTTAGCATAAAGCCAATGCTATACTAAAATATATGTCCAAAAATATCCTCATCACCGGAGCCTCCAGCGGAATTGGCAAAGCAGTCGCTTTGGAATTCGCTAAAAAAGACGGCTCCAAAAATCATTTAATCTTAGTGGCTCGCAATCAAGCTAAACTTGAGTTAGTCGCCGAAGAAGCCAGAGTTCTCGGTGCGACGGTTAGCACCTTCATTGCTGATCTTGGCAAAACCGCCGACATCGCCAAACTCTTTACTGATCTAGGAGAGAAAGTTGAAACTCTAGATCTGGTTTTCAATAATGCTGGCCTTGGTTTTGTCAAAGAGGTTCATCTTTTAAGTGATGACGAAATCGAGCAGATCATTGACGTTAACGTCAAAGGTATGATGTTAGTTGCCAAAAAAGCCACTCAAATGATGATTAAACAAGGTTATGGTCACATCATTTTTACTTCTTCTTTGGCAGGCTACGTTTTGCTCCCAACTTGGTCAGTTTACTGTGCCAGCAAGTGGGGTATCACTGCTTTTGCCAATGTTTTGCGCCAAGAAGTGGCCAAGCATGGCATCAAGGTCACCACTGTCCATCCTGGGCCAGTTAAGACCGAGTTTTTCGACCCAAACAAGGCCGATGTTGACCTAAGTAAAAGTGCTAAAACCATGCCGGCTATTCCAGCTAGTGACGTCTCAGCAGCAATTTACAAAATCGCCTACACTGATAAGCAAAGAATTTTCTGCCCACCTTCTTTGGTGGTCGCCGCAGAAGCTTTTAGATTCTTTCCTAATTTCATGCAAAAAATGTTTGCCAAAATGACCTAAATGGTTTTGATGAACTTTCTTGCAAACTAGCTCTGTTATAAAAAAACAGTGTCTAGCGATTATGAAGTTCTGGCAATTACCACTTTGCAAAAATACTTTGGCTTTAACAATTTTAGGCCAGGTCAATTGGCGATTATCACTGCCATTCTAGAAGGCAAAAACGTCTTGGCAATTTTACCAACTGGCGGTGGCAAATCCATTTGTTTCCAAGTGCCGGCTCTCGCTCTGGATGGAACTGCTCTGGTAATTTCACCGCTCATTTCCCTAATGAAAGATCAGGTCGATCACTTGGAAGAGAAGGGCATTAACGCCAGTTACCTGAGTAGTAATTTAGAAAAAGCAGAAATTACTTTGCGTCTAAAAAAGCTGGCTGAAGGAAAATATAAAATCTTTTATTTAGCACCAGAGAGATTGGCTAATCAAAAAATTATCGATATTTGCCAAAAAATAAAAATCTCTCGCCTCATCATCGACGAAGCTCATTGCATTAGTTTGTGGGGTCATCAGTTCCGTCCGAACTATCAAAAAATTCCCCAATTTGTCGAAAAAATTCAAAAAAAATCAGAAAAAATTGCTTTAGCCGCCTTTACAGCTACTGCCACTAGCATGGTCAGTGTAGAAATTAAGAATTTTTTAGAATTAGAAAAAGCGACTGTTTTTAGTGGCGGTTTTTTGCGTAAAAATTTAATTTTTCACAATTTAATTTGTGACTGCATTTGGACTAAAAATATCTATTTATTTAAGCTGCTTAAAGTCCACCAAAGTGAAAATATTATTATTTATTGCTGTACGAGAGTAGAGTGTGAGCGTTTGCTGAGACTCATTAAACATTATGATTTTAGCAATCGCTACCAGATAGATATTTATCATGGCGGATTAGACAAAGACAAAAGGGAAAACTGTCAAAATGATTTTCTAAGCGGCAAAATTAAAATTATTATTGCCACCAACGCCTTTGGTATGGGCGTCGATAAAAGCGATGTCCGCGTAGTTATTCATTATCAAATTTCTGCCAATTTAGAAAATTATTATCAAGAAGCTGGACGTGCCGGTCGCGATGAAAAATTGAGCTATGCCTATTTGCTCTATAGTGAAAAGGATTTATTAATTCAAGCTGAAATGATTAATAAAAATTATGAAGATTTAGATAATCCAAGAAGAAAAATTGAAATTTCTAAACTTAAAACTATCAAAAACTATACCATCAGTCGAAGCTGCTTACAAGAAAAAATTATTAAATATTTTGGACAAAACGAATCAGCTTCACTCTGTCAAAATTGCCATCATTGTCTCCAAAGAAAAATCGAATTAGACGAAAAAGAACAACAATTTATTCAAAAATTAGAACGAATCAATCAACTCTACCTAGAAAAATGTGATACTGAAAGTCTGCCTAATCTTTTTACTATTAAACAAATGGAGCTGATGGCGATTTTGGAAGTCAGAACCTTCAGCGAATTAAAAAAGATTCCTGGAGTCGGAAGTGGTATAATAAGCTTCTATGCAAATCAAAGAATTAGTGGCTAAGTATCAAGAAATTGCTGACTTCTTAAATACCCGCTGGCCTCTCAAAGATCATAATCAAAGAGTCTTCGCTCGTACCATGAAAATCGTCGAGGAATTAGGTGAATTGGCTGATGAAATTCTAACTAGCATGAACTTGCAACGCAATTCAAAAATCGCTAAATTTTCCAGAGAGAATTTGGAGGATGAATTTGCCGACGTTTTAGGTTCTTTAATTTTGCTCGGTTGTGAATTAGAAATTGACGTCGAAGCCATCATCCAGAAAAAAATTGATTTCACCCGCGAACGTTTTGAAATGGATAAAGATAAAAAAGATCAAAGCTCCAAAAACTGATAAAGCTCGCCGTCGCTAAAACCTCGTTTTCTATAATATTCTTTTGTGCCAATCGCTGAGATGACGGCTAGTTTTTGATAGCCTTCTTTCTTGCTAATCTCTGCTGCTTTGAGAATAAGTTTTTTGCCAAAACCAAAATGCTGAGCTTTTTCTTCACCTTTTTGCCCGATAGATAAACTACGACCATAGACGTGAATTTCTCTGATCATCGCGGCACCGTCGAGTTCTTCGATGACCTCATTCTTTTTTACAGTTGGTAAACTCAAACGCAAGAAGGCTAGAATCTTATCGCCATAAACAAATTGCAAAAACTTTTCTTGGCTGATGCTGGTTTTGTAATTAGTAATTTTGAGCTTCACTTCCTTAGGATCAAATACGGTTGAACGGATTTCGCGCGAACGAATATCTTGCATTTTTTGCTTAGTTTTATTGACGTAATTTTCGGCGATTTGTCTAAAATTGCTCTTAGTATTACCCACCACAATATCTTGAGCAGGAATATCACGGATCATTCTAGTGATGCGACAATAGGCGGGAGTATGAGTCAAAGTGAAGGCAGTAATTTCTAATAATTCTTCGTGGGTATATGGTTTCCACAAACCTTTTTTGTAATATCTCATTAGCTCAGCAGTCTCGATCAGAGAACAAGGATAGATTTTTAATTCATCTGGGCAAAAATCTTGATCGCTAAAAAGTTTTTTAAAATCTCTTTTATCTTTGACGACACTGCCACCATAAAGATTGGCCATAAAATGAATGTGCAATTTAAAACCAGCCTGACGCAAAAGCGCAAAAGCTTTTCTGATCGCTTGCACACCGTGACCTCTTTTATTTTTTCTTAAAATTTCATCGTCAAGCGATTGGATACCTAGCTGAACTTTAGTGGCCCCTAAGCGGCGAATATTTTTCACACTTTTTAGCGTAATTTCATCTGGTCGAGTTTCGATTACTAAACCCACGCAGCGTTGTAGCGCCGTCTCATTTTTAACTTGTTCTTTTTCTAATTCTAGCCAATCAGCTTTTTGATATTCAAGCACCCCCAAAGCATTTTCTGGAGCTAAATAATACTTGGTGACCAATTGATTATAAGTATCAGAAATGTTTTCACCAGCAATTTGCAGCTTAGCAAAATTGGCTTGATTTTCTTTGGCATCAGTACTTAAAAAAGTCTTGGTCTGCCATTTTTTTTCAGTTTCTTTGAATTTTTTTTGAAAATTTTGGTATTTTTTTACAATTTTTACTGTGTCATTTTTAGTTTGAAAATCATTCATGGCTCTAAAGCATTCTTTCACAAACCAAATCTGATAAGTTTCTGGATAAGCCGTCCAAGTGCCACCTAAAATAATTAACTCAATTTTATCAACTTTGTGGCCCATGGAAAACAAAGCCTCTAGACGGTTGGTGGTTTGCAAATATGGATCGAAGTAATTTTTTTCAGCTCGCTGTGCACCTGGCTCACTAGCTAAATAACTTTTAGGCATACGCAAATCATTTGGACAAAAAATACATTTCCCCGGACAAGGATAGGGCTTAGTCAGAACTGTCACCGGTGCCACACCGGAAATAGTGCGGACTGGTTTTAATAAAATCTTTTCTACTAATTTGGGATTATATTTTTTAAGACCTTGCGTGCCAGCCAACTTTTTATATTCTTCAATAATCTCAGAATAACTCCAATGAGCGCCATTACTTTTTTGATATTTTTTAATCAAACGCAACAAATCCTCAATTGATTTATCTAAGTTTTGCTCTAGTTCTTGTAGAAGAGAAATTATATTGTTTTCCATCTGGTGTTTATTATAACGCAAGTCTGACATAAAATAGGCTTGATGCAAAAAGGCTTAATTAAAGCTCTCAACCAACTCAATCAAGATTTCTACGCACAAATTAGTGAAGATTTTAGTGCCAGCCGCAACTTTTCATGGCAAGGTTGGACAGAAATTATTAAATATTTACCAAAAAAAGAAAATCTAAAAGTTCTGGATATCGCTTGTGGCAATGGCCGCTTCGTAGAATTCTTAAAGCAAAATCTTCAAAGTTCTTTTTCCTATTTAGGTTTAGATAATTCCAAAAGCTTATTAAAAATCGCCCAAAATAAATTTAAGGAACAGCAATTTGAATTTTTCGATTTAATCAAAAATTATTTAACTAAAGAAAAAATTGTTTTTAATACTCAAGAAAAATTTGATTTAATTATTAGTTTTGGACTTAGTCATCATCTGCCTTCCGCCAAAATTAGAAAAGAATTTTTACAAAGTCTCAAAAGTAAACTAAACAAGAATGGCCTAATCGTCGTTAGCAATTGGCAATTCGCCAAAGAACAAAATCGTTTTCAAAAAAATACATTAAATTGGCAAAAAATAATTAAAAATCCAAAAATAAATCTTTGGCAAAAAATAAAACTCATTTTCCTTTTATTAAATTTAGAAAAAAATGATTTTTTACTGGATTGGCGAAAAGGGGACAAAGCCAATCAAGTCTTTCGCTATTGCCATCACATCAAAGAAAAAGAAATGCTGGGCCTCGTCAAAAAAAGTGGATTAAAAGTAATCGCCAAATTATCTGCTGATGGTAAATCGCAACATCTCAATCAGTACTTCTTACTTACAGCACTTTGAAAAAAGACCTTGAGAGATTATGCACAGCATCTTTCGTACCTGCTACTTTTTGTATGGTACAAAATTCGCTAAAGCATCTTTTGTACCGCAGGGTCCGAAATTCACACAAGGTATCTTTCGTACCAACTACTTTTTGTTTTGCAAAAAGATAGGGTCCGAAATATAATAGAACCCTTGCCTTGCATATTGCCTGATCGTCTAATGGCAGGACAGAGGCCTTTGAAGCCTTCAATCTTGGTTCGAATCCAAGTCGGGCATCATTTTAAAAAATCTCACCAAAGCGTGAGATTTTTTAAAATTATGTGCTGGCAATTGGATACGGGCACTTTAGTTCGCGCCACATGGCGAAAGAATTGAGCCAGGTTAGTGCATGCGAGCGATTGCAAAAAGCGAGTCGTAAATCTGAGGTTGAGTATTAGCTCGGTTACCTCACTTAAACAGTTATATTTATTTTTGCTATAATCCCAATATATGAACACTCCAATGAAAACTTTAAAAAATGGTTTTTCTATGCCCATGTTCGGCCTAGGCACTTGGCAAATGGGTGGCAGAGAAACTCGCGATTTTCAAAATAATGATCAAAAAGATATTTCAGCAATTCAGAAAGCAATTGAACTAGGTATTATGCACATAGACACAGCAGAAAGCTATGCTGACGGTTATGCAGAAACCCTTTTAGGCCAAGCAATCCTTGGATATGATAGGTCAAAACTTTTTTTAACGACTAAGATACATGCTGAACATCTAAAATATGATGACGTTTTGCGATCGTGTGAAGCCAGTTTAAAAAGAATGAGATACAGATTATTTAGATCTATATCTCATTCATTCTCCAAGCATGCAAATCCCTATTCAAGAAACGATGCGTGCTATGGACAAACTAGTTCAAGATGGCTTAGTAAAAAATATTGGTGTTAGCAATTTTAAAACAGATCGCTTAAAAGATGTTCAAAAACACACAAATAATAAAATTGTTGTCAATCAAGTTTATTACAATCTTTTAATGAGGGAGCCTGAACATGAAGGGCTTTTAACATATTGCCAACAAAACGATATTTTTCTAGAGGCTTATCGACCATTAGAAAAAGGCATGCTTTTAGATAATCAATCAGCACTCATTATAGATTTGGCAAAAAAATATAATAAAACCCCATCTCAAATTGCCATCAATTGGTTAATCTCTCAAGAAAACGTGATTACACTTTCCAAAACCTCAACCATAGAGCATTTAGAAGAAAACCTCGGAGCAATAGATTGGAAAATGGATCAAGAAGATATTGAAAAACTAAGAAAAGATTTTCCAAATCAAGTGAAAATCCCTGAAAATCTGCCGTTAAAATAAAATATTTAAAAAAGGTTCTAATTTAAGAAAATAAATCATATGCGACATATTCTTTTTGGCGACAGCATCGGTTTCGGCGTAGGGGACTATGAAAATGGTGGTTGGGCTACTCAGCTGAGACTTTTCATTGATAGAGATAAAAAATCCAAAGATCACAATTTAATTAATCTAAGCGTTTCAGGTGACACCACCAGAAATCTCCTCAATCGTATGGAGAGAGAAGCTAAGCTTAGAATTAGAGACAATAAGCCAGAAGAATTTAAATTTTTAATTGCCATTGGTACCAACGATGCCAGAATTGATAAAGAAAAATTTAATAATAATATTTCGCTTGAAGAATTTGAGAAAAACATACTTCAAATAATTGAAATTGCTCAAAATTTATCCAAAGAAGTTATTTTAATCGGTTTAGTTCCGGTTGATGAATCGCTGACTAGACCGTACAAAGAAAACAAGCATTACTTAATAGAGCAATTAAAAAAATATAACCAAATTTTAAAAAATGTTGCTCTAGAAAAAAACTTAAAATTTATTGACATGTTTGATGAGTGGATGCAAAAAGACTTGCCATCACTTTTTGCTGATGGGCTACACCCAAACACATTGGGACACCAAATGATTTTTGAAGCTGTAAAAACTAATTTATTTAAATAACTTATGAACTTTTACTTAATAATATTTACTATTTTTGTATCAAGCGTGTTTGCTCTTCTTGAAATTCAGATCGAAGGTGAAAATGGATGGGCTAAAAATTTACCAACTTGGAAACGGCCTAATCCTTTCAAAAAAATTATAAACTGGCCATACATTACTGGATATCATTTATTCCTAAACTTATTTCTCTTTTCTGTTTTCCAATTTCCATTCTTTATCGGACTTGATCTAAATTTAAATAATGAATTGCTAGTTGCCGAAGTTCTCTTAACCATATTTATATTAGAAGACTTTCTTTGGTTTGCTTTTAATCCTAAATGGGGTGTGAATCGATTCTTTAAAAAAGAAATTCCGTGGCATGCTAATAAAATTTTATATTTACCAAAAAATTATTGGGTTGGTTTGATTGTTTTAATAGGATTAGATTTACTGAGAAAATTTCTTTTACACTGATTAATAATCATTTGATATTTATGTGGCACATGATAGAATCTCTTTTTACAAAGAAGATATGACAGAAGATTTAAATAAAAAACTAAGTGATGAAGAATTAAAAAAATTTATTAACGAGGCCCTAGAAGTCGGAGAAACTTATACTATTATATCTGCACTGGCAGCTCTGCAAGATATTCAAGATAAATATCAAGAACTAGCTGATTTTTTACAAACTCCTGAAGCTGTGTGTGCTATTATTTGTCTCATTACTAAAACAAATTTTGATTGGGGTGATAACAGCTATAAAATGGTCTGGAATGGCTTCGTAGCTCCTAAAGAATCTTAGTCAACTCTTCACTCGCTTTTTCAGGATTTTGGTCATCATATGTAAATGTCTGCCAACCACGTTTTATAGCCACCTCTGTATTAGAAGACATATTATCAATAAACATAATTTCCTCTGGTTTTAGACCAGTTTTTTGCTCAGCTAATTCAAAAATCTTTGGATTAGGCTTCTCAAAGCCAACTACGCTTGAATCAATAATCAAATCCCACTTAATATCTTGCATTAGACCAGCTTTTTGGATTGAACTAAGCATTCTTGGATACATATTAGTTAGCATACCCACTTTTTTGCCAAGTTTCTGAGCTTTTCTAACCACTGGCCAAATATAAGAATTAACTTCAAATCGAGAAATAAAATCGTCGAGCATGGAATATTTTTTTGGAAAAACGAGACCAGTTTTTTCATGTAGTTCTGGAATCATATTATCTATGTCGTAATCAATCCCTCTTCTATATTGATATTTTTGCCACACTGATTCAAACGCTTCATCGGTTTTTTTCGTCACCCCTAAATCGCTTTTCATTTGCGACCATTTATCAGTATTGGAAAAATCCAAAATCAAAACCCCGCCTACATCAAAAAAAATAAATTTAGTTTGGTTCATAAACTTTATTATGTGCTATTCTTAAATTATGAGCAATCTAGAAAATTTGTGTTTCAATGGTCAACGACTTATAAGTAAAGAGCTCACAATAATAGCGACTAGTAGAGTACCAATTACTCCAGAGCAAAAAGCAATGTATCTAGAAATGAGAAAAACAAACATACGACTAACCGATCAAGAACTTATGGCTCAGGTTATCGCCAAGACTGCCGATCTCGAAAACGCGAAACAATTTCTCCTTGCATTTCCAACCGTCGTCTTAGCAAATTGTCTAGCAGATATTCCAGAGTTAGCTATTTCTTAAACCCTCAATCAGCTTATCTACCTTCTCAACAATCAGTCTAAATGTCTGTTCTGTTAATTCAATATGATTGATATCTGTTTCAAGACCAGATTGAGTAGAAGGCATAAAACCATCCATTTCATTCAAGTCAGGAACATCCCACACTTCAAATTCTCCAGTATAACCCATTCCATTCTGGCAAAAATCTAAATGTTCTTGGCGCATACAAATCAGCAGATCGACTCCGCTCAAAAGTTCTTTCGTTGTTTGTTGCTGCTGCCATGACATAAATTCAATCAGAGCATTACGTTTCATCAACCTCATTGCATACCAACAAATCGGTCCATTGCCAAATTTGTGTAAACTTGCCTCTATTCCACTAGAACTAACTTTTATTTCTTTTGAGCCAAGTTTAGATTTTAAATAAGCCTCTGCCAAACGGCTTCTGTAAGAATTTCCAGAACAAACAAAGTGAATATGCATATCTTATTTCTTCTTCCTCAGGGTAAATCTTCCCTCAGAAAGATACATTTTCATCCTATATAAAAAATGGAGAATGCAAACTACACCAAAAACTATAGATAGTTCCACATGCAGATAGAGTAGACTGGGCGTCGCAATCTCCATAGCCATCAATATTCCAAAGATAAAAGATGGAATCAAACCAAGTAACATTACACTGTTCCAAATAAAATCATGTTTAGGTTTGACCAATAATTTCATGCTCAGGAAATATAAAACAATGGTTATCAGAAATGGTAGAAAAACGTTATATTTTTTAACTGTGTTATTGACCGGAACTGAAGTCGGAGAAATATTCGACACAGTACTTAAAGTCCCAATTTTATAATTAACCAATAGTTCGTCCGCTTTTGGACTATGATCCTTTCCACGACCAGCTTCAGTATTGTAATCTTCGCTGGCATCCGAGCCACACCATGGTCTGATGTCGAACTCGCGATCATGCTCTGATAAATAAGCGCTTACATTATAGACAACTCCATCAATAGCCATCCAACAATCAGTGGAACTGGCATGCATGGCAATTTCTTCCAAGGTATATGAATTAACTGCTTTGGCAGAACCCATAGAAAGAACTAATAATAAAAAAGCAACAAAAATAGCACTAAAAAATTTCATAATTAAATGATATACCAAAACTTCTGAGAAAACACTGAAAATTTGTTATACTTTTCTTATGAAGAAAATTCTCACCCTCCTCGTCTCGATCATCACTTGTCAGTTGGCTGGCGCCATTGGTTCAATTTTTACTTTTTCTGCCATTCCAAACTGGTATAGCACTATTAATAAACCATTTTTTAACCCACCAAATTGGCTTTTTGGACCGGTTTGGACTTTGCTTTATTTATTCATGGGCATTGCTCTCTATCTAATTCTCATTACAAAAAAGACTGCCAAAAGAAAAACAGCGTTGATTGTCTTTTTTACTCAACTAGGATTGAACTCTTTATGGTCAATAATATTTTTTGGTCTGCACTCACCGGGTTTCGCATTTATTGAAATCATTTTCTTGCTAATCTTCATCGTGCTTAGCATTTTAAAATTCCTGCCAATTTCTAAAAAAGCAGCCTATCTCTTAGTCCCATACTTGCTTTGGGTAAGTTTTGCTAGTATTCTCAACTTTAGTATTTTCTTACTCAACTGATGAAAAAACTACAAAGACTTCCAAACGCAGATTTAATCCGAGTTCTAGCCATGATTATGGTGATTTTTCTACATACTATTTTGAATTTCACCATTAGACCAGATTTTTTTGCCACTAAACTATATTTTCTATTAGAACCGATTATCGCTATCTCAAAAACCTGTGTTCTTTTATTTTTTATGCTGAGCGGTTATCTCGTGGTTTCTAAAAATCGTAGCCTCAAAGAAAACACCACTAAAACTATAAATAAAATTATATTGCCACTTGGATTTTTCACTTTGCTTAATATTGCCTATGCTTTTACTAAGTTTGAATATAATGGCAACAACATTGATGTTTTTGTAATTGAGCAATTGCGCAGAATGGCAAGTTTTCCAAGTTCACCAATGTGGTTTTTAGTTGTCTTGGCTTTCCTTTATTTGTTAAATCCAGTTTGGCAATTAATTTTTGCAAAAACTCAAAAGCCAGCGTTAGCAAGATTTATAACGGCTGCAGCTCTAATATTTTCCTTATTAATAACGATCATCGCATTTCCCATTAATAAAATTGATTTAATGTTCAATAGTTTTACCAGTTGGACCGGATTTGCTTTTTTCTATTTGTATGGAGCTTTAATTAAAAATAAATGGATTGAAATTAACAAACCAAAAATTAATTTACTAATGATTGGGTTGGGAATTTCTCTAACTATTTTTGGAGATTTTATAACTATGTGGCAAAAAGTTAATGCGGTTCCATTTATCTGGAATGATTACACTGGAAATTATCTAAGTATCCCTGTAACTATGACCGCTATTGGTCTTTTTAATTTGTTAATCAAAACAGATTTGCATTGGCTTAAATCAAAATTACTAGTTTATCTAGCCAGCATGTCTTTTGGTATTTATTTGATTCACACTTATGTAATCAGCCTTTTTACCGACATCATCGGCTTTGATTTTAATAAGTTAGGAATTAATGTCTATCTATACAATTTTCTCAATGTTCTATTAGTATTTTCGATTAGTATCATAATCGTCACTATCTTAAAAAAGATTCCTAAACTAAAAACTGTTGTCGGAGGCTAAAATCAATCAGGCTTGCCATCTGAAAAAAAATTGGTATATACTAACTCCTTGTCTATGAAAAAAGAAAATATTTTAGTTGTAGTTCTAGCCGGATTTTTACTTTTTGTTGCTGTCCTCAGCATTAAAAAAATGAATAGAAGCCAGGCAAACACTGCCGACAAAAATAACAATAGTATTAAGTACAACAATAATGAGGATAAGAGCATGCCAGCTAGTCTGTCAGCCAACAAAAAAATGAACAAACCAGAAATGATCGTTGATCAAAATAAAACTTACAACGTCACACTCCACACCAGTGAAGGCAATATCACCATCAGCATGGATATTAAAAACACTCCTCTCACCGCTAATAATTTTATTTCTTTAGCTAAAAGCAATTTCTACGACGGAGTTATTTTTCATAGAGCCATTAAAGGCTTTATGATCCAAGGCGGTGATCCTCGCGGTGATGGCACTGGTGGGCCAGGATATCAGTTTGACGATGAAGAATTCACTGGCGAATACCTTCGTGGCACCGTAGCCATGGCAAATGCTGGTCCAAACACCAATGGTAGCCAATTTTTTATCATGCATCAAGATTACGCACTACAACCCAATTATGTTATTTTTGGTCACGTCATTAGTGGCATGGAAGTGGTTGATAAAATCGCCGAAGCTGAAGTCAGTACCAGTTTCAGTGGCGAAATGTCTAAGCCAATTAACCCAGTTAGCATAGATTCTGTCAGCGTTGAAGAAAAATAGTTAAATAAACTCTTTGATTGCTTTGGTCAGATCAACCTTGTTTGGGAATTGTTCAATAAGAGTCTTCTCATTTAACTGAGGAATTCCTTTGTGGTAAGCAGAGCGATTATTGTTTTGATATAAAATTCCCAAACTAAGTTTCTGACTGTTTAGTATATCTGTCATTGCTTGAGCTTGATTACTAGGATCGTAAGCTTCATCTAAATCAAAAACATTTTCCTGATACCAAGCGTAGTCTTGTTCTTTGTTAAAACTTGGGCAAGGCTGCTGAACATCAATCAAAGAAAAACCCTCGTAAAGAATACCTGCCTTAATTAGTTCGACCATTTGTTTAAGTTTGCCAGCATAAGCTCTAGCCACGAAGCCAGCTCCATTACCAATAGCAATATTCAAAGCTAAGAGAGGAGTTTCAATTAAACCCTGAGGAGTAGATTTACTAACTGTTCCTTGAGCTGAGGTAGGAGAAGACTGACCAGTAGTTAAGCTATAGCGATGATTATTAAAAACCAAAGTCGTAATATCATGATTCCCACGACAAGCCGCCACTAGATGATTCAAGCCTTCACCATAAATATCACCATCGCCACCGATCATAATTACTTTTTGCTTATGATTGGCTAATTTAATACCAATGGCATTTGCCATACCACGGCCATGAAGTCCATGCAAACCATAACACTTGATGAAATCAGCGGTATTACCACTGCAACCAATGCCAAAAACAATTACTACTTCCTCCATTGACAAGCCCAATTCAACTAAAGCCTGTTTCAAGGCAGTTAAAATGCTGAAATTACCACAACCAGGGCACCAAGTCGGTTGCATTGGAGACAATAATTTATCTAAAGTAATTTCTGTCATATTAATCGATATTGTTCATTTAGTTTTTGACTTACTAAAAATTCTAAAATGTCCTCACTATAAAAAGGTCGACCATCATAGCGCAAAATTGAACGCAAATTTGTCAAGCTAGTTTCTTTTTTAATCAAAGCTGCTAATTGTCCAGTTGAATCACCCTCTAAAACAAATAGCTCTGCTTTTTTATTTTTGACTAATTCTTCCAATTCAAGAGTAGGGAAAGGACAAACGCATGGCAGATGAATAAGAGCAATGTTTTTGGCTGCTTCATCAAGTAAAACTTCTCGCAAAACATTAACCGTCGAACCAAAAGAGATTAAAATCTTTTCTGGATTCTCAGAACCCAAATAAAGAGGCTTTGGCAAATCTTTTCGTAAAGCTTCTAATTTAGCCGCTCGCTTATCAACTGCCTCTTTGGTAGTGACCGCATCTTCCGTGGCAAAACCATATTCATCATGTTCATAGGAATTAGTTAATTGTAGAGCATTGGTCTGGCCAGGAATCGAACGCAGCGAAATGCCATTCTCGCTTGATTTATAACGTAAATATTCGCCATCAACTAAGCCAGTCTCACCTAATTTGCCATCATTTAACATTGAAAAACGAGCATTCTGATTAGATAAAATCATCTTTGGCATACTCTGATGAGATTCCAAAATATATTTATCTGACATGATCAAAACTGGAAGCTGATATTTTTCGGCTAATTCGACTGCTAATTTAGCTAACTTATAATGTTCTTCCACATCGCCAGGAGTTAAAACCACTCGCAAAAATTCACCATGACCAGCACTTAGAATAAAATTCAGATCTCCCTGAGAAGTCCAGGTCGGCAAGCCAGTGGCTGGGCCCTGTCTAACTGCCTCTACTACAACTAAAGGAACCTCTGCCACTCCAACAAAAGATAGCGATTCAACCATAAGAGCAAAACCACCACCAGAACTGCCGGTCATCGCTCTCACTCCAGCAAAAGCAGCTCCAATAGCATGATTAATGGCTCCGAGCTCATCTTCGGCGTGTTTGACTACAATTGGGTAGTCATTCTGTCTAGCAGCTAAATAATGTAAAATACCAGTGGAGGGAGTCATTGGATAAGCAGAATAAAACTGCAAACCAGCTGCCAAAGCACCAAGACCGATAGCCTCACTGCCAGTCATCAAAAGTTGTTCATCTACACCTGTAGAAATTAATTTACCAAAAGATTGCAGCTCACCCTTTTCAATGAATTGTTGAGTGATCTCAAAGGCTGTTTTCAGCACTGCTAAATCTTTGACAGCAGCTTCCTTACTTCTGGCAAATTCATCTATTACCACTCGACCCATTGTCTCCAAGTCCATGCCAAACAAACAAGCACTTAGACCAAGAGCAGCAATGTTACTGGAAAGAGGATTAGCCCCTTGGTCTCTGGCAATTTTAGTTAAATTAATGGCTATAACTTTAGCTTTCAATTCTGGATATTTACTAGCATCAAAAGCATTAGCATTAACAACTACTAAAGAGCGTTCATTTAGTTCTGCCAAATGATCAAGAATAAATTTTTCGTGAAAAACAATTAAAAGATCTAGAAAACGACGCTGACAAGTTGCCCCTCTTAAAGCAGCGTGCACTTGACCACTCTGCAAACCACCCTTAATTAGGGAAGGATATTCATAATAATTAAAAACGGCGAGACCTTGTTTTTTACAAGCTTTAGCAAAAAGCTTGGCTGATGACATAACCCCTTCACCAGCTTTAGCAGAAATTTTCCAATTAAGCGATTCCAAGTCCATAATATATGGACATTGTACGAGCCTGCCTTTGAATGGTCAATTACTTATCTATTTGCTACAATGAAAATATTATGGCAAATACTTTACTCATTTACGGAAGCTTAACAGGTAATACTGAGGGTGTCGCTCATAAAATTCAAGAAATGAGCCAAGCAAGAGGAAAAGAGATTGAAGTCAAAAATGCTCTTGACGCAGACCTAGCAGATTTGACCGGACCTTATAGTAGTTTTATTTTTGCTTCTTCAACTTGGGATGATGGTTTACCACAAGCCGATTTTGCCGACTTTATCGAAAGAGTTAGTGCCTCCAAACCAAATTTATCCGGCAAAAAAGTTGCCATCTTAGGTTTGGGAGATAGTAATTATGTACACTTCTGCGGAGCTACTGAAACCATTGAACAGCTTTTTATCGGAGAGATGGCTGGTCAGAAAATCATCGAGAACTTACGCATCGACGGCTATCCAGAAATGGAAGAAAACCAGACCGCTCTTAAAAATTGGGTAGATAAATTAGTTGAGCTTATTGACTAGGCTTTCTTTTTGTTAGAAACAGTTTTGGCTTTGGCAACAACTTTTTTGCTGATTCTTTTTGCTTCGACGCCGGCTTTTTTAGCCATTCTTCTGGCGAAAGCTTCAGGATTTTTCTTAGCTTCAGCGGAAAGTTTCTTTAGCTGAGCTTTGCCTTTTTGAACAGTTTTTTCTGCTTTAACACGATTCTTCTTATCAGAAAAGAAAACTGCGGCTGCACCAGCAACTGCACCTACTAACATTGGGAAGACGCCACCTCTTTTATTTGACATATACATTAAGCATAGCAAATAAATTACTTGACGTCTACTAAAAGCAAACTATCGGTTTTACGAGCGGCAGTTTTTTCACCCATGCCAGCAATGATTAAAACTTTTTGACCAGATTTGACGACTTTATTATCTTTGAGATTATCAATAATGCTTTTCTCACTAGAGTAGTCAAAGCTTTTATCGCTTGTCAAAATTGGATCAACTCCATAAACAAGAGCTAATTTGTTGTAAACAGTTTTATCGCAAGTAACGGCTTTTATCTGTACATCTGGTCTGAAACGAGAAAGCTGACGAGCAGTTCTACCACTTGCAGTTAAACAAACTACTAAATCAACTTGCTCTTTGCTCGAATCAAGTAAGGAGAAAGCAGCGTGAGTAATGGCAGAAACATCGCCGTCATCAGCCCAATCCCAGAGATAGTTCTCAGTAAATGGCTCATTGTAAGCAGCAATTTTGGCTTGGGTTTCAACACACTGAACCGGATATTTCCCAATAGTAGTTTCTTCAGAAAGCATAACTGCATCAGTACCATCATAGATAGCGTTAGCGACATCACTAACCTCAGCTCTGGTTGGACGAGGTTCAAAAGTCATGCTCTTTAACATTTGAGTAGCAGTAATGACTGGTTTACCAGCATTACGGCATTTCTCAATAATCATTTTTTGGTAGTAAGCCAGTCTCTCAAAAGGAACTTCAACTGCTAGATCACCACGAGCCACCATGACTGCATCTGAAGCAGCAATAATTTCATCTAAATTATCGATAGCAGATTGGTTTTCAATCTTAGCCACCACATCGGTATGAAGACCTCTTTTCTTGAGTTCATCACGCAAAATAGCGATGTCTTTGGTATCACGTACAAAAGACAAACCAACAAAATCAATGTCATCATCGGTCATATTGTCTAATTGCACTAGATCATTTGGAATTAAAGAAGGCATATCAATTGAAATACCTGGAGTATTCATGGTCTTACGATGTTTGACGGTGATATTAGTAGGAGACTCAACGGTCACGCTAGTTTTATCTTTTTTAATAACTTTATATTCACAAGCACCATCATCAGTAGAAACAGTATCACCAACTTGCAAAGCTTCAATAACGTTGGCTGGAATACTCATTTCCTTATCACCTGGCTCTGTGGATACAAATTTAGCTGTTTCACCAGCTTTAAGTTCAAAAGAACCACCATCCTTAACATTAATGCGAATTTCTGGTCCTTGGAGATCAAGTAAAACACCGACTGATTTGCCCATTTTCTTAGCAACGTCTTTAACGCGGTGAATACGCTCCAAATGCCATTCTGGAGTACCATGTTTAGTATTAAAGCGAGCAATGTTCATACCGGCTTTAATCAAGTCCTCCATAACTTCTGCTGTTTCTGTGGCTGGACCTAATGTTGCGACGATTTTGGTGAGTTTGGACATTTTTTCTTTCTATATATCTACTATTTAATTTTTAACTGAAGCATTCATTATCCCCCAAGGATAGTTTATAATCAAGAAGCTTATGAAAAAAATCTATTTTGTTAGACACGGAGAAAGTGAGGGAAATGTTACTAAGAGTCATCAAAGTGCTAAAACCCCTCTTTCAGAAATAGGTCAATCACAAGCTAAAATAGTTGCCCTGCGCTTCACTAAGATTCAAGCATCGCTCATTATTGCTAGTCCTTATTTGAGAGCTCAACAAACAGCTCAGACAATAGCCGAAAAAAATAATTTAAAGATTGAAACAAGTGAGCTTTTCAGAGAAAAAAGTGGCCCAAGTGAATTGTTTGATCTTTCCCATGAAAACTTAAAATCTGTAGAAACTAGAAAAATAATTGCCAGCCATCTTTTTGATCAAAATGGTAACTGGCGATATTCTGACGAAGAAACTGCTCGTGAGTTTATTGATAGAGTTGAAAAAGCCCTAGACTTCTTACGTCAAAGATCAGAAGAAAATTTAATTGTCGTTTGCCATTCTTTGATTTTGCATATGATTTTTACCAAAATCTTAAGTCCAAAGAGTGACTTGAAAGAGCTCTACGCTATTCAAAATAATTTTAAAATTAATAACACTAGCATTAGTGTTGCTTCATATGATGAATTGAAACAAAAATGGAGTGTTGATTGTCTCAATGATTATTCACACCTTGGCTAGTAATTAGTTGTATATAATAGTTATAATAAAATCATGAAAAACCCAACCTTTATCGTTTTAGCTGGAGGGATTGGTAAAAATTTTGCTCCTTTAGTAACCAATAAAAGTATTTTTCCTTTCTTTGGTAAACCTTTTATTGCTCATGTTCTAGAAATGATTCAGGTTGCTGGAGCAAAACAGGCCATTGTTGTTTGTAATAGTAGAAACCAAGAAACCATTCAAAAGTTATCTAGTAAGAATCTTAGCGTTAAAACCGTCATTCAAGATGAAGCCATTGGTCAAGCAGATGCAATTTTACTTGCCTCTAAATTAATTGTCAGCGATCAGCCAATTATTATCATCAATGCCGTTGATTTGATTGAGCCAATGTTCCTAAAAAATTTTCGCAAAAGAGCAGCTGGCAATTATGCTCAAATCGTCGGTATGAAAGTAAAAGAATACTTTCTAGGTGGCTATCTGAAAGTTGAACAAGATAAAGTAGTCAGTATTGTAGAAAAACCAGTTAAAGGTCAAGAACCCAGTGATATCGCTAATTTATTCTTTCATTATTTTTCCAAGCCACAAGATCTTTTTGCCCTACTTAGTAAGCAAAATGGAGTAGACGACGCTTACGAAAGAGCCCTAGACGAGATCATGAAAAATAAAGAAATTAAATTTATGATTTACGAGGATTACTGGCAGAAACTGAAGCAAGCTCACCACGTTTTGGACATAGCTCAGTTATTCCTTAAATATAAGCTAAAAAATAAAATCGCTAAAACAGCCCAAATAGATAAAAGTGCCAAAATTATCGGTCCCGTGCAAATTGAAGCTGGCGTTAAAATTTTAGCTGGTGCAATTATCAAAGGACCAGCCTACATTGGCAACAATGTCATTGTTGGCAATCACTCTCTAATTAGAGATTCAATTGTTGAATCAGGTAGCGTCATTGGCTTTGGTTCAGAAATTGCTCGTAGCTACATTGGACCAAACTGTAAACTCCACCATAATTTTATTGGTGATAGCGTTCTGGAAGCAGAAGTTAATCCAAGCTATGGCACCTGCACCGCTAATTTACGTTTTGATCAAGCTAAAGTTAAAATGCGTTTGTCCAATGGAAATGCTGAAGATTTATTAATCGAAACCAATAAAGACAAACTCGGTGCCATTATGGCCAAAGGAGTCTTTCTCGGTGTAAATTGTTCAATTCTCCCAGGAATTACCATTGGTACCAAAGCCAACGCTATGCCTGGATCAGTAATTAAACGAGCCATTAAAAATGGAGAAATGTTCAAAGAATAAAGGTTATGTCAGAAAACTTAGCTAATAATCCAGAAAATAAACCAACAGTTGGTTCGCCAGAATGGAATATTAATTACATTCTCAATGACTTAAACGATCAAGCTAAAAGTGGAGGTAAAGATCAAGCAAACGTAGAAAATCGTTTTTCTACAGCTGGTCCATATTGGCCAAAAGAGATTTGGTTTCGCTACTGCGGAAGAGTTAAAGAACAACTAATTAGCAATGGTTATTCTGAAAAAAAAGCTGACGAGGCAATTGCTAAAGCCACAGAAAAAGCCAAGCTAGTTGAATATAAACTGGTTTCTTCAGATAAATAAGTTTTATAATTATTTAATCGCATTGATTTATCTATTATGATCTACTAAGATATATAGATATGCCTCAGCTAGTTGAGCAATTAGATCACTTGCTAATAAACACAGAATTGTCGTCATGTGCTAGCTGTCCTTTTTTGGCTCAGGCAAACGAAACTACTTCCAACAATTATCTGCAACTATCTTGGGTTTTAGCTTTCATGGTTAAACACTTAGCTATGAGTTCTGAAGAGCGGCAACAAATTGCGAACACTGCTGACCATATTAAACAAGCTATGATCTATCCTGGAGTAGGCGCTGATAAAGAATTGTTTCTTTGCGAGCTTACCGATTCAGTACAACGAGCTCAGCAACGAGGTCAAGATCTGATTGCCGCTGGACACAAAATTAACGAAATCAATTTTGTAGAATCTTTTTCTAGAGGAAAACAAATAAATACTGATTGTCCTAAAAATTACCCTGCAAAACTTAAAAAGGTTTAAACAACTTATGCCAGAAAAATTAGATCAAATACTAAATCGTGCCATTATTCAGGCAAATCGTTTAATAATTACTGATGGAAAGTATGAGCACATTGATGGAAGTGAAATGCTTGTTTTATACAATGTTGTGTTTGACACTATGCTGCAATCTATTCCAAAATTTTTACCAGATTGTGAATCAACAAAGAATATAACTGGTGACTACAGCGAGATATCAGACGCCGACATGGAAAAGTTTATAAAACTAGCCAACAGCGTAGCTATATCTGTTTTATCAGAACATTGTGCCAAAAAAATTGATGGTTTTAAATTTTAATTTGGGTGGCTGACGAGACTTGAACCCGCGACCTCCGCTTTCACAGAGCGGCACTCTAAACCAACTGAGCTACAGCCACCGTTTAATGTTAAAGATTTCAATCAAACAAAAGTATGCTGGGTGGGATTCGGACCCACGACCTACTGCTTAGAAGGCAGTTGCTCTATCCAGCTGAGCTACCAGCACTTTTTATGATAAAACCTCAGGGGAATTATAAGTAAAATAGGGCAAAAAGTCTATACTTCAGCAAAAGAGCGCTAAAGCAATATTTATTGATATATAATAGGTAGTTCTAAAATGAAATTTAAGCTCCACTCACCATACCAAGCCACTGGCGATCAACCTCAAGCAATTGAGGCTTTAGTTGATGGAATAAAGAACAAAGTTGATGACCAAGTTTTACTCGGTGTGACTGGTTCTGGCAAGACTTTTACCATTGCCAATGTTATTGAAAAAACTCAAAAAGCCACTTTAGTAATTGCTCATAACAAAACTTTGGCTGCTCAACTTTATCAGGAATTACGTGATTTCTTTCCAGAAAATGCGGTTTCTTACTTCGTTTCTTATTACGATTATTACCAACCAGAGGCTTATCTACCTAGCAGTGACACCTATATTGAAAAAGAAGCCACCATTAACGAAGAAATCGACAAGTTGCGCCTCGCTGCCACTACTTATCTGATGACTAGACCAGACGTCATTATCGTTGCTTCTGTCTCCTGTATTTATGGTCTTGGATCCCCAGCTGACTACAGTAATTTTGTTTTAGAAATCGTTGAAGGCGAATTGATTGATCGCCAAACTTTACTTTTACAACTTAGCAATCTCCAGTATGAACGTAGCAACACTGATTTACTCAGAGGTAGCTATCGTTTGCGTGGCGATGTTATTCAACTTTGGCCAGCCTATCAAGATACTGCCATCAGAATTGAAACTCTTGGTAATGAGATCATTAGTATTAAAGATATTGATCCTATTTCTGGCGCAATTGTCGAAAAAGAGGCTAATCCATTTTATAAAAACAAAATGGCTATCATCTATCCAGCCAAACACTATATGGTGGAAAGCAAAGGTCAAAAAGAAACTATCGCTCAAATTCGCAAAGACATGGAGGCTAGAGTAGAAGAGCTCAAACAAGAAGGTAAAAGCATCGAAGCTTATCGCCTCGAACACAAAGTTAATTATGATCTAGAAATGATTGAAGAATTTGGTTCCGTCAATGGCATCGAAAACTATTCACGCTATTTCGATGGTCGCCAAACTGGCGAAGCCCCTTACACTTTACTTGATTACTTCAAATATAACCAAGAAAAATTTGGCCAAGATTCATTTTTGACCGTCATCGACGAAAGCCACATTAGTCTGCCTCAAATCAAAGGCATGTATTTTGGCGATCGCTCCCGCAAAGAGACTTTAATTAATTATGGTTTCCGTTTACCCAGTGCCATCGATAATCGTCCGCTACAACTCAATGAATTTTTACAAAGAAAACAACAGGCTATTTACGTTTCCGCCACTCCTAATGAATGGGAGCTACAAAGAAGTAAAAACAGAGTCGTTGAGCAATTAGTTCGTCCAACTGGTCTTCTTGATCCAAAAATAGATATTCGTCCAACCGGCAATCAAGTTGAAGATTTGACTCTAGAAATTATTAAAAGAAAAAAACTTGGTCAGCGTGTTTTAGTCACCACCTTGACCAAAAAAATGGCAGAAGCTCTCAGTGATTATCTCAACGATCATGAAAAAATTAGCAAATTAGTCAAAAAAAATCTTGGCTATGATGGCCAAGAAATTGATTATCCAGAAGTAGCTTACCTGCATTCTGATGTCAAAACTCTCGATCGCAGCGACATCTTAGACGATTTGCGTAATGGTAAATATGACGTTTTAGTTGGCATCAACTTATTGCGTGAAGGTCTAGACCTTCCAGAAGTTAGTTTGGTCGCAATTCTCGATGCCGACAAAGAAGGTTTTTTGCGTTCTAGCACTGCTCTCATCCAAACTATGGGTAGGGCGGCGCGCCACGTCGAAGGCTTAGCCATTCTTTACGCCGACAAGATTACTAAATCAATGGATTTTGCCATCAAAGAAACTACGCGCCGCCGAGAAGTGCAAGAAAAATATAACTTAAACAATAAAATTACTCCAATTGGCATCAGTAAGCCAGTTAGAGAGAAATTAATGCAAAGAAAAAGCAAGGAAGAAACTTCCGAAGAAAATAAGAAAAGTATTTTGCTAAAAATTTCTAGTAAAGAAAAAATAAATCTTTCAGCCATTAATTCAGAAGAGCTAACTCCTGGAGAAAGACAAGGTTTAGTTAAAAAATTGCGCACCCAAATGAAGAGGGCAGCTAGTGATCAAGATTTTGAACTAGCAGCCATTATCAGAGATAAAATTAGCGAAGTTGAGTCTTCTTAAATATTAACTCCATAGCTCTTGCCCATCTATCAGATTTAGTGATTAAATAGATAGAGCATGAAGAAATTGCGTAAACAAGCTAAATTCAAAAGCAGAAATAGAAATAAATTCTTAGCTGGGATAGCTATGGTCATACTTCTATTCCTTGGGTTTGTTAGTTCCATTATTTTAATTAATCAGAGGCACGATGATCGCAGTCAAGCTTCTTTTACTGGTGGAGCATTAATTAATTTCAAAAAAGTTGGACCATTTCCAAAGAACACTCTCGTTTCTGTGCCAGTTTATTTAGACACTCAAAACATAGACCTTAATCTCTTAAATCTTAAAATCAATATCGTAGGTGAAGTTGAAAGCCTAGGAATAAAAATTAATTCAAAGTTACCAATTAAAAAGGTAGATGAAAAGATTGAAGACAAAAGCGTTTTTATCTCTCTCACTGAGCTAGAACCAGATCAAGGTTGGAATACAAACCAAGATACAGAACTTTTAAAACTAAATTTCATTTATGATGGAGATGGAGAAATTGGATTGAGTTTTGATCAAAAAGAAACTATAGCTAAATCAGCTGCTAGCGATGAAAACATCATTACTCTCGGTGAAAATACTAATATTAGAATTGGCAACATAACTCCAGCAGAAGTAGCTCCAGTTCAAACAGAAGTAATTTCAAAAACAACTGATAAAAAAAATAACGATATAAATAACAACCTATTAATTGGCATAATTACTAGCTCATTTTTAGCCTTCTTTATGACCACGCTCTATATTTCAAGAAATCAAAAAAGAGAAAAACAGAGTCAAACAATGAGAGTTGCTGCTTAACTAGAAATTTACCTATTTTTCCGCTATAATACCCGCCCTATGGCTTTGAGAAATACTATTAAGATTACCGGAGCTCGTGAGCATAATCTCAAAAATATTAACTTGGAATTTGAAAAAAATCAGTTAATTGTTTTTACTGGTCTTTCAGGTAGTGGTAAAAGCTCTTTGGCTTTTGATACCCTGTACGCTGAAGGTCAACGTCGTTACGTTGAATCACTCAGCTCTTATGCTCGTCAATTTTTGGGCGTAATGAATAAGCCAGATGTTGACCAAATTGATGGTTTGTCTCCAGCAATTTCAATTGACCAAAAAACCACCTCTCACAATCCTCGCTCAACCGTTGGTACCATTACTGAAATTTATGATTATTGTCGTTTACTTTTTGCTAGAGTAGGGCATCCTCATTGCCATAACTGTGGTAAAGAAATTAGCACTCAGAGTATTGATCAAATCATTACTCAAATTTTTAATCAGATTGAAGAAAAATTTGCGAAAGCAAAAAACACTCCGCAAAAAATTATGATTTTGTCGCCAGTCATTAAAGAGAGAAAAGGCGAATTTGATAAGTTGCTCCAAAACCTAATTAAAAAAGGCTATAACAAGGCTAGAATTGATGGGCAAATTTATAACTTAGATCAAGAATTAAACCTTATTAAAACTAATAAACACAGCATTGATGCCTTGATTGATCGCTTGGTAATCAGTAAGGTTCAGTTAAATGACAAAAAAGAATCAACTATCTTAAAAAGTAGACTCAATCAATCAATTGAAGAAGCTCTTAAACTTGCTGGAGGCTTAGTTATTGTTAGCTGGGTTAACGATTCTAGCTTTACTTTTCCAGAGAATCCTCAGGATACTAAAGATTTTCTTTTTAGTGAAAATCTCGCTTGTAGTGATTGTGGTATTTCTCTTAAAGAGCTGGAGCCACGTTCTTTCTCTTTTAATTCGCCTGAAGGAGCCTGTCCGAAATGTAATGGTCTAGGCTCGATTTTAAAAATTAATCCTGACAGAATTATTGCTCCAAGTTTAACCATGAGCGAAGGGGCAGTTATTCCTTTTGCGCGCATGATGGGCAACGAAGGTTGGTTTGCTCGTTTAGTCAGAATTGTTTTGGAAGATTTTTCTGCCGATTTTCGTATGACTAAATGGGAAGATATGTCCAAAGAATTGCAAGATATTTTGCTTTACGGTAGCGAGAAAATTTATGATGTGGTTGGCGAGAACCGTTTCGGCAATATGACTAGTTATCAAAGTAAATTTGAAGGTTTTATTAAAAATCTCGAACGTCGCTACACTGAAACTGATAGTGAATTTATTCGTCGAGAAATTAATCAGTTTATGCATAAGGAAGTTTGCCCAGATTGTAAGGGTGCTCGTCTCAAAGAAGAAGTGCTTTCTGTCACCATTGATGAAATCAATATTTCTCAATTTAGCCAACTAACTATTGATCGCAGTTTGAAATGGATTGAAAAAGTCAGTAATCCAAAAGAAAAAATCCTATCCGCTAAAGAACTACAGATTGCCACTTCGATTCTCAAAGAGATTAAAACTCGTTTGCACTTTCTTTCTGCTGTTGGTTTAAACTATCTAACTATTTCTAGAGAAGCAGCTAGCTTGGCTGGTGGTGAGGCTCAAAGAATTAGACTAGCTTCACAGATTGGCACAGGCCTCACAGGCGTTCTCTATATTCTTGATGAACCAACTATTGGCCTTCATCAAAGAGATAATCGCCGTTTAATCGAAACTCTCCAAGAATTAAAAAATAAAGGCAATACTATTGTCGTCGTTGAGCATGATCGCGACATCATGATGGCGGCTGATCACATTATTGATTTTGGACCTAAGGCTGGCAGTGAGGGTGGAGAAATAGTTTTTGATGGTAGCTATGAAGAAATTTTGAAAGCCAAAGATTCTCTCACTGGCAAATATTTATCTAGAAAAAAAGAAATTAAAAGAGAAAAAACTGCTAATAAAAAAGATGTTCATAAAAAGGCTAAAATTGCTATTCATGGTGCAAAATATAATAACCTAAAAAACATCGACGTAGAGATACCACTCAATGCTCTTACCTGTATCACTGGTATTTCTGGTTCTGGCAAATCTACCTTATTGCATAATGTCTTACATAATCATTTAGCAAAAAATCTTGGCTATACTTATTCTGGAAAATTAGCGGAAGTAGAAAAAATTTCTATTCCACCACAAGTTAAAAGACTAAGCATGATTGACCAAAGTCCAATTGGTAAAACTCCAAGATCTAATCCGGCCACCTACACCAAAGCTTTCGATTATATTCGCCAGATTTTTGCTCGCACTAAAGATGCGGCCATGCGTGGCTATAAAATAGGTCGCTTTAGTTTTAACGTTAAGGGCGGCCGCTGTGAAGCTTGCCAGGGTGAGGGCCAAATCAAAATTGAAATGCAGTTTTTACCAGATGTTTATGTAGAGTGTGATGTCTGCCATGGTCAACGTTACAACGAAGAAACTCTGCAAGTTTTATATCAAGATAAAAACATTGCTCAAGTCTTAGATCTCAGCATTGATGAAGCTTTTGATTTTTTCAAAAATCACAGCAACATCCGTCAGCGCATGCAAACTCTTAAAGAAGTTGGCTTGGGTTATTTGAAACTGGGTCAACCAGCTCCAACCTTAAGTGGTGGTGAAGCACAAAGAGTTAAATTAGCCAAAGAGTTAAGTACTAGGTCTCATGATCATTTAATTTATCTTTTAGATGAACCAACTACTGGACTCCATTTTGCTGATATTCAAAAACTACTCAACGTCTTACATCAATTAGTTGAACAAGATAACACTGTGATTTTAATTGAACATAACTTAGACGTCATTAAAAATGCTGACTGGCTAATCGATCTCGGACCAGAGGGTGGAGAATACGGTGGCGAAGTGGTTGCTTTTGGCACTCCAGCTGAAGTGGCAGAAAACGAGAAATCCTTTACCGGTCATTATTTGAAAGAAGAATTAAGCAGAAATTAATGTAAAATAAAGTTTGATGCTTATTCGTTTTATCAAGAAGATTATCTTTTCTTTTTTCCTTATTGTTGTTTTTTCAACTCAAATTGCTTCTGCCCAAACGAGTGAAGCCCTTGATGAAATTCCTGCTGATGGTTCTGAAAATTTCACCATTACTCTACACAGCACTTACACCGTTACCGCCACTGGTAAAACCATTGTTGAGCAAAAATTTCAGATCAAAAATAAAAACCCAGAATTATTCGTCAGTAAATATGGGATCGTCGTTAGCTCCACAAATTTAAACAATGTTAAAGTCAGCCACAATGGTAAAGAGCTAGAACCTTTGACTACTAGTCAAAAAGGTCAAACCAGCATTGGGGTAACTTTTGAAGATAAAGTTGTCGGCGAAGGCAAAAACAACGAGCTGGTGATTAGCTACACCGATCAAGATATTGCTCTAATTAGTGGCAAAATTTTGGAAGTTAATATTCCCAAGCTTTCTGACCATTATCAGTATCAGAGCTATCAATTAGAGCTACGCGTGCCAAGCATTTTTGATACTCCTAGTCGCATTAGCCCAAGTACTTTTACTCTTAAACAAGATGGCGACTATAATGTTATTAGCTATAGCGATCTTAAAGATCAGTCTGTTTCAGCAATCTTTGGCAACAAGCAAATTTTTGATTTAAAATTAAATTATTATTTAGACAACCCAAGTAGTCAAAATGCCCTAACTCAGATCACTCTTCCCCCAGAAACTCCCTACCAAAAAGTTTATTATCTAAATCTTGATCCTATGCCTAATAATATAAAAGAGGATCAAGATGGCAATTTCATTGCTACCTATGAAATTCCTGCTAATAATTCTTTTAATGTTGAGCTTTTTGCCCAAATTACATTAACTCTTCGTGAAAATCCACTCATTCCTTTTAGTCCTGTTTTGCCTGCTCATCTCACTGAACAAAAATTTTGGGAAATAAATAGCCAAGAAATAATCAGTGCTACTCAAAATCTTGATGGTGTTAAAAGTATTTATGACTTCACTGTCGAAAAGCTAAATTACACCTCAAAAAATCTTGACCAAAATTTTGAAAGACTGGGTGCAGTGACCGCACTCAATAAGGCAAATGAAAATGATGCCACCTGTCAAGAGTTTACCGATTTATTTATTACTTTGGCCAGACAGGAAGGTATTCCTGCACGCAGGGTGGTTGGCATTGCTTATTCAAATAATGAAGAGTTGCGCCCTAGCAATTTAGCTAGCGATATTTTGCACACCTGGCCAGAATATTATAATCAAGAACAAAAAGCTTGGTTAAGGTCAGATCCTACCTGGGAAGATACTACTGGTGGCATAGATTACTTTAATAATTTCGATCTTAATCACATCGCCCTAGCAATTAATGGCTCATCTAGTACTTTGCCTTACCCTGCAGGTTCATATTTGGGGAATAATGATGAAAAAAACAAAAAAATATATTTAGATTTTTCTAAAGAAGAGCTAGCCGAAATTAATCCTGATTTAGAAATAAACTTACTTAATAAAAAAGTCTCTGGTCTTAATATTCCAGGGAATTACGACATACAAATATTTAATAAAACTGGCAAAGTTTGGTATTTCTCAGATGTAAAAATTAGTGGCAATGATTTGGAAATTGTCATCAATCAAGATCATGAAGTGCAAAAAATTCTGCCTTTTTCCAAAATAGTTTTGCCAATCACAGTTTATAATAAGGATAATAACATTACTCAAAAGTATAAAATCGAGGTAGTGGTCATTTTAAAAGAAGGCCAATTCGCTAAAAATGAATTCGAAGTCAAAGCAAGTCCTCAACTCAAAATTGAAGATCCCAAAAAAATCATTTTCTTGGGAGCTGGATTTATTATCTCTACCCTCATCACCGGGAGTTTATTCTTTCTTGGACGCAGATGGGCAAATTCTTTACGTAGGAAAGGCCAAAAACTTGAAGAAGAGGGTCACAAGCTACAAGAGATCTCAACTGCTCTCAAAGAAAATCAAGAAAATGACGGAGTTAGCAAGGAGAGTGGAACACCAAGTTCTTGATAGTGAAATTGAAGCCTTACTAATTGAGGCAGAACTCATCAAAGCTCACCAACCATACTTCAATAGCCGATTAAAAGATGATAAGTCCAATATTTATCTTTTGATTAGCAAAGAAAAATTTCCAAAAATTTTAAGAGTTCGTAAAACTGATTTAAGTAAAAAAAAGTACCAAGAAAAACTGGCTCTTTTTGGCCCCTTCGCCAGTAGCTATCGTTTAAATGAATTATTAAAAATCATTCGTCCTATTTTTAGATGGTGTAATCAAGCCAATCAAAAACAAAATAAAGCCTGTCTCTATCATCACATCGATCTTTGCTCTGGAGCCTGTTGCCAAAAAATTAGCGAAGAAGAATATCAAAAAGACATTCAACAATTAATAATTTTTCTAAAAGGACAAAAAAAAGATCTGCTTAAAGAATTAGAAAAAGAGATGCTGGCCCTTGCCAAAGAAGAGGCTTTTGAAAAAGCTCAGCTCAATAAAAACAAGCTCGCATTAATTAAAGAAATTACCAGTAATAAATATAAGTTGAAGTCAGACCTTATTTTGCCAAATTTCTCTCAAGAAGAAAACAAAGAAGCTCTGATTCACCTAAGAAAAATTCTTCATCAGGATGGTGTAGTTGGTCAAAACCAAGAATTCAAGCGTATTGAAGGTTATGATGTCAGCAATACCATGGGACAAAACGCCACAGTTTCTATGGTTGTTTTAACAAATGGAGAAGCAGACCAGAGCCAATATAAATTTTTCAAGATTCGCACATTAAATACTCCCAATGACTATCAAATGTTACAAGAGGCATTAAAAAGAAGACAAAATCATCCAGAATGGGGAGAACCAGACCTAGTTATGATGGACGGTGGCAAGGGCCAAGTCAGAGCAGTTGCCAAAATTTGGCAAAGTCAGACCCCAGTTATTGGTTTGGTAAAAAATCCAGATCGTCTAGTAATTTGTTTTAAAAATAAAGAAAAAAAAGATGCTTTAGAAACAAAAATTATTCAACTACAAGAAAACCATCCAACTCTTAAAATGTTGCAACGACTACGCGATGAAGCTCATCGCTTCGCCAAAAAACAGCATACTCGACTTAGAGAGAAAAATCTTCTAAAATGAAACTATGAAATTTATTAAAGCGATCATTTCCTCAATTCTAACCATTGCTCTTTTAGCCTGGTTTTTCCCAAATATTAATTACAGTGGCTCACTTACTTTAATTATTGCTGCTGTTGTTTTGACTTTGCTAGAAAAACTCGTCAGGCCAATTCTTAAAATTTTGTTTCTGCCAATTAACGTAGTAACTCTAGGGCTTTTCTCTCTGGTTATTAATGTTTTTATTCTTTACTTAGCTACTTATCTTGTCCCGGGTTTTGTAATCAGTAACGTGGTTATATTTGGAATTCACTTCAATCAATTCTTTTCATTGCTTCTGGTCTCATCCTTGATTGGTTTTCTGCAAGGGGCTTTCGCCATGATCTTGTAAAATGTTATAATAAAAGATAATGAAAATTACTCAAATTGCCCTAATCTCCTTTGTTTTATTTCAGTTCCTAATCAGTTCCTTGATTAGTCCAAGGTTTGCTTTAGCTCAAACCAGCACTGCTAAAACAATTAATGTCTCAACCACTGATACTTTATTAGAAAATCCCGAGGCCACTCTTGCTGGAGAGGCAGCCGAATCCACTGATAGTGGCAAGCTTTCTTCACCTTCAGCTGAGGTAGTAGAGAAGTTGCAACAGAAAACCGACCAAGATATTACAGAAACTAGTGGTCAGAAAAAAAGTGTTTTAGCTGCTTATTTAGACGAACATCCAGTCGGAAAATTGAGCTGGAATAACCTTATTCAGAAAGCCATTCGTAAAGCTATTTCTAGTGGTATGCCTGCCAATATTATTGTTATTTTGCTTATTTTCCCAATTATTGCCTCCTTAGTTGCTTTTTCTAGACACGTCATTGGTTTAAAAGGCTTTGGCATCTATATCCCAGCTGTTTTATCAGTAGCTTTTGTGTCTACTGGTATTTTAACTGGAGTAACCGTTTTTGTAGCTGTTTTATTAGCTGCTCTTTTCACCAGACCAATTCTTAAAAAATTGAAGCTACCAATGCTCCCAAGAACCGCCATGCTACTTATGAGCGTCTCGATTACAGTTCTGGCATTGATGTTAGTTGGTTCAATTTATAACATTGATTTAGTTATTGATATCAGTATCTTTCCTCTGTTAATCATAATACTTTTGACCGAAAACTTCATGGAGACCCAGCTTTTTAATAGTCAAAAAGAAGCTCTGCAAATAACTTTTGAGACTTTACTTATTGCTGTTCTATGTTCACTAATTCTTGGTTCAGAAACTATCCAAAAATTTGTTATTTTAAGACCAGAACTCACCTTAATCGGAGTCGCTCTAATCAACTTCGCAATTGGTAAATACACTGGCTTACGCTTCCTTGAATATCTAAGGTTTAGAGATCTGCTAAATCAAAATAATAAGTTTAAAGACACTTCTTCAGATAATAATTCTCAAGAAGAGGAATAAGTCTAATGTTTGTTAATAAAGCCAAAGATCTCTTGGGAATTAATGCTCGTAATTCTTTGTACCTGAGCCGTAGTTCTGGTAAAGCCAAGGCTATTGTTCATTCCAAATACGCTACTAAAATTCTTTTACGAGACAATGACATAGCCACTGCAGAAATTTATGGCATCCTTGGTACAGGAGAAGATGTTAATGATTTTGATTGGCAAAATTTAGATAAGAATTTCGTGATCAAACCAACCAACGGCTATGCTGGCACTGGAGTAGTAGCTTTTCGTGAAAAAACTGCCGATGGTGTTTGGATTGACATGCTCGGTAAAAAATGGGATTTAGCCGACTTAAAATTGCATTGCGATGATATTCTCTCTGGTCAATATAGCATTCATGGATTAAATCATAACGTTATTATTGAAGAAAGAATTCCAATTCATCCAAAATTACTTAAATATTCATATAAGGGAACCCCTGATATTAGAGTCATTGTTTTTAACAGTGTTCCAGTCATGGCTATGTTGCGCTTACCAACTGAAGAATCTGGTGGCCGCGCTAATGTTACCCAAGGAGCAATTGCTGTTGGTATAGATATCGCCACCGGAATTACTACTTATGCCGTGGCTCATAAAAGTAATGCCATCCGTTATTTGCCAGGTACCAAAAAGAAACTTAATGGAATTATTATTCCAGAGTGGGACAGAATGCTCGAGACTGCAGTTACTGCTAGTAATGCGGCTGAGCTAAATTTTGCTGGCGTAGATCTTTTCATACACAAAGAAAAAGGACCCATGGTCGTGGAGCTCAATGCAGCACCTGGACTAACTATCCAAGCTGCTAATCGAGCAGGTTTGCGTAGACGCTTGGAAAGAGTCGAAGACCTTAGTATCCAAAATCCAAAACATGGAGTAAAAGTTGCTCAGGCACTTTTTGCCAGCGATTTTGCATCTAAAATTAAAAATAGGGCAGATTTCCCAGTTGTTTCTCTCCAAGAAGAAGTTATTGTTTGGGGAGATGATAAACAAAAGATTGAAACCACTGCCTTTTTAAACACTGGTCGTTTCAGTAGTGCTATCTCTAAAAAATTAGCTCAAGAACTTGGCTTAATTGATGTTGATGACTTACTCTGGTTCCAGTCAGAACAAGAAGAGGGAAAAGTTCCAGTAGTTGAAGTCAAATTTAAGATTAAGGAACAAGTTGTTAAAACAACTATGATCGTCAGTAATAAATTAAATAGCAAAAAAAATAAAATTGAAATTGGCCGTCAGGATTTAAAAAACTTTATCATTCGTTTTGATGAAGAATAAAAACATGCCTAAACTAAATGACTTAGTTCCAACTAATTTAGAGAGTGAAAAAGAAAAATTTTTTGCTTCTGGTTTTCGTTATAATCCGCAATTCATTTATCAAAAGAATATCTCCGAAAAAGAACTAATCAGATATGGCAAACCAAAATTATGGTACTTATTTTTGGCCAAAAGAATTCTCAGAAAATATTTGAAACAGAATGATCTTGTAAGTCAAAAAATAAATAATAAGATTTTTCTTGACCAAGATGGAGTAGAGGACTTAATTGAAGAAAGATTGGGCAACTATGGTTTAGCTAGTCGCTATAAAATTATTTTTTCTAAAGATTTTATCAGTCGGATTGCAGTCAATAATAACAATGAAGTTATTAAAGTGCGCCTGCCAATAATGATCGATAAAAACGAGATTGAAGCCATCCTAAATCATGAGATAGATACCCATATAATTAGACAGTTAAATTATGAAAGGCAACCTTGGTTTAAAAAGAAAAAAAGCAACGCTTTTAAGCCATATCTGCGCACCGAGGAGGGTCTCGCTGCTGTCAATGAGTTGATTGTAAGCGAATCTAAACTAGCTTATAAATCAGCAGCTAATTATTTGGCAGTTGATCTGGCTCTTAAAAAAGATTTTGTGACGGTTTTTAATTTCTTCTATAAAATCTGGCAAGATTCGGAGAGAGCTTGGACTTGGACTTTGAAGAAAAAAAGAGGAATAAGAGACACTAACAAAAAAGGAGCTTTTACCAAAGACTTAGTTTATTTTGAAGGTTTCATGCAGGTTCTACGTTATCTCAAAAAAAATGATTGCAATCCAACTGAGCTTTACTATGGAAAGATAAATTATAAAGACGTAAAAAAAGCCAAAAAAAACTGCTCTCAAGAAGAATTAATTTTGCCAAAATTTTTCACAAAAGACAAAGAAGCTTACAAACAAGCCGTAACTGAAATTATTAAGAATAATTTATTTTAATAGCTTCTTTCACCTGTTTAAACAACTGAATAGCTAGATTTTTACTCTTTAAACAATCATTAGCCTCTACATAAAAACTCACAATAGTTTTTCCACCAAACTTAGCTTGCTCCGCTAAATCACCAATTTTATCTCTTATTTTTATGTTGCTGACAGCTGGATTTTTATACAAAAAATCTAAATCTATTTTTTTAATCAAGCCTTTCTTATCAGCAAAATATTCCACTACTGAAATGGCTCTTTGTGGCTGATCTATTTCTTCAATATCAAGACCAGCGGCAGTTTGAAACACTGCAAGACTATAATCAAATCCAGTGGTCAAAATTGTCATTTCAGCACGATTGCCACCACCCCTAGGGGTAGATTCAATTACTGAGTACTGATTGTTTTTCTCATCAAAAAATACTTCAGTGTGGCAAACACAGTTTCTAGCAGAAAGAGCATTGAGGGCTTTTGTCACCGTTTGATAAACTAGCTTTTCTTGGCGCTTCGTAAGCACGGTCGGCATAGTTCTAATTGGTAAATAAGTATCATCTAACCCCAACTCATGAGCCATAACGTATTCACAAATAGGAGTATGAATGAGACGATTCCCTGAAACAAAGGTGTCAACTGTCAACTCTCTACCATAAAGCATTTCTTCCAATAAAAACTGACAATCCTCTGATTTATGTTTATAACCCTCAACTGGTTTGGAAGTGACATAACCGCTAACTTGGCTTTTCAAAAAAGCTAATTTTTCAAACAGATCTTCTTTAGATTTAACTTTAACCACATAATTCGAATGAGCAGCTGAAGTTTTTTTAAGGATTAAAGGAAAAGAATGTCTTTCCAAAAATTCATCTAGATGATTTAAATTGTCTAGACAAATCCCATCGGCACAGGGAACCTGTGCTGCTAGCCATTTTTGCTTCATTAAATATTTATTACAAAAATTTCTAGAGGTTGCATAGTCAATACCATCTAAACCAAGATATTGGTTAATCGCTCCAACTATAGTTACATAGTTCTCATGCCTTGTTAAAACAACATCAATTTTTTCGCCCTGATCTATGGCATTTCTTAATTGCTTCCAATTGTAAATATCTTCAACCACTAAGACTTGGTTAAAAAGTTTTTCATATTCATTTTTGTACTTATCACGATTAATTAGTAAACTAATTTTAGCGTCAGTTTTTAAAGCTGATTCTAAATAAATTTTCTTTCCACCAAAGCCAATCATGAGAAAATGAAGTTGCATATTTTTATCTTTTTATGATTTCAAAGAAGGTATTTTAGTACAATATGTCTGTTACGCAATATGTCAAATTTTTTTGATTTCTAGGGGAATCTCTTCTTCTTTTTTCTCGAGGGAAAACAATTGGCTGGCTGAGATCAGGCCATCTTTTTCTAAAGCATAGTTTTTAGCAAAAGCAGAGATGAAAACTTTGTCAAAAGAATGCTTAATAACTTTAGATTTTGAAAATTCAAAAGGCATAACCAATGATTGAGCTTTTTCACTGCCTTCTTCAAATAACGACATAATCAGGTTGTTGGAAAATTGATTACCACTAGATAATTTTACTAATAAATTTAAAGATTTTTGCTTTTTAAGTAAGTAGAACAATTTATAAATAAGGATAAACAAATAGACTAATAAAATTGCACTATTAAACATACTTTGATAACGCAAAGCAAAAAGCAAAGCAAATAATAAAGAAATAATCAAAAACCAAAATGGATAATCTAATAAATACAAAACAAAAATACGCAATCTCTCAAAAAATGGCAACTTTTCTTGACCGGTAGCCCGCAAGGTAGGAATTAAGATCGGCTGACCATGATAATTCTCATCATCAAACATTTGATTTTGATAGAACTGCCAAAAATCTAGTTGATTTGGCTTCTCATCGCCAATTGGATAATAGAAGTTACCATCTTTGACCTGCAATCTCCAAGAGCTACTGATTGGAAAATTTAAATCGTTGAAATTACCCTGCAAATTAGTAATAGTAAAATCAAGCAACTGCTCATTTTGATCAAACAGCTCCACTTTCACTAGGGGACTGGCTAAAGTTTCCTTATATTCAAAAACCAAATGCTTATTAGCTTTAAATATAAACGGGAAAAGGAGCATTGAAACTTTTTTTAACAAGGAAATGGAAATATCTTTCATAAACTTGCTTAGTAAAAGCAAAAAGGCTGAGAAATAAAATAAAAGCAAAAATAAAGAAGTGAGAAATAAGGATAAGTTTAGCCAAGTTTTCGACTTTAAAAAAGTTCTTAGATAATCTCCAGTTGTCTCTGGCAAAAGTTCTATCAATTCGTCCCCAACTTCATGGATAATTTCTTTTGGCGGAACAATTGGAATAATTCCAGTCGGTGCTGGTGATTGGGTTGAAGTCAAAGTTGGACTAATGCTTGGTTTAGAACTTGGCTCAACACTCGTGCTAACACTAGGGCTTAGCGTTGGAGTTGCAGTTGGAGTTGTCGTTATAGTTGTCGGCGTGGCTGTTGGCCAGTATTGTAGACTGATGCGAAAATAAACTTTTTCCAAAACACTAACCTGACCAGCCTGATCAGTAATAATAAAATCAAGCCTAATATCAACATCGCGAGGTAGAATTCCCAGTTTTAATTCATAATAACCACTACTATCAATAGTAGTATTAAAAATCTGAGTAGGATCGTCTGGGATAATAACAGTCAACTGAACGTTACTATTAGCTTCGCCACCAGCTATAAGGATTGGCTCATTAGCAGTAGCATCATTTTGAAAAATAAGGATTGGGCTACTTGGCACAGTTCCCACATCTGCGGCTGAAATACTTACAACAGTATCTCCAATTTTTGTAAGTATAAAGCTTGGCGCCTGAGTATCAATTCTAAAGTCCCAGGTATCCGATGATGCACTCAGCCCTGCATAATCAACTGCCACTATTTTCCAGGTGGCAGAACCGTCTGAAAGAGCGTTTTTTGGAGTTAGAGTGTAAGTCCCATCTATTCCATCATAATCTAACAAATAATGGCTATTATCAGTGTCTACCAAGGGAACATTGCTATAAAAAACATTATTATTTAAATAAAAAACGTAATGTGACAAAGCAAGATTGTCAGTTGATTCATACCATTTAAAAGAAGGGGTGCTGTCACTTAAAATCGCTCCATCACTAGGTTCTATTAGAATTGGTGCTGATGGTGCTTCTAAATCTGGTATGTTTGCACTTATATTTATATCTTCAGCTAAAACCACAGATTTAGCAGAAAAAAGCAAAAAAAGAGTCAAAAAAGATAAGAAGAAATTAGTTTTCTTGCTGTGGATTTTTAGGTTCTTCATTATTTGTTTCCAAATCAGTGGTGGAAGCAACTGGATTAATTTCCTTACTAGCTTCTTTACGCTTCTTTACTGAAATGAACAAAATAATGCCTATCAAAATTACAACTAAAGTTAATAAAATTATTTTGACAGGAATCAAATATAAACCAGCGCTTGCCACCATCACGCCACCTTGACTACCATAGGCTGACTCGACAATTGCTTTATAGTAACCAAGACCCCAAACTTTATTCCAAGTTCCAGAAAAACTTCTATTACTTTTTGGGAAAATGTTTTTAGCCTCAAGCTCAATACTTTCAATTTCTTTGCCAAATAAATTATAAATTTTTAAAATTGGCTTCGTATTAATATGGACATCTGACTCATTATTTATATCCAAAGAAAAATCAACTGGACCGTTTTCTAAAAACTTTGGCCAATTAAAACTGGTTATATAAGCTTCTTCATTAATTGGACCTGTTACTATCACATAGAGTAAAGTTCCCACCCTTTGTGAAATACCAGCTCCAGAATCTACAACTGGATTTGAATTTATTGGGCGATGATAAATCATTGCATAGTGACCACCAGGAAGAGCGTCTTTTGGAACTTCAATTAAAACATTCACTATCGCAACTTCTTCATTGGCCAAGGTATGTTCTGCTGGAGCCAAAGTTAACCAAGTAGCTAGACTCCAACGTAAATCTGCTTCTTCTGCACTAATTACTATGGGAGTAGAACCATCTTCAGCCACTACAAAATCGGCAACCTGACTTTCTAATACAACTTGGTCAGTAGAACCATTGCGCACTTTGATTTGAACTTGTTTTTTCTCTCCAGGAGCAAGACTAATGCTGAAATCGTCCCCTAACCGAACTGGTGTTGCTGTTAAAGACATTGAAGAAGAAGCTTGGGCTTGATTGAAGAAGGAAAAAAGAAAAAATAAACTTAAAATAAGAGTATTAATTATTGAAGATGGGCAGATCTTTTTCATATTTTTGTTTTTAATTTAAAAAGTAGCAGAGGCCGTATAAACAAGATAATTTTCATAACCTCCAGCCGCATTGGTAGCAGCAGGAGTAATACGATAACAAACGTCGACTATGTCGCTAGATGCTACGGTTGCTTTATTAAAAATGGTTTGTGCCACTTCAGAATCTGCCAAATCAGCAAATTGCTTAGCTGAAAAAGTTCTACTAGATTCATTATAAGTAAAAACCAAAGTCGGAGTACCTGCAGCCGCAACTAAACTATAACCAAAACCAGGATCTCCAGAGGCATCTGTCCAATCAGCTGAGGCAGTGTGAGAAGCTCCAGTAACACTAGCGTCACTTATACAGCTAATGCTCGCTGAACCATCTCCAGCACAAGCAGCGGCATCGCGACCAAGCTGATCATTTTCAGCAGCAGTAACCGAATAGCCTCCAATGGCATTAGTCGTGACAGTCAATCTTTGGGCAGCATCTGTAAAAGAAGCAACGGTTAGATCACCGAAAGGAACAGTTAGGGCAGTGGTAGTTACATCAGTACTAATTCCGCAAGCAGAGCTACCAGAATTTAAACCAGCAATTGTAAAAGTTAGCTGTGGAGCAATGGTGGCAGAAACCTTGACTGCATCAATTACGCCTATTTTAGTAACAGTTTGATCAATTACAGAATCAGCCGAATCTCTTTGCTGAATAATAACCGCATAAGTGTCTGCCTGGCCAAGCACGTGATCAGTAGAACCTGATTTTGGAGCTGGATTAATCAAGTCAGAAATAATAAAAGCCTCTTCAGTTGTCCCATCAAAAGGAGTTCCAACAGCACCCAAGCCGTCATAAGCACAAATAAAAGAGTGATAGTTTATTCCATCGAGTGTTACTGGAACAGCCTCGGCATTATTTGAAGTAGCAGTGAAAGTACCATAACTAGCAGTAACTGGACAGGCAATCGAAGCTGGAGTTCCATCAGTATTACCAAACTCAAAACCACCTTCATCTGGATAGCCATCGTGAGAAGTACTGGTGGCTGAAACTGCAGGAACTAAGATTCGAAAAGAACCAGCATTTAAAGCACTGATGGTAGTTAAGCGCACTGTTAAAGTAGCAGATTGAGAAGCATAGACACCAAAATCATCTGTTATATCACTTGCATCTAAACCAGCAGTTAAATTAAAAGTATTGTCGCTAGCGTCATCAATAGTTGTCGCTACAGTATATTCAGAATCATTAATCAAAACAGTGTCACGGTTTTGTAGTTGTAAAACTGATTCAGATGGGTAATTGGTAACATCAATAGTTACCAAAGAGGAACCGGTTATCTGAGCTCCTTCCAAAGCACCTTTAAAAGAAAGCCTTGCATTACTAAGGGTGGCTGAAGTACTAGTAAATTCTCCAGAGAAAACTACAAACTTTTTAGCTACAAAAAAGACAATAAAAACTGATGACAGTAAAAATAAACACTTCTTAATATTTAAGTTCATAGTTCGTATTGTTTTGATTTAAATTTTACTATTTTAATATAAACCACTTTAATTATTCAAGTCAACAGGTTTTTTAAAAGATTTAACAAGCAAATTAAAAGTCCAATATATGAGCGGTAATAAAATAGCGATTAATAAAACAGAAAAAGGTAAAACAATCACTCTTTTTTGTAAAATATCATCACCAACTTTTAGTTCTAAATCATAAGCTCCAATAAGGAAACTTTTTTTGTAAAATTGTTTTGTTTTTAATTTTTCATTAATAAATTTTGCTTTCTTTGCTTCGTAGTCTTCGCCAGCGGCTATTTTAATATCTTTGCTTTCCTCCATTTTTGCTAAAGTTTCAAGATCTTCCTGCAACATTGACCTTACTAATCTTTTTCCTCCAGCTAAAACCATGTCTGGATAAAGCTCATATATTTCTACATTCTGATCTGGCCAATGACTAATTTTAATATACCCATCGACTGAAGTAGCATTAATTCCTATGTTTTTAACTAAAGCCGAAAAATTAAAACCAATAAAACTATCAGCCATTTTTGGCAAAAAGAATTGTTCAATGGTCAACTCTCCGCGATTTTGATCATCAGCACTAACTAACAAAATCACATTACTAACTACGACTGCAGAAAGAGAAGTGTCTTTACTAGAATCATTAGTGTAAAGAAGTTGCTTAGCTTGAAAAAGAATAGATAAGTAATGTTCCTTATATTCAGCATCAGAGGGTAGAGCAATTACAAAATTAAGAGTTTGCTCTTCACCTGGCTTAATAATAAAGCTCTTACTCCATTTATTTTCATCACCATCAAGATTGAGATACTTAAAATCACTTTTCTGCTCCAAAATTACTTGACCCACTTGATCGTCGCTATGAAAATTAACCAAAGCAGGAGTAATTTCTAAAGTATAGAGCCCATCATTTTTTAATTTAATTTGATGATTAACACCAGCTCCTGGTTTAACCGACAAATACGAAGTAGGAGGAAAAACTTTTAAATCCAAAGCTGAAGCAGCTTTGATAAGATTGGAATTGATGGCTAAAAAAAATAATGCAAAAAAGCAATAACGCATGCAAACAGTGACTTGATTTAAAAATTTTAAAAACATATTAACTTAATCTAATACCCTGGTACCGCTACAAAAACTATACTGGTCTGATAATTGCCAGCCGTTTGATTGCCAGGCATTGAAGCCTTGTAACTAATGGTGGCAGTGCGATCCAAGGCAACATTACTCGAACCCATAATCTGTTGCATCGCTTCGCTCGCTTCATTATCAGCAAACTGACGGAAATAATTAGTGTTTACAAAATCACTAGATACATCGTCACCGCTGGCATTAAAACCAAAACCAGCCTGAGCTGGATCGGTCCAAGACGTAGCAATTGTTTCATCACAATCATTTGCATCACAAGTTGTGTCAATAATAGTATCCGAACCAGCAACCATTCTTAAAGGATGGTTTTCAAAAGCATAAACTCCATAACCACCAGCTCCATTAGTGGTAATATTAATTGTATGGGAATCAGTTTTAAAACTGTTTGCAAAAAGCTCTCCTAATTCAATACTCAACTTAGAAATACTAAAAGCAAAATAATCTATTTGATAAACGTATTGAAAACCACTCCCAATAAAATAATTGCTACTACCATATTGTCCATAAGGTCCAACTGCTAAACCACCCATGGTGTCAGATAAAATATAAGTATCTCCAGATCTTTTTCCAGAAGCCATATTGAAATTACCAAACTGAATTTTGTAAGAGTCAGACTCCATGTTGTCAGCAAAAACCTGGCTTTTTTGTCCGGCAAAAAAATAAAACAGAATAAAAAATAAGAAAACCGGTTGAAAAAGTTTAGCTTTCATCATTTTTTTGAGCCGAGAGCTCAATTTCTACCTCTTCTATTAAAGCCTCCATTTTTTCATCATTCAGCTTGTTTTTTTCAGCAATTTGTTTTGTTAGCAGATTCAAATCTCTTTTAAGCACCTTAACTTCCGATTCTATTGTTGACTTATTTTTTTCAGGAAAGCTGAGAAGGAATTCCAACATTGGCAACCGTCTATCTAGAAGAGAAGAAACGAATTCAGCAACTGCTCGATCGTCGCTCTGAGCCCTATTTAACTCTCTCGCCTCAGCGTCAACTAACAAAGAGCTATGGTAAGCCTTCTCATATTGATCCTTAGCAAAAAGATAAAAAATCATCACCACTGGCAAAGCCAATAAATTAGATAATTCTGAAACTGACAAAACAAAATTACTACTTGTGGCAATACTCAGGCTGAAATGAAAAACCATGATTTCTAAAGCCATTAAAATTGCGACTTTATTAAGAGTCGCTAAAGCAATAAAAAACAATTCAATAAAAGTCAAAGCAAAAAATGGAGAAGAGAGCGAACCGCTGGCTCCTATTAATAGTAAAAAAGCAAAATTAATTAAAGCTAAATTAGCTGAAGAATTTTCAGGTAAAATCAAATAAACACGCCCTCTTTGTTTTTTTTGCAAAATTAGATATATAGCGGTAATTAAGGCAAAAACTTGTAGTGAATAATGTCTCAAAAAAGGCACTTGTAAATACAAATAAGCACCAAGAACACTCATCGTTAACAAAATAGCATGTTTAATGGCAGGCATATTAAAAAGTATAAAGTAAATAAGCCATATTGACTATTGTCTTTTAACAAACTTGCCCTTAAAATAACTCCCACTTAACAGTTTTGTTCTCAGTAGGGATAAAATTCCTCAGCGTTTAAGAGATTAGGGAAAGCTAATAAAAGTTTTCTTTCCTTTTTTTGCCTTTTGCGCTTAGCTTAGTTGAGTAAAAGATCTTTAAAAAGTAAACAGCCAAATAATTGGAAATAAATATAGTGATAGAAAGTGTGCAAGGATTTTTCTCCAAAAGAGAAAGATCCGTCAATTTTTTAAGTAAATCAAATTAGTTTTTATAGAGCTAATCAAACTTTTTTAAGAGTTTGATCCTGGCTCAGGATGAATGCTGGCGGTGTGCCTTAAGCATGCAAGTCGAACGGTAAATTCCCTTCGGGGAATACGAGTGGCAGACGGGTGAGTAATACGTAGGAACTTACCTTCAAGTGGGGAATAGCTCATCGAAAGATGGGGTAATGCCGCATATGGTCGCAAGATCAAAGTCGCAAGACGCTTGAAGAGAGGCCTGCGCCCTATCAGGTAGTTGGTGAGGTAATGGCTCACCAAGCCAATGACGGGTAGCCGATGTGAGAGCATGATCGGCCACAAGGTAACTGAGATACGGTGCCTACACCTACGGGTGGCAGCAACTGGGAATATTGCGCAATGGACGAAAGTCTGACGCAGCGACACCGCGTGTGGGAAGAAGCTTTTCGGAGTGTAAACCACTGTGGCAGGGGAACAATTTTGAGCGTACCCTGCTAGAAAGCACCTGCTAACTACGTGCCAGAAGCCTCGGTAATACGTAGGGTGCAAGCATTATCCGGATTTACTGGGCGTAAAGCGTCCGTCGGCGGTCTATAAAGTTTCATCTTTAATACTGGGGCTCAACCCCAGATACAGGATGGAAAACTAGTAGACTAGAGTTTACTATGGGGAGCTGGAATTCTCGGTGGAGGGGTGAAATCCGTAGATATCGAGAGGAACACCATTCGCGAAGGCGAGCTCCTGAGGTATAACTGACGCTCAGGGACGAAAGCTTGGGTAGCAAAAGGGATTAGAGACCCCTGTAGTCCAAGCCGTAAACATTCCTTGCTAATTGCTTGGTCCTTTATGGATTGAGTGATGTAAGCTAACGCGTTAAGCAAGGCGCCTGGGGATTACGATCGCAAGATTAAAACTCAAAGGAATTGACGGGGGAGCGCACAACCGGTGGAGCATGTGGTTTAATTCGATACAAAGCGAAAAACCTTACCTGGGTTTGACATGTACCTGAGTGGTACACAGGTGTTGCATGGCTGTCGTCAGCTCGTGTCGTGAGGCGTCCACTTAAGTGTGGTAACGAGCGCAACCCTTATCTCGTGTTACAAGTGTCACGAGAGACTGCCCTGCTTTTTGCAGGGAGGAAGGAGAGGATGACGTCAAGTCAGCACGACCCTTACATCCAGGGCTACACACATCCTACAATGGAGCCGACAACGGGAAGCAATATCGCGAGATGGAGCTAATCCTTAAACGGCCCCTCAGTTCAGATTGCGGGCTGCAATTCGCCCGCATGAAGTCGGAATCGGTAGTAATCGCAAATCAGCAGGTTGCGGTGAATACGTTCTCGCTCCTTGTACACACTGCCCGTCAAACCAGCAAAGTTAGCAACACCCGAAGCGGATGACCATAACTCGCAAGAGAGTGGCTCTTCTACGGTGAGGTTAGCGATGAGGGTTAAGTCGTAACAAGGTATCGCTACTGGAAGGTGGCGATGGATCACCTCCTTTCTAAGGAGAATGGGTAGGGGTTTTTTCACGACCTCCTTCTCCCATCTAGGGTGACCTAGATGAAACAACAACAAAATCCTATGACCAAGTGTCTAGGTCTCACTTTCTGTCACTGTATTTGTATCTAAATTGGCTTTTTACTTTTGCTTTTGATGAACCGCTTTTTATGGCGGTTTTTTTGTGCCAATTTCACAAATTTAGATCGATAGGTTACAATCGGATTAAATTTAGTTAAAAGAAAGAAATTATGACAGAACAAAAGTATAGAGATCACAGTCAAGAAACTATGAGAAAAGGAATTCCTCCCGATCCAGAAATAATGAAAAGATTTGAACAAAATAGAACAGAAGTTGTTAGAGCATTCAAAAATCCCGACCTATCTTACAAAGAAGCAATGGCTTTAGCGATTGATTTACTTGGAGAAGAAGAAGCAAGAGCAATAGGAGAGGGGCTGACTAAAGAAAATTAAGGAAAAACATGACTACCTATCGTGAGGAAGAAAATAACAAATTGATAAGCGATTTTCAAGAATTAAGAAAAGAGCACGATAGTAAAATGGAAAAAGCCAGAGAAATACTAAAGCAAGACCTTCCTCCGTTTTTAGCATTAGCAATGGCATCTAGAATTATTGGCAGAGAAGAGGCCAAAAAACTGCAAAAAACTATTTCTAAAAAGTAGTCTAAAAATAATTACTTCTGTTTTTAATAAATATATCGAAATGTATCAAAATATATACTGATATATCAATTCTTCTGCCTGAGAGAGCAAATTGGCAGAGTCATCTAATGATTGCTAATTAGCCGATGTAGTGCTAAAATTTTTAAACAAGATAATTATTCAAATCCTTGAGGAAAAATTTGATGGTAAAAAATCCATCATGTGTTAAAATATAACTCTGTTTAAATGGGTGTGTAGCTCAGATGGTTAGAGCGCAGTCCTGATAAGACTGAGGTCCTTGGTTCGATTCCAAGCACACCCACTATAGAGCGAGAATGGCGCCTGTCTAGTACTCTAAAAGTACTCTATCTTTCCTCAAAGGTGCTTGAAATATGTTGAAACAAAAATCTCTACCAGCTAGCCAACTCACCTTACCAGTTATTCCTATTCGTGAGGGCGTTTTATTTCCATCGACTGAATCGGTTTTAACTTTTGGTAGAAAATTATCACTGCAAGCTATTAAACAGGGAGAAGGAAACGGTAAATACGTTGTTTTGTTAACTCAAAAAAAAGCCAGCTTAGAAAAACCTAAGAGTTCAGACTTATATCAAATTGGTACTTTAGGCATTGTTGAAAAAACATTAACCACTGGCGACAGCGTCAGTGCTCTTGTGAGAGGCGTCGGTCGTGTCAGAGTCCAAAATTTTATCCAAGATCGTCCTTTTATCATTGCTAGCGTTGAAAAACTTTATGATTTGTTCGAAAGAGATGAAGAGCTAACAGCTCTTAATAATCAGCTTCAAAAACTTTTTAAAAAAACTGTCCAAATGGGCAAACAAATTGAATTCTTAAACTTCATTAAGTTGTTGAGTGGTGTCAACGAAGGGGAAATGGCTGACCAAATTGCCAGCACCCTTAGTTTGTCCACCAAAGAAAAACAAGAAATTTTAGAAATTTCTGAGGTTAAAAGTAGAATTAAAAAAATTATTTTTCATTTATCCAAAGAAGTTAAAGTTTTGGAAATTGAAAAAGACGTCTCCAAAAAAACTCAAGCTAAATTTGACCAGCACATGCGCGAAAGCATTTTGCGCGAACGCATGCACACCATTCAAAAAGAATTGGGCGAAATCGATGATGAAGAAGAAATAATCAGTGATTACTCTAAAAAACTTAAGAAAATTAAGCTTCCTAAAGAAATAGCAGAGCGCGTTCAAAAAGAAATTAAAAAGCTAGAACAAATGTCGCCTAACAATCCTGAAGGATCTTATATTCGTAGTTGGCTAGACTTAGTTTTGGAATTGCCTTTTGGCAAATTCAAAAATAAGCAAATTGACATTAAAAAAGCATCCGAAATGCTAGACAAAGATCATTATGGCTTAGAAGACGTCAAAGATCGTGTCCTTGAATACATGTCAGTTTTACAGCTTAAACAAAAACAAAAGAGCAAAAAAAGTAAAAATATTCCTACCATTCTATGTTTTGTTGGCCCTCCTGGAGTTGGTAAAACTAGTATTGGTCGTTCTATTGCTAACGCACTTGGTCGCGATTTCACTAAGATTTCTCTAGGTGGAGTGAAGGATGAGGCAGAAATTCGTGGTCACAGACGTACCTATGTTGGCGCTATGCCAGGTAGAATCATCAAAGCTATTTCCAACGCCAAAAGCATTAATCCTGTTTTTATGCTTGATGAAGTCGATAAACTTGGTAACGATTTTCGTGGTGATCCTAGCTCAGCTCTCTTGGAAGTACTTGATCCAGAACAGAATCACGCCTTTGAAGATCACTATTTAGATTTTCCTTTTGACCTTTCTAATGTTCTTTTCATTGCCACTGCTAATACTCTCGATACTATTCCCGCTGCTTTGCGAGATCGCTTGGAGATTATCCAATATTCTGGCTATACAGCTGAAGAAAAGTTCCAGATTGCTAAGCGTTATTTATTAGCAAAAGCTATTTCTGCCAATGCTCTGAAAAAAACAGAAGTCAAAATTGGCGATAAAATTTTGGAAAAAATCATTAAAAGTTATGTTAAAGAGGCTGGCGTTAGAGATTTGGAAAGACAAATCAATAAAATCATGCGCAAGATTGCTAGAGAATTGCTGGAAGGCCAAGAAAAGAAAATCGCTGTTGATCAAAAAAAACTTAAAAAGTATCTAGGTCCAGAAATTTTTGATGAAAGTTTAGCAGAAAAAGATAGCCAAATTGGTTTAGCAACTGGTCTGGCTTGGACAAGCGTCGGTGGGGATGTTTTATTTATCGAAGTAGCTCTTTCTCCTGGTAAAGGACTGATTAAGTTGACCGGCAAACTGGGTGACGTGATGAAAGAATCTGCTCAAGCTGCTTTAACCTATGTAAGCTCTCACCATCAAGAACTGGGTATAAAAATCGAAACAATCAATAAATCAAATGTTCACATCCATGTTCCAGAAGGAGCAGTGCCAAAAGATGGTCCTTCTGCAGGTGTCACAATCGTCACAGCTTTAGTATCTGCTTTTAGCAAAAAAGCAGTTCGCAAAGATGTGGCCATGACTGGAGAAGTAACTTTGCGCGGACGAGTTTTACGCATTGGCGGACTTAAAGAAAAAGCCATCGCCGCCTATAACGCTGGTAGTAAAATTATCATTATTCCTAAAGAAAATGAGCGCGATCTTGAAAAGATTCTCCCACTTCTTAAAGGAAAAGTTACTTTTAAACCAGTTAGCGATGTTGCCGAAGTCTTAGAAATCGCCCTACAAAAATAGCTGTTATACTTGTCTTAGATCTATGTTAAAAAAGCTTTTACTTTTATTAGCTTCCTTAGTTGTTTTTGTTGTTGCTTTGATTGTTGTTATTGTTGATCCATTCCACAAAAATTCTATAGCAGGATTGCAAATTGAATATCCAAACGGAAGCGCATCTGTTTTTCTTGATGAGAGTTATTTGGGTAAAGCACCACTTACAGAGGAAAAATTACAGAGTGGAGAACATATTATTAAAATTACTCCCGACGATGAGCAATTAAGCAATTTAAATCTGCCAATTTTTCTAGAAAAAGGCACCTTAACTATAATTGTCTATAATCCCGGAGATAATCCTCGCAATAGTTCCAGTACAGTTTTTGAATTACGCAAGAGAAATGATAAGAGTTCAGCAGTCAGTTTTGAAACCTATCCAGAAAATGCTTTTATTTCCTTTGATGATCAAGAAGTAACTTTTTCTCCTCTAACAATTGAGGCAGTTGAGCCTGGAGAGCATCATTTCATTGTTAATTTGCCATCATATGAGGCTCAGGATCATAGTTTTCTAGTTCTTGAGGGCTATGAAACCAAAGTCACTATTAATTTAGCCAAAAATCTTAAAATAATAGAAGAAGAAACCAAAACTAACGAAGCAACTGCTAGCGTTATTCAAGAAAAACTTGATCAAAATAATGAGGCAAGTGCTTCTACAAATGAGGCAAGTACTTCTACAAATATCGAAAATATCGTAGAATAAAATCACATATGAATCAAAAAACAAACGGTGGAAACTTATTCTTTGCTTTTATTTTAGTGATTGGTTTAATTGCTATTACTAGATTTACCAACCTTAAACCACACTGGGGCAGTCTAGAAATGGGAGCTACTTCTACTATTACAGTTAGTGGTTTAGCCAAAAAAGAACAAAACAATCAAATTGCTAATTTCACAGCAGGCATGGATAGCATTGAGACGAGCAAGGAAGAAGCTCTTAATAAAGTTAATGAGGCTATGAATCAATTAATTGCCAAAGTTAAAGACTTCGGCATTAAAGAAGAAGACATTCAAACTCAAACTGCCAGTGTTTATCAGGAAACTGAATATGTAGACTCAAATACCTCTGGAGTCACAAATATGATGTATCCAGAGAGAGGCGATGCACAAAAAGGTGATTGGCGAGCTAATAATTCTGTCAGTATTAAGTTGCGTGAAGTAGATAGAGCCGAAGCTTTATTGGCTATTCTAAACGAGAGTGGTGCAAACTATGTTTACGGTCCAGATTTTAGCATTGAAGATGTAGATTCAGCCAGTGATGAGCTACTCGTTGACGCCGTAACTAATGCTAGAGAAAAAGCCGAAAAAATTGCCACTGCTAATAATCAAAAAGTCGGTAAAATTATTGCGCTCACTGAAGGTGGCGTTAGCCCAATCTATTCAGCTTATAAATTAATGGCTCCAATGACAGGTGCTGGAAACGAAACAGCTATTGATGCTAATTTAGAACCTGGTTCTAGCACCACTAGTAAAACAGTTACTGTCACCTTCGAGCTTAATTAATTATTTTAATTAGAAAAGTTTAATTAAATAGTGATTCCCTCTGGAAATCACTATTTCTCCTAAAGAAAGCAGTTCTTGGATTTTAATTTTAGGATAAGCCTCTAATTCTTTTGTGCCGACAAATACGTACTTGATTTGATATTTTTCTAAATAAGATTTAGTTTTTTCACTGCTTGGATGATTATAGATTTCTTCTACTTCAGTCGTGCGCACTGCTGGTTTATCCCAACCAGCTCTCCACAACCATTCATGGACTCGCCAACCCAAAATGGTTGGCATACCAGAAAAAGCAGAAATTCTAGCAAATTCACTATAAGATTCGCCGACTGCCTCAACAATATTGACTTGTTTTTCCTCATTTTCTTTTAAGTAATTCATCAGAATAAAATCTTCTGGATATTTACGCTCAAACCAAGCCAGACCATTTAAACCCTGATAATTTCTTAGGCCACCATAATAGCTTCTGTAGGCTGAGTAAGGATAAACTAGAGTGGAGAAAAAGAGAAAAACTACAATTGGTAAATAAAGAAAAAAGAATCGACGTAGTCTAACTTTGAACAAGAAAAGTTTCTTCTTTTTGTGCGAGAAAAATTGTCTTAAATCAATAGATCGCCAAGCAAAGAAATCATGATCTTTTTTTGGTTCAAAAAAGATATAACTAAAAAATAAACTAAGTATTACTCCAAGTAGCATGAAGCCCTGAAAAACCAGCTTGAACATTGTATTGGCTCTAGGATAAGTGTGATAAATATCTTCAAAATAAAAGAGTTCTGGAAAAATTATTAAAAATAAAACTAAAATAAAAAGCGCCAAAATTAAAATTGGTATTGGCTTCTTATCTAAAAAAAATGAGCGAATCATAATTAGAAACAAAAGCGCCCAAAATAAATGTGGACCATATAAAACTAATAATTGCCAAAAAGCTGTATGCTCTCTAGCAATTAATAAATTCCCGGCGATAGCAGTAAAATTCAAAAACCAAAAAGTAGAAATAACGGCTGTAGCAGTAAAAATAATTGATGCAGACAAAAAAAGTGGCAAGAAAAAAGATTTATCTTTGATTAATAAAATAAAAGAAATAATCACGAGCAAAAGCCCATAAATCATAATGTCCCAAGTATTTGTCATCACTAAAACTCCAAATAGAATTCCTATCAAAATGCTGGGTAATTTAGGAAGAACTTTTTTAAGTAAAAGTTCTTTTAGCCAAACAAAAATTGTCAAAAGCATTAATAAAGAAATCGGCAAAGATAAAACGTGAGCGTGAAGATCACAGACTACAAAACTATAGGCAGGAAATTCATGGATGGTTCTCTCTATAAACCTCGTTGCGTCTGGGTACCAATAGGTATCAAAACTATTCCCGCTTAAAAAATACCAAAGAGTGTGACCGTTCGCTCCTAAAGCCACTAAAAAAACAGCAAAAAAGCCAGCAGCCACAGCAGCTTTGAGGCCAACTTTATCTTCACTTAAATTAGCGCGCAGATTGAAGGCTAAAGAAAAAAGCTCCAGACAAAAAAGACCAAAAATAGTGATCAATAGTAAATTATATCCATAAGTTAGATCAACCTGCCAAAGATGAATCAGGATCGCATTATAAAATTGCCCAAAACTATAATAGTTGATACTTTGATTGGCAAACCAAATATCTCCAGCAGGCAAAGTTGGTGATTTTAGATAAGCCTGGATAAAACCGGCGTCCATAAATTTTTCCAAACCTAAGGTTTCTGGCTGAAAACTTCGAGTAATAAACAAAAAAACCATAGCAGCCAGCAGAACAATTTCTTCAATTAAAATTATTTTGCCAAATTTTGTAATAAAATCTTTCAGAAAATTTTTCTTAAACCAAAAAAAACGCCAAGAAAAATATGAAGACGTAGCAATCAATATGAAAAATAAAGAGTTAACTCCTATGTCAGTATTAATTGGAATTTTAAAAAAAGCTAAATTCCAAACCAGTAGAGATAGAAGCAAGATGGAAAAAATTCTCCCAAATCCCCAAGCAGAGTCTCTCAAGTAAACAAACTTGTTAGATAAATGAAAAATAAGTGGCAAAGCAATAATCTGCAATAAAAACAAAACAAAATATGTCCAAAGTAAAAGTAAAAGATCATGAACCAGCATGGGCTCTACTATAACAAAAAGCTCTTGATTTTTGAAACAATTGCTTTGAAAGAAAAGAATTTATAAGGATAATCAATAGCGCGATCAAGCAAATTGCTCAACCACCAGATCTGGACTTTTTTCTGATTATTGGCTAAATAAGAAGCTACATCCCAATTGTCCTCAACAAAATAATCAAGCTCTAGTTTTTCGATCATTCTCTTTTTGAAAAAATGAGGCTGTTCATCTTGGTCATTAAAGTAGATTGCTTTGAAAATATTGTTACGATTAAAAACTTTTTGCCATCTAACCGTATCACTCTTGAGACAAGAGAAACGTGCGCTGACTATGTAGATTTCTAATTTATTATCTAAATCTAGAACTAATTTTTCGAAATCAGAAAAACCACCAGCTAATTTAAAGCTACTCTTGTGTACCAATAACCACAAAAACTCCTCCAAATTAGAACTGGGGTGATAGAATTCTAATTCCTTGCGTGGAAAAAGATGAGCTTTTTTACTGCGAGAAATCAAACTACGAAAAAAACGACTGGGGTTATAAAGAATCACTCCGTCGAGGTCAAAACCAATTTTTATTTTTTTCTTTGTCATATCCTTATGAAGCAGAAGTCTCCATTCTAACATGTTTGGCGAGTTTTCTGGCACTAGAGACAGCATGATTGATGCCTCGATCAAACGGGTAAACATGTTGCATAGAAACCCAATATAAATTTTTTATGCTCGTATTAAATTTTGGCAAATATTGACTCTGGTTAATAAAACTAATTGGTTGAGCAAAAGGCGCCTTAAAAACCTTTGCCTCGATTAAATTCTGGTCAAAATCTTGATCAAGTTTTTTTAAATAAGGTCTGTAGTCAGCAAGCAATTGCTCAGTGGATTTTTGATATTCTATGTCACTTGCTTCCAAATAACGACCCAAATAAACCAAACTCTCGCCATTGTAATGTTTATTTGAAACAAGATTGTCATGTTCCACCATAGCTACAAAAGGCCAATTTTTTTCATTAATGTTCAACCAATACGTACCATCTTGTAAGATTTTCTTTTTCAAACGAAGTAGCATTGTCATTGCTCCTAAGCCAAGCATTTTATCTTGTTTCAATTCTGGAAGGTCGATTAGTTTACTAAAAATAGGGGAAGATAAAGTAGAAATAACCAAATCATATTCTTTACTAAATTTTTTCCCAGCTCCATCTATTAATGACAGGATAAATTTATCTTCTATTTTGTTAATTTTTTCTACTTTATGAAAAAAATTAAATTTAACTCCCATTTTTTCTAGCTTACCAACAATCAAATCTGCCAAATTTCTAAAACCACCTTCAAAGTATCCCAAGGCAGCTGTACGCGGATTAACTCTTGCCCAAAACCAAGAAAGATTAATTTGGTCTTTAAAACGACCAAATTTAGAAACAAAGAGAGGCTCCCAAATTACTTTCCAAGATTCTTTGCCCATGGTCAAAATTAAAAACTGACTGGCTTTAAATTTTTCTAATATCACACCATTCGGTAGGATTTTCAAAAAAGCTAAAACAGCACCAGTTCTTAATCTAGAAAGAAAAGAGATTTCTTTGAATTTAAGTAAAGTCCAAGGGGTATCGATTTGCCAAATTTTACCATTATAGAGAGTTGAGCTCTTGGCTTTTTTGTAAACCAATTGCTCACGAAGCTCAAGTTCAGACAAAAATTGTTTAAATGCCTTATCTGTGTCAAAAACATGATGGTAATGTTCTTCTAATGTCCAATCCCAACCATCCTCTTTGAAGCCAGCAGCCAAACCACCTGCGGAATCATTGGGATCAATTATCTCTATAGAATTGTTTTTATCCTTGCTTAGATCATAGGCTACTGCCAATGCGCCAAAGCCGGCACCAATAATTGCAATTTTCATAATATGTCAGTCACGAATTTATTTTTCTCCTCAGCATTTCTCGAGTAAAGACATTTACTCGGGTAATGCAATGCATCGAAAATAAATTCGTTCCTTTCTTTAACTAATGATGGCAAGTTTTGCACTTTAGAGAGTTCGTTAGAAGTCACTGTAAACCAAACATACTCAATCGTTAATCTCTAAACAGTGACTTCTCCGAGTGAGACGAAGATTGTTATGCTCATTAAACAAACAATTTTAGTCGAACGTAACTCGTCAAAGTGTAAAGCTTGCATATCACCATTATCTCCAATTTGGAACTAAAAAGTAAACAGCATTTGCAAAATTCTTTGGAACTTCCAAAGCTGTCCAGTGTGGGTAAAAAATAATAAAGAAAAATAAAGGCCAAAAAAGCACATTGAAGATGAGTGCTCTTTTCTTTGCCTTATCTTGAATCTTTTCAAAAAAGTTAAGTAGGAAATAGGATAAAAGAATAATTAAAAAGGGAATTGCTGGCAGATAATGATAAATAAACATTGGCCTTGAAAAAATTATCCATGGCAAAAAACTCAATAAATAGATTAAAAATATCAGAGAAATGCCATTCCTGAGAGCAGAAACATGTTTTTTACTTAAGAGAAAAACTATAGTAATTAGCAAAGCTAAAAATAAATAAAAACTTAGCAAAGGATTCTCCAAAGCATAAATGTTAACTACTGAAGATATTTGTTCACTTCCTTTAAAAAACCAGACTGGCCTTAAATTTAATAGCCAACTCAGGGGACCACTGCTATATAAATGAACATTTGGATTGCCCAAATGAGACAAAACAATAGTTTTTTGCAAAATGAAAAAATCAGCAATAGTTCTGCCACCAATAAACATCGGTAAATAAGTTAAAAAATAAATAAAAGCTGGTGTAAAAATTAATGAAAAAATCAAAAAAGGTAATTTTTTAAAATTTTTAAGCGATAGAAATTCTCTGGTAAATAAGAGCAGAATTATCCACAAAGCTGTCCACTTACTTGCCAAGGCAAGAGCTAAAAGACAACCACTTAAAAATAAAAATTGATATTTTTTTTGGGATAAATAAACAAAATAGGCAAAAACACCCGCCAAAAGAAAGAAAAGCAAGAAAATATCATTCATGGCAATGCGAGATTGGACGAGAAATAAACCATCTAAACTCAAAAAGAAACTGCCTAGTAAAGCTAAATTGCTTGCTAAATCATTTCCCTCACCTTTGAAAAAAAAGTGCCGACCTAAATAACGTAAGAAAAAATAAAATACAATCAAGGTAAGCATAGAAAAAACAAGCGAAGGCAGGCGCCAAGCTAAAGGATTTTTACCTAAGAAATGAATGGAAGTGGCTTGAAAATATTTTGCCAAAGGTGGATGAAGCCAATCGGCAATATTTTGTCCATCATAACTTGGCTGATTGTAATCAAAAGGCATTTGAAAATTACCATCACTCAGCATCATCGCCGCTGGCACATGATAGAGCTCATCAAAATACATTTGACTGGGATAATTAAGACGAAACAAACGAGTAAATAAAGCAAAAAGCAAAATTAAGCTAAGAACCACTATTTCTTTTAGGGTCATTGTATCTCAAACTATATGCTAAAAATGAGTTTTTGACAAGCTAATCTACAAGTAAGCCTTGAGAAGCAGCAAAGAGCAAATCTAAGAAGTCAGCCAGATCTAATGATGTTCCACCAAGTAAGACGCCGTCACAAACTTTCAAAAAAGAAACGACATTGTCAGCATTGACACTGCCGCCATAAATCAAAGTCTTTGAATTATAATTTACTTGTAATTCTTTTCTAATTGCGAGTAAATTCCCAGCCTCTTCAGCCTGGCCACTACCAATGGATGCCACCGGCTCATAAGCCAATAGGCATTGTGCAAGAACTTCATTCTTTAAAAAACGAGCTTGTTCAACAAAATAAGCCTTATCTAAACATAAAATTGGCTTAATTTTCCAATTAAGTGCTTCATTAACTTTATCCGCCACTAACTGCGATGTCTCTGCTAAAAATCTCCTGCGCTCACTATGTCCTAAAATTGCATATTCGATATTTAAATCTTGCAAATTAAAAGCTGCTACTTCGCCAGTGTAAGATCCGCTACCAAAAGGACTAAGATCTTGAACAGCTAATTTGATAGGTAAATGACGCTTGTCGATAATCTCTTTGGCTAAAGACAAAAAGGGATAGGGCGGGGCCAAAATTATTTCCAAAGAATCAAGTGGTCTACGATTTTCTTCATTGCTTGGAAAATTATTTAGCCAATATGCTACTTCTGAAAAAGTTTTATTTGATTTCCAATTAGCAATGACGTATTTTTTCATCTGTATAGATATGTTACCATGTCACAATCGTGTTAGAAATTGCCGAACTCCTCAATGATCTCAATCCAGAACAGCGCAAGGCTGTTTTACATAAAGATGGACCAGCGATTGTTTTAGCTGGAGCAGGCAGTGGTAAAACCACGGTTCTTACGACTAGAGTTGCCTATCTAATCAAGGAAAAAAAGCTTCCAGCTAGCAGTATTTTTCTGGTAACTTTTACCAATAAGGCCGCTGCGGAGATGCAAAAAAGGGTTTTTGAATCTACTGGTCAAAGACTAGCTTTTTCTGGCACTTTTCACAGCTTAGCCGCTAAAATTTTGCGCATCGAGGCTGGCTACGGAAATTTGGAAAAATTTGGTCTCAATGCCAACTTCACCATCTATGATAGCGACAACCAACTTTCTGTTATTAAAAATATTTATAAAAACAATGGTTTCGATTCAGCCACATTTAAACCACAAGTCGTTAAAGCAAAAATTAGTAGCGCCAAAAATGAGCTAATTAGTCCAATAGATTTTAAAGAAACTGCCTCAGACAGCCTACAGATTTTTACTGCCAAAGTTTATAAAATTTATGAAAAAAGATTACGTGATGAGAACGCAGTCGATTTCGACGATTTACTTTCAATTTGTTATCGACTCTTAATGGAAAACGAAGCCGTTAGAAAAAAATATCAAGAAAAATTTCTGCACGTTTTGGTCGATGAATTCCAGGATACCAATAAAGTCCAATATTTTTTAAGCAAGATTTTAGCAAAAAATCCTCGTTTGCCATCATCTGAAGATAATCTTTTTGCCGTTGGTGACTTCTCTCAGAGTATTTATGCCTGGAGAGGGGCAGACTATCGCAACCTCAAAAGATTGAGTCAAGATTTTAAAAATATTACTGAATATCGTCTCGAAAGAAATTATCGCTCTACACAAAATATTCTTGATGCTGCTACTTCTGTTATTTCTAATAATCTGTCTCATCCTGTTTTAGAATTATGGACCGATCAAACTTCTGAGGAAAAACTAGAAGTGTACGAGACCAGTAGTGGAGAACTAGAGGCTGAAAAAATAGCTTCCATCATCAAAGAAAAATATTCAGACAAACTCAACGAAATTGTTTTACTTTATCGCACTAATGTTCAATCTCGTACTTTTGAAGAAGCTTTTATGCGTCGCAAGTTGGCTTATAAAATAGTCGGAGGGACCAAATTCTACGATCGCAGTGAAATCAAAGATTTGCTAGCTTACCTGCGTCTTTGTTTTAATAAGCTCGATAGTCCAAGTCGAATTAGAGCAGAAAAAAATGGCAAGAGACGTTTGGCAAAATTAGATGAGTGGCTATCCAAAACCAATCAAGCAACTATAGAAAATCCCAGTACTTGTCTGCAAGGTATTTTGGAAAACACTCTCTATCTAGATAAATATGACCAAAAAGATGCTGAAGATGCTGATCGTTTAGCCAACATTCAAGAATTATTTAATGTTGCCAGTCGTTTCGATAATACTTTATTACTTTTAGAAAACATTGCCCTTGTTCAAGATGGCTATTTGGCCAATGAAAAGGATTTTGAGCAAAAAGAAAATAATGAAATCACCATGATGAGTCTGCATTCCGCCAAAGGTCTGGAGTTCCCAATTGTTTTTATGGTTGGCATGGAAGAAGGCCTATTACCTCATTCCAGAGCTATTTTTGAAAGCAATGAAATAGAAGAAGAACGTCGCCTTTGTTATGTAGGTATCACCAGAGCCAAAGAAAAATTATATTTTAGTTATGCTAGAAGTCGCTTCACTTATGGCTACAGTAGTGATTGTATGCCGAGTAGATTCCTTGCTGAAATTGATCAAAAACTACTAAAAATGAATCGTAGTTTTGATAGTGCCTCTAGCCACCCAGAACGTGAAAAGTATTTTTATAAAAAAACCAAAACCGAGCCAACAAACAAAAAACCCAAGCAACGACTAGTGATTGATGATGAAAGTTTGGAAGCTTTGCTAAATGACGAATTAGATATTAGAGAGTTTTTAAAAAAGTAGCCTTGGCAAAATCTAGATATTTAACCTATAATGACAAGCTAGCCTATGCTGATTAGAGAAATACTTCCACAAGAGAAAGAACTTTTTAACCAAGTTGCTAATCATCCTCTTCAATCCTACGAGTGGGGCGAATTTAGAAAAAAAACTGGAGTCCAAGTCGAGAGACTTGGCTTTTTTGTTGGCGGCAAAATAAATAGCACCATGCAAGTTACTTTTCATAAAATTCCATTTTTAAATCGTTTTGTCGGCTATTTTCCAAAAGGTTTTACTCCAGACGGAGATCAAATGGCAGCTTTGCAACAGTTAGCAAAAAAATATAATGCCATTTATATCAAGATGGAACCAAATGTTAAGAAACCAATTGAACAAAGTAGTGAAGAGAATCCAAACATTCAATTTTTGAAAAAATTTCAGGTAGAAGAGGGCAGACCTTTATTTACCAAGTACACTTTTGAATTAGATTTAAGCTCCAGCGAAGAAGAATTAATTGAGAAACAAAATAGTAAAACTCGCTACAACGTTAAACTTGCTAGTAAAAAAGGAGTTAGAATCGTCGAAGACAGCACTCAAAGAGGTTTAGAAGATTACCTAAAAATTTTAGAAGAAACAACCAAGAGACAAGGATTTTATGCTCATACACCAGATTATTTTCGTAAGCTTTGGGAGAGTCTAAAAGACAGTGGAATGATGCATATTTTCAAAGCAGTCTATGAAAATAATGTTTTGGTGGTTTGGATTGTTTTTATCTTCAATGATGTTTTATATTATCCATACGGAGCTTCTAGCTCTATAAACCGTGAAGTCATGGCTAGCAATTTAATGATGTGGGAAGTGATCCGTTTTGGCAAAACCAAAGGTTGCAAGAGTTTTGACATGTGGGGCTCGCTTGGACCAGACCCAGATCCAAAAAGTCCATGGAATGGTTTTCATCGCTTTAAAAAAGGCTACGGTGGAGAGCTGGTCGAGTTTATAGGCAGTTATGACTTAGTCAACGATTATCCTGTTTATAAACTTTACACCTTGGCGGAGAACTTACGTTGGAAATTTTTGAGAATAAAAAAACAAATTTTAAAATTTAATTAGCGAAAGGGCATATGCAAAAAAGATTTAAAAGAATTCTACTCAAAATTGGCGGAGAATCTTTAATTGGAGATCGGGAGTATGGAATCGACCCAAAAGCTGTTCTTTCTCTCGCTGAGAAAATTAAAGGTATTTATGCCAAAGAAGTAGAAATTGCTATTGTAATTGGCGGAGGAAATATCTTTCGCGGTTTAGCTGCTTCAAAAAATGGAATCGACCGAGCTACTGCTGATTATATGGGTATGCTCGCCACAGTCATGAATGGCTTGGCACTTCAAGATGCTTTGGATAAAGTTGGTGTCCCAGTGAGAGTTCAGTCTGCACTACAAATGCCTGCTGTAGCTGAAAGTTTTATTCGTAACAAAGCCATTCGTCACATGCAAAAAGGCAGAGTTATTATTCTAACTGCTGGCACAGGCATGCCTTACGTTACCACTGATTCAGGTGCTTCCCTGCATGCGCTGGAATTACACTGCGATGTCTTAATGAAGGCTACCAAAGTTGATGGCATTTATGATAGCAACCCGACAAATAATCCAAGTGCCAAGCGTTATAAAACAATGAGTTTCAAAGACGCAATTGAAATGGACGAAATTCAAATTATGGACACCTCAGCCTTAGCTATGTGTAAAGAGAACAATATGCCAATTATGGTTTTTAATCTCTTTGATGATGGACAACTAGAGAGAGCCATTGATGGGGAAGACATCGGAACCTACATGGCCAGCGATACTAAAACTGTCCTAGCTTAATCTTTTAGACTTGTTGGAAAAGATGATTTTGTGTCATACTAATTGCATATGAAAACATTTGCTATTAACGGTTTTGGTCGCATTGGTCGATTGGCTTTTCGCGTTTGGTTTGAAAAAGAAAGCGATAAAATTGCTCTTAAAGTTATTAACACTTCTGGCTCCATGAATATTGGAGATTGGGTACATTTAATTAAACACGACACTGTCTATGGTTCATTCAAAGAAAAAATTACTTTCAAAGAAACTCAAAACATAGACGAGGTTAGCGATGAAAATCCAGAACTTGGCTATATTAAAGTTGGCGAACATAAAATTGTTGTGACCGCTCAAAGAGATCCTGCCAAAATTCCTTGGACGAAGTATGAAGTTGATATTGTTCTTGAATCAACTGGTCAATTCAATAAACCTAAAAAAGCAATTGCTCATATTACCGCTGGAGCTAAAAAAGTTTTACTTTCAGCCCCTACTAAATCAGATAAAGAAAATGAAGTTTCGACTAGCGTTATTTCTGTCAATGAATTTGATAAATCCAAACAAATTTTTTCCAACGCTTCTTGTACCACTAATTGCGTAGCTCCTTTGGTAAAAATTATGAAAGAAAAATTTGGCATTGAAAAAGCCGTTTTGACCACCATTCATTCTTACACCGATGATCAAAATTTGCATGATAATTCACACAAAAAAGACATGCGTAGAGCACGCAATGCTGCTTCTAATATCGTCCCTACCAGCACCGGCGCTGCCAAGTCAACCGCTGAAATTATTCCTTCCATGAAAGGTAAATTTGATGGCTTAGCCATTCGTGTCCCAACTCCCACTGTTTCACTTTCTGATCTAACTTTTCTAACCAAAAAAGATGTCACCGCAGAAAAAGTCAATGAAGCTTTCATCGAAGCCAGCAAAAAAGATTATCGCCGCGTCGTCGCTGTCAGCAATGAACCCCTGGTTTCAAGCGACTTCATTGGTTGCGAATACTCAGCTGTAGTTGATCTTGCCCTTACTCAAGTAATTGATGGCAATTTAGTCAAAGTCATTGCCTGGTATGACAATGAATGGGGCTATACCTGTAGATTAGTTGAGCAACTATCAAAGATTTAAGCTAAGCAAATCTCTAGAGCCTTTCCTAACTGATAAATACACAAGTGGAATCTCCAGTGCGCGAAACTCTTGTTAATTTTTCATGTTATAATTCCATTCTTATGCCTAAAACCACAAAACCCGTCGATAAAAAGGACGAAAAAACAGCAGTTAAAAAAGAAGCAAAAAAGGAAACTCCAAAGAAATCCTTAATAGCTCCAAACGATTTTGTTACAATTACCTTGAAGTGGACAATCCTCGAACCAGTTTATAAAAAAACAGTTAATCGCTTTGCCAAAGATGTTAAAGCCGAAGGCTTTCGCAAGGGTAAAGTTCCTTTTGCGATTGTTGAACAAAAAGTTGGTTTAGATAAGATTATTGATCAAGTTTTGAGAGAATTGATTCCACAAGCTTATGAAGAGCAGGTCAAAAAAGACAATAAGAAACCAATCACTACTCCAGAATTTAATCCCATTAGTTTAGAAAAAGGCAAAGATTGGGTTTTGGAAGCACATTTTTCTGGTATTCCAGAAGTTAAATTGGGTGATTATAAGAAAGTCACTAAAAAAGGCAAAGCAGAGGCTGCTAAATTCATCGAAGAACGCAATAAACAAATCAAAAAAGAAGCCGCAGAATGCAAAAAAGAAGACAAAGATCATGATCATGAGCATTCTCATCAAGAATTGAGTGAAGATGAGAAAAAAGAGATTAATCTTCAACACATTTTTAAAGAATTAGTTGCAGAATTCTCCCCAGCAATCGGCGAGCTTTTGCTCAGACAAGAAACTCAAAACGAATACGAGAGATTAGTTAAGCAACTCAAACAATATAAAATTTCTATAGAAGATTATTTAGCTAAACGCCAAATCAGCATTGATCAATTAAGCCAAGAATTGGCTGGTAGCGTTTTAAGCCGTTTGCAATTAGATTTCATCATGGCTGAGATCAGTAAAGTGGAGAAATTCACTGCTACAGATGAAGATATTAAGGCTGAATTAAATAAAATTACTGATAAAAAAATGCGCCAAGAATTAGAAAAAAATCAAGATTACTTGAATCAACTGAAGGCTAATTTACTTCAAAGAAAAACTTTAGATCTTTTGCTTACGCTCTAATTTTGCTATAAGAGAGTAATTTATTGACTTGCGAATCATAAGAACCTATAATGCGCAAGTTAATAATATATCTGTATCAAAATGACAACTTTTGGGCAGGGCAACAATCAATCTAAAGCAAATTCGCAAAAGACGATTAGTCCTTTTGCTGGTTCTTTACTGGAAAATGAGCAAAAAAGTCCAGGCTCTTCTCCTAATCAAAACAGAAGTGAACAAGATTCAAATTCCTTTGCCAATGCTTTATTAAACAGTTCTGGCAGGATGGATGAAGCAGAGAATCAAGATTTATTGCGCAAACAACAAGAAGAACTACTTCTCAAACAAAAAAAAGAAGCTTTAAGAAAAAAACTCCACGACAGAGTTAATCCTGTTGATTCTTATGATCTTTTTTCAGCCAAAGAAGAAAAAAGTAAGAAAGAGCTCAATGAAGTTAGAAAAGAATTAGAGCTATTAATTGCCGATATTAAAGATCTTAGTCAAGAAATTGAAGCTGCAGTTTCCCAAGATATAGTTGCTCCGGGTATTGATGGTGGTAGCTACTACACAAACTTTTTTCACCAATTACGCCAATTAATCATGTTACTTCGTCAAAAAGTTGGTAGCGCTAGTAGCTGGGCTCAACAAATGCAGGGCAAAGGTAAAAAGAAACAGGGTTTAAATTATAAAAAAACCAAAGATGTTCACAGTGGCTTCAATAACGAAAGAAACGCTGGAGCAAATGCGGTAGGATAGTGACTTTTACATAATGGAAGAGTTAAGAGAACACAAATACTTCCTGCCCAAAGAAAAAATTCAAAATAATGACCACAATTGGTTTATTGAGAATGGAGCCCCTTTAATTAACGCTTTTAGACTTACATCAAGTATTGCGAAGTTTCCAGATTTGAGAATGTATCGTCAATTACTTGCATACGAATTATCAACAGCGACTCATCCTGATTATTTTTGGAATGAATATGATGGAGATTCTCCAAAACCAACTGAAGAAGATAGAAAAACTATGGTTTCGTATTTGAAATTTGTAACTTCATTTACCGGTGTTCTGCACTCTAAAGAAATTGAGCAAATTGAAAATGGTAATTTTTATGAATTTATGAAATTTTTCAAAAAACTTGAGTCGCCAAAACCTCTCACAAGCAGAGATGAATTAAAACAAAAAATATTAATGTGGAGAGAAGAAGAATATAAAATAATTGCTTTTCAAGGCTCATTTGATCCACCAACAGAGACTCATTTGATAAATGCAACAGAAGCCTTATTGCTAGCTCAAGAACAAAAACTAAAATTTAAAATTATATTTATTCTTGATAATGACGAGCTGATACAAAGAAAAGCTAAACCGGAAGATGAAAGACCAAGAGTTGGTGTTGAGAAGCGAAGAGAAATTTTAGAATCATTTTGGCAAGTCGCAGGAACTTGCGTCAGCAATGTCAAATCCGCAGATGATTGGTGGGGCTACGTCATGGAGTATCAGGAACTAGGAGTTGACCATGTTCTAATTACAAGAAAACAAAATCAGAAACTAGATGATATCCTAGAAATAGAGAAAAGAAACATAGTCATTAGGGGAGCAAAAAAGAAAGTCTTGTGGTTAGAAGAGATACCAAATGGACTAACATCGACCATGTTGATGGAAAGATATAAAGAATCTCTAGAATGAGACTTTCGTTCAGCTCGAAGACTCAGCAAAATAAAAAATCGCCTGCATGGCGATTATTTATTTTGTGAGCTTGAGAGAACTCGAATCTCTGACCTCTTCAATGTCAATGAAGCGCTCTAACCAACTGAGCTACAAGCTCGTATCTATGAACATATTACATGAGATACGTAACAGAGGGCGATTATAGAAAACTTTGCGCTAAATATCAAGAAGTATCCTGATTCAATAATTGCGACAAAAGCCTTCGTAAGTTATAATCCTCTCGTCAAGATTAATTAATAGTATATAATAACGACCTTGCGTGATTAGAAAAAAATATAATAAAAACAGAAGTGAACAAGTCTATGTGAAGGCGAATCATCAGATTCGTTTTCCAAGAGTACGCGTTCTAGGTGAATATGGTGATTCTTTAGGGGAAATGTCCTCTAACGAAGCTTTAGAAAAAGCTTTGGAGCAGGGGAACGATCTCGTTCTGGTTACAGAAAAAGCAGAACCACCAGTTGTTAAAATTATTGAACTTTCAAAATATAAGTATCAGCTCAAGAAAAAAACTGCTGATACCCGCAAAAAATCAAAGACTCAAGAACTAAAAGAGTTGCGTTTTAGCCCTTTTATGGGTGAAGCTGACTGGCAAGTCAGAAATCGCAAAGTGAGAGAGTTTTTGGAAAAAGGCAATAAAGTTAAATTAACTTTAATGTTTAAAGGTCGACAAATTGTACGTAAAGATTTAGGTTATGACGTTTTTGAAAAAATCTTTACTAGCAATGCCGATGTTGGCAAAGTCAGTATGCCAGTCAAGTTGATTGGTAAGAAGTTACAGGCACAATTAGATCCGATTGGTAAGAAAAAATAAATAGGAACTTATGAAAAAAATCAAAGTCAAAACTAGAAAAGGCGTTTCCCGTCGTTTTCACGTAACTGGTGCGGGCAAAATCATGCGTCGTATCCAAAATCGCCGTCATTTACGCAATAACAAAAGTAAAAAAGCTATTAGAAACTACAGAATTCCAGTCGAAGTAACTGGCAAATTTGCCGTAAAAATCAGGAAAATGCTCGGCTTAGCTTAATTTTCTAGAAAGAATAACCTACTATGTCAAGAACAAAAACAGGCGTTACTCGTCATAAAAGACACAAAAAAGTCCTAAGCCTTACCAAGGGTTTTCGCGGTACAAACAGCAGACTCTACAAACGCGCTAAAGAAGCTTTGTTGCATGCTGGCCAATATGCTTATATCGGTCGCAAATTACGCAAGCGTGACATGCGTCGTTTATGGATCACTCGTATCACTGCAGGCATCAAACAAATCGGCGACAGTCTTAACTACTCTCGCTTTATCAAAGCTTTAAAAACTGCCAAAATTGAATTAAATCGCAAAATGTTAGCCGAAATTGCTGTCAAAGACTTTGACACTTTCAAAGAAATTGTTGCCAAAACTCAAAAATAAGCGTATAAATAACTAATCAAATGTTAAATTTTAGTCGTAAGCAAACCAGCATTATTTTCCAAAATTTCTTGATGAAGGAGAATGCGGGGTAGTTTGCGAAAAAAATAGTAAAAATATAAAAACCCCGCATAAAAGCGGGGTTTTTTAGTTTGGAAAGGAGTTGAAAATGTCAGAAATGGCAAGGTCCGATGAAGTCAATATAAGTGAAAAGCTGAAACCAATGGAAAGCTATAAGTTTTCTGGTTCAAAAGCCAGAAGTTTAGGAGAAATCTTAAGAAGATATCCCAAAATGCAATCCAATTCTCCAGAATTGTACGTCTTATCTTATTTAAATGAACTTGGCGGAGCTAAGATCTAGGGTTATAATCAAAGATCATGAGTCAACAAGATTACATTAAAATTTGCCAAGATTTGCTTTCGCAAGCTAATCAAGAGAATGACACTAAGGCTGAAGATTTGCGTGTCAAATATTTAGGCAAAAATGGCCTATTCAAAAATCTGTCCGCTCTCATCAAAGAAGTCCCGAATGAGCAAAAAAAAGCTTTTGGCCAAGAACTAAATAAGACCAAAAGTAAAATCGAGGAGAAATTAAAGGAAATTGAGCAACAACAAAAAACTACTCAAGCCAAAATTGACCTGACTTTACCTGGCAAAAAAGCCAAAGTTGGTCATCTCCACCCAATTTCTCAAGCTATTGAAGAGATCAGCCAGATTTTTGAAAGAATTGGTTTTAACAGAGTCCGATATCCTGAAGTTGACTTCGATTATTATGTCTTTGAAGCCCTCAACATGCCTAAAAACCACCCCGCTCGTGATGAGTGGGAGACTTTCTTTATCGACACTCCTGCACACGAAAAAATGGGCAAGATCGTTCTCACTACTCACACTTCCAATGGGCAAGTCCGCGAGATGGAGAGACTCAAATCAAAACCACCAATTCGCATGATTAACGTCGCTCGCACTTATCGTCGTCAAAGTGATGCCACCCACACCCAAATGTTTCATCAATTTGAAGGTTTAGTTGTCGATAAGGGTATTAATATCCAACATCTCAAAGGAACCCTAGATTATTTCGCAGAAAGCTTTTATGGACCAGGCACCAAGAGTCGTATCAGACCTTTTCACTTTAAATTTACCGAACCATCCTTTGAAGTCGACTTTAGTTGCCACATTTGCGGTGGCACCGGCAAAAACTGCCGTTTCTGCAAATCAGGTTGGCACGAAGTTGGTGGTGCAGGCATGGTTCACCCCAATGTTCTGAGAGCTGGCGGAATTGATCCAGATGTTTATACCGGTTTTGCTTTTGGCTGGGGAGTAGAGAGGACTTACACTCTCAAAAAAGGATTAAACATTGATGACATCAGACTTTTTTATTCAGGTAATTTAGAATTTTTGGAGCAATTTTAATGAATATTTTAATTCCAGATAAGTGGCTGAGAGAACACTTACAAACTAAAGCTACTAAAAGTGATATTCAAAAATATTTGTCACTGAGTGGACCTTCTGTAGAGAGAATTTACGACAATGAAGTCTACGACATTGAAGTGACCACTAATCGCGTCGATAGCATGTCAGTGCGAGGGGTTGCGAGAGAAGCTGCCACCATTCTCAAAAGAGCTGGCATAGCAGCCCAACTAAAAGATGTTAAATTCCAAGAAATTAAAAAACATCCTGCTGAAAATCTGCCTCTGCCAGAAATTATTTATGAAACAGATGAGGTTCATCGTGTTTTAGCCGTGGTTATGACCGGAGTAAAACATGTCGATAGTCCAGAAATCATGAAGCAAAGATTAGAAGTCATTGGAGTTAACGCCCATGAAGCCCTCATCGATATTAGCAATTACATCACTCACGAGCTCGGTCATCCTTGTCACGTTTTCGATTATGACAAAATAATGAATCGCGGCGGCAAAATTATTATCAAAGAAGCAACTAAGGGTAAGAAATTTACCACTTTAGATGGAGCTGAATACGAGACTATTGGCGGAGAAATTGTTTTCGAATCAGAGAGTGGAGAAATCATTGATCTGCCAGCAATTAAAGGTACTTTAAACACTTGCGTAGATAAAAATACAAAATCAATTTTGTTTTGGATTGAATCCTTAGATGCTAAAAAAGTTCGTCGCGCTTCAATGGGCCATGCCATTCGTACTGTAGCCGCTCAACTCAATGAAAAAAATGTTGACCCCAACCTTGGCAAAGAAGTTATGGAATATGGCGTAAAACTTTTTGAAAAACTTTGTCAAGCCAAAGTCGCTTCAGAACTTTATGACTATTTTCCTAATCATCAAATTCCAAAATCAGTTGCTCTTAAAATGGAAACTATCAAAAATTACCTTGGCATTGAATTGAAAGAAAGTGAGATCAAGGAAATTTTGCACGACTTAGATTGTCAGGTGAGTATTAAAAATAATGTTGTGACTGTCACTCCACCAACTTTTCGTCCAGACATTACCATTGCTGCTGACGTCATTGAAGAATTGGCCAGAATTTATGGTTATCACAATTTGCCAAGCAAACTAATGGATGGAGAACTATCAGTTAATCCAGACCCTAATACTAACTATCAGCTTGAAAGCTTGATTAAACATTTTTTGGCTGACCAAGGCTACCAAGAAATTTATAGTTACTCACTAATTAGTGAAAAGCTAGCACTTGATTCTGGCCATCAGCTAAATAAACATCTAAAGCTAGCTAATCCACTTAAAGAAGAAAATACTTATTTGCGTCGTAGCTTAATTCCTTCTTTGATTGAAATTATCGACAACAATCCATCGCAAAAAGAAATGTCTGTTTTCGAATTGGCTTTTATTTACAATCCGAAAGAAAATGATTTGCCAGAACAAACTCTTAAATTTAGTCTTGTTTCAAATAGAGCTTATTGCCAAGTAAAAGGAGATTTACTTAATCTTTTCGATAGACTTTATATTTTCTCTCATGATCAAGAATTAATCATTGATGAAAAGATTAATAAAGACATCCAAATGCCAATTGCTAAACAAGAAGCGGATTTTTTGATCAAAACTGATAAAAAACAAAAGAAAATTGGCGAACTAATGATTCTTAAAAATAATTTCACCGCCATTGAATTGGATTTGAAAAGTTTAATTGCCGTTTCAAAAAAATATCCAAATTACAAAAAACTAATTAAGACTGCTTCGATTATCGAAGATCTAACTTTTACTTTAAATAAAAATACTGCCGTTGGTGAATTAATCTCTGCCTTTAAAAAAGTCGACAAGCGCATTAAAAAAGTTGAGCTTTTAGATATTTACGAAAATAATTATAGTTTCAGCTTTATTTTTCAAGACGAAAAGATTAATATGAGCAGTGAAGAAGTCGAGCCCATTAGACAAAATATCGTCAAGATAGGTCAAGATGAATTCAAAGCTAAGCTGGTTGGCCAAATTTAAAGAAAAAAACAACCTTGAACTAATTAGGTTATTGCTTTTTTTCTTCATCATTTTCACTTTTAGCATCAACTTGTTTTATAAAATTTCTCTTGACGGAACTTATGTTCGCGGCTTACTAGTAGATTATTTAATTCCCAAAATCTACCTCGCTGAAATTTTTCTAATTCCTTTTTTGATTTTAGAGTTCAATCATCTAAAGAAAATTAAAATGGCAACTTATGGTTGCCTCTTAATTCTGTTTTTACTAATTCGCCAATTGCTCAGTCAAAATCCTTTAGCTGCCTTCACACATTTAATCCATTTTACAGAGCTTTTTTTATTCTTTATTGCTGTTAGTCGTGATCCGCTTTTTAAGAGCAAAATGGCAGCAAAGTTTAGCTTAGGAGCCATGTTCCTAGTAGTTATCTTTCAAAGCTTGTTAGCTTTTTATCAATTCTTTTTTCAGAAATCTTTATTGGCTTATCACGCCCTAGGTGAAACCAATTTGCAGGATTTTGCTAATATCAGCAAAGCTCAGTTTTTCTTTGGTGAAAAAATTCTCCCTTATGGAACTACGCCTCATCCTAACATCTTGGCTGGACTCGTAGTAGTTTTTTCAATTCTGATTATTCTCAAAATCAAAGGTTCCTTGAAGGCTCAGCTGATTTTGTTGGCTAATGCGCTATTGATTATTTTTCTTACTCAATCAATTAGCGCTTTACTCACTTTGGTTTTATTCGGAGTTTATTTAATTTTCCAAAGAATTAAAGTCAAAAGAATTTTTGTAATAATAATTTATTATTTTTTCCTTTTGTTGTTGCCATTTTTACTGAGCAAAATTTCTATAAATGGCATCAATCAAGATTCAGTTAATCGTCGAGTTGCACTAAATCAAGCCAGCCTAGAAATGTTTAAAGATAAAATGCTCTTTGGCGTCGGCATTAATAATTTCACTTTAAACTTGGAAAACTATTCCACAAATGGAAGCAATAGAGAAGTGATTCGCTTCGTCCAACCAGTTCACAATCTTTTATTTCTTGTTTTAAGTGAAGGTGGTTTATTGCTACTAATTATAATATTTTTGTTGATCAAAGAAGCCAAAATTGACGGCTTTTATCGCAAATCAATAATCTTGCTAGCTATCGCTAGTTTAGATCACTACCTGCTCAGTCAATTTTCTGGAATAAGCCTACTTGCTTTGTTTTATCTTTTTATATAAACAGCTTAATCATTCTTCTTATGTATTAGCAGAAGATGATGCCTCTGGTGTAGGCGTCGGAGTAGGTTCCGTGTAATTCCATTCCGTACCACCTGTTCCAATTTTAATTTTGCCACTTTCATTAGTACTGCCACTCTTTGAATAGGCTTTGGCATAGAGCTCATATTTGCCGCGCTCTAATTTGATGGTGTCTTGGAATTCTCGCTGATCTTCAACAGTCTTTTTGAGTTCAAAATCTTTTCCATCAGCTTTTACATACAACTCTAACTTAGCCACACCGGCATCACTGCCAGCTTTAATTTTATATGTAACATCTTCACCACTGATATTTTCTTCATTGCCAGGCATCTCTAAATTAACGTTAATGTCACTCTCAGCTCCACAATATTCTGTCGGATTATTATAGCGAGAATCAGTCTGTGAACTTTTCCAAGCGTCTATACCTTCCTGCCAACGATTACGACCATCTTCGCTAATTGGATCATTTTCTTTGAGAACAATAAATTCTTTTTCAGTGTAATCACCAAAAGCAATTTTAGCTTCAGTTGCCAATTTACCTTCTTCACCTTTACAAACTTTCAGCCATTTGTGAATTGGATCAAGTTCATTACTCAAGGTTCCTTTGATTACAAAATCCCATTTTGTAGCAAAACCGTCATGATTTCTAAATCCAGAGACAGCATCTAATTCGACTCTTTCTACATTGTCAGGCATTTTCCATTCTGGAGCTTGATAACCAAGATCAAGGGCTGCAAAAATAATACGACGCCAAATTGGGGAAGCTCCAGTGATTCCAGAAGCAACATAACTCATAGCTGTATTGTCGTTGTTACCTACCCAAGTACCAACAATCACATCCTGGCTCCAACCGATGGTCCAGTTATCTTTCATACTATTAGTAGTACCAGTCTTAACAGCGATTGGCTTACCAGTGTTGAGTAGAGAATTGGCACCGAAGGCCAAAAGACGGGCGTTATTGTCAGATAAAATATTGTTAATAATGAATGTTTCACCCTCATCGATGATTCTTTGTCCTTCAACTGGATAATGCTCGTAAAGTAAATTACCATCTTGATCTTCGACCTTAAGGATAGAAACTGGCTCAATTTTTAAACCACCATTGGCAAAGGCACTATAAGCAGTCACTAAATCTATCATTTTTACCTCAGCACCACCAAGAGTGACAGCAAAACCAAAGCGACTGAGGTTTTCTTTAGTTGGCTCAAGAGTTTGTAAACCCATGCTATAAGCTAAATTCAAGAAATTCTCTAAACCGACAATAGCTAAAGATTTAACTGCAGGAATATTTAAAGAACTGCCTAAAGACTCTCGCAAGCTCACTGGACCTCTAAATTTACCGTCATAATTTTTTGGCACATAAGGCTTTTCAACTTCATTGCGATTAAAAGTCGTTTCCACATCCATTAGCATTGAGGCTGGGTTATAACCTTTTTGAATCATTCCTAAATAAGTGATTGGTTTGATTGAAGACCCTGGTTGACGGAGACCGTCTACCACCACATTAAATTGACCACCAATGTCAGTGTTGAAATAATCTTTGCTACCAACCATGGAGAGAACTTCTCCAGTTTTAGGATTCATCGCTAAAGCAGCTCCATTACTGATGTTGTATTTATTAACAGATTCAACTTCTTCTGTAACAGCCATTTGTGCCTTTTCTTGCATTGACCAATCCAAAGAAGTGGTGACTTTAAGACCGCCTTTTTCAAGCACTTCTGCGCCAAACATTTCTTCAAGTTGTGAGCGCACATAAAAAACAAAATGCGGTGCTTTAATTTCGCTCGCAGCTCTTTCAAATTTGAGTGAATCCATTGAAGCAAGCGCGTCCTGATAAGCAAGCTCTGTAATATAACCATTATCTTTCATGGCAGCTAGAACCGCTTGCGTACGCATTTTCCAATAAGGATTACCGTCGTCGTCCAAAACCCCAGAATAAGGAGAATAAACGCTTGGTCGCTGTGGCAAGCCAGCTAGGAAAGCAGATTCTAATAAACCAAGCTCATTAATTGGCTTATTAAAATACATTTCTACGGCTGTTCCCACACCCCAACCATTTCCACCATATGGCGATTCGTTGAGATACATTGCCAAAATCTCATCTTTAGAAAATTTTCTTTCGATCTGCACTGAAATAACAAATTCTTTGAATTTACGAGTAATGGTTTTTTCATTGCTTAAGAAAACATTTTTAACTAACTGTTGAGTAAGAGTAGAACCACCCACCACGCGTCCACCTCTAAAAATTAAATTGTATGGAATGCGCACAATAGTTAGAAAATCAAAGCCACCATGTTTATAAAAATCTTTATCCTCAATGGCGACAGTAGCATGCTTAAGATCGTCTGGAATTTGATCAAAAGTAACTGGGTTGCGACGTTCTTCTTCATAAAGATCATAAAGTAGCTGACCATTGCGATCATAAATCTTGCTACTAAACCCATCTTTTCTGACCACTTCACCTGGTTTTGGTAATTCACGAGAATACCAAGCAAACATCGCTAAGAAAGCAATAATTCCAAGAATTACTAATCCAAAAAATCCAAAAGCAAGTAGGCGCAAACGCTTGGCTCTGAGTAATTTCATTTCTTCAGCGGATAACTGACGGCGACTTTTCAGACGACGAGATCTTAATTTCTTTGGCATAATTCTATAGATAAGACTATAAGCTTTTCTCTTCAATTGCAAAAAAAATAATTCGATTTTTCTTTTGTTCACAGATCCATTTTAGCAAACAATTAGACTTATAGCGAAATAAATTAAAAGAATGCTAAAATAAGATATAAATCAATAAAATTATGCCAGACACAAATCCACAAAAAATCCAAACTGTCTTGACTCGCGGAGTCAGTGAAATTCTACCTAATAAAGACGGTCTTAGTAAAATTATGACTGAGAAGAAAATCCGCTTGTATTTGGGAATTGATCCGACCGGAGCTTTTTTACATTTGGGTCACGCCGTGGGTTTACGCAAATTGCAACAATTTGCAGAACTTGGGCATCAAGTAATTTTATTAGTGGGCAATGGCACCGTTAAAATTGGCGATCCGACTGGTCGAGATGAAAGTCGCCCAATGTTAGATGACGCTACTATTGAGGAAAATTTCCAAGAATGGAAAAAACAAGCTAGCAAAATTTTAGATTTTGATCTCATTGAAATCCGCCACAACGGCGACTGGTTAGATAAACTTAATTATGCTGACATGGTCAAATTAATGGCCAAAACCACCGTCCAACAACTCATTGAAAGAGACATGTTCCAAAAAAGACTCAATGATGGTTTTCCAATTTTTGGTCATGAAATTATCTATCCACTTTTGCAAGGTTATGATTCTGTGGTGATGGATGTTGATTTAGAAATTGGTGGCACTGATCAAACTTTTAACATGATGATGGGTAGACACCTGCAACAACAATATAATGGCCATGAGAAATGGGTTCTGACCACTCCTTTGATCGAGGGCACCGATGGTCGTAAAATGAGCAAAAGTTTCAATAACTACGTTGCTTTAACCGATGAGCCAAGAGAAATGTACGGCAAACTGATGAGCATTAAAGATGAATTGATTATTAAATATTTTGAAGTTTTGACAGATGTAGACTCAGTGAAAATTTCTGAGATGGCAACTGCCATGCAAAATGGTAGCAATCCAATGGAATTCAAGAAAAAATTAGCTCTCATTATTACTAAAGATCTTCATGATGAAGTCGTTGCCAATGACGCAGCAAATTTTTTCGCCAAAACAGTCCAAAACGATGAAATGCCGGAAGAAAGTAATTTTGGCAGTATTACTATTAAAAATATTAAAAAAGCCAATGGCGAAAATGCCAAAAGCATTGAAGCTAAACCAGAATTAAGTTCGACCGAATTGGGTCGCCGCATTGAACAAGGTGCCGTCAAAATTTTACCCAGCATGCAAAAAATTGAAAGTAGAGAAGAGTTTCTTAATTTACCAAAAGGCACTAAATTGAAATTAGGTAAACGCGATTGGTATAAGATAGAAACTACAGACTAAAATATGACTAGAAAACAAAGAGATAGATTTGTAAAATTTTTTGCCATTTTAGCAATTGTGGCAATGCTTCTCGGTGGTATCGCTAGCTCTTTAGTTTTGTTTTTATCTTAAATAAGTATGTACCAACTCCAAGACTCAGTTCTAGTTGTCAAAGGCATTGGCAAAAATTTACAAGACAGCTTGGCTTCACAAAATATTGAACAAATTTTAGATTTATTGCTTTACCTACCGCTTCGTTACGAAGATCGCTCCTCAATTAAAACTATCCAAGAAATCAAGGGTCTCAGCCAAGAAGAAACTAAAATTGTCAAAAGTGATGAAAACCAAAAAGTTAACACTAACTTTGTGACCACTAAAGCCAAAGTTCTTAAATGGAATGAATATCGCAAGGGCAGGCTCTTGATTAGTCGTGCCACGATCATCGATGAAACCGATCAATTAAACTGTATTTGGTTTAATAATAAATTTCTTAAAAATAAACTCATCGTTGGTCAAGAATTTTTTTTCTCTGGCAATCTCAAAGATGGCTCTTTAATGCAGGCTACTGTAGAAAAAGTTGCTGATGATGCAGAAAATATCCACACCGGTCGCTTAGTGCCAATTTATTCGCAACTAGCTGGTCTCAAACAGGGCAGCTTGAGACGTGTTTTGGCAGAAGCAATTGGTAAATTACATCAGAGTGGCGATTTGGAACAAGTTTTTCGAGACCTACATTTTCCATCAGATATAGATCGAATTATTTTAGCCAGAGAAAGACTAGCTCTCGAGGAAATCCTGTATCTGATGCAGATTTCTGCTGAACACAAAAGAGAACATCAAAAAAAGAACGCCATTTTTTCTTTAGCAGAAACTCAAGAAACTCAAAATTTAGAACTACCTTTTGAACTAACCACCTCACAAGAAAAAGCCATTAAAGAAATTTTCGCTGATTTACACAAGTCAGCTCCCATGAATCGCCTACTCGTCGGTGACGTTGGTAGTGGTAAAACTATCGTCGCCGCCATTCCCGCCAACGCCCTAGTCAAAAATGGCCAAAATGTCTGTCTCATTGTGCCTACCAAAATTCTGGCTAAACAACACTACAACAATCTAAAAGCTATTTTTAAAGATATTAATTTTGCTTTGCTTAGTTCTGACAGTAAACTTGATCAAGCTGCAACAGAGCAGAGCACTTTTTATATTGGCACCCATTCATTGCTTAAACAATTAGAAAAAATTAAACCAAGTCTGGTTATTTATGACGAACAACAACGTTTTGGCGTCAAACATCGCCAATTAGAAGAATATTTAGATCAACAAAAAAAACAGCCACACTTACTTAGCATGACCGCTACACCAATTCCTAGAAGTTTGATGTTGAGTATTTTCAGCCATCTGGATTTGAGCTATTTAGATCAAATGCCTAACTCCAGAAAAATGGCAACGACTTGGCTTATTCCAAAAGCCAAAGAGCTAAAAGCTCTCGAATGGCTAGTCAAAGAACTGCTTGTCGAAGGTGATCGCAAGAAGCAGGCTATTATTATTTGCCCATTTATCAATCCATCTTCTTATGGGGCTACTGAAAATGTCGCCGCCGTCAAAGAAAGTCTAGAATTCATCAAAAAAGAACTAAAAAAAATCTACCAAAAATTAGATATTGATGACAAAAAACAGCTCAAAATCGCAGCCTTACACTCCAAACTTGATAAAAAAAAGCAGATTAAAATTATTGAAGATGTTTACGCAGAAAAAATTCAAATTTTAGTCAGCACACCAATGGTCGAAGTCGGCGTTGATTTACCCAATGCAGACATTATTATCATCCAATCCGCAGAACGCTTTGGGCTTTCTAGTTTGCATCAACTTCGCGGTAGAGTTGGCAGACAGGGACAAGAAAGCTACTGTCTTTTATTTAGTTCTGCTAATACTAAGCAAGATCAAACTAGCCAAGAGCGTTTACAAAAATTTTGTAAGGAAAAAGATGGTTTGAAATTAGCACAGATTGATTTAGAAAATAGGGGAGCGGGCGATATTCTTGGCTACAAACAGAGTGGTTTGAACAATTTACATTTCGCTTCTTGGACTAATAGCGAAATTATCAAAAAAGCCCAAGAAAAATTCAAAGAAAATCCAAACCAAGAATCTTTTTTGAAAGCCTATCTGGAAAAGATTAACACAAGCGGAAATATTGAAACTGCTACCAACTAAAACTTGCTTGCAACTCATAAACTCTGCTATCATTAATAAGCATGCAAAAAACTCTTTTTTCCAACCGGAATTCCGGACAATCTGGTCAAATTGGCGTAATTGTTTTATTACTCTCTGCCGTAGTTCTAGTCATTGGTCTCTCTATTGCCAATCGCACTATTAAAGAAAGTCAAAGCACTATCGCTCAAGAAAATAGCGCTAGAGTTTTTAGTACCGCTGAGTCAGGTGTTCAGCAGGCTTTAAACAACATTTTTCAATTTGAAAGTGATCAAAATGCAACTCTGACAGATGAATTTTCTTTTGAAGATGCTAATCTAAACCAAATTAGTATTAGCACAGATGAGAAGTTCGAGGGTTTCATCGCAGAGAAAAACACTTTAGAAATTAAGATTATCGAAGGACAAACTGGCACCATTAATCTTGATTGGTCAAAAAGTACTTGTGATCAGGGGGCTGCTAATTTATTGATTGGACATTATTTCCTCAATGCTGGCAGTTATGATGTCAACTACTACATGATTGGTAACTGTCCAAGCTACATCGACCAGAACCTAATTGGTGCAAATTCATCTTCCCTCGATCTTTATCAATTTCAATATAATTTAGATATCACGGCAAGTAATAATCAATCAGCTTTCCTTAGAATCTTTCCATTAGCCAGAGGCACTGATATTAGTGTCGGCTCCACTACTGGCTTAATTTCCAATGCTCAGTACACCATTCTCTCTCTAGCTCAAATGCCAGATGGTTCAAGTGCTAAAGCAATTGAGGTTAAAAGATCTGTTCCAAGTGCTCCTGCTTTTATGGATTTTGCCATTGTTAGCGGAGGAAACTTAGAAAAATAATTAATATGTCAATCACTGCCCTTGATATCGGGACTCATTCGATCAAAATCGTCATTGCTAAAGATAGTAAAAACCAAACTATCCAAAAAGCAATTGAAGTTCCAAACAAATTAGGCATGGTTTCACCAAAAAATGATCAAGAAATTTTACAGTTTTCAGAAATGGTAAATAATCTTTTTCATGATTACAAACTAGACCAAAATGATGTTCGCTTGAGTCTGCCGGAGTACTTAGTCAACACTAAAGTGATTGAAATTCCTTTTTTAAACGATGCAGAATTAGCTTCTGCTATTGGTTGGCAAGCAGAACAAGCCATTCCAATTCCTAAAAACGATCTAACTCTTCAATATCAGGTTCTACAAAAACCAGAAAAGAAAACAGCCAATGCTACCATGAAGGTTTTGCTGGTTGGCTCTTATAAGTCTTTGGTTGAAAAAATTAACAATGTTTTCCTCAATATTGGCATTGAAGCAACACTGATGGAAACCCAAGTTTTTTCCGTGATTCGTTCTTTAGATATTGATGGAAATGATCCAGAAACAATTGTTTTACATATGGGTGCCAGTGGGAATGACATTGCTGTCATCAATGGAGGCATGTTTGAGTTTGTTTTTAATTCCAAAACTGGTAGCACCCTTATTGACGCTGCCATCGCTCAAAGTTTTAATTTAGATAATAAACAAGCTCAGGAATATAAAATTAACTATGGCCTAGATCAAACTCAGATGGAAGGCAAACTTTTCCAAATTATCTCTCCAATCGTTGACAACTTAATTATTGATTTGCAAAAAACCATTCGTTTTTTCACTCAAAATCATCCTGAACAAAAAATTAAAAGAGTAGTTCTATTAGGTGGTCCAGCTCAGATGAAGGGCTTGGTTGAAAGAATCAGTAAAGCGTTAAATTTGGAAGTCATGCAAGCCGCTCCTTTTGCCAAAGCTAAGGGGCAAATCCCAGAAACTAACCAGCTGAGCTTTAGTGTCTGTATGGGTCTAATTGCCAGAAAACTATAAAAGAGCTAATGATCAATATCAATTTCTTAACCAATCGAGTTAATCAAAAAGGCAAACAAAAAGAAAAAGATGTGAAGATTTTTCGCATTAGTACTTATGTTTTAATTTCTTTGATTGTTTTGATGGTGGCTGTTTTTGCTTTTAAACTTTGGAATAATTTACAAATTAGCAACACTGATAAAAAAATCAAAGAATACAAAGCTAGTATTTTAGGTCAAGAAACAACTGAAATTGGTTACTTAATTTTTGTTAATAAAATTAAAGTTATTAGTGAAATTTATAAAAAACGTAGTAATAAACAAGAAGCAATGAATTACTTTGCAGATGTTTTTGGTGATAAAGCAGAAATTGCCGGCATGAGCTATCAGGAAGATCAGGGCGGATTAATCTTACAAATAGACAGTAGCAATGTTTTTGATTTGCAAGACGTTAATAATACCTTAGATTCTCAAGCATTGCGCCAAGAATATGAAAAACTAGAAAAAAGCGTTTTGACCCGCACCGATACTGGCAACTATAAACTAACTCTTAAATTGGAACTGAAAACGAATGATTGAAAAAAAAGGCGAATTTAACTACAAGCTTTTTTGGAATACTCGCAAAGAACTAGTTCTAGCAATTCTATTTTTTGTAATTAGTGCAATGATACTTTTTATTGGTATTATTAGTCAGATAGCTCCAATAAGAGCTGACCTTGACCAACTTAAGTCGCATCAAGCTGAGCTAGATAAATTTGCTGAAAAATCCGCTCAACTTCAACAATTAGCCGCCGATCCAAATTCTAATCAATTTTCAGCTATTGATGAAGTTCTGCCGTCTCACAAGCCACTCTTGGAAATCCTTAGTAACCTTAATGCTGTCGCCAATAATTCTGAAGTTATCATTAAAAATTTTAGCCTCAATCCTGGAGAAATTGCTACTGATACCACCAAAGTTAAAAAGAGTAGTTCTGATCAAAAATATGACTATCTAGACTTAGATTTTAGCGTCAGCGGAGCACTCTGGAAAATTCAAAACTTCATTAACTTAATTGAACAAGTAACCCCAATTAGCACTATCACTAATATTTCAATCAGTCGTAACATCGATGAAGATAAGAATGCTCAAGCTCAAGCAGATCTCGTTCTGCGCACTTTTTACTTTACTCAACCAATTAAAACCACAATTACCAGTCCGTTGCCAGTAATCGCTGCTTCTGAAAGAAAAATCATTAGTAGCATTAACGAGCTAAGTCCAAATAATTTAGAAAAACAGGAAAATGTCATCAGTGGAGATAGAGGTAACTTGTTTGGAATACAGAATAAAACCGTTGAAGAGCTAGAACAAGAATTGATACAAGCCACAGAATCAGCAAATACAGCAACTGAATCGGTACAAACTGAGCAATAGAAAATTATTCTTCTTGTAAAACTACACGCACGCGCAAATGATCTTTGACGGCTCTAACTTGAGCTAATTTGCGAATGGCTTTAATGACATTACCACCACGACCAATCACGCGACCAATATCATCAGGGTGTAATTTAAGTTTATAAACCATCAAACCCATTTCTTCAACTTCGGTGATTTCCAGATCTTCTGGATGGTCCACCATGCGTAATAAAATGAATTCGAGTAAACTTTTCATATTTAATCTTAAGCTTCGGTAGCTTCTTCTACTTTTACTTCTTCAGTTTCAGCTGGAACTTCGACTTCAGCAACTGCTTCGGCGACTGGCTCGACTACTTCGACTGGTGCTTCTACTTTTGGAGCTTCGGCTTCTTTTTTAGCAGCTTCTGCTTTAGCCTTGGCCTTTTTGGAAGGACCGGTTTTCTTAACTGGGAAAGGATCTCCAGACTTAAAACGTTTAAAAAGTGAAGCGACAGTGTCAGTTGGCTGAGCGCCTTTTTTGACCCATTCTTCGAAGGCTTTAACATCAATTTCTAATTTCTTAGGAGCCACTGGACTATAATGACCAAGGAGAGCAGTATATTTACCATCTCTTTTGTCACGAGCCTCATTAACCACTATACGATAGTGGGGTTGATGTTTTTTACCGAATCTAGCAAGTTTGATTTTTAACATAGAGATGAATTTTACCCTTAAATGCGAAATTTCTCAAGTGATCTTTTTAAGTGCGTCTGTGGCAGCAGCCTGCTGGGCAAGCTGTTTACTGTGCCCAATTCCTACTCCCCAAATTTCGTCACCAACTAGAACTTCAATAGTGAATTCCTTATTATGATCAGGACCAATCGCTTTGACTACTCGATAAACTGGAGTACTGAGTGAACGAGCCTGAACTTCTTCCTGCAATAAGCTCTTTTGATCTTTATAACTTTTACTTTTTAAAATATCGCTAAATTTGGTAAAAAGATGCTCAGCTAGAAAAGCTTGCACTGCAACGAAACCTTGGTCAAAATACATTGCTCCAATCACTGCCTCCATCAAATCAGCCAATAAACTTTCATTATCTCGGCCTCCACTTCTTTCTTCACCTTTACTTAAAAACATTTGTTTGTCTAATTCGAGCTCTTTAGCTAGGATCGCTAAAGTTTCTGTACGAACCAAAGCGCTACGATAAGCGGTTAATTTACCCTCATCTTCATCTGGTCTTTTGTCATAAAGATATAGCGTAGCTGCCAACTCCAAAACAGCATCGCCAAGAAATTCTAGGCGTTCGTTGGATTCTTCAGCAGTCGTGCCTGACTGTTTTTTTTCATTAAGAGAACTACGATGGGAGAGAGCAGTGATTAAAAGCTGGGGGTTTTTGAAATCTAAATTCATCCTAACCTAACTCATATTCATCATAAACCAATTTGGCTAGTTCAGCTATAGTGGCGTGAGCCTCCTCGGTCAATTCTTTGTAAACGGCTTTTTCACTTAATTCAATTTCAAATTCTTTATTAATCTGGTCGACTAAACGAGCAATATCAACATCTAAATCTAAACCCAGATCTTCCTCAAGGTCAGCATCAGGAATTACTTCCTCGATGTCATTACCAGTAAGATCAGTGATCAGTTGGCGTAATCTGTTAAAAATTTCTGGATCAATTTTGTTCATCATCGTCGCGAACTAATTTTTACTCTCCAAGATTTCTTGAGCGAAATCATTCGCTCAGGCAATCTAATGCTTCGTAAAAATTATTCGCTCCTTTCTTTAATTTCTTTGGTATCTTTTTTAGTACTATCATCTTTTTCGTTCTTAAATAAAATTTTTCCTAAAACTCCATTGACAAATGAAGCTGAGGTTTCAGAGCCAAATTCCTTGGCTAATTCAACGGCTTCATCAACTAAAACTTTTTTAGGAGTTTCTTCACTGCGACTCTCAAAAATGATCAAGCGCATGATGGCTAAGTCAACTCTATTAATCTCTGAAAGAGGGCGCTCTGGAGCGTGAGAGGCAATTTCTTGGTCGATAGATGGAGCGGCCAATTTAATTGCTTCTAGTAATTCAGCGTCAGCTTCTTCAATTACTTCTGGATTAATGCATTGTTCTGCCTGTTCTTGATCTTCAAAAGTATGAGCAAACAAAAGTTGCATCAAAAAAATACGACGTTCATGTCGTTCATCGTGCTTAACTGGAGCATCATCATCTAAAAAATACATAGACATAGAAAGTAGACTAGGGGAGAAAAAGTCTTTTTTCAATAGGCAAAAAAGAGATTTAAAGACCTAAATTTTTAAGCATGTTAGCTACAAAGCCCTGTTTATGAAAAGGGATCTTGCTAATCTTGGCATCTTTTTCGATCTTGGCTTTATTGCCAGCGCGACGCTTGCCTTGCTCTACTCGAGTAATTTTATTTTTTGGTAGTGCACCCATATGATTTCTTCCTTTTTATTTTATTCTTAGCAAAGAAAGGATTATAACTGCTCTGGTAGATAAGCGCAAGATTTGACTAACTTATAGGATACAGATACAATTTGTTTGTCGAGAAACACTTATAAAAGTTTTTTAAAGATATTAGGACTAAACATATGCCTTCTTATAGTTCAGCTTTTACAAAAGAAACAGACGCCTATTCTGCGCAAGAACAGCAATCTGGAAGTACAGAATTTTCCAAGGGATTATTAAATAGCTTAAAAAGATCTGACTCTCTCAGAAAAAAAGCTTTTCCAGGATTTTTTGATCGCCAAATTCCACAGGGTCAAAAGAGAGAGCTTGCTACTGATTTTAATAAAGCAGTCAGAGAATATAACAGGAACAGACGTAAATTAATTGATATAAGCAAATTTGGCTATGAACCTGGAGTCAAGCTCTTTAGTATCCAAGAAATTTTGGAAAATACAGCCAAAATTTTTCAAAGGATAGGAGATACTTTATCCAAATATCCAAAAGATCGCACAGAACCTGTTACAAACTCTTCGAGCTTTGATCATTCTTTTGGTGGACAAAGAGTAAATAAATGGCTAGCTACAGGCTCCATCTTAACAATGGCTACTATATTGGCAAGTTGTACGCCTGAGGCAATTGTTTCCCCTTCACAAGAAGCTCCTGGAGATCAAGAAAATGATCCCAATTCTACACAAAGCATCATAGATAGCACTAGTGAAGGACAAGAAGTTGACCCAGGCTCACCTGAAGCCACTGAAGTCACCGCTGCCGAACTTGAAACCCTGAATACAGACATTAACCAAAAAATTGATGAAGCCGTCAAAGTGGCAGAAGAAACCAATCCTGCCGCCGCGGCCCAATTTGCTGAAAGCAACGGCGCAGAAACCGCCGCTAACATTTTCGCTAACAAACTAGCTGCAGAAAGAATTCTTGATCCCAAAGCTTATGAAATTTCTCTGATTTCAACTAGTGGTCAAGCTCGCCTCGAATTAACTGCCGAAAGCCCTTGGGGCGCAGCTGGTGATGTAAGTGTTATTGATACTGGAGAAAAAGACGGCATGTTCCTATCTCTTGAAGGTGGACTGGAGTCTCTCGGAATAGCTGCCACTCCTGAAAATGTTAAAAACTACGAAATAGTTTTTGATGAGGGAGGTTGGTATGCTGCCATTAAAGATCAATCTGGAAAAGTTATCGGCGTGGTTGGTCAAGAAAAAAAATGGACAGCTGATATAGAAAATGCCACCGCACTTGAGCCTCTCTTTGATACTTCTAGCGCACTAGATACTTATTTGGAAAGTGGGAGCATTGACACTAGTGAAATGAGCGCAGCAGAATTCGCGGAGTTTAGCAAAGCACTAGCTGAAAAAAGAAATGAGGATAGGGGAATTAGCGTCGTTGTCTTTGACAACGGAGATGGCAATCCTGCTTATATAGACAATAATCTGGACATGAAACCATATGATGGCAATCCAGACCAAAGTGAAGTCATTGAAATGTTCTTGCCAGTTGCTGGCAAAGATAGTGCTGGCAACCTTCAGGTTGAACAAGATGGCAAAATCATCACCATTAGTAATTCAGCAGATGTTGATTGGAATATGATCGTTACTGATTCAAATGATCCTAGAATTGATTGGCCAACAGGAGACGCTAAAGAAACTCTGAATTGGATGATAAATGAATATCCAACTGGTCCGGTTGTACTAAAACCAATGATTTTATTAGATAAAACACCACATAGTTTCTTTATCGAAGGATTTGGTATGAAGGGAGGATTCAAAGTATTGAGCGTGGAAGAAACTGACGCTAATGGCATGCCAATACTATTTAGGGTGTCGCTAGTAGAGCCAGTTGGACCATTATTACTAGAAGAAGGGACTGACTTAAAACTACGAAGAAATAGTGCAAGCTTGGAAATGAGTAATGATGATAAATTTTTCAGTAATTTACAAACAAATAGTGTTTACTATATTGGATTGTCTACTAACGCAGATAAAACTTTTAAAATTAATTTTCCTCGTGTTGATTCCGCAGCACTAGATAATTATCAAGGCATAATAGCTAGTGGCAAGGCTTTCCCGATACTAACCAATCAAGAAAATGATAAAGAAAACTTTACAGTTTTCTTTACAGATTTATTTTTAAAAAAGAAATAAAATTAAATTTTAAGCTTACTTGCTTGTTGCTATTGTAGTAAAAAAGATGATACGATTTATTCGTGAAAAAGAAAATTTTTGTCTCTGTAATTAGTTTGCTTTGTCTACTTGGATTAATCTTCTTTTTTTACAATACCTATTCAAAAAATCGTAAACCTAGTGGTACAACAAAGAGACTAGTCTATAATCCAGAATTTTCCAGCTGGGAAGAGATTGATTCTTCAAAAGACCCTGTTTCTGAATATGATCGTTCAGACATTCTAAAAAAAGATGACAACCAGAGTGGTCTGCATAATGAGACTGTATTAAAAGGTTACTTTGATCACTACGATGAAAATAATCAAGAGTTATCAATTAAGTTTTTAGTACCCTTCACTCAAGGTATATTTGAAATCGCCAAGCTGAAATTATTACCAAGTCAAACCATTCACTGCGCTCCAGAAACTTATATTGATCCCAATACTGGTAAAAGTTATAGCTTAAAAAAACTAGCTATACCTACCAAAACAGGAAATACTCTGTGGATTCCAACAGAAGAACCAATTACTTTTGAAAATTTCCTGGCACAAACCAATGAAACAACCTATTTGTACACTCAATTAATTGAAGATTATGATTCTCAAAAAATAAACTACGTACAAAAATTAATTGTCATCGGCTTATGCGAATAAAACTACTCATTAATTTAATGTTTATAGCAATCTTCAGTATTGCACTTACTCCGTCTGCTATCGCACTCACAGAAGAGGAGATAGCTGAGGCAATAGCCGCTTGTGCAGCTAAAACCACCTGCACAGAATGCACTGGCGTTTGTGGCACACAGAATTGCACTTATAGCAAAGCTTACACTAGCTATATTTATGATCCACCAACTTATCAAGTTTGTGACTTACAATGTTGGGACCAAAATATGGTTGATGCCACTCCCGATGGTGAGTATTGGACTGTTCCTGGACATGAAGATGTGACCTGTACAGAAGAATGTTGGCCTGTTTCTTACAATGATGCAATAAATCAAAGTTGTATTACAGAATCAGCCAACGATATTCTCTGCAACTGCGATAATCCAACTGACCCTACTCCTACACCCATTGATGGTGAGGGTGGTGGCTCTACAACTCCAGAAACCATCCCAGATTTATTTGGATTTATAAGTGGCAGAGTACAAGAAGATAACGGAGCTGCATTTAGTGGCAATTTTTGCACTCAGGCAACTACCAATCCATTAGCTAATAATAATTTTAGTATCACAGCTGGAACATATCCTGGAACTTTTAGTACGACCGCTGTAGGTGCTTATGAATCTATCGTTCGTGATGGCAGCACCTACACTGTTTCTCTAGATTTATCTAATCAAAATGGCTCCACCGAATATATTTGTTCTTGTCCAGCAGCTGCTGACCCAAATAATCCTTATCTCTGTCGTTACTATGGCGTAAGCCCAGATACTGCAAATGTTAATTTTTATCTACAAGTTAGCAATCTCTCCAATGACTCTTGGTTTCAAGTCTTTGGTGGCAATTTATTTAGTCGCTATGGCATAGCTAGTAGCGTACCTGCTACTTCTTGTGCTGCAGATGCTTCCTGCCAAGCTGCTTTATCAGCTTTACCTCTTGGCTCCAGTAATCAAAACTTCAGTGGTTTTGCAATTAGCAATCTTGCCAATTCTGGCAGTATTATTAGTAGCAGTAGCGAAGGTTTTGATCATTCTTATCTTACCCTTGCAGATAGAATTAATAACGTTAATTCTTATGCAGTTAGTACCGATATTAACCAACTATCCTATGATTATTTTTATAAGTTAGTCGAGGATGATCTTCATGAATTTAGCAATGGAGAAAACTACGAACCGTTGCTCAGTGATTTAACCGGCAACGCCTGGTGGAGTAGCACCGAAACTAACTTCATCAAGGTTAACGGCAATGTTAACATAGACGAAACCCAAGGCTTTAATCTTACGAGTGATCAAAGCCTGGTTGTCTTCGTTGAAGGCAATCTAACTCTTGATGACAGTAATACTGGTGACAGTAATCATAAAATTATCAGCGTTGCGAATGGTGGTTTTCTAGCCTTCTTCGTCAATGGCAACATTTTGGTAAGCGCTGATGTTGGCTATGAACTTAATCCTGACGTTCCAACTGTCCCAACAGCTTCAGTAGCTAATAGCAATATTGAAGGTGTCTTTATTGCTAATGGGACTTTAACTATTGGTAATAAATTTGACATTGGAGAGGTCCCTCCAGATCGTAAATTCATCGGTGCAGGCACTTTTGTCGGCTGGACTGGCGTCAATCTAGATCGTACTTTTGACGATGGAGTTTTTGGCCCTATTTTAAACAATAATCAAGCTATAGAAAACTTTATTTATCGCCCAGACTTCTTAGCTAACTGGCCAACTAAACTTAAGGCTAGCTTGAGTAACTGGCGTGAAGTTGATCCTCAACTCATTAATCAATAATGAAGAACCAAAAAGCTTTTACTTTGCTCGAACTACTAATTACTTCTAGTATTACTGCCTTATTGATGTTGGCTATCAGCAGCCTTTTTATTACTTTTCTTGCCACTGCTTATAAAAGTCGCATTAGTCAAAATCTCCGTGAATCGGGTGGCAACGCCATGACACAAATTATTGACATGATCAGAAGTAGCGGAGAAATTACCTCGACTTGCGATAGCGAAACACCACTCGACCACATTACTGTCACTGGTGAAGATGGAGTAGAAAGCACCATCATTGAAGAAGATGACCGCATTGCCTCAGTCTCAGCTGAAAAAAAATTCTATCTAACTGAAAGTAGCGCTGATTCCAATTACGTTTCTGATTTAGTTTTCAATTGTGACTTAACTCCAGAGGGGAAAAAATACATTGAAGTCAACTTCTCTCTCCACACTGGAGACAACGAAGCCAGCAATAGCGCTAGATCGACCAGTCTGGATTTTAGCTCAGGAGTGGCGACGAGGAATTAGGTTTTTTGACAAGATATCCAAAAAAGACGCTTAGATCAACGAGTATTCTCACACTATCACTAAAAAAATGTTATAATGACTCTCGAGGTTTTATACCCCGTGATTTTTTGCAATCGCGAGAAATTGGTTACAAACCTTAGTTCTTTAATAAGTGAAGAGAGATTTTTGCGGTGAGAACAAATTTATTTTTTAAAAATGGATTTGCCCTCACCGCAATCAAACAAAGTGATGAGGCCAAGAAAATTTTTTGAACTATTCCAGATATCAAGGAGGTATCTCATGGAAAAGCAAAAAGGATTGTTTTTTGTTGTAGTAGTTGCTGTTATTCTAATTTTTTTAGGAATAAACAGCGACAATGTTGCAGCCTATGGCTGCAGCATAACAGAGTTTTCGATGACGCCAGAAGGACAGGTTTCATTGGGAACCCACGTTTTTTTGAGTGGAAAGAGTAGTTGCGCCACCGTGAAATTTACGGTGGACGGAGTTTCCAAAGCTGAAATTGGAACTTCAAACCAAACCGAGACCCTCAAAACTGAGGAGATCGGAACTGGCACTCATGAAGTCTGTTTTCTTGCGAGAGATAACAGCACCTCTAGTTGGGATAATGTAGCTAAAAGCTGCAAATCTCTATACGTACAAGGCTCCCAAGGAGCTCCCGCAGATAGCACCGTCAACGGGCATTGCTGGGTAAGCAGTTTTACTGCTTCACCAAGCAAAGTTCAAATTGGACAAAGCATCCAATTAGCTGGCTACGGTCAATGTGACGGGAATGCTCGTGCAAGTAAATTTTACATTGACGGGAAGTCTTTTGCTGAATTTGGTGGCAACACTAATTCAGCAGCATGGAATACCAGCGGGTATTCCACGGGAAATCATAAAGTTTGCTTCTTAATAACGAGTGGTGAATGGAGTGATGCGGCTAAAAGTTGCACCACTGTAACTCTTAAGAAAGAGGAGCAGGCTTCAAATCCCCCTGCACAAGGTGGATCTTCAGATAATAGAGATTCTGGTAACGACTCAAGCTCCAGTAGCTCATCTAACTCAGATAGCTCATCCAACAACAATCCATCGTCAAGCTCTACCTCTCAGACTTGCCTAAAACATGTCGAGCCTTTCTCCGCAGGAGACCTTGGAGAAGTGACCCCTGGTGCTTCGAATAATCTCCGTTCTTGTGCAGGATTATCCTGTAAAAAAATAGGGGAAATTCCAGCCGGAGGACAATTTGAAGTGCTCAAAGGCGCGCAATGCGTCGATGGGTACTGGTGGTGGAAAGTAAAATACGGCAACCTAACTGGCTGGACTGCTGAAGGTAATGCTCAGAAAGCATGGCTGATTAAAGCAGGAACCAATCAAACTGCTAATAACAATTCTGATATCCAGAAAGATATTACCGTAAACATCTATTCTGACCACTGGAGAACAACATATAAGTTCTTGGTAAATACAAGAACTTGTTCTATCACCAATGGTGCCGAAATAATTTCGAAAGAGATTAAATATTTCGACAACCGAATAGGACAGTTAGAACCTGATAAAACAGCAGGTTCAAGATTTGTTCTTTATTTTGCAGAAAATACTGGACAATCAGAAATATTTCGCAAAAAGGTTGAGAGTGAAATAAAAGAGGTAACAAATTGCTATAGAATCTACTACAATGTTGGCAAAACCACTATGGACAGCTCTGGATTGGGGAATGTTCTTTTTGGATACGCCATGGCAAAAATCCCAAAGTGGACGGAGGATAGAATATCAGATTTATTTCAAGGTTTAAATAAAGATTCGCTGGGATGGATATTTGATAATTATGATGATGGAAAACAGCGTGAGCTCGGAAGAATTTTATCCGAACAAAGCAATTTTTCCACATCAAATGTAGAAAAAGTAGCTTGGGATATAGATCTAAATTAACTTCTCTTCACAATTTATTATAAAAAGGACTGGGAATATTCTCAGTCCTTTTTTACTTTAGAATCCAATCGAAATCGCTAATAGAAAAAAAGGTATCAGAACAGCAAGAGAAATAATACTGCAAATAGCCAAAAGCCAATAGAAAAAAACTCTTTTTTTGATAAAAGAATAAATAAAAAGAAATAAAAAAACTAATATGAAAATTATTGAGAATAAATGTTTTTCAATGTAAAAAATATTTAAAACAAAAAAAATTAAACTCATGAGTAAGAAAAATGCTAAAATTTTATTGTCAATAATTTTCATAAAAAAATACTTAAACACCAAATCTATTTCTTATAGTAGGCACTAAAAAAGTTGTAAAAGAAGTCATAACCATTACAAAAGTGTTAAAAATTAAAATCACTGAAAAAGAGGCCAAAATATTTTTTAAAACAAAATGACCACTTTTTTGATTATATTTTGCTTCCTTGAATGATAAAAGTGCTGACAATACAGTGGAAAGAAAAAAACAAGGAATAATAAAAAATATTTCCATAAAAAGAACTTTTACTAAAAAATTATCAAAAAAAACAAAAGAAAAAACAGGATAGGATTCTAATGCATAAAGCCCAATGAAAGAAATTACCATTGCTAAAAATAAAAAGAACAAAGAAGATATTATTCCAGATATTCTTCCAATTTTATAAGCTTTATTTTCAATAATATCTTTAAGAAAATTCATTGATAGATCATATTATACTATAGCTATCTCTACCTGCATAATTAATAGTTCTCAAAATTCTGCTCAATAGTCAGATCTTTTGCCTTATTACCATCTTGCCACAACAAATCGATTTCTACTTTTAGACTGTTGGCGTTATTGAAATTAACCACTGCTTCTCTTTGAAATTCATATTTTGCTGCTTCAAGAAAATCTCCATCAGCACAAGCGCCTAAATTGGCTGACGCGCTTGCCACGCTATCAGGTAAGGAATTTAAGCAATAAACAGCTCCATCATCCAAAGGAGTAGAGAAGCTAGACCAACTGTTAATAGAACGCTCTCTACGAAAAAACTCTAGGGCTTCTTGAGCTTTTTGAAGAGCTAATTGTTTTTGTTCATTGCTATCTGACAATTTTATCGACATGGAAATCATTGAACCAACGGCGGTTAAAACTAAAGCTATCACAGAAATAGCGATCAGAATTTCTACCAAAGTAGATCCAGCTTGCCTTTGATTTTTTTTATTGATATCTGACATCGATATTACCTCCCTGATCAAAATTAAGGATCACTTCATCTTCTCCAGAGCTAAGCGTAGCGCTACCACTTGCTACCGAACTTCCTCCCAAATAAACATTGCTTCCACGCAAAGGCAAAAAAGAAACTCTAAAATTTTGACTCAAAACAATATTATTCTGATCAATTAAATAGTTTTCATAGGTTAAAAGATCATTGTTTTCACAGCGAACCTGAGTATTTAAAGAAATTTTATTCTCTGCATTTATAATGGAAAAAACCTCAATGGCGGCTAATTTACTGCAAAAACCAATTTCTTCATCTCCCAAAAAACCATTCTGAGCTTTAGAACGAGCATCTTTAATCATTACTTCGATTGCTGATCCAGCTTTATAGAGATTTTGCTTGTTAAGAAAACGTAGATAGTTGACTGCCCCCATTGTCAAAACAAGAACTAGAACTGAAACCGTGATTAATAATTCGACCAAAGTAAAAGCAGTTTGATTTCTAGAAAGCGATGATGTCATAAGCTTCTGCATCTGGCTCTAAAGTTGCGGTTAAAGTAACTTTTATACAATTATTAGAAGCATTAATCGCAGTACAACTAGCCTGGTAGGCATATGTCGCATTATTCTTAGGATCTTCGATCACTGGCTCAGATAAATATTCATCGGCATATAAGCTAGTTACCAAAGCAGGAAAATTGACACTATTACTCTCAGAATAATAAGCATTGTCTTGTTTATATAGGGTTAAGGCTTGCCTCATGGTCTCTAAATCGGCTTTTCGCTTAGCATTGCGACTGCTAACTCCAGCCTGAGTAAAACTAACTAATCCTGCCGCTGTTAGCAAGATGATAATTGTCGCTGAAACCAAAAGTTCAATCATGGTAAAAGCTTTTTGTTTTTTTAGCATTTTTGCTTCTTTCAATCTTTATTGCAGATTACTTAGACAATAATAATCACCAGTGCCATAGGTACACTCCGTCACCCCAACAGGCAAGTCACTGGAATTTCCTACGCTACTTTCTAGCAAGGCACAAACACAATAAGAATCAGCACTTGAAGTTAAGTTGATACTATAAATATATGGTGAAGTGTTTTTAGGATCCTCTGGCAAACCAGCAGGAAAAATAATCACATCGCCAGCTTCACCCTGATCTGTTGGATAAGCTCCCTCTCTGGAATAAAATTGCTCAAAACCATTTTGCATGGCTTTAATATCAGCTTTGCGCCTAGCATCACGACCTTTTTTCTGTGCAGTCGAAAAAGCAGCAGTCCCCAAAGTTACTAATATACCAATAATCGAAATCACCACTAAGATTTCTAACAGAGTAAAAGCATTTTTTTTCATAATTATCTATTTACCTTCACTATCATCTTAGCTAATTCATTGTCAACTGACAACACTCCTTGAACGTCCTTCGCACTAATCTTGACCTGAAAATAGCATGTTTTAGTTTGACAAATGTAAGAGTGGTCTACACTATCTTGCAAACTAGCACTTTGCCAAGTTTCACCATCGCCAAAATCAATATTTACTTCCACAGGCAGAGCAATTCCATCATTCTCTTCAACTTTCTGTCTGGAAAAAATAGCTTGTAGTTTCTGTAACCAAGATGTTTCTTCGTCTCGACTAATTTGTCCAGAAAAAACATCGTTCTTACCATTTCCTAAAACGTAGGAAAAACTAATTGTTTCACCAGATAAAACCTCGATTGTTCTTGTCGTTTCATCAAGTGCTGGCTGACTATTAAATAATAGAATTGAAGGTCTAAACAAACAGGATTCGTAACAACTCTTTGGGCAGTCATTAACTGAAGTTAGCTGTTCGCCAAGACCACTTTGAACATCTAAACTGCAACATTGATAGTTATGCGCCTCACAAGAACTCAAGGGTCCTTGATCATAATCAAAATCTGGTTTACTTAAATAATTGGAATAAATTTTTTGTGCATCAGTGTAAATATATAAATTACGTCCAAGAACTTCTAGCTCAATAAAGGATGGCAATTTTTGATCGTTGATAATAAAACCTGAGCCAAAAGATGCTTTTGAAACTAAAGGAAGCATTTTTTTACTTGATAAAACAATTGGGGAAGTAGCGAAATCACTGCAAACTACCTCAAGATTATATTCTTTGTCTGAAGTAAATTTAATTTGAGTCCAATAATCTTGGCTATAAGAGAATTGATTAGTGCAGGCTGCTGCATAATTCTTGTTCAGAAGGGAATTGTAATCATTTTTAATAATGTTTGACTCTAAAGCCAATAGAATTTCCCTTCCAAAAAGAAAAGCTAAGAGACCTAGTCCTAAAATCCACAGCATGGAAAAAAAGAAAAATTTAAGTATGCGCATAATTTTTTAGAATAAAAAGCCAAAATACCATTGCCAAATCGCTTCTCCAAAAACAAAAGTAATCAAAAAAGCCACAATCAAAAAAGGAGCAAAAGGCAGGGCTTGACCGATTTTTTTCTTTCCTGTTAACAATAACAGCATAGCAAAAATTCCACCAATAATAAAAGCCAAAAAGATACTTAAAATCACCTTGGGCCAAGATAAAAGAAAAGCCAATGGAATCATTAATTTAATATCTCCAAAACCTAAAGCTGGCTTATGCAAAATTTTGGAAGCTGAAAAATAAAGCGCATAGAAAAAGACGCTAGAGAAGAGTACCGCTAAAATTGGTAACAGCCAATTTTCTCCAGAAAAGAGCTGTGCTAAAACCGCTAAAATTATTAAGAGCGCAACAAAAAAATCTGGCACAATTAAATACTGCAAATCGGCCAACAACGCAAACAACAATACAAAAGTAAATAAAAAATAGAGCATCAGCTGTTGAATTGGCAAAAGCTGTAAAGAAGGTAACTGCAAATAAGCCACCGCAAAAGTAAGACCTAAAACAAAAGCTAATAACTCACTCAAAAAATAAATTCTAGCAATTTTTTTATGGCAATGACGACATTTGCCTCTAAGTAACAAAAAAGAAAGCAGAGGAACATTGTCATACCAAGCTATTTGTTGGTGACAACTTTCACATTTTGAACGACCTTTAACGAAAGATTCTTCTTTGGCAGTTCTAAAAATAACGACATTAAAAAAGCTTGCTAAGAAAGATAAAAACAAAGCAAAGAAAAAAATTAGAACCAGTTCAAAAAAGAACATAATTATGGTAAGCAGGAATATTCTTCGCCAGCTACACAAACACTAGCCGCAGCTGATTGCAAATCATCTGGTAAACCAGATCCAGCTTCATCTATGCAACGAGTCGCAGCTTCTTCTTGCATAGCACCAGACTGAGGTTTGAAACAAACATAAAGACTTTCACCTGGATCACCAGAGTAGAAAACGTAAAGATGATTATAGTCAGTCTTAATTACCTTATCTACAAAACTACGCTTGACTTCATTAGTCCCAACACAAGTACCAGCGGTATTACCATTGGCAATCTTATCTAGGACATAGCATGGAGTATCAACAGAATCATCAGCCCAAGCATCGATTGAACCGCCATCTACAGTAATTGATGTATCTAAAGAAACACCTCTAAAAGTTAAAGCCGCGTCATTATTTGGATTGCTTACCCATGGATAATAACCTTTGTAAGCATAAAAACGATCAATGGCACTTAGAAGTTGCTCTGCGTCAGAGCGGGAGCCAGTGTCACGACCACGATTAATTTGTTCAATAGGATTAATAGCTGCTAAAACTGCAACTGCTAAAATACCCAAAATTGCAATGACAATCAGCAACTCAATCATGGTAAAAGCCAGCTGGCTTTTAAGTTTAGAGAGAAATTTATTTTGTTTCATAATGTTTATCCCAAATAATTCCAAATATATAAGCAGATTAGAAGCTCAACTTCCAGTCTATCTCAAAAAAGCCAAGCTTTTCAAGTACTAAAATTGACTAGTTAGACTGTAAATTGGCATAATAATTGCAATCACAATAAAACCTACTCCTAAACCAAGAAGAATCATGATTATTGGTTCGATGGCAGTGGTTAAATTTTTAATAGCATATTCACTTTCTTTTTCGAAGTACTCAGATATTTTACCCAGAATTTCATCAAGTTTTCCAGTTTCCTCACCAACGGAAATCATCTGATGAAGAATTGCTGGAAAATTATCATAACGAGCAACAGCGTCAGAGAGGGTAACACCTTTTTCTACCTGTTTATTAATCTCTTTAAGTTCTCCTCGATAGACTGCACTATCTATAGCTGAAGCCACAATATCCAAAGCCTCCATTAGAGAAACACCTGCTCCAAGTAAAAGAGACAAGGTACGCGTGAAATCTGTCAAAACAACTTTTTGCTTAAGAACTCCAAGAATTGGAATCCTTAAGTAAAGAGCATCAATTGCTTTTTCTCCATGGGGAGTTTTTTTGTAAGAACGCAACGAAAAAATAGCACCAACAATTAAAATTAGTAAAACCCACCAAGAACTAACAAAAAAATCGGAAACACTCATTAAAATTTTAGTAGCCACTGGCAACTCTGCATCAAAATCTTGGTACATCAAAGTTAACTTTGGAATAACAGCCACCATCATCACAACAACTACTGCCGCCATAGCAAAAAGAATAATGATCGGATAAACCATGGCTCCTTTTGTTTTAGCTTTGAAATCTTTTTCCTTTTCCATAGTTATCGCTAGGCGATTTAAAACATCATCTAAAACACCACCAACTTCACCTGCTCTTACTAATTGCACATAAATTCTAGAAAAATTCTCTTTATATTTAGCTAAGGCTGTAGAAAAACTCAAGCCACCTTCAACATCTTTGAGTAAATTACCGGTTAGCTTACTCATTTCACTCTTGCCTTGTTCTTCTAAAATTGAGAGAGAAGTGGCTAGAGGTAAGCCAGCGTTAATCATTGTTGCCAATTGCCTAGTGAAGTTAACTAATTCTTCAAATTTAATTTTACTTTTGGTTAAATTAGCTAAAAATCCACTGCGTTGCCCCAAAGGACTGACATCAATCACAAATAAATCTCTACCAAGCAAAGTAGAAACTGCTTGAACTTGAGAAATAGCCTCCACCTTACCCTTGATGTTTTCGCCTTGCTTATTTTTGACTATATATTTGTAGATCGGCATAACAATAAATAAAGATAATTATTTAGCATCCAAGAGTCTAATCATTTCATTGGGTCTAAATGATCTAGAAAGGGCAGTTTCTTTACTAATAATCTTTTGAGAAAGCAAGTCCATTAAATGATTTTCCATCAACATCATCCCTGAGGCAGAAGAGTTTTGGATGATGCTATCAATCTGAAAAACTTTCTTTTCGCGAATTAAATTAGCAATAGCTGAATTATTCAACATAATCTCTACAGCTGCAATGCGTCCACCATGGATTTTAGGGATTAGGCGCTGTGACACCACTGCTTTAAGAACAGTGGAAAGCTGCTGACCTACCTGAGCTTGCTGATAAGAAGGGAACACATCAACAATACGATCAATTGTTTGTGAAGCAGTATTGGTATGCAAAGTAGCAAAAACTAAGTGACCAGTTTCAGCTAAAGTTAAAGTTAGAGCGATTGTTTCAAGGTCACGCATTTCTCCAACTAAAACTACATCTGGATCACTACGTAAAGCCGAGCGAAGCGCGGCTTGCCAAGCCCTAGTATCCTTACCAACTTCTCGCTGGGAAATAATACTTTTGGCAGATTTGTAAACAAATTCGACAGGATCCTCAATGGTTAAAATGTGACGGCTTTCAGTTTGATTAATTTCATCAATAATGGCAGCCAGAGAAGTGGATTTACCCTCACCAGTCGGACCAGTAAATAGAATTAAACCTTGATTATAACTAGAAAAACTATGGAAAATTTTAGGCAAACTCAACTCATCAACACTAAGAATTGTTTCTGGAATCAAGCGAAAAGCTGCTGCATAACTTTCCATTTGCTGATAAACATTAACTCTAAAACGACCCTTATCGGAAAATTGATAAGCTAGATCAATCTCTTTTTCTTTTTCTAATGAAGATCGCTGTTCTGGAGTTAAAATCGCAAAAACTAAAGATTCAATTTGCTCTTTATCTAGCACCTGTGGACCAGCAGGAAAATTTAAAACTCCATTAACTCTAACAGACAGGGGAGAGCCAGCAATTAGATGAATATCTGAACCTTTATTATCGATGGTAAATTGTAGTAAATCTTGAATTTGCATGATTTTTATTTAACATCTGCTACACGAAGAACTTCTTCTATGGTAGTAACTCCTCCCAAAGCTTTAAGATAACCATCTTGCTTCATTAAAATCATTCCTTGTTTAAGGGCAACTTCCTCCAATGCTGATTCTGGACTGCGCTTCATGATTAACTGAGAAATTTCCGGGGTAATACTCATTACTTCAAAAATAGCCACACGACCCTTGTAATCTGGCTCATTAACTGGTCTTTCATCCATTGGTCGGTACAAAACGATGTTTTCTGGATCTTTATTATTTTCTTTGCAAAAAGCTAAAAACAAAGGCCCAAGAACCTGCTTGATATTTTCAACAATTTCGGGCTCAGGCTTATATTCTTCCCTGTATTTTGGATTAATACGACGCACAACTCTTTGTCCTAAAGTTAGAAGCATTGAGGAAGATAAGAGAAATGGTTCAGCTTCCATATCTAATAAACGAGGTAAGGCGCCTGCAGCACTATTAGTATGCAAAGTAGCAAAGACTAAGTGACCGGTTAAAGAAGCCTGCAAAGCTAGATCAGCAGTTTCATTGTCACGAATTTCTCCCACCATGATAATGTCTGGATCTTGGCGCAAGAAAGAACGCAAACCAGAAGCAAAAGTTAACCCCGCTTTTGGATTGACTTGTACCTGACTAATCCCTGGAATTTGATACTCAACTGGATCTTCCAAAGTCATGATATTAACCCCAACATTATTAATCATGTGTAAAACTGAGTAGAGAGTAGTGGTTTTACCAGAGCCAGTTGGACCAGTGATTAAAATAATACCCTGAGGAATTTTAATGCAGCTCATCAGCCGACGCAGAGCTAAACCACTTAAACCTAAATCCTGCAAAGATGGCACAGTAGCATTCTTCTCCAAAAGTCTCATCACCACTTTCTCACCATTGACAGTCGGAAGAGTAGAAATACGTAAATCAACTTCTTTGCCAGAAGAAACATAATTAAAACGCCCATCTTGTGGCAAACGTTTTTCATCGATTTTTAAATTAGACATGATTTTGATTCTAGAAATCACAGCCTCATGAACATTTTTTGGCAAAATAAGTTTTTCTACCAAAATACCATCAATACGATAACGAACTCTAATATTGCTACCCTGAGGTTCGATGTGCACATCGGAAGCTCGAGAACTAATAGCAAAATCTAAGATATTTTCAACAATTCGATTAATTGGGGCGTCGCGTAAAATTTGCCCAGAATTATTAACTACTACACCACCAGCTGCTCTTTGCTGATACTGATTCGTAGTACGCAAGGCTTCGTCAACTTCAGTTGATAAATTTTGTGAGTAACGCTCAACGATTAGCCTTTGCAAAACCTCTGTGTCAGCATAATATGCCTCAACATCACGATTGGTTTTTTGTCTCAAGAATTCAATTGTTGGCAAGTCCAAAGGATCAAGCATGGCAATTTTAATTGAATTTTTTTCTTTATCTAAAGCAAAAGGAAGAACCTTGTATCTTTTCGCAATCGACTCATCTAGCAAACCCAAGGCCTCTGGATCAATGCCCACAGTTCCAAGATCTATGTAACCAAGATGATTAAAAACCGCTTTGGCTTCGTTAATAACGGCTTCGCTAACCGTTTTCTTTTCCCCAATGAGAACTTCATAGGATTTGCCAGAGCTTAAACCATCTTTTCTTAATTCTTCTATTTGCTCTAAAGTCAGTTGTTTTTTTTCAAACAAAACATCCAAAAAAGAATTGGTGGGAATAAATTGAGCAGAAGGAGCGGAGCCAACTGGCGTCGCTACTACCTGATCAGTCGATTGAGTATCGTTTTGGGCAGTTAACATATGAAAACTCTGCCTTTATAATGGCACAAATCAGCTTAGAGTTAAATAATCAAATGAAAAAATTTTACACTAGCGAAATACTCGTTCTACCAAAAGAAATAGATTTCTTTGATCAAGAGGAAAAACTTTTGGTTGCTAAAAAAATAGTTGATCACTATTTACTAAACAAAAAAAACTTTGCTAGCAATAAAAATTTAGTTTATTTCAATCAAGATTACGCTAATTTTCCAATTGAGGAAATTAGAAGAATGCAAACTGAGGCAGAGTATAGCGCCAGCTTCAGTGGTCAAGAAAAAAGAGCTTTTATTTTATTTAATTTCGATAGTGCTGCTAGCGCCGCACAAAATGCTGCCCTCAAGATAATTGAGGAAAGTCCTGCAGAAACTCTCATTTTGCTATTGATCAGTAAAAAAGAAAAAATTCTTGAAACTATCACTTCACGCTGTTTAATTATTCAAATTGATAAGGGCGAACTAAAGGAAATAAAGATAACAACAAAAAAATTGGAAAATAATTTTTCTTGGCCAAAAAATTATAGCCAAGCCATTGAGTTAGCAGAACAAAACAAAGATCGTATCGAGGCTATGAACCTAATAGAATCTTTACTCAAAAAAGAAACTCTAGAAACCAAAGCAAAAAATCAAGCAAAACAGATTCTTTTGAGAGCTTATCAAGACCTCAATCGTAACCAAAATGTACAACTAACACTCGAAAATTGCTTTTTTTCTCTGGTATCTCTGGAGGGCTAAGCTCCTAAACACTGTAAAAACGGCTTTTCTCACACTTAATCACTAAAAACAAGCCCTTTTTTTCATGTTAGAATTATGGTACAACGGATCTTCTTATGGCAAATAGCAACGACTTGAAAAACTATCAAGCTTCACAAATCAAGGTTCTAGAAGGACTTGAGCCTGTGCGCAAAAGACCAGGCATGTACATTGGTTCCACTGACACTAAAGGCCTGCATCATCTAGTCAAAGAAATTCTCGATAACTCAGTTGATGAGGCTATTGCTGGTTTTGGTAAAACTATTCAACTTTTTCGCAGTGAGACCAATGAATATCATCGCCAACTTTTTTTAAGTCATAAAAATAACAAAAAAAGCACTGCTGATGAAAAAGAAATCGGCAATCAAGTCGTTACTGTTACTGATAATGGTCGCGGTATTCCAACCGATATGCATGAATCTGGAGTTTCCGCAATGGAAATTGTCATGACCAAGCTTCACGCTGGTGGTAAGTTTGAAGAAACCGCCTACAAAGCCTCTGGTGGCTTACACGGCATTGGTTCTTCAGCTGTCAACGCGCTTTCTAGTCTTATGCAGGTTGCCGTCAAAAGAAATGGCAAATATTTTTATCAGAGCCATTCTCGAGGTATTCCAGCTGAATCAGTCAAAGAAATCACTGAAAAAGAACTTCTTAGTAAATTTGACGATGTAGCAGCTGATTTCATCAAATATGAATCTGGATCCATGGTTCAATTCATTGTTGACCCAACCATTTTTTCTACTGTTGATTTTAGCCATAAACAAATGATTCAAATCGTTAAAGATCGCGCCTATTTGATGGCAGGTATCTATTTTCAATTTTTTGACCGTATTGAAAAATTAGAGCAACATTACTATTTTGAAGGCGGTATTCGTTCTTTAGTCGAGCATTTAAATATGACTCGCAAATCACTTCATAAAGTTTTTTATGTTAGTGATGATTGGCAAGATCCAGATACTGGCAAAAATATTGGTATCGAATTAGCCCTGCAATACAATGACACCTACAACGAACACATTGAGAGCTACGTCAATGTTATCAACACTCCAGATGGAGGTACACATGTCCAAGGTTTCCGCCTTGCCTTAGGTAGAGTCATGAGAGATTATGCCGAAAAAAATAATCTCATTAAAGAAAAAGAAGCTTTTGTGGCCGATGATTTACGAGAAGGTTTAACCGCCGTCGTTTTTGTCAAAATGCCAGCTAACGATCTGCAGTTTGAATCACAGACCAAAGCCAAACTCAATAACGCCGAAGCACAAACCGCTGTTTATCAAGTTTTTAAAGATGCTCTTTCCACCTATCTTGAGGAAAATCCAAAAGTCGCTCGTGCAATTATAGAAAAAGTCCTAATCTCTGCTCGCGCTCGCCTGGCGGCTCGCGCCGCCAAAGACGCCGTGATTCGTAAAGGCTTGCTTGAAGGCGTCTCTTTGCCTGGCAAATTAGCTGACTGCCAATCCAGACAGGCTAGCGAAAGCGAAATCTACATTGTTGAGGGTGATAGTGCAGGTGGTTCTGCCAAACAGGGTAGAGATCGTAAATTCCAGGCTATTTTCCCACTCCGTGGCAAAATCCTTAACACTGAGCGTGCTCGCTTAGATAAGATTGTCGCCTCTGAAGAGCTTAAGAACCTAGTCATCGCCCTTGGCTGTGGCATTGGTGAAAGCTTCAACATTGAAAAACTACGCTATCATCGTATTATTTTAATGAATGATGCTGATGTTGATGGAGAGCATATCACCACTCTCGGTTTAACCTTTTTCTTCCGCCATTTGAAGCAAATTGTCGAGGCCGGTTATTTATATGTCGCTATGCCTCCACTTTACAAGATCACTCAAGGCAAAGACGAACAATATGTCTACAGTGACGAGGATAAGGACAAATTGCTTGCTCCAGTTTACGCCAAAGATCCAAATGCTAAGATTGGCGTACAAAGATACAAAGGTCTTGGTGAAATGAACCCAGAGCAACTTTGGACCACTACTATGGATCCAAAAACTCGTATGCTTAAGAAAATCGCCATTGAAGATGCCGACAAATCTGACAATGCTTTCGAGGTTTTGATGGGCGATGAAGTTGCTCCACGTAAGAAATTTATTCAGAGTCATGCCTACATGGCTCAATTAGATGTCTAAAAAGAAAGGGCTAAAATGAAAACATTCGTAATTGGTCATCTCAAACCAGACACTGACTCTGTAGTCGCTGCTATGGCTCTTGCCAGCATGTACCAAAAAGTTGCCTGTTTTAATCGCCAAAACGCTGAGGCTGTCATTGCCGGTCCAATTAACCCTGAAACTGAATTTTTACTTAACAAATTTGGAATGAGCGCTCCACGAATTATCAGCGCAACCGATTTAGCTAATGACGACCAGGTAGTTTTGGTCGATCACAATGAAGCAGATCAGCGTTTAGAGGGATTAAGCCAAAATCAAATTGTCGAAATCATCGACCATCATAAAGTTAACCTTAATTTTGAACAACCAATCTTTTTGACTTTCAAAACCTGGGGCTCCTCCAACACTATCATTTATTTCATGATGAAGAAAAATGATTTTGTGCCCGATCAAAAAATCGCTAGCTTAATGCTGGCTGCTATTTTGTCCGACACAGTTGGTTTTAAATCACCTACCTGCACCGCCAAAGACAAAGAGCTCGCTTTAGAATTAGCAAAGGTTGCAGGCATTGAAGATTTAGATGCTTTCAGCTTAGAGATTTTTAAAGCCAAATCAGATGTCAGCAAATTAAGCTGTGAAGAAATTGTTAAAAATGATTACAAGGTTTTTGATTTCGCTGGTCAAAAAGTGATGATCGACCAGCTCGAAACAGTTGAGCAAGAGAAAGTCCTTAGCGAGAAAAAGGCTTGTCTCCTAGAAGCAATGACAAAGGTCAAAACTGAACTCGCAGTTGACTCCATTTTTGTAGTCATTACCGACATCCTTAAAGTTAATAGCAAATTATTAATTCTTAACCAAGCAGCTGAAGACATTGCCCTTAAAGCCTTCGGTGGAGAAGTCAGTGAACAAGTTTTAGATATCGGTGCGCGCTTGTCTCGTAAAAAAGAAATCGCCCCGTTAATTGAAAGGGCAGTGAGCTAGATTTGCTCAAAGGCTCTTTGGCAGAGTAGGAGATTGTCTGCTAAAAGAGTTAAATAGAATTTTTGACTGGTTCATCAATCTATTTATCCATAACATAATCAATATATAAAATAATAGATCAATAAGTTAAATAATATGTCAGAAGATAACAAAAAACAAACACCAAGCGTCAGCGTCGAAGAATTAGAGAAGGATGAAGAGATGATTGAAGAAGTTGAAGAGGCAGAAGAAGAAACAGAAAATGAAGTGGAGGATGAAGTTACAGAAACGACCGAAGCTACAAGTGAAATTTTGATCGAAACCCAAGAAGAAATTTCATCCAAAATGGGCACCATTGAAGAGAGCGCTTACGGAAAACTCAAGCACACTTCCATCGTTAATGAGATGGAAAAATCTTACCTTGATTACGCAATGAGTGTCATTGTTTCTCGCGCTCTTCCTGACGTTCGTGATGGCCTTAAACCAGTCCACCGCCGTATTCTTTATTCCATGTTTAAATCCGGCATTCACTGGAACACTCCTTATAGAAAATCTGCTCGTATTGTTGGTGACGTTCTTGGTCGCTACCATCCACATGGTGACAGTGCAGTTTATATGGCCTTGGTCCGTTTAGCCCAAGAATTTAGTATGCGTTATCCATTGATCGATGGTCAGGGTAACTTTGGTTCAATTGACGGAGATAGCCCAGCTGCTATGCGTTACACTGAAGCTCGTAGTGCCAAAATCACCCAAGAACTTTTGGCTGATATTAACAAAGGTACAGTCGATTTCATTGACAACTTTGACGGTTCTACCAAAGAACCAACTGTTCTTCCAACCCGTATTCCTAACTTTTTGCTAATGGGTTCTGAGGGTATTGCTGTGGGTATGGCTACTAAAATCCCACCTCATAATTTAGTTGAAACCTGCAACGCTATTACTGCCATGATCACCAAAGGCAAAGCTAGCACCGACCTTAAAATTGAAATTGGTGAAGAAAAACTCAGTTCAGATTCAGAATGTATTAGCGCTATTTTGCTAGCTGATCCAAATAGCCTAGCTGGCAAATTTGAAAGCGATATTACTCACGAAGAATTGATGGAACACATTAAAGGACCAGATTTTCCAACTGCCGGTATTATCTACGATCAAAAATCTATTTCTGAGGCTTATCGAACAGGCAGAGGTCGCATTGTTATTCGTGGTAAAGCCGCTATCGAAGAAGGTAAAAAAGATCAATTCATCATCGCTATCACAGAATTGCCATATCAGGTTAATAAAGCTCGCTTGTTAATGAAAATTGCTGATTTAGTCCGCGATAAAAAAATCCTCGGTATTCGTAATTTACGAGATGACTCCGATCGTCAAGGCATGCAGATTACCATCGAACTGAAAAAAGATGCTAGACCAAATGTAGTTCTCAACAAACTCTTTAAATATTCAGAGCTACAAAGCAGTTTTTCACTCAATATGGTTGCCCTCAATAGTGAAGGTACACCTTTATTGATGAACTTACGCCAAGTACTCCGTGAATACGTTATCCACCGCCAACTAGTAGTAGTTCGCCGTAGCCAAAATGAACTCAAGGAGGCTCGCGACCGCGCTCACATTCTTGAAGGCTTAATCATTGCTTTGAATAATCTAGATGATGTCATTGATACCATCAGAAAATCCAAAGACACTCCAACTGCACATGATTCCTTGATGAAGAAGTTTGGCTTGAGTGATATCCAGTCAACTGCCATTCTTGAAATGCAGCTCAAACGCCTTGCAGCTCTAGAGCGACAAAAAATTGAAGAAGAATATGCAGCCATCCAAGAAGCCATTGGCACCTTGATTCATTTACTCAATGATCCTGCCAAAGTATTGAAAAAAATCGCAGAAGAAACCAAAGAAATGGTCGATCTTTACGGAGATGAACGTCGCACTAAGATCATTAAAGGCAAAATTGGTGAATTCAATGAAGAAGATTTGATTGCTGAAGAATCAACTGTCATCACTTTGACTGAAAGTGGCTATATCAAACGTCTCAGTCCAGATGCTTTCCGCTCTCAATCTCGAGGTGGAAAAGGTAGCAAAGGCTTAAATATGAAAGCTGAAGATGTACTCAAATGCATCGTTACCTGCAACACTCATGACAATCTTTTTCTCTTTACCAATCAGGGTCGCGTTTTTGAGATGAAATCCTACGAAATTCCAGACGCCAGCCGTCAAGCCAAGGGTACTGCCATTGTTAATATCCTTAATCTTAAGTCTGAGGAAAAAGTTTTATCTATCCTAGTCGTAGATCAAGAAGCTGACAAAGATAAGTTCATTACCTTGGCTACCAAAAATGGCTTAGTCAAGAAAACCGCTCTCAAACTTTTCAACAATATTCGTCAAAGTGGCATCGTGGCCATTATCCTCAATGAAGGCGACGAATTAGTCTGGGGCAAGATCACCACTGGCATGGATCACATTATGCTAATTACTCATGATGGGAAATCAATTCGCTTCAGTGAAGAAGAAGTCAAATCTTCTCAAAGAGACACTAAGGGTGTTAAGGGAATTACTTTAAAAACTGGTGACTCCGTCATTGGCGTTGAGGTTTTTGAAGATAACAAAGAAGTTCTCAAAGAGAATAGCTTATTACTCATCACTGAAAATGGCATGGGCAAACGCACTCTTCTAGAGAGTTATCCACTCCAAAAACGTTCCGGTCTTGGCGTCAAAGTCTCAGAAATCACCAAGCGTACCGGTAAAGTGGCCGCCGCCAAAATGGTTTCCGACCTCAATAAAGAAGTGGTCATTAGCACTAAACTGGGTAAAGCTATCAAAATGCCAATCAGCAAAAGTTCTATTCCTACTTTGACCAGACCCACTCAAGGAGTTATCCTAATGAAAATGAGTGATAATGACCAAGTAGTGGCAGTGGCTTTAACCATTGAGGATGGTGACGAAGAGAACGAAATAAATTAGCTTGGTAAATTTATATTAAGCCATCTAATAATCTCGCTCTCTAATCTCTCCTCAGAGAAATTCGAAGAAAGATTATTAATCAAACGATCTATATTGCTTCTTTTTGTTACTAGATCGTTTTTTTTCAACCAATCTTGAAAATCATATTTAGAAACTAGAGGAGACTTTCGAACTCGAGAGTCTTTTGCAAAATAAATTTCCCAACACTTCTGGATAATTTGTTCTTTATCGATTCTTTTTTCGTCGTCTTCGCATGCAATAGCCTGATCAACGACTCTAAGTTTTTCTGCTTCCACGGTTATTCCTTCTTAATTTAGTGGACCGAAGGGGACTCGAACCCCTGACCTCTTCTATGCCATAGAAGCGCTCTAGCCAACTGAGCTATCGGCCCATATTTTAACAAAAGGAATTTTAGCATTGTCGAAGAGAAAAGCCAAGTCATAATTGACCAAATTACATTTTAGAATGAGTTTTATCGTAAACCTTCTTAAGCTGCGGTTGAGTAATGTGGGTATAGATCTGAGTGGTGGCAATGTTTTTATGTCCCAACATCTCTTGCACATCACGCAAACCAGCACCGTTAATCAATAAATCAGTCGCAAAACTATGTCTAATTCCATGAGGACTCAGTTTTACAGTCAATCTAGCTCTGCGAGCATAATGATCCACAATGCGCTGCACACTACGACTAGTTAAACGCATTTCTTCACCATCCATCAATAGATCGGGCTTCTTGCCAGAATAACGAATAAAAATTGGTCGCCAGTTATCTTTCCTCGAGTTCATATAGCGCTCTAGCCACATAGCCGCCCTTTCGCTCAAAAAAACCACTCTTGGTCTACGACCTTTACCAATCACCCCAAATTCGCGTCGCTTCAGATCAATTTGATCGCGATTGAGCCCAACTAATTCACTAACACGTAAGCCAGTAGAGAAGAGTACCTCAAGAATAGCCTTGTCTCTCGCCCCCTCTTTGCTGGCCAAGTCAGGCTGAGCCAAGAGACGTTCAATCTCCTCAATATTCACAAATTGCATATGAGTTGATTCGCCCTTAGGTAAATCAATTTTTTCTGGATGCAAAACCTCCTGATCATTTTTAGTTAGCCATTTGAACCAAGAGCGCAAAGCAATTACATGATAGCTTTGTGTCTTTTTTGATAGGGTTCTTGACATATCGTCACAGTAACGCGCTAGGTAAATCCGATATTTACGCAAAATATCACGATCCAATTCTTTAAGGTCACCATGACCATCTTCCTTGAACCAAACGTTAAAACGCCTCAAATAATGGCTATAATTGCGGATAGTCAAGCGACTAAGGTTCTTTTCCACCTCCAAGGACTCTAAAAAATCAATCAAGGCGATATCTGGATTAGTTTTATTACTCATTGCATTTACTTCCTTCTTTACTCTACAATAAATTTAAGATTGATGCACTAAGGCTTGCATTTTTAATCAGCTCACAAGAGTTGATGTGTTTTTTTCTTCAAATTTTCAAAATTGTTATCAGACACTGGCAGACCATCTAATATTCTGCTAGAAACGCTTTTTAATCATTTATTACTATAGATCAGTCTTTTTTTGTATATAGACCAAAACACTTAGCTCGCTGAGAAATATAAGATTCATACCAAAAAGGACTTAAGCCTCGATCTAAAAAATATGTAATTCCAAGAAAGCAAAAGGGGAGACTGCCCCACCCATCGGTCTAATTTATTATTTAAGTCCATTGTGCTGAAGCTCATTTCGCAAACTTAGCATCCATTTGAAAAATAAATTGTGAAATAAAAAAATGAATTATGAAAATATTTTTCATTATCTAAAGTGCTTAAGCTCATTTCACAACAGAAATTTAAAATATTATCACAATGGTCATAATCTCCGCGATTGCATTACCCATCAGACTCTCATTTATTTTAAAAAGTACTAAAAATGCTGGAAAGCGTTCTTAACCAGGTTTCAAGCTGATTAGTTGCTCATCTATGAAGAAAAAAGCCGATTTTGGGCTTCTAAGAGCCTTACTAGAGGTAAATACCTTGATATATCAATATAATTACCAATTGATCACGATTGGAGTTAACTAAACAACCAGATAGAACCAGGCTAAATCAGCCAAAACTAGGAACAATTTAGGAAAATTAAGAATGGGCAAGCACTAGAGAGAATAAAGGCAAAAAAGAATTGTTAAATGCCTAAACACCAGAGTAAATGAAGGCAAAAGATAAATCGATTTAAAAACACCTCTCGGCTTAATTGATAGTTTATGTCGCAAAAGTTATATTGTGCGACATAAACTATCAGAAGAAAATAAACCCCCTATCGTTGGAGTAGCAGTGGTTTAAGAACTTTCTTTTATATGGTATTCAATCTCTTTTACGCTCACACATCCATTCCCTTTAAACTTCCCTTAAGAAAAAAGCTAATTAACCCTCCGCAACCCCTCCCTGGGGATATGCCTATTCGGGTTTTTTATTGATTTATCAGGTCTTTTTACATATATATCTATCCAGAATAGAAGCACCAGGCCAAATCAGCTGAGAAAATTGAACACTTTAATAGCTCGGAGCTATTGCTGTACCAGATGTAATACAGGCTAAATTTATTTTTGCATACTTTTGCAACAAGAAAACTAATTTAACAGTATCAAACTATATCATTTCAGGCTATAAAGTCCTATAACTATTGAGTTTTCCACAATTTTCACGACCATATCAAACTATATCACTCTGCCCTGTCTCCCCATGTATCCAAAAAAATTGCTAGCTCTTCCCTGTTTATTTTTTATAATATTTTTTCTTTTTTTGGAGCTTTTTTCTTATTTAAGACTTATCATGCCAGATTAAAAAGAGTTTTTGAAAGACTTTTAATTCCTTTTTACTAGCTATGGCAGAAAACCCGAAAAACCAGCTCTACCCTGTCTGGTTTATAGGCAAAAAGGATTGGTACATAAATCTTTTTTAGATATTAGTCAAGTTGGGGGATTTCGATTACTTGCCTGGAAACATCAGGATAAAGAGCACTATCATCAGAATAGCCACTAGATTATATTCATTAACGGTATTTTTGAATAAACGACCCTTAAAGAAACTTTGCAAAACACTCAAACCAACATATAAGAAAGACATAATAAAAAGCGCTTGATTCCAAATTTGCATTGGCAAAAATGAAAATAGGATGGCTAATTCAGTAAGAATAAGAGTGAAAATAAGTGAATAAAGAGCAATTTCTTTGTCAATTTTTTGCTTCAATTCAATTGACCAAAGTGAAGCCAATACCAGAGGAAAATGAGAGATAAACATCAAGATAGCATTGAGATAAAAAGGCAAACGCAGTGAAAAAATAACATTACTAAACAATAAAGAAGTAATCATGATAAAAAACAGAGCCACAGCGTGCGCTGCATATAAAAGCTGGATAGTACGACCCTTAGCCACGGAGAAAATATTTGAAGTCAAAAACAAAGCGTACATGCCAATGCCAAAGATAGCTACAATCACTAAGCGGGACCAAAACATCTCAGGTAAAAGAAAATAGAACAAAGACACAGAGCTAGCATAAAGAGCCGGAAATGGCACTATTGTTAACCATTCATGTGAATGAAGATCATCAGAGAGTGCCCAAGCAGAACTAAAATAAGAGATGAGTAAAAAAATTGCTGTCGCTAAATAACGCCATTCGAGTGGAATGTATTGAGTCGCCAAAAGACTCAGACTAAGTAAAACAGAAACAATAACAAATTTTTCTCTTCGGCGCATATTATTATTCTTCTAAAATATCACATGCTAAAAAAACATCTTCCACATCTTCATTATCTCTTAAGTTATCTGCCAATTCCATTAGTTTGACCAAATCCTCCTCGCTAACTGGAATTTTCATAGTTGGGATGAACTCCCCTTCTTGATTGCGTTCAAACATATATCTGGCGCTACCTGGAGAACCTAAAGAGCCACCGGCTTTACTCAAAGCAAAACGAATCTCAGAAGAGCTACGGTTGAGATTGTCAGTCAAAGCAACGATCATCATCCCTACTCCACCTGGACCAAAACCCTCATAAACAATTTCCTGAATTTGGCTGGCATTCCCCTTGCCTAGAGCAACATCGATCGCCTTTTGAACTTTGGCGTTAGGCATATTTGCCATTCTGGCTTTATCGAGTATTAGACGTAAAGAAGGATTACTTTTTGGGTCGCCAGAATTAGCTTGTTTGGTAGCAGCTCTGATCAAGCGAGACAGCTGACTGAAGATCTTGCTTTTGGCCTTATCTTGAGCCCCCTTACGATTTTTAATGTTATTCCATTTACTGTGACCTGACATATGTCCCTATTATAGACCATTTTTAGCTGGGGCTAAGGATTAAGTATTACTTGACATTTAGGAGTAGGACTTGTAACATCTCTAAGATTTTAAAGGAAGGTTAAAAAATGCAGAATCAAATGCTCCTGAGACAAGAAGCTATCAATGCAGCGAAAAATTCAGACTGGCAAAAAGCCATTTTAATCAACCAGGAAATTATTCAAAATTACGGCAATGATCTGGAAGCAATGAATCGTTTAGGTCTCGCCTTTCTCAAAAACAAAAAAGAAAATGAAGCTAAAAAAGTTTTTAAGCAAGTCTTAGAACTAGATAGTTCAAATATTATCGCCAATAAACATTTAAATAAAATCAAGAATAAAGAAATCAGTGCCGATATTATTTTTGACCGAGATAATGATTTTATTGAAGAACCAGGGAAAAGTAAAATCGTTACTCTCCATCGTCTGGCTGGCAAGGATCAATTACAAAAGCTTAAAGTTGGTCAAGGCTGTTCCCTCCAATTAAAAAACAGATATATCAGTGTAGTTGATGAAAATAATAAACATATTGGTGCTTTACCAGAAGATATTTCCTTTCGTTTGAGTAAACTCATTACCAATGGTAACGAGTATCGCTGTGTGATCTATAAAATCAACGAAAAACAATGTTTAGTACAGATTAAAGAAACCTTGCGCTCCAAAAAAAATGAACAATTTGTTTCCTTCCCTAGCAAAATGCAGAGCAATTTGGTTATTCCAGACGACTTCGTTTTGGAAGAAGATATTCCTTTTGAAGTCACTAATGACGAAGAAGCTGAAGAAGATTTAGAGTTGGCCATGGAAAAGATCAACAAAAAAGACGTATAAATCAGCTAAATCCCTCCCGATATAAATCACCATTGCTGATCGATTTTCAAGAGTTTCATTTTTGTCAGCCATGATTAAACTTTGGGGTAAAATTTTATCCAATTTTTTAAGAAGCTGAGTACAGCTCTCCTCCTCTGGATTGTAAATTATTTTTGTTTGTTCTAGATTCTCCGCATTATTGTCTTTTTTAATAATTGAAAAAGAACTTTTTTCAAGTATTTTTGACAAAGAACTAGCAAGTCCCGCCTCACCAGTAGTATTAATTAGAGCGACTGGACAATCAAAAACTGGTTTAACCATATAATTAATTTCTTGCTCATAATCTTGCTCTCGCCATAAAAGTTCCTGATCCCTAAGAAAAAAATAATAAATTTTTTGATCTTTGAAAAAATCTAACAAGCTCTGTTTGTCTAAATTAGCAGATGGATATTCATAACTTTGGTCAAAAGCCGTGTCTAAAAGAAAAGAATAAATTAGTTTTTCTTCTGTATCACCAGATAAACTTGCTTCTTTCTCTAAAGCACTCAAGTCAAAATTTCTTTGCCTTAAATCAGTAACAAGCAATTGTTTATTGTCGGCATTAAAAAATAAAATTGCCAAAGGCTGATGATCCTTAACAAGAAGAACTCTTTGATTTTCTTTTAATCTAAAAAGTTTGCTCAACTCAATTTTGATTGCTAAAAATGATAAGAGAAGTACTAGAACTACCAAGCCAAGTGAAATTAATAGTTTTTGATTAAGCTTAATCTTTTTTTTCTGATTAGACTTTTTGCTTTTCTTGTTTGGGCAGTAATCGTGCAACATCCAACATCCATGCTACAAAAAAGCCCGCTCTCTAGCAAGCGGGCTTATTTATAAATTTCTTAAAAATTCTTAAGACTCGATAGCATAACGCTCAAATCTACTCAGAGTCATCTTTTCACCAATTTTACCACTGAGAGTTTTGATAACTAATTCGATTGTTTTTTCTGAATCCTTAATGGAATCCTGTTGCAATAAATCCTCAACGCTTTCTGCACCCATAGCAGCAACTTGCATAGCAATGTCACGCACCATTTGGCGGAATTCTTCATTAGCGGCTACAAAATCAGTTTCGCAAAGCATTTCCACCATAGCGGCAACCATGCCAGTGTTGTGAGTATAAGTGGCTATATAACCAACCTTAGTCTCACGATCCTGAATCTTGTCTGCTTTAGCTAAACCTTTGGCCTCAACAGCAGCAACGGCTTTATCTAAATCGCCATCAGCTTCTTGCAAAGCTTTTTGACAATCTAAAATTCTAGCACCAGTAAGTTCTCTGAGTTTTTTGATTTGATCCATGGAAATAGGCATATCGTCATAATTTAATCTTCCTCCTCGTGATCTCTTGAGTGAAGACGTTCACTCAGGTGATCAAATGCATCGTCAGATTAAATTACTCCTTTCTTTATAATTTATTATTTGTGTTACTTATTTGCGATCTGCGCGACCGGCTTTGTAGGCAGCGGTGATTTGATCAACAAAAAATTTAATACTTTTAACGGCGTCATCATTGCCTGGCAAAACAAATTGCACTGGTCTTGGATCGCTATCTGAGTCGATTAAAGCAATTACTGGAACATTAACATTATTTGCTTCAGCGACGACGATTCTTTCTTTCTTTGGATCGACTACAAAAATACAATCTGGCTTGCTCTTCAAACCTTTAAGTCCACCAAAGAAACGCTCTAGCTTAATTTGTTCTTTTTCAAGTTGGACGCGTTCATACTTGGTATAACCCTTATATCTATCAGTTGCCAAACCTTCACGGATTTCTTCCATACGTTTGATAGATTTACTGACTTGAGGCCAGTTGGTTAACATACCACCCATCCAACGAGCATTGATGTAAAAGCAAGAAGCGTCCAAAGCAGCCTCTTTGATAACTTCACGTGCTTGTTTCTTAGTACCGACTAAGACTAGGGTTTTGCCCTCTTTGGCGAGGTTGTAGACATAGGAATAAGCTTCTTCTAAAAGACCGGCGACCTTTGGCAAATCAAAAAGATGGATACCATCTTTTTCACTATAAATATATTCATCCATTTTTGGATGCCATTTACTGGCTTTGTGACCAAAGTGACAACCCAGCTCAAGCATTTCTTGAAGATCAAATTCTGGATTTTTAGTAGCAACTGGTCTTACTTCGGTTTTAGTTTCTTCAGTTTTGGCTTCTTCTGCTTTTACTTCGACTTTGACTTCTTCAACTTTTGGAGTTTCGATTTTAGGAGTAGCAACTGGAGCTGCTTCAACTTTGACAGCGGCTTTCTTAGGAGCAACTTTCTCAGCGGCAACCTTAGCTGGAGCTTTTTTGACTACTTTCTTAGCGGCTGGTTTAACGGCAACCTTAGCGGTAGTTTTTTTAACTGAAACTTTTTTGGCGGTCTTTTTGACTTCTGCCATAATTTTTGTCCTTTTTTTATTTCCGCTTTTTAAAGCGAAAAACGGTGCTTAGAGCTAAATAAGGATTGGCTCTAAGGCACACAAGTTTGTAATTGGTTGGATTATATCATGGGCTGAGGTCTTTTCCAACAATAAACTGGTTAAAATCACCTAGGATTTTTTGAGGAAAAGACCTTAGTAAATCCAAAGCATTCGCCATCAAGGAAACCACCGTCATCGGTCCAACGCCATTCGGCACCGGCGTAATGAAGTCTGCTTTATTTAAACAACTCGGTAAATCGATATCACCCTGTGGTTCACCGACATCAATAATAATACTGTGATCGGCAATCAAATCGCCTTTGATTAAGTTTTTCTGACCAGTGGCACTGATAATGACGCGAAAATCTGATAGGGATTTTTTTTGTTCAATCAGTTCTGCTAATCCCTGCTTACCAACTAATTTAACTTCGCATTTATTTTTAGATACCTGCGACTCGCTAACAGCAACTTGGCAAACCTCGCCAAAAGTTTGTGGAACTGTGGCACCCTTTTGCATTAGATTTTGCATGTGCCAATATAAAGGTCTTCCTAATAAATCTGATTGACCAATAATCAAAACTTTTTCTGTTAAGTATGAAAAATCTGAATCTACATTAGCTCGATAATCTTTGAGAATTGATAAAACTGCACGGGCTGTGGCTGGCAAAACCATTTGATCTTGCATCCAAGTGCCATTTTTAATTGCTTCTAAAGTAGCTGGCGCCAAACCATCCACATCTTTATTCACACCGTGAGATTTTTTGGTGGCAATTTTTGAAACTAGGCTTCCCCACCACTCGTTAAAATCGCCGTTTGGCACGCTTTCTAGCCATTTTTTTGTCCACGGTTTTTGAATAATAATGCCAGTCACGCTGGGGTCAGCATTGAGTTCTTCAATATATTTTTGAATCTCTTCAACTGGACTAGCAAAAGAAAATTCTTTAGCTTGATAAGCAATTCCCAAGCTCTCAGCGGTTTGTTTTTTAAGTGAAGTATAAAGAATTGAAGCCTGATCTTCATGGAAAAAAATTGCCACCACCTTGGGATAGATTCCCTTAGCATGATAGGCCATTACTTTTTGCTTGAGCTTGAGCTCCTTTTGCTTGGCTAGTTTTTCGCCGTCAAAAATTATGGTCATAATGTTGTTTTACCAAGCAAACAAAGGAAAAGTCTTTGCCATTTCCTTAACTTCCTTACGAATTGCCAAAAGAGTTTCGTCTTTAATCATACGAGCTTTGAAATCTTTCAGAAAGACGCGGCGCGTGGTTTTTAGAGCTGGCAATTGTTCGCCTTTTATATGGTCAACTACCCTGGCAATCCATTGAGCAATTTTTGTCATCTCTTGCTCTTTCATACCTCTGGTAGTAACTAGTGGCGTACCGATACGAATGCCCGACGGATAGAAAGGTGAACAAGGTTCACCTGGAATAGTATTGCGGTTAGCATAGATCCCCGCCACATCCATAGCAAAAGCCACCTGCGTGCCAAAACCATCGCCAAAAGAAGTCAAATCGATCAAAATTAAGTGGTTTTCTGTACCATCACCGACCAATTTGAGACCTTCTTGTTGCAAAGCAGTAGCCATGGCATCGGCATTCTTGCGGATTTGTTTTCCATATTCAATAAATCCTGGTCTTGCGGCTTCGCCTGCAGCTATCGCTATGGCCGCAGTGTTTTCATTATGTGGACCACCTTGCAAAGCCGGAAAGACGGCTTTGTCAATCTTATCAGCCAAATCTGGATCTTTTTCCAAACCCTTGTTTGTAACCATAATCATCGCTCCACGCGGGCCTCTAAAAGTTTTATGCGTGGTCGACATAACAATGTGCGCATGAGGTACGGGACTCTGATGCTCTCCTGCGATAACCAAGCCAGTAATATGAGAAATATCAGCCAATAAATAAGCACCCACTTCGTCGGCAATCTCTGCAAATTTCGCAAAATCCAAAACAAAAGGATAAGCCGTGGTACCAGCGATAATTAGTTTTGGTTTATGTTCAAGTGCTAAGCGACGTAATTCTTTGAAATCAATGCGTGCATTTTCATCGAGACCGTATTGAATTGAATTGAAATAACGACCAGAGAAAGTCACTTTTGGATGTCCATGAGTTAAATGCCCACCGCTAGAAAGAGCCAAACCCATAATGGTGTCCCCTTCTTCAAGTAAAGCAAACTCTACAGCACTATTTGCTGGTGAGCCAGAATAAGGTTGGACGTTGACGTGAGGCACTTTGAAAAGTTCTTTCAAGCGCTTTTGAGCTTCAATCTCTATTTCATCAATTACCTGATTACCTTCGTAATAGCGGCGTTTAGGATAACCTTCGGCATATTTGCTAGATAAACAAGAACTGAGGACGCTGCGAACAGCCTCTGAGCTATGATTTTCTGAAGGAATTAAGCCAATCATTTCTGTTTGGCGCTCTTCTTCTTTTTTTACTAAATCGAAAATTGGATCTTGGTTCTGTTTTTGCATTTGAATTCCTTTATTTGATTGTAACTTGTTAAGATTTTTTTAGCCAATTAACTGCTAAATACGTTATTGGAGTCTCGACCATTGAAAACAAACATTTTAGTCCCCAATATGGTAAAACCAGTGACCAAACAAAATTTGCATTAGCTCCATCGAAAAAAGCTAAAAACATAAAAATACTGGTATCAAAAAATAAACTAATAATGTTTGAGGCGTTGCTGCGTAACCACAAACCACTGCCTTGTAAACGGGCACGAATTTTGGCAAAAATATAAATATCTAGGCGCTCAGCTAAGAAAAAAGCCACTAGACTAGCTAGAGTCATGCGCAATGATTTAGCAAAAATTGTCTGGTAGGCTGGTTCAAAAGCTGCCGAACGAGTGCTGGGAGGCAAACTAATCGCTAGAATATTAAATAAAGCTAATAAAAACAAAATAATAAAAGTACTGCGCATGAAGCTTAAAGAACGAGCTTTGCCCTCTACTTCAGTTACTACGTCGTTAATAATGAAAGTAATTGGCAAAGTAAAAATTGCCACTGAAGCATTAAGAAAAAATAAAGGGAAGGTTTTAGCTCCCATTAATTCTGCTGCCACAATCGAGGTAATATAAATTGCTAATAATAAATCAAGTTTGCGTTCGCGCGAGCTGACTAGGCTTTTAACTACACTACTTGTTTGGATTGTTTTTTTCATCTGATTTTTCTTTCTAATTTTAATAAATAAATACATTTTGTCACCAAAAAGGTGCCAAAAATCATACCAAAAGAAAAACCATTAGAGAGTGGCGTAGGAGAGCTGGAAGTGAAATACAGCTTTAAACATAAAGTGATTTTACCACAATATTATCCAACATAAACTGGCGCATTAGTTGTAATTGATTTTTGGATTGCTTTGATTTCTTCTGGTTTGGCTGACTGTCTGAATTGCTCAAAATTATGTCCTTTTGCCAATAACTCACCTGGTAAGCGTGAAATTGTTTTTATTTTGCCACTTTCACAAAGCATTTCAAAAAGTTCTAAATGAGTATTAGACTTGAGTATTAAACCATTAGCTAAAGCTTTGGCTAAATATTTTTCTAATAGATCGGCTTCAATCGGGCTAGCCATCACTTCAATCCAATCAGAAAAATGATGTAAGCGACTATTTATAGTTACAGTGGCAATTTGCCAAACAGCTTTAATATGACCAGTCTTTGGATGAACATAGGTTTGATAAAGCTCTTTTCTCAAATCCTCATACATTTCTTCTGGAAGAAAATCTGTCTCACGATCTAGCTTATGCTGTTGAGAAAGCTCTCCTGTCTGACCATTAGCAACAAAAGCATTAATATCGGCACCAAGAAAAATAATGCCTTTAAATAAACTATCGATTACATGCTCTGCTAAATCATTTTTAAATGCTAAATTTAACTGATTAAAAAGAAAAATTAACTCTGGAAATTTATCTTCCATATATTCATAACGTGCAACTTCTGCCTTGTATTTACTGACTTCAACTGCATTGATAGAACTTGGCTCATCTTTTGTCGAAGGTAATTGCAAAACGTTACCATTGGCAAAATCTATGTTTGGCGCAACTAAAGATTGAACAATACGCATCGCTGCCTCAGCTTTTGGATATTTGCCCGTGTTAATGATGAGTTTGTTGATGTCTTCGAAAGCACTACGCAACGCCCTTCTCCGCTCTGTTCTAGCCGATTGTTCAGCTTGAATATTTTGAGCTTGTGGAGAATAAACAATGTTCTCGTACATTAAATTTTATGATTTATAAATCTAAAACTTCTTGACTTAGACCTATTTCCTTATGCCTCTTTGAGATTTCCGTTTCAATGGCGCCTTGTTTCTCCCAGCTCTTACCAAGTAAATCTCTCATTTCTCTCTTCTCAAACGGAAAAATAATCCAAGCATCAGAATCTGCTCCATGAAAATCAGGCATAAATGTTGACCATGGTTTAATGAATAAAGTAGCAGTTTTAACCTCCGAAGCACCTTCTTTTAACAAATAATCTTGAGTAAAGCTTAGTGATTCTCCAGTATCAGCCACATCATCAAAAATTAGAATCTTTTTACCTTTGATAGCGGTTGGAATTTGCTGGTAAATCTCTGGCTTATCGAGGCGCTTATTAATGCCACTGTAAAATTTTACTCCCAAGCTAGCCAATTCTTTAATTCCTGTGTAATCAAAAAAAGAACGACTCATTGGCCAAGCCCCTTTAGCCAAAGCAATGATTAAGTCAAATTTGATATCTGACTCTTTAATTTGTTTAGCCACCTGCAGAGTTAGTTCGTCAAGTTGATCCCAGCTAGGGGTAACGTACTTAGCCTTGTCGCCGGTAAATCTGATTTCTTTAAAAGTCATAATAGTTTCCTTTTTATGCACTTAAAATAAAAAAAGACGCTTAGTTTTTCTTATTCGCTTGGTGTCCCCCTAATCAGTGATTAGGTTTGTTGCTTGGGAATACGAAAAACGAAACGTCTTTTCGCACTCTTACTACTTTTTAATAGATGAATTTTAACATGCCATTTTTTATACAACAAGTTCTAAAACTTCTTTTAGATCTTTTGTTAAAGGCGCTTGTATCTTTACTTTTTTCTTTGATCTTGGATGATTAAACTCTAACGAGAGAGCATGTAAAAATTGTCGAGAACACCAAAAACTATCCATTCTGCTATGTTTGCGACCAGCATAAAGCTGATCGCCAACTAAAGGATGTTGCATAGCTGACATGTGAACTCTAATTTGATGAGTACGACCAGTTTTTGGTTCTATTTCTACTAAAGAAAAACCAGCTTGATAAAGTTCGCGTACTTTTTTGATTTTAATTTTGCTTTGGGCAACTAGTGAAAGAATTAAATCTTCTTTCAAAGTAGTAAATTCTTTTTCCACTCGATAATTACTAACTGCCTCTTTACCAGCGTTGTCCACCGCAAATTTTAGACGATTGCGACCACTACGACTCATCGGAGCCTTAATCTGACCAGATTTTTCTGTCAAATGGCCATGAACTAAAGCGAGATAAGTTTTTTGTGTTTGACGCTTTTTAAACTGAGCTAAAAGATTGACTAGTGAACCAGGATTTTTAGCCAAAATTAAAACACCACTGGTGTCTCTATCCAAGCGATGAACAATCCCCAATCTTTCTTTCCAAACCTCTAAAGGCTCACCAAACTCATTACTAAAATCTGCTGGAATTAATTGCTGATAATCTGGATTAGCTTGCCAATATTCATCCTTAAAATAATCTTCGCCAAATTTTTCTACAAACCAATCTTGAACAGTTGCTTCTTTTACCGTGACTGCCCTATTAACTACTAGGCCACTCGGCTTGTTAATCAGCAATAAATCTTGGTCTTCGTACAAAATATCTAGATTCATGATTTTTTAAAGAAACTAAAGGTTCGACCAGATCTTCTGTAGAGAAGCATTAGACCAAAAACTAACATCGCTAAATAAATAAAATAGTCCAAACTAATATTAGCAATAAATAGTCCAGGCAAACGAACTGTTTCAGTTAACAAATGAAAAGTGGCAGTAAAGATCAAAAAAGTACTAAAAAGAAAGCCTGATTGAGCAGTCTTTTTGCCACTGCGATACCACTCTAAAGTACGATAAATATATTCGATTTTGCTTAAATAAATATAAGCTAATAAATAGTATAAAAATGAATAAAGTTGAGCTGGATGAGTTTTTTCAAAAGTACCAATCGTAATAACTCCCCATGGTAAATTAGTAAAAGTTCCGCCATAACTACCATCCAAGAAAAAGCCAACATAAATAAAAACCATTCCTAAACTAATTGCTGTCACATAAAAATCCAAAATTTCAAAAGCATCCCATTTGCGTTTATTAGCATAGCGATAAAGAAATAGCACCGCCGCAACTAAAGCAACGAATGGCATATTGCCAGACTTCTCTACTACATTAAAAATATTAATAATATTTTGGCTAAAACTAGCCCAATGAGAAATTACAAAAACTATTCTGCCAACGATAAAACCAAACAACCCAGACAATAAGAAGGCATCAAAGATTTCAAAAGTATTGTAATGTTCTTCTCTGCCCTTGCGCCAAAAAATAAAAGCAGAAAAAAAGACTGCAAAAAAAGCCAAAAGTGTTAGTGATTTGAGTTTTAAAAATGGCAGTTCAAAAAGAATAGGTAACATAATGTGGTGTACCCTGCGGGTACTAACCCAGGTTTGCTACGCAAACTTGGCGGTGCCCTCTTCGAGGACTAGTCGGGCGCGTTTCGCTCGACGGTGCCGGGAGAGGGAATCGAACCCTCATGAAGTTGCCTTCATAGGTTTTTGAGACCTACGCGTCTACCAATTCCGCCATCTCGGCTAAAAGACATTCACAAAAGACTTATATATTCTACCTTAAATTCTCTACAGATCAATCAAACAAGTCAATAATTTCCTTATACGAGCCATCTATTGGTAAAACTAAATCAAAAACTTTTTTGAAATGTTCTAAATTATTACTGCCAAAAGCCACTTTATAAGTGAAATCAAAGTCAATTCCCTTAGCCATCTTGACGTCATCCAGACCATCCCCAATCAAAAGACAATGACGACGCTCTGGAGAAGCATCTAATAAATTATCTTTTATGAGCAAAGCACCGGTTTTATTAGAGGTATGAATGATTGGTTGAACCATTTCTAAAAGAAAATTTTTCTCATCAAAGACCACCTCATTGCTAAAAATCTTAACATTGCTTGTAAAAAGATCTTCTTTCTCCAAAAGGTATTTGATTACCAAATTTCCAAAACCAGAGGCAGAAAAAATGATTAATGGTATTTCCTTTTCTTGCAAAAGTTTCAAAAAATCTAACAACTGATCTCTCCACTGTAAAAGCGGTGAATGACAAATTTCCAGAAGCATATCTCTAGTAACACCAGATTCTTTTATTACCTCAAAACTTTTCTCCCACCACTCTTGCATTAACAACATTTTTTCTTTTTCATCTATATAAGGATCGAACTCTATTGGATAATAATGATCAAACAAGTCCCTGCATTCTTTTAAACTGGACTCATCCATATATTTTTCGTCTCTTAAAAGATCCATTAAAGCAGAGCCTCTTCCACCTTTTATTCCTTTTTTGGTAAAAGTGCCGTCAAAGTCAGCAATGACAATTGTATTTTTTGGATCCAATTGAATTTTTTCCATAAATTTAATCGTTACTCACACAAAAAGATATGGTATCACATCGCCACTTGCCTCTCCAACAAAAATCCGTCATATTTAAACTATGGACGCAATTAGAGATCTAGTAATCAAAGCTTTCGCTGTGGACAGCATTTGGTCAATAATTATCAGAGGTATTATTTGGATTGTCATCGCCATGATTATTATTGTTAGCGTTGATAACCCAAATTACGATGTTTCAAGCAAAAAGCTCAAGGCAAATCTTGGTTTCTTCACCATGTTCTTGCTTTTATCTGGAGGATTAATTTATCTACTCTTCGGCATTGGCGCACAGTAAAATACCTTACTGCTTCCTATTCTCCATTCCAAAAAACTTAACACGATCACCTCTAAAGTAGAGTTCGATATCTCCCAAACCACCATTACGATGTTTGGCAATTTTCAAAGTCACTGATTCGCGTAAATCATCATCTTTGCGATATAAGAACATCACTACATCAGCATCCTGCTCAATAGAACCAGACTCACGTAAATCAGAAAGCTGTGGAGCTTTCTCACCTCTTTGCTCAACAGCACGAGACAACTGAGCCAAAGCTAAAACTGGAATTTTTAATTCACGAGCAATATTTTTGAGACCCTGAGAAATTTCGCCTACTTCTTGAACACGATTTTCGCGATTTTGACCATGAGCCAACTGCAAATAATCGACAATTAAAAGATCAATGTCTTGCTCCATCATCAGACGACGTGCTTTAGTGCGCATTTCATAAATACTAAGACCAGGAGTATCATCGATAAAAAGTTTGCTTTCAGCCAAAACTCCCATCGCATCAGAGATTTTGAGAAAATCTTCTTGAGATAAACGACCTGTTTTAAGTTTCCAGGCATCAATATCAGCCTGACCAACTAACAAGCGATCGACTAGCTCTTCTCTACTCATTTCCAGAGAGAAAAAGCCAACTTTTTTCTTGGCGATGATGGTGGCATATTGAGCGATGTTGACGGCAAAGGCAGTTTTACCTGTACCAGGGCGAGCTGCCAAGATAACTAAGTTAGACTTCTGTAAACCAGCGGTCATGCGATCAAGATCTGCAAAACCAGTAGGTAAACCGCGCAATTCACCCCCGCTTTTTTGTAATTCATCAAGGCGATCAAAGCTTTCTACCAAAGTTTGTTTGATCGGCAAAAAATCTCTACGAGCATGAGTCTGAGAAATAGCCATCACTTGTTGTTCTGCACTATCCAAAATTTCATTAACTTCTTTGCTCTCATCAAAAGCTAAATTACCAACTTCATTAGAAAGAGCAATTAATTCTCTTTTGACATATTTTTCCTTAACCATGGAAGCGTAGTTTTCGACATTAGCAGCCGTCGATAATAGATTGGACAACTGACTAATTCCAGAAACACCACCAGCAGTACGAATATTTTTATCTTTGGTGAGTTGATCTTTTAAGGTAACGACGTCGATAGCCATGCGCTTGTCATAAAGCTCAAGCATAGCTGAAAAAATGACCTGATTGGCTCTACTATAGAAAGAATTTGGGTTAAGAATTTCAGAAACTTTAATGATGGCATCTTTATCAATTAGAATAGCCGCCAAAACTGAATTTTCTGCGTCAAGATCATGTGGAGGAACTTTTGAATCCATATCTGCTCTCTTTCGCTCAATTTACAATGATTTTAACTACGACGCAAGACCACTAGCTCCATTTCTTCTGGCAAGCGATCTTTCTCGACTATTAATTTGTCTTCTGGTTCTACAGAAGCACCAAAACTTTGTAAAAATTGATCCAAAGGTTGTAATTTAGTATCGCTAGGGTAAGAACTATCACTGTAATGCATTGGGATTAAAATACTTGGACTGATGGCATTAACTACCTTGATAGCCTCGCCATTCATCAAAGAAAATGGACCACCAACTGGCAAAAATAATATATCTACCATACCAATATCATCCAATTGCTTCTCATCCAGCTGATGAGCAAGATCGCCTAAATGACAAACGGAAAGACCATCAATTAAGATTTTGAAAACAATATTATTGCCTCTTTCGGCACCCTCTACTTGATCGTGATAAGTTTTAGTTCCAAAAACTGAAATACCACCTACTTCATATTCTCCTGGAAAATCGATAACAAAAGGATTTTCTTTCTTAGCAGTTCCCTTTACTTTATAGGCAGCATTATGATCTGCGTGATTATGAGAAATAGTGACTATTTCTGCACTTAAGCGAGGTAAAGAAATCCCAACAGCTTTATCATCAAAAGGATCAGTGACAACACTCCCCAATTCCCCCTTAAGTTTAAAACAAGATTGACCATGATAAGTGATTTGCATAATTGACCATTAGTCTAGCACATCAATTTTTGCTGTCAAAAGATTGACCTAATTCAACCAAAGCTCAGCTTAAAAACTTTACTTTTGTGTATAATTGACTTAAGATACTCTCTCTTAGAGTTTTAAACCTGCCTAATTAAATTCTAGGTATTTATGCGAAAAGAAATTCTTTTAGCGATTTTTGTAGGCATCACCCTCGGCTTGATGATCACTTTTGGAATCTATCAAAATTCTGAGAATGCCAAAACTGGACAAAATAACGATACCGATCAACTAATCAATAATCCAGTTGGTAGTGAATCAGCAGCAATTCAAGATCCTCAACTAATGATTAATAGTCCAGAAGAAGACTTCTTCACTAATGAAGAAGATTTAATTGTTTCAGGCAGCGCTTCTCCTAATAGTTTTGTTGTTGTTCTCGTTAATGATAGCGAAAGTATTAGTAATACTGATGAATCAGGCAACTTTTCTATAAAAGTTAAACTTAATGAAGGTGGAAATTTGATTGAAATTAACAGTATTGATGAGGATGGTAAAAAAATCAGCAAACAAAGAACTGTCATTTATGAAGTTAAATAATAATAAACTCACTCGCAAAAAAATCCTGCTTTTGCTATTAGCATTTGGCATTTTTTTATTGCCGGCTAGATTAGTTTTTGCACAAAACAGCGCCACAGACAGCTCAAATAGTGCTACTCAAAAAGAGCAAGAAAACGAAAATAGTACTATCAATAATATTAAAAAAGTTATTCAAGAAAAGAAGACTGAGCTCGGCACTGTTGGAGCTAATTTGCGTAGTGAAAGAGCTTATTTAGCCAAAGTTCTACGTGTTAGTGAAGAAACCCTGACGGTCAGTAATTACTCTGGAAGTAAAATTATTCCTCTAGAAGAGGACATTGTCATTCAGAAAAAAGACAAAGATGTTAAAGTTGAAGAACTTGCCGTCGATAATTGGGTTGGCGTTTATGGAGAAATGAATAATGATAATTTAAAAATTAAGAAAATCGTTGTCTATGATCATGACTTTAGCCCAAAAAACAAGATCATTACTCTTGGATCAATTGCTAGTATTGGTAAAAACGATCTAGCACTTGCCCCCCGCTCTGGAGAAGAAAAACTCAATTTCAGTTTTGATAAATACACTAGTTTTCAAGATAACCAGGGAGAAGAAATTGATTTTAGCGATTTTTACGAAGACTTACAGTGCATTATCGTTGCCTTCGAAGATAAAAACGGCAATTACGTAATCAGCACAATTAAAGCTTTAAGTGCTTTTGAAAAGTAAATTCCCTCCAATGACTATTATTTAACTTTTCATTGAGCGAATAAATTTCCTGTATATCTGGTCTTCCCAATCTATTCCAAAGCTCTTCTGCTCCAATTTTTATTAAAGCAGTGGCAAGTTCTTCTTCTGAAAAAGTTATTTGCCCTTCTTTGAGTTTATCGCTAAGAACTGAACGCAAATCATTAAGCGTGAAGCTTCTAACTCCAGCTAACTCTAAAACTTCCTCTAATGAATAATTACTTGAATTTCTCTCCAAACTTTTTTCGAACATGTTTGACATACTAACATGTTGAAATATAAATTTGCAAATTCTGTGGACCGAAGGGAAATCGAATCCCTGACCTCTGCAATGCGAATGCAGCGCTCTAGCCAACTGAGCTATCGGCCCGTTTCAGATAAATAGTATATCACCACAGACCTTTAAATTTGACCAAAGCCTTTAGTTGTCCTATAATAGTCCAGAATGCAAAAACAAAATGCAAAAGCTCCAGCTTTTCATCATCACTCCTCTATCTAATTGGGGTATCTTTTTGCGTTTCATTAAATAGGTCCCCAATAAGGGGATTTTTTATTTTAGAATACAATTAGACCAAACAAAGAAAGAAAAATATGAACAAAAATGTACAAACACTCAAAGGCTTTCGCGACTTCCTCCCAGACGAGGCTCGCAAAAGACAATACGTTAACGACAAGATTAGAGAAACTTTTGAAGTTTATGGCTTTGCGCCACTTCAGAGTCCTACCTTGGAGTACGCTAGTTTATTGCTTGGCAAATATGGTGACGAAGCTGATAAATTGGTTTATACCTTTGAAGATCGTGGTGGTCGTGAAGTTGGTTTGCGCTATGACCAAACTGTACCAACAGCCCGTATTCTGAGCCAATATCAGAACGAATTGCCTAAATATTTCCGTCGTTACCAGATTCAGAATGTTTTCCGTGCCGATAAACCACAAAAGGGCCGTTATCGTGAATTCACTCAATGCGATTGTGATATTTTTGGTGGCAACAGCGTTTTGGCTGATGCGGAATTATTAGCTACGGTTAACGCTGTTTTTATGAATCTAGGTCTTAAATCAATCAAGATTGAATTTAATGATCGTACTTTACTAATAGAAAACATTAGTCCTTTTGTTACTGAAAAAGTTGATGTTTTTTCCATCATTCAAAGCATTGATAAATTGGATAAAGAAAGTAGCGAAACCATCATTGAAGAATTAGTTGATAAAGGTCTTTCTAGAAGCAATGCTGAAGCTGTTTTATCCAAGATAAATAAGATTGAAATATCAGGAAATCTATCTAGAATTGAGCAAAAAGCTTTGGAGTTAGGCGTCAGTAAAGAAACCCTCGTTTTTAACCCAAAACTAGCTCGCGGTTTAGACTACTACACTGGCTTAATTTTTGAAATCAAAATTCCAGAATATGGCAATTCATCTGTTGGCGGAGGTGGTCGTTATGACAATCTGATTGAAGAGCTTTCCGGCTACAAAATGCCAGCCGTAGGCGTTGGTCTTGGCTTTGATCGCATTGTCGAAGTTTGCGATCAATTGGGTTTAATTAAAGAAAACCAAACTGGAACTCAAGTGATGATTGGTTTTTTTGAAGAAGAAAATTGTCAAAATAAGGCTATGCAAATCGCTAAAGAACTTCGTGCTCTAAAAATTAGAACCGAAGTCTTCCCTGCTTATGACAAGCTTTCTAAACAGTTTAAAGTCGCTGAACAAAAGAAAATTCCTTTCGTAATCGTGGTTGGTGAAGATGAAATCAAAGAAAATAAATTTACTATCAAAAACATGGCTTCTGGCGAGCAGGAATTACTAGCTCTTGAAGAGATTAAAGGAAAATTCAAGGTTTTTTCCCCTTCACTTCTATAAATTTGTGCTATGCACAGCATCTTTCGTAGCAGCTGTCCGAAATTCGCTAAAGCATCTTTCGTACCAGCTGTTTTTTTGCAATGTGAACCTTGCAAAAAAACAGGGTCCGAAATATAATAACCCTTCTATATGAAACAAGGTATACATCCTAGCAACTGGCAACACGACTGCGTCGTTACTTGTAGTTGTGGTAATTCCTTCCTCACTGGAGGCATTAAAAAAGCCGTACAAATCGATATTTGTAGTGCTTGTCATCCTTTCTTTACTGGTGAAATGAGATTTGTTGATCGTCAAGGTCGCGTAGATAAATTCCAGAAAAAGATGCAACTTGCTCAAGCCGCTGCCACTGCAGCTGCCGCTAAAACCAAAAAAGCTACTAAGACTAAAGTCGAAAATAAATCTTACAAACAGATCTTAGTTGAACAGCAAAGCGAATTAAAGGCTAAAAAACAAGCCGAAACTGTCGCCGAAAATTAGTTTCCCTTTTTTATTTATTGATACAGCCACTGCGCTGTGTTTTTTTGTATAATAGAAAGGAAAAATAAATATGGATCAAAACTACAACCCCTACCAAGTCCAAATAGAAAATATAGATAAAGCCATTGCCGAAAATCAAGCTCTGCTTGAAGATGATGAGCTAAAAGATTTAGCTATCGAAGAAATCGCTCGTCTTCTTGAAGAAAAAAAAGCTATGGAACTGGCAGCTACAAATTTTGCCAGCAATCAAAATAAAAGTGAGAGCAATGATAGCGAAGAAATTACTGAAAATGCCAACGCCATTATCGAAATTCGTGGCGGTGCTGGGGGTGACGAGGCAAAAATCTGGGCCAACGATTTAATGCGCATGTACACTCGTTATGCCGAAAGTAAAAATTTAAAAGTAGAGCTAATTGATGAATTAGTTTTTAAAGTCAAAGGCCGTGCAGAACTACCTATCGTCGAAATTGATGAAGACGGTAAAGTTAATAAAACTGGTGAAACAGAAATTCTCTCTGCTTATAAGCTTTTTCGTTATGATTCTGGCGTACATCGCGTTCAAAGAGTACCTAGTACCGAATCGGCTGGACGTATTCACACCTCCACTGCTTCTGTGGCGGTTTTACCAGAAGTCACAGCCACAGCTGTCGAAATTAGAGAAGAAGACCTAGAATGGTCGTTTATGCGTGCTGGCGGTGCTGGCGGACAATCCGTCAATAAAACTAGCTCAGCCGTTCGCTTGGTTCATAAACCCAGCGGTTTAGTGGTCAATTCTCGCACAGAAAGAAAACAAGCCCAAAATCGCCAAATTGCTTTGGAACTTTTGCGCTCACAGCTTTGGCAAATTGAAGAAGATAAAAAAGACGCTCAAATTGGTGAAGCCAGAAGTAATATCGGTCGCAACATGCGTGCTGAAAAAATTAAAACTTATAATTACCCCCAAAGTCGTGTTACAGACCACCGTATTCATCAGTCTTGGCATAATTTAGAAGGTATTTTAGAGGGTAATTTAGATGAATTAATCGCTTCAACTAAATCTTTAATCGAAATTGATGAAAAAAGCGATAACGAAAAAGAAATAGAGCAAAATTAAAATTGCTCAACTGCTTTTTGCAAAACCTCATCTTCAGTAGTATCGTAATTTTGAGCAACTTCGACATCTACTGTCAAACCGTCTTTGTGTATCCAATTGCCATCTGGTGTTAACCAACGACCCACAGTAATGTGCAAACCGCCACCATTACTCAATTCGCGACGATCTTGGACAGTTCCTTTACCGAAAGTCTTTTCACCAATCAATTTAATCTGAGCATCGTCCCTGAGAGCACCGGCAACAATCTCTGAAGCAGAAGCACTGCCTTTATTAACCAGCACCACTGTTGGAATGCCCACTAAACGGGCTTTGCCAGTGCTGTTGTAGTTCTTAGTATTGTATTTAGATTCTTGACTGACCACTACTCCACTTTTAACAAAGTCACTAGCCACATCAATTGAGACATCAAAGAAACCGCCAGGATTATTACGCAGATCCAAAACTAAACCAGCAATCTGATTTTTCTTGCTTAGAATTTGAGCCACGGCATCATTCCACTCATCTAAAGTTCTTTCGCCAAATTTAGAAAGCCTCAAATTGGCAATTTGTTTGCCATTTACTTCGGTAAATTCTAGAGTGACACTCTTCACAATGATTTCATCACGAAGAACACTGATTTCTTGGCTACTATTATCACTCTTACGATAAACGGTTAAAATTACAGGAGTATTCTTTGGACCACGAATATTTTTGACGGCGTCATCCAAAGTCCATTCCGTAGTATCTTCGTCCAATCCTTTAGATTCATCTTTAACATGGATAATGACATCGCCTGCTAAAAGACCAGCCTTTTCTCCAGGACTACCAACTAAAGGTGAAATAATACCCACCATACCATCGATATATGTTAGTTCTATACCGACGCCATAGAAGCTTCCAGCCAAATCTTCCTCGGCTTGACTATTATCTTCTGGAGCTAGATACATAGTGTAAGGATCACCCAGACCAGTAACCATACCTGAAATTGCACCATTAATCATTTTATTTTCGTCAATTTCGCCAGTATTTAAATAATCTCTCTCTACAAGCTGCCAAACTTCCCAAAAAGTACTCATCGAGACTGAAGTGTCTCCAGAGCTATTCATTAAATTACTGAGATTTGTTGATTGAGTTTTTTTGGCTAGATTATCGAATAAAGTGATTTTTACGCCAAACAAAGATCCTTCGCTGGAGTAACGAAAACCCATGATTAAGCCTAAAGTTATAAGCAAAAGGGCAAAAGTTGTAGTGCGGATTAAGGCAAAAATCCAAGTTGGGTTTTTTCTCATACAGAAAAACCATTGTAATCTAGCTGACAAGAAAAATCACAAGTAAAAAATTTTGAAACTAAAAAATTAGACGGTTTGAGTAAATGGCAAAAGGGCTAAATGTCTAGCTCTTTTGACTTCACAAGCCAATTTCTTTTGAAATTTGGCAGAAAGACCAGTTTTTGCTCTTGGCAAAATTGCGCCCTGAGCGGTAACGAATCTTTTGAGTTCTTCAGCTTTTTTGTAGCTAAAATTGTGAGTCTTCATTGTTTTTCCTTAACTATTACTATTTTTAATTTCTAAAAAGGGATGTCATCAGAGACATCTTCTACTTCGTCAGCTTCACTTGGAACTGCTGGCTCTTCTTTTTTTGCTGATTTTGATTCTTCTTTATCATCTTCTGAATCTTGCTCATCTTCGCCTTCACCACCAGCAAATTTACCACCTCTGCTACTGAGCAACATCATGTTATCAATGACGATTTCAGTAACTTTTCTAATTTCTCCGCTCTCTGTCTTCCAATCTCTGGTCTGAATACGACCTTCGACGTAAATCTTATCACCCTTGTGCAATAATTGGCCACAAATTTCAGCTAATTTAGACCAAGCAACAACATTGTGGAAATCCACTCTTTCCTGCTTGTCACCACCATCGGCTGGAGTCCAAGAACGATTGGTAGCTATACCAAAAGAAGCTACGGCTGTGCTATTTGGGGTATAGCGCAAATTTGGATCTCTAGTCAGGTTACCAATTAACATGACCTTATTTAAAGAACGTACTGACATTTTGGCCTTTCTCTCAACAGAGTTGATTTGTATTGATCTTTTTTCATTATGCAGTAACAAAGTTACAAGAAGTGTGACTAATCAGTTTTTAGTAAATAAAAGAAATAAGAGACAACATAAATTAATCTTCAATAGATTTTTCTAGCTCATCAGCAATCACTAATAAGTGACGAATAATTTCGTGATTTAAAGTTAGACTATGATCAAATGCTTGCACATTTTGGACTGGAAAGTTTAAAACCATGTGGACGTAAACAGCTTCTTGATAAGTTTTACCTCCTTGAGAAATACCATAAGCTAAATTTTTACGGCCCCAATCGTCTTCTTTAACGATAGTGCCTTTGTTTTTAGCAGCTAAGTCAGTAATTTCTTTTTTGAGTCTGGAAACGTCGGCGTCTAATAGATCGCCAGGAATTAAATAAGTTAATTCGTAATCTTTGGTAATAATTTCTTTAGCTAATTTCATATTTTTTCTAAGATTCGCAAGATGTGGCCCCGCCTCATCTTATGGATAATTAATAAGCGAATTTTAATTTCTGTGGGTATTATATCACGGACTATTTAGAACTCAAAACAAGTAAAGCTTCTTGCATTTTCCGTGACAATTCAGCACGTTCAGGATATTTTTTGGCGTTTAAAAACATGAAGTGTTGGGAAAGAAGAGTGGCCATTTCTTTGCGATCCTCGATATTAATACTTCCTATATTGCTGGTAATGTAGTCAAGAATCTTATTCATCACTGGTCCATTTTTATATATACCGCTGTGATGTAATAGATTTTTGGCTTCGTCTGGACTTGTAGTTCCAGTACTGACTTTTTTCAAGTGGGCATCGAGAATTGTTTTTTGAACTTCTCCGTTATCCATATATTTTTCTTTTGTCTCTAAGAGACTACTTACCAATCATGAACTCAACTACGTCGCCATCTTGCATGACGTAATCGCGACCTTCTTGTCTAATCTTGCCAATTTCTTTGCAAGCTGACCAACCACCTAATTCCACAAATTCTTTGAAATTAATTATTTTGGCACTGATAAATTTCTTACTAAAATCAGTATGAATAACGCCTGCCGCTTCTTGAGCGGTAGAACCTTTTCTAATCGTCCAAGCTTTACTCTCAATTTCACCAGTGGTTAAAAAGCTTTGCAAACCCAAGGTCTGATAAGCCACTGCCGCTAAACGAGACAAACCACTTTCTTTAATCCCCAACTCTTGCATATAGAGCTCTTGGTCTTCTGCGGCTAAAACTGCTAACTCGCTTTCGATTTTGGCAGAAATAATGACAATTTGTTCTTTTTTGACTTGCAACTTTTTGGCGAAAAGTTCGGTTAGTTCCTGAGTTTTAACAAGTTCTTTTTCATCGACGTTAATCGCAAAAATTTCCGGTTTGGCGGTTAAAAGACATAATTCTTTGGCCACTAATTTTTCGACTTCGCTTTGACAGACGAGGCTTTGACCTTGTTCAATTTTGGCTAGAAAATCTTGAATGGTCTCCCATTTATCCTTCTCGTCTTTACTAACTGCACCTTTTGGTTGGTGCTGTTTTTGCAAGGTTTCCAGATCAGCTAATTGTAATTCTGTACGAATAATAGTTAGATCTTGTTCTGGATCAACTGAGCCCTCGCGCAAAACATTTGGGTCACTGAAATGGCGTAAAACATGACAAATGGCGTCTGTCTCGCGAATATTTGCCAAAAATTTATTACCAAGACCTTCACCCTTACTTGCCCCTGCTACCAAACCAGCAATATCTACAAACTCCACCAAAGCATATTTAAGTGGAGGCAAATTTGGCAGTTTTTCGCTAGTCTTTGTAACTTCAGCTAACTTTGGCAAACGGCTATCTGGCACTTCGACCACGCCAACATTTGGCTCAATGGTGGCAAACGGATAATTAGCCGCCAAAGCGACCTGCTTTTTAAGCAGCGCATTAAAAAGTGTAGATTTGCCAACGTTAGGAAGACCGACGATACCAATTTGTAAATTCATATCGCTATTATATCGAGAAAATAAAGAATTACGCCACCAAAATCACCCCCACCATGCAAATTAGAGCAGCTACAACTTTGCGCCACAGATGATCTCGTTCTCTAATAAAAATGGCCGCTAAAATAACCGTCAAAATAATATTAGTTTTGGAGATCACGCTAACCTGTGAGAGCATGGCGCCTTTAGCTAAAGCCATATAGAAAGTAATCACTCCCACTGAATAAATCAGGCCATAAATAACTAAATTCCTGTCAATTATTTTAATTGCTTTTGGCAACTCTTTGACTTTTTTTGGATACATTAAACAAAGCATTAAGCCTGGAAAAAGTGACATGAGCCCTGCGTAAGAAACGGCGTCATAAGTTTTAATAATTAGCATATCGCTAATAGTTCCAAAAGCAAAAAGACTGGTGGCAATTAAAGCCAAAATCGCTCCTTTGCTAAAAACAAATTTTTGTTTTCTGTACTGCACCAACATAATAGATAAAATTACTAGCAAAGCCCCAAAATATTGCTGTATGACCAAGCGCTCCTGCAAAAAAATATAGGCACAAAGTACGGCAACAATAGCCCCCAATCCGCCTAAGATTGTCATCTCCGAAGCCTCGATTAATTTAATCGATTTAAAAAACATGATCGAACCCAAAGCATAAAGAGTGGTACTAAACAAAAAATATGGCCACAGTTCAGCCCAATTTGGCCAAGAAAAACCTTGAGTAACGGCAAATGGAATGGTCACACATCCTAACAAAAACTGAAAAATGATCGTCGACAAAACCGGATCACTCTCCTCTTTTTTCATCGCCAACCTCTGAAATAAATAAGCTACTGAAATGGCTACAATATTGATAGAAATAAGGAAAAACCAAGACATGAATTAAATCTTTCCGACTAAATCCACACCTGGTTTAAGAGTTTTATCTCCTGGTTTCCAACTGGCTGGACAAACTACCGCGCCGTGATTGTCATAGACAAATTTGGCAGCTTGGAATTTACGGAAAATTTCTTCAGTGTTACGGCCAATGCTGTTATCGTGCATATCGATGGCGACAATTTTCTGATCTGGATTAATGATAAAAGTAGCGCGAAGTGACATGCCTTCATCTTCGATATATGTGCCAAACAATTTGCAATATTTGCCACTTGGATCAGCTAACATTGGATACTTAACTTTAGCGATAGCCTTGGAATTATCATGCCAAGCTTTATGTACAAAAGCTGTATCAGTGCTAACACTGACAATCTCTGCACCAAGTTTTTTAAATTCAGCATATTTCTCTGCCGCTTCTTCTAATTCAGTTGGACAAACAAAAGTAAAATCAGCTGGATAGAAAAGCATGATTAGCCACTTACCTTTGTAGTCTGAAAGTTTGATTTTCTTGAGTTGCTCTTGGTCAAAAGCATCCATGGTAATTTCTGGGAGGGTTTCATTTATTTTTAGCATAAGTGACTTAATTTTAGCACTAAAAATCTGATTTTTAGCTAAGAAATTTTCTTGCTAAATTAGTCCTATAATATTGACTTTTAGATCTATTTTGATATAATCCTGTTGGAAGTATCATTGCTTTGCGACCATATGCGGTTGCAAAAATCCAAGCGATGATACTGGAGGAAAGATGACAAAATCAACAATTACTTTAATTGTTGTAGCACTAATATTATTTTCGGTAGCAGGCTTTACTCTTGGCTACAATGTGGCCATGAATAAGGCAGAACGTATCACCAGCGCTTGTTTCGCCGGAGACGACGGGGCTTGCAACTGGTGGCAAGCAAAATTCCAAGAGTCTGCTGCAAAGCAGGCTTTGAGAGAAATCGAAAAGTCTCTCACTCCACAACCAACGGAGGTCCAATAGGGTCTCCAACCAAAAAACCCCGCCTTTAAAAAAGCGGGGTTTTTCCTTTTTACTTAGAAAAATTATTCCTCGGAAGGAATAATTAACCAACATAAAAGATAGATCACTAATCCTGGCACTCCACCTGGAATCAAGGCTAAAGCCAAGATTACTCTGACTAAAGTGACGTCAATCCCAAAATAATTGGAAAAAGCGGCAGCCACACCAGCGATTTTTCTACCTTCGATTGGTCTAATTAATTTTTTGGTACTAGTTTTAGTTTTTTTACTAGGCATATTGTTTCCTTCTCTTACTAGCTCTTATTGTAGCATGAATCTAAAATGACTAGAGATTTTTTAATTCTTCCCCATCAGTTTGAAAATACCACAAGGCAAAATCGCTGTTACGGAAATTTTTTTCTTTGACAAGTTGTACAAGTTGATTTAAATCAAAAAGCTCAACGCTGATTTTTTCGCCCGCATCAGGTTTTAGTTCTGCCACTTTTTGGCAATTTTTAGCTACTAAATAAAAATTGGCCCAATCAATTCTGCTATTCATTTGTCCACTGAATAAAAAATACCAGTCGTCGCTAGAAAAACCAGTTTCCTCAAGTAGCTCACGCTTACACGCTGTCAAAACACCTTCGCCCTCATCAATAATCCCTCCAGGCAAACTCAAAAATTCTTGAAAACCAGGCTGAGTTTGTTTGGTCATAATCACTTTTTTGTCTGCAGTCAAAGCCAAAACAGTTACTGTATCTGCTCTGGAAACACTTTCAAAAGTTACTTCACTGCCATCATAAAGTTTCTGCGGCCATTGCCAAATTTTGAAAAAATTTCCCTGAGCCATGATCTTTGCCCCCTCGCCTCTTTTGAGCTTAGCTAGAGGGCGCACAATTATTTCTTGCTCATTTTCTTGATTCACTTTTTTTAAAATCATACTTTAGATTATAGCGTCGATCTCTCAGAGAAGCCAAGGTATAATACAAGCGTGCAAGAAATTCAGATCAAAAATAAAAAATACCAATTGCCGATGTTTTTGCCAGATGCCACCCTTGGTGTGGCTCGTAGCTTAGATAGTTTAGATCTAGCTAATGTTGGTTTAAATGGCGTGATGGTCAATACCTATCACCTGATTCAAAAACCAGGCGAAGAGATTATTAAGAAACTTGGTGGCATCAAAAAAATGATGAATTGGTCAGGCTTTGTTTCTTCTGATTCTGGTGGTTTTCAACTCTTTTCTTTGATTCAAAAAAATCCTAACTTGGGTAAAATTACTGATGAAGGCATAGTTATTTATAACGGTCCTAAAAAACAAAGAAAAATTATTTTCACTCCAGAAGATTCAATTCGCATGCAATTCGTCATTGGCAGCGATGTAATGATTTGTCTCGATGATTTCACCCCACCAGAGGCTAATGAAAAACGTATTGAAGAAAGTGTTCTTAGAACTATTGCTTGGGCAAAAAGAGCCAAAACTGAATTCGAAAAACAACTCAAAAAACATGGTTTTACAGAAACAAATCGGCCTCTTCTGCTCGCGCCAATTCAAGGTCACGACAATGAAAAGTGGCGTGCTTACTGCGCCAGTGAACTAAAAAAAATCGGTTTTGATATTTATGGTTTGGGTGGTTGGCCTTTCACAAAAGATGATCAATTTGATTACTCATTTTGCCAAAAAAATGCTGAATTAACGGATAAAAATAGCTTGCGTTTTGCTCTTGGTGTTGGCTCTCCAGAGAACATCGTTCGTCTCTTCTTTATGGGTTATCAATTTTTTGATTGCGTCCTACCAACTAGAGATGCTCGCCATCAAAGACTCTACATTTTTAAAATCAATCCAAAAATTTTAGACCGCAAAACTCTCGAAAAAATGACTGCAGAAAATCGTCTTGATGAAGTCTTTGGACATCTTTATATTGGCAAAGGCCAATTCGACAGTTCAAACGAAGCGATTAGCGATTTTTGCGATTGCCCAACTTGCCAAAAAACCGCTGGAACACCTCAAGTTAGCAAGGCCTATCTCCATCATCTTTTCAAAATCGGCGACGGCAGTGCTTTTCGCTTGGCAAGTTTACATAATTTGCGAACCTATAGTCGATTAATGGAAGTTTTGCGTCACTAAATATCCTTCATTTGCGATAGCTTTTACAAGTTGCTCTTTACTGACCTTTTTATCATCATATTCAATCTCAACTTGTGCTTTTGCATAACTCGTCTTAGAACTAAGCACTCCATCAATTTCTTCCAGTGCAAAATCAATATTCATGGCACAACTAGGACAATGCATTCCTTTTATATTAAAGATTGCTTCAGCACCCTGTGATTTTTTCTTAGAAAAATTAAACATATTAAATTACCTCCAATATTCCAGTATACATGCCCATTGAGCAAGTAAATGAATATCTGCCCTTTTTAGTCGGAGTAAAGGTCACTGTCTGACTATCATTTGGACCTAGCTGCATACTTATATTAAATGCTTTTAAAATAAAAGAACTGGCACAAGTATAGACATTTTTAGTTTGTAAGGTTAACTGAACCGGAATACCTGCTTTGACTTGTAATCTGTTTGGAGAATATCCATTACTTTTCACTTGAATAAGAATTTGCTGAACTCCATTTTTTGTCCCTATCTGCGAATTAGATTGCTTAGAAGTGATCGATTGAGTCATCTTGCTAAATGTTACTGGTGCATTCAACACAGTTAAAACACCATTGACGCTACTTAATCCTAGAAAAATTAATATAGCGGCCGCTATTTTCATAAAACTTTGTTTAAAAGCCTCAGACAACTTGGCGGTAGCAACTCCAACTATAGCGAATAAGGGTAAAGTACCTAAAACAAAGAAAAACATAATCAATGCACCAATCATGGAACTCCCTGAAGTTATTGCTAAAACTTCCATCGCCTGAGTAACACCGCAAGGAATAAAAATAGTCATCAAGCCCAATATGACAGGAGTAAATAAAGCTTTGCTTCTGGTCGAGTTTTTAACCATTCGTTGTACAAACTTTGGTGGTTGGAAAACGACATAACGAAAAATAGGATGCAAATCTAACAGGTTTCCTGCAGTCGCCAACATAAATAAGGCTGCTATGCTTTGGAAAATAAGACGAACTGTCAAACTTAGTTCTACCTTAGAACCCAGCCAACCGAGGAAAAACCCTAGTAATACATGAGCTACTAATTTTGCTAATAAAAATAAGCTCACTGGTAACCAATCTAACTGATCAAAAGATTTTGGCGAATTATTTTTTTTAACATTACTCTTAAGTTCATCTTCTTTTTGATTAGCAATAATGCTCGCCAATAATCCGCCCTGCATTGCTAAGCACGACAATCCTCCACTGGTTAGTCCTGTTAAAAAAACTGCCCACAAGTTCATATTTTCTCCTGTAATTTAATTCTTTTTAATCGCAGCGCATTTAAAACTACCGATACACTTGAAAAGGCCATTGTTCCACCAGCAATGGCTGGACTAAGTAAAATTCCAAAAAAAGGATATAAGACTCCGGCTGCCACAGGTATGCCAACAATATTGTAGAAAAACGCCCAAAAGAGATTTTGCTTGATCGTTCTCATAGTAGCTTTTGATAAAACAAAAGCTTCTGGCAATTTAGAAATTCGCCCTCCAAGTAATGTAATGCCAGCGGACTCTATAGCGACATCTGTACCTGTCCCCATGGCAATGCCTACTTCTGCTGTCGCTAAAGCTGGAGCATCATTAATACCATCGCCAACCATTGCTACTTTGTAGCCTTTCATTTGGAACTTTTTAATTTCATTAGCCTTATCTACTGGTAAAACTTCAGCGATTACTTGATCAACTCCAACTTGATCAGCAATATATTGAGCAGTTCTTTTATTATCTCCAGTTAGCATGGCCACCTTAATGCCATGCTTATGCAGTAAATCAACTGCTAACCGCGCATCATCTTTAATAGTATCTGCAATAGCAATATAAGCGAGGATTTCTTTACTATCCATCAAAATAATTGGCGTCTTACCTTTGGAAGTAAATGAGTCAATAATTTTATTATCAACTTCTAGAACCAAGTCTTCCACTAATTTGAGATTCCCAGCAAAATATTTTTTGCCATTTATTGTTCCACTTAAACCCTTACCTTCTATTGCAACAAAATCTTCGATTTTTTCTGGTTCTATTTTTTGTTGTCTAGCTTTTTCTACTATAGCCAAAGCCAATGGATGCTCTGAATGGTTCTCTAGAGAGAATAATAGTTGTAGTATTTTCGATTGAATCCTATCTCCTAAAGGTAGAATGTCGGTTACTTCTGGCTTACCTTTAGTAAGGGTGCCTGTTTTATCCATCACTATAAAATCCACTGAATTTAATTTTTCTAAATTCTCAGCATTCTTGATTAGAATGCCATTTTGAGCTGCCTTGCCAACTCCCACAATCACAGCTATCGGCGTTGCTAAACCCATGGCACAGGGACAAGCAATCACAAGAACACCTACAAAATTGATAATTCCTAAAGTTAGCGCTTGAGAGAAAGTCATAAACTGCGAACCGATGATAATCCAAAGCAACAAAACCACTATGGAAAAAATTAAAACAATTGGTACGAATACGGCCGAAACACGGTCTGCCAATCTCTCAATAGGAGCTTTAGAAGCTTGAGCCTCTTCTACCATTTTAATGATTTGAGATAAAACGGTAGCACTCCCAACCTGAGTGGCGCGGATCTGCAACGAACCCTGTTTGTTAATTGTTGCTCCAATAACAACATCGCCAACTTTTTTATCAACAGGTAATGATTCACCAGTAAGCATCGATTCATCAAATGAAGAACTACCCTCAATAATTTCACCGTCAACGGCAACTTTTTGACCTGGTTTAATGATCAAAATGTCACCTACTTTGACTTGTTCAATCGGGATCTCTATTTGCTTGCCATTTTTTAGTACAATGGCACTTTTTGCCTGAAGGCCAAGTAACTTCTCTATCGCTTCGCCAGTTTTAAGCTTGGAACGGGCTTCTAAATATTTGCCAAGGGTAATAAATCCAATCACTACAATAGTTACATCATAATAAGTATGACTTGTGTTCAGATAAGGAGCGAGCGAAGTAGCAAAAATTGAAACAATAAAACTGTAAACAAATGCCACCGTTGTTCCAATACCTACCAAAGTATCCATGTTGGCAACGCGGTATTTAATAAATCGCCAAACACCCTGCAAGTATGGCTCGCCAATGACAAAAAGCGTGTAGGTAGCAAAAAGTGGAAATAAGCGATTAAATAATTCAAGATTCCAGAACATCGCCAAAATACTAAATAACATAAATGGAAGAACTATCTGAAAATGTTTTTTAAGCCTAGATAATTCTTTGAGTTTTCTATCATTGGAAGTTTCACCTGATAAAATTGGAGTCATCTCATGACTTATGAGCGAATAGCCCAGCTTATCTATTTCTTTATTCATAGCTCCAATAGAAGTTCTATGAGGATCAAAAGTAACTTTGGCTTTTTGTGTACCATAGTTAACTGCAAGTTTTTCTACACCATCGAGTTTTCCTAACTTTTTCTGAATAATGCTGGCGCAAGATGCGCAATGCATGCCTGTTATTTCTAAAAATTTTGTTTGATTAACTTTTGGCATATTTTTTTGGATTTTCTTGAAACTTCTTGAGACAACCACTAGCACAAAAATAATAATCATGATCTTTGTGTTTAGTACTGTAATTGGCCGTTTTAGGTGATAAACGCATCTTGCAAACCGGATCGTGAACAAGAGGAAGTAAATCTTTCATTGCCAAAGTTAATTCATCAGCTATTTCTAACCCTCGATTTTGATCAATTAACACTTCGCGAAGTAAATCACTTGCTTTAATTATTTTTGGATCAGCCAATTTATATATAATCTGCTTGCCTTCTCTTTTAGCAACAACTATGCCAGCATCGCGAAGTAACATTAAATGTTGACTAATATTAGCTTGTGGTAAATCAAGCATTTCATAAATATCAGAAACACAGAGCTCTTGCTCTCTCAACAAATTAACAATTTCAAGTCTTCTAGGATGAGCAAGTGCCTTAAGTAAATCAGCGTGAAGTGCAAACATTTGTCCATACATATTCTAATATTAGAATATGTATCAGAAAAAAAGTCAAGCTACAAAACTTTGATTTGTAGCTTTCTTGTAACCTTTCTTAATTACAATGAGCTTGTGACAAAAGAAAAAATAAACATAAATCATGCAATCAAAGATTTAGCTCTGCGCTATCGGCCGAGAGAAAAGGTTAAACGTTTTGGTCTTAAAGCCCTAAGCAATCAAGAACTTCTTGCCTTAATTATTGGTAGCGGTCAGAAAAATTGCAACGCTTTGGAACTGGCCAAAAAGGTCGAAAGATGTCTTCTAACTGACGAAAAGCTTGAAAAAAAGATTAAAACGAAAAAAGATCTCTCCCAAATTTTTGGTATTGGCGAAATCTTGGCCAATAAAATTCTAGCTAGCTTAGAGTTGGGCCAACGCCTATCTAAAGAACAAAAACAGAAACAAATCAGCAATCCAAAGAAGATTTTTGAATTATCTGCAGAACTCTATGATAAAAAGCAAGAATATTGCTTGGCTTTTTCTTTTAATGGCAGACAAGAATTATTAAGTAGAAGGACCATCGCCATTGGTGGACTCAATTATAATTTTCTTGAACCAAGAAATATTTTTGAACCAGCTTTTAGTCTAGGAGCCAGCAGTTTCATCTTAGTACACAATCACCCTTCTGGAAATTTAGAACCATCCGACGATGATTTACTTTTGACAGAAAAAGTTGCCAAAATTGCTGATTTGATGGGCGTTAAATTATTGGACCATCTTATTATTGGTAAAAACAACTTTTATTCAATCAGAGAGCATTTTGCTGAATTATTAGTTATTTAAATTCAACGTTTAATTAACACAGAGCCAGCCTGATCAATTAATTGATAGCCAACTTTAGCGAATTCTTGGCGAATTTGATCGGCTTTGGCAAAATCTTTATCGCTGCGAGCAGCTTCTCTTTCAGCAAAAAGCTTCTGTAGCGAATCTGGTAAATCCTCAAGCGATAAAATTTCTTGATTGTTTGAGGATAAATCTTTTTCGCTCATGGAAATTAAACCCAAACCTAAAACTCGGTCAAACTCAAGCAAAAGAAAATATTTTTGGCGATCGCTTAGATCACTTTTTAGAACTTGCCATAGAACTGTTACAGCTTCTGGCGTATTGAGGTCATCTTCAACAAAAGCAAAAAATTGCTTGGAAAATTTTTCTGTTTCTCGATTATCTTCTTGATCGTCTGCGTCATCGCGATGATTTTTTTTGATCGTTAAATAAGCTTGCAAAAGTTTTTCAAAGGCAGTCTGACTCGCTTCTAAGCTATGAAAAGTGAAGTTTTGTTCACTACGGTAATGGCTACTTAAGAAAAGCAAGCGCAAAGCCGCTGGAGAAAAACCCCTTTTAATAATGTCATCAATGGTATAAAAATTGCCAAGAGATTTACTCATTTTTTCGCCATCAACTCGTAAAAAATTGTGATGAACCCAAAATCTAGCAAAAGGCTTTTTACCAGTAAAAGTTTCTGATTGAGCAATTTCATTGGCGTGATGGACAGCAATATGGTCAATTCCGCCGGTATGAATATCTATTTGTGGACCAAGATGCTCAATGCTCATGGCACTACATTCGACGTGCCAACCCGGAAAACTGCGAGCTGACCAAGGACTTGGCCAGATCATTTGGCGATTTTCGCCTGGTTTTTCAAATTTCCAAAGAGCAAAATCTGTGGGATTTTTCTTGCCAGCTACCTCCCCCATTCTACTTTCGTGAGGAGTATTGCGTGGATCATAACCGCTTAATTCGCCATACTTCTCTAGCTTAGAAGTATCAAAATAAACGCCATCCCCTTCAATAATGTAGGTAAAACCCTTCTTTTCTAAATCCAAAACCATTTCCAGCTGACTCTGGATGTGTTCTGTAGCGCGACAACTTAGAGTTGGTCGTAAAATCCCCATCTTATCCATACTGTAGAAAAAATAATCTTCAAATTTTCTGGCAATTTCTCTTGCAGATTGACCGTATTTACGAGCTCCCTTCTCCATCTTATCTTCGCCCTCATCATCATCAGAAACCAAATGTCCAACATCAGTAATATTTTGTACATGTCTTACATCATAATTGAGATGACGTAACACTCTTACTAAAACATCATCCATAACGTATTTGCGCAAATGACCGATGTGAGAATAATCATAAACAGTCGGACCACAAGCATACATATTGACTTGCTTTGGATCATCTTGCGAAATCGAATCAAATTCTTCGACTTTTTTGGAAAGAGTGTTATAAAGTTTCATCACTATGGTCTATTGTAGCTTGAGTGCTAGGGTTTGACTAGCCATCGCCCTGAGTCATTTGCGTTCTTCTATTTTGCAGTAATTGAGAGGTTTGTTGTTTCTTACTGCCACTTAAGCCAACTGGACCTTTTTTAGGGCTACTAGGAGGAGCAATGCTCTGTTCTTCAGCTTCCTTTTCTTCCTTTTCTTTCTTTTCCTGTTCTTCCTGCTGCTCTTTTTGTTTTTTCTGCTGTTCTTCTTGATATTTCTGTTGTACAAAAGACTGTTCTTCTTGAGTTAACTTTTGCCAATTTTGAGCAACTTTTTGTTTTTTTTGTTTTTTTTCTGGCGAATCTCCAGGATTAATACCAAGAAGTGCATTGAGATCAAAAAAGGATTTAGCAGTGTCTAAGATATCTTTGACTGGACGCTTAATTAATTCTTCACCTAAATTAGTCACCTCTCTGGGTGGTGTTTGCTGCTTGGCAACTTCATTAGAGGCCAAAGGTGTTTGTCCAGCACCTGCGGCAGCGGCTTGCTGTTTGGCCACACCCTGCTGACCCAAAACAGATGATTGTTGAGCAGCTTGTTTTTGAGCGGCGGCGGCAGCCGCCGCACCAGAATCTTCATGCTCATCGCTCATGCCATCACCAAAACTTTGACGAAAACCTCCTCCTGGACGCATTTGTGGTTTTGCTCCTGCTCCTGGTGCTCCCAATCCTGGCATAAAATTATTTCCCGTTATTTCAAAATTATTAAATAAATTATGAATCTAAATGTTTTAATTGAAAAATACGCCTGCTTCTTTCTTCTAATCTTTTAGCCTCTGAATCAGCGTCGTTAGCTTCTTTTTGACTAAGTCTAGCTTGATATTGAGGAGTATCTTTTAGCTCTGTCTGCATTTTGGCTAATTGTTCTTCTATTTTAATTTGATCTTCGGCAGCTTTGGCTTTTTGTAATTCGGCAATTTCTTCTGCACTGGGACCCTTTTCCTCTTCTACAACTGCAATTGGAGGAACTTCTCCAGCTACTCCTGATGTTTGATCATTAGAAGGAACAACAGAACCATCGCTTCCAGCTTGGTTTTTTTGATCACTAAGTAATTGCTGTAATGCGGCCAATGGATCTTGATTGTCTGCCATAGCACTATGTTAGCAGAAAAAAGTGAATAAGAACAAGACCTTGCGCTTGAGCAATAAAATTAAACCAAACTCAGTGGCTGATTCTTGCTCAAACGACGATAATCTGTCTTTTTTTCCTTGGTTTTGCGCATTTTCCGCAACGCAGCGCTAGTTGCATCAACGATGGCATCGTAAAAATCATAACCATCTATTTCAACCCATAAATCCTTACCTGGCACCTCAATTTTATATTTAACACAAACTTTTTTAGAATCAGTTGGTTTTTTGGTTCCTTGTTCTAAATAAACAGTCACTTTGCTGACCTTCAAATCTTTCAGCTTATTCAGCTTGCGGCTTTGTCTTTGGATAAACTCGCGTAAAGCTCTTGTTAATTTGAGACTTTTGGCTTGAACAATAATGTCCATCGCTATCCTTTCAACCTTCATGTTTCAATAAAGGTCATAATTTTTACAAAAAAAACGACCCCTAAATTAGTGTGACTAATCTTGTGATCGTTAATTTCATCTACATTTCAGAATAACAAAAAGTGACCAAAAAGTCAAAAAGAAGTACAATTATTAATCATGGAAGAAAAAATAATAATTCCGGTTGATACATCTATTAATGATGGCGATCATGAAGATGGAGATAGCTTCATTCTTACAGAAGAGCTTGAGGCCAAAGTAATTGGAGTGTTAGAAGGATCTGGTTCTCTTAGGGTCATTATTCCAAAAATTGACCCAGATAGAGTTTTCTTTATTCATCAAGCTCCAAAACAAAATTAGAAATTATTAGATCTTCCTTCTTCCCTCAAGTGCTCTCGCTAAAGTTACGCCATCTGCATATTCAATATCTGCTCCAATTGGCAAGCCGTGACCAATGCGAGTGACATTGATGTTATCTTTATTTTTTAAGTTCGAAGTAGCAATCATTTCTCTGATATAGAGAGCAGTGGCTTCACCTTCCATGGTTGGATTTGTTGCTAAAATTAATTCTTCTACTCCGTCTAAACGTTTTAATAAATCTCTTAAATACAATTGGTCTGGTCCAATATTATTAAGTGGAGCGATAGAGCCATGTAAAACATGATAAAGACCGTGAAATTTATCTGATTTTTCAAGTGCCAATAAGTCCAAAGGTTGCTCCACTACACATAGGATTTTTTCATCACGACTCTGGTCTGCACAAATGGAGCAAGGATCACTTTCAGCAATGTTATGGCAAGCCGAACACATAACAGTTTCTCTTTTTAGAGCCAAAAGCTTATCCGCAAAATCTTCCAATTCTGTGACTGGATTGTGCAAAAGATAAAAAACCAAACGCTGTGCTGATCTTGGACCAACTCCTGGCAAACGTTCAAATTTTTCTACTAGTTGGCGAACCGCTTTTGGTAATCTTTGCATCTTATTCTTCTATGTAATCAACAGAGATATCTTCCATTTGATCTTGCCAATCTTTGGTTTTGACTTTTTCTAAAAATATTTTAGTTGAATTCCAAATTTTTTCTTCGACTTCTTGAGCACTGACATTGCCATCTATAACTTGCCAACGAGAATTAGAGCCGTTAACTTGCAAGTCCTTTTTGGCAACTTGCAAATAAGCTTGTCTGATTTTTTCATGAAACTCTTTGGCTTCATAGTCTATGCGATTGGCTCCTTCTTCATTCATGCGTCTTGCTAAACCTACTTCTGTAGGAGCATCAAGTAAAAAAGTAATGTTTGGATAGGTTTTTTTCGTTGAAATATCATTGAGCTGCTCAATAATATCCACTCCAAAGCCCCTCACCATTCCTTGATAAACTACGCTACTATCTCTGGAACGATCCATAACGACTACTTTGCCGAGCTCTAGCGATGGTAGAACAATTTCACGATAAATTTGGGCTCTAGCTGCCTGAAAAAGCAAAACTTCTGTGGTATAAGCCATGCCAACATTTTTATTAGATAAGACTACTTCACGAATTTGCTCACTAATAGCCGTGCCACCTGGCTCACGTAGAACCACCACATCTCTACCAGCTTGAATCAGGTGCTCTTTGAGTCTTACTACCTGAGTAGTTTTACCTACTCCTTCCCCACCTTCAAAAGTAATTAGCAAGCCTTTTCTTTTCATTTCAAATCCCTTGTCTTAATTTCTAAATATTTTAATTCCAAAGAATAGTGTCCTTAGCCAGACTAGCATTCGGCGAGTAGTATTGTAAAGGTGAGAACTCTTCTTCTTTTTGAGGAGAAACTGTCTGAATACCAGCCACAATCATTTTGCTAACCAAGATTCTATCGTTTTCTTTTGCTTTGCTGTCATTTAAGCTTTGATAAACTTCTAAACTAATCGATCCAATAAAAGCACTAAATTTTTCATCAAATTCAGAAATCGCCACTTCGCTATGTCGCCAATCTAAAATTCCATCAGCGAAATAGTCTGTAATCCATGATCTAAGTGGGAACTCTATATGAGTTTGCTCAAATAACTTTTTTCTTATTAAACGCAGATAATCCATGACGTGCTTAACTTTTAAAATATAATCGGCAATATTCATGCCTTCCTCTTCTTGGAAAAATCTCGCTTCTCTATTTTGATAAATCTTATGATTTACCAAGTTCGCTAGAAATTCTCCCTGCAAATCCACATTTACATACTTAAGCAAAGATAATAATTCGACAAAAATCGCCTCAAAGTTGCGGTTAGCATTGCCTTCTGCAATATTAAGTGTTTTTTCTTTGAGAGAATCAAAGTTCCCGCTAAATTGGCCATTAACTGACGCGCTGATTTCCTCTATTGAGAAATTACTAGCTATTCTATTCATTATAATTTTAAGCATTACCATAAAGTCTGCAAATTCTAATAACCAATTTTTATTTGGCAAAAGCTTTTCTTGAGACTTATCGCTGGCCTCTAATAAAAGTTGAGTTTCTTCTTCAATTTCTGGTATTTCAGCATAAGTCGCTAGAATTAAGGAATACAAATCAGAAAACTTTTCAGAAATTAACTTAACGGGATGAGTTTCAATTTTGTAACCAACTCCAACACCACCTATTTCTGTATTGTCACTACCAAGAAGATTAGCCATCTCTTTTTGATTATTATGAGGAATCACTTTTTATTTTCTACCGGTACTGCCGAAGCCACCGCGATTAATTGTTGTAAAAGTTTCTAATTTTTCTAACTCTATTTTTTCTCTTGGCAAAATTATCATTTGAACCAAGCGCTCTCCTTTTTCAATTTGCACCTTTTCTTTGCCAAAATTATAAAGAGCTGCTTTATATTCATCACCGTCACCGCGATAATCATAATCACCAATGCCAATTCCATTGGCCATCATTAAACCTTTTTTCTGCAGCGAACTGCGAGCTGACATCAGTACAAAATAATCTTCTGGAATTTGCAGTGCAATATTAAGTGGCACATACGCCACTTCTCCTGGAGAAATCTCTAAATCTAGGCGACTGTAAAGATCAAGGGCCGCCGCTCCACTAGTCTTATATTCTGGCATCGGCAATGAAGAATCAAAGAGCTTGATTTTTACTTTCATAAACATTTTTCATGCTAACATAAGCTTATGCAAATGGAAACTTTCACTTTGGGTAACCTACAAACCAACTGTTATTTGCTTTCTAATGAATTAACTGGCGCTGCTATTATTATTGATCCAGCTGATGATGGAGATTTTCTTAATGATGAATTATTGCGCCAAAATCTTAAATTAGAAGCAATCGTGCTTACTCATGGCCATTTTGATCACTGCCTAGGATTGCTTAGTCTCAAAAGTGCCTGGCGAGTGCCGATTATGATGAATTTTGCTGATCAGTTTTTATTGGAGAGAGCTCAGGCAAGTGCTTTACACTGGCTTGGTCTTGAGAGTGATCCTGTCCCTCCAGCTGATTTTGATTTGGCAGATAAAAATTCGATTGAATTAATTGGTGAAAAATTTCAAATCATCAAAACTCCTGGACATACCCCGGGTAGTATTTGTTTGCTGCATGAAAATAGCAAACAACTTTTCAGTGGAGACACTATTTTTGCTCATGGTGACGTAGGGCGCACTGATTTTGCTTATTCAGATAGAAAAAAAATAAAAACAAGTTTAACTGAACTACGAACCATGGCTAAAAATGGCGATTACATAGAAGTTTATGCTGGTCATGGAGAAAAATTTTTCGTTTAATTGAGACTTGCTTAGATTGATGAGACTGATAAAATGTCTAATCTTATGTGTGAAAGAGGTAAAGGAATACCGTCGGAAGAAGAACAAAGAGTAATCAATGAAAAAAAGTTGGAAGATCTTCTTATCTGTATAGAAGCCATTGAAGAAAAAACAAAAAAACCAATTCAAGAACTTCTAAGAGGAGATCAGCCTACTAACGTTAGATTAAAATAAAATTATCCTAAAGCTTCGTACTCCAATAACAAAGTTCCCTTTTCATTCAATCTATTTTGCTTTAACAAGCTAAACTCCTGTTCAATTTCGCCCTTAAACAACTTCACGCCTTCGCCAAAAATAAATGGCTCAACGGTTAGAAACATTTTGTCGACCAAGCCTTTTTCTAAAAATAAGCTGTAGATACTAGCTCCACCACAGAGAGCTACTTGCTCAACTTCTTGGCTACTTAAATTTTCTAGAATTTCTTTTGGGGTTTCATTGGTAAAAAGCAAATCTGGATCATTATGGCTAGTGTAACGTTCTGGCTGACTAGTCATCACAATGCTAACCCTATCCTGTAAAGCTTTGCCAATTGTTTCAAAGGTTTTTGAACCCATAATCATCAAGCCTATTTCTTTACTTTTTTGACTGAAAAAATCCTTGTCTTCTTTGCTAGTCCAAGCGGTTGAAGGCAAACTTTCTTTATCTAAAGGAGCAATGAAACCATCAATACTCATTGCAGCAATTAAAATAACCTCTGGTCTATTTGTCATATTAACCATTTCCTTTTTGCCAATCTACACCGATGAGAAGTGGTGCATATAGATCATCTTTCAGATCAATTTTACTATTTTCTAACTCTTCTTTGCTTGGTTCGTGATCGAGAAATTGTACTTTTTTTAGGTCAGAGACTAAAACAAAAGGAGTTTGCTCTGCCACTTCGCCCATTTCAAATGTAGCCGCAACACCTAAGGCTTCAGCAACGTTAACCTGTTCCATTACCATTTCTCTACCAAAAATATCTTTCTGACCAATATGATTATTAAGTGACTTAAAACCACAGCTAGCAATGGCTGTCCCAACCACTCCCCAACGCAAAGGGAAAGAACGACTGTCAGTGGTGATTACTCCAAAATTTTTCAATCCATGTTTATTGCGTAAATATTTCCAAACTGCATTTAAAGTTTCTTGAATTTTTTCTGGCCAAAGCACAAAACAGCCCTCTCCATTTAACGAAGCATTTGACTCATCAATGCCAGCGTTAACGATCAGAGTTGAATTTTTAATACTGAGCATTAGGTCAAACTTAGAAGAATTAGGATCGGTATATAGCTCGGCTTCTTTTCTGACTAAAGCATGCTTTTGTTCTTTCGAATTAGCCTCTTTTTTGACTAAACGTCCCTGACAATAACTAATGATTTTAGAACTAATGGCCAAAACTGAATTTTCTGGCAAATGACCCTTTAAATTAGAATCCGCATTGATTGCCTGATCAATAACCGCAAAAAGATCATCATTGGCTTGAATAACACGAGACTTAATGGCTTGAACTTGCATTGGGATTATTATACATGATAGATACTTGATATCCTTGTCTTAGCTTGCTACATTGTCTTTATAATGTCACATAAACTCTCCCCCTACCAAAAATTACTCAAGGAAATTTTGGATGAAGGAGATCAAAGTAAAACCCAACAAGAAGTCGATAGTATTAGCAAAATTGCACCTGCTTCACTCCATTTCAAACTCAGTGAAGGTTTTCCAATTATTACTGAGCGCAAAATCAGCGAAAAAATGTGGAAAGGCGCAATTGGCGAAATCATTGGTTTCATCAACGGTGCACGCACTCAAACTGAATTAGAAAAATATGGTTGTAACTGGTGGAAATCTTGGGTGACTGAGGCTAAATGCAAAAAACGTGGTCTCGAAACTGGTGATCTTGGTCCTGGTTCCTACGGCGCTGCTTTTCATGATTTTCCCACCGCTGACGGGGGTACTTTTAACCAATTCAAAGAAATCATTGAACAAATTAAAGAATTACCTCACCTCAAAACTCACTTTATCACTCCCTGGATTCCTCAGTACACTATTCGCGGTAAAGGCAAAACTCAAAAAGTCGTCGTTTGCCCATGTCATGGCTGGATTCACATCCGCATTATCGATAACAAATTAACTTTACATATGTTCCAACGCTCCTGTGACGTCCCGATTGGTCTTCCGGCCAATCTTGCACAGTATGCAGCTCTGACCATGATGATCGCCCAAGTAACTGGTTATGAGGCTTACGAATATATTCATAGTTTTTCTGATGCTCATATTTTTGTCGACCAGATTGATCATGTTAAAGAATTAATTAAGCGCGAAACTCGCCCTTTGCCAAAAATGATTCTCAAAAACAAAAAAGACAATCTTTTTGATTACCGCGTCGACGATTTTGAATTAGTTGATTACGATCCAAACCCAGGAATGTGGGACATTCCAGTAGCAGTTTAAGCGAAAGTTAAAATGGCACAAAACAAAAATGATTTTATTAATGTTAATAATTCCAGAGAAAAAGATCAGGTTGAAGTAATGAAAAAAATTGCCAATGAGGCTCATTGTCCTTTTTGCCTAGAAAATTTGCGACTTTATCACAAGAAACCCATCCTCAAAGAAGGCAAGTTTTGGGTTATTACTACCAATCAATGGCCTTATGAACACACCAAACACCATTTTCTTTTGATTTATAAAGAGCACGCTACTAAATTAACTGATTTAGAAACTGAAGCTGGCAATGAACTTTTTAGCATGATTAAAGATCTAGAAAAAGAATATCATTTTGAAGGTGGTGGCTTAGCAATGCGCTTTGGAGACACTGACTTTTCTGCCGGCACCGTTAATCATTTGCACGTACAACTAGTAGTTCCAGATGCAATGGCCAAAGATTTTGAACCCGTGAAAATTAAAATTGGCTTGCAGTGGGAAAAGAGAAAATAGATTATTTCTTCAGCATGTAGCAGTTCTCAACCATGCTAGCTTGATTTTCCAATTTTTCAATTTCAACAAATTCTTTTTCGGAAAATTTAACCAAAATTACTTCTATACCAAAGCTCTTAAAAATCTCTAAACCATCAAGTAAAGCATAGCCTTTGGCATAATAAACTTTTTTAATGCCAGCGACGGCAATCTGTTTGGCGCAAACTGGACAAGGAAAAGTAGTTACAAACATTTCTGCACCATCTAAAGCAATACCTTGCTTAGCGGCTAAAGCAATTAGGTCTGCTTCAGCATGAATTGAACTACTAAAATCAATTCCAACCCCAGAAGTAAAAGAAATTCTTGGATCACTATTTTTATATTGTTCATCATTATTTGGTAAATGTTTGTTAGAACCTGCAAAAATTACTTGACCGTTCTTCATAATCAGACCACCAACATGACGCCACCAATCACTACTTTTACCAGCCTGCATGAAAGCCTTAATCATCATTTTTTGTTCAAAATCTGCTTTGCTAATCACAATATCCTTAGGAGCATCATTTTGTTTAGACATGAGATTTCTATCCCAACGCAAAAAGATTGGTTCAAAAGTTTTGTTTGCTGCTTTGGCAAAAAATTCTTGAGCTATAAATTGGCCAATGTCGTCGCTAGTAAACACAAAACTATTTGAGTAATCTAATTGCTCTAAATTTTTAATTTTGATTGATTTAACAATATTAAATATGTGCCATGAATTGATAGCTTGTTCAGTTAAAGATAGATCTAAAACCCGAATATCTTTTTTTAAATATTCTAATTCTTCAAAGCTTAGGAGCTCTTCTCTATCCAAAAGCCAAAGCTCAGCGCCGCGATATTTTTCAAAAAATTCCTGATAGCCGCGATGTAAAACGGGCACATAAGCGATGAGAATTTGTTTCATATTAGCCTTAAGAGGTTTTTAATTCCTCAAGCACTTCTTCAATACTTTTGATTAATTTAGTGCGCATCCGATCTTGAAGTTTGCGAGCTGTATTCATTTGCATTAAACGAATTTTAGCTGTTGTAGAAGTAGTCGCCATTGGCTCTAAAACTACCACTTTGCCACAAATTTTTTCTAATTTCTTAATGGTTTCTTCATCGTAAGTTTTGGCTGTAGCAATCAAAACGTCTGGCTTAATTAATTTGATCAAATTAAACTTAGCCTCGCCTGCTTCCTTCATAACCACATAATCAACACTGCGCAGATGAGTTAACATTTCCATACGTTCGTCTTCTGGCACAATTGGACGATTTGGTCCCTTGCGTTGACGAACTTTTTCGTCACTATCAACTCCAACAATTAGGGCATCACCGTAATCACGAGCTCTATCACAGTAGCGAGCATGACCAATGTGCACCAGGTCAAAAGAGCCCTGAGTGAGAACTATACGTTTGTTTTCTTGACGTAGTTTTTTGACTATCGCCACGATATCCTGAGCTTGAAGAATGATGTGGGAATTACAATCGGTCATAATGATAAAGAATAAGGCACTTGATGTTTAAAAGCTGTTTTTTTGACCCGCTCTAAAACTTTTTTTACTAAATCCTGTTGATCTTTGGCAAAAAGAACTGGAATTTCACTTTCTGCTTTTTGTTGATCAATTAGATAATATAGTACTTGGTCAGCTAATTCATAAGTAAAACCAAATTCTGCTTCATCGCTCTGCCCTTGCCATAAGCCAGCAGAAGGTGCTTTTTCTAAAAAGACCGCTGGTAGCTTTAATTCTTCAGCAAACTGGCGAACCTGGGTCTTATATAAGCTTATAAGTGGTTCAATATCAGAGGCTTGGTCGCCAAATCTAGTAAAATAACCTAAATAGTGCTCGGATTTATTTTCTGTACCCACTACTAAAGCATTTTTACTTTTAGCATAATCAAAAACTGCCACCATACGCATTCTGGCCATGACGTTACCTTTGCGTAATTTGTCATCCTCATCAATTTGCAAAGACTTGCAAGCTGCATCAACCATAGAAGCAATGTTTAATACTTTTCTATTTTCAAAAGGAATTTGCCAAAAATCTAAAATTGTCTCCGCATCAGTCATATCTTGACGATTATATGGCAATAAAATTGGCCAAATTTGTTCTTTTGGCAAAGCTTTAGCGAGCAAAGAAAGTGACAGTGCGCTATCTATTCCCCCAGAAACAGCAATGACTGCAGCTTTTTTATTGGCTTGCAAAAAAGTATCTCGTAAAAACTCAACAATTAAGGAAACTTGCTTCGAAGATGAAGAATTATGCATAAAAATCTCAAACTAGCGTTTAAGACGCTTAATTGTTTTTTTGGCAGTTTTTTTTATTGATGCAACTACTTTATTTTCGTCTTTTTTGACGAAAAAAAGTAAGTAGACAATTGGCAAAATACCGACTGTATTAAAAATAATTAAAACAACAAACCAAACTAATTGATTAGCTCTAGCAGCTTTCCACAAAGAAATTGCCTTTAAAACTCCGTCCAGAATAATCAAAAAGATAAAAGCGCTTGCAAAAGTACCAAAAATTGATAAGAAATCATTCGACATATAAGGGGCTGAATTAATTAATTGCATAGACCTCAATTTTAGCACATTTTTATTTGACTAACTTTACTTTCACTCCAACCATGTCAATTTGATCAAAGTCTTTTCTGACTAAATCCCAAAATTTTTCTGATAATTTTTGCGAGTAAGTACTGTAAACTCCTCTGCCCATAGCACTACAAAGACGGCGATCAAAATCTCTGATTTTATCAACTACTTTTTGTCCAACTTGGTGAAATTCAACTGCATTTTTCTCTGGATTTTCTCTAAAAAGATCATTGATCTTCAAAAATTCATCAAAGAGCTGACGATTCTCAGTCACCATTTTTTGATAGTATTCGTTGTACTTGGTTTTTGCCATCTTGGTTTTTAAACAAAGAGTTTATTTTCCTTAATATATTTAATTACTTTAGCATTCAATAAACCATCAAGACTAGTCTTGTTTTTAAATGCCCTCCTCACTTTTGTTGAAGAAACTTCCATTTTTGGAAAATCCTTCAAAGCGATCATACCCTCATAAAAAGGCAGAAGTTCAAAAGCAATTCTTGGATAAACATAAAAAGGATATTTTTTTAGCATTAGCTGATAGTCGTTCCACAAATGAAATTTCTCTAAATTATCCGAACCAATTAAAAAAGAAAATTGGTGCTCTGGATGTTTTTTGGAAAGAGCCTTCAAAGTTGAAAAAGTTTGACTTTCCTCATCATGCTCTAGTTCATATTTTTCCAAAAAGATTTTATTTTTGAGGGAGGGATTTTTTTCAACAATGCTATTAACCATTAGTTCCAACATCGCCAAACGGTGTTCATTGCTAACAAATTTTTTGGCAAAACTATGCTGACCAACTGGTAAAATCCACAGCTGATCAAGACTAGAACCATCTGCAAGAGTTTTGGTTAAAACTTGTTCAATCATCATTTGATGACCAAGATGAGGTGGATTAAAAGTTCCTCCAAAAACAAGAGTTTTCATAATTTATGCTGATTTCTTTTTGGCGGCAGTTTTTTTCTTTACTTTAGTTTTAGCTTTTGCTTTAACTTTTTTAGCTGGCTTAGTTTCAGCTGGTTTTTTGTTTTTACCCATTCTTTCTTTCCACTCTTCTCTTTTTCTCTTCATTTCCGCCCATTCTTCTTTGGTCAACTTGTAATCTGGTTCTGGCTTTTTCCAAGAAGCAAAATCACATTTTGGATAAAGAGAACAGCCATAAAAAGGTTTTCCCCATCTGGTATTTTTGACTATCACATCACCCTCTCCACAAAGTGGACAATGTTGATCAGGCAAAGTTTCAACAATATTTTGAGTATATTTACATTCTGGAAAACGACTGCAACTTTTAAACTTACCAAAGCGGCCACTGCGAATAACGATTTCTCCTTCTTTGCATTCTGGACATTGCTCGCCTGTCTTTTCGACTGGAACTTGCACTCTAACTGCTTCCTCGGTGACTTCTGCAATTTTTTTGGCTAGTGGCTTGTAAAATAAATCAATAATTTTGACCCAATTTTTTTCGCCAAGAGCAATTAAATCTAAATCCTCTTCCATAGAAGCGGTAAAATCATAATCCATGAAATTATCAAAATGCTCTACTAAAAAATCACAAACTGTAATGCCTATAGGAGTAGCAAAGAATTTTTTCTGCGTTCTTTCTACATAAGCACGATCGACAATCACTGAAATAATCGAAGCGTAAGTACTTGGACGACCAATACCTCTTTTTTCTAATTCTTTGACCAAAGAAGCATCATTGTATCTGGGTGGAGCTTGGGTGAATTTTTGCAAAGAAGCGAGATCTAAATAAGATAATGGATCATTAGCTTTGAGATCTGGCAAAATTTGATCTTCGGAAATAGTAAACAATCTTCTCCAACCATCAAATCTAACAATCGAGCCACTACTACGCAATAAATATTTATTTTTATTTTCCTTAGCTGTAGCCTCAACTAAAATTGTGGTCTGATCATAAATCGCCGGAGTCATCTGAGATGACAAAAATCTTCTCCAAATTAAATCATAAAGTTTAACGTGCTGTTCAGTCAGTGAAGCAGCTTTGCTAATTACATTATTTTTATCAATACTGAGATCAGTGACACGGATAGCCTCATGAGCTTCTTGAGCATTTTTGGAGGTTTTACTAAAAACTCTAGCTTTTGCTGGCAGATAATCTTTGCCAAAACTATTAACTATATATTCACGAGCCTTATCAACAGCGGAAGTAGCTAAATTAAAAGAATCGGTACGATGATAAGTAATCAAACCTTCTTCATAAAGTCTTTGCGCCAAACTCATGGTCTGTTTAGCAGAATAACCGAAGCTAGTAGCAGCGGCTTGCTGCAATAGCGAAGTAGTAAAAGGTGGCAAACTCTGACGATTACGCTGAGTTTTCTCTACTCCAATAACGGAATAAGCAGCATCAATCAGATCTTTAGAAATAGCTTCCGCCTGAGCGACATTGCTTACACTGGCTTTTTTACCATTTAATTTATCTAAAGCCGCCACAAAAATATTTTTATCTAGCTGTTCTTTTGGCTTGCCTTCTTCGTCAAATACTTTTTGTTCTTTAAGTAAGTCTGCCTTGGCTAAAGCAACAGATAATTCCCAAAATTCATCTGGTTTAAAAGCAAGGATCTCCTTTTCTCTCTCCACAATTAAGCGTAAGGCTACAGATTGCACTCTACCAGCAGATAAGCCTCTACGGATCTTCTTCCACAAGACTGGTGAAACTTGATAGCCAACTAAACGATCTAAAATGCGGCGTGCTTGCTGAGCATCAACTAGATTGAGATCAAGCTTGCCTGGTTTTGCGATAGCAGCATTAACTGCTTCTTTAGTAATTTCATGAAAAGTGGAACGGAAAAATTGTTCTTTGTTCTTGGAATTCGTTAATAAATTTTGAATATGCCAAGCAATTGCCTCTCCTTCGCGGTCAGGGTCAGTAGCTAAATAAATTTTATCAGCAGTTTTGGCCAATCTTTTGAGAGTGGCAACAACTTTTTTCTTACCATCACTTACCTCATAAACAGGTTGATAATTATTTTCCAAATCGATGCCCAAGGTTTTCTTTGGTAAATCACTAACATGACCCACAGAAGCCTCAATAACATATTTGTTACTGAGATAATCTTTTAGTTTTCTTGCTTTAGTTGGTGACTCAACGATGACTAGATCCATAATAAAAACTTTCTTTCAAAAAACATGCAACAGTTGCTCATTCTAAACGTATTCTAACTTACTAAGCAATACTTGCCCCATTTTTTGATAATTTTACCTTGTAATTCCAGATCAAATAAGAGTTGATTTAATTCACTTTCAATAAAATTATTATTTTTCATGAGGTCATCGAAAGTTAATTCTGGATAAAAAGTTAGCTTTTCTAGTAAAGTTTTGCTCTTATCAGTCTCTTCTTGTTCATTTTTTACAGAATCGCAAAGCTGAAAATGATAGTCATCCGCGATTCCCTTTAAAACATCGCTAGCATTATTAACCAAAGTCGCCCCCTGACTAATTAAAACTTTAGTTCCTTCACTAAAAGGATTAGTAATCGGCCCAGGAACAGCCATCACAATCCGTCCATAGTCGTTAGCATAATTTGCCGTGATATGTGAACCGCTACGTTTAGCTGCCTCAATTACCAAAGTTGCCTTGGATAAACCTGCCACAATGCGATTGCGCGTCACAAAATTAGAAGCCTTAGCCAAAGTTTCTGGAGCAAATTCACTTAAAAAAATCGCTCCACGCTCCAGAAATTCTTGCATAATTTTTTTCTGACTTGATGGAAAACAATGATCAAAACCAAAACCAAGTACTGCAATCGTCTGCCCACCATTCTTAAGAGCTATTTGGGCAGCAGCTAAATCGACCCCATACATAAAACCAGAAACCACCACTCTTCCAGCCGAAACCAAAGGTGGAACAAGCTCTCTAATCACTAATTGACCATAAGCAGTCATTTTTCTCGTACCAACTATTGAAATTGTTTGAGCAAAAGCAACTTGCCAAGCCTTACTGCCAACCTTAAGCTGACTTTTGACAAATAAAACTGGTGGAAAATCTTCAGTTTCTAGCAAAAGTTGAGGGTAAGCTTTTTCCTCAAAAGTAAGTATTTGAACACCCGAAGCTTCTAAGCTTGAAAGATTGTCTAATAAATTATGTTCTTTTTTAAAATTTCTAATTGAATCAATCGTCTTTTCAGAAAGCAACATTTCCTGCCAAATATGATCTTTATTGGCCAAAAATTCGCTATTTCTCAATCCTCTTTTTTGACAAACATTAAGAATTTTTAGTAAAGTTTTTGGACCAACACCACTGAAAGAAGTCAGAGCAAGTAAAAAAGCTTTGCGATTAATTGATTTTTTCATTCAGGAAATATTATGAGGGACCAAGTTTACAAGAAGTGTGATAAATTCCAAATCTTCTAAAACATCCAGTCTAAAACCTTGGCGATAACTGGGGCTGCGTCTTGAGAACCCTCACTAAAAATCTGATCTTCATTACTTTCAACTAGAACAGTTATCACTAATTTCTTTGGGAAACCGTTTTTCCTAACTAGCTCTGCCCATTCTGCTCTATTCGGCGAGATTTTTTCTTCATTTGTAATAGGCTCTAGTTCAGCATTAAGAATTTTTTCTTGATCGACACCAAGAATCGCTGTCATCCAGGCATGAGTTTTGCGATAGCCTTTCTCATCAGCTGCACCAAACTCTGCAGTACCAGTTTTACAAGCAATCATACCCTGATCAATTTTTTGACTATCTGAAAAATCCTCTTCAGATAAAGTCAAAGCTAGTTTAGTGTTATAAGGAAACAAAGGATAAGCTGTCCCACCTTGACTGCAAGCTCCTAACATTCCAGATAAAACAATTTCTAAATTCTTTTCATCTATAGCTAAATCTCGACAATTTTGCTGACTAATTGGTAAAAGAGAACCCTGACAAAGAGTGCCCTGATTAGCGATCGCCTGCGTCATATTAGCAATTTGTACTGGAGTCACCAAAAGATCTCCCTGACCAATTCCAAAATGATAAGTATTACCTAAATACCAACTCTCACCGAGCTCCGTTTCTTTCCATTTAGGATCAGGCACTAAACCAGCAACTTCCTGACTTAGTTGCAAACCAGTCGGACTACCGAAACCAAAGAGCCGAGCATATTCCGCCAGTTTTGTTGGACCTAGCCATTCGGCTGCTTTATAGAAAAAGATGTCATTGCTACGAGCTAAAGCCCTTTCAACACTGATCGCTCCTTCAGTTCTACCATACTGAGTAAAATACCAGTTAGCATACTCAAAATCACCAACTTTTAGTGTTCCATTATCCTCAATGATAGTGTTTTCATCGATTGCTCCTTCTTGCAAAGCTCCAATGGCCGTCACAAGTTTAAAAATCGACCCAGGAGGATAAGCTCCAGCGACGCTTCTGTTAAAAAAAACTTTATTTTCATCACTAAGATATTCCTTAATTTTAGACATGCTTTCGCTAGAATCACGTTTATAAAGGCTATTGATAAAATTTTCCTCAAAAACATTGGCGTCAAAACTTGGACTACTAATTAAAGTCAAAATTTCTCCATTGCTAGCATCCATAATTACCACTGCTCCTTTTTTACCAGCCATTGTTTGATAAGCAAGCTCGCTTAAATAGGGGTCAAGAGAAGTTTGGATATTAGAGCTATAAACAGGCGCAGTATAGGAAACCAGACGTTGCTTTTGACCAAGGGCGTTAGTTTCAAATTTAGATAAGGCAGGTTCTGACTGTAAATTCTTATCAAAAAATTGTTCTAAACCCATCCTGCCAATGCGATTGGAGATTGGCAAACTGAAATCTTTTTTTAAATCATTCTCTGTCACTGGCGAAATGTATCCAAGAACTGAAGATAAAGACTCTTTATATGGGTAAACTCTATTAAATTCATAACCAAGATTGGCACTATCAGTAGCTAATAAACCCAAAGCTTCTTCTTTTGCTAAAAATTCCTTATCACTATAAAGTTGGTCTTTTTTAAGATACTTAAAATACTGCTTCTCATTTCTAACTAAAGCTTGACCATAGCGATCCAAAAAAACTGCTCTCTCTGCTGGATTCTTTTTGGTAAAATAGCGATTATTTTCAGCTAAAGTGAAAAAATGCTCTCCGTTTACAATCTCCACATCCAACAAACGAATTAATAAAAGACTAAAAACCATTAATAAACAAGAAAACAGCAATAAAAATTTAAGACGCATATTTTTTAAAATTGCTTTTGTAAAAATAAAAAAAGAAAAACGGCAAATGGACTAAATAAAAATAATTAAGCTGTAGATTTCCAAGTTTAAAAATCAGTAAATTTAAACAAACAAAAATGAATGATTCCCAAAAAAGCTTGTCGGCAAATTTTTGTGAAGCGATATGAAAAATCAATAATAAAAAAGCCAAGAGAGGCCAAGATAAACTATAAAAAATAGCTAGGGAAAAAGCTATTGCGATCAGCGCCAACAAGGCAAATTTATCACTGCGACGACTGATTAAACTATAAGAAAGATATAGAAAGAAAATTGGCAAACCGATGGTTGATTCCAAACTCAAAATTACTAGTAAAAAAACAGCACTGATGATCATTTATTTAATCTCCACTAAACTAACTTCATAAAAATTAGCCATTTGTTCAATCAGAGCAGTTTTAGTAGCCAAGGCCTGATTATCTGCTAAAACTCTTACTACTTTACCTATTAAAAGACCCTTTTCCAAACCAAACTGTGAAGAAGTAAAGACCAATTGTCCAACTTCTAATTGAGCATCACTGGCAATTTCGCTCAAAAAAACTTCACGACCATTGCCTTTGACAACACCCTTTAAGCCCGTGTTCGTCTCTGCCAAAATTGCTGAATCAGTCATTTGTGATAAAAGCATTACGCTAGACTGTCTTTCTTCAACTTGGTCAATTAAGCCAAGCAAAGTGTCTTTGTATAGAACAACTGACTTAGGTCTCACCCCATCCCGACTGCCGGCAGCAACAAAACTTTGAGCAAAAGAAATCACTGGCGCTGCAATGATCACTTCTTTATAAGAGCGGTCACTATTTTCCAAAATTTTACGTAATTCTTGATTCTCTTTTTGCAAAGCATTGGTTTGCACGGCAACAGCTGCTATTTCGCTATAACGATATTGTAAGTCTTCAAGTTTGCTCGTTAGTTGCCACATCATCAATAATCTCTTAAATGGATGAGCCACTTTTTGCAAAAGAATGTAGTTTTTTTCTTTCCAGCTATTAGCTGCGTTGTTTAACAAAGAAAGATTTAAAAGCTTGAGAAATTGCAAGAAAAATAGAATAAAAACAATAAAAAAAGCTAATAAATATTGTTTGTATTTTTCATTTAGCATAGATTTTCTATTTCTATGGCCTCTAGCTTCAAATATTTGGCTAAATCTAGCGAATCTGGCTTCTCAGCCAGATTATTGGTGAAAAAATAAAAGCAATCGGGCTGTTCAAATTCAAATTTTTCTCTGGCTCTCTTAAAAAATATTTTGCTTGAAAAAGCTAAATTGCGTAAAGAAACCCTTTCATAAGACAAAAGTTTCTCCTGATCAAATAAACTCAATTCTACACAATCATTAAAAAAACTAATCAAAAATTTTATCTTAGAAAAGTTTCTCTTTTGCATTAAATAAAAATTATAGAAAAAGTGACGATCAACAAAAAATGTTTTCTTCAAAAAAGGAACAACAGCCTTAATAGCTTTTTTTTCTAATTCACTATAACCTGGAGCTAATAAAAAAACCAAAGAATAGTTCTCCAAATCGAACCTCCTAAGATTTTGACTTAAAATTTTTTGCAAAGCCAAGTCGTCTGCTAAAAAGTTGACTTGGCAAACTTGATTTGTGTAAATACTCTTTAGTAAAGTTAGATTACTAAAATCAATTGAAGCTAAATCCCTGACATCCTTGGCTAAATAAAAAGACAGACCACTGCTACTTAAATCAACCAACAGGAGATGCTTAAAATCCAAGAAATTCATAGTGATCCAATCAAGGGCAGTAAAGCTAGCTTAACTCAATTGGTTTAGTAATGAAACGGCTGATTTCCAACGATTTTGACTAATTAGATCCTCCGCCTCTTTAACTTTATCTAAAGTAGCTTGATCAGCTCCATCTTTTGTTTTACTAAGTCGCTCCGCCAACATTTCTGACTTAAGCTCCAAAGCTTTCTCATATAAGACTTCATCTAAATCTGGAATTAATTTATCTAAGTAAGCGATTAATGCTTCTTTTTTCTCATCATCTTGGTCTGGCTTATCTAGAATTTCTCGTGCACCAGCATATTCTTCACTAGTCAGCAATAATTCTAGATCATGCACCACAAAATCATCCCAAATCATCGATTCTAATTCATCTAAAAATTGATTTTTTTCTTCATCTGAAATCTTAGTTAAACCAAGCATTTCAAAAATATTTTGTGACTTGAGCTCTTCTGCCGTTGGCTCTTCTGAGGCTGAAAATGTCTCTGAGCTAAGTTCACTGCCCTGCTCAGGCATGTCTTCTCTATCATCTTCTAAATCAGTAGCAGAACGATTTTTTCTAAAGTCATCAGCAAAATCTTCTGGATCTGGAAAATCCTCTATCACCTCATCACTTGTTGGCTCTTTGCTAGCAGTAGGAGTCATCTCTGATATTTCTCCCGGTTCGTTTCTTTTACTTTCCTGATCAATTTTCTTTTCTAAATCTGACAAAAAGCCATCAAAGTCAAATTTTTCATCTGAAGTTGCAGGACTGGGATATTCAACAGTTTCCTCTTTTTTAAGCACTTCATTCCCACTAGAAACTGGTTTTTCATCTAGATCTTTGGACAATCTGTCCAGTTCTGCTAGAAGCTGATCAATTTCAGCATTACTTTGAGCTGGTTGAGCCGATTGGTCTGAAGAGTTTGAGCTAGACTGTGGTTGTGACACACTAGCACTTTGGTTTATATTATCATCTTGTATCTGGATCATAGGCAGGTTCCATATATACTAAAATACTGTACAATTTCAATTTAACATAGCTAAAACAAAAAAATAAGAGCCTGTTAGTTTTTTATATGCAAATTAATCGTTCAAAAATTTCTGAACTACTACAAAAACTAATTTTTGTTACTTTTAACCTACTATTTTTCCTTACTCCCTTTATTTTTACTTGGATGAACCAAGAACTATTTGAGTTTAGTAAAATGCTGTTTGTTTATTTACTAACAACTATCATAGCGGCTCTATGGCTAACAAGAATGGTGGTGACACAAAAACTAATTTTCAAAAGAAGTAAATTAGATTATTTCCTTTTAGCATTTCTCGTTTCTCAAGTAATTTCGACTCTTTTCTCGCTCCACCCGCGCACTTCTTGGTTTGGCTATTACACTAGGTTTAATGGTGGACTACTTTCAACAATTACTTACATTACTCTTTTTTATGCTTTTGTTTCGAACATTAAAAAAACCCAACTAAAAGCTATTTACAGCAGTCTTTTTCTCTCTGCCTTAATCATCAGCTTGTACGCTATTCCAGAGCATTTTGCTCATTCCCCTAGTTGCTGGCTAATTACTCAAAAATTCGACACCAATTGCTGGTCGGATAACAACAATCCTCGTTTTAGAGTCTTTGCTACCTTTGGCCAACCAAATTGGCTAGCAGCTTTTTTAATCACTATTATTCCTCTTAACATTGATTCTCTTTTGAAAAAAAAGAAGTGGCTAGATCGACTTTACTTAATACTCGTGCTTGGTGCCAGCACTTTGGCGCTTTTGTTTACTAAATCCAGGTCAGGATTACTTGGATTGGGAGTTGCTTTAGTTTTTTATGCATTTTGGAAAATTTTACTGAATAAAAAAGAAAGATTAAACAATTTTCTCAAATTAAGTGGAGTTGCACTGATAATCCTACTGATTTCTCTCTTCACGGGCACTCCTTTTACACCTAAATTAAGCGATCTATTGCAAGGAAAAACCAATATTAGTGAAGCCACTCCTGTAGCAGAAACTCAAGCAGGCGGCACTCCATCAGAGGAAATCAGAAAAATAGTCTGGCAAGGTGCCATTAAGATTTGGCAACGTTATCCTATCTTTGGATCTGGAGTAGAAACTTTTGCTTATAGCTATTATCTAGATCGACCGCTGGCTCATAACTTAGTCTCTGAGTGGGACTTCCTCTATAACAAAGCCCACAATGAATTGCTCAATTTCTTGGCTAATTCAGGCCTAGTTGGCTTAGTTAGCTATCTAACTCTTTTTGTCATGATTTTTTATCTTGGCTTGAAACAGTTTCTGAACAATAAAAAAGATAGTCGATCTTTAGCTATTCTTGCAGGTCTCTTGGCAATGTTTATTTCTAACTTTTTCGGTTTTTCTACGGTGATGAGCAATTTGCTCTTATTCGGCCTATTTGCCATCGTCATCATGAATGAGAAAAATGAAAAAAATGAAAAATTAGCTACTATAGAAAATATTGATAAAACAGAGAAAATTAATAACATTGAATACTTTCTTTATGCTTTAATTGGACTCGGCGCAATTCTTACAAGCAGTAAGGTTTGGCACATTTGGCAAGCTGATTATTTGTTTACTCAGGGTCAAAATACTTTTGAGCAAGGCTTATATCCATCAGGACTAAGTACAATTCAAGAAGCCATTAAGAAATCACCTAAAGAAGCTTTTTTTTATGATGAACTAGCTGGAGATCTTGCACAATGGAGCATCGTTACTGCTAAAAATGGTCAATCTACAGCCAGTGCTCAACTTGCTCAGAAAGCCATTGAAAGTAATAGCTATGCTTTAGAACTAAATCCTGTTCATCTTAATTTTTATAAGAGCCAAGCCAGAATTTATATTCGTCTCGCTCAACTCGATTCGAGACTCTACTCTTATGCAGAGCAAGCTCTCAAAAAAGCCATCACTCTTTCACCAACAGACGCCAAACTTTATTACAACCTAGGCTTAGTGTTGGAGGTTTTAGGCAAAGATGAAGAAGCTTTACAAAACATGGAATATGCCATCGAAATTAAGAGTAATTATTTGCAAGCTAGAGATGAATTAGCTCGCATATATTTCGGTCAAGGAGAGCTAGAAAAAGCCAAAGGACAATATCTCTACAGTTTAGAAAATATCGCTCCTGATGATGAGCTCGTCAAAGAAAAATTGGCAATTGTAGAGGCTAGCTTGAGCGCAAAAATCAAAAAAAACTGATCTTGTTATATAATAGACTGATAAGAAAATGAAAATTATTAGTGCCCCACATCCAACACTGCGTCAAAAAGCCAAAGAGGTAACTATTTTTGATAAGAAATTCTTTAATTTTTTGGAAGAACTGGCAGATACACTCGTTAAGAAAGAAAAGCCCAGTGGCGTCGGTCTAGCCGCTCCACAAGTCAATAAATCTCTTAAAGTTTTCGCTGCAGTACTTGGAGAAAAAAATCAAGAAAGTGAAAAGCCTCAAATTGAGTTCTTCATTAATCCAAAAATTACTAAACATAGTAACGAGAAGATCTTGGGCTTAATTGATGGCTCAGAACGTTTTGAGGGCTGTTTGTCAGTGCCAATGCTCTATGGACCAGTGCCTCGTTTTACTTGGGTAGAAGTTGAGTATCAGAGCTTAACTCTTGCTGATTTATTAAAAAATAAAACCAATTCTAGAATTAAAAACAAGCGCACTCGCTTCGAAAATTTTGACGCTCGAGTAATTCAGCATGAATACGATCATCTAGAAGGAATTCTTTTTACTGACCATATTCTACAAAATGAACTACCCATTTACCTCGAAAAAAATAATGAATGGGTGGAAGTAAAAAATAGTAAAAAGATTCTCGAGTTACTTTAATTCAGTTGGTCGCTGATCTAGATCGGCACAAAAAAATGAAATACACCATCGCCATTGCTGGCTCCACTAAAAATACCGTTTTGATGGCCGAGACTCTGCTTAAAGACTCACGTTTCGAAATTATAGCCACTATTTCCCCTACAGCAAAATTAATTGGTCGCAAACAAATTCTCACTAAAAATCCCCTACAAATCTGGTCTGAAGAACATAAATTACCAACTTTTTTGGTGAAAAAAAAACTTGAAGAAATAAGTTTTAGTGAAATAAAGTCAATAGATTTTTTGTTAGTAGTCGATTTCGGTTATTTGATTCCAGAATGGCTCCTCAAATTGCCAAAAATTGCTCCACTCAATGTTCACCCTTCGCTTTTACCAAAATGGCGCGGTAGCTCACCTGGTCAGTTTGCTCTACTCTTCCAAGATTTGGACAGAAATGGCAAGCAGTCGGCAACAACTTTAATGATCATGAGCCAAGGCTTGGATGAGGGACCGATTTTAGCTCAGCTAGATTTTCAATTAGAAGAAGATTGGACACAAATCGAATATTATGAAACTGCTTTTAACCTAATGGGTGAAAAACTGGCGGATTTAATCAGCGATTTCGCAGAAGGGAAAATTTCGGCGCAAAATCAGGCAGAAAAAAGCCCTACTATGATTGCGCGCAGACTTAACAAAGAAGATAGTTTTATAGATTTTGAGAGTTTAAAAAAAATGATGGCAGCAGATTCTGGCTCGGAAAAAATCTCCAGCAAAAATCAGGAAAAAGCCTTACTAAGAAATTTACTAAGCGAGCAACAAAGCAGAGCTGAGCAAATAAACTTAGTCATCAACGCTAGCAAAGCTTTTTCTCCTTGGCCAGCTTTGTGGACCATGGTTAAAACCAGTAAAGGCGAACAAAGAATGCGAATTTTCTCCTGTCACTTGGCAGTAAATAAACTAGTTTTGGATCAAATCCAAATCGAAGGTAAAAATCCCTGTCTATTTAACGAGTGTAAAAATGCGCTAATTTAATTGATCAATTAAATTTAAACGGCTTTTTTGAAGTGAGTGGTGATACCCAATTTTTTGAGTTGTTTAAGTACTCTGCTTGGAACTTTGACTTTTTTCTTGATACCGTCAATAAGAACAGTAGCTGAGTGCAAATTGTACTTAAATGATCTTCTGGTACGATTCTTGGCGTGAGAAACGTTATGACCGTAACCGGCAACTCTAGGATATTTGTGTAGATTAACTTTCATAAGAGAGAGTGATTTTACCATATGAAGAAAAAAATGTGCAGAGGAAGAAAATATTCTTAAAATGGTAGAATAGAATTCCTATGCTCAATCTCCTCCTTCAAAATCCGATCGCTTTCATCATTTTCATGGCTGGTTTGTTGATGTCGATCAGCATTCACGAGTTTACTCACTGTTTCGTAACTGATAAGCTCGGCGATCCTACCCCACGTATTAAAGGTCGATTAACTCTCAATCCCCTCGCCCATCTTGATCCGATTGGTACTTTGGCAATTATTCTGACTGGATTTGGTTGGGGCAAAGCAGCCCCTTACGATCCTTACAATCTCAAAGAACCAGTGCGCGACGCTGCTTTAATTGCGGCGGCTGGTCCAGCTAGTAATTTGATCATCGCTACTTTGCTATCTGTTTTAATAAAATTCGGTATTGGTGGCGAATTCGTAGCTCTTTTTGCCAGTCAATTGATTTTTATCAATATTGCTTTGGCTCTTTTTAATCTTTTACCTGTTTATCCTTTGGATGGTGGCAAAATTATGCATGCTGTACTGCCTTATCAGGCCAGTTTAGAGTATGAAGACATCATGAGCCGTTATGGCACCATTATTTTAATCATGATGGTTTTTCCTTGGGTAGGCGGACAATCAGCGGTTAGCGCCCTGCTCTCTCCAGTGATTGATGTTTTACTGAAAATTTTTCTTTAAAAGCTAGAAATGGGAGAATAAAAGAAATGAGCCGGCTTTTTAGGCCGGCTCAAAATCCTTAATAAGTCCAAGCCGTGAGGCTTGAGGAAATTTTTTCTTCCTCAAGCAGCGCTAGCCACAGGCTTACCCTTTCTAGGGGTAAGCCGTACTTCTCTGAAAAAACTTGCAGATTTGAATCCTGCATTTTTCCAGAGTGATAAGAGTAGTTGCAAAATACTTGCCTGTTTTTTCTAACCAAAAACTCAACTGCTCCGGTTTTTAACTCGGTATCGTAAGATACCTTGTATTCGACTTCCGTTCCTAAAGCTACAGTTAATATAAACACTTCTAACCTCTCCTCTTCCTGAACTAAATTAAGGTTCTCCAATGTTATTTATCTCCAAATCAGCGCGTGGCCGATTATTCGATAAATAATTTAAGGGGTATATTATATCAAGATGTACTAAAAAAGTCAATGTTATAGGATAGTCACAATTAAATTAAAGATGGCTATCAAAAAAATATTTTCATATATAATCTAGCCAATGAACACGAATATAGAAACACACCTTGCAAATAATATTGGTAAAGATGTCGTTGGACTTAATCAGATGGTAAATCACGAAGTGCAAGAGAGTGACTTTCTTGCTGCGGTGGATGCCGCTCCAGCTATGCAAAAACTTTTTTCCGAAATTGATCCAAGCCTTCTTTTGTCCAAAGAATTAAATAAGTTTATAGAAGTTGAAAAAGAAATGCTTGGCAAAATAATTTGTCTTCCCACTACCATCTTGATGGCAATCAGACACCTGAAAAAAGAATCTAAATCTCTAACCCTCTCAGAATTTTATGAATTAGGAATTTATGCTCACACAAATGACCTCCATTCAGAAAATGGTGCTATTGAAAAAGGATTTCCTTCTTTTCATAGAAATGGCTTAGACACCTATCTTCGTTATGCTTTAGAATTTGCTAAAATCAATGGTTTGGGAGGTGGAATTATCACTAATTTTTCAAATCTAGATTTTATAAGAAAAGTAACTAATAACGGAGTTGTAATCTTGTCGGTTGATAACCTCTTTATTCCAAAAGTAATGAACACCGATATTGACCCTTCAACATTCAAGCCATCTAGACATGCAGAGTTAGTTCACGGCTTCTCAGAGAAAAATCTTTTAATAAGTGACGTCACCAATTCTAGAAATGGAACTACCTGGAATACGAGAAACAAATTTGTTCCGCAAACCGAAATAGAAAAATATTTAACTTGTCCAAGGCTAAATGACACTTTCACTAGAGCAATTATTCTCACAAAAAATGATTTAGATTGGGACAAAATTACAGAAAAAATTGCAGAAGATGGGAACATCGAAAAACCGAATTACAATCCAATGCTGTCACCATTTTTTAATAAGGGAATAGATGCAACTCTCAAAGCAATGCGTCCAAATAGCTATTTAGATTAAACGAGATACGAGTGCTTAGTATTCCAAGATTTAAGATATTCTTCTTTACTAGCGCCCCATTCTGGACCTACTATTTCAGAAACATCTTCAATGTCGTTGGGATCAACTAATGTGTGAAGAACTGCATTGGCTAATATTTTGAGGATTTTATCGTAAGCTCGATATTTTTCTTCAAATGAAGTTTGCTCATTTAACATTAGTGCAACAAGCTCATCGTCTGCACCATATTTTTTTGCAATTTCCAATAATCTTTCTGCGCTTACAACTTCAACATTTTGGTGTTGATTAAGAACTTCTAGGTTTTTAAACATTGTTAAAATCTTTTTTTAAAGGGGCAGCAAATAATGGCGATTATTATAGCACTATTGTTTGTTTTATCAAAAAAACGCTTGTATATAGATGTTTTAGGGGTAATTTATTTTTTTAGAGAAAAGAAAAGAGCCGGGTTTTAACCGGCTCTAAATCCTTAATTTTTTCTTTCCCAAACGGTAGACTTCTCAAAATTTGAGTTGTTATCTACCACTGATAGCCATGCGCTGACATCGCTTAAAACCAGGCCTAGATCTTCTCTAATCTCATTGAGTGAAAATTTCTCCACAGAAATAGCTTCTGTAGTAGCAACTTCCATGCCGTTAATGTACAAGGAAATAATAATTTCCTTGTTTTGTCTGTCATAAATGACAAACAGATCTACACCATTCCTTAAGCATATCTTCAAGTCATACATTGTCTTCTTTTCCTCCAAAAATTAAGGTTCTTCAAATTTTTTGCCGCCAAGTCAACAGATAGTCGACTCTTAAACAAATAATTTGAGAACTGGATTATACCAAAAAATACCTAGAAAATCAATGTTATAGGATATTATGTTTACAGATTTCTTAACTAAATTCTATTACCAATGATAGCATTTGCTATTTTATAGTCTTCGACATCGACTTTTTGAGCATAAATAGCACTACCTATAATTTCAAGAATTTTTCCGAATGCTTTGTCTTTATCTTCATCTGAAGCATTTTTATCCAATACAGTTGCGATGACTTCTTCAGGAACGCCATACTTCCTGGAAACTTCCAATTGCCTTTCTGGAGTTATTTCTTCGTCCATAATTTTTTGGACATTATCAGACCATGGTCTTTCTTTTGGTTCAACTTCACTATCAACTTCAGCACCTGTAATAGATTCTGAAATATTTGCTTCTGGATTTTTTGGCATTACCAATCCTTTTAATAAGGCAGTAAATAATTATTGGCATTATAACACTGCAAAATTTTTATCAAAAAATTTTAAAAAGCATCTTGTCCAAAAATTTTCTGCTATCATCTTAATAGTGAAAAAATTTTTGAAAATAATACAAAGCACTGCTTTCAGAAAAACCATTGTGGTATTAGGCAGTTTTCTAGCAGTTGCAAGTATTTTAATTTCCATAAATCCAGAACCTTTTTTAAAAACTGGCTATTGGGGTGTTTTTCTGTATGGAATGTTAGGACCAGTCACCTTAATTATTCCTGTAATGTCACAGCATTTAAATTTGGTTTTACTGTCAGCTGCAGCTGCCACTGGAGTGGTCGTAAACGATACTCTCGCATATATCGTTGGGAGAAATGCTGATGCGTTTATTCAAAAAAGTAAAAAAGTCTTGCTCGTAGAAAAATGGGTGAACAAATATGGTGTCTTCGCTCTGTTTCTTATCTCAATCTCACCTCTCCCCTATGATTTTGTTGGATTGATTGTCGGATATCTAGATCTATCATTTAAAAAATACGTCATACCTTTATTTCTGGGTAAATTTATAAGATTTATTCTAGTTGGCTTAGGTACAAATTTTATTTTAGGATGGTGAGGGGCTATGGTTTATTAGAAACTATAGTCTAGATTGCTCTTGCTGTATTTTTTTTATCAAATCAGGAAAATATCCATACTGTTTATTGTTTTTATCATACATTCTTTGCAGATTATCAATTCCCTCATTAATAGGTCTTATTTTTTGACCAAAGACTGATAAGTAAACTTCCCCATCCTGATCCTTAAAAATAAAATACGCATGCCTATCTAAAAGATTTAAACCTTCAAATACATTCCTTATATGTCTCTTAGTATTAGAAAACATTAACAGTCTAACTTCAGTACCAGGAAAATAAATTTTAGAAATTGTACTAATAAAGGTTGCATACTCTATACAATTAACAGTTTCTTTAAATGGCTTGGTCATAAAAGACTCATCTTTAGTAAACAAACTCATGGTAAAGTTCAAGTTATTGCTAGCATTTTCAAATGAAGCTAGAAGGTTTCCTTTTGACCTCGCTGAGTTTTGATCAGTTGTAAAATCCACAAACTCTCTTAAGCTTTTGTAATAAGGTTTGCTATTTTCATCCAGCATGAATTTATCGACTGCTTCTTTAACTTTTTCATCAGCAAATTTATAAACACCATCGTCACAACTGGAAATTTTTATTGCTCTCCCAATACTATTAACCAGAGTAGTATTAATTGGTCCAAGATGACCTTCAACGGTAGCACCGGCGGTAGCTTTATCAGTCAAACCTAATTTGTGTAGTCTATTTCCTAATTCTGCAAAAACGATATTCGGCACAAAATAAATATATCATAAAAGAAAAAGCAGGGCGGGAAGGAATCCACGACTCGCCTATCTGTATTTTCTGGAAGATAGCTCGCTGCATTACCCAGGCTCGCTTCACTCGCTTGGCGGCAGAACTACTGCTTCGCAAGGACGTCTCTTCATTACCACAACAAGTATAAAAAAATCCAGCGTTGCTGGAATTTTTTATACTTGCAGGGCGGGAAGGAATCGAACCTTCATCAAGGGTTTTGGAGACCCCGATTCTACCGTTGAAATACCGCCCTTTGTTAAATTTTTAGAGTTTATGAAATCAACTCTCGAAAGCCAATTATAATAATCATTAGCCAATAAAGCCAGGGGATTTTAAAATTTCAACTAAAAAGCAAGAAAAAACCAAAAAGACTAGTTCTCCCCCAACCTTTCAAAAACTGTTACACTAATTAAATGCAAGACCAAGACATCGCTCAAGATCTAAAAAGGATTTATCAAGAAGACAAGAAACTACTCGAGGAAACTCAAATCCCAATCATCACTGTTTCTGCTTCTTTTAGAGAAGATTTAAAAGGTTTGCATCACCAAAAAGAAGAAGACAAAAGCACTGACATCGTGCTTTCCCGTGCCCATTATTCCATGGCGCTTGGAGTGGCCATGCAAGCTTGGGGTGAAAAGATTGATCCTAAAAAAGCTTGGTTAGTTGACAGCACCAACTACGTTAACAATGAAGATTTCAAAGGCGTACAGCTAACTAACATTATTGGTAAAATCATTGCTCGCTGGCCAATGCTTAAAACTTTTAAAGACGTAGTCGATAAATTTGGTCGTTCTAAAATGCCAATTCTCGATAATGTTACTCCTCCTACTCTTTACTTAGGCGCTGGTGTTAAAAAAACTATCTTGTCCTTTCACATTGTGACCGGCAATATCTTAGCAGCAGAAGGTAAAAAAGTTATTCAAATGATTACCGATCCACATGTGAGAAGCGATTATTTAGAAAATGCCCATCGCAAAAACATGCAGTTTTTGGTTTTTGATGAAGCCACCAAAGCAGATTTTTGGAGAGTTGCCAAAGAAATTGGTAAAAGAATTCCTAAGGAGCAAGTTGCTAATAAAGTTATTGTCACTGGCCCACCAATTGATCCAAGGATTGTCGACTGTAATAAAAGTAAAAATATTTGGAACAAAGATCAAGCTCTTAAGGTTTGTCTTACCACTGGCGGGCTAGGCACTAACAAAACTGAAATTAAAGAAATTTTGGAGCAACTTTTGCCAGAACTAAAAAAGCAAGCTACTGATCAAAAAACAGATTTGCCAACCACAGAATTAATTTTTTATGCTGGCACGCACAGCGATCATAAAGATATGGCAGTCCGAATCGCTAAAGAGAACAATCTTTTGTATCAAATAATCAGTCCAAAAGATCCAGCTCACTTTGGTATTAATGACAAAATTGAAACCACTCCACATAAAAAAACCGAAACAACTAGAGCTAAATTTAGAATCATTTATCATCCACAGATCGTTGATGCTAATGAATTGCTAATTCAAAAAGGCTTTCCTTGGGCCGACGTTTTTATTAGTAAACCATCTGGAGATATGGCTTATGACGCCGTTGTCTCTGGAGCTGCTCTGCTTACTCTTAAAGAATGGGGTGAATGGGAATTTAACGTTAGAGCAGTTTTTGAAAAAAATGGTACCACTAAGCAAGCTCAAACAGACCAGATTGTCAAACAATTAATAGAAATTACTCAAAGCAATGGCTCCACTTTTGAAAGTAATAAAGTTATTGGATCTAAACTACCAAGTCCAAATATAAAGGATGAAGCTCAATCTTCCTGGTTGGAAAAAGCCATGCAAAATGCGAAAAAACTAGATAAAGACTTCTATCAGGGTGCTAAAAACATCTTGAAAGCTGTCAAAGAAAGTAATTAAAAAATTACTTTAACTTTTTCATCATCTTGTGAGAGGTGTGTTTGCGACAGACTTTGCAGTATTTATTAATAGGAAAGCTACTCTCTCCTGAAATTTGCTTCTTGAGGGTTTCATTGTTTTTGTTGTATTCACTTACGTAACCAAAAGCATTACAAACACTACATTGTAAACCGATTAATTGTCTTGGACCTTTTTTCTTACTTGCCATAGATTTGATATTTTAGCACATTTTCTTTTTAATTTAAGTGTCAGCTCTTGATCGAGCATTTTTGCTAAAAATGAGCCACCTCTGGGACTCGAACCCAGGACCTACTGTTTACAAAACAGTTGCTCTACCAACTGAGCTAAGGGGGCGATAGTGCCAAGGGAAGGATTCGAACCTACGGAGGCTAGGCCAGCAGTTTTACAGACTGCCCTCGTTGACCACTTGAGTACCTTGGCGTCTCTATGAGCCTTCGTCGGGGATCGAACCCGAGACCTCAGTCTTACCAAGACTGCGCTCTACCAACTGAGCTACAAAGGCAAAAGGACTTTGAGTATTATATTTCGGACCCTGTCTTTTTGCAAAACAAAAAGCAGCTGGTACGAAAGATGCAAAGCGAATTTCGGACAATGTGGTACGAAAGATGCAAAGCGAATTTCGGAGAAAATACAGACGAGAAAACACTCCACTTCCCTTTGCAGGAAAGCAAGCCTCTTTCCCCGGGAAAAACCAGGTGGTTAAGAAGATCTCATTTCCACGGAAATAAGATACTCCTTTATCCATAAAAGAGCTGTTGAGGAAAAACATCGCTTAGCTTTCCTGCAAAGGGAAGTGGTATTAATGTGCTAAATACAATTTTAGAAGCTAACAAACAAAAAACAAAGCTGTTTTTGACACAGAAAAATTGCTATAATGGAATCTTCCACATTTTGAAAAATAGATGACGCCAAACTCGACTTTTAACCAGCGATCTCCTCTACCCATTCCTTGACTTTGTGACCGTATTTTTCGTTTTCGATCACAAATTTTAAATGAGCTTTGAAATAATTTTCTGGATCACCAGTGGTCATCCACTTACTGTCGTTTTTAACCACTAAAACTTTCTTTCCAGATTGCTTGAGTTTTTCGATTGCGTCCACTGTCCAAAGTTCGCCATCCTTACCAGTGCTATTAATTGTCAAATAGTCAAAAATAGCTGGTGTTAGTAAATAGCGACCATAGGAAGCTAAATTGCTAGGCGCCTCTTCCACGGATGGCTTTTCGACAATATTAACTAAAAAATTTTCTTGACCCTCATGATAACTGCCATCTTGTAAAGAAACTATTCCATATTTAGAAACCTCTCCTTTCTGGATCTCCTCAGCCATGATGATGGCAGCAGCGTCATTATATTGATGATAGTTGTCAACTAAAGTTTTAGCTGCACCTGGGCTACCAAAAACCACATCATCACTATAAATAGCTAAGAAAGCATCTTCGCCCTCTACAAAAGCCTTGGCTGAAGCAATTGGTGAACCATTGCCGTAAGGCAAACTCAAGTCCTGAGTGATTACGGTAATTTTTGGATAATCTAACACTCGCTGTACAGATTCGTAGCGATCTTCCTTGCCCTGGGCAGCTAACTGTTTACGAATGCGGTTAACATTATTGTTAAAGTAGTCTTCATAAATTGGTTTTCCCTCAGGAGTAGCAACAATGATAATTTCTTCAATCCCTGCTTCAACACACTCTTCAATCACGAATTGCATGATGGGACGATTGCCCATTGGCAACATCGCTTTTGGCACAGTTTTAGCGATTGGCAAATAACGACTAGCAAAACCAGCGTCGGTGATAATTGCTTTACGAACCAATTTTTCTGACATAAAAATTCACCTTTCTAAATAAGTTCTAAAAGTATAACATAACAAAGGACTTGACCTAAGAGTGAGAAGTCAGTTATGCTTGAGATAATGCCTTCAAAAAAAATCACTAAACAAAAAAAGAACGAAATTGAATCAAATCTCATTCTCTTTGGTCTTTTGCTCGTTTTAATTCTCTCCGTAATTACTTTTTGGCACATTAGCTACAAAAAAAACCAGACAAATAGTGCTGAAACTTCCGCTATAAACCAGGAACTGGCGCAAAAAGCCGACATTGATCAAGATGGAAATATTGATGAAAAAGATGCTAAACTGATTAAAGAGGCTTTTTTGAAGAGTGATGTTGAATCACTTAAGGCTGATCTAAACCAAGATAATAAAGTCGATGCTAAAGACTTCTCACTGTTCAATAAAATCTTTAACTTAAAAGAGAAAGAACAAAATGACTCCAAATAAAAAGAAAAATCACCTCGCCATTGTCGGGTTGTTTATTGTTGTTTTCATTATGTCTATTTCCTTGTTAGCAGTCATGTTTCTTAAGAAACCTGTTTCAGAATTGAGTTTAGACACTAGGAAAGAAGCTATGGTTGATAGTGGTTTAGTTGAATTGGATACTTATCCTTTTAATCAAAGTACTCTGAAGGTCAAAGAAGAGCAAAAAATTAATCTTCAAATCAATACCAAGGATAAATCAGTCGACGCTGTGGAACTCATTTTTGAAGTCATCGCCGATGAGGGTTTATTAGATAAAAGTAAAATTAAGCTTACTGGTACCATTCCAGAAGAACTAGAAGTTGGCAAACAAGAAATCATCGATAGTGTTTGTTCCAAAGATTGTTATACGGTTACCCTTCTCCTCAATATTAAAGATTCAAACCAAGCTTTTGCCACTCATGATCAAATGGCTACCATTTCACAACTTAGCTTTACTCCTCAAAAAGAAGGTAGTCTAAAAATTAAAATCAGCCAAGATAGCACTGCTATTGAACACGAAAGCAGCAGCGACGTGTTACAAAAACCCTCTGTACTAGACTTTCAATATTATGTAACTAACAATGGCATTGATCCTTCTCAATGTTATTACCAATATACTTCCTGGGGAGATTGCAATAATGGTTGGCAAACCAGACAGTATTCTGTCGAACCAGACAACTGTTATTGGTATGAAAAAGAAACTCTCAAAGAATTAAGTCAAAAATGCGTTGATAGCGATGAGGTCAGCGCCAATAATAGCTATTTTTATCTTTATTCAACTAACAATTGTTTTAATCAGGCAACCACTGGTGAAAATTTTTATATCATTTGGAATGATGATAAATATGACAATGTAACATGGGTCGATGTCAGCACTAGTAATAGCTTCAGCAATTTTTATCATAAAAAAGTTGAAGGCAACATTGATCAAACCAATGGAGACTGGTTGATGATTAATGCCAAAGGTTTTACAGATGCTACTGATGACAGAGGAACATTAATTTTTGAGCCAGATGAGGATTATTATTTCCGTCTATACAGCACCGATAATGACGGACAACACATCTCCTCAGTTCATTATTATGTAGCTTATTGTAGCGGAGACCAAAGTATCTATAAAAACTGTAATGATGCTTGTGGTGCTAACAGCGACCAAGGTAAAAGTTGTGCTCCAGGAATGACTTGTTATGAGGGCAGTTGTCGTAATGAAAACAACCCTAGTGATTCTAGTTGTTTACCGATTTTAGGAACTCAATTAAGTAATCAAAGTTGTAATCAATATTGTGCCAGTAATAATGATTGCTCCGCTGGCTTAAGTTGTTATTGGAATAGTTGTCGCAATCCATTAAATCTAAGTAGTACTTCTTGTTCCGTCACAACTACTTATTCATCTGCAACCACTAGCAAAAGCACTCTCTTACCCAGTGAAGCTTATGATCTAAGTACTTACAGTTGTAATCATGGTTGTAATAATAATCGTGACTGTGAAGCCGATATGCGTTGTTATAAAGGTAGCTGTCGCTTAGCAGATGATCCAGAAAATATTGCTTGCGTAGTCAGTGCGACTGAATTAAACAGCAAAGACGCAAGTTCTAGCAGTAGTGCAGCTAAAATTGTTAAACCTAGCACCACTCCAATTACTGACACTAACAGCAAAGACACTCAAAGTGGACTGAACAAATTTTTGTCTAGTTTTTCCTGGCAATGGTTGGCTATTGCTGGGGTGATCTTACTTGTCGCGATTTCCCTGATTATTAGCTCAATTGCCAAAGCCAAAAAAGATCCCTGGACTAATCATATTAAAATGATCAACGAGAATGATATTCCTCAAAAACCAGAGCCAGAAAAAACAACTGAAACCATAAAAATTCCAGAAGATAAACCTTTGCAATTATAAATTTATAAGCCAACTTGAAAAAAAACCCATCTACGGATAAAATTCGAAGGACAAGATAGATCATTTTTATGTTTACAAAAATTAAAAAATACTTTAGAGAAGTTATCACAGAGCTCAAGCAAACCTCTTGGCCAAGTAAAAACGATACTAAGAATATGACCCTGCTTGTATTTTTAGTAGCTACTCTACTCGCCCTGTATCTTGGAGGGCTCGATTTTCTCCTACAAAAAATCATGGGAATTCTGATATAATATCCTCCTTTGTAAAAGGAATCACCAAAAAAGGAATTATGACTGACCAAATGCAAATACCAGAAGTGCCAGAAGTCCAAGAAGTAAGAGTTCAATCTCCTAACTTAGTGAACATCTCTGATGTCGACAACAAGAAAGCTCGTTGGTACGTAGTGCACGTTTATTCTGGACATGAAAAGAAGATCGCTGAGGCCTTGCGCCAACGTGCTCAAACCTTGCATTTAACTGATAAAATTATTCAAGTTTTAATTCCTACTCAAGATAAAATTCAAATTCGTCGTGGCATGCGCAAAACCGTTAGTGAAAAGATTTTCCCAGGATATATGTTGGTTAAATTGGAAATGGCTGACGATGTTTGGTTGGCAGTGCGCACCACTGATGGTGTGACCGGCTTTGTTGGTATGAGTAGTAAACCTACTCCACTCCCAAAAAGCGAAGTTGAAGCAATCATGAAATATACTGAACAATCTGGCGAAGCTTCTTACAAAGCTGACTTTGTCGATGGCGAAGCCGTCAAAGTGGTTGAAGGACCATTCAATGACTTCTTAGGCAGTGTTGACAAGATTGACGAAGAAAAAGGCAAAGTTACGGTCTTGCTCAACATCTTCGGTAGAGAAACTCCAGTGGAATTGGATTTCTTGCAAATTAAGAAAGTTTAAAACAAAAACCATTGCGGTCGGCATAGGGACGCCGAGCTTCTCCGCATGAAGGTTAATTAAAAATAGAAAACAAATGAAAATAAAGAAAGTCGTGTATGGCAAAAAAAATTAAATCAGTTCTAAAACTCAATCTACCAGCTGGCACAGCAACTCCAGCACCTCCAGTCGGTCCTATTTTAGGTCAGGCAGGTATCAACATGATGGATTTCTTGAAACAATATAATGCTGCTACTGCTGATCAAAAAGGTCAGGTTATTCCAGCAGAAATCACTGTTTTTGAGAACAATTCTTTTACTTTTGTTTTGAAATTGCCTCCAGTCTCTGACTTGATCAAGCAAACCCTCAAAATGAAAGCTGGTAGTTCTACTCCAGGCAAAGATAATAAAGCTAAAATCACTATGGATCAAATCAGAGCAATTGCTGAAAAGAAATTGCCAGACATGAATACTGAAAATATTGATTCTGCTATGCAGAGTATTATTGGTTCAGCTAGATCCATGGGTGTTGAAGTCGTTTAATATTAAAAAATAAAATATAGTGGGAGGCTCAAGCTTTACTCAAGCCGTTCGCACCACCAGAAAGGAAATATGGGAAGCAAAAAAAATGTCGACATGTCCGCAACTGAGACTGAAATCAAAGTCGTCGAGGCAACTGAAGTAAAAGAAGAGACTGATTCTCAAGGCGAAGCAAAAGTCGAGAAAAAAATCACTAAAGCCAAAAAAGTTCGTGGCAAAAAATATCAAGCTGTCCGCTCTCAATTGGATAAAAGCAAATTTTACACTGCCAAAGAAGCAGTTGAATTGGTGAAGAAACTTTCTTACACCAAATTTGTTGGTTCAGTTGAAGCCCACATCGTGGTTAGAGAAATTGGCGATAGTGTCAACATCGCTCTTCCTCATTCCACTGGTAAATCTGTCAAAGTCACCGTCGTTGACGCTCAAGTTTTAAGCGACATCGAAGCTGGCAAAATTGACTTTGATATTTTGGTCGCCGCTCCTGAATTTATGCCAAAATTGGCTAGATTCGCTAAAGTTCTTGGACCAAAAGGCCTCATGCCAAATCCAAAAAGTGGCACCCTGACCCCAAATCCAGAACTTAAGAAAAAAGAGTTGGAAGCCGGTAAATTCAGCCTTAAAACTGAGAAAAAAGCTCCTCTCATGCATTTGATTATCGGCAAAACCGATATGAAAAGTGCCGACTTATTGGCAAACATCGAAGCTTTAGTCAAAGCTTTGAAGGGCAAAATTCTTAAATTAAGTATTGCTGCCAGTATGAGTCCTGGAGTTAAAGTTTTAGTTGAAGAAAGTGAAGAATAAATTTCTTCTTTAAAATATGAAAAAGAAAACCCGCTTGAAAAAGCGGGTTTTTTAAATTCTAAATTTTAAACTTTATAGATAGCCACCTACCTTTTGAAGGAATACTATAGCTACCATGTCTCACACCTGATTTAACAAAATATAATTTATATTCACCTATAGTTTGTGAGGCTCTAGGCAAACCAGCATAAACACTATCTTTGTCTACAATGACTATTTCTGTAATGCCATCAGCGCCATGATCATGTTCATTAACTCTGCCTGAGTCTACAGTAATATTTTGATCAATACATTGAGACCAAAAACCAACTATTCTTCCATCTGACCCAGAGTATAAATTTTCTGAAGTCAATAATCCAACATGACCAGCAATTGGAGTTTTAGGCTCATCATCTGCTAAAAAAGCCGCTATTGAATCAGTATTTAGACCAACTACCGATAGGACCTCATTTATTAAAGAATTATTTGGTTCTTTCTCTGACATAAAGCGCCCGTTCTACTTTTTCAAAAACTCATCTAGCAAACTCAAATCTTGTGCACCTAAATCGCCACTTTGACTTAATTCTGCTTTTAATTCGCCGTTTTTGATCAATTCTTCTGCTCTCTCACGAGCTTTACCGCGCACGCGCACACCAACCTTATTAGCTTCAATTTCGCTGTCGCCAATAATAAGCATTAATGGCACTCTCGCTACTTCAGCAGCTCGAATTTTAGCCTGCAAACGCTCGGAGCGGTCATCAATTTCTACTCTAACGTCCTGGTCCAATAATTGGTTCATGATTTTTTGCGCATATTCCAAATGACGATCAGCGATGGGCAAAATTTTAACCTGCACTGGCGCAAACCAGACTGGAAAATCGCCACCGTGTTGCTCAATTAAGAAAGCAAAGAAGCGTTCAAAAGAGCCAATTAAGGCACGATGAATTACAAAAGGACGTTGTTTTTCACCTTTTTCATCGACATAAGTAATGTCAAAGCGTTCTGGTAAGTTAAAGTCCACCTGAATCGTTGAAATACTATCTTCTTTGCCAAAAACATTCACTGCTTGAACATCGAGTTTGGGACCATAAAAAGCCGCCTCGCCTTTGGCTTCAACATAATCAACTCCGGCTTCATTGAGAATTTCGCGCATGATGTTTTCAGCTTTTTCCCAATCACTGCGCTTACCACAAGCTTTGAACTTTTCTTTATCTGGATCTGAAATTGAAAGACGGAAGTGATAATTATCGAAACCCATATCTTTGTAAAAAAGATCTAACATTTTCATTACTTCTTTGAATTGGTCCTTCAATTGCTCTGGTGTACAGAAAATATGAGCATCATTTTGCGTAAAACCGCGGACTCTCTGCAAACCATGCAATTCGCCAGATTTTTCGCGACGATAAACAGTGCCAAATTCACCCATCTTAACTGGCATGTCGCGGTAGCTATGACTTTTAAGTTTATAGACCATCATTCCAGCAGGACAGTTCATTGGTTTGGGATAATAGACTTCAGGCTGTCCTATAACTTTTCCCGAATCATCTTTTTCTTCGTAGGTCAAGGCTGGATACATACTATCTGCATAAAAACCTAAATGTCCTGATGTTTCAAATAATTCTTTTCTATTCAAATGAGGAGTCAAAATATGAACATACCCGAAGCGTCGCTCCATTTTCATCATGTAATCTTCCAAGACCCTGCGCATAGCATAGCCATTTGGCAACCAAACTGGTAAACCCTGACCAATTTCTGGAATGATCGCAAATAGCTCCATTTCTTTGCCAATCTTACGATGGTTGCGCTCTTCAGCCAGTTGTTTCTTGGTTAAATAATCATCTAAGTCAGCCTGTGAAGAAAAAGCTGTGCCGTAAATACGCGTCAGCATTTTATTTTTCTCATCACCGCGCCAATAGGCACCGGCGATACTCAAAAGTTTAAAAGCTTTGATTTCGGAAATTTTCTCGACGTGAGGACCCTTACACAAATCAGCAAAAGAAGCTAACTTAATACTAGCTTTATCGCTGTTTGACATCATTTCTAAACCAGCAATCAATTTTTTATCTGCTTCAATTTGCTCGGGACGACCCGTCAAATACAGAGTAATTTTTTCTGGATTTCTCTCTAGCATCTGATGTTTGATCATCGATTTGCCATCACTCACCGATTCACTTAGCTCAAAATCCTCAGCATGTTCTAAGCCATCGAGTAATTCTTGCTTATAAGAATTATTGGCAAAAATTTGTCTCGCTACTCCGAGAGAAACCTCTACTCTTTCCATCAACAAACCTTGCTGGATAAGTTTTTTCATTTCTTTTTCAATCTTAGGAAAATCTTTTTCAGTGATTTTTAAGCCTTTTTCTTTGGCACTTTCGGCGATATCAAAGTCAAAATAAAAACCATCGTCGATGGCTGGCCCCATGGCTTTAATAATCACTGGATTACTTTTCTCATCACTGCCATAAAGTTTTTCCATGACTATAGTCAGAACGTGCTCCGCGCTATGACGCATAAGGAACAATTGGTCGATTGGTTTTTGCATAAGATCTTTCTTGATTTTAGTTATTGTTATTTTACTTGTTTTTTTAGTATTTTGCGAAAGGTAGCAGTTCTGGTAACCTTAAGCTCCCATAATTGAGCTTAAGTGGGCCTGCCACTGTTTGTGGAACCGGATCTGAGAAATTTGGTTCGGGAGTCCAATTCTCCTCAAGTCCACCAGCTTTTATTTATTGACAAAATTGTCAAAAAAATATATATTTAGGCAATTCTCAGACAAGGTTCCAAATTGCCACAACCAGTGGTGAACCATTAAATCGCTTTTAAAAAAGCGATTTTTTGTTTTAATCCGCTTCGGGCATTCCTTCGTCGTTTAAGCTCAGTCACAAAAAATCCCGCTCTTGGCGGGGTTCTCATTTTTTAAACAACAAAAATACCCCGCGCTCTAAGCAGTGGTAGTAGTGTTATTTAAATTAAAATTTAGCATTACAAAGATGAATTATAAATCAAAAGAGGAAAACATCAACCCGCTCCGCCACCACCACCTCCACCTCCACCGCCACCACCTCCAGAAAAACCTCCACTTGAACCACCTCCAGAAGCACCATAGCTGCTAGTGGCTGAGCTAGTCAGATTGGCAAAAGCACCGCCCAAAGAATTCAGCGAGTCAGTCAAAGAACCTAAGTTAATAGCACTTAAATTACCTACTGCGGAGCCATGTAAACTATCAAAGCTAGCAACTCCCCAATAGGTTCCCAAAACTCTTTGGTCAGCATCTGAGAAATGTACTGGCAATTGTGATAAAGCTTTCATCGACACTCCAAACAAAGTCCCATAAACCAAATATTTCTCCCACAAAATCACGCTATCGATCGAATAGTCTTTAGTTTTTTTATAATCGAACATATGTTTTTTAAAAGCTTGCCACGCGCTAGCCTCTTCCCAACCTTTTTTAGTTCTTTTTTGGGCAAAATGTTGCAGCATAGAAAAAACCATTCCGATCGTAAAAAAGAGCAATAAATTAATTACAGCTAGAAATAAACCGATAGTAACTAAACTTGTGGTTTTTACTGATGGCTCTCCTTCTAACAAGTTACCAAGCATAAACAGGAGAATAAAGCTAAAAACAGGCACTAGAAAGACCCGTAGAGCCGAAAAACTTCTTGCGTAATCATAAGAATCTCTTTCAAAAAAACCTTGGCTAAGACCGCTATCTAAAGATGTTTTTTCCAAACCCTTAAAAAAGTTATAACTAGAAGAAGGATTACTCTTAATATATTGGCTAATGTCGGTTAAAGCTAAGCGTCTTTTGGTTTTTTCAGTTGGTGTGGCGCTTAAAGCTCCTCGCTTTGTCCAGGTTTGTTCTTTTTCATCAAAAAATTGAAGATAACTTTTAGCAATTTTTTCAGTCAAAAACTCATAAACTTCCTGCTCCACTGCGGCTAATTCACTGGGTGAACGATTGGTTTTTTCCAAGAAATATTTGTACTCTTTGTGCAAAAAACCTTCTTTCTTATTGCTGCGAGTGATTTTGAAAAGTTTTTTAGCCACCAAAGACAAAACAGAAGCGGTAAAAACCTTTGGACTTAAACTTTTAGTCGCAGATAAAAGTTGTACCACCAAAGCTGGCTCCAAATCACTAGGTGGTTCCCAAACTCCACTTAAATTTTTTAATTTTTTATCTTTGCCCAAACGTAAAAACTTGGAAAACTCAACTACACTCAGGAAAACTCCAAGTAGAAAAAGCAATATCGTTGCTAAAAGATAGAGCAAACCCAAACGTTCGTTTTTCTTAACTTTAGCAATTGTTTCATCAATAAAAGATTGCTCCTCTTCTAAAATACTCGCTTCATTTGAAGAACCATTGATTTCTCTCAAAAACATATTTGTTGGTAATAAAACTCTCCCTTCAAAAAACTTTCCAACTGGCAAGCGATCAGCCTGCAAAGAGACGAGATAAAGTCCAGTCTTTTCATCTGGCAAAGCAGAAATACTCACTTTCGCATTAAGTGGACCATGGCCAAAAGCCTTAACGCTATCAAGCTGGCTGGCCAAAATTTCTTTTGGCAAATAAATATCAACTTTGATGTTTTGGCTTGACACTTCCCAAGCATCACCAATAAATTGCCAATAAAGTTCAGCTATGTCTATGTGCTTAGTAATAGCATTGCCAACTTTATAGCTCAAAACAAAATCTTTAACTTCGTAATTAGCCTGAAAGTGCCACTCTAAAAAATATTTGTCGCCCCGATCATCGATCAGAAAAGTATTATCAGGATTGTTTCTGGGTTCTACTAAATTAGCTGAAGCCGTAGCCAAAGCTTTATAACAAAGCTCATTATTTTTTTCACAAAGCTTGAAATCGCTCAAAACATAAGGCACTTCTCTACCGTCGTTGCCTGGAACTTTGTTAATTTCTTGATAAACAAAACGATAATCACCTTGGAAATTAAATTGGCGCTCTTCCGTCACATCCATTGAGCCATCTTTATTGATGAAGGCTTGAATATTAACTGTGTCGATACTGTATTCTTTAGCAAAAGCACTACCAGAAAAAATGAAGGTAAGAATGAAAAATAGAAATAAAATTTTTTTATTCATAGCGTAAAGCATTTAAAGCTGAAATTTTTGTAGCTCTATAAGACGGATACATACCTGTAGCAACAGCGATAATGAAAGAAAGTGCCACTACACCCGCACCTAAATAAAATGGGATATAAACCAATTGAATGTAGCCGAGCCCTTTAGTTACAGAAATCATTGATAAAATCAAACTAACCAATTGACCTGCCAAGGAACTAATTAAAAGTCCACACACCCCTCCAGACAAACCCATAACAATCGACTCTGCCAAAAATAAACGTTTCACTTCATTTGATTTCATACCAATAGCCTTCATTAAGCCAACTTCTCTAGTTTTCTCCAAAAGTGAAACTGTTAGCGTATTAAACATTCCAAGCGCAGCAACACTTAAGGCCACCATGCCTAAAATTGAAAGCACAAACCTCACAGTATCAAACAAATCATTAATCTTACCCACTGTATCTACTACTGAGCTAGTTTGAAAACCACTGGATTCAATACTTTGACGAATTTGATCAATTTTGTTTTGATCTTTAACTACAACTTTAATTTGAGAATAATTTTCTACTCCTAGACCCTTAATATCATTAAATGGCATATAAAAAGCTGGCGTTTTTTCATCAGGAATAACAGCTACAATTGTAAAATCAGTTGGAGCAGATTCTGCCTGATAATCTGCCTTAGAAAAGAATTCTTGATCAAGCATAAAAGTAGTGTTAAAAACTTTCCCAACTGCATCAGCTTCATCAATTGCTAAAATTTTGAGCATAGCTCTATTAACTACGGCAACTTTTTGTGCCGACTCACGTAAAGGAATAACTTCTCTTTTTGTAATTGAAGCAGATGAAGAACCATCGCCCATACTATTCCAGTCCAAAGTACCATCAGGCAATTGTTGCGCCATCAAAATAGTTCCATCTGCTAAAGCAATCTGACCACTATCGCTAGCCTCTTCTGAATCACTAGCTAAAGCACTTCCACTTGATGAAGCACTGTTGGCAAGAGCACTCTCAATATTCTCTGCCAAAGATGCGCTAGCAGTTGATTCTCCTAAAACTTGACCGAACATTAGTGGTTCATCCATATCTTCAATTAATACTCTATCTGCTCTTATATATGCTATTGCTTCTTTTTGTTTATTGTTGTCATCTAAATCTCTTAAATAAGTGTTATCACAAGTCTCTCCGCAATCAACTTTCTTCCAAAGTGGCAAACTCGCTCTCACCCAATAACCGACATTTTTGCCATTAACATTGCTGCCTACATTGCCCCAACCACTCTCGCTGTAATAAGATTCTCCATAAACTAATTCTCCAGAAATTAATAAATCATTTGTTTGAGAAGCATAAGTATTAAGAATCTGTTTGTCTTTAAAAACATCCGAGTAAAGTTCAATATATTTATTTTTGCCAATACTAAAGCTAATTGACTCGACTGTATCTCCCTCTATAAAACTTGGAAAAGCCGAAGCTAAAACTTTATATCGATCAATACTCATACTATCCTCAGTCATGTATCCTTGAATCAATTCTTGTCCATTTCCAGATTTAATAACTTGATACTTGCCGTCTACACAACCAAGCTCATTTTCATCACAGATTCCACTCTTCCAGAGTGGCACAGTATCAACTATCCATGGACTGAAAACATTACTAAACAAATCGATGCCTTCGATTAAAGGTTCGCTGGTCTCATAAGACTCCCCCCAAACCTCACTTGCTTCAACATCTCCAACTCCTCTACTCGTGTAACCAAGAATTTTGGATTTTGTACTAGGCTCCGTATAAACTGGCTTCCAAACCAATGGATAAATTGAGTAACGAGCTTGAGATAGCTCCTTTCCCAATTTTGCGCCACTCAAACGTTTAATAACTGCACCAGCAACCTGACCAACAACATCGTCGTTTGATTCTATTTCTGCGGAGAGCTCCTTGTCTTCAAAAAGCGTCCCTTTAACTGGCTGAATAGCCGATTGTTGCAAAAATTCTTTAGTTACTCCGTAAGCAACTACATCTGAAACAGAGTTGTTATAATTAACTTTAGAGACAATAGAAATCATTGGAATAACTAGCTCCACTCCTTCAATATTTTTTAAATCATCCAAAGTTTTATCATTGATCGTTAAAGAAGCAGATTGACCGATGGTGACATTAATCTGTTTCATTTCATCTAATCTAGCTACTCTCGAAATAACTAGTTTTTGGACGCCATAGCCTAAAGATAATAAAAACACCACTGCTCCAAAGCCAATAGCCATGCCACCAATAGTAATAATAGTGCGGGTCTTCTTTAATTTTAAATGTCTGACAGCTAAATGTACTAAATCTAAAGAAGAAATTTCGCCCTCATCTTTGGAGTTAAGAGGTCCAATGATTTTTTTATAAATAGTTTTAACTGGTTTTCTAAATGGGTTAGCAAGAATTCTAATAATTGGCCAATGACTAATAAATTTCAGAACATCAAAAAAAAGATAAATAATGACAATTAAGAAAAAACGTAAGAAAAAGAACAACTCCTTAACAAAAGCAATGTAATTAAAACTCTTAAGCTTGGAAAGAAAGGATTTTAGTTTTGTCATGACTTTTCTGCCCTTCCTATATTACCTCTTTTAGAAACGCTGAGTTTTTTTAGACGCTCATCATTGGCTGAATACTCACCAACTACAACTCCATCGGCCATATTAACAGATCTTGAAGCAAACTTAAGATATTCCAAATCGTGAGTAACCATAATGACTGTTTTTCCCTTATCATTAGATTGCTTAAATAAGGCCATAATGTCTTCACTAGCTTTTGAATCCAAATTACCAGTTGGCTCGTCTGCCACGATCAAAGCTGGATCAGAAATCAAAGCTCTAGCTAAAGAAACACGTTGCTGCTGACCAGATGAAAGTTCGGCAGGATTTTGGAGAGCACCTTGCTCCATGCCAACCATTTTTAAAACTTCCATCGCTCGTTTTTCTCTTTCTTCTTCTGGCAAACCACGCAGAGTTAAAGGGAAGTATACATTTTCAATAACGTTGAGCGATTTTACCCAGTTAGATTGCTGATAAATAATTCCAACCTGTTGCTTTCGCATTTGCGCACGTCCATCTTCGTCAAAAGCATCGTAAATATTCTTGCCTAAGAAAATTACTTCTCCTTTGGTTGGAGGCTCCAAACCAAGCAAAATATTTAGCATAGTGCTCTTACCACAACCAGAGGGACCAAATAAAATCAAAAAATCACCCTTATTAACTGAAAAACCAGCTCCTTTAATAATCTGAGTTTCCTGAGTTCCCAGATTAAATGATTTATGAATTTCAGTTAGTTTAAGTATTTGTTCTGCCATTTTATTTTTATTCTATTTTCGTTGGATCAAAATTAATTTTTTTAACTTCCGACCACAAAAATGGACTGTCTTTATCAGTATGCAAAGATAGATAAAAGCCATCGGCTGGAATATCAGTTAGTAGAACTGCATGAATTGTTCCAGGAACACTGCTTGTTTGCTGTGCGACTTGTGAAAGGTTGGTTTCACTTTCTCCATACTTTGCAAAACCAATAGATTCTTTTTCTGAAGTCCAAAAAATAATAGCCTGATGAGGATCTACAAAAGTTACTTCAAAATGGTTCTCAATTTGGCGCTGTTGTTTATTAAAGATAAAAATTGACAATAAAAGCCCAGTTATAAAAGCCAAGCTTAGAACGATTAAAGCAATTTTTTGCTTTATATTTAATATTTTCATTTTTACTTAGTTCCTAAAAATCCAAATATCAAAGACATATTGGAAACCACCAAATCTAAGGCATTGTCCGTAGCTTTTGGAGTAATTACTACTTTATCAACTGACTCTCCCACATTACTATACTGATCTTTTGATAAGGCTCGCAAGTGATAAACCTTCGATGGAGTTAATCCAGAAATAACAACTATATGGTGACTTGTTAAGGAAGCATCTTCTTGAGTTTTTTGTGAATAAGTTGAACCACTACCCTCTCCAAACTCAATTTGGGCAGATGCTGGTTCATCCGTGTTAAACGAAACTAATAATTGAGCGGTTGATTCTTCTCCTACTCCAAGAATTTCTCCTTCCACTCTGAGATCACTAATTTGAGGAGGCCTACTATCTGCCGAGGTTGCAATCTGTTGGAACTCACCAACAGCTTCATTACCAACGGCATCTTTACCTTTGATTAAAATTCCATAAGTTGTCTGTGAATCAAGATCATAAATAATCATTTGATGTTTACCAGACTTAAGAGCAAGATTGACTTCGTCTTTGGCTGCCCCCGGAGCGGTAACTGGATAATAGGTTACAATTGAAGAAATACTGGTGTTTGATTCCCAAGTAACTAATAGAGTCGATCTAGCAGTCCCTTTAACTTGACTCACTTTAATATTTTTGATTTTTGGTCTTGGTAAAGTTTCGAATGAATGAATTTCACCCTCATATTCTTCACCCTCTGAGTCAAAAGAGTTAATTTTGTAATAATATTTAGTGCCATCTTTCAAGTCTGAAAGTTGCACAGTGTGCGTACCCTCTCCAGAGCCAGTCACTACATTTTCGATTCCGCCAAAAGCAGATGATTCACCAAAATAAACTCTAACGCTAGCAGCATTTTTTGATATAAATTGAATTAAAGCACTGTCCAAACCCATACTTTTTACCTGAGGTTCTTCTGTTGTTGGAGCTGGCTCTGTAACAAAAGTTGCTTCAGCAGACTCACCAGTGTTTCCATCTTCATCCGTCCATTTAGCAATATAATAGTAAGTAGTTCCCGGAGAAAGGTTGAGTAAGTTTAATGCATGATTAGTTGCTTGAATGGAATTTGAAACTTCTTCATCAAAATAATCACCAGGACTCGTTCCATAAGATATCCTCGAATCAGCTGTTCTTGCTGTGGACCAAGCAACAGAAGCTTTTTTAGTGGTCACATTTGAAACCACTGGCTCAGATACTAGACCAGCTGGTTCAATAAATTTTCCATCTGGAAATAATTCAACCACTTCAGAAAATGCACCACAATTATTAGTGCTATCACAAACTTTGACTTTGTAATAATACTCTTGCTGAATCAAACCAGTATCAACGTAAGAAATACCACCACTAGTAGCTATTTGAGCAAATGTTTCACCATCTATTGATCGATAAATAGCATAATGATCAGAAATACCACCCTCCGACGGAGCTTCCCAAGACAAAGCAATCTTCCAAGAGCTAGTGGCTTTAACAGAAACATCAGCAATATCCATATTAAGTGGAATTCCTGGAGCAGTGGTGTCTGCTGTAAAGATAACCGACGCATAATTTGAGTAATTTATGTTTCCCGCTTCGTCTTTAGTCACAATATAAAGAACATTTTCACCTGGTAAAGTTGCATAAGCCCCAGCAACTAAATTTCTTACACTAGTTCCAGTGGTACTATGGGCTGTTGGCAATGCATTAATACTGTAATAATAAGACAAATTAGAAACTGAGCCATAATAAGTTCCTGTTGCTGGAGGATCCCAACTAAAAGCAAAGGAATTTTCCGTATTAGATGATGGCGTGACTACTAAATTAGTTGGAGGTGCTGGAGCATTGCCGCTATCTACATAATAATATGGTGTAGATGCGTAATCACTATAGTTACCAGCCTCATCTTTACTACGAACATAAAAAGTATTCGCTCCCACTTTATGTGAAGGTATACCAGTGACAGAAGTGCTAGTGATACATTGATCTTCTGCATAAGTTCCTGAAGTGGCAGCAGTTTTATAACAATATCCAGTAATCTGTGCTCCACTGCTGGTGGACTCACTCCAAGAAAAATCAAAACTATCCGTAGCTGAATAGCCAGATGGATCAGCCGATAAATCAGCTGGAGCGGCTGGGGGTCGCGAATCATATTTATAAATGAAAGGTGCCCAAGCTTCTGCTGAAACATTTCCAGCATTATCAATCGTCTTAACTCTCAAATAATAAGTCTCTCCATCGGTCAAATTGCTAGCAGAATAGTTGCTATCAACTTGAAGCGAACCGTCTTCTTCTGGATTTGCTGATGAATTTGTTCCAAAGTAAACATAATATCCAGCTACCCCTGAACCAGTACTTGTATCAGAAGCTCCATCTGTAGATTCTGCATCTGGCCAATCAAAATATGGATTACTATGCCCATACCAATTTGAGGAAACTATTGCCGTTCCAGGATCACTATTGCTATAAGTAGCTAAACCAGAAGTTTGTGGATTTGTTGGCGCAGAAGTGTCTTTGTAATAATTAACCGTATAATCATTAATAACGCCAGAATAGACGCCATCTGATGATGAAAGTTCAAATTTTATTTCAAGGTAACGAGCTGCTGGAGACTTAATTTCATAAATATAGCTTGAACCATTCTTCTTCTCAGAGGCTACTGCAGTCCAAGACGACCAAGTACTATTGTCAGCAGAACTGCGTGTTTTAATGCTAAGAGAAGCGTTATTTGCTAAAACATAATCAACTTGTAAATTTATCCATTTGTAGACTGAATCTAAATCGTGAGAAACAGAAGTATAAGTTCCCTCTTCTTCAAAAGAAGAAGTAGCTGTCTCCATAATGTATGTATAAATTCCATTGTCATAACCACCAGTGCCGGTACCAGATAGCATAAAAACTTTGTCCACTCCATTACTTTCACCAGATCCACCAACATAAATTTTAGAGGGTGCATTGCCTAATTGAGTCCAATTGTTATCTACCACTGAATATTTATAAAAATCATTATCATTTTCACCTCTAGCAGCATAGATATTTCCATCTCCACCGTAAGTCGCGAAGCCATCATTGTAAACATCTATATTCAGGTCGCTAACAGCTGGATCACTCCAAGTATTGCTTGCAATGTCATAGCGATAAAAAGGATTATTGGCTACGTTTTGGCCCCTTAAGGTATAAATATAGTTATTACCATCAAAAACCAGCTCAGCTCCATAACCCAAACCAGCAGGCGAAGCAGTCATAGTAGACCATTTGCTACCAGCACTACCCTGCGTATCAAATCTATAGAAAGTAGTATTTGCTCCACCCCTATTTAAATAAATATAACGAGATCCGTCATAAGCCATAGAGCTACCATAATCTGTAACAGCAAGAGTTGGATCATCAACTTCTTCAGACCAAGTATTCGAAGCAATGTTATAAACATAAAATCTTTGTAAATAATAGCCACCAGTTAGATAAATTTTATTTTGCGTACTATCATAAACTAATGAAGATCCAGAATAAGTCCCAGTAGGAGTTGAAGCCAGTTTTTGCATTGACCCAGTGCTCGAATCATAACGCACAAAATCATCTGAATAGTTTCCTTTGGTTAGATAAAAATAATTACCATCACCCTTAACAAGATCTTCTCCATAGCCAGGATATACATAGTCCGTACCTTGATATGTTGTCCCGAACAAACCTACATTAGGGATTAGCCAGCTATCCTTTGAAACACTATATTTATAAAAATTAGTTCTATTGCCACCAATAATGGCATATAAACTGTCACCAACATTTTTAAGATTGGCTCCATAATAAAAGGTGTATGGGGCTGAAGAAACCTCCTCCCAAGTTTGATCTGAAGTTTTAAACTTATACATCTTGTCAGAATAATAACCAGGAACAAAATAAACTGCCTCCGCGCTTGGAACGTATTCTATTGACGATCCTAAATAAGATAATTGAGGTAAATCTGGCAGAACCGCCCAAGAATTTGAGTTCATATTATAAACAGCAAACCCATCGCGAATATTACCTTGAGTAGCATAAACAAAACCATTTTCTCTATCTATTGCTAGGTCAGCTCCAATATAAGCACTATTATTAACAGCATTGGTAGTAGCACCAAAATCTAAGTTTGATAAAGATTCCCAACTATCCCCAACAGCGTCATATCTCCAAAAAGCATCATCATTATTTCCACGCATTACATAAACGTGTCCAGAACCGTCATATTCCATGGAAGCACCATAATAAACTGCTAAAGGGGCGTCACTTGCATCTTCATCACTCCAAATATTGTTTTCTATGTCATAACGATAAAATGAAGAAGTATTATTACCACGCAAACCATAAAGATAACCGTCTGGTCCTTCCACTACTCCACCGCCAATATAAATATTTCCTGGAGCATTAGCTAAAGTCGACCAAGTATCACTAGCTAGATCGTAACCATAAAAAGTTGCTACATTTGCACCTCTAAAAGCAAAAAGCTTGTTTAATGATGCAACGTAGGCTGTATTTTTTGCTCCATATTGCATAGTTGCTGGAACATTACTTAATGGCTCTTGTAACCAAAAACCTCCCTCTCTGCTAGCTAATTTTAGTTGATTATTGCCTGTGTTAATTTCATCAGCAGTACCAACAAAATCAGTTATTGTTAAACTTTGCGGTGGCGAAATACCTGCATAAACATAAGTGAATATTGTGCTTGCATCACTAATATTCCCATAGCTATCTTTTGTTTTAATTCTTAAATAATAAGAACCAGTACTTAAGCTTTCAGTTACAGTGTAATTACTATTTGTCTGAAAAAATCCTACTGATTCTGGATCAGCTACTTCATTACTACCAAAATAAACATAATATCCAGCAACCTCAGATTGCGCATCGGTTGCTCCACTCCATGAGAAGTAGGGGCGAATATAATTATATGTTTCTCCACTAGTCAGTGCTATACCAGCAACCTGCTGAGAGAGACCACTAATGGCATCTGGATTGCTTGGTGCCAAAGTATCACCTGCATAAGAAATACTAATCTCACTTAACGTCGGGCTACTAGCAGAGCCGCTTGAAGCCACCAGTGTTGCTTTAACCTGAATAAATCTTTGAGCTGGAGAAGAAATCACTCCGCTCGCCACAACAACCCAATCACTCCAAGATAAAGCGTCACTACTAGTTCTAGTTTCATAAATAATACTGCTATCGTCTGGAGTTGATGAGGTAGCAGAAAAAGCAGTAAAACTAGAAACGTAAGCTAGATCTTTAATTTCAGAGGTCCATGATCCAGTGGCATAATACTTATTTGCTGCAGGAGTATAAGTGAGAATATTTTGGCGACCATTTCCATAAGAAATATAAAAAGAATTATTGCTATCATATTCAATAGAAGCACCTGCATAAACTCCATTATCCTGAGCATAATAACCAGGAATACTCTGCAATTTCCTCCAATTATCTAAAGAAATATTGTACTCATAAATGTCTTTTTTGTACCAACCTGCCAAAGCAACAATTTTTCCATCATGGTAAGCAAGATCGGTGCCGTAAAATGGAGCAAATGGAGGCTTAGCAACTTCTGTCCATACATTGTCATTAATTGTATATTTAAAAAATCTGCTAATACCAACTCCAGGAATATAGAATATATCAGTACCATCAGAGATAAGACGAGAACCATACGAAGACTCTGCATCCACAGGTAAATCAGCCACTGAGACATCATCCCAAGAGTTTCCAGAAATACTGTATCTCCAAAAAGAATTAGTGGTAGCTCCACGCGTTGCATAGATATAATCTCCAGAACCAGGATAGGATAGAGCTCCTCCAAAACGCACTGTAGTTGGCGGAGCAGTCATCGTAGTCCAACTGTCTCCTGAAGGACTGTATCTATAAAAACTATTAGTGTTCCCGCCTCTAAAAAAATAAAGATCAGAACCAGCTACTACTCCTTTGACATCATCTGTCATTGTTCCTGGAGTAGCGGTTAAGGTGGTCCAAACATTGGCGGAAGGATCATATTTATAAAATGTAGAGTTTGCACCACGCAATACATACATGTCATCATCGTAATAAACGATATCACTACCTGTGGATAGAGTGCCTGGAGCATCATCAACGCCAATAAACGAATTTGTTGCTGGATCGTATTTCCAAAAATTGTATGTTCCATTTCCTTGAAAAACATAAACATAACCATCATTGCTGTTATAGATAGAACCAGCATAACGGGAAACTGCTGGGAGATTGGCTAAAGTTGACCAAGTATTTGAAACAATGTCATAAGCATAAAAAGAATTTGTTCCACTCTGTCTGGTAACATAAATTTTGCTGCCATCGGTGGAAATTTCAACGTCTTCATTAATTGTGACCGGTAAAACAGCCATTGTTGCCCAAATGTTAGCGGTTAGGTCATATCTATAAAATGTGTTTGTATTACTTCCACGAGGCGTGTACAAATAATTCCCCACTCTAACCAAATCTGATCCAGAAGAAGTTGTAGCTGGAGTACCAGCCATAGGACTCCAAGAATTATTGCCAACGTCGTATTTATAAAAATCTTGTGTACCACCCGAACGGAGAGCATAGATACTCGTGCCATCATTTTCCAAACTGGCTCCAGAGTAAATCAGATCTGGCAAATCGCTCAACATTTCCCAAGAATCATTAGCCACCGAATAACGAGCAAAAGCAGTTTGATAGCCACCAAACATGGCATAAACATAACCATCCATATATTCCAACTCTGATCCGTAGTAAGTTCCTCTCGGCAAATTAGCCAAAGTAGTCCATTTATCATTTTCAGGAGAATATTTCCAAAATAGAACATCTCCAGTTCCTCTTGAAACATAAATATCTTCACCATCAAAGGCTAAAGCCGTACCTGCGCTTAAAGTAAGATCTGGAGCTCTCCAACTTTTTGCTCCAAAAGTTCCAGCTGCACTTATTGAAACATCTCCTTCTTTGATAGAAAAATCTAAATTTAGATTTGTCCCAGCATCCCAATCAGAACTAGTAGTAAAAAATGTTTCTGAGGCCCTAACTGGAAATTCATAAAAAAGTAAATTTAAGGCAAAAAAAGACATCACAACAAAAGCAATTCTCAACACAAAAAACTCGCGATTGTTGAATCCCGAAACCATATAATATTAATACTATATAATGTGAAAAAAGAAGTCGAGCCTATATTCTTTATAAAAAGGATCAAAATAGATCTAAATAGATAATTTTTGGAAAAATTGCTCAGTAAAAAAACAGCTATTTCTAAGCTTCTTCCAAACTTCATCATTTATCACAAAAAATCGTCTTTTTAAGGGCCTTTTAAGCACTCTTTTCAAATTTGAAAAAAGATGTATAATTCACTTCTGTTCCAAAGACAGTGTGGCTCGAAAGAGTTAAAAATCGCACCGAGGAAAATAAATTTCTTTATTTTATCTCCCCTGCTTTTTCTCACATCTTTGGCACAAAATTGAAAATAGAAAATTAGTAATTTTTGAAAGACTTTTATGCCAAACCAACATAATCAAGAACAAATTAAAATCGTCCAAGAAAAATTGGACAAAGCCGCCTCCATGGTTGTGATCGACTACGCAGGTGCTGATGTAAAGAAATTAACTGAACTACGTGCTGCTCTAAGAGAAGCTGGTGGCGAAATGTTTGTCACTAAAAATACTCTTATTGATATCGCTGTTGGTAAAGGCAAGCTCACTGAATCCCTCCAAGGCATGAGTGCTGCCGTTTTTTCTTACAATGATCCAGTTTCCGCTATCAAAGCCTTAGTTAAATTTCATGACGAGACCGATTTACTTGAGATCAAACAAGGTTTCATGGACGACAAAGTCCTCTCTATCGATGAGGTTAAAGCTTTGAGTCAATTGCCAAGTAAGAACGAATTAATCGTCATGTTGATTCAGAGACTTAAAACTCCAGGTCAAGGTTTGGTTAATGTTCTTCAGGCTAATGCTCGTAACTTAGTCTACGTTTTAAAAGCTATCACAGATAAAAAATAATAAGTAATAAAGAAAGGAATATATATGGCAGATGAGAAAAAACTCTCAGAAAAAGTCCAAAAGATCGTTGACGGAGTCAAAGAACTTTCCCTTATGGAAGTTTCCGAGCTCGTTAGTGCTCTAGAGGATGTCTTTGGTGTAAGCGCAGCCGCTCCTATGATGGGTGCTATGGCAGCCGCTCCAGCAGCAGCTGTTGAAGAGAAAGACGAATTTGACGTCATTCTTAAAGAAGCTGGTAGCAATAAAATTGCCGCCATCAAAGCCGTGCGTACTCTTAAACCTGAATTAGGTTTAGGTGAAGCCAAAACTTTCGTCGAATCAGCTCCTAAGCCAGTCTTAGAAGGTGCTAAGAAGGAAGATGCCGAAGCAGCCAAAAAGACTTTGGAAGAAGCCGGTTGCGTCGTTGAATTAAAATAATTATTTTAATTCTTTAAGCAAGAAATAGTGAAAACCCCGCCACAGTGCGGGGTTTTTCATGGCACAAAGGTAACAAGCTTTTTTAGTTTAATGTGGCTATAATCAATGCTCCTGTGTCTAATATCATAAAAAAACACCTCAAAAAATCCGGGCTTTTAATTTTAGATGCTCATCTACATCCCTTAGATATCCTGCTCACTGCCAGACATTTACATAAAAATTACAATGCCAACATTACCATGGCAATAGTGGGCTATGCTTTTCACATGCCCATCATGAAACAGGTGGTGAATTGGTTTGGGCGCACTTATAAAATCAATTTTTTACCAGTTTATAGAAAAGAAGAATTGGCTCCAAAAGCCTGGACCCTGAAGTTTTTCTGCTCTTTTTACCCAAAGAGAATAGATTTAAAAACTCGTAAAGCTGCTAATAAAAGTTTCATTAAAACCGCCATGGAACTTTGCCAAAAACCAGGGGAAGTGGTTGTGGCTGCTCCATATGGCAGCACCGTTCCTTTATTTGGTGAGAAAGTAAGAAATGGTATCAAACAAATTTTACTGAATAATTCTTTACATTTGACCAGTATCACTAGATGGCATTTCCCCAAAATGGGCTTTAAAACTCATTTTGGCAAGGTTTATTACTTCAAACCATCTTTTAATAGAGAAAAAATTGAAGCTAAAATTCAAAAAGAATTCTTTAATCTACCCCTCCCAATCTGGTTACACTTAATTAAAAGCAAGCTGTTCAGATCTAAAGCATTTCTCAAAGTTTCTTCCTCAAAAAATTGAGCATCTTTTCTAAAACCGAATCAATTCTATTTTTGGAATATTTTTGTGCATTTTTTACACATTTCTCTAATCTAAAAAGTTATAGGATATAAGTTTCGCCTATTTTCTTGTTTTCAAAAAGTTATAGGATAATTGTGTGGAAAAAGAGGTAAAACTATTCAGCATAAAAACTCAATTTTCCCTCTTGACCCACAGAGTCTCAATCTGTTACTGTTGGATATAGATCAAAATAATACTTTGATCTAAAAAGACTTACTCAGCACCGCGATAAGCCAAAACTATAGGCTATTTTAAAAATAAAAAAGGGCAAAATTGCCCTAAACGAAAGGAAAAATGAACGATAACCTCAACATAATCAGTGAGGACGATAAAAAAACAGGTCGCGCTGACGATGCCAGTAAATTAGACATCAAAAACCTCCCTGATTTATTAACTGTCCGTGAAGTTGCCGATTTATTGCGCGTTTCTCCTTTGACCATCAAACGCTGGGGCAAAAGAGGTAAATTGCCAGCTATTCGTATTAACTCCAGAGGTGACAGACGCTACAAAAAAGAAGCCGTGCTTTGGCTTCTAGGTGTCAATCCAAATGGTGCTGAAGAAGAATAAGCTTAAAGCTTAAAAAATCTCTTTGATAATTAGATAAATAAATTCGATTAGACGGAGTTGCCTATACTTGCGCCAAGGTTGCTTAATCAGGCGCCACAGCCACTCTAAACCCATTTTTTGCATGAAAAGTGGCGCTCTACTCACTTTGTCAAAGATAAAGTCAAAAGAACCGCCAACAGCCATTACTAGCTTGACTCCATTTTTTTCTAAAAGCCCAATATGTTCAACAATCCACTCTTCCTGATATGGTGCTCCCAAAGCTACAAAAACAAAATCTGGCTGAAGTTTTTCGATTAGTTTCTCTAACGCTTCTTTTTCTATGGGATGAATGTGTTTTTTATTTTGATAAGCCTCTGTCCAAAATACATTATCACTGAGATGATCAGCGTAATCACGACCACCAATAATTAAGCTTCTTAAACCTTTTTTTAGAGACAAAGACAATAAATGTTCTACCAACTCCACTCCAGCGATGCGCTCAGGAATTTTAGTGTTAACTTTGCCAAAAAAATTCAGTAAATTAGCGGCAACAACTAAACCAATCCCATCTGGTAAAAGATAATCACCTTGTTTTAGAGCCTTGGCAAAAACCTTGTCGTGCTTGGCTAAAACAATTTGCTCTGGATTGGGTGTAAAAACCTTCAAAGTCTTGGTTTTCTCCGACTGATTTACTTCAGTAGCCAAAAATTGATCAAAAAAATCAAAGAGCTCTGCTTTTTTAACACTGAGGATCTCTAAATTAAAAAGACGGCTTGTTTGCATAACTTGATTTTAACAGCTTTTTTTCACAACTTTTGGATTAAAAGATATCAGGCTATAATAAATCTATGGATTTCAAAAGCCTGCGCCGAAAACACCCTCGTTTAATTTATCAGGGCTTTGCTATGCGCAAAGAAAAAAACGATCTTTTGCTGACTTTTGATTTACTGCTTGAACCAGATATTCATTTCAGTCCAAAACTAATCATTAAAAAACTTGATCCAAAAATTCTCGAACAAATAGATAGTAAAAAAGATCTTGATCCACAATTAAATCAATTATTTTTTCAGTTGGGCATCGCCGAAATTCCTAGTTATTTTAAAACCGCTTGTCCCAAAGAAATTCTCATCAGACATCAGGGTCAAATCAGCAGAACAGCTTTGCCATTTTGGCAAGATTTACTCATTAATGGTTTGGGAGAATTTTATTACCAAAACCAAATCGATTTTACCGCCAAAGATTTTGTCAAAATTAAATTAGAAAAATTAGCTCAGACAGCAGATGACATCAATTACAAAGAAAAAAATAAATTTATTCCCGTTAAACACAGCTCCGTTTTAGTACCTGTGGGCGGCGGGAAAGATTCGGCAACAGTTTTGGCGATGCTCGAGGAAAAGAAGCTGGCTTACGATGTTCTTTTGCTTTCACCCAACTCTCCCGCCGCCAAAAAAATCGCCCTCATTCTACAAAAAAACGGTCATTGCCAAAACATTATCGAGGTTGAGCGTCAGATCGATCCACAATTAATTGAGCTCAATAAAAAAGGTTACCTCAATGGTCACACACCATTTAGTGCCTACTTGGCATTTTTAAGCTCGGCTATTGCCTATTTGCATGGTCAAAGTAGCATTTTGCTAGGCAACGAAGCTTCTAGTGAAGAAGAAAATTTGCTCTATTTAGGTCATAAAATTAATCACCAATACTCCAAAAGCTTGGATTTTGAAGAAAAATTTGCCAAATACAGTCAAGAGCAACTTTTTCTGGCAGAGAAAGTCAAAAAAGCACCTAAATATCTTTCGCTACTTCGTGAACTTTCAGAAATAGAAATCACTAAAATTCTTTGTGATTTCGCGAGTAAAGATCAGAGATTTGCTGAAATTTTAAGCACTTTTAAAAGCTGTAACGTTGGCCAAAAACAAGGCATTTGGTGCCATAATTGTCCAAAATGCGCTTTTGTTTACACCATGCTCTCAGCTTACTTAGACGAAGAGTTTGTTGCCGAGAAAATTTTTAGTGAAAATCTTTTTAACAAGAAATCGCTTGAGCAAACCTTCTTAGATCTAGCTGGCTTTGGCGACAAGAAACCTTTTGAATGTGTCGGTACTTTCGCTGAAGTGCGTGAGGCTTTGCTCTTAGCAGAAGCTAGAAGTAAAAATCCCAGCTCATTCCTCAAAGAAATTAGTCAAAAAATTGCCGAACAAAAGCTACTGGATAATCTAGCAAACAAATCAATTTTAATTCTTGGCATGGGGCGTGAAGGCTCCTCTACTTTAAATTTTTTGCGTCAACGCTTTCCAAATAAGAAAATTGCCGTCGCCGATGGAAAAAGCAAAGATTTGCCAAAGGATGCAAATCTTATTAGCTATTTTGGCAAAGATTACCTAAAGAAAATCGCTCAATACGAAATTATTGTCAAAACAGCTGGCATTCCCCTCAGCACTCCTGAGATTCAAAACGCTATCAAAAAAGGTAGCGAAATTTTATCTAACACCCAAATTTTCTTTACTTTGTGTAAGGGTAAAATCATCGGCATCACTGGCACTAAAGGCAAAAGTACGACCAGTAAATTGACTTATGAAATTTTGCAAGCTGCCTATCCAAACACTGTTTTTGTTGGCAACATTGGTGAGGCTCCACTCAATCAATTAGACAAAATCGACCAAAACACTTTAATTGTTGATGAGCTTTCTTGTCATCAATTAGCAGAGCTAAAAAACAGTCCTCATGTCGCCGTGGTCCTAGACATTAAAGCAGAACATTTGGATTACTACCCTAATTTTGAAACATATTTTCAGGCTAAAACTGCCATCGCGCGTTATCAAAAAGAAAATGACTACTTTATTTACAACAAAAATTTAGCTGGCAGCAACCGCATGGCCGCTCTCAGCCAAGCACAAAAACTAACTCATAATTTAGACGGAAAAGATCAAAAGGCTTTGGTTTATCTCAAAAACGAACAAATTTTTTACCAAAAAGAAGCAATCATCAAAATTATAGAAATTCCCTTAATCGGCAAGCATAATCTTTACAATGTCATGCCAGCAATCTTAGTCGCCAAACTCTTTAAAGTTAAAAATAATGTGATCAAAAAAACCATCAAAAATTTTCATGGCTTAGCACATCGTCTGGAATTAGTTGCAGAAATTGCTGGCGTAAAATATTTTAACGATTCAATTTCCACTAACCCTCACTCCGCCATCATGGCCATTCAAAGTTTTGCTAAAGGCTCGGTCATTTTGATTGCTGGCGGTTACGAAAGAAATCAAGATTTTAGTGAGTTGGCTGACGTCATGGCTGATTGTCAGGTTAAATATTTAATTGCGCTACCAACCACAGGACAGCGCTTAATTAAATTTACTTTGCAAAAAAGCAAAATTGCCCATGATTATGTTGAAAGTATGAGAGGTGCTGTGCTTTTGGCCAAGCAAAAAGCGGAGGCAAATGATATCGTTTTACTTAGTCCAGCAAGTGCCAGTTTTGGTAAGTTTGCTAATTATGAAGAAAGGGGCGAAGCCTTCCGCCAAGCAGTTTTAGAAAGTCAAAAATGAAACAAAAAATAGCCCTATTCGTTCTCTATTACTTGCGTTTTTTTGCTAAGTTGCAACTTCGCAAAAATAAAAATTGCAAAATTGTTGGCGTTACCGGCAGCGCTGGTAAAACTAGCACCAGAAATGCCATTTATAGCGTTTTAAAAAACAAATATAAAGTCAAAGTTAGCTTCAAAGCTAATTCTGAGTCAGGTATTTCTTTAAATATTCTCGGCTTGGAAATGAATGACTATTCTTCACTAGATTGGTTAAGAGTTTTGCTGTTAGCGCCAATCAAAGTTCTCAGCTCTTTTGAAAAATTTGACTACTATGTCGTAGAAATGGGTGTCGATAGCCCCAACCCCCCTAAAAACATGGAGTTTTTACTCAGTATTATTCAGCCAAAGATGGCGGTTTTCTTAAATGCTGGAATTAATCACAGCTTTGCCTTTGATCATTTAAGCACAGAAACAAATCCGCAACTTAGAAAAGAGCAACTCATTAAAGAAATTGCCAAAGAAAAAGCCAAGTTGGTTTTATCACTCGATAAAAATGGCCTCGCCTTTTTAAATTTTGACGATTCAAACATTAAAGAAATTTGCCAAGACATTGAAGCTGAAAGCTATTCTTTTGGCAGTGATAACATATGCGATTTGCAAATTCTCAATCATCAAACAAAAATCGAAGGCAAAGAAATTAGCAGTAGCTTTGCTTTTCAAGTACAAAGTCATTATGGCAAATTAAAGGGCCAAAGTCAGAAATTAGAAATCCAAATTAAAGGCTTTCTCTTACCAAAACACTATGCCTATAGCTTTGCAGTGGCAATTTTAATTGGTCTCAAAGCTGGCTTAAATGGTAAAGAAATTAAAAAAGCTCTAGAAAATAATTTCCACTTGCCTCTTGGTAGAGCTTCCATTATTGAGGGTAAAAATGGTTCTGTCATCGTCGATGGCTCCTACAATGCCTCTTCAATGAAAGATATGATCGAGCTGATGGCAAATTTACCTCAAAGTAATCACAGAAAAATAGCTCTGCTTGGTGACATGCGTGAACTCGGTGAAGAAACCAAACAAATGCATGAAGAAATTGCCACTCTTGCCACTAAAACTTTCGATCAAATCTTTTTAGTTGGCAAAGAAATGCAAAAATATGCACTACCAATCATCCAAAAAGCCAACATAAATAAAGTAGAGTTTTTTGAAAACTCTACTCTCGCTGGCGAAAAAATCGCTCAATTGTTACGAGCAAATGACCTCGTTTTTGTCAAAGGCTCACAAAACACTATTTTCTTAGAAGAAGCAATGAAATTAATGATGAAAGATAGAAAAGAAGCCAAAAAACTACTTTGTCGTCAAAGTCCTTGGTGGTTAAGCGTCAAGAGACAAGCTGCCGCTAAATAAATCAATATTCTTCAACATTGCCACTGCACCCATGCTAGCCAGCAAATCTGGTTCATCAAGTAAAGCTACTGGCAAAGAAATTTTGCTACTTAAGAAATCTTCCAAGCCATTAATTTTAGCTAATCCACCAGAAAGCAAAAGTCCTTTTTGCAAAGCGTCTGCCACTAAATCGGGTGGAAGTTTACTAAGTAAAGCATTGATTAAAGATTCGTATTCTAATTTAAATAAATCGGCAATTGGTTCTAAGTCGCTAGCTTTGATCTTCAGTTCCAATGGATTTGAACCATTGGTGGTTTTACCGGTAATTGTTTTACTTTTTTGCGAAGGCACGAGAGAGAAAACTTCTTTTTTCAGAATTTCAGCACTTTCTAGCGAAATCGCAAAATTTTCTGTCTTGGATAAATGCTCAATAATTTCTGTGTTCAGGCGATCGCCACCAAAATCACTATTTTCATTAAATAACAAAGAACCTAAAGCGATTGCGCTAAATTGTGAACCACTTGAACCCATTTGTAAAAATAAAGTCCCGGAAGCATCAGCCACAGGAATACCTGCGCCGATGGCAGCTGCCAGAGGTGCAGCTATCAAGTTGACTCTAGTAAAACCCAATTCATAAAAAAATTGACTTAAAATTTTGCGATCCAAAGTAGTTGCGGAAGCAGTGGTGGTTAGCATCACACTCGGATTTAAAACCAAACCCTTGAAAACTTTTTTTAGCAGTTCTTTCATTAAGGTGGCAGCGGCTTCCCTATCTAAAATTCTGCTTTGATAAAAAGGAAAAACTATCTCTGCAAAGCTATCTAAACGACCCTGCATTTCTAGAGCTTCTTTGCCAATGGCAAGGAGCTTGTGATTATCTTTTCTTCTCGCCAGGCAAGCATCTTCCTCGAGGACTTTTGCCTTAAAATCAACTGGGGATAATTCCCAAACTTCATTTTTCAATTCATCGAGTGCAACAATCCTAATCTTTGAGGACCCTAAATCGATAGCGATTTTTTTTGAAAGACTTTTAAACATCTGCTTGTTATAATAACACTCAGATCATTGTTCTTTAAATGACAGACACGTTCGACGAAAATTATTAGCTTCTTTAAGTTAACAATCTTCTTCTACACTCATTGCAGTCGCTGTCTATGAACATAATTGCTTATTTATGTTTATTAATCAGCTCCTGCAAATGGCCTGTCATTTAAAGAACAATGATCTAGGAATGTCACTGAATATGTCAAAAAAAGCTAAAAAACTAATTAACCAAATCGTAAAAGTTTTGGGGTCTAGAATTATCTATACTTTGGTGTCTATTGCAATCGTTGCCTTAGGTAGTTACTTTGCTATCCAATACGCTCGAGGTAACTGGCGTGTCACTAATAAGGGTATCGTTGCTAATACTGGTTTACTCAGCGTCAACTCTTTTCCAACTGGCGCTCAGGTTTTTATTGATGACAAGCTCATCACTGCCACCGATGACACTACGTATTTAGAGCCAGGTATTTATCAAATTAAAATTGTCAAAGAGGGTTATTCTCCTTGGAACAAACTCCTTAATGTTCAGAGTGAACTAGTCACACAAACCAATGCCGTGCTTTTCCCATCTGCTCCAAGTATCACTCCTCTTACTTTTACTGGAGTTGACAATATTAATCCTTCTCCAGATGGTCAAAAGATTCTCTTTTTCACCAATCAAGCTAGTTCAAAACTCAAGAATGGGTTTTTTGTACTTGATCTAAATAGCAATTTTCTTTCTTTGCAAAGTGGACCAAAACAAGTTACCGATGACTTGGAAGACTTAGATCTTATTAATGCCAAAATCATTTGGTCTCCTGACAGCACTGAGTTTATGATTCTTTCAGATAGCAAAGAATTCCTAATCAGCACTGATAAAAAAGTTGTTTTATCTGAACAAAAAGATATTAGCTTCCAAAAGAAAGACATCTTGGCACAATGGGAAGAAGAGATCTATTTGCGCGAAAGACAATTCTTAGCTAAATTTCCTATAGAAGTTTCCGACCTTACCAAGAATTCAGCCAAAAATGCTTATCTTTCACCTGATAAAAAAAGATTGCTTTACACTGCTACCGCTGCCTCTACCCTGGCAGAAGACATCGTTCCTCCAGTTCCTGCCACCAATACTCAAGCAGAGGCTAGAACTCTAGAACCAGGAGCCATCTATGTTTACGATCGCGAAGAGGATAAAAATTTCAAGATCGCTACAGTGGCTGCTTTGCCAAATCTATTACTAAATTCAGGAGAAGCTACCGATTCTGCCTCCAAAACAGAGGCGAGTGAAGAAACAAAGATTGACACTGAAAAAATCACTTTAGCAGATGACTTAGACCAAAGTATTGCTAAGTCATTAGAAGCCTCTCCAACCGCCTTTAATCGCCTACAAAGAGCAGATAATCTTCACACTGCGCTCAGCTTCGCCAACTATTACACTGCAGCTAAACTCAACACCATGCAATGGTTTCCTGATTCTAAACATTTACTCTTCGTAGAAGATGGCAAAATCAAAATCATGGAATACGATGGTCAAAATGTGACCACTGTCTATTCTGGTCCATTTGCCAACGATTTTGTTTATCCTTGGCCAGATGGAAGTAAGTTGATTATTAAAACCAGCTTCAGTCCAGATTCACCAGATAACCTATACGTAATTGATCTAAAGTAAAATAGCCTGCCAAAAGATAAAACAAAAACGGAGTGTAGCTCAGATGGCTAGAGTGCGGCGTTCGGAACGCCGAGGTCGCAGGTTCAAGTCCTGTCACTCCGACGGCAAGTGCGATTAGCACCTGCCTAGTACCCGCAGGGTGCGACGGTGAGAGAAAATGAGCCTAGTCCTCGAAGAGGGCGACGGATAAAAAAAAGACTAACGATCCATTCCTTCTTCGTCTTCTTTAATTTGTCTATCGGCTAACGCATTTTTAATAATTTCTATTTCTGCCTTAACATCATCTGTTTGTTCTTCTTTACTGAGAAAGTCTAGTCTTAACTCAAGCGCAATAGTAGATTTTCCACCTACAGTCTCTAAATCAACCTTAGACCCAACGTTATTTGGAGACGCTATGGATACCTTTATGTCTATTTTTTCACTAAGACCATCGTATTGATCTCCATTTAAGTTTTCATCTTCTTTAAACATAAACTTATGTTCCTTATATTAAGTTTAATATTATTTGATCATTATATCACTTTGGTTTTCACTTAAACAAATTTTCTATCCCTCTTAAATCTGCAGTATAATACAAAATGTTCTAAGTCTAAGCCCTCATAGTTTAACGGATAGAACGAAGGTTTCCTAAACCTTAAATCCAAGTTCAATTCTTGGTGAGGGCACAGCTCAAATTAGCTAAAAAATCTAATTAACTTTATTACTTGGCGAATTATTTAAAAAGTTTTCTAAATTTCCAACAAATATGCCTTTTTTAAGCTCCGTTGCTTCATTTGTGGTATAGGCAATTGGTGGATAGATAATACAATTTTTAAAAGGTTTGAGTTTTGCTAATTGCTCGCCTGTCATTTCATCTGAGTGATCTAATATAAAAGATATGTCACCTTGCCCTAATCTTGCTACTAAAGCATCTAAGTCGATTAGCTCCATTGGACTAGAATTAACAACTAAAGCACCTTTTTTAATCATCTTGATTCGCTCTTCATTGAGAAAACCATTAGTTTCAGGTACTAAAGAAAGATTGACTGTAATTATGTCCGAGTTTTTTAACAAACTATCAATTTCTTGAAAGTTAAATCCTTGTTTTTTATTTTTGGACCAATAACTCACTTTCGCCCCAAAGCCCTCAGCAATTCTAGCTATTCTCTTACCGATATTCCCCAAACCTATAACCCCAAAGTTCTTACCTTTTATCTCTGTTCCAGTAAATGTAGATTCTGAATAATTATTCTCTCTTGCTTGTTGCTTAGCTCTTTCAAGTTCACGAAGTTTATCTAGAATGACACCAAAGGTAAATTCTGCTACTCCTTCAGTTGCGTAATCAGCAATATTGCAAACTGCGATGCCTCTACTAGCTGCATAATCTATATCAATTCCTCCAACTCCAGTGCCAAGCATCCCGATATATTTAAGATCAGTAGCTTTTTCAATCAGATTTTGACCAACCTTAGCCCCCAATTTGACAAGTAAACAATCTGCACCTTTTAGATTCTCCTGAAGGGAAGAATCATCTAATGAAACAATTACTCTCTCTGCACATATAGCATCAATCCTTTTCCAATATTCTTCTTCTAATTCATTACCGCTATAACCCAAAAGTAAAATTTTGTTAAATTTCATAATTAAGAAAATTATACAACATCAATTTTATGTATATTGATTGTTGGCTCTAGTTCCCTTCCCCATACTGAGAGATCTCTAATAACTTAACTCAAGTTTCCTAAAAATTCGCAATAACACCAGCCAACCCAAGAAATCCGTATTCATCAACCCCAATACCCGGAGTTCCTGGTGCAGACTTCTCAACAAAATCTGTTAATTTTCTTACACGTACATCTCCCTGTTTATCATATGGACCCCAAGGATCAATGATGAAGGGATTGTTATTGACATCAAAACTACTAACTAGCACCATATGAGGGAATATTCCTGGTGGATTCCCATATTTATAGATCTTGGCTATCAATAAATTACCGGTATTAGTTACCTTCTTCTTTGCAACTTCAAAAAGTTCATCCCACTCTGATGTTGGAATAATATGATCTTCCCCAAAACTCCATTCTGACATTGGCTCGGTAAATGTATAAAGATCGGTATCTTCACCGAAGGATTTCATGGCATCTAGTGCCCATTTAAACTGATGATCAAGCATGCCGATATTATCTGGTTTGATAATATCTTTTCCTTGATATTTTTTATCCATTAAATAATTGATTATGTCAGCGACGGTGATGTCGGGAACCTCTCCATTTTTGAAATAATAGAGTGTCTTTAAAATTGTGGCTATCGAAGCCTCGGTACAGGCGTTACTTCTATAATTATGATCGTCAAAATGTTCTAAATATTTAGAGTCAAGCCGTTCATACTGATTCCAATCGCCCTGCCCGGTTAGAATTATCCTTCCACTCGGACCTTGAGGTTTTATAAAAAAATCAGGATCTGCCAACAAGGATATCCGTTCCTCTATGCTAGGTATTTCCCATTTTGGAGTTGGTTCTGGAGTGATTGTTCTTTCTGGTAAAAATTTATAAATACTATTTATTGCTACAACCGCAGGAACTTTCAATAAAAGATTCAGAAAATCTCTCCGTGGCATCTCCTCACCTGAAAATAGATTTTCTTTCATAAGCGTTAAATTTTACTCCAAGTCTAATCTAACCAATCCCACTCTATATCTTTAATTTCTGATAGTAATCCATGATTAGGATCATGAGCTTTTAACCAATCATCAATATTAGCAACTCCTCCCCAAAGCCTTATCCCTCTCTTCACTGCTACGGTTAGCTGTCCTAAATATGTTTCTAATTCTTTATTACTTGGATCCTCCACAAGCATAGATTGAAATTGAGAAATTACCGCACATTTTTGAGCTATCTTTTGAGCCGATACAATGTCTTGTGCATTATTTTCTAAACTCTTTGATGTTTCGGTCATATGACCTCTCCATTCTCTTCCATCGCCAATTTATTTTCCCTAAAAATGGCCATTATTTGCTCAAATTTGGGCTTTATTTCGTTAACAAATGCTACTTCATGTTTTCCATACTTACCAGTTAGCATCGCTTCTGAAAAGAGCTCTGCCAAAAATTCTTCACTTGGCAATGATTTAATAAAGGCTCGCATTTCTTTTTGCAAAACTACCATAAAATTAGCAATTAATCCCTTATCTTGTTCTCGCATTTCTGGCAAAATACTTTTTATTAGTTCATCTGGTTTATACATGACTAAGTGGGCAAAAACGAGTGGAGCGATAATTTCTGGAAAATAGCGATAATCTAGTTCTGCACCAAAGTCTGGAGTTCTTTTTCTACTTGAGATTGATTCTCTATTGTCTAGCATGGTTTGTACTATCAATTTGGTAACACCCTTGTAACTAGAAATTTCTTGTTCAAATCTAGCCAATAAACCATCTATATCTTTATCTTCTTCATTCAAACTAATTTTTTGGAAAATATCCTCTTCAGTTAAAATGCCCACGATCAACCTAAACTGGTCAAGCATGTCCTTTGCATTAAATTCTCCAGTATTGATCATGCCAGATACATGTTCAAGATAATACCTTGTTATCGAATTGTCATTATCTTCAATATAGCCATGGTCGTCTCCATCTGGATTAAAGACTCGCTTTAAATCAGCTAATGGATCAACCATTTGTAAAATTTCATGTTCTAAATTCCTCACTTTCATCTTTTCGGACATGGGGAAATGTGGTCTTCTATAGCTAAGACTATGATAAACCTCATGTGCGGCCAATTTAAGCAACTCTCTTTCTCTAGCAATATATTGTTTTTTATCTATAGTTCCAGCATCAGGATAATATATATTTACGCCGCTATAGTCCGAGTCCACTCTTGTCAACGCATTTACACCACCATCTAGAGAATAATCCAAAGAAATCGAATTAACACTACGATCAAGACCCATTTTTTTTAATTCACTGGCCACTAAGTCTTTAACTTCAGAGTCAAAATTTAATAATTTGACTTTGTTTGGCCTCTTTGTCAACCAATCTTCGCCCTTGTTTACTGGTGGTTTAACCTCTTCTTTAAAGATAAGTTTTTTGTCTGATTCAAAAATATAAGGTTTATGCCCTAAATCGAAACCATTTGATGAAAAAAAAGAAAATCCAATTGGTGAGCTTGCACCCAATCCTTGACCAAAATCTGACCAAGCATAATTCCAGCAAGCAGTGATGTTTTTTCTATTAATACTTGTTCCTATATCGGAATCGTCACCAAGCATCGCTATGTTTTCGTCTGCAATTGATTTTACAAAGCTTTCAGTAAACTTCTCCAAACCAACTTTGTTTTTGAATTTAATTAAATCCAATAGCATCTGGGCATAAGAAGCCATTTCGTAATAACTGGTAGCCAAATCTCCCTTCATGTTGCCTAGATTTTTTAATTGGGCATACACAAGCATCGAGCCACGTTTAGCAATATCTACGATAAGCTTGTTAACTGCTTTGGTGACTTTTTCAGTCTCACATGCACCAAGATCAAAATTTTCTTTTTCTAAAGCAAAATTACGTATCGCAGAATATATTTCGTCGTATTGAACTTGGAGGAACTCACTCAGCTCTTGGATGAGTTTTTCGCTATTCTCACCCACCCAATACTCTGGATTGTTGACAAGATCTAATTGCTCCATGGAAGCTGACTCATCTGAGTTAGCTGCCTCGAAGTATTTTCTATAACCTATTTCATCCAAAGCAAGCTTTGCGCCCAGAGCAAGTCCTGTAGAGGTAACTAGTTTTAAAAAATCTCTCCTACCCTGATTGAATTCAAACATACCATCAATAATGACACAGCTCTTTTTCTAAAACAACTCAATACAAATTGAGCCGAAGATTTTCTAAATCTTCGGCTCAAAATCGATTTAAAAAACTCTACTCTGCCTCGCCCTCGGCATAAACCGCGGCTTCTAAAACGCTGTGGTAGTTAAACAGCTCATCGGCATTAAAAACTATACCAACTTCGCGCTCGGCGTCACTATTATTAGCAGAAGCGTGGATCAGGTTCATTTGTTGACTCATACCAAAATCACCTCTGATCGAACCACCCTCAGCCTCGCGACCCAAGGTTGTACCAACTAATTTACGAACCACTGGAACGGCGTCAATGCCTTCCCAAGCCATAGCCACAATTGGCATAGAGCCCATGAAGTCTTTCAGGTCTTTGAAAAAACTTTTTTCACGATGCTCGGTGTACCACTGATCCAACATCTCGTCGGTCATGCGCACCATCTTCAGGCCAACTAATTTGAGGCCCTTACGTTCAAAGCGAGCAATAATCTCGCCGATTAAACCTCTTTGCAAACCATCTGGTTTGACAAGGACGGCTGTTCTAGTTATTTTCATCCTTACCTTTCTTTTTATTTATTTTATTTATTAATTTTTAATATGACTTAAATATAAAGCAATCTATAGAAGTATATCAAACATACTTCATTTCGGCTTTTAGCAGGACAGCTCTCTTTATTTAGTATGTTTTAATATAAATTAATATATCAAAACATAAACTAAGCCATCGCTAAACGCAGTTTTTCTTCACTTTTAAAGTTGCCGATGATTGCCAAACGCAATTCATTTTCTCTAATAATATTTTTGGCCACACGATGACAATCGTCAATCGTCACTGCTTCGATTTTTTTCAAAGCATCTTCGACTGAAATTTCTTCATCACGCAATAATTTTTTAAAGCCAAAGAACTGAGCTACGCTATTACTGCTCTCTAAACTAAGCAGAGTCTTACCTCGCAAGTAATCCTTTGCCTTTAGAAGCTCCTTGCTGTCAATTTTCGTCTTTCCACTTGCTAAGTCGGTGAAAACTTCCTTACTGACCCTAATCGCCTCTTCTGCGCGACTGCTATCCACTCCAGCGCTACAGCCAAAAACTCCCGTGTCGTGATAAAGATCCGAATCAGAATGAACGTAATAAGCCAAACCTCGCTCTTCTCTGACTTTACTAAACAAACGAGAACTCATGTTGCCACCAATGATGGTTGAAAGTACTTGTAGCGCGTAACGATCCTCGTGATTGGCATCTAAAGCCGGCCAAGCCATGACAAAATGGGCTTGCTCAGTATCTTTACTGACCAATCTGAATTTTTGCTGTGAAAAGCTTTTTTGACCGATTAGAGCAGGACTAGTGGCATCTGTACTAGGAAAAGGATTTTTTGACTCCACTCTGTCATCTTTTAACTTAGACATCGCCTTTTTTATTTGCTCTGAAATAGCAGCTTCATCTTTGGCTAAATCCTTCAAACCGCCTGCTACTACCAGTAAGAGATTCTCTGGACCATAAAATTTCTTGAGAAAAGATTTGAAATCTGCGTTTTTGAAAGACTTAATACTTTCTTTGCGACCAATGATTTGGTGCGCCAAAGCCCGATCTGTAAAAATCATTTCCTCAAAAACATCAGCGATGTGAGCAGAAGGATTATCAGCGTACATGTTAAGTTCCTCGATAATTACTCCCTTTTCGCGATCAATATCTTCTTGTCTTAGTTTTGGTCTAAAAAGCATATCTGACAGAACATCCAAGGCTAAAGAGAAATTAGCCGAAGCCGACTTAACGTAATAGCCAGTGTATTCTTTGCTGGTAAAAGCATTGAAGTCCGCCCCAATGCTATCCAAGGTCTCAGCTAATTCCTTAGCTGTAGGAAATTTTTCAGTTCCCTTAAAAACCATGTGTTCAAAGAAATGTGCCAAACCCTCTTCTTTTTTTTCTTCGTAGCGAGAACCAGTGTTTGCCAAAAACATTGTCGTCACTGACTTACTATTTTCGATATCTACAAAAATCACTGGTAATTTGCGAGCTCCTTTTGACAGAGAAACTTGCTTGTATGAGACTTTAAACATGCTTTTATTCTAACACTTTCGGAAAAAAATCCAGTCTTAAAAAAGCCGAATAAATAACGAATAAAATTGAATATCTTTTTTACTCTCTACTTAAAAAACCTATCACTAAAAAAACAGTGTTTTATGGCAAAAAATATTTACTCATTATATGGATAAAGAATCATAATATCTTTAAAAGCTAAAAATATACCCTTTTGCTTAGAAAAAGCTATTCTTTGCTCAGTTTTCATCACTAGTCGTTTAAAAATCAGCTCGTAAAAGCGAAATCAATCACTCAAAACTCACAAAAAATTGAATTGAATTTAACGGATAACGAACAAGATTTTTTTAAAATAATGTTTGAGATAGGCACTTTTTGAACAGTTTTTTACTCGGCTAATACTAATAAAATTACTCAAAAATATATAAAATCATTTGCAAAAGTGCAAAAAATTTGTCATAGTGTTCTTTGTAAATTGGAAATAAAAGTGTTTATTTTCTTTTGCCTGCCAATGCTTTTTTAAGAAAAATTATTAAAAAAGATTTTGTTTTTTGTTCTTTAACCAAAATTTCTGCCCATCCAGAACTAGCTCTATCTCACCCAGATCATCTGTGCGCAGTACTTGAGTATTTATTGACTCAAAATTATCTAAAGTCTCTTGATTTGGGTGCTTAAATTTATTATTTAGACCGCAACTAATCAGGGCAATTTCGGGTCTAGTTTTCAGTAAAAACTCCATTGAAGAAGATGTTTTAGAGCCATGGTGCCCTACTTTTTGTATATCTACCTCTGTTATCAGTCCGCTATTAATGAGTGCTAGCTCTCTGGTAGACTCGAGGTCGCCAAGGAGTAAAATTTTCAACTCTCCAAACTGAGCAAAAATAGCTATAGATCCGTTATTATCACTCATTTTATATGCTAGTTTTTGCCAATCTTCGGCCGATAAGCTGTTTTCGGGTTTTTGCCATAAAAAGGCCTTATTTTCCTCTAGAACACTGTATTCTTCTCGATCTAAAGCAAAAGGAGTTAAAAAACTCAAAAATAAAGTTTCTGTACTATTATACTTAGCCTGGTAGCCAGAGCTCATTTCAGAAAAAGCAATCTGTTGCCCCAAAAACGGCTCTTTGACCATGGTTCCCAGCTTCTGCAAGGAGCTAATTTGTTCTTTTAACTCGAGAAAAGCCTCAGAATCTTTATAGTCTGTCATGGGCAGAAAAAGATATTTAATTGCATAAACTTGCGATAAATCCTTAAAACCGCCGATGTGATCGTCGTCAAAATGAGTTAACACTAATACATCAATCTTTTTATCCCAAAATGGCATGTGTTTGTTCAAACAAGCCAAGACACTCTCGTCAGGACCAGTGTCAACCAAGACCTGCATCTGGCCAAAACTGAGCAAAATAGCATCTCCCTGTCCCACATCACAAACAATGAGATGTAGAAATTGCTGATCAGGCCATTTAAATAGCATTTCTTGCAAAAAAAAGCCCAAAAATATTAGAAAAAGCAGCTTTTTCATTTAAAGACCCTATATTGTTTTTTTGAGTATCTTTTAGATTTTAGAAAATTAACAAAAAGAATAGCAAAAAAGTTAATTAGAATAAAAACAATGATGTATCTTTCTTTATTTTCTCTAAAAATAATACTTTTCCAAGGACTTTTTTCTAAAATATTTATCAAAAAAAATAATATATCTAATAACTTTGATATCGAAAAAGATACAAACTGCTCAAAAAAAGCTAATTCAATGATACTACTCATAAAAAGACAGATGAATGAGGCTAAAAATAGAATAGTTAAAATCTCTACCAGAGGTAGGACCAGAATATTAGCTAAAATGGATAAATAATTCAGTTCGCCAAACTTCGCAATTAAAATTGGGATTAAAAAAAATTGAGCAGAAAAAGTTAGTGAAATATTTTTTAAAAGATAATTTTTATTGATAGATGGCTCTTTTTCTAGAAAATTATACAAAAAAATGATCCCAAAACTAGCTAAAAATGAGAACTGAAAACTTAAAGATTCTGGATAGAAAGGATTGATGATTAGCATAAAAATTGCTACTACACACAGGTTGAAAAGCGGTAGAAAAGACCTTTTTAACATAAAGGAAGCATAGAAAGCCAAAGTGAGGCTTAAAAAGGCCCTTAAAGTGGATGCTGCTGCCCCCACCAGAGAAAAATAGATAAAAATTAGGGCAAAATACAAACAAAAACTCTGTTTTTTACTTAAATATTTTAAAAATGGCTTGAGGAAAAGCAAAAAAAAGCTCAAAAAGATGGTGAAATTTGCCGAAGAAGCTGATAAGATATGCAGTATCCCTATAACTTTAAAAGAGTGATATGTCCCTTGATCTACACTAGATAGATCTCCAAAGAGTACACCTTTTGCCAGAGGCAGACCTCTAGGACCAATTAGTCCTTCAAGACTCTCGAGGTAGAATTGCCTCTGTTGCTCGAGGTGATTTCGACCAAGCAAATAGCGATATTTAACCGAAACGAATGCTTTTTTAAATAAGTAAATAGACGTATTAATCAACCTTTTTATCTCAAAAAATAGCCTATCAATCTGCTTAGCAAGCCTGCTAAGTGATTGCTTGTGTTTAGCTCTGATATACTTGTTATCATTATCCTCTTTTACCCCAGTACTAGGCTTGAAAGTGGTCAAAATACTACTGCTATTCGTATTTAATTCGGTTTTATTGATTTTTTTCAAAAAAACCGGCTTTGGAAGCTTAAACAGATCTGGTTTTATTATGTTTCGGGTCTTAAATATTAATTGAATATTATTCGTAAATATAAAGATACTTAATGATATCAATATATAAACTTGTATTTTTCTTAAATGCTTATAAGTCATTTAATCCTATGATACGAAAAGAGCTCTTTAGCATTGAACATTATTAAAGAAATAGCCATCTATATCAAAATAGTTCTTAAAGGCATTTGTAAAAAAGCAGTTAATCTGCCCCTTTAACAAGCTCTCTAAAGAATAAAGTCCTATAATCATAGGGTCAGTTGAACTTTTAAATCGTTGAATAAGTTTTCTGACAAAACACTTTTACTCACCAATTCTTCCAATGACGCGTAGGGTCTAGCATCAATAATTGCCTGAGCCTTAACCTCTCCTATGCCAGACAAAGTTTTTAATTGAGTAGCTGTGGACTGATTAATGGAAATAAGATCACTACTTTCTAAATCAACGGATGTTGCTACATTTCCATTGTCATTATTAGAACTATCTTCAACCTCTTCAAAGAAAGGAATGTAAATTTTGTCTTGATTTTTGAGTTCTGTGGCTAAATTCAATGTTTTGGCTACGTAAGCTTGGTCAGCATCTGGATCGAAACCATCCGCCAAAGCGATTAAGTCAGATAAGCGCTGGCCAATCTCCAACTGGTAAATGCCTGGCTTCTTGACTGCTCCCTGGATGTCTACCTTGATCAAGCCTAAGCTGGCAATACCTCCATCGGCTAAAGTAAAATCTGGACAAGATGGACAAAAACACTCTAGAGTCTCTGAGCTCGCTAAAAGCGAGCGAACTCCAAAAGTAGCCATAAACAAGCCGGCGATAATCAATAAAATAGGAAGAAAAATACTTAAGAAAGACAGAATTTTTGGCATCAAGCCAATTATCCGACAGCAAGATTACAAGAAGCGTGATCGAAAGCTAAGCTAAAACTAAATTAATAATTTTGCCAGGCACGTAAATTTCTTTCTGAATATTTTTACCATCCAACCACTTTGCCATACTTTCTAAGCCCTTGGCATGCTCAATAATGGCGATTTTTTCATCAAGCTGATTAGTTGACCATTTCATTTCTGCTCTCAACTTTCCATCGACTTGAATGACTAGGGTTGTTTCTTCTTTTTGCAAAAAACTCTGATTATATTTTGGCCAAGAATCTAAATGAACAGATTCTTTCATTTCAAGACCTAAGACTCTAGCCTGATCATAGAGTTCCTCAGTAATAAATGGTGCCAATGGAGCTAAAAGCTTAATAAAGTCGATTAATTCTTCTTTTTTAAGCAAGATCTGTCTACTATTGACCATTTTTTCCCAAACATTGGAAAATTCCATCAAGGCAGCAATTGCCGTATTGTATTTCAGCTCTGGAAGATCCAGGGTCAATTTTTGAATCGCCCAGTGCAATTTCTGTAAAAGCTCGGTTCTATTTTCAAGTAATTCCAGAGAAGAATCCTTATGTTTAGCAATTTCGAGAGTTACTAAGCGATAAATTTTACGTAAAAATCTAGAGACGCCAGCTACCGCACGAGGATTCCAAGGCTTATCAGCCTCAAGTGGACCCATAAACATTTCATAAACCCTAAGCGTATCGGCGCCATATTCCTTGATGATTTCATCTGGATTAATGACGTTGCCCTTACTCTTACTCATTTTTTTACCATCTGGACCAAGAATCATGCCTTGGTGACGCATTTTGCCAAAAGGCTCGCCGTCTGGAAGGTTTAGATAGCCTTCATCGCGCAAAAATTTAGTAAAAAACCTCGAGTAAAGTAAATGTAAAACAATATGCTCTGGACCGATCAAATATAAATCAACTGGCATCCAAGTTTGGAGACGTTTTTTGTCGGCAAATTGTGATTCATCTCTGGCGCCACAATATCTCAAGTAATACCAGCTTGAATCAACAAAAGTATCCATAGTGTCATACTCTGGAGTCCAGCCTTTGCCATAAAGTTTCTCTACTCTGGCTTTAAATTCCTTAGAGGAACGTAGGGGTGATTCACCAGTGGGATTAAAATCAACGTCGTCTGGCAGAAGCCAAGGCAAATGCTCTTCTTTGACCAGATGAGCCTTGCCCTCTGGATCATAAACAACTGGAATAGGTGCTCCCCAATAACGTTGGCGAGAAATTAGCCAGTCGCGCAACTTGTAATTAATGCTTGAGCGAGCAAAATCTGGATGAGCAGCTAACATTTTTTTGATCGCCTCTTGGCTAGTTAAGCCGTTATATTCAGCCGAATTAACTAATTTGCCATCTACAACTACTTCTTTGACAGCTAAGCCAAATTTCAGGGCAAAAGCTAGATCGCGCTCATCATGAGCAGGCACGGCCATAATAGCGCCTGTGCCATAACCGCCAAGAACGTAATCTGCGACAAATAAGGGAATTTCTTCTTGATTGAATGGATTAATAATCATCAGACCAGTATCGACGCCAGTTTTGTCTTTTTCCCCAATTTTGCGGTCTTCTTCAGTTTTTTTGTAGGCCAGCTTGATGTAATCTTGAACTTTTGGCTTGTTTGTTGCAGATAAAAATCTAGCCAGATTCTTTTCCTCAAACTTTTCTGGAGAAATAACCATGAAGGTTGCACCTAAAATAGTATCTAAACGAGTAGTAAAAATGCTCAATTTTTCTTGATCAGAATTGGAATTCTCATTAGTTTTGATCAAAAAATCAACTTCTGCTCCTTCACTACGTCCAATCCAATTAATCTGTTGATTTTTAGTTGGATTCGGCCAATCGACTTTTTTAAGACCGTCGATTAGCTCATCCTTATAATCAGTAATTTTGAAATACCACTGCTTGAGATCCTTTTGAGTAACCTGACTATCACAACGCTCACAAAGTCCATTAACCACTTGCTCATTGGCTAGAACCGTCTGGCAAGATGGGCACCAATTAACTTTGCCCTCACCTTGATAAGCTAAGCCTTTACGATAAAGCTGCTGGAAAATCCATTGCGTCCACTTGTAATAACCTGGATGGTTAGTGGCAAGCTCACTGTTCCAATCATAAGAAATACCTAGTCTCTTAACTTGACGACGAAAAGTATTAATAGCAGACTTGGTAGTTTCTCTAGGATGAATGCCAGTTTTAATGGCATAGTTCTCTGCTGGCAAACCAAAAGCATCCCAACCTACTGGGAAAAAGACTTTCTTGCCATTCATGCGTTTGAATCTAGCTTGAATATCTAAAGCCGTTTTTGGCTCGACATGACCAACATGTAAACCAGATCCTGAAGGATAAGCAAAAGCATAAAGTAAGTATTCCTTATCTTTTTGCTCATCTTCTGACAAATCTAGATCACTATCACAAAACAAAGCCTGCTCTTCCCAACTCTGCAACCATTTTTCTTCTGTTTTTTGGTGATCGTATTTGTGATCTGACATATAAATAAAGTCCTTTTCCTGTCGAGAATTGTAACGCCTTTTACGCATTAAGGCAATTGAATCCTATAACTCTCCGTTTCTCTTTCAGTCAAGCTCGTTAGAATTATAGAAAAACAGTCCGAAACATTCCCTAAGTAGTCTCAATCACAAGAAAGCCTTTTTTGAGCCACTTCGGTTTATCTAAATTATACAAGCCTGGTTTTTTACCCGAATTATTTCCAAAGTACAATAACTAAAGACCAAAAGACTTTTATCGCAAATTAACCGCTTTATTGTTGCAACATCTGGTAGCTTTATTAACGAAGATAAGCTTTTCGGATTATAAACATATCCTTTTGTAACTTATTGCTTTGGGTTTTTATAAAATTGGCAGAACCCAAAACAGCAACTCTTACGGTTTATGAAACCAAATATAAAGCGAATCTCTGTGAATAAGTCGAGTTAAAAGACATTTTTTCATACAAAAATTAAAAAATCCTGATCGCACCAGAGAAAATATAAAAACAAAGACAAATAAAAGACGAAAATCCTATATTTTTAAGCAGTTTTGAAACTTGGCAAGTAGTTTTTTAGCAGCTTCTACTTGAGGAAAATAAAAGTTCAATAAAGCCTCATCAGTATCCAGAATACCTAAAAATCGATCTAAAGCCGAAAAAAAACTCTCTTTTTCTTGCTGAGTGAACATTTTATTAAGCCCCTTAATTCTTATCAGTCGATCTAATTCTTTGCTAATACTTGAGTAGAGTTCAAAGAGATCATTCAGTCCAGCCTTTTGTCCTATAATCTTAAAGTCGTCTCCAAAGAGCCACTCTGAAACTTTTAACACTAAAGCAGCGTTTTTGTATGATCGCTGCAGATCTAACTGAATCTTTTCACCAATTAAACCTGGAAACAAATAGACAGCTCTCGTTAAGCCAATTGCCTTATTTTGAGTCAAGTAAGAGCGTAGGTAGCGAAAGTTTTTATCAGTCTTTGGTGCTTCTAAAAAGACTATCAAAGACCAATCACCCTGCCATTTCTCACTACGACCGCGAAGAGCCGGAAACAAGTCTTCTAAGTAGCTTTTGCCATAAGAACTGAGGCTGTACTTGGGTTCACTTTCAGTTCGATCAATACGCAGAAAATCTTTTTTATCTAAGAGAAAGAGTGATGATTGTAGTCCGCTCTGACTGAGCTGAGGCAACAATTCTTGAAGTTGGCTGAAGCCAAACCAAAAGACCTCATTCTCACTTGGATAAAGGAAAAGCAAAATCTTCCTACTATTTTCTTTCATATATCAATTCTTTTTTATAAAATAACGCAAAATATTCATAAATATTAAGTATGCTTGGCGAGAACTAATTTAGCTTTTCCATGTAAAAATATACCCAAAGCCCAAAATCCAGTCCTCTATTTTTGTTAATGATTTGCTTAAAAAATATTCTTCCAGATGTAGGAAAAGCTTTTTCTTAAACAAAAAGACTACTTAAACCCGTACTTTTAGTTTTCACTTCACATAATACACAAAAACTAAGTTAATTCACAAGTGGCAAAGCTGTGGAAAAGAATAAATTAAAAAAATCATGCTTCCAAGCTACTGCAGACTAAATGATCTATTTTGTCTAATTTTGAATACAATGAAAATCCGTGAAAATTGATTAGAAATAAATAAAGGTTTTACTCGAGTGATGTTTTTTTGATACTTAGATAAAAACCCGAAAGAATCTTCAGTCTTGATCCCTTATCTACTAGCCTCTAGACTAGTAAAAGTTAACAAAAAAGGATCCAAAAAAAGCGTCTAATGATCTGGATTAGACAAGAAAAAAAAGACTAGTCAAGAATGCTTGCCAAAATACCCAAACCTACCAGCCCAATCAACGCTTTGCCGGTCAAAGAGGCTCCTGCTGAAACTAAATCAGATGATATCCAAAAATATCTAAAGAACTATCTTTTGGCAGTCAAAGAGACCGGTTGCTCATCAGCTACCATTCGTAATTACAAAAGCGATATCAATCAATTTTTAGATTTTCTAGGCAATTCCGACCTAAATGATTTGAGAAACAAACCCAAACTACTTGCTTTTGCTCACTACCAGAGGGAAAAGGGTTTAAAAGAAAACAGTATTAAACGAAAATTAGTCAGTATTACTCAGTTCAAGATCTGGTTAAAACAAGAAGGATTACTCGCTTCAGAAATTCCACTCAGCACTTTTGAACAAAACGATACAGAAAACAATCAAGATGATGAACTTGAGAGAAAAATCATTGGTCAAGGTAGCGAAAAAAAAGCGAAAGAAACACCAAAAGTAGAAGCTCCTACTCAAGAAATTACCCAAAAGAAGAAGAAACCTCAAAGTCGCCTGCTTATCTTACTCAACCTATTGGCTTTGTTCTTATTCTTAGGCGGTCTAGCCTATTTTGCCTATCAGCAATTTGGTCAAGCCATTATCTCCATGGCTTATCCTTCTACTCCAACTGCCCCTGGAAGAATTTTGTCCTATCAAGGTCGCTTGACTGATACTGCCCAAAGTCCGATTTCTATTCCAACCGACATGACTTATGCCCTTTATGATGCTGACACTGATGGTACTTTGCTTTGGTCTTCTAATACTTGTAGCATTGATCCAGATCAGGATGGTATCTTTAATGCCAATTTAGGTGCTGGAACAGGCACTGGTGCTGACAATGAGAACTGTGGAGGAAGCATTGCTGAGAGTGTTTTCACTGAAAACACCAATGTTTGGCTTGAAGTTGCTATTGGCGCAGAAATTTTGACTCCTCGCCAACCAATCCGCACCGTTCCTTATGCTCTCAACGCTGGCACTCTCCAAGGTCTACCTCCTGCTGAAATTGCTACTAATAGCACCATCTTAATGATGAATAGTGCCGGAGAAGTCGTTTTGGGCACAGATAACCCGGTAATTAAAGCTGCCACCACCAGCTCTGGCATGACTATAGAGGCTAATCAGATTACTATTCAAACCGCTGCTGGTTCTAATGGCGATATAGTTTTAGCTCCAGATGGAACGGGAGCTGTTGATATCCAAGGCAACTTGAGTGTCTCTGGTACCAGCACTTTGACTGGAAATACCTATATCACCAGCCCAAATACTTTAATCTTCGGTGGAACGACTGCTCTTGGAGAAATTACTTCTCCTACTGACAGTGGAGCTTATTTGATTGGAACTTATGATGAATTCGACAACAGTACAAACACTAATCTTCAGGCTATTTTGAATGATTTCGACAGCGTTATTACCGACAATAAAACTCCACTTTGGTCAAGTTTAACCAATCCAACTGCAGATCTTGCATTAGAAAATTCCACTTACACCACTGCTTTCAACTGGGCTACTGGCACTGGAACTGACAATCTTTTTTCTTTGACTTCTGACGCTGCTGCAGACGGCACAGGTTCAATCTTAAATGTTCAGAGTGGAATTGGCTCCACTCTGTCACCATTAAGACTCAGATCTGGAAGCATCGAAGCCATTTATGTTGACAGTAGTGGCAATGTTGGCATTGGCGATATCACTCCAAACCATAAATTTGACGTCACCGGCAACATCGGTCTTGACGCCGGAGGATACATTAATTGGGGCGATACTGATGGCACAACTGGATACGGTCTTCGAGATGACAGTGGCACTCTTCAATACAAAAATTCTGCTGGTGATTGGGCTGACATTGGCTCTGGTGGTGGTGAGTCCTTTTGGAATTCTAGTGCTGGAACATTGTATGCTAATAACTCCACACTAGACCTGTTAGTAGGCGGAACTTCAACCGCAGCCGCTAAATTTGCCTTTACTAACATGGATAGTGGCACTCCAACTTTCTACATGGCTAATCAAGCCTCTGCTTTTAATTTACTTGATTCCACAGTCAACGCTCTTGATATTGAATCTGGATTGATGTCCTTTGACACTCTGAACTCCAGAGTGGGCATTGGAACAATTGCTCCTAGCGCTTTATTAGGTCTAGGTGCTGCTAGCACCAGCCAAGCACAAATTAATTTAACTTCCTCAGCTGGAGTTAGCCCAACCACTCCTATCAATGGCGATCTCTGGTGGGATGGGACTAGTTTAAATTTCTATGATGGTAGCAGTACCAACGACTTACTAGCTGGAGGTGGCTCTTCTCTCTGGGTTGATGCTGGAACATATATTTACCCAACTGATGGCAAAACACTTGGTAATTCAGCTTCTGGTGGAACTAATAAGATAAGTGGTCTTTATTTAGCAGATAGTGCTCCTCTTTATTTTGGCGATGATAATGACATAAATTTTGCTTTTGCTGGCTCAACTCTATCTACCACTCTCGGAGCAAATGCTTGGAACATTGCTTCAAACTTACTTTATGTCGATGGGGCCACTAACCGCATTGGAATCGGGACTAATGCTCCGTTAGCAACTCTAGATATAAGAGCTTTAGATACCGATGTCCCAGTCGCTTCTATATCTGGAGCTACTAATCTTGCTACCTTGATCCTTGACCAAAGCGGTTCTGGAGATATTTTTACTGCCTCAGCCTCTGGAGCTACTCAGTTTGTGATCACTAAAGATGGCTACGTTGGTATTGGTCTTGCTACTCCAAGCAGTCGTTTACAAATTGCCGGCGCTTCCTCCACCATCTCCAATGACACTGGAGACATCACTATTGATTCTGCTTCAAACAACATTTCCTTCTCTGGAGATAGCATCATCAATATCTTAGACGGCTTATTTTCTGGTTCGATTGGCATTGGCTCAACAACTCCTGATAGAAGACTTGAAATTGTTGACGCCAGCAATCCACAGCTTCGCCTCACTCAAACAGATGGCTCCATCTATGCTGATTTTCATGTGAACAGTAATGGTGATCTAATCATGAATGTTGATGGAGTTAGCAATCAATTTGTATTAGATAATGGCGGAAATATTGGTATTGGAATTACTAATCCAGATGAAAAATTGACTGTTGACGGTGCGGTTAACGCCGAAAAATATTATGACTACACCAATAAAAACTACTTTTTGGATCCTGCTGCAATTTCCACCTCTCTAAAAACTGCCGGTGATGCTCACATCGGTGGCGATGTTTATGTCGAAGGCGGAGAAGTTTTCTTTGCTCCTCTAACCACCTCTACCTCTACTACAGAAGGCACTGTCTATTATGACAATGATGTTGATCACCTCTATCTCTATGACGGCAATAGTACTTGGCACCGTATCGCCCTGGATATGACTAAGTATTCAGATTACGGCACTATTTCTAATCAAGATTACATTGAAATTGCTCATAACCAAAACAGTAATGATTTAACCTTTACTGTCTGGATTAAAAATGCTTTGACGAATTTATGGGAAAAAATTGACCCAACTAGCTCGAGTATTGATCATGATTTAGATAATGAATTTAATCCTGAATATACCCAAAAAGAAAAGGTGTCTTCAGTTTCTTTAAAGTTACAAAATGATTCTTTAGGCACCGGTGCTGATGGAGCTATTACCGTTTCTACCAGTAGAAGTATTAATAGTTACAACTCTATCTCTGGAAGAACCTGTGCTGATGGTGGTGACGGC